>JAESGE010000017.1_pt1 | contig 453403 bp, 432 predicted proteins | sample 9269601 | NCBI WGS metagenome assembly JAESGE01 (sample SAMN14515569, study PRJNA621662) | algae metagenome | isolation source: Tolypothrix brevis GSE-NOS-MK-07-07A and co-occurring heterotrophs from wet... | place: USA: Grand Staircase Escalante National Monument, Utah | collected 2006-04-16
GAGCTCATATCGACGGAATCGTTTGGCACCTCGATGTCGGCTCATCACATCCTGGGGCTGGAGCAGGTCCCAAGGGTTTGGCTGTTCGCCAATTAAAGTGGTACGTGAGCTGGGTTCAGAACGTCGTGAGACAGTTTGGTCCCTATCTGCCGTGGGCGTCGAAATTTGAGAGGAGTTGACCCTAGTACGAGAGGACCGGGTTGAACATACCTCTGGTGTACCTGTCGTGGCGCCAGCCGCGCAGCAGGGTAGCTATGTATGGACGGGATAACCGCTGAAAGCATCTAAGCGGGAAGCCTCCCTCAAGATAAGATTTCATAGAGCCGTGGAAGACCACCACGTTGATAGATCGGATGTAGAAGCGCGGTAACGCGTGGAGCTAACCGATACTAATTGCTCTATTCGCACTTAAGAGTCCCGCCATCAACGACAAGCCTGAACGGTTTGTCCTCGATAGTGGATGATTGATCAGACAGTATTGCACGGACATCGATTGAAACCCTTTTGACCTACGCCGGCTTCATTGCTTGGTGACCATGGCGTCAGTGACCCACCCGATCCCATCTCGAACTCGGACGTGAAACCTGACAGCGCCGATGGTACTATGGCTCAAGCCCTGGAAGAGTAGGACGTCGCCAGGCATTGTGGCCGGCGTATGGTCGAAAGAAACCCATTCACAAAGTTAGAGGCCGGCAGCGATGCCGGCCTTTTGCTGTTTCTGCGGTCCCGACTGGCGATCGCGATTGGTTGACGCGGGATGGAGCAGCCCGGTAGCTCGTCAGGCTCATAACCTGAAGGTCGCAGGTTCAAATCCTGCTCCCGCAACCAACAAAAAGCCCGCCTTTCCTTCTGGAAGGCGGGCTTTTTTGCGTCTGAAGTGGCCAGTTTTAACTGTTCGACGCCCTAAAGTTCCTTTTCGAACGGCAAAGCAATCATGCTGCCCACTCGGCCGGATCGGATTCCTCGCCGATCAATGCAAGACCGTGGGCGATCGAGGTAAGTTCACCACCAGTCGCGATACGCTCCTCGCCGAAGCGGCGAGCGAATATCATGCGGATGGCCGGAATCAGCGAAGATCCTCCAGTCAGGAAGACGCGGTCGATCCCTTCGGGCGCCGTGCCCGCGCGGGCAATCGCTTGATCCATTGCTATCTCGATGCGGCGAAGGTCATCGGCGATCCATTGCTCGAAATCGGAGCGCCGCACATCGGCGCCAATCTCGATGCCGCCGCCGGTGAAATGAAATTGCGCGTTGTCGTCGCTCGATAGCGCCCGTTTGAGCCTACCCACTGCGTCATAGAGCGGGAATCCCTGTTCATGCTCGATTAGCGCGATCATGCGGCCAATCAACTCGGGCCGCTCGGCATCGCGCTGAAGGCGGCGGATGTCGTCAAGCGTGCGCCGGTTGCGCATCATCGCGAGCCGCGACCAGTCGCCGAAATCGGCGAAATAGCCGCCGGGTATCTCGAGCGATTTGTCGAACGACCTGTAATTACTCCCCTTGCCGAGAAGGGGCAGGACCAGCCGGTCGACTATGCGATAATCAAAGCGGTCACCGGCGATCCCGATCCCGGATGAGGCAAGCGGCACGCAACGGCGCTGGCTCCCGGGCTCTGCAACACGGACGATCGAAAAATCGGTCGTGCCGCCGCCGAAATCGGCGACGAGGATCGTCGCAGGTTCGGTCAGGCGCGACGCATAGCTGTGCGCGGCGCCGAGCGGTTCGTGGACATAATAGATTTCAGTGCCGAACGCCGCAAGCATCGCGTCATAGCGTTGGCGCGCAAGGTCGGGCTCGGGACGGGCTCCGGCATATTCGACCGGGCGGCCGACGATAATGCGGTGCGGCCGCTCGTCGAGCGCGCCGCCGGCGTGCGCGACGAGGCGCTGGAGGAAAAGGCGGCCCATATCCTCGAAGCGGAACGGTTTATTGAAGATCATCGCGCGTTCGAACAGCGGGCTCGCAGCAACGCTCTTGAACGACTGGATGAAGCGGCTGTCGAGCGGCGATTGCAGATATTCGTCGATCGCCCAAGGACCCGCCTCATGCGCGATGCCGTTCCAGCCGCGTTCCTCTTCCCAGAAGCATAGCGCCGAGCGAAACACCGCCTCGCCGCTGTCACCGAACGACACCAGCTTGGTCCCACCTTGGCCATCAGCCAGCGCAACGACGCTGTTCGTCGTGCCGAAATCGAGGCCGAGCGCGCTCGCGGCCGCCTTGTCCATGACATGCTCCTGTGATCGGAGACCCGGTCGGGGGCGGCGCCTATTGCACAGGATGACGGATGCGGCAAGCCACCGCCCCAAGGCTCAGCTTTCCGGTCGCCACGCGCGATAGAAAGTGTCGAGCGCTGCGTCGACATCGTCCTGAAGCCGAGAAAGGTCGCGGCTTTCAGGAAGATTGAGCATCGCGAACTGATAGATGCCCGATTGGCAAAGCCCGGTGAACTGCTGAACCGCGCGCATTGGGTCGCCCATCCTGAGCTCGCCGCGCACCATTTTCTCCCCCACCCATATCGCAGCGCGAGCCTTTCCCCGGCGTGGGCCGCGCTCGTAGAAGGTTTCGGCAAGGTGCGGGAAACGCTCGGCCTCGCCGACGACGAGCCGAAAGAGCGAGAGGATCGGAGTCGCGGTCAATTTGGTCATCAGCAGATTGCCGAAGCGCCGCAGCACGTCGAGCACCGGTTCGTCGAGCGGCAAGTCTATCGCAAGCGTCTGGCCATATTGCTCGACGATATCGTCGACTACGGCTTCGAAGAGTTCCTCTTTCGACGGGAAATAGGTCCAGAGCGTCGTCTTTGATCCTCCGACTTTGCTCGCGATCGACGACATCGTTGTTCCGGCATAGCCGTTTGCGAAAAACAACTCGCGCGCAGCATCGACAAATGCCTTGCGGCGCATCGTCGCGGCATCGTCTAAGCCTGCCGTACTAGCTGGTATCATTTCGATTGACAACGCATCCTCCGAGGTCCAATGGCGCATGATACCAGCTAGTATCGTTGGAAGCCATGCCCCGATCGATTTTTCTCTCCTCCGCTGTTTTCAGCCTGTTAGCGGGCTGTGCCACCGTTCCCGACCTTGGGCCGAAGCCCGCGCCTGCCGCTGTCGAAGCGCTTGAGTCGGCGACCGCCTTTGGTGCCACGCAGGGCGAATGGCCCGCCGAGGGTTGGTGGCGGGGCTTTGGCGACGCTCAACTTGATGCGCTGATTGCCGAAGGGCTCAACGGTTCGCCCGACGTCGAGATCGCAGCGGCGCGCGCGCGCGCAGCGGATGCAATGGCGCAACAGGCGGGTGCTGCACTGTTGCCGCGTGTCGGCGCCGAGGGCAGCGCGGGCGGCGTCCAGCAAAGCAAGAATATGGGCATTCCGCCCGAATTCGTGCCCGACGGCATCCAGGATACCGGACATATCGCCGCGACCTTCAGCTTCGATCTTGACCTGTGGGGCAAAAATCGCGCAGCGCTCGCAGCGGCGACGTCCGAGGCCGAAGCCGCACGCGTCGACGAGGCGCAGGCACGGCTGATGCTCACCACCGGCATCGCCGCAGCCTATGCCGATCTTGCGGGCTATTATCAGGCGCTTGATGTTGCAGAGGATGCGGTGCGGGTCCGCACCGCAAGCGCGGACCTGTCGGGCGAGCGAGCGCGCGCCGGGATCGAAAATCAGGCGAGTCAGCGGCAGGCCGAAAGCCGCGCGGCTTCGGCGCGCGCCGACGTCGTGGTGCTCGAAGAAGTGATAGCTACGACGCGTAACCGGATCGCAGCGCTCGTCGGCGCCGGCCCCGATCGGGGGCTGTCGATCTCGCGACCGCAAATGGCGCGGCCGTTGCTGGGACTGCCCGCGAATGCCGGGATCGACCTGATCGGACGCCGCCCCGATATCATCGCTGCGCGGTTGCGGTCAGAAGCCGCCGCGAAGCGCATCGACGTTGCGCGCGCCGATTTCTATCCCAATATCAGCCTGTCTGCGCTCGTCGGACTTCAGTCGCTCGGCCTCTCCAACTTGTTCAAATCGGGCTCCGAATATGGCAATGGCGGTGCCGCGATCAGCCTACCGATCTTTGAGGGTGGACGCCTGCAGGGCCGTTATCGCGGATCGCGCGCCGACTATGACGCTGCAGTCGCAACCTATGACCGAACGCTGATCGGCGCGCTGCGCGACGTTGCCGATCTTGTTGCACAACGCGCGGCAACCGAGCGCCAACTCGTCGGTCGGCGTGATGCGCTGACCGCGGCGGCCGAGGCTTCGAAGCTGGCCGGGTTGCGTTACCGCGCCGGACTCTCGAACCAGATCGTTCAGCTGACTGCAGAGGATAGCATGGTGGCATTGAGCCGCACCGTTGCCGACCTCGAAGCGCGCCAGCTCTCGCTCGATGTCGCCCTTATCCGTGCGCTCGGCGGCGGATATCGCGCGCCCAACCTGACAGGAGACGAATGATGGCCGACGAAACGGCTGCAGCCGCAACCCCCGCTCCCGAAACCTCTTCCGACGCAAGCTCCGAAGGCAATGGCGCTAAGCGCACAAAGCTGCTCCGCATCCTCGCGATCGTGGTCGTGACCATCGGGGTTATGTGGGGCCTATGGTATTTCCTGACACAGGCGGGGCGAGTGCATACCGACAATGCCTATGTCGGCGCGGACTCCGCGCAGGTGACCGCGCTTATCGCAGGCCCGGTCAAGGAAGTGCGCGTCAGCGGGACGCAGGCGGTGAAGAAGGGCGACATCCTCGTCATCCTCGACGACGCCGATCAGCGTATCGCAGTCGTCGACGCCGAAGCGGCGCTCCGCCTCGCGCGCCAGCGTTACGGACAGGCCGATGCCAATGCTGATGCGGCGCGCGCGCGCGTCGCGGCGCGTGGCGCCGATATTGCGCAGGCGCGGGCGCGGCTGCGCGACGCCAATGCGACGGTCGAGCGCGCGCGCGCCGAGCTTGCCCGGCGCGAAAGCATCGCCGGAACCGGCGCGGTTTCGGGCGAAGAGCTGACCTCCGCACGCGCCGCGCTCGCGTCGGCGTCGGCCGCGCGCGACCTCGCGGCAGCAGGAATTGCCTCCGCCGAGGCGACGCGCGGATCGGCGAGCGGTGACCTGGGCGCCGCCGAAGCCGTCGTCCGCGGTACGACGATCAACACCGCACCCGATGTCGCTGCCGCCGAAGCGAGGCTGGAGAAGGCAAAGCTTGATCTTGCGCGTACGGTGCTGCGCGCGCCGGTCGACGGCATTGTCACCAACCGGCAGGTTCAGGTGGGCCAGCGGATCGCCGCGGGCGCGCCGATCATGGTGATCGTCCCCATCAGTACGGCCTATGTCGACGCTAATTTCAAGGAAAGCCAGTTCGGGGATATCCGGATCGGCCAGCCGGTCGAACTGACCTCCGACTATTATGGCGACGACGTCGTCTATCGCGGCAAGGTGATCGGCATCGCCGGCGGCACCGGCGCGGCCTTCTCGCTGATCCCCGCGCAGAATGCGACCGGTAACTGGGTCAAGGTCGTCCAACGCCTGCCGGTCCGCATCGCGCTTGATCCGAAAGAGTTGAAGGCCCATCCGCTGCGCGTCGGCCTGTCGATGGAAGCCACGATCGATACGCGCGGGAACTGAGTGATGGCCAGCGCCGCCAACTCTATCTCTGTGATCCCCGCCGAACCGCAGCCGCTCACCGGCGTGCGGCTGATCGTCGCGGCCTTTGCACTTGCGCTGGCCAATTTCGTCGTCGTGCTGGACACGACGATTGCGAACGTGTCGGTGCCGCATATCGCGGGCGGGCTCGCGGTCTCGCCGACGCAGGGTACATGGGTGATTACCAGCTATGCGGTTGCAGACGCGATCAGCGTGCCGCTGACCGGCTGGCTTGCGATGCGGTTCGGGACCGTGCGTTGGTTCATGATCTCGATCATCGGCTTCGGCATCTTCTCTTTCCTCTGCGGTGTGTCGCGAACGCTCGACGCGCTGGTGCTTTTCCGCATTTTGCAGGGCCTCGCGGGCGGTCCGCTGATGCCGCTGTCGCAGATATTGCTGCTCCGAATCTTCCCCAAGGAAAAGGCGGGCGTGGGCCTCGCGATCTGGGCGATGACTACAACGACGGCGCCGATCCTCGGCCCAATCCTCGGCGGCACGATCAGCGATAACTGGACCTGGCCGTGGATATTCTTCATCAACCTACCCGTCGTCGCGATCTGCGCGTTCGGCGTGTTCACCCTGCTGACGCCGTTCGAGACGAAGCGCGCCAAGGCACGCATCGACGTAATCGGCCTGATCTTGCTTGTCGTGTCGGTCGGGGCGTTTCAGATCATGCTCGATACCGGGCGCGAACATGACTGGTTCGGTTCGACGTGGATTGTCGGGCTTGCTGTCATCGCGGCAATCAGCTTTGCCGCGTTCGTGATCTGGGAACTCACCGACGCCAATCCGGTCGTGAATCTGCGCATCTTCCGCTTCCGCGGCTTCAGTTTCGCAACGATGGCGATCTCACTCGGCTTCGGTGCCTTTTTCGCGCAAGTCGTGCTGACGCCCTTATGGCTCCAGCAGGTCGCGGGTTATACCGCGACCGAGACCGGCTTCATCGTCGCCTGGTTAGGCGTGTTCGCGGTGCTGCTGTCACCGGTCGCGGCGGGGCTGATCACAAAAATCGACGTGCGTATCACCATCTCCGCGGGCATCCTCTGGATGGCGGTGATGTCGATCCTGCGCGCAAGCTGGAATGCCGACGTCGGCTATTGGACGCTCGCGCTGCCACACATATTGCAGGGGATCGGCATGCCCTTCTTCTTCGTCGGGCTGACCGCGCTCGCGCTGAGTTCGGTGCCGGCGCAACATCAGACCTCCGCCGCGGGCTTGATGAGCTTCCTGCGCACACTGTGCGGGGCGATCGGCACCGCGATTGCGACCACCGCATGGGACGACGCGAGTCGGACCTCGCGGTCAGAGCTTGTCTCCTCGCTCAACAATCCCGAAGCGACGATGACCTCGCTGCAGAATGCAGGCCTAACGCTTGAACAAGCGCGCGGCGCGATAGAGCGGTTGGTCGAAGTGCAGGCCTCGACGATCGGGGTGCTGCACCTGTTCCTCGCATCGGGCGTGGTCTTCGTGATTGCCGCGATATCGGTGTGGTTCGCGCCGCGGCCAAAGCAGATTTCGATGGGCGGCGGGCACTGAGGCCTATTTGGCGAACAGTTGGTCCAGATCGGCGAAGGCCTTGAACTCAAGCGCGTTACCTGCGGGATCGTGAAAGAACATCGTCGATTGCTCGCCCGGCTGGCCCGGAAAGCGGGTGTGCGGTTCGATTACGAAATCGGTCCCCGCTGCCTTCAATCGGTCGGCGAGCGCCTGCCACTCGGCGGGCGGTAGCACGACGCCGAAATGCGGCACTGGCACATCATGCCCGTCGACCGGATTATGCGCGGCCCTGACGCGCGGCGTATCGACGCGGTGCGCGACGATCTGATGGCCATAGAGATTGAAGTCGATCCAGTCCGGGGCGCTGCGTCCTTCTGGGCAGCCGAGGACGGTGCCGTAGAAATGGCGCGCGGCGCCCAAGTCGTCGACGGGAAAGGCGATATGAAAGGGAGCAAGTGCGGCCATGGTGCCTGCTTGCCCCAGCGTCGCGCCGAACGCCAGTCCGGTCTTGGGCTGGCGCGCCGAACATGCTAGGCGCGCGGCCATGCTGACAATTAATGGAATCACAGTACGCCTTGGCGGGCGCGCCATCCTGGAACGCGCCACTGCGAGCCTGCCGGCAAAAAGCCGCGTCGGGCTGATCGGACGTAACGGCGCGGGCAAATCGACGCTGATGAAGGTGATGATCGGTCAGCTCGAAGCTGACGAGGGCAGCATCGACATGCCGCGCAAGACGCGCGTCGGCTATATAGCGCAGGAGGCACCAAGTGGCACCGCGACGCCGTTCGACACCGTCCTTGCCGCGGATACCGAGCGCGCCGAACTGCTGACGGCGTCGGAGACCGAGCAGGATCCCGACAAGCTCGGCGACATTCATGAGCGGCTGATTGCGATCGACGCCTATACCGCGCCGGCGCGCGCCGCACGTATCCTGATCGGGCTCGGTTTCGACGAGGATATGCAGGGCCAGCCGCTCGACAGCTTCTCAGGCGGGTGGAAGATGCGCGTCGCGCTCGCTGCGTTGCTATTCTCCGAACCCGATCTGCTATTGCTCGACGAACCGTCGAACCACCTCGACCTCGAAGCGACGCTGTGGCTGGAAAATTTCCTGCGCGCCTATCCGGGGCAGCTCGTCGTTATCAGCCACGAACGCGACCTGCTCAACAATGTCGTCGACAATATCCTACATCTCGAGGGCGGCAAGGTCACGCTTTACGCGGGCGGTTATGACGCGTTCGAGCGCCAGCGCGCCGAACGAGCGGCGCAGCTCGCCGCGGCGAAGGCGTCGCAGGATGCGCAGCGCGCCAAGCTTCAGGATTATATCGCGCGCAACAGCGCGCGCGCGTCGACCGCGAAGCAGGCGCAGTCACGCGCGAAGCTGCTCGCCAAGATGCAGCCGATCGCCGCACTTGCCGAAGACCAGACACTTGCGTTCGATTTCCCGAGCCCGGACGAATTGAAGCCGCCGCTAATCACGCTCGACCTCGCGAGCGTGGGCTACGCCGAACGCCCGGTGCTGCAGCGTCTGAATCTGCGCATCGATCCTGACGACCGCATCGCACTGCTCGGCCGCAACGGCAATGGCAAGACGACGCTCGCACGGCTGCTCGCAGCACAGTTGACGCCTATGGCGGGAGCGATGGCAGCATCGGGCAAGATGCGCGTCGGCTATTTCACGCAATATCAGGTCGAGGAACTCGACGGCAGCGACACTCCGCTCGCGCATATGACGCGCGTGATGGAGGGCAAGACACAAGCAGCGATCCGTGCGCAGCTTGGCCGCTTCGGTTTTTCGGGCAACAAGGCGACGACGCAGGTCGCCAAGCTGTCGGGCGGCGAGCGTGCGCGGCTCGCGCTCGCGCTCATCACACGCGACGCGCCGCACCTGCTGATCCTCGACGAACCGACCAACCACCTTGACGTCGATGCGCGCGAAGCGCTGGTGCAGGCTCTCAATGCCTTCGACGGCGCGGTAGTGCTCGTCAGCCACGATCGACACATGCTCGAACTTACCGCCGACCGGCTCGTACTCGTCGACGACGGCACCGCGCGCGAATATTCGGGCAGCATGGACGATTATGTCGACCTGATCCTCGGCAAGGGTCCGTCGAAGGAAAAGGCCTCGAAGGCGGACAAGAAGGAAGACCGCAAGGCGGCCGCTGCAGCGCGCGAGGCCGCGGCGAAAGTCAGGAAGGAGGTCTCGGACGCCGAAGCCGACCTGGCCAAATATCAGGTCGTGCTGTCCGCGATCGACCGCGCGATGTTCGACCCGCAGGGTGCGAGCAACGAATATGCCGGGCTGACGATGAGCGAATTGTCGCAGCGCCGCGGCAAGATCGTTGCCGCGCAGGAAGCCGCCGAAGCGCGCTGGGTAAAGGCCAGCGAAGCGCTGGAGGCGTTTGAGGCGGCGGCATAATTCGATCCGTCGCCCCCGCGAAGGCGGGGGCCGCTGAAGGTTTGCGCAGCGGCGAAGTGCCAGGACGATTACGGCCCCCGCCTTCGCGGGGGCGACGAGTCTGGCACATTGACTCCCCGCCTGCATTCCATCATAATAGTTTCAATTGAAACTAGATGGGAATGCGACATGGCCGACCTTTTCGACAATCCGCTGGGCCTCGACGGCTTCGAATTCGTTGAGTTTTCGGCGCCCGAAAAGGGCATTCTTGAGCCTGTGTTTGAAGCGATGGGCTTCACGCTGATTGCGCGCCACCGCTCGAAGGACGTGCAATTGTGGCGCCAGGGCGGCATCAACCTGATTGCCAATTATGAGCCCAAATCGCCCGCCGCCTACTTCGCTGCCGAACATGGCCCCTCAGCCTGTGGGATGGGGTGGCGGGTTCGGGATGCGGCCATGGCTTATGCTGTGGCCGTCGAACGCGGCGCCGAGCCGGTCGAGGTCAACCCCGGCCCGATGGAATTGCGCCTGCCCGCGATCCGCGGCATCGGCGGTTCGATCATCTATCTAATCGACCGTTATGGCGACGACCTCAGCATCTACGACATCGATTTCGTGTATGAAGAGGGAGTCGATCGCCACCCGGTCGGCGCGGGAATGCAGCTCATCGATCACCTGACGCACAATGTCTATGGCGGCCGCATGGCGCATTGGGCGGCGTTCTATGAGCGGATCGCGGGCTTCCGCGAGATCCGTTATTTCGACATCAAGGGCGAATATACCGGCCTGACGTCAAAGGCGATGACCGCCCCCGACGGCAAGATCCGCATCCCGCTCAACGAAGAGGGTGCGGGCGGCAAGGGCCAGATCGAGGAATATCTGCGCGCCTATAATGGCGAAGGCATTCAGCATATCGCGTTCAGCTGCGACGATCTCTACGCGGCGTGGGACAAGCTGAAGGCGCTCGGCAATCCCTTCGCGCCCGCGCCGCCGGCAACCTATTACGAGATGCTCGAAGAGCGTCTTCCGGGTCATGGCGAGTCGGTCGAGGGGCTTCAGTCGCGCGGTATCCTGCTCGACGGTTCGACCACCGAAGGCGATCCGCGCCTGCTGCTCCAGATTTTCGGCCAGACCGTGATCGGCCCCGTCTTCTTCGAATTCATCCAGCGCAAGAAGGATGAAGGGTTCGGCGAGGGCAATTTCACCGCGCTGTTCAAATCGATGGAAATGGACCAGATTCGCCGCGGTGCATTGAATGTCGAGGAACCCGCCGAATGACGAGCCCGATCAAATTGGGCGGCGTCCACCACGCCGCCTATCGCTGCAAGGATGCGAAGGAAACGGTCGACTGGTACGAGCGCATGCTCGGCATGACGTACACCACCGCCTTTGCCGAGGATCATGTGCCGTCGACCGGCGAATATGACCCCTATATGCATGTCTTTCTCGACGCGGGGAACGGCAACATTCTTGCCTTTTTCGAGCTGCCGAACCAGCCCGTCATGGGCCGCGACGAGAATACGCCAGCGTGGGTGCAGCATCTTGCGTTCAAGGTCGGCAGCTTCGACGAACTGGTCGCGGCAAAGGCGCATCTCGAAGCCGAGGGCGTCGATGTCCTCGGTCCGACGCACCACGGCATTTTCAAGTCGATCTATTTCTTTGACCCCAACGGCCACCGCGTCGAGCTGGCATGCGACATCGGCACCGCCGAACAATATGCCGAGCTGAAACGCGTCGCGCCGTTGATGCTCGACGAATGGAGCCAGACGAAGAAGGCCCCGCGCCACGCCGACTGGCTGCACACCGCGGCGAACGAGTAAGCGCGCCGGCTCAGAATTTGCGCGAGAAGCTGACCAGATCGGCGTCGGGATCGCCGTCGCCGCTGATCAGCCCGCGCAGCATTTGCGCGGCCATCATCGAAAAGGTGATGCCGTTCCCGCCATAACCCATCGCGGCATAGCAGTTCGGCATCCTGGGAATTCGGCCGATCGTCGGCGTGCCCGTCTTGCTGTCGCCGAAACTGCCCGCCCAGGCATGAACCGGAGTGGCGTCGATCATCGGCAGCAGCGCCGCGAGCTTGCGCGACAAGGTCCGCGCCTTGTCGGCGATTTTGGCATCGCGTTCGCCGGCATCGCTGATCTCTTCGTCTTCGCCGCCGCAGATGACTTCGCCGCGCGGCGTCGTGCGAATATAGAGATAGGGGTCCGCCGCTTCCCATATCATCGCCGCCGTTGGCCAGATCGCACGCGGCTGCGCTTTGGTCGCGATCGACCAGCTTGAGATGATCTTGTTCCCTTTGCGCGGGACGCCCTTCAACATCTCATAACCCGTCGCGACAACCAGATTTTGCGCGTGGATTTCATGCCCTTCGGCGCTGGTAATCGTCACCCCGCTCGCGCCGGGCGACACGTCGCAAATATCGACGGGGCTATAAATTCGCGCGCCGCGACCGATTGCCATATTCAGATAAGCGGCGGTCAGCTGGCGCGGATCAGCGGTGTAATTGCCAAAGCCGATGATCGCGTGCCGACCGGCAATGCCATAGCGATCGAGCACCGCTGCGGGTTTCAGCAGTTCGACTTCAAAGCCCGCGCGCCGCCGCGCATCGGCTTCGCGCGCCAGCCCCTCCGCATCGAGCACATTGCCATGCAGATAGATCGAACCGCGCGTCGCGGCATCGACTTTCATCCCCAGCCGCTCGGTGCGCTCGCGCAGCGCGTCGACCGCCTGACGCGACCGCCGCCACAGACGCTCGGCGCGGTCGCGGCCGATTTGCTGCGACAGCAACGACAAAGGGGTGTCGATTTCATATTGCAGCATAGCCGTCGACGCCGCGGTCGACCCGTCCATCGGTCGGCGACGGTCAACCACCACGACCTGCAATCCGGCCTCCGACAAGGTTTCGGCAATCAGCGCCCCCGATATCCCCGCACCGATGATCGTCACGTCGCAGCGGACGGTTCGGGTCAATGCGTGCGTCGGCACCACTGGGCGCCGCCGCGCCGACCAGATCGACTGGCCGGTGCGCAAATCGCGATGATGGGTGACCGAGGCTTGGATCGGCATGAAAGCGGCTCCCTATCGCGGCAGGAGCGACCCGTCTTCAATCCATGGCGCGCGAACAGGTTGCATCGCGCCGCGTGGCTACTTCCGGTCCAGCCCGATGCTTTCCAGCGTCGCGCCGCTGCATTTGTCGGCTTCCTTCGTCTTGCCGTCGCCCGACAGCGCGCCGATCGCGAGGAAGCCCGCGACCACGGCGACCAGAAACGCGCCGGTGACCCAGATCAGATATTTGTCGATGAACGCCTTGATCGGCGCCCCGAACAGCCGGAACAATATGCCGACAAGCATGAAGGAAAAGGCGCGGCTGGCGAGGCTGGCCCACAGGAACGTCCAGAAATTCATGTGGATGAAGCCGGCGGTGATCGTCAGCAGCTTGAACGGAATGGGCGTTGCACCCTTGATCAGGATGATCTCGGCGCCGAATTCGCGCAAATAGCAGGCGGCTGGCGGAAAGGCGTCGGTCAGCCCGAGCACCCCGAGCAGCCACAAGCCGACGCTTTCGTACAGGAAGAAGCCGATCCCGTAGCCAAGGATGCCGCCCGCAACCGACGCAAGCGTACAGATGATCGCATAACGCACCGCCTTTTTCGGATTGGCGAGGCACATCAGCCCGAGCAACGGGTGCGGCGGGATCGGGAAAAAGCTCGCCTCGACGAACGCGACCAGCGCCAGCCAGAATTCGGCGTGCGGATGCGCCGATTTCTCCATCGTCCAGTTATACATGCGGGTAATGAAACCGGGCCGATGGGTTGTGGCAGTCATGCTGTTCCTTTGCGCGGGGCCATGATGACCACAGGCCTGCTATGCCGTCCGGGCGCGGTTAAATAAAGCCGATATCCCTCGCCCCGCGAAGGCGGAGGCCACTGGCGGATTACACCGCCATTGCGGCACAAGGCCGAGAACGGCCTCCGCCTTCGTGGGGGCGACGCTTATCTTCCGATCAATGCCGGAAGTGGCGCATGCCCGTGAAGACCATCGCAAGCCCGGCGTCGTTCGCCGCCGCAATCACCTCATCGTCGCGGATCGAGCCGCCCGGCTGGATGACGCAGGTCGCGCCGGCCTCGACAGCAGCGAGCAGCCCGTCGGCAAAGGGGAAGAAGGCATCGCTCGCCACTGCGCTGCCGACGGTGCGAGCTTCGGACCAGCCGTGGCTATCGGCCGCTTCGCGTGCTTTCACCGCGGCGATGCGCGCGCTGTCGCGGCGGTTCATCTGACCCGCGCCGATGCCCGCCGTAGACCCGCCCTTCGCATAAACGATGGCGTTCGATTTGACGTGCTTCGCGACGGTCCAGGCAAAGAGTGCGTCGGTCAGTTCTTCCTCGGTCGGCGCGCGGTCGGTGACGACCTTCAGGTCGGCGCGCGTGATGCGGCCATTGTCGCGGCTCTGCGCGAGCCATCCACCCGCGATCGTCTTGAGCATCAGCCCGCCGCGTGCGGGATCGGGCAGTTCGCCCGTTAGCAGCAGGCGGAGATTCTTTTTCTTCGCGAATACGGCGCGCGCGTCGGCGTCGGCGTCGGGCGCACAAACGACTTCGGTGAAGATGCCGCTGATGAGTTCGGCAGTCGCGCCGTCGAGCGGACGGTTGACCGCGATGATGCCGCCGAACGCCGACACATCGTCGCATTTCAGCGCCGCGTCATAGGCTTCCGCGATCGTCGCGGCGGTCGCGACGCCGCACGGGTTGGCATGCTTGACGATCACGCAGGTCGGGTCGGCCTCGCGAAATTCGGCGACGAGTTCGAGCGCGGCGTCGGCGTCGTTGATATTATTATAGCTGAGTTCCTTGCCCTGCACCTGTTCGGCCTGCGCAATCCCGCGCGCGGCCGGGCCGGCGGGAAGGTAGAGCGCCGCCTTTTGGTGCGGATTCTCGCCGTAACGCAGTTCGGCCGACAGCTTGGCGGTCAGCGGTAGCGTGTCGGGGAACATCTTGCCCTGGTCGGCAAAGGCGAACCAACTTGCGATCATCCCGTCATAGGTCGCGGTGTGCGCGAAGGCGGTCGCGGCAAGGCGCTTGCGGAGCGCCAGCGTCGTGGCGCCGTCATTGGCGTCCATCTCGGCGATTACGGCGGCATAATCCTCGGGTTCGGTGACGATGCCGACAAAGGCATGGTTCTTCGCCGAAGAGCGGACCATGGCGGGGCCGCCGATGTCGATATTCTCGATGATCTCGTCACGCGCCGCGCCTTTCGCGACGGTCGCGGCGAAGGGGTAGAGGTTGACGACGACCAGATCGATCGCCCCGATGCCATGTTCTTCCATCGAAGCGACATGCGCCGCGTCGTCGCGCACCGCGAGGATGCCGCCGTGAACCGTCGGGTGCAGCGTCTTCACGCGGCCATCCATCATCTCGGGAAAGCCGGTGAGGTCGGACACGTCGAGGACCGTGTGGCCGGCCTCGCGCAGCGCCTTGGCGGTGCCGCCGGTCGACACCAGTTCGACCCCGTGGCGGACAAGCGCGGCGGCAAGATCGGCGAGCCCCGCCTTGTCGCTGACGGACAGAAGGGCGCGGCGGACGGGAATCAGGTCGGTCATTGGGGAAGGCCTCGGCTGGCGATGGGATGACGCGGCCCCCCTAGGCGGGTCATCCCCCAAGAGCAAGTATCGTTGCCCCGCGAAGGCCGGAGGGGGCTATCGGACATGGCTTTGGGCTGGCAGCGGGGTTGAAGTCTCCGCGTCTCCGCGTGAACTCCTATTCCTCTGCGCGAATGCGTTAAAGCCCCATCGCCGCCGCGATCTGGTCCCAGCGCACCAGTTTGAAGTTCTGGGCCTTGGGGGCATTGTCGCCGTCCTGGGCCAGGAAGATGCCATCGGGGAAGGCGGGGCCGAAATTGCCGGCGACCGCCTCGATCCCGTCGGTCTCGCTCGTCGCGCCAAATGTCCCTGCGGCGACCGCAAAGCGGCCGACATACTCGACCGACGGCAGCCGGAAGACCGCATAGGCATTGTCGCCCTGGCTCGATGCGAGAAGGTAGCGCTGGCCCTTGTGATCGATCGTCGCAAGGCCTTCGACATCGGCAACGAGCCGCTGATTGTCGACCGGTGCGACGATGCGTGCGATCGCGGTGGTGCCACTGGGCTTCAATTCCCAGATGCCGGCGTCTTCTTCGCCGACATACAGCGTGTCGCCGTCGAAGACGCAGCCTTCGGACTGGGTCGGAATCTTATATTCCCACTGAACGGTAAAGCTCGGCGTGTCATCGACTGCGAGCGTGCCGACGCGCACCGTGCCGTCCTTGACGATCAGCGCCGCGGTGATCGGCGCACCCGGCGCGGTCTTTTTGAGGCACAAGCCATAGGCTTCGCCGGTGCCCGCCGCCGCGCGGCCGAGCGAGACGATCGCCGGCTTGTCCGCGTCGAGCCGGAACACCGCCAGATGCGCGTTCACTCCGTCGTTGCGATCGCTCGCAACGATGATGTTGCCCGCGACATCGGCATTGTTGACGAGGCCGGCCTGGGTAAAGGCGATATCCTTGCCCGAAAGGTCATAGACGTGAAGCCCCGCCTTTTTGTCGGTCGCGACGATCAGCGCGCGGTTCGGATTGGCGGGATCGATCCAGATTGCCGGATCGTCCGCCGCGTCGGCCTTGCCCGTGCCGACGGGCGCGGTCTCAGCGCTGGCGGTAACCTGCACCGGCGGCAGACCAGTGATGACGGGCCCGCTCGCAGCGCATCCGGCAAGCGTCCATACGAGCGCCGCAGCTCCGAGCAATTTCCAGCGACTGACCATTATATCCCCCAAGCGTTGGTTCTTCATTTGCCCGATGCGACGCACACACCGCCGTCCGGGCCGACATCGCCCGTGCAGCGCCGCGCGGCAAGCGTCGGTTCGGCGAGTTCACGGAGGCGGTTGCCCTGCGCGGTGCGTTCGAGGTCGAAGCCGTCGTAAAGCTTTCCGGAGGCGGTGAAGGTCCGGAACTTGAGCGTCTTCGGCTCGACGTCGACGATCTGGTAGAGTTCGGTCGCCTCGGCGATCTTATCGGGCTGCCAGGGCGTGCGATCGTTGAGCCGATACATTTTCGATCCCGTCACCGACACAAGATAGACCGGCCCCTGGATGCTGCCGTCGGCGCGTGCCTTTGCATTCGCATCGCGCCCGGCTTCGCCCGTCAAACGGCTATAGCAATGATCGTGCCCCTGCAGCACCAGATCGACCTTGCGCTTTTCGAACACCGGCTTCCACGCCGCCTTGATCTCGGCGGTGTCGTTCGGGCGCGCGCAGGTGAAGACCGGCTGATGGAACAGCACGACGTTCCAGTTCGCCTTGCTCGACGCCAGCGTCTTGTCGAGCCAATCGGTCTGCGCCTGCATCGAACCGAGGTCGATCGCGGCGGTGCCGTCGAGGATGATGAAACGTACGCCCTGATAATCGGTGTAATAGGTCGTGGCCTTGACCGGATCGGTGCCGTTCGACGGCAGCGCGAACTGGGCTGGCCAATAGGGGCCGAGCCGGCGGCTTTCGCTGCCGTCCGCTTTCAGCACGTCGACATATTCATGGTTGCCCGTTGCAGGCACCTGCGGGACGCTCGCATAATTATAGCCGCCCGCCTGGTTCCACTCGCCCCATTCGTCGTCATGGTCCAGGTCGTCGCGCTGGCCGACAAGGTCGCCGGCATGCGCGACGAGACGGATATCGCCATTGGCAAGAAAGGCCTGCCGGATCACGCGGCTGGCATAGGTCAATATGCCGTTCTGGATGTCGCCCAGATAAAGGAAGCGGAAGGGCTTTGCCTCCGCGGCGGCGGTGCGGAACTGATGCCATTCGCTCCAGCCCGCAGCCCCTTTGACGCGATAGGCATAGACGGTGTCGGGGGAGAGGCCGGTGAAACGGACCTGATGATAGAGCGAGGGGCCATAGCTGCTATCGACCGGCATCGCCTTGCCGGTGACGAGCCGTGCCTTTTCGCCGAGCGTGGGCCCATCGACCGACACCGCGATCTGGGCCTGGGACTCGGCCTGCGCGGTGTCGGTGCGAAAGGCGACCGCCATCTCGCGCGCGGGATCGGCCCCGGGCGTGAGAACGATGCGGTCGGGAAGGTTTTTCGGCGCGTAGGGAAGGCCCGCGGAACGGGGGATGGGCGCGCCATCCTCCGTCTGCGTGACGATCTTGAACGCGGGCTCGGTCGCCGCGGCGGGCAGGGCGCCCGCCGATAGCAACGTCGCCGCGAGCAGCGACAGGCCAAGGGGCCGCTTGTTCATCATCGTCATGTCTACCCTTGATGTCCGTCGTCAGAAGTTGGCCGAAACGCCGAATTTCGCGGTCCAGCTATATTTTTCATATTGCAGGATGCGCTTGGCGCCTTCGAAGTTCTGATAGGCGAAATAGGGCGCGTCGGTGACGTTAACCCATTCGGCGAACAGCCGGACATTGTTGGTGACGCGGAACTTTGCCGACAGGTCTAGCTGGAAATGCTGATCGATGTAGCGGTCCTCGTCGGCGCCGCCGCCCAGTTCGTCCAGATATTTATCGCGATAGGTGCCCGCCGCGCGCAGCGAGATCGGACCCTTCTCATAACCCAGCACGACGTTGAACGTGTGCTTCGACGAAGCGGGCAGGTTGATGCGGCGCGGATCGGTCAGGTCGTCACCGGCGAACACCGTGCCCTTCGCATCGGTGAAGGTATAGTTCGCGTTGAGCAGCAAGCCGTCGAGCGGCGAGGGCAGGAAGGTAAAGCGCTGGGCAAAGCTCAGCTCGATCCCCTTGACCTTGGCGGTCTCGCCATTGGTGAAGGTCGTCGCGCGTTCATAATCGATGCCAAGGATCTCGCCCGGCGTATTGTCGGTCACCTCGACGATGAAATCATCGATCGACTTCCAGAACACCCCGGCGGTGATCGCCGAATTATTGCCGAAATAATATTCGGCCGATGCGTCGATGTTCCAGGCGCGATAGGGCTTGAGGTTCGGGTTGCCGAACTCGGCGTCCAGATCCTCGTTCACCAAAACGCGCGGCGCGAGGTTCGACAGTTTCGGACGCACCAGATTCTTGTAGCCGGCGAGGCGCAGGACAAGATTCTGGGCGGGCTCGAAACGCAGCGTCAGGCTGGGCAGCCAGTCGGTGTAGCTGCGCGTCGAACGGTTCGGGGTGACATCGAGCGTGTCCTCGTTGGTCGCGAAGGCGCGGATATCATTATAGGTGCGCTCGAAGCGGACACCGCCGACCACGCGTACCGCGCTGCCGTCGAAGCGGCCGAGGACATAGCCTGCAAGCACATCTTCCTTGATCGAATAGTCCGACGAGGCCGAGTTGATGATCGTGTCGGCGTCGTTCAGCTCGAACGAGTCGGTGTTGTTATTGTAGAAATCGCTCGGCGACGTTTTGCCCGGAAGCGGGCCGAGGTCCTGGATACGGTAATTATAGCCGCTGCCCAGCACGTCGGCGAGCGTGTAGGTGCCGTCATATCCGTCATAGACAAGCGCATCCAAGTCGTAGGATTTCTTGCGCCAGCGCGACTTGACGCCGCCTTGCAGCGTGAAGGTGCCTGCATCCATTGCGAACTCGCGCGCCACGTCGCCCCGCACGCCCCATTCGCGATCCTTCGAATCGGACAGGTCGGTCAATTCAAGTTCGTTGAAGCCATAGCTCGCCGGATTGTTGAACAATGCGGTGTTGCCGGTGATCGTGAAGGCGGGGCGGCGGGGATCCGAATAGTCGAAATTCACGCCGACCTGGTTGGCGCCCGAACCCGCGAAGCGCGCGCGGAAGCGCGTCGGATCGACCGAGCCATTTTCCCGCTCGGTAGCCTTTGAATAGCTGCCCGAATAGGTCAGTTTCCACGGGCCGGTTTCGGTTTCGCCGCCGACGACGAGCGAGCCGATCTGCTGCTTTTCGAAGCGGTCCTTCATGCGGCGGCGCACTTCGATACGCGGCGATTCGTCCGTGGGCTCGACGCCCTGCTGGTTGCTCAGGAAATTGGCGCTGGTTGCAGTGCCCGACACCGGGTTGATGCGTTCCTCGTCGAGGATAAAGATGATGTCGCCGCGATATTCCTGATCGGAAAAGCGGCTGTAAAGACCGCGGGCATAAAGTTTGGTCGTGTCGCTCGGGCGCCAGTCGAGGCTGAGCGAGCCGCCGAGACGCTTCCGTTCGACGTCATAGTCGCGATATTGAAGTTCGCGGGCAAAGGCGATGCCGCCGACCTCGTCCCAGTCTGCCGCTTCGATATTGTCGGTTTCGAACTTGCGCTGATAATAGCTGATGCCGCCTGCGATGCCGAAATTATCGGTGATGCGGGTCGAGAAGTCAAAGCTGCCCTTCGGGGTCACCGCATCGGCGTAGTCATTATAGCTGCCTTCCAGCTTGACCGAGAACAGGTCCTTCTTGCGGTCGAAGGCGCTCGTCGTGTTGATCTCGATCGAGGCGCCGATCGTGTCGCCATCCATGTCGGGGGTGAGCGATTTCTTGACCTCGATCGATTCGATCAGTTCGGACGGCACAACGTCGAGCGCGACCGAGCGTACATCGCTTTCGGGGGCCGGCACGCGCGCGCCGTTGATCGATGCGGCATTGAGTTCGGGATCAAGCCCGCGGACCGAGACGAAGCGGCCTTCGCCTTGATCGTTCAGGATATTCACCCCCGGCAGGCGGCGCAGCGATTCGGCGACATTCTGGTCGGGAAACTGGCCGATGCCGTCGCGGGTCAGAACGCTTTCGACGCCGTCGGCGGCGCGCTGGCGCGACAGGCTGCTGGCAAGATTTGCGGCCTGGCCGACGACCAGGATCGCACCGTCGGTGCCGAGCAGGACATTGGCGGTAACGCTGCCCGTTTCGGGAACGACGACTTCCTGCGTGCGCGGTTCGGCGCCGCTATAGCGCGCTTCGAGCGTATAGGTGCCTGCGGGAATGTCGGTGAAGCGGAAGCTGCCGTCACGGCCCGATTCGACAACCCGGCCAAGTTCGACAAGACGCAGCTCGGTGCTCTGGAGCGCGCGCGTGTCGGTCGCGTCGGTGACGGTCCCGACGATGTCGGACGCAAAGGCGGCGGTCGGAAGCGCCGCGGCGAGTGAAAGGCAGGTGCCGAGCAGGATGCGCGAACGGACAGTACGAAGCTGGTGCATGAAGTCCCCCGAGGAGTGCGAGAATGTCGCCGGGTCCTGTTGGCTCCCGACGAGTCGAGGGGGCCACTGGCAGGGCTGTATGACCGCTGTGTTACGTCGGTGTCACGGTTCTGACATATAGGAAAGCGGTGTCGCGCAACCGCAAGGGATTGTTCGCAAACTTGCGACCGTAAATATATTTGACGATCGATTGCCGGCCTGATCAGCCGATATGCTTGAAAATCCAGCCGATGCTGGCGCCTCCAGCGGGCGCGTTGCCGGTGACGACGAGTTGCTCGGTCGGGTGCGGCCGGCCCTCGCCATCGACCCACAGGCTCTGCTCGATGTCGAGACCGCCTTCGGACGTGCGGAACTGCCAGAGCGGGCCGCCGCCCACGCGCAGCAGCGCGCCCAATTTGTCGGCGGTCAGGCTGGCCGAGATATGCGGTCCAAGGTGGAAGCGCAGCGTGAAGCCTTTGTCGCCCTTGCGCCGTGTACGCGGGGCGGGAAGGAGCAGATCCTCGCCGCGGAGTTCGCGGCCGTTCGGCGAAAGGATCAGCAGGCGGCGATGGATCAGTCCGTGGCGCCGGGCATATCCGTCGTGGCTCATCTCGACCCGGCTGCCTTGCGGCGTCTCGCGCCGGTCGAGCTCGACCTCGGTCACGCCCTTGCCGAGCGAGCCGTTGGCAAGGATCGCGGTCGAATTGCTGTCGCCGAGCGTCAGCGTCGAATGCGCCGCGGTGGTGCGAAGCCCGCGTGCGAGATCGGCCGGAATCGTCGCGCCGGTCAGCGCCGCGCCGCCGCAATTGACGACGATGCGCTCGTCGCCGTCGCTGAGTTCGAAGGCGAGAGTCGAGGCGCAGCCCGCCTCTGTGACGCGCGCGATGGGCGGCGGCGCCGCGTCGGCGAGCAGCACGACCTTGTTCGCAACCAGCCGTTGATAACCCCAGTCGCGTGCCTGCTTGAGCGGGCGCGTGCGCACGCCGCTCGCATTGACGATGGCCTGGACATAGGCGGCGGAGGTCGCCCCGCTGCCCTGCCAGCTACCCATGCCGCCGTCGCTGTGAAGCAGGCCCAGCAGTGCCGGAACCGCCCGCGCGAGCACTTCCTGAATGAAGGGCGGCACTTCCATGCGGCGCATGTCATAGATTTTCGCGAGCATCGACAGCGCCATGATCGCGTCGAGCTGCGCCTGGGGCGAGCGTGAGATATTGCCGCCGTCGGCGTAGAAGCTGGTTTCGAGGACCCTCCGAAGGCCGGCTTCGCCGAACACCTGTCGCGGTTCGCCGCCGGGCATCAAAAGCGACGCGGCGACGATGCCGACCCACGCGACCATCTGCCCCGTGCCGGGCCGCGTCTTGTCGGCGATACGGTCGAGGTGGCGCGCCGCGCGTGCAAGATGATTGAGCACCGCCGAGCGATAAACAAGGTCGCTCGACGACAGGATCAGCGGCGCGTGCGCAGCCCAGAACAGGATGCGCCAGGCGGTATTGTCGGCTTTCCACGCGGGTTCGCTGACCGTTTCGCCGTGCGTGCCCAGCCAATGGCGCACGACGGCTTCGGCGATCGGCGCGCCGTCGGCGCGCGATCCCGTTGCGGCGAGATCGCGCAGCCAGGCAAAGCTGTGCAGATAATCGGCAAAGGTCGGAACGACGTCGAGCGCCGCGAAATCGAGCTCGCCGAGCGGCAGTTTCAACCCGCGGTGCAGGAGATGGCCGGCGCGGATCGCCGTGCCCGCCCGTGTGTCGCCGGGGATCGGATCGGTGGGCACGCCAAGCAGCTTGAGCGGAAAACGCCCCTTCAGCCGGAAGGCGTGAAGCGGTGTGCGCCAGGTCAGGCGAGTGATCGCGTTTGCGACGCGATCGCCGAGCGAAAGACCCTGGTCGGCGGGAAGGCGGATCAGCCGCTTGCCGGGTTCGATCGTATCGTCGAGTGGCGCGGCGTCGTCACCGGAGTCGAGCGGTGTGTCGGCGGGGGCAGCGGTCAACGGTCTCCCCTCCATCGATCAGGCCCCGCGCAGCCGCCGGATATTGTCGGCATAGGCGTCCGGTCCGCCCTTGAAAGTCGCGGTGCCGGCGACGAGCACGTCGGCGCCCGCCGATATCGCGAGCGGTGCGGTGCCCGCGTCGATGCCGCCGTCGACCTCCAGCCGGATATCGCGGCCCGACTTCTCGATCATCTTCCTGACCGCCTCGATCTTGCGAAGCTGGCTCGAAATAAAGCTTTGTCCGCCGAAGCCCGGATTGACGCTCATGATCAGGACAAGGTCGATGTCGTCGATCAGATAGTCGAGCATCTTCGCCGGCGTCGCGGGATTGAGCGACACGCCCGCCTGTTTGCCGAGCGACTTGATGTGCTGGACGGTGCGGTGGATATGCGGCCCGGATTCGGGATGCACGGTGATGATGTCGGCGCCCGCCGCGGCGAAGGCGTCAAGGAAATGATCGACGGGCGAGATCATCAGGTGGACGTCGAAGGGTAGCGTCGAGTGCGAACGCAGCGCCTTTACCACCATCGGGCCGATCGTCAGGTTCGGCACATAATGGCCGTCCATGACGTCGATATGCACCCAGTCGGCGCCCGCCGTTTCGATTGCGCGTACTTCTTCCCCCAGCCGCGCGAAATCGGCGCTGAGGATCGACGGGGCGATGCGAACTGGAGCGGAGGCGGCGGTCATGAGACCGGCCTTAACCATCTAGCGAGTCGGGGGCAAGCGGGGTGGGCGCGCCAATGGTGGAAAAGCGTGATGAGGGCAGTTTTCGGCCGGAAGCCGACCTATCTTTCGTCGTCACCCCGGACTTGATCCGGGGTCCTGCTTGAGGCCGAAGCCAGTGAGTGCGTCAAAAAGCGGGATCCCGGGTCAAGCCCGGGATGACGGAAGTAGGGGACGGGGTGTCCGCTCCCCAATACAAAACAAACATCGCCTTCAATTAGGTCTTTCCTACATTATTCGGCCGTGCCAGCCTTCATCCGGCTCTTTCATTCGGTGAACAAAAAGGTGGTCGCTGCCCGGCTTGCGGGTACGACCATGATCGGACGTGCCTCGCACATCCAGCACGCCGCGACTTGCAAATCGGCGCGCTCATAGGGCTGAACTTTCCTGAACTTTGGAATATTGCGCGGCCCTTGCGCCGACCCGATCTGGATCCAGCCGGGCGATGTCCAAAGAAGGCAACGTCAGCTCCCCACCCCAAAACAGACATCGCGGCGCCTATCGCCAGCGCCACCCTCCCTCTGTCTTGGCGCGATAAAGCGGCATCGGGGCGAGGCCGGCAAGGATCAAGGCGATGGTCATCATCGCGGGCCGATCGCGCAGGAGTATCGCAATTCCGGTAATCAGCGCGATGTGCATCGCCAGCATCAGCCAGCCTTGCCAGGTGATCGGCAGGCCGGTGCCAAAGCCGCGGCGTTTCGGCCGGAACCAGGGGCGGGTGTCGAACATCAGGTGCAGCATATCAGCTTTCCTCCCTGGGTGGCCGTCCGCGCTTGGGCGCATCGGACCGTTTTACGCTGACGCCGCGCCGCGCCAGCGCCTCGCGCAGCAACATCTCGATCTCCGCATTGGTGCTGCGCAGCTCGGCCGCCGCCAACCGCTCGATCGCCGCGTAGAGCGCGGGATCGAGGCGGAGGGCAAAGGCTTTTTTAGACTGCGCCGCCATCGCCCGGCCCTCAGTAGAGCGAGCCGGTGTTGACGACGGGCTGCGTGTCGCGTTCGCCGCACAGGACGACCATCAGGTTCGAGACCATCGCCGCCTTCCGCTCGTCGTCGAGGTCGACGACATTCTTTTCGGAGAGGTGCTGTAGCGCCATCTCGACCATCGTCACCGCGCCCTCGACCAGCTTTTTGCGGGCCGCGATCACCGCCTCTGCCTGTTGGCGCCGGAGCATCGCGCCGGCGATTTCGGGGGCGTAGGCAAGGTGCGTCAGGCCGCATTCGTCGACCGTGATGCCAGCGACTTCCAGCCGTTCGATCAGTGCCTTGCGCAGTTCCCCGCCAACCTCGTCGTGGTTTCCGCGCAGCGTCACTTCCTGATGCTCGATGTCGTCATAGGGATAGCGCGAGCCTATTGCCCGTACCGCGGCCTCGATCTGCGCCATGACGAATTCCTTGTAATCGTCGACGTCGAACAGCGCCTGCGCAGTGTCGGTGACGCGCCACACGACCTGCGCCGCCATTTCAATGGGGTTGCCGCGTAGGTCGTTGACCTTGATCTTGTCCGAAATCACATTGTTGGCGCGGACCGCGATCTTCTTGCGGCTGAGCCAGGGCAATACCCAGCGCAGCCCTTCCTCCCGGTCGGTGCCCCGGTAGGCGCCGAACAGTTGGACCGCCGCAGCTTCGTTCGGGTTGATCATGTAAAAGCCGCAGAGGATGATCGTGCCGATCACGCCGCTCGCGACCACCACCGCCCATTTCCAGTTCCAGTCGATCCCGTCCGCGCCGATATTGGTCGTCGCCGCCCAGATGGCGGCGCCGAGCAGGCCAAGCCAGATCAGCAGCATCAGATAGCCGCTCTGTGTATTGGCGCGTGTCTCGCGGCTGCGGTTCAGCGCCCGTGTCCCTGTTTCGACCATCTTTCCCTCCGAATCACTCGATATAATGATGATATCATATTTATATCGAATGGAACGATGGTCAATCGGGATTCTACGAAAACTCGGGACGCACTCTATTGGGCAAGGCGCGAATGGTTCATCGTGAGCAGCAGTCGCTCTTCGCCGGTACCGGCGATCGGCGGCGATCGGTGGACCGCGGCGCGCGCCTCGCCCCAGTTTCGGCCCTTGAGGATTGCGACGTCGCCCGCGCGCATCTCGCGGATGTTATGCGATGTGCCGCAGTCGCAATCGTCCATGCTCTCGCCGTCGAGCCACTGCGTCCCGCGCCCCGCATAGGTGGTGATCAGCCGTGCAAGGACGTAATCGGCGTGGAATTTCCGACAGGCATCGCCGGTGATCCGTTCGAGCCGAATATCGAGCCTGTCGATCCGCATGATCGCCGCGAAACGCGCGGCGAGATCGATGATGTCGGCTTCCAATCTGACGCGGACATTGCCGGCCGGATAGCCCGCGGCCTGCATCGCGCGGTTCAACGCCGAACTCAGATCGCCGACGTCGCTCGTTAACTGGATCGGGCGCAGGCTGGGCGCGAGAAGGCCTCGAAATGCGGGATCTTCGGAGCGCTCCCAAATCGCGATCGAGATGTCGGGATCGTGGATGGCGGCGAGGCCTTCGCCGTTGCCCGCGATCAGGGTGCTCGGGAATCGAAGCGTTGTCATGCAGATGCGCTTTCAAAAAGCCGGGCACGGCCGGGTTTTTCGCCTTCGGCCGCAATCAGGACGGGATATGCGCCCGCGATGCCGCCCTGCGCGGAGCCGCCAGCAAGCGAAAGCAGCGCAAAAAGCATCGCCATCCCGCGTATGCGCCGGACGGGCAGCGCCCCCGCCCGGTGCGCGCGGCACTCGGGGCAGAGTCCCGACACTTCGAGGATCGGCGTCGCGGGTTCAAAACCCCGCGCGCGGCATAACTGCTCGAGTTGGCCGGCGAGGTCTTCCGCCTCGAACGACGTCACGGTCCGGCAATCCGCGCAAACTGCGAACCCCGCCTTGTCGTCTTGCGCCAGCGTATAGGCGGACATCAATTCGATACGCCGCACTTCGCCACGCTGGAGCAGGCGGTCGAGGATGCGATAGACTTGATTGGGCGCCAGCGGCGATCCGGTCTGCCGGCTCTGCCGCGCGATCTCATGGGCGCCGAGCGGGCGGTTGCTCGCACGCAGTTGGTCCATCACGCGGCGATCGAGATCGGCGGGCTGGCGATGGACCGGCGAAGCGGGCGGCGCGAACTCGTTCTTGTCGCGCCAGCTTTCGGCGAGCGGCTCAGGTCGCATGGCGGCGCAGCCTCCAATTGATCAGGTGCCCGGTGATGAGCGCTAGGCTGCCGGCGACGGTGATCGCTATCGAGGTGCCATGTTCGACGCCGGGGAGCAGGGCAAGCAGCAGGCAGGCCACACCGACGGCGCCGAACAGCGCCGGGCGCACCGCGCCGTGGCGAAGATAGCCGAGCATGAAGGCGAGAAGCGCGAAGGGCGCGGCGAGGCCGACCGCGACATAATGAAACGCTTCGGAACGCACGAAAGCGCCGGCTGCGGTTGGGAGCAGGACGAGAAGCATCGGCAAGGCAAGGCAATGCACGAGACAGAGCAGCGAGGTCGAAAGTGCGGCGCTCTCGACCCCGTCGGTCGCGCGGATTGTCGATCGCGAGGGATCGTGGAGGACATTCATCATCGATTTTCCGGGGGTTGGAGTCAAAGCCTGTTGAGTTATGATATAACGTCTCCTATAGGGCCTGCCTCTATATGATGAAAGGGGTTTTTGTGACTTTTCGTGCTCTTCTGTTGTCCGCCGCCGTTCCCGTTTCCGTGCCGCAAATCGCCATGGCCGAGGAAACGGTGCCTTTGGTGAAGCGGGAAGAAAGATCGGCTGCCTATTTGCAGGCCGGCACCCGCGCCGATCCGGAGATTGTCGTGTCAGCCAACGTCCTCGGCCTTCGCGCCGACGAAACTGCGACCCCGGTCGTCACGCTCACGGGCGACGAACTGGTTCGCCGCCGCCAGGCGACCCTCGGCGACACGCTCGCCGGACAGCCCGGCATCAACTTCGACAATTTCGGCGGCGGTGCTAGCCGTCCCGTGATCCGCGGCCAGACGGCGCCGCGTGTGCAGGCGCTCTCCGATGGGTCGAGCATCCACGACGCATCGGCGATCTCGCCCGATCATGCGGTCACGACCGAGCCGCTATTGCTGCGCGGGATCGAGGTGCTGCGCGGACCCGCGGCGCTGCTCTATGGCGGCGGCGCGATCGGCGGTGCGATCAACCTGCTTGACGAGAAGGTACCGACGTCGATCCCCGATGGCGGCATCGCGGGCACGGTCGAGGGGCGTATCGGCACGGCCGACGATGAACGCTCGCTGGTCGGCGGGATCACCATCGGGGGGCAGGGGCTCGCGCTGCGCGTCGAGGGCGTCCACCGCTCGTCGAATGATTACCGCGTGCCCAAGGGATTCGGCGAACGTCATGTCGACGGATCGTATAACGACACCTCGACCTTCACGGTTGGCGGCTCATGGGTTGGCAGCGGGGGCTATCTGGGCGTCGCCTATACGCGCCAGCGCAGCGAATATGGCCTGCCCGGGCACAGTCACGACTATGAAGGCTGCCATCCGCACGGCAGCAGCCTGCACTGCGGCAGCCACGCGCACGACGACGAGGATCATGACCATGATCACGAGCATGAGCATGAGGAAGTGCCGTTCGTCAAATTGCGCAGCGAACGCTTCGATATCCGCAGCGAATATGAAGATCCGCTTCCGGGGTTCGAGAAGGTCCGGTTCCGCCTTTCGTTCACCGATTACGAGCATGACGAGATCGAGCATGACGAGGTTGCGACGACCTTCAGCAACAAGGCGCACGAGCTTCGCTTCGAACTCGCGCACAATCCCATCGGGCCTCTGCGCGGCGCGTTCGGGGTCCAGCATTCGGAGAGCAAGTTCAGCGCGCTTGGCGAAGAGGCGTTCCTGCCTGAAAGCGAGACGCGGAGCACCGCCCTATTCCTGATGGAAACGCTAGACGTCGGTCCGATCCGCTTCGAACTCGCGGCGCGGCAGGAATGGCAGAAGATTGAGACGACGCGGAATCGCGAGGTAAGCCATAAGCCCTTCTCGATCTCGGGTGCGGCGGTCTGGGATATCGGGGGCGACTATTCGCTGGCGCTCTCGCTCGCGCGGTCGCAGCGCGCACCCAATGTCCAGGAGCTCTACGCCCGCGGCGTCCACCTCGCTACCAACACCTATGAGGTCGGCACCGCGACGCTCGGCAAGGAAACGGGCAAATCGATCGACCTGACCTTCCGCAAGACGAAGGGCGCGACGACCTTCACCATCGGCGCCTATCACCAGGCCTTCGACGACTATATCTTCGCGAACACGCTCGACCAGTTCGAGGATTTCCGCCTCATCCGTTACACCGCCGCCGACGCCACCTTCACCGGGATCGACGGCGAGGTGCGGCACGAATTCGGCGCTATCGGCGCATCGCTGTTCGGCGATTATGTCCGCGCGAAGCTGAAGGGCAATCTCGGCGACCTGCCGCGCATTCCTGCCGGCCGGCTCGGCGCGCGCGCCGACGGGCGTTGGGGACCGCTGTCGGCCGACGTCGAATTTTATCATGTCTTCGAACAGGACCGGATCGCCGCGTTCGAAACCCGCACGCCAGGTTATGACATGCTTAACGCGACGCTGGCCTATAAGGTTGAACTCGGGCCGAAGGCCGATGCCGAATTGTTCGTGCGTGCGACCAATTTGACGAACGAACTCGCTTATAACCACGCGTCGTTCATCAAGAATGCCTCGCCGCTCCGCGGACGCAACTTCGTCTTCGGGCTACGCACCAGCTTCTAGGTCGACGTGGAGTGGACGGAAGGAGGGGCGATGGTCGGGCGCCCCTCCTTCCGCCGATCATGCCCCGAACGGGTCAGGCGGGTTCGGCCGCCAATATATAGTCGAAGCCGTGGCGCAGTCCGTTCGCGCTGGCGACAATGGCCAATGCTTCGGCGCGCAGCGCTTCGCCCCGTGCCGTTAGCGCGTCGGCAAGGCTGCGGTCGGCGATCCGGGCCAGCCGCGGTGCACACATATCGATCTGGCTGTTGACGAAACGCTCCTTGTAGCGGTTCGCGAAGCGCTTCGCGGCGATGACGCGGTAGCCCGACGCCTCAAGGTGATCGACCACCCATTGCGAGGGATATTCGCGATAGGGCTGCTCGCCGGCGAGGAGCAGGCAGGCATCGCGGAAACACCCGATCTCCCAGACAAGACGCCCGGCTTCGCTGTCGGGTTCCCCCACGACATAGGGTTCCAGCCCCACGACATAGAGCCGCCGTCTGACCAGCGGGCGAAGGCGCGTGAACAGGCGATGCTGAAAATATGGCGCAAAACCGTCGATTGCGCCGAGCATATAATCGGCAAGCACAGTGTCATAGCTTTCGCCGGCAAGCAGGGTCGGGTCCGCCCAGTTGCCGACGATGATCCGGTCGCCCTCGCGGCGATGCCGAGCGATCGCGTCGCGGACTTGCACCGCATGAGCGTCCGCGCCCGTGACTGCCGTCCATTGCTCGGTCGGCAGCGTGCCGATCCAGCCGATTGAATGTGTCCCGGTTCCCGCATCGAGCATTCGCCCCCAGGGCCTTTTACCCTGGAGCGTTTCGATTTCCTGGAACAGCCCGGAAACCGGGCGTCGAACTTGGGCTGCGACGGTCATTGCCATGATATAGAATATCATTGAGTTTCGATCAAACGCCGTCGTGCCAATATTCGACGCTTTGATCCTTCAAACGCGCAGCCGTTCAGCGTCGATCGCATGCGTTTCGTGGCGAAACGGCGCTGACATTTCATCCGCCACTTCCCGCTGTCCAGCTCAGCCTGGAGCGGAAGCGTGGCGGTCAACGCACCAGGCCTCCGCATTAAATCGTGAACAGCCTCATCGCGCGTGCGTCTTTGACAATGGGACTGCGTGATTGGAGAATTGCGGTGATTGAAAATCTGAAAATTCGTCCGGCTTCGGTGGTCGGCCCGATGGGCGAGCGCCTGACGCTGGAAAGTCTGCCCTGCCCCAATACGAGCCGATGGGTTTGTCGCCGCAAGGCACAAGTCGTCGCAGCGATCGATGGCGGGCTTCTGACGGCGGACGAGGCCTGCACCCGCTATGCCCTCAGTGCAGAGGAACTCGCATCGTGGCAGCGCGACTATGCACGTGCGGGCGTCCTTGCGCTGCGCGCGACGCGTCTTCAGGAATATCGCGACGTGCCGCGCAACGATTGAGGCCGGGTAAATGAACGCGATCATCCCGTCGACCGACGGCCTTATGAGCAGTGACGCGGACTATGTTCGATGCACTCAAGGGTCGGCCGCGCGTCGCGCTGTTTCGATCGCCTCCGCAAAAAAAATCACATCACCGTGAATGAGACGTCGCGGCGTGCGTCTTCTTCTTTTGAAAGGGCAGCAACTGATCATCATGCCGGCGCGATGGCGATGCTGAACTTAACAAGTTTTCGATGCGAAGCTGGGCCAGGCAGGGGTCGCCTCGACAGCCACCGATGCCAAGTTGGCGACGGCGCAGGACGCGGCGGATGCGGCGGACGATAAAGCGCAGAAGGCGCAGGAGGCCGCGGACAAAGCCGATGAGAAGGCGGTGAAGGCACAAGAAGCGACGACGGACCTGGCAAACAAGGCCGTCCAATATGCCGATGAGGGCAAGACGAGCATTGTGCTCGGCGGTCCTGCCTCGACCGATGGCGGCCAGACGGGCGGCACGCGGCTGAGCAATGTCGCGCAGGGCTCGCTGGCGCCGGACTCGACCGATGCGGTCAATGGGACGCAGCTTCGCGCGACGAACCAAGCGTTGGCGGACGGTCTGGGCGGCGGTGCGAAACTGAACCCTGACGGCACCGTTGCGCGTCCGACCTATGCCATCCACAATCCCGGCAGCACGACCGCGACGACCCCGCATAATGATGTGGGCTCGGCACTGGGCGCACTCGACGCTGGAGTGGTCGGCAACACGGCCGCTATCGACAAGCTGGGCAAGGACCTCGCGAACGGCACGGCTGGACCGATCCAACAGAGTACGGTGCCGGGCCAGCTAGCGCTGGTCGGACCGCAGGGTGCGACCGGGCCGCAGGGCCTGACCAATGTCGCGCCGGGTGCGGTGGCGGCCGGATCGACCGACGCGGTGAACGGCGGGCAGTTGCACGCGGTTGAACAGCAGGCGAGCAAGGGCTGGCAGCTCAGCGCGGGCGGTCTGAACGAAACGCAGGTCAAGCCGGGCGAAGTGGTCGACATCAGCGGCGACGCCAACATCGGCGTGACCAAGGGTGCGGCCGACCGCAATGTGAAGCTGGCGCTGGCGCGCAAGCTCGACGTCGACAGCGTCGTTGCCGGCGGCACGGTGTTGAACGGCGACAGCGTAACGATCGGCGGCGGTGACAAGGGTCCGGTGAAGCTGAGCAGCAACGGCCTAGACAATGGCGGTAATGCGCTGACCGGTATCGGTGCGGGCAATGTCGCTGCAGGATCGACCGACGCGGTTAACGGCGGCCAGCTTGCGGCAACCGACGCAAAGGTGGCGACGGCGCAGGAAGCTGCGACCACGGCCGACGGCAAAGCGGTGAAGGCGCAGGAAGCCGCCGATGCCGCCGACGACAAAGCGGAGAAGGCGCAGGGCACTGCGGATCAGGCGCTCGCGCTTGGCAACAACAGCGTGCAATATGACGGTGACGACAAGAAGAGCATGACGCTCCGCGGTGAGGAGTCGATCGACGGCGGCAAGACGGGCGGAACGCGCTTGGGCAATGTCGCGCAGGGTTCGCTTGCGGACCTGTCGACCGATGCCGTCAACGGCTCGCAGCTTCGTGCGACGAACCAGGTGCTGGCAAACGGCCTTGGCGGCGGTGCGGCGGTGCAGGCCGACGGCAGCATCACCAGGCCGACCTATGTCATCCACAATCCGGGTAGCATGCCGGGCAGCGCGGCCGCGACCAGCGCCTATGACAATGTCGGCGATGCGCTGGGCGCGCTCGACCGGGGCGTCACTGGCAACACCGCCGCGATCGCCGATCTTGGCAAGAGCGCGGTGCACTATGACAAGAATGCCGACGGCTCGCCCAATACGGGAGCGATGACGCTGGCTGGCGGTGTCGACGCGGCGGGCAATCCCACCGGTACGGCGATCCGCAACGTGGCGCCGGGTTCGGTAGCGGCGGGGTCGATGGAAGCGGTGAACGGCGGGCAACTGCACGATATCGCGCAGACCGCGGGCAAGGGCTGGACGCTCAGCGCGCAGGGAGCAAATGCTTCGCAGGTGAAGCCCGGCGAGACTGTCGATATCAGCGGCGCGGACGCCAATATTCAGGTCGCGAAGGGCGCGGACGATCGCAATGTGAAGGTGGCGCTGTCGCGCAACCTCGCCGTCGACAGCGTGACGGCGGGCAATACGACGGTGAACGGCGACGGTGTGACGATCGCCGGCGGTCCGAATGGGCCGGTGAAGCTGACCAACAAAGGCCTGGACAATGGCGGCAATGTGCTGACCGGTATCGGTGCCGGCAATGTCGCTGCGGGATCGACCGATGCCGTGAACGGCGATCAACTCGCCGCAACCGATGCCAGGGCGGTCCGCGCACAGGCCTCTGCCGACGCGGCGGATGCAAAGGCGGCAGCCGCGCGGGCGATGGCCCACGCGGCGGACATGAAGGCGGCGGCGGCGCAAGCTGCGGCGGACGCTGCGGACATGAAGGCGGTTGCCGCGCAATATGCGGCGGACGCCGCCGCGATGAAGGTCGTGACGGCGCAATTGGCGGCGGACGCAGCGGGCCTGAAGGCTGAGCAAGCCAATGGTACGGCCGAGCGGGCGCTCGCGCTCGGCAATAACAGCGTGCAATATGACGATGCGGGCAAGACGGGCCTGACGCTCGGCGGGCCGAAGTCGGAAGACGGCGGCAGGACCGGCGGTACGCGTCTGGCCAATGTCGCGCAGGGCCTGCTCTCGCCGACCTCGACCGATGCGGTCAACGGCGCCCAGCTCCATGCGACGAACGAACGGGTCGCCGCGCACGGCACGCAGCTGGCGTTGCTCGAAACCGGTCAGGCGGGCGCGTTCCGCATGAACAACCGGAGCGGCCTGCCCGCGCCCGACGCACGCGGCGAAGATGCGGTCGCCGGGGGCTTTGGCGCAGTTGCCAGCGGGGCCCGGTCGACCGCGATCGGCAGCAATGCGGTTGCCAGCGGCGCGGGCTCGGTGGCGCTCGGCCATGGAGCCACCGACGGCGGGCGCGACAATGTCGTCTCGGTTGGCCGCGAGGGTGCCGAGCGGCAGGTGACGAACGTTGCGGCGGGCACGCGCCCGACCGATGCGGTCAATCTCGGACAGCTCAGCAATGCAATCGACCACGGTTTGGTCGCGGCAACCGGCTACACCGATCACCATGTCAACGCGCTCCGCTTCGATCTCGCCAACGTCCGGCGAGATGCTGATGCGGGTACCGCTTCGGCGATGGCGGTCGCCGGTCTGCCCCAGGCCTTTAGTGACAGCGGCGGCATGATCGGGGGAGCGATCGGCGTCTACCAGAATGAAACCGCCTTCGCGCTTGGCGTGTCGAAGGTGTTCGGCGACGGCCGGACAGTGGTGAAGGGCGGCGCAACTTATGTCGAGACGAGCCGGGGCAGCACGTTCGGCGGCAACGTCGGCATCGGCTATCAATTCTGAACCGCCACAAGGTCGAAAAAGAACGGAAACGGTGGTCATCTGGCCGCCGTTTCTTTTTGTAGCCGCGCTATGGACTGAAACGTCACACATCGCGCGCTGCGAAGGTCGCACAGATGGCCGAAGGCTTCTTCGCCGAGGGAGTTTCGCGCCGCAAAATCCGCTATGCCCAAAAACAAAGGGAGCGAAATCGCTCCCTTTGTCTCGTTGGTTTCGTGCGCCTATTCAGTCGGAAAACCGCGCTTCTTCAGCAGTGCCTTCACGTCGGGGTCGCGGCCGCGGAAAGCGCGATAGGCTTCGGCGCGATCGGTCTCGTTACCCGTCATCAGCAGGATCGTGCGGAACTTGTCGGCGACGCTGCGGTCCCACGGTCCGCCGGCTTCGGTGAAGGCGGCCCAGGTGTCGGCGTCCATCGTTTCCGACCATAGATAGCTGTAATAGCCCGCCGAATAGGCGTCCGAGCTGAACAGGTGGCCGAACTGCGGCAAGCGGTGCCGCATCACGATTTCCTTCGGCATGCCGATTTCGGCAAGCGTCTCGCGCTCGAACTTGTCGACATCGGCTGGCGGCGTCTTGCGGTCGTGCAGCTTCATGTCGACGATCGCGCTCGACAGATATTCGACCGTCGAGAAGCCCTGATTGAACTTGTCGGAGGCGAGGATCTTGTCGACCAGCGCCTGCGGCATCGGCTGACCCGTCTTGTAGTGCGTCGCATATTTCGACAGCACTTCGGGGGTCATCAGCCAATTCTCGTTCACCTGGCTGGGATATTCGACGAAGTCGCGCGGTACGCCTGCGAGCGCTGGATAATAGACATGCTGCAGCAGATAGTGGATGCCGTGACCGAATTCGTGAAACAGGGTCTGCGCGTCGTCGAGGCTGATCAGCGTCGGCTCACCCTTCGCGGCTTCGGTGAAATTATTATTGTTCGACGCGAGCACATTGCGCTCGCCGCCCAGCGTTTGCTGGCTGCGATAGGTCGTCATCCACGCGCCCGAACGCTTTCCATCGCGCGCGAAATTATCGAGATAGAAGACCCCGACATTCTCGTTCGTCCTGAGATTATAAACCTCGAACGTGCGGACCTTGGGGTCGAAGACGGGGATCGTACCGGTATTTTCGCGGAAGCCTAGATCGTAGAGTTGGCCCGCCGACCAGAACATCGCATCACGCAGCTTGTCGAGCTGGAGATAGGGCTTCACCTCGCTTTCATCGAGGTCGTATTTCGCCTTGCGAACCTTTTCGGAATAGAAGCGATAGTCCCACGGCTCGATGGTGATCTTCGGGCCATTGCCGGCCTTGGCTTCGGCGTCGGCGATCGCCTGCATGTCGGCGACCTCCTCCTTCACGCGCGCGACAGCGGCGGGCCAGACTTTCATCATCAGGCCCATCGCGGCTTCGGGCGTCTTCGCCATCGTGTCGGCCATGCGATAATTGGCGTGCGTCGGGAAACCGAGCAACTCGGCGCGCTGCTGGCGCAGCTTCAATATCTCGACGATCGTCGAATTGGTGTCGTTCGCGTCACCATTGTCGCCGCGGCTGACAAAGGCCTTGTACACGCGCTCGCGCAAGCCCCGGTTGGTCGCGCCCTGCATCACCGGCTGCGCCGACGAACGGGTGTTCTTGATCGCCCACTGTCCCGGCTTGCCCTGCGACTCCGCCGCCGACGCGAGCGAGGCGACGAAGCCGGGCTCAAGGCCTGCGAGCTCGGCCTTGTCGGTTACAAAGGTATAAAGCTTCTCATCGCCGAGCAGCTTCGACGAGAAAGCCGAGAACAGGCCTTCAAGCTTCGAGTTCAGCTCGACCAGCTTTGCCTTGTTCGCGGGCGACAGGTTAGCGCCGTCGCGCACCATCTCGTCATAGCTGCGTTCGACGATGCGGATCTGCTGCGCGTTGAGTCCGCTCGAATTGCGCTTGTCGTAAACCGCCTTGTACCGCGCGAAGAGCTTGGGCTCCAAAAATAGTTCGGTATAGAAGGTGGTGAGCTTGGGGCTCCATTCGGCGTCGATATCCTCGACGCGGTCGTTCGACTTGTTCGACGTCTGCACGCCCCACAGCGCAAAAAGGCGCTCCATCGTATCGCCCGCGAGCATCATCGGGACGTGCGTATTCTCGAACGTCGGCGCGGCGGGATTGTCGATCACCGCCTGCACCTGCGCCCTGGTTTCGGCCATGCCCTTGGTGAAGGCGTCGGGAAACAGTTCTGGGTCCATCTTGTCCCACGGCGGCACCCCTTCGAACGGGCCGGTCCACGGCGCGAGCATCGGGTTTTCGCCCGCGGGGGCGGTTGCGGCCGGCTTGGCGGCGGCGGTCGGTTCGGCGGCGGTTGCGGTCATCTGGCTATAACCCACGATCATTGCGGTGGATGCAAGCATGATCGACAAATGACGGGCAAAAGGCTGCGCGGTGCGCGACATCGATAAATCTCCCCGGAGGATAAGGTTTCGGACGAAACCATGTCAGGGGCCGACTTAACCTTATATGACAGCGGGGTGCAAGCCGCCTAAGCGCCAAAATCCCGCTGAATCAGGCCGGGGACATCAACGCGGAAGGTAAAGACACCGCCCGCGTGCGGCTGTTTTGCGCGCTCGTCATCGGTCAGATTCTTGCCCGCGCTCGTAACGAAGGCGGTTTGGAGGTCGGGCCCGCCGAATGCGATCATCGTCGGGCGTTGCACCGGCAGCTCGACCGTCTGTAGCAACTCGCCCGCAGGCGAGAGGCGCACGACGCGCCAGCCGTCCCACAGCGCCGACCAGTAACAGCCCTCGGCATCGACCGCGGCGCCGTCGGGGCGGCCATTGCCGAACTCGAACTGGTGAAAGATGCGCCCGTTGCTCAGCGTGCCGGTGGCTTCGTCGAAATCATAGGCGCGGATCGCGTGGGTCGGCGTGTCGGCGTGATAGAATGTGCGGCCGTCGGGGCTGAAGGCGGCGCCGTTGCTCGTCGTCAGCCCATGCAGCATTTCGGTAAGTGAGCCATCGGGGTCGAGGCGATAGAGCGTCGCGGCGGGGTTCGCCTTGTCACTCGTCAGGCTGCCGACCCACAGCCGGCCCAGGGCATCGACGCGGCCGTCGTTGAAACGCTGCTCGGACTTGCCGGTGAGGACCGCAGGGCCGAAGGGCCGTGGCTCGGCGTTCCAGTCGTCGATCAGCGCGCAGCCATCTTCCAGCGCCGCGACAAGCCCACCGCCCGCACGCGGCGCGATGCAGCCGACTTGCTCGGCAAGCTCCATCGTCTCGTCGACACCTGTCGCGGGGTCGGTGCGATGGATTTTGCGGGCGTCGATGTCGACCCAATAGAGGCGGGCTTCGGCGGCGTGCCAGACGGGCGATTCGCCAAGCAATGCGCCGGCGTCGAGAAGCAGTTTGACCATGGAGCAGATCCTAGCGCGGGCCGGCGATGCTGCCCAGCGACTGCAAACCTATTCGCTGCGCCGCCGCTCTCCGCGCCTTTGTCGCATCTTTGCCGCCGTAGCGGCATTTCTACTTGACGTGGACGTAAACGTAAGGTCAGTTGGCGCGCGAAGCCTGCATCGATCGATGCGGGGGCAATGGCGTATCGGCTTCGACAGACTGGCCGGACGTCCCCGGAAAAGGAAGCATCATGTCGCTCGATAGTCTCTCACGCTCCGCTTACACCGAGGATCATGAGGCGTTCCGCGCGACGGTACGCCAGTTCCTCGAAAAGGAAGTGGCACCCAATCAGGCGCAGTGGGCCGAGGATGGTATCGTGCCCAAGAGCATCTGGCCCAAGGCGGGCGAGCTTGGCCTGCTGTGCCCCACGGTTCCGGAGGAATATGGCGGGCTCGGCCTTGACTTCGGCTATAACGCGATCGTTGATGAAGAGAGCGCCTATTATGGCCGCGTGACCACGGGCTTTTCACTCCAGTCGGATATCGTGACCAATTATATCACCCGCTACGGCAGCGAGGAGCAGAAGAAGCACTGGCTGCCCAAAATGGTCTCGGGCGAGGTAATTACCGCGATCGCGATGACCGAACCGGGCACCGGCAGCGACCTTCAAGGTATGCGCACGACCGCGAAGAAGGATGGCAATCATTATGTCATCAACGGTTCGAAAACCTATATCACCAACGGCCAGAACGCCGACCTGATCCTCGTCTGCGTCAAGACCGACACCGACGTCGAGCCGGCGTGGAAGGGCGTGTCGATCGTACTCGTCGAAGCCGACCGCGAAGGTTTCCAGCGCGGCCGCAACCTCGACAAGATCGGGCAGGACGAGGCCGATACGTCGGAGCTGTTCTTCAACGACGTTCGCGTGCCGATCACCAACTGCCTGGGCGAAGAGGGGCAGGGATTCATCTATCTGATGAGCGAACTGCCGCAGGAACGTCTATCGATCGCGGTGTCGGCGCAGGCATCGGCGCAGCGCGCGTTCGACGACACGGTCGAATATACGCGCGACCGCAAGGCGTTCGGCAAGCCGATCCTCGATTTCCAGAACAGCCGCTTCGTGCTCGCCGACCTGAAAGCGAAGCTTCAGGTGGGCTGGGCGCATCTCGACTGGGCGCTGTCACGGCATTTGAAGAAGGAACTGACCCCCGAAGAGGGCGCCGCGGCGAAGCTGTGGCACACCGAACTGCAGTGGGAAGTCATGGACAAATGCCTCCAGCTCTTCGGCGGCGCAGGCTATATGAACGAATATCCGATCGCCCGCGCCTGGCGCGCCGCACGCGTCACCCGCATCTTCGGCGGCACGAACGAAATCATGAAGGAACTGATCGGGCGCAAGCTCTGATCGCTTGAAATCGCAGGAAAGGAATTCTCCCATGGCTACAGCTTATATCGTCGACGCCGTCCGGACCGCGGGCGGCAAGCGCGGCGGCCGGCTCGCGGGCGTCCACCCCGTCGACCTCGGCGCCGCGGTGTTCGACGCGATCGCCGATCGCAACGACTTCGACACCAAGGCGATCGATGATGTTATCACCGGCTGCGTCAGCCAAGGCGGCCAGCAGACGATGGACATCGGCCGCAACGCCGTGCTCGCCTCGAAGCTGCCCGACTCGATCCCCGCCGTCACTATCGACCGCCAGTGCGGTTCGTCGCAGCAGGCGATTCAGTTCGCGGCGCAGGCAGTGATGTCGGGCACGCAGGACATCGTGCTCGCAAGCGGCATCGAAAGCATGACGCGCGTTCCGATGGGCAGCGTCGCAACCCTGTTCATCAAGGAAGGTCTCGGCCACTACAAGTCCGAACGGCTCGAAGAAAAATATCCCGGCATCATGTTCAGCCAGTTCATGGGCGCTGAGATGATCGTGAAGAAATACGGCCTCACCAAGGATGATCTCGATGCCTATGCGCTCGAAAGCCACCGCCGCGGCAAGGCCGCGACCGAGGCCGGCCACTTCAAACGCGAGATCGTCGGCGTCGAAATCGAAACGCCCGAAGGCCGCCAAACGCACCTCGTCGATGAGGGCATCCGTTTCGACGCGACGCTCGAAGGCATCGCGGGGGTCAAGATCCTTCAGGAAGGCGGATCGATCACGGCGGCGACCAGCTCGCAGATCTGCGACGGCGCCTCGGCTGCGCTCGTGGTTTCGGAACAGGCGCTGAAGGATCATAATCTGACCCCGCGCGCGCGAATCCACCATATTTCGGTAACCGCGGGCGACCCGATCATCATGCTCGAAGAACCGCTGTTCGCGACCGAACGCGCGCTGAAGAAGGCGGGCATGAAGATCGGCGATATCGACGCCTATGAGGTCAATGAGGCGTTCGCGCCCGTGCCGCTGGCATGGCTGCAATATCTGGGCGCCGACCATGCGCGGCTCAACCAGCATGGCGGCGCTATCGCGCTCGGCCACCCGCTCGGCGCTTCGGGCACCAAGCTGATGTCGACGTTGCTCGGCGTGCTCGACGCGACCGGCGGCAAATACGGCCTGCAGACGATGTGCGAAGGCGGTGGCCAGGCCAACGTCACGATCATCGAGCGGCTTTAAGACCATTCAAACCCCTCCCCTTCGGGGGAGGGGCAGCGAGACTTGCGGGCTTGCCCGCTAGCCGCAGCGGGGAGGGGTCTATCGGCCTTGCTCTTCGCCGCGACACCCCACCCCAACCTCTCCCCTGAAGGGGAGGGGCTTTAAGGAGAGCCTCAATATGAAACTCGATTCCACCGTATCCGCCGTCGTCACCGGCGGTGCCTCGGGCCTCGGCGCCGCCACCGCACGCGCGCTTGCCGCCAAGGGCGTGAAGGTCGCGATCTTCGACCTGCAGGAAGAAAAGGGCCTCGCGATCGCAGCCGAACTCGGCGGCATCTTCTGCGAATGCAACGTCACCGACGACGCGTCGGTCGACGCCGCTTTTGCCAAGGCGCGCGAAGCGCATGGTCAGGAACGCATCCTCGTCAACTGCGCCGGCACCGGCAACGCGATCAAGACCGCGAGCCGCAGCAAGGAAGACGGCAGCATCAAGCATTTCCCGCTCGATGCGTTCAACTGGATCATCCAGATCAACCTCGTCGGCACGTTCCGCTGCATCGCCAAGTCGGCGGCGGGCATGCTGACGCTCGACCCGATGGAAGACGGCGAACGCGGCGCGATCGTCAACACCGCATCGGTCGCCGCCGAAGACGGCCAGATCGGTCAGGCCGCTTACTCTGCATCGAAGGGCGGGGTCGTCGGCATGACGCTTCCGATCGCGCGCGATCTCGGCAACGAGAATATCCGCGTCAACACGATCCTGCCGGGCATCTTCGACACGCCGCTGCTTGCAGGCGCGCCGCAGAATGTCCGCGATGCGCTCGGTGCGTCGGTGCTCAATCCGAAGCGCCTCGGCAACCCGGTCGAATATGCCAATCTTGCCATGTGCATGATCGAGAACGGCTATTTCAACGGCGAAGACGTCCGCCTCGACGGCGGCATCCGTATGGCGCCGCGCTGATATGCCCAAACCGGAAAGCTGGCGGCTCGATGCCGCCAGCTACCCCGTCTGCATCGACTTGCAGACGCGTTTTCAGGACATGGACATCAACGGTCACCTCAACAATGTGGCCTTTGCCGCGTTGTTCGAGAGCGGCCGCGTGCTGCTCAACCGGCAGGTGCGCCCGCTGGACGAGCGTCCATCGAACGAGCGCACGATGGTTGCCGCGGTCGAAATCAACTATCTGGCCGAGGGCAATTTCCCCGATCCGGTGCATATCGCGACCGGTATCGGCCGGCTCGGCACTTCGAGCTGGACGATCGTGCAGGCGATGTTCCAGAACGGCCGCGCAATAGCGACCTGCGATACGGTCGTCGTGTGTCGCACCGACGGTCAGGCGAAACCGCTCCGCGCCGAGATGGTCGCGGAACTCGAAAGTAATCTGGCGAAGCCGGGCTGATTTCCTTCTCCCTCGATGAGGGAAGGATACGAAGCCTTGCTGCGAAACGGCTAGGCGCAGTTGGATGAGGGTGACGGTGCGGCATGGCACCGCCGGTGCATCCCGAAACCGCACCCGCACCGCTGCGACCAGCCAGCAAGCTGGCAAGTCTCGCTGCCTCCCCCATCAAGGGGGAGGAGGCAAAAATTACAGATTCTTGTCCGCATCGGGCACCGAACGAATCAGGTCGCGCGCGAAGCCGATCAGTCCGATCTGGCGGCGGCGCTTCAACCGTTCGGCGCGCAGAATCGCGCGGACTTCGTCGAAACAGCCTTCGACATGGTCGTTGATCAGGACATAATCATATCCGTCCCAGTGGCTGATCTCGTTTGCGGCGCGCTCCATGCGTGCGGCGATCACCTCGTCGCTGTCGGTATTGCGCGAACGCAGGCGGCGTTCGAGTTCTTCCATCGTCGGCGGCAGGACGAAGACGCGAACAACGTCGGGGCCGGCCTCCTGATAAAGCTGCTGCGCGCCCTGCCAGTCGATATCGAACAAAACATCCTTGCCCGCGGCGAGCATCGCCTCGACCGGCGCGCGCGGCGTGCCGTATCGATGGCCAAAGACATGCGCCCATTCGAGGAACTCGCCGTCGGCGGCCATTTTCTTGAAGGTTTCCGTGTCGACGAAATGATAATGGACGCCGTCGATCTCACCGGGACGCGGCGGGCGCGTCGTCGCGGAGATCGAGAGGGCGATATCCTTGTCCGCCTCGAGCATCATCCTCGAGATGGTGGTCTTGCCCGCGCCCGAGGGCGAGGAAAGGACGAACAACACGCCGCGGCGGTTCAGATGGACGCTTTCGGTCATGCGCGCTATTCGCCTGACGAGGGGCAGCGGTCAAGGGGGCGCGAATGGCGGGAATATCACGAACCGGATGGCTCGTCGCCGCGGCGCTGGTCGCGCTGCTTGCTGCCATATTGATCGGCATGGGCCGTCCGCCGATCTGCCCGTGCGGGACGATCAGCCTGTGGCATGGCACGGTGCAGTCGAACCAGAACAGCCAGCAGATTTCGGATTGGTACAGCTTCAGCCACATTATCCACGGCTTTATCTTCTATGGCGTGCTGCGCTGGATCCTGCCGCGCCGCCCGCTTTGGGTGCCGCTGGCGATCGCGATCGGTATCGAAGGTGCATGGGAAATTCTGGAAAACTCGCCGATCATCATCGACCGTTATCGCGAGGTAACGATGGCGTTCGGCTATTCGGGCGATTCTGTACTCAATTCGGTCAGCGACACGCTGTTCATGGTGCTGGGCTTTATCGCGGCCAGCAGGATGCGCTGGTGGGTGACGGTCACGCTCGCGATCGTCTTCGAGCTCTTCACGCTATGGACGATCCGCGACAATCTGACGCTTAATGTGCTGATGCTGGTATCGCCCGTCGAGGCGATCAAGGAGTGGCAGGCGGGGGCCTAGCTCCGTCCGTTACAGGCCTTTCCGGCCGAAGCTGCCCGGTGGCTTGGGCGCAGACATATCGCCCAATTCGGCGCCGGGGCGGTTGCGCATATAGCGAGCGAGCGCCGCGTCGGGATCGAAACTCGTCTCTTCGGGATAGATGTCGGCCGGTTTCGGTGCAGACGGGGGTGCCGCTTGTTCATTCGGCGTGCGCGGCTTGCCAAAGAACATCCGTTTCAAAGCCCAGATGAAGCACGCCGCCGCGGCAATGAGCACGACGAGCGCCGATACATGGTTGAACAAACGGCTGCCCGGATGGCTGGCTAGATCGCCCGTCCGTTCGAGCGCCTTGCTCAGCGACCGCAGCCCGAAACCGAGCGCGAGCAACATGACGGTGCGAAAGCCGGGCGGGTTGAACGTCATGGCCGCCGTCGATAGCCGGCCATGATGAGAATCAGGTTAATCGGGCGAAAGGTGATTCAATGAAGCGCGCCGCTGCGCCCGTTCGCGTCGAGCGGGATCGCGGGCGGCAGCGCATCGCCCATCGTCTGCCCGTCGGTCGGGACGTTGGCGGTTCCCGCATAGGTGTCGACGACACCCGCATTCGCCAGCGCGGGATCGAGCGCATGCGCCTCTTCGGCCGCCTTGCGCGCTTCAGCGCGTTCGGCCCATTTTTTGGTGAGATAGGCGCCTGCGACGGTCGCCGCGAGTACCGCGTAGCGCTGCGGGAACAGCCGCCGCGCCGCGAACAGCGTGCCCGCGCCGATCACGGCACCCGCGACGGAATGATTGCCATTCTGGCGTCCGATGGCGCTGCCGAGAACGCCGCCTACGATGCGACCGATCATCTTCATCTCTCCTTCCCCTCTTCAATCCCCGGAAGGCCCCACGGGTTCCTTCAGTTGTCGGGCCCCAGCATCGTGCGCGGATCGACCACGCGATCGAAGGTCGAGGCATCGACATAGCCGAGGTCGAGCGCGGCTTCCTTCAAGGTGCTGCCCGTCTCATGCGCGTGCTTCGCAATCTTGGCCGCCTTGTCATAGCCGATCTCGGGGGCAAGTGCCGTCACGAGCATTAGTGAGCGATTCATCAACTCGTCGATGCGCGCGAGATTGGGTTCGATCCCGACGACGCAATGCTCGGTAAAGCCCGCCATGCCGATGCTAAGCAATTCGATCGAGCGTAAGACATTCGACCCGATCAGCGGCTTGAAGACATTGAGTTCGAGATGGCCCTGGAGCCCACCGACCGTAACGGCCTGATGGTTGCCGATGACTTGCGCCGCGACCATCGTCAGCATCTCGCACTGCGTCGGATTGACCTTGCCCGGCATGATCGAGCTGCCTGGCTCGTTCGCGGGCAAGTCGAGCTCGCCTAGACCCGCGCGCGGACCCGATCCGAGCAGGCGGATATCGTTCGCGATCTTGGTCAGCGCGACGGCGAGCGTGTTCAGCGCGCCCGAGAAAAAGACGAGGCCGTCGTTCGATGCCAGCGCCTCGAATTTATTCTGTGCCGGTTCGAACGCGATTCCGCTGTTCTTCGACAGGTCCTCGGCCATCGCGACGTCGAAACCCGCGGGCGCATTTAGGCCGGTGCCGACCGCGGTACCGCCCTGTGCGAGCTTGCAGATATTATGCGCAAGTGCCGCATCGATCCGCGCGCGGCACGCGATCAGCTGCGCGACATAGCCCGAAAATTCTTGCCCCAGCGTCAGCGGGGTCGCGTCCTGCAAATGGGTGCGGCCGATCTTGACGATATCACCCCACGCTCGCGCTTTGCTTTCGAGCGCATCGGTGAGGGCGATCAGCGACGGCAGCAGTCCTGCCGTCGTTTCGACCGCGACCGCGACGTGCAGCGCGGTCGGAAAGCTGTCGTTCGACGACTGGCCCATGTTCACATGGTCATTGGGGTGAACGGGCGATTTGCCGCCGCGCGTGCCCGCCAGCTTTTCGTTGGCGATGCCGGCGATCACCTCGTTCGCGTTCATGTTCGACTGGGTGCCGCTACCCGTCTGCCAGATCGCGAGCGGGAATTGGTCGTCATAGTCACCCGCGACCACGGCATCGGCGGCCGCGGCAATTGCTTCGGCAAGCCCTGCATCAAGGCCATGGTTGCGATTGACGCGCGCCGCCGCGCCCTTGATCCGCGCGAGTGCGTGGACGATCGGAAGCGGCATCCGCTCATGCGGCGGGAAAGCGAAATTGTGGCGGCTGCGCTCGGTCTGCGCCCCCCAATAGACATCCGCCGCGACTTCGATCTCGCCGATACTGTCGCTTTCAGTCCGCGTTTCGCTCATGCCACCAGCATCCTTGTCACCAAAATCGCCCCGGCCCAGATCATCGCGACGAGGCCAAGCAATTGCCAATATCCCGTTTCGCCGACGCGGCGGCGCAGCCATCCGGCGGCAAGCCAGACAAGGATCAGCGCCGGGGTCAGCACCAGCAAGCTAAAGCGCAGCAGCCCGTCGGCAACCTGTCCGCGCGCATAATTATTCTGGAACAGGGTATAGCCCTCGACCCCCCACCAAAAGGCGCCGGTCAGGACGAGCATTCCCGCGATTGCCCAAAATTGCCAGAAACGGCTGGGGGGCCAGGCGGGGCCTGGCACTTTAGCGCTTCTTGCCGAAATCCACCGTCACGACATTCGATCCGTCCTCGGTCGTGACCTCGGGGCGATCATTGTCGGCTTCGTCATGCGGTTCGGGTTGGGTTTCGTCGTCGCTGACCTGGAACTGCAGTCCGAAATCGACCGACGGGTCGACGAAAGCGGTGATCGACGCATAGGGGATCGTCAGGATCGACGGTGTCTGGTTGAAAGACAGGCCGACGCTGAAATGATCGTCCTCGACCTTCAGGTCCCAGAAGCGATTTTGGAGGACGATCGTCATTTCGTCGGGAAATTTGGCGATCAGATGGGCCGGAATATCGACTCCGGGGGCCTGCGTCTTGAAGGTGATATAGAAATGATGTTCGCCGGGCAGGCTGTCATAGCCGACGATCTGGCTAAGCACGCGGCCGACCACGGCGCGCAGCGCGTCCTGCACGATTTCGTCATAGGGAATCAGGCTGTCGCGTACATCGTCACTCATGGGGCGAGGGGATGAACGCGCGCCGCACGCCGGTCAAGGGGGGAGAGTTACCTTGCAACGCGAAAAGTCGCTGCTATGGGGCATCCCATGCGAACCGCCACCGTCCAGCGCACGACCAAGGAAACGGATATCGCGATCGCCGTCAATCTTGACGGAACGGGCGAATATTCGGTGTCCACCGGCATCGGTTTTCTCGACCATATGGTCGAGCAATTGTCGCGCCATTCACTGATCGACATCTCGATGCAGGTAAAGGGCGACCTGCATATCGACCAGCATCATACGGTCGAGGATAGCGCGCTCGCGCTCGGCGAAGCCGTCGCGAAGGCGCTCGGCGACAAACGGGGCATCGCCCGTTACGGCGAGGCGCATGCGCCGATGGACGAGACGCTGACGCGCTGCGTCCTCGACATTTCGGGGCGCCCGCATTGCGTCTATAAATCCAGCTTCTCGCAGCCGCGGCTCGGCGAGATGGACACCGAGATGTTCCCGCACTGGTTCCACAGCTTTGCGCAAACCGCCGGGATCACGCTGCACATCGAGATGCTGTATGGCGAGAATAACCATCACATCGCCGAAAGCATGTACAAGGCACTCGCGCGCGCGTTGCGCCAGGCAGTCGAGATCGACCCGCGCAAGGGCGATGCGATCCCCTCGACCAAAGGGGTCCTCTAGGACCAGCCAATGAGCATCATTGCCCTGATCGACTATGGCGCGGGCAATCTTCGCTCGGTGCATAATGCGCTCGTCGCGGCCGGCGCGGACAATGTTGCCGTGACTGCCGATCCAGACGTCGTGTCGAAGGCCGATCGTATCGTGCTGCCCGGCGTGGGCGCGTTCGCCGCATGCATGAACGGGCTTTCGGCGATCGACGGGCTGGTCGATGCCATGGAGAGGCGGGTGCGCGGCGAGGGCGCTCCCTTCCTCGGCATCTGCGTCGGCATGCAATTGCTCGCCGACGCGGGCGAAGAGCACGGTACGCACAAGGGGCTCGGCTGGATTTCCGGCACCGTCCGCGCATTTGACCCCGCGCCCGGCCTGCGCATCCCGCACATGGGCTGGAACGACGTCGTGCCTGCCTTCGCGCATCCGGTGATCGCGGCGGGTGAAGCCTATTATCTCCACGGCTATCATTTCGCCGAGGCGGTCGATGTCGCCGCCACCAGCAGCCATGGCGCAAACTTCGTTGCCGCCGTGGCAAAGGACAATATCGTGGGCGTCCAATATCATCCTGAAAAAAGCCAGGCCTATGGCCTCGCAACGCTAGAGAGATTCCTTGCATGGCGGCCCTGACCATCTTCCCCGCGATCGACCTCAAGGGCGGACAGGTGGTGCGGCTGGCCGAGGGCGATATGGCGCGCGCGACCGTCTATGGCGACGATCCCGCGGCGCAGGCCCGCCTCTTCGCCGACGCGGGCGCCTCGCATCTCCATGTCGTCGATCTCGACGGCGCGTTTGCGGGTGAAAGCATCAACGGCGGCGCGGTCGAGAGCATCGTTGCGGCGTTTCCGGGCAAGGTGCAGGTCGGCGGCGGTATCCGCGACCGTGCCGGTGTCGATCGCTGGCTCGCGCTCGGCGTCGAGCGCGTGATCATCGGCACCGCGGCGCTCAAGGATCCCGAATTCGTGAAGTCGGCTGCGCGCGACCTGCCCGGCCGGATCGTCGTAGGCGTCGACGCCCGCGACGGAATGGTCGCGACCGAGGGCTGGGCCGATGTCTCGGACGTTCGCGTGGAAGACCTCGCGCGCCGCTTCGAGGACGCCGGCGTCTCGGCGTTGCTCTTCACCGACGTCGGGCGCGACGGGCTGCTCAAGGGTTGCAATGTCGACGCAACGGTCGCGCTCGCCAAGACGGTCGCCATTCCGGTGATCGCGTCGGGCGGCGTCGCGGATATCAACGACATCCACGCGCTCCGCCCGCATGTCGCAAACGGCATCGAAGGTGTCATCACTGGCCGCGCGCTCTATGATGGCCGGCTCGATCTTGCCGAAGCGATTGCGGCGGGGGCGGCGTGACCGTCCGCGTCCGCGTCATCCCCTGCCTCGACGTCGCTGACGGGCGCGTCGTGAAGGGGGTCAATTTCGTCGATCTGCGCGACGCGGGCGATCCGGTCGAGGCGGCGCGTGCTTATGACGCCGCAGGCGCCGACGAGCTTTGTTTCCTTGATATCAGCGCCAGCCATCAGGGGCGCGGCACTTTGCTCGACATGGTCGGCCGCACCGCCGAGGTCTGCTTCATGCCGCTGACCGTAGGCGGTGGGGTCCGCAGCGCCGACGATGCGCGCGCGTTGCTGCTTGCGGGCGCCGACAAGGTCGCGGTGAACAGCGCCGCCGTCGCGCGGCCCGAACTCGTTGCCGATATCGCCGACCGTTTCGGCAGCCAGTGCGCGGTCGGCAGCATCGACGCCCGCCGCGTCGAAGAGGGGCGCTGGGAAATCTTCACTCACGGCGGGCGCAAGCCGACGGGCATCGATGCGCTGGAGCACGCGATCCGGCTTGCCGAACTCGGCGCGGGCGAATTGCTCGTCACCAGCATGGACCGCGACGGTACGAAGGATGGCTACGACCTGGCCCTCACCCGCGCGATCGCCGATGCGGTCAGCGTGCCGGTGATCGCATCGGGCGGCGTCGGCAATCTCGACCATCTCGTCGCGGGCGTGCTCGAAGGCGGCGCAAGCGCGGTGCTCGCCGCCAGCATCTTTCACTTCGGAGAAGCGACGGTGGCAGAGGCGCATGCCCGGCTTGCCGCTGCGGGATTGCCCGTCCGCGCGCATTAAATCCTGCAACGGGGTAGTCATGCGGGGAGGGGGCTGCAATAGAAGCCTATGACCTCGAAACTTCGTATCGCCGACCGCACCAACGACATCTTCCCGGTTCTGGGTTTCCTTGCCGCGATGGCGAGCTTCGCGATGCCGCTCAACGCATGGCTGGTCGCGTTCATCCTCGCGGGCGCCGTCGTTGCGGCTGTCCACCATGCCGAAGTGATCGCGCACCGCGTCGGCGAGCCGTTCGGAACGCTGATCCTTGCGCTCGCGGTGACGGTGATCGAGGTCGGGCTGATCCTGACGCTGATGCAGGCCGAACCCGAAAAGGCGCAGACGCTGGCGCGCGACACGGTGTTCGCCGCGGTGATGGTGATTCTCAACCTCCTGATGGGGCTTTGCTTGCTGAGCGGCGCGATCCGCCACCACGAACAAAGATTCCAGCGCACCGGCATCGGCGCCGCGCTCGCGACGCTGACCGTGCTGACCGTTGTGACGCTGGTGCTGCCCAATTTTACTTCGAGTGTGCCGGGGCCTTTCTATTCGGCGACGCAGCTCGGCTTCGTCGCGGCGGTTTCGCTGATCCTCTATGCGACCTTCGCGCTGGTCCAGACGGTCCGGCATCGCGATTATTTCCTTCCCGATGGCGAAGCGCATGACGAGCCCGACGCGCACGCCGCGCCGCCGAGCATCCAGCGCACGGCGATTTCGGGCGCGCTCCTGCTCGCGAGCCTGTTCGCGGTCGTGCTGCTCGCGAAAAATCTGTCGCCGATCATGGGCGCGCTTCTCGCCGACTGGGGGGCGCCGCCCGCGGTGCTCGGTGTGCTGATCGCGGCGTTGATCCTCGCACCCGAAGGGCTCGCAGCCGTCCGTGCGGCGAAAGCCGACCGGCTCCAGACCAGCCTCAACCTCGCACTCGGATCGGCTCTCGCCACCATCGGCCTCACCATTCCCGCGGTGGCGATCCTGTCGATCATGACCGACATGCCGATCAGCCTCGGGCTCGATGCCAAGTCGGCGGTGCTGCTGTTCCTGTCGCTGATCGTCGCGTCGCAGACGCTGGCGAATGGCCGCACCACGGTGCTGCAGGGGGTCATCCACCTGATGCTGTTCGCGATCTACCTGTTCACGACCTTCGTACCGTAACCGCGGACTTTGAATATCTATCCGTCATTGCGACCGTCGCGACGCAATCCAGAGTGGTTTATGTCCGCCCTGGATTGCCGCTTGCAATGACGAGCCGAAAGAGACGATCCTCAGGTCTTGCGGACGAATACCGTCCCGGCGCTATACCCCGCGCCGAATGAGCAGATCAGCCCCGTGTCCCCCGCCACCATATCCTCGTGATTCAGGTGGAAAGCGATGATCGACCCCGCACTCGACGTATTGCCATAGGTGTCGAGCACCGTCGGACTTTCGTCCTCACTGGCTTCATGCCCCAGCACACGCTGCGCGATCAGCCGGTTCATATTGGTGTTCGCCTGATGCAGCCATAGCCGGCGCATATCGCCGCCTTCGAGGTTCAGTACCTCCATCTGCTCGACGATCAGGTTCGCGACCCATGGCACGACTTCCTTGAACACCTTGCGGCCTTCCTGGACGAAAAGCTTGTCGCTCTTCGGGCCCGACTGGTCGATCCCGCCATGGCCCCGGTTGAGGAAACCGAAATTGTTGCGGATATTGTTCGAGAATTGCGTCTTGAGCTTGGTGCCGAGGATATCCCAGTGCCCGGCGGGTGCGATATCCTTGTCCTCGACGAGGATCGCGGTCGCGACGTCGCCGAAGATGAAGTGGCTGTCGCGGTCGCGCCAATTAAGGTGCCCCGAACAGATTTCGGGGTTCACGACGAGCACGCTCCTTGCGTGGCCGGCGCGGATATAGTCGGCGGCGGTCTGGATGCCGAAGGTCGCCGAAGAGCAGGCGACATTCATGTCGAAACCGAACCCGTCGATGCCGAGCGCGTCCTGAATCTCGACCGCCATCGCCGGATAGGGGCGCTGCATGTTCGACGCGGCGCACAGCACGGCATCGACTTGTCCCGCGTCGCGGCCGGCGCGTGCGAGCGCGTCCTTTGCCGCAAGGACGCCGATTTCGGCGAGGATCGACAATTCGTCGTTGCTCCGCTCAGCAATGCGCGGCGCCATATGTTCGGGGTCCAATATACCCGCCTTGTCGACGACGAAACGCGACCCGATCCCGCTGGCCTTCTCGATGAATTCCACGCTCGATTCAGCGAGTTCGGCAATTTCGCCAGCCGCAATGGCGGCTGCATTTTCCCTATTGTGCAGCGCAACATACCGGTTAAAACTCTCAACAAGTTCTTCGTTGGAGATGCGTTCGGCGGGGGTGAAAAGGCCGGTTGCGGAAATGACCGGCTGCGGTGTGTGCGACATGGTGGCCCTGCGTGTCTTATGGTTTCAAGACACGCTGATTAAGCCCGGTCGCGGCGCTACGCAACGCCCTCAACATTGGCTGAACGATCGCTAACTTCATGGTTAACCCGCCACTAACCATTTTGGTGGCAAATTGTTTGATGCAGGCCTCCGGGGGGATGGCTCCCCGGGTGCCGAGCGGGAGCATGACCATGGCGACGCGTTCAGGACCGGCCGCAGGCGACCTGTCCCTTTCCGAGATCAAAGAATTTGCGGGCTTTCCCGCATCGACCCAGCGATACATCCGCCGTTCGCTCGATATCGGGCTTGAACGCGACGATGCGATCGCGCGCTGGTCGCGCGACATGGTGGAGGAAACCGCGATCCGCGTTCAGGCGCGCGTCTATCAGCGCTTGCACGAAATCCGCGCGCATATTCCCGACGACAGCGGGCTCGACGCGCTCGAACATTTCATGGCGCCGCTGATCGCGGTCTCGGCCTTCGACCTCGGACAGGACAGGCTCCACGCATTCGCGCCCTATCGTTTCCTCTATGAACGACTGCTCGGCGCGCATGCGCGGCCGTGGCTGCCCGGTGCCTTTTGCGCCGCGGCGTCGCTGCCGCACCTGCATCCCGACAAGCGCAAGATATTGCTCCAGTCGATCAGCGAAGCCGCTGCGACGGCGCCTGGCTGGTCGGCTCGCGAACCGAGCTTCTTTCCCGAATGGGTCGACAAGATCGACGAGACCAAGCCGGCGAATTGAGTGGGAAGGTTTGGGGGGGGGTGGAGAACTGACGTTCAGTCATCCACTTCCGTCATCCCGGACTTGACCCGGGATCCCGCTTCTTTGCGCATCTACCGTTTCGGCATCGAGCGGGAACCCCGGGTCAAGTCCGGGGTGACGAGAATGGAATGGTCCGCGACCGCTCGAATCCCGCCTTCAAGCCGAAATTAAAACACCGCGCGGTAAAGGCCGAAGGCGCTGGTCGCGGTCAGCACGATCCCGACCATCACCAGCATCACCTTGGGCGAGAAGCGCTTGGCCATCATTGCGCCCAGCGGTGCCGCGGCGACGCCGCCGATGATCAGGCCCAGCGTCGGCCCCAGAATCTCTTCGAAGCCCAGATTCCAGATGAAGGCGATCGACACCGACACGGCGAGGAAGAATTCGACGCTGTTGACCGTGCCGACAACCTTGCGCGGTTCGCCGCCCTGGACGAGCAGATTCGATGTTACGACCGGTCCCCAGCCGCCGCCGCCGGCGGCGTCGAGAAAGCCGCCGACCACCGCCAGCGGCGCGACGACCTTGGGCTTTGCGATCTTGGGCGGATAAAGGAGCCCGCGCACGAGCAGCCACACGCCGATCAGCACCAGATAGCCGAGCACGAAGGGCTTCACCACATCGGCGTGGAGCGAGGTCAGGACATAGGCGCCGAGCACGCCACCGACGACTCCCGGAATAAGCAGGCGCCAGAACAGCGGCCAGTCGATATTGCGATGGAACAGATGGCTGAGCCCCGACGCGCCGGTCGTGAAGATTTCGACGACATGGATGCGCGCCGATGCGGTGGCGGGCGGGACGCCCAGTACTGCCACCAGCAGGGTGTTACAGATGACGCCGAACGCCATGCCGAGCGCGCCGTCGACCAACTGCGCGGCGAAGCCGATCAGGATGAACGGCAGGAGCGCGCTAAAGTCGATGGCCGCAAGTTCAGTCATATATCATCCCAACCCTTTTAATTGAGAACCTGCTGCCGGGATTCTGATGCAGGCGCCAGCCCAATTTTTCTGCTCGCGGCAAAGGGATTTGTTTGCGCGCCCATCGAACCTCTCCGAATCCCCGTCAGCCGAGATCGTCGGGCAGATATTCGCGCACATAATCGATAAAGGCGCGAAGTTTGGGCATCACCTGCTTGCGGCCGGGATAATAGAGAAAGAGGCCGGACGTCGCGGCGGCATAATCGGTGAGCACAAGTTCGAGTTCGCCCGTTTGCACCATCGCCTTCGCCATCGGCTCGGCCATCATCCCCATCGCGACGCCGGTGCGGATCGCCACGAGCGCCGCGATCCAGTCGTTGACGATTACCGGGCCGGTGACGCCGACATCATATTCGCGGTTCCCCTTCTCGAACGTCCACGGCATCAGCGCGCCGGTTGCCAGGCGGAAACGGATGCAGCGATGGTCGCGCAATGCCTCGGGCGTTTCAGGGCGGCCGTGCTTTTCCAGATATCCGGGCGTTGCAGCGACGACGAACCGGAACGGGCCGGTCAGGCGCACCGCGATCACATCGGCATCGAGCGATTCGCCCATCCGAACCCCCGCGTCGAAGCCGCCTGCGCTCAGGTCGGAAAGCGCATCGTCGGCATAGATTTCGAGTTCGATATCGGGATAGGTTTCGCAGAAGCCGGCGATGATCGGCTCGAACAACGGTTGGACCGCGCCGCGCATCAGGTTGATCCGCAGGCGCCCCGCGGGCCGGTTGCCCAGATTGCGTGCCGCCTCATAGGCGTCGGCAAGCCCCGTATAGGCGGGCGCCGCGCGTTCGAGGAACATTTCGCCTGCCTGCGTCAGCCCGACGCTGCGTGTGGTGCGCATGAACAAGGGCGCGCCGACGCGCGCTTCGAGAGCCTTCACGGTTTGGCTGATCGCGGAAGGCGAGACGCCGAGGTCGGCAGCAGCGGCCGAAAAGCTGCGCCTTTCCGCGACGCGGAGGAAGGCTTCGATCCCGTCGAGCGCCCCATGAGGGATTGTTAAATCCTGCTTCAAAGCACTTGCAGATTATAGAGGATTATCTATGTGCGCAACCGCGACTAAAAAGGTTGCACAACGAAACGAAAGGAAACCTCTCCCATGGCCTATCAGCTCTCCTCTTATCGCCGCTTTCCTGCCGCTTTCGCGATCGTCGCCGCTTCGGCTCTCGCGTTCACCGGCCTGATGGCAACCGCCAGCCCCGCCTATGCCCAGTCGGGTAGCGATTATCGCTGCGCCGGTCTGGCCGAACAGGCCCATGTCGCCGCCAGCGGCGTCGAAGGTGGCAAGCAGTCAAGCGCAAAGCGCTTTGTTTCGACCGGCAAGAAGCTGTGCGAAGCAGGCAATGAACGCGCCGCTGCCAAGCAGTTCCGCGCCGCGCTGAAGATCGCCGGCGTCGCCGAAGTCGAAACCGACAGCCAGATGGCGTCGCGCTAAGACAGCCTGACACACGAATCTCCGGACCGTCCTCTCTCTCCCCGACGGATCCACAAAACTGGGGCGGCACTCGATACGAGGCCGCCCCATTTGTTTGTGCGCGGTTTGCAAGGTAGACTGCCGCCATGCCGGACAAGAAACCGCGCCGAGAAACGCCGCCCGCCGGTGCCGCCATAAAGGAGGCGGTCCCGCTATGCCGTTATGAAGAGCTGGCGATGCGCGAAAACCGACTGCGGCAAGCGAGGTCGGCAGAAAGCAAAGCCGGGGACTAGATCCGCCGGTAGCGGAAATACCAGACCTCATGTCCCTGCGCGCGCGCCTTGGCTTCGTAGCGCGTTTCGGGCCAGCCGTTCGGGCGAACCTGAAAATCGCGCGCGTCCTTTGCCAGCCATTCGAACTGGTGACGGTGGCGGCGCATCACCATCAACGCATGCTGCAGATAGATGGGGTGATCGGTGCCGAAACGGAATTCGCCGCCGGGCTTGAGTTTCGCGGCGATCAGGTCGAGCGGGCCATCGTTCATCATCCGCCGCTTGGCGTGGCGCGCCTTGGGCCAGGGGTCGGGATGGAGCAGATAGGCAAAGGATAGCGCGCCGTCGGGAATGCGTCGCAGTACCTCCAGCGCGTCGCCATGATGGATGCGAACATTACCCAGCGGCAACTTCGCACCATGGTCGCCAGCAACATGGACCAGCGCTTGGGCGACGCCATTGATGAACGGTTCTGCCCCGATAAACCCATGATCGGGCAGCATATCGGCGCGTCCCGCCATATGTTCGCCGCCGCCAAAACCGATTTCAAAATGCAACGGACATTCATGTCCGAACAGACGCTGCGCGGCAACTTCGCCGCCTTCCGGCACCGCGATCCGCGGTAGCAGCGTGTCGACGAGATCCTGCTGGCCGGCGCGCAGCGGCTTGCCTTTCGAACGGCCATAAAGGCGGTTGATCGTCGTCGGATCGCCGGGTTTGTAGGCAGTCATGGCGCGCGCGTTAGCCCCAAGGCTGCGCGGCGGCAAGCCGCTCGTCAGAGTCGCGTAAAGTCGATGGCCGCGTGGCGGTCGAGCGTCTGCGATGCGTCGGGCAGCGGATATTTGAGGCCGGTGGCGCAATTGAAGAGCAGCGCGGTCTCGCCATCCTTTACCCAGCCCTCGGCGCGCGCCTGCCGCCATGCTGCGAGCGTCGCACCGCCTTCGGGGCAGAGCAGCAGCCCGTCGCTGCGCGCGGCGTCGTCAACGGCTTGCTGGATCGCAGCGTCGCTGACCGCCATTGCGCGGCCGTTCGATTCGCGCACCGCGTCGAGGATCAGGAAATCGCCCACCGCCTGTGGGACGCGGATGCCCGCGGCGATCGTCGCGGCGTCTTCCCAGCGCGCCGCGTGACGCTCGCCGGCTTCCCATGCACGCACCATCGGCGCGCAGCCCTCGGCCTGCACCGCGACCATGCGCGGCAACTTGCAGGCGATCCAGCCGATCGCCTGCAATTCGGCAAAGGCTTTCCACATGCCGATCAAGCCGGTGCCGCCGCCGGTCGGATAGAAAATGACGTCGGGCAGTTCCCAGCCGAACTGTTCGGCGAGTTCCAGGCCCATCGTCTTCTTGCCTTCGATGCGGTATGGCTCTTTCAGCGTGGAAAGATCGAACCAACCGTTCGCCGCAGCACCTTCGCGCACCAGCTTGCCGCAATCGTCGATCAGCCCGTTGACGCGATAGACGCGCGCACCCTGCGCCGCGATTTCGCGGACATTGATTTCGGGCGTGTCGTCGGGGCAGAAGATTATCGCTTCGATCCCTGCCTGCGTCGCGTAGGCCGCAGCGGCCGCGCCGGCATTGCCGTTGGTCGGCATCGCGATGCTCGTGACGCCCAGCTCCTTTGCCATGCTGATCGCCATCACCAGCCCGCGCGCCTTGAATGATCCGGTGGGCAGGCGCCCCTCGTCCTTGACGAGCAGCGTCCCGGCGCTCGCGCCCGCCGCCCCAGCGACCTTGTCGAGCGCGATGACTGGTGTGTCGGCTTCGCCAAGGCTGATGATGTTTTCAGCGCGACGCACGGGCAGCACCTCGCGCCAGCGCCACAGGTCGCGTGGGCGCGCCGCCATTTCTGCCCTGTCGATCGCCGCCGCAACGCCGGCAAGGTCATAGCGGACGAGCAGCGGCCGCCCGGCGTTCGAGAGACCGTGCAGGGCATCGGCCTCATACCGCTCGCCGGTCAGACCGCACTCCAGATGCGAGACGAAGGTCGGCCGCTCGGCCGTCAGGTTGACGTTGAGCGGCAGCGACCGGCTCAATTTGCGAGCGCCGCCTTCAGCTTGTCGACCAGGTCGGTGCGTTCCCAGGGGAAGCTGTCGCCTTCGGCAGTGCGGCCGAAATGGCCATATGCCGCGGTCTGCTTGTAGATCGGCTTGTTGAGGCCAAGATGAGTGCGGATGCCCTTGGGCGTCAGGCGGACGAGCTGCGGGATGACCGCCTCGATCTTGCCTTCGTCAACCGTCCCCGTGCCGTGCAGGTCGACATAGATCGACAGCGGCTCGGCAACGCCGATCGCATAGCTCAACTGGATCGTGCAGCGGCGCGCGAGGCCCGCGGCGACGATGTTCTTGGCCAGATAGCGCGTGATATATGCAGCCGAACGGTCGACCTTGGTCGGGTCCTTGCCGCTGAAGGCACCGCCGCCGTGCGGGCTGGCGCCGCCATAGGTGTCGACGATGATCTTGCGGCCGGTCACGCCGGCATCGCCATCGGGGCCGCCGATCTCGAAACGTCCCGTCGGATTGATGTGGTAGACCGTATTTGCGGTGAGCAATTCGGCGGGCAGGACGTCGGCGATCACCCCGAGCACATATTTGCGAAGCTCGGTATATTTGGCTTCGTCGCCTTCGCCGTTGTGGAAATAATAATCCGGCGCATGCTGGGTCGAAACGACGATTGCGGTCGCCTCAACCGGGCGCTCGTTGGCATAGCGCAGCGTAACCTGGCTCTTGGTGTCGGGTTCGAGGAAGGGGGCGGTGCCCGCTTTGCGGTCGGCGGCCATGCGCTCGAGAATCTTGTGGCTGTAATCGAGCGTCGCGGGCATCAGGTCGGGGGTTTCGTCCGACGCATAACCGAACATGATGCCCTGGTCGCCGGCGCCTTCGTCCTTGTCGCCGCTTTCATCGACGCCCTGCGCGATATGCGCCGACTGGCCGTGGAGGTTGTTTTCGAAACGGAAGGTCTTCCAGTGGAAACCGTCCTGCTCGTAACCGATTTCGCGCACCGTATTGCGCACGGTGGCTTCGATTTCCTCGAGCGCGCCCGGCGCCCACTCGTCATTCTCGAACACGCCCTTGCAGCGGATTTCACCGGCGAGGACGACGAGTTGGGTGGTGGTCAGCGTCTCGCACGCGATTCGGGCTTCGGGATCCTTCGACAGGAACAGGTCGACGATCGAATCGCTGATCTGGTCGGCCACCTTGTCGGGATGTCCTTCGGACACGCTTTCGGAGGTGAAGAGGAAGCTGTTGCGCATGGAGAGCCTTCTGTGAACGGATATAAAGGAAGCTTTATGTGATGGTGCTGTTAGCGTCCGCGTCGGCGAAAGGCAATGGCCAGCGCGAGCAGCAGCAACGCAAATCCGACCGGCAGCACGTTCCCGTGGCGTGCAAAGAGCGTCGGCGCATGGGCCTTTGGTATGAATGTGTCGATGCGCCCGGCCGTATGCATCGGCAGCGATTCGACGATGCGGCCGCTGGCATCGATCACCGCGCTGATCCCCGTCGGCGTCGCACGCACGACCGGCAGTCCCTCTTCGATCGCACGGAGCCGCGCTTGCGCCAGATGCTGCGGCGGGCCCCAGCCGCCGAACCAGGCGTCATTCGAGGGGTTGAAGATGAAATCGGGGCGGTGCGCACGGTCGACGACCTGGCCCGAGAAGATGATCTCGTAGCAGATTTGCAGCCCTGCGCGGCCAAAGGCGCCGAGGTCAAGCGTATGCGGGCCGGGGCCTGGCCAGAAATCGATATCACCGGGGGCAAGGCGCGACAGTCCGATCGCCGACAGCACCGGCCGCATCGGCAGATATTCGCCATAGGGGACAAGATGGGCCTTGTCGTAACGCGCGCCGAGCGTCCCGTCCGCGTGAACGGTCATTACGGCGTTGCGCGCACCGACGACATCGCCGTCACGATCTAGTTCGAGCTTCAGCGCGCCGAGCAGCATGACGTCTTGCGGGTTCATCAACGCGACAAGCCGCGCGCGCGCCGCGGCAGGCGAGCGATCATAATAGGCCGCCGGATAACCCCATTCGAGATAGTCGGGCACCGCTGCCTCGGGCCACAGGATCAGGCGCGGCGTGTCGTTCTTTGGAGTGGTCAGTCGCGCCAGCTTGGCGAAATTGCCGTCGGCCTTGCTGCCTTCCCACTTGTCCGCCTGCCCGACATTGGGCTGGACGACGGTGATGGGGATGCGCTGCATTCCCTTGGAACGGACAGCAGCGTCGGCGGCGCTGCCTGTCTGCGCCAGAAACGCCGCGCCCCAGAATAGCGCGAGACTTCCGAGCAGAGTCGCGGCTGCGACGCGGCGATGAAACCATGCCAATATCAGGACGGCCGCGAGCAGGATGATGATTCCGCTCATGCCATAGGTGCCGATCCAGCGAGCGGGCGCCGCGACATGCGGGACGGCCATCACGCCGAGGGGGTTCCATGCGAATCCCGTGAAGACCCAACTGCGGAGCCATTCGGTAAGTGTCCAAAGGCTTGCGAAAGCCAGAAGGTAGGAGGGCGCCGCGAAATGCGTATCGGCTTTGGGCTTGATTGCCCAGGCGCCCCATGCCGCGACAGCTGGATAGACGGCTAGATACAGTGCCAGCAGCACGACGGCGATCCACCCGAGCCATGCGGGCATCGCCGCCTGATAGGTGAAGGCGGTGGCGATCCAGTTCAGCCCGACGACGAAATGGCCGACGCCGAATGCCCAGCCGAGCCCGAACGCCCGCGAACCCTTTGGACTGCGCGCAACCAGTGCCATCCAACCCGCGAGTGCGAGCAGCGTCAACGGCCAGAAATCCAGCGGCGCAAACCCCGTTGCCGAAACGGCACCGAGCAGGAGGGCGACAAGCTTGGGCCAGCGGTCGGCGAAAGCGGCGATGCGGGAGGAGGTCGCGGTCACGCGCGCTCTATTAGCCGGGCGTCGCCAAGCTAACTAGAGCATATATTTCATGTTGATCGACTGGCGCATGTCCCCCGTCACCGCAAAGCTCGCCGATTTAAAGCTCGGCGGACCGACGGTGATCGTCGGGTTGCGCGAAAAGCCGAAGCCTTCCTTGGGCAGGAAGATCGCTGTGTCCATCTTGTTGTTGCTGTTCTCGTCATGGACGACCGCGATTGCATAGGTTCCGGTCGCGGGGGCATGGATCAGGAAATCGCCAGCGTCAGCCGCCTTCACGGCCATGCGCACCGATGACTTGTCCTTGCTGCAATCGGGAAACGCCTTGGGATTTGTGGTCAGGCAGACAAGGACCTGCCCCTTCGTGCTGCGCAACCCGGTGACGCTGACCTCAACCGTTGGCGGCGGGGCGCTCGCGGCGGCGGTCAGCAGCGTCAAAGCGGCCAAGCCCAAGATCCGTGCCGCAAGCCTTGTCCCAGAAGCGGAAATAGAGCCCATAATTCCCTCGGTAAGCGGCATGATGCTGCTCATGATGCGTTGCGGTTATCAGCCATCGCCCCGCGGGTCCATGGACGAGCGCGCGCGGGAACATTTCCCACCCCATATGATTGCCGACACCCATGATTGTCATGATCGCCAGGACCAGCCCGAGCATTGCAACATGGATCGGGATCAGAAAAACGAGTGCGGGGATGACGAGCGCGCCTGTAATCGCCTCCAGCGGATGAAAACTCATCGCGGCCCAGGCGGTCGGCGGTCGGCTGTGGTGATGGACGCTGTGCGCGATGCGGAACAGCCGCGGCCGATGCATCCAGCGGTGCGTCCAGTAAAACCATGTGTCGTGGATCAGCAGATAGGCAACGAGGCTAAGCGGCAGATACCAAAGCGGAAAGGCACCGACTTCGGTATAGATGCGCGTCCAGCCATGCGCCTGCCACCCCCATGCAACGATACCTGCGGGAATCCCGTAAATCGCAGTGCTCAAAAGGCTCCAGCTGATCTCGCGGCGCATCTGCGGTTCCAGCCCGCGATAGAGGCCGGGATGCTTCAGTCGCGTTGCAAAGGCGAAAGCGCCACTGGTGAGGAGATAGCGCACACCGACGATCGCGGTCATCGCCAGTGCGGAGAAAAGGATCGGCCAGCCGGTCATCGCGCAAGGCTAGCCGCTCCCCGCCGCGTTGCAATGGCTTTGCGCCCGCGCACTTGCGTGGCTAAGGCAGGGAAATGGTGGGGCAGAGCAACGATAAATGCGACATCGCGATCGTCGGCGGCGGGCTTGCCGGCGGGCTCGCGGCGCTCGCGCTCGCCGCAAAGCGGCCCGACCTCGATATAAGGCTGGTCGAACCGGGGCCGATTGGCGGCAATCATGTCTGGTCCTTTTTCGACAGCGATATCGCAAAGCGGGACCGATGGCTGGTCGCGCCGCTCGTCCGCCATCACTGGTCGCGCTACGATGTCCGCTTCCCGTCGCACGCCCGTACGCTGGCCATGGGATACAAGAGCATTACCGGCGAAGCGCTTGCCGATGCCGTCATGGCGGCTTTGCCCGCGGGGCACATCATCGCCGACAGGGCCAAGCATGTCGCGCCCGACCATTTGCTGCTGTCGCGCGGTGGGCGACTGTCGGCGAAGCATGTCATCGACGCGCGCGGCGTGACGAAATTTCCGACACTGACAAGCGGCTGGCAGAAATTCGTCGGGCAGGCGCTGACGGTGAAGGGGGGGCACGGCGTCGAGCATCCGGTGGTGATGGACGCGACCGTCGAGCAGTTGGACGGCTATCGCTTCGTTTATCTGCTTCCCTTCGATACCGAGACGGTTTTCGTCGAGGACACCTATTACAGCGACGACGCTGACCTTGACCCTGTCCTCGTTCGCGAGCGGATCGCGGCCTATGCGGCGTTGCAGGGCTGGGAGGTGGCCGCGACGACGCGCGAGGAAAGCGGCGTACTACCCGTCGTGATCGCCGGCGATTTCGATCGACTATGGCCCACCTCCGACCGCACCGCGCGCATCGGCGTGCGCGCGGGCACCTTCCATGCGACTACCGGCTATTCGCTTCCCGATGCCGTGCGCACCGCATCGTTGTTGCCCGGCCTCGTCGATCGCGCGGACCTTCCCGTCATCCTTCGCGACCGCGCCGCGAGGTCCTGGCGCCGCCAGCGCTTCTATCGCATGCTTGGCGCAATGCTCTTCCGCGCTTCGGAGCCCGCCACGCGCTACCGCATCTTCGAGCGTTTCTACCGTCTGTCGCCGGGGTTGATCGCGCGCTTCTATGCGGGGCGATCGACAACCGCAAACAAGCTACGCATCCTGTCGGGCAAACCTCCAGTGCCGATCGGCCGCGCGATTTCCGCCCTGGCGAAGCGCGACTGGAAATGAGCCGCCGCGCGATTGTTGTCGGCGCAGGATTCGGCGGGCTCGCCCTCGCAATCCGGCTGCAATCGGCGGGCGTGGACACGACGGTCGTCGAGGCCCGCGACAAGCCGGGCGGACGCGCTTACCATTGGGTCCGTGACGGCTTTACTTTCGACGCTGGTCCGACAGTGATCACCGATCCGCCATGTCTTCAGGAACTCTGGGCGCTGAGCGGGCAGGATATGGCCGCCGACGTCACCCTCGTCCCCGTCATGCCTTTCTACCGGCTCAACTGGCCTGACGGGACAACCTTCGACTATTCGAACGACGAGGCCGCGCTGCGCGCCGAAATCGCGAAGCTCCATCCAGCCGATGTTGCCGGCTACGATCGTTTTCTCGAATATTCGAAGGGCGTGTACGAGCAGGGCTATGTGAAGCTCGGCGCGGTCGCCTTCCTCGACTTTGCTTCGATGATCAAAGCCGCACCCGCGCTGATGAAATATCAGGCGTGGCGCAGTGTCTATGGCGTCGTGTCCTCCTATGTGCGGGACGAAAGGCTGCGGCAGGCGCTGTCGTTCCACACGCTGCTGGTGGGCGGCAATCCGATGACGACCAGTGCGATCTATGCGCTGATCCACACAATCGAGAAGGACGGCGGCGTCTGGTTCGCGCGCGGCGGTACCAATACGCTGGTCGGCGGCATGGTGCGGCTGTTCGAGCGGCTGGGGGGTGTCTTGCGCCTCGGCGATCCGGTGGCGAGGATCGAGACTACGGGCGGGCGCGTCACCGGCGTGACGACGCAAAGCGGCTGGCGCGCCGATTCCGATATGATCGCTTGCAACGGCGATCTCATGCACAGTTACAGGGATCTGCTCGACCACCCGCGCGGGCTGAAGGTTGCGAAAAGCCTCGCGCGCAAACGCTGGTCGCCCTCACTCTTCGTTGTCCATTTCGGCGTGAAGGGCGATTATCCCGATATCGCTCACCACAGCATCCTGTTCGGCCCGCGCTACAAGGGATTGCTGGACGATATCTATGGCGGCGTCGTGCCCGACGACTTCTCGCTCTACCTTCACCATCCCAGCATCACCGATCCGGGCATGGCGCCTGCGGGACATTCGACCTTCTACGCGCTCGCTCCGGTCGCGCATCTGGGGAAGGCAAAGGCCGACTGGGACGGCGAATATGGTGAGCGCTTTGCCGACGCGATCCTTGAAGAGGTCGAACGCCGTGTTGCGCCCGGCCTTCGCGCAAACCTCGTCACGCGCTTCCATTACACCCCGGCCGATTTCGGCCGCGACCTGTCGGCGCATCTCGGCAGCGCCTTCAGCCTTGAGCCGCTGCTGCGGCAAAGCGCATATTTCCGCGCGCACAACCGCGATGACACGATTTCCAATCTTTACTTCGTCGGCGCGGGGACGCATCCGGGCGCGGGAATCCCCGGCGTCGTCGGCAGTGCCAAGGCGACCGCCAATCTGATGTTGGAAGAATCATGAAACGTCTTGCCGTCTATTGCGGGTCCGCGACCCCCGAAGATCCGATCTATATCGAAACCGCGCGCCATGTCGGTCGCACGCTGGCGCAGCGCGGGATCGGCGTCGTCTATGGCGGCGGCCGCCTTGGGTTGATGGGCGCGGTGGCCGACAGCGCGCTCGAGGCTGGCGGTGAGGTGATCGGGATCATCCCCGATGCGCTTGTCGGGGCCGAGGTCGCGCATCGCGGCTGCACCGAGCTGCACGTCGTCTCGGGCATGCACGAACGCAAGAAGATGTTCACAGACCTGTCGGACGGTTTTCTTACCATTCCCGGCGGCGTCGGTACGATGGACGAGCTGTGGGAAGCGATCAGCTGGGCGCAGCTTGGCTATCATGCCAAACCCGTCGGGCTGCTCAACGCGGCGGGCTTTTACAATGAACTGATCGCCTTCAACCGCAAGATGGTCGAGGTCGGCTTTATCCGGCCGGCGCACGCCGGGATCATGATCGTCGACGCCGGGCTCGACGAGCTGCTCGACAAAATGGCTTCCTATGAACCGCACAAGACGATTTTTGCGATGAAGGCCGAAAATCTCTGATGATTGCGGAGGGGGCCTATGATGCACATGCCCTCCACGGTTTCGCGCACGACAGCATCGCGCGCGGATCGAAAAGCTTCGCGCTGGCCAGCCAGCTCTTTGACCGACAGACGCGTGAGCGTGTCTGGCTTCTCTACGCCTGGTGCCGCGCCGCCGACGACCTGATCGACGGGCAGGATCATGGGGGCACGATGACGCCCGGGCATGATCCGCTGGCCGCGGTCGCCTATATTCGGGCGCAGACCGACAAGGCGTTCGCGGGCGAGCCGACGGGCGACATGGCGTTCGACGCGCTCGGTTTCCTGCTTACCGAGGTCGCGATCCCGCGTGCGGTCATCGACGATATCGTTGCGGGCTTCGAACTCGATGCAAAGGACTGGCGCCCGCGCAGCGAGCAGGATCTTCTGCGCTACAGCTATCATGTCGCGGGGGCGGTCGGGGTGGCGATGGCGCTTGTGATGGGCATCGACCCCGCCGACGAAACGACGCTCGACCGTGCCTCGGACCTCGGCATCGCGTTCCAGCTCGCCAATATCGCGCGCGACGTGGCGGAGGATGCCGCGGCCGACCGCTGTTACCTGCCGGTCGAATGGATGGTGGAACTCGACATTCCGCCGGGACAGCATATGCACCCCGCCTTTCGCGGGCGTTTGTCGGTGATGGCGAAATGGCTGTCCGAAATGGCCGAGGAATATGAGGCGTCGGCGCGCTGGGGCGCGCGCAAGCTTGGCCCGCGCAGCCGCTGGGCGGTGCTCGCGGCGGCGGGCATCTATGGCGATATCGCCCGCGAAGTGCGTGCGCGTGGCGATCATGCGTGGGACCACCGCGCGGCATCAAGCCTCTTCGCCAAACTCGGCTGGATCGCGCGCGCTGGCTGGTCGGTGGTCCGAAGACCACCGCAGCGGCGGATCAGCCGCGAGGGACTGTGGACGCGGCCCAGACATATGGAGCCGGGCCATGAGGGCGCGGCATGAGCTATCTCGAATGGATCGCGGCGGCGTTCGTGCTCACCAATGTCGCGCTCGTCGCGTTGCGCAGCGTGTGGAACTATCCCTTCGCTCTCGTCGCGGTGACACTCTATGCCTTCGTCTTCTTCGAGGCGAAGCTCTACAGCGACATGCTGCTCCAGGGCTTTTTCTTCGCGCTCAACCTCTATGGCTGGGCGGCGTGGATGCGCGCGCGCGACGATAGCGGCGTGCCGGTGCGCTGGATGGCCGAAGGCGCGCGTTGGGGTTGGGCGCTTGCGACCATCGCCGCCTGGGCTGGCTGGAGCTTCACGATGGATCGCTATACCGACGCGGTCGCGCCATGGATCGACGGGGCGATCGCGATGCTTAGCATCACCGCGCAATGGCTGCTCGCGCGGCGCCGTGTCGAAAGCTGGTTCCTCTGGATCCTCGTCGATCTGATCGCCGTGCCGCTGTTCGCCTGGCGGGGACTTTACGCGACCAGCGCGGTCTATGTGGTGCTGCTCGGCCTGTCGATCGACGGCTTTGTCCAGTGGCGCCGCGCCGCGGCGACGGGCAGGGTGGCGATATGACGCGCCATATTTGCCTCCACGGCGCAGAAAGTACGGGCAAATCGACTCTCGCTCCGCGCCTTGCCCTGCATCTCGGCGGGCTCGTCGTTCCCGAATATGGCCGCACCTATGCCGAGGCGAACGGCACCGATCTCGACGAGGTCGATTTGCTCGCGATCTTCGACGGGCATATTGCGGCCACCCGCGAGGCGCTTGCACAGGCCCCCGACTGGCTGGTGTCGGACACCGACCCGTTGATGACGCAGGCGTGGGCGATCATGCTGCTCGGTCGCCGCCTGCCCGAAATCGACCTTTGGAACGATGTCGCCGACCTCTATCTCGTCCCCGCGATGGATCTGCCTTGGCAGGAGGACGGAACGCGGCTGTTCGGCAGCGAACTCGCGCGCGTACAGTTCATGGAGCTTGCGATCGGCGAACTCGACCGGCGCAAACTCAAATGGACCTGGGTCGAGGGCGAAGGCGACGCGCGGCTCGCGAATGCGTTGGCGGCGATAGCGGCGGCGGGCTTGGCCTGATTGAAATTGGTGTTAGCGCGTGAGGGTCCTTTTAGGGGGCGAGAGCTGTCGTTGCCCTCTTTGGACATCGCCTGGCTGAATCCGGATCGGATCGGCGCAAGGGCCGCGCAATATTTCAAAGTTCAGGGAAGTTCAGCCCTTTGAGCGCCCCGATTTGCAAGTCGCGGCGCGCTGGATGTGCGCGGCACGTCCGATCGTGGTCGTACCCGTAAGCCAGGCAGCCACTGCTTTTTTTGTTCACCGAATGAAAGAGCCGGATGAAGGCTGGCACGGCCGGATAATGTAGGAAAGGCCTATTTGAAGGCGATGTCTGTTTTGGGGTGGTGAGCGGACGTTTGCTACTAGGTTGTACCCCGGCGAAGGCCGGGGCCCAGGGCTTTAGAAAGCCGAGTTATGCGGATTGCCGCCCTGAACCCCGGCCTTCGCCGGGGAACTCATTACCCGCGTTAGTTTCCGGTCGTTTCTTCGCTCTCGTCATCCCGGGCTTGACCCGGGATCCCGCTTTTCTTGCGCATCGACCGGCCACCGCATCAAGCGGGACCCCGGATCAAGTCCGGGGTGACGATATGGAGAGGGCCGCAACCGGTCGCTTTAAGTCATCAGGCCGCGACCAAAGCGTCATGCTCACCGATTGCTGCGACATCGAACGGCGTGGTCTGATAGATTTCGTTGATCCAGTTCGCGAACAATAAATGCGCGTGGCTGCGCCAGCGGTTCTCCGGCGCGCTCGCCGGATCGTCGTCAGGAAAATAGCCCCTTGGTAGCTGGGCCCGGCCGTCGCGGTAATATTCTGCCGCCAACGTGCCGGTGTCATATTCAAGGTGATTGAACATATGCAGGGTCCGGTGGGCCCGATCGTAGACAAGACCCGCGCCGGCTTCCTCGTTGCCAGCCAGGACCTGCAGCCCGTCCGCCTCCGCCAGTGCGGTCGGGCAAACGTCTGTCCAGCGCGACACGGGAACGTCGAACCGGTCTGAAAAGCCCCGGAGATATGGCGAGGCCGGCGCAAGATTCGCATGCGGGAATATACCGAATGCCTTGCTGGACAGATCGCGTTTCGGAACGCCGTGGAAATGAAAAAGGGCGGCCTGTGCTGCCCAGCAGATCGTGAAGCAACGGTGGACATGCGTCTGTGTCCAGTCGAGAATTGCGCGCAGTTCGGACCAGTATCTGACCTCCTCATAAGGAAGTCGCTCGACCGGCGCCCCGGTGATGATGAAGCCATCGAACTTCTCGGTACGGACATCGCGCCATGGCCGATAAAAAGCCGCCATATGGTCGGCTGACGTATTGCGCGCGACGTGGTCGGTGATCCGCACAAGCGTCAATTCGATCTGGAGCGGCGTCGCTCCGAGCAGGCGAGCAAGCTGCGTTTCGGTGCTGATCTTGTCCGGCATCAGGTTCAGCAGGGCGATCCGCAACGGCCTGACGTCCTGGCGCCCCGCGTCGACTTCGCGCATGACCATGACGCCTTCGGCCTCGAGGATATGTCGAGCGGGGAGTTGATCGGGTATCTTTATCGGCACGAAACGTCGTTCCTTTTTACGGTTCGACGCTGCATGGCTTGATCCGTTTGGTTGCCGGCTCGGCCACATCCTCCTTGCGGAGCGCCACCTTGCCCGGATTGGCAGGTTGGCGTTGGGCGTCGACCCAACTCTTGATGCTGATATTCTCTTACGTCGTCGCGCCGGTCTTCGCAACCGGCCGAAAGTGACTCTTCGATGCTATCGGGCGTGTGCGTCGCGCAATTCGCGCTTCAGTACCTTGCCGATCGGGCTGCGCGGCAGTTCCTCGACTTGCACGATCGCGCTCAGCCGCTGCGTCTTGCCGACCCTGGCGTTGCAGTCGGCGCGTACACTCTCGGCATCGACGCCGGCTTTCAGCACGACGAAGGCGACGGGAGTCTCCCCCCATTCCTCACTCGGCATGCCGACCACTGCCGCCTCGACGACGCGGTCGTCGGCGATCAATATGGCTTCGAGGTCGCTCGGGAAAATGTTGAAACCGCCCGAGATGATCATGTCCTTCGCGCGGTCCATCAGAGTCAGGAAGCCGTCCTCGTCGATGCGGCCGATATCGCCGTGGCGATAGAAGAGATTTCCTTCGGCATCGTACCAGTGCATCGCCTTCGTCGCGTCGGGGCGGTTATTGTATCCGGTCATCATCGCAGGGCTGCGTCCGACGACTTCGCCGACCGATCCCTGCGGCAGTTCGTTGCCGTCCTCGTCGATTACCTTCGCGATATGGCCCGGCGCGGGCTTGCCGACGGTATGGAGCTTGTCGGGGAATTGATGCGCCTCGAGGATGAACGCTGCGCCGCCCTCGGTCATTCCGTAAATTTCGACCAGCCCGCCCGGCCAACGTTGTAGCACATCGGCCTTCAGCGCCGCGGGGAAGGGCGCCGAGGTGCAATATTTGACGACGAAGCTGGACAGGTCGAAGTCGCCGAAATCCTCGAGCGCCATGATGCGGCGATACTGCACCGGCACCAGCATCGTGTTGGTCGCGCGTTCGCGTGCCGCGAGTTCGAGAAAGCCGTGCGCGTCGAATTTCTTCATCAGGACGACCTGTCCGCCCGACCCGACGGTGGGCATGAAGCTTGCCATCGTCGTATTCGAATAGAGCGGGGTCGACAGGATCGTCACCGCATTGGGGCCATAGGCGGGCGCGCCGCGGATGATATGCTGCCAGCGCATCGCATGGCTGTGGACGATGCCTTTGGGTGTCCCGGTGGTGCCCGAGGAATAGATGATGTTGAACCCGTCCCCGGGCAGAATCTCGACCGGCGCCGGCTTTGCGCCCGCCAGCGACAGCCAGGCATCGAGCGGCGTTCCGGCTTCGCTGCCGTCCATCGCGATCAGGTCGCTTGCGGCGATGACATGGCCTTCGAGGCTCGCTTTTGCCGCGCTGTCGAGAAACAGGTGGCGCGCACCGGTGTCGGCGATCATCGCGGCCATCTGTTCGCCCGTCGCGCTGTTGGTGACGAGCCCCGCGACCCCGCCGGCGCGCAGCGTGCCAAGGATAACCGCCATTTGCTCGACGCTATTGAGTCCGGCAATCGCGGTACGGTCGCCCTTGGCGAATCCGTCCTGCTGCAACCGCGCGGCGATTCGGTCGGTCAATTGATCCAGTTCGGACCAGCTCAGCCGCCGCACGGCGTCGGCAGCCGCTACGGCATCGGGACGCTCCGCGGCATGGGTGCGGACAAGGTCGGGCAGGGTAGCGAAGTCGCCTTCGAGCATTTCGATACTGGTCATGCCCATGGACTAGCACAGCCGAAAGGCGGTGCAATGCCGGCGGGCCGATGGGCTTGCGTCGACGATGCGAATTTGACTGATCCTCCGCCCGGATTTGCCGCTTCTTGATCGCAGCCCCTGTCATAAGCTCCAGCTTGCTTGACCAAAAGTTTCAGGTTGCTACTCATCTTCGACATAAAGATACGAACGATTCCCGGAGATGATAGCCGATGCACCCCTCAGTTCATGCGCGTAACAACCCCGACAAGCCCGCAATCATCGTTGCCGAGACGGGAGAGGCGATCAGCTATGGCGAACTCGACGCCGCGTCGAATCGCGCCGCGCACCTCTTTCGCGCGCACGGGTTGAGGCATGAGGATGTCGTCGCCTTCATGCTCGACAACACGCCGCATTATTATGGGCTTACCTGGGGCGCGCAGCGCGCGGGGCTGCGTTATGTCTGCATCTCGTCGCGGCTGACGCAGGACGAGACCGACTATATTCTCGAAAATTCGGGAGCGAAGATTCTCGTCGTCTCGGCGAGCCTCGCCGGCGCGGCGCAGCAGCTCACGACCGGGATCAGGCGTTTCGCGATGGGCGGTGACATCGCGGGCTATGAGAGCTGGGAAAATGCGGTTGCGGCGATGCCCGCGACGCCGGTCGTCGACGAACGGGCCGGGGTCGACATGCTCTATTCGTCGGGCACGACTGGCCGTCCCAAGGGCGTGCGTGTGCCATTGCCCGAGGATCCGGCGATCGATGCGGTCAACAGCCTCGTCATGCTTGCGTCGGCGGTGTTCCAGATCAACGCCGACAGCGTCTATCTGTCGCCCGCGCCGCTTTATCACGCCGCACCGCTGCGCTGGTCGATGACCGTCCATCGCCTGGGCGGTACCGTTGTGCTGATGAAGAAATTCGACCCCGAAGCCGCGCTCGCCCACATCGAAAAATACCGCGTGAATTCGAGCCAGTGGGTCCCGACGCATTTCGTGCGGATGCTTAAACTGCCGGGCGATGTTCGCACGCGCTACGACACTTCTTCGCTCAAAGTCGCGATCCACGCCGCGGCGCCCTGCCCGGTGCCGGTCAAGCAGGCGATGATCGATTGGTGGGGGCCGGTTCTTTTCGAATATTATGCGGGGTCCGAAGGCAATGGCATGACCTTCATCTCCAGCACCGACTGGCTGACGCACAAGGGCAGCGTTGGCCGCCCGATCCTCGGCGCGATCCACATCATGGGCGAGGATAGTGAAACTGAGCTTGGGCCGAACGAAGAAGGCGCAGTGTTTTTTGAAAGCGAAAATGTCTTCGAATATCACGGTGATAGCGAGAAGACGGCATCGAGCCGCAATTCGAAGGGCTGGTCGACCCTCGGCGATGTGGGCAAGGTGGATGAAGAAGGCTTCCTTTACCTCACCGATCGCAAAAGCTTCATGATCATCTCAGGCGGAGTGAACATCTATCCGCAGGAGATCGAGAATCATCTCGTCACGCACCCGAAGGTTGCCGACGTCGCGGTGGTTGGCGGCCCACACGACGAAATGGGCGAGGAAGTGATTGCGGTCATCCAACCCGCCGACATGGCCGACGCGACCGAAGCGTTTCGCGACGAACTGATCGCTTTTGCGCGCGAGAAACTGTCGGGCGTCAAGATTCCGCGCCGCATCGACTTCCTCGAAGCTCTGCCGCGTCACGACACCGGCAAGCTCTACAAGCGGCTGCTCCGCGACCAATATTGGGAGAAAGCGAAGGCGGAGGCCTGATCCCGTGACCGCGCGCGTCGAATTCTTCTTCGACCTCTCCTCGCCCTGGACCTGCCTCGCGTTCCACAATCTGCCGGGCGTGCTTGAGCGAACCGGCGCGACGGCGATCTATCGACCGATCCTTGTCGGCGGCGTGTTCAACGCGGTGAACCCGGCCGTCTATGCGGCGCGTGAGCAGGCCGACAACCGGCGGCTGACGCACAGTTGGAAGATATTGAAGGACTGGGCGCGGCTGGCGGGCGTGCCCATGAATTTTCCGTCGCAATGGCACCCGGCGAAGAGCATCGCCGCAATGCGTTTCTGCTGCGCGCTCGAGGAAGATCAGGCCGCGCTTGTCCGCTTCGCGCGCGGAGCCTTCGCGAGCTATTTCGACCGGCAGGAAAATCTCGACGACCCTGCGGTTCTCGCCGCCGTCGCGGATGCCGAGGGGCTCGATGGCGCCGCGCTGGCCGCTGCGGCCGGCAGCGATCCGGTGAAGGTCCGGTTGCGCACGAATACCGATGAAGTCATCGCGCGCGGTGGCTATGGTTCGCCCACGATCTTCGTCGACAAGGACGATATGTATTTCGGCAACGACCAGCTCCCGCTCGTCGAGGCCGCATTGAAACGCTGAAAAGGACTTTTCCGTGAAAGACCGTATTTCGATCACCATGCTCGATGGCGGGATCGCCGACGTCCGCCTGATCCGCGCCGACAAGATGAATGCGCTCGACCCCGCGATGTGGGAAGCGCTGGCCGAAGCGATCGATCGGCTCAAAGCAACCGCGGGGCTGCGCGTTGTCGTGTTGTCGGGCGAAGGCCGCGCCTTCTGCGCCGGGCTCGACCTGTCGAGCCTCAGCAATGATCGCGATCCGGGCGCCAGCAGCGCAGGGGGCAGCCTGTCCGACCGCACGCGCGGCATTGCGAACAACGCCCAATATGCCGCGTGGGGCTGGCGCGAAATCCCGGTACCGGTGATCGCGGCGGTTCACGGCGTCGCTTTTGGTGCGGGAAGCCAAATCATGGCCGCCGCCGACATTCGCATCGTTCATCCCGATACGCGCATTGCGATCATGGAAATGCGCTGGGGCCTGGTTCCCGATGTCGCCGGCATGGCGCTTTGGCGCACGCAAGTCGCCGACGATGTGCTGCGCGAGCTGATCTATACCAATCGCGAATTCAACGGGTCGGAAGCGAAGCTGCTCGGTTTCGCCACGCATGTGTCGGACGACCCGCTGGCGAAAGCGATGGAACTGGCCGAAGTGATTGCCGACAAGAACCCGCATGCGATCCGCGGGGCCAAGCGGCTTTGCAACATGCTGGCCGACGCAACCGATGCCGAAATATTGCAGGCCGAAAGCGACGAGCAGGTGAAGGTGATCCGCACCCCGAACCAGATGGAAGCGGTGATGGCCGGGATGCAGAAGCGGAAGCCGAATTTCGCCGACTAAAGCAGCGTCAAAAACCGCGCGGCATTGTCCCAGTCGCGTTTGTGCGCCGCGCGCGCTTTCTGCGCCTCGCTATCGGCGCCCCAGCGGCGTTCCTGATAGAGGTCGTCGAGGCTGACCGCCTCCCACAAGGCGTCCGCGTCGAGCGCGTTTTCGAGCAGCGCGAGTCCGGCGACAAGCGACCCACCGATCGTCACCAGTGGCGTGAGTGCGGTGATCCGCCACGCGTCCTGCGCCAGCACCGCATCTTGCAGGACCGTGATCGTCGCATCAGGCTGGTCGACCGGCAGCACGCCCTGCGTCAGCGTGAATTCAATCGCATAGCGTGCCTCGGCCCAGGCGAGCAGCGGGTTCCACGCCGCGGCCTGTTCGGCCTGCAACGCCGCGTCGCGCGCGTCACGATAGCAGAAGAGATCGCTCTCGGCATAAGCGGCGACCGGTGCCGCGAAGGCCATAAGGTCGGGCGTCGCCAGATCGATCGCGGCGTTGGTCAAGCCCGTCATCGGCATGGCGGCCGGATCGATCGTCTCACTGACGTCGCGCCATTCGGCGGCGACCGCTTCGGCAAGCGCGATACTCGCGACGGCCAGCGGCGCGCGCTGCGGCGTACGCACTGGCCGGCCATCGAGCGCGATGCCCCAGCCGCCGTCGTCCGCGACGACCGCAACCTCTTTCCAGAAGCGCTTCACGGGTTTTTGGGCGACCGCCAGCGGCGCGCGAGGAGCAGCGGCATCACAGCGAAATCGAACGCGCCGACGAGCACGATCGCGACGCCAATCCAGCGGTCGGTCGGCTGCCCCGCGAGCGAAAACCCGCCGCTGATCAGGATAAAACCGATCGCGACAAAGGCGGCGCCCATCAGGCGCATGATCGAAAGGGCAAAGAAGCGTTTCTTTGCGAGTGCGTCGTCAGCTTGGCTCATGCACCCTCCCTATCGCCGCCAAGATGGCGCATCAACTGCGCGAGCGCGCCATGACCGGTCGCCTCCACGCCCTCAATCACGCGCGCGCGTTCGTCGGCGGATTTGTTCTGTGACAGCTTTATCGTCGGGCGCCAGGCGGCGATCCGCATCTCGAATCCGGTGATGGCACCGGTCATCTTGCTGAACAGCGCAGGGTTCATCTTGGCGCGCGTCCATGGCGGGTTTGCTCCGACGCGCGCTTCGTGCTGGGCGGACAATGTATCGAGCAGGGCGACCAGCGCGCTATCGTCGAGCTTGCGCGCCATGCCTTCCATCTCGATCGCGACGTAGTTCCACGTCGGGACCTGATCGGCCTCTGCGTACCAGCTCGCACTAACATAGGCGTCGGGCCCCTGTACGACGGCAAGCGCATTTGCTCCGTCGAGATGCCGCGTCAGCGCATTGCCGCGCGCGAGATGGAATTGCAGCGTCGTCCGGTCGTCGCTGAGCACCACGGGCGTGTGCGCCACGCGCGGGCCGTCGGGCGTGTTCGCGAAGATGGCGGCAAAACCGATCTCGCGCACAAGCAATTCGGCAAGGTCGTCCTGCCGCGGGCGGAAGGCGGAATTCGGATGCATCAGCCGGCTTTGGGCGGGCGCGCCGGATGCTTCTTCGCGCTCGGCTTTTTGCCCACGGGTTTCCCAGGCGCCGGCTTGCCGGGCTTGCCCGGTTTCGCTTTCGCCTTGGGCTTCGGCTTGCCGACGAAATCGGTCGGCTTGCTGTCCGCCGTGCGTCCGCGTCGTTCGCCGCGCCTGGCCTTGCGGATCTGTTTGCTATGCGCCTTGGCAGCGGCTTTTGCCGCCGCCTTCGGTGGCGGTCCCTTGGCGATATCGTCGATCCCGATCTGGCCGAGCAAAAGGTCGAAGCCGAGCGCGTCGAGGCTCGCGGCGAAATGCTCGGGCACATCCGCGCTGATATCGATCGCGCCGCCATCGGGATGGTCGATGCGCAGGCGCCGGCTGTGCAGATGCATCTTGCGGCTGATCGTCCCGGTCAGGAACGCGCCCTTGCCGCCATATTTGCCGTCACCGACGATCGGGTGACCGATTGCTGCCATATGGACGCGAAGCTGGTGCGTGCGCCCGGTGAGTGGCTGCAGCTCGACCCATGCCGCACTGTTTCCCGCGCGTTCGATGACGCGATAGCGCGTCTTTGCGGCGAGGCCGCTGTCGTGGACGTGCATCTTCTCGCCGCCCGATCCCGGCTGCTTGGCGAGCGGCAGGTCGATTTCGCCCTGCTGAATATCGGGGACGCCGACGATCAGTGCCCAATAGGTCTTTTTCGCGCTGCGGTTCGAAAAGCTTTTGGCGAAATAGGCGGCGGCGCGCGGCGTGCGCGCGATCAGCAGCGCGCCGGACGTATCCTTGTCGAGCCGGTGGACGAGTTTGGGCCGCGTCGGACCGTCGAATTTCAGCGCGTCGAGCAAGCCGTCGACATGCTGCTCGGTCTTGGTTCCACCCTGCGTTGCAAGGCCGGGCAGCTTGTTCAGCACGATCGCGCTGTCGTCCCGGTGGATCATCATCCCCGTCGCCAGATCGATATCGGCGTCGGTCAGCGGACGGCCTTTACGCGCCGGACGCGCCTCGGCCTCCACCGGCGGCGTCGGCATGACGAGTTTTTGCCCGGTCGCAATCCGGTCCGACACGTCGGCCTTCTTGCCGTCGAGCGTCAGTTGGCCCGACCGCGCCCATCGCGCGAGCAGCGCGTGTGGCGTGCCCTCGCGGTGGCGCTTGAACCAGCGGTCGAGGCGAATGCCGTCATCCTCCTCGGCGATGGTGGCGCCGTCGAACTTTCCCTTGGGTTCGCTCATGCCGGTACCTGCCGCACGATGAAGAGGCCGAGACCGCAGGCGCAGATCGCGCCGATTACCGACGCGAGGACATAGGCGGCCGCCTGAGCATTTTGACCGCGTTCGAAAAGCATCCAGAATTCCATGCTGAAGGAGGAGAATGTGGTGAAGCCGCCGAGAATTCCGACCCCAACGAACAGACGCGCGGTTTCGCCGCCATCGCTGCTACGCGCGAGCGCGCCGACGAGCAGGCCCATAAGGAGGCTGCCGGCGATATTGATGGACAACGTCCACCACGGGAAGCCGGGGCCGAGCCGCGCGAGCATCGCCTGCCCGACCATATGACGGGCGCCGGCGCCGATCGCGCCGCCGATCATGACGGGAAACAGGCTGTTCATGTGCTCGCCCTAGCCCGAAACGGGCGCGAGGCATAGCGGCCCATTTCTAGGGATCGGGCGACATGAGAGCGGCGGTGGTGCGTTCGTGGGCCGCGCGCCAGTTATCGGGACGGATAAAGTCGCCCTGCCAGATGCCGCGCCGTTTCGCCTGCGCTTCGGCTTCTTCCACCATATAGGCGTCGCTAGTCGCCACCGCCCAACCGAGCCGGGTCATTTCGGCGCCAAGGTCAATCCCGTCGGGGAAGGGTGCGGAGCGGCACACGGCAAGGGTGCGGCCGTAACGATCCTTTGCGGCGAATTCGCAATGGAGCGGTCCGGGGCCAGCCAGTTTTTCAAGCGCGGTACGTGCTTCGCGCCCGCATGCCCAGCGTTCCGCGGCGCGCGAGCAATCCTGCCGATATTCGACCGCGTCGATACCGGTCAGGCGGATCGTCAGCGGCGCGTTATCCTGCCGCACCGTCAAGCTGTCCCCGTCGATCACATGGACAAGCGGCACCGTCGCAATCGGGGCCGGCGACGCCAGCCATGCGGCAAAGGCGAGTCCGGCGAGCAGCAGCAGCGCGAGCAGCGACCGAAAGCGCCGCCGCCAACGCAGATGTGCGAGCGAAGAGGAGCCTGAAACCATAGGTGTCGCCTGACTCGATGAAGGGGGCTTTGCAAGGATGATTTAAGTATTGACGATGAGAACAAACCATGTCCAGAATGGACAGATTACCCGACGACCGATGCACGCCCACTCATGCCGAGAACAAGCTTGGGTCCGGATTGGCGGCAAACGGGAGCGAATAGAAAAGTGAATATCGCCGAAATGACGGCATGCTTACGCCAAGGTGGAGTTATGGAAAGGGGGGACGACAGCATGATAGACCTGCAGCCATTGGAAACATCGGCATTTCCGCCGAACGGTTTCGGCGCGGAGCATGACGAGCCTCCCGAAGCGCTCCGTGGGTCGCTCCCTGAAGCTGTTGCGTCGCCACTTTTGTTCGTGGGGTTACCGGGCGATTGTCCCGATCTGACTTCGCTTGCAGATGTACGCTTGGCGAAAACAATATCGGCTCCTTTGGCGGCAAATTATATTCGGAAAACCGCCACGCTCGACATTGTCTGGGTGTCGCGGGCGGACGCGGTCGAACGCGAAACGCTGGCTGACATATGCGCGGCGGCGGAAGCGCAGGGGTGCAACCTGGTTTTCGAAACCGAGCTTCCGGATCTCGACCGGATCATGGCAGTCATTCCCGCGTCGCTCAACGCACAGTTTCTGGTCGACGCCGATCCAACCGACCGGCTCGTCGCGTTGGCGACGGCGCGGCGCGCGCGGGACGGCGTGTTCCACGATGTCGCACGAGACGATGCGATGGAGCGGATCGATCGGCTGCAAGAAGAAGTCGCGCGCATCTCTCGTTTGCTCGGCGACCTCGCCGGACATAGGGGCGGTCTTCCCGGTACGCCGACGGGCTATATTTCGCGGACCGAAGATCTTTCCGACTATCCGGAACAGGTCCGCACGCCGTCGCGCGACTTTACTGCGATGCCGCGCAGCTTCGTTCCCGAAGAGCGCACGCTCGACCGGCAGCGTGCCAAAGCGGTGCGACGGATGCTGCGCCAGCGGCGGATGCGCGAACAATATTTCCCCGCCGACCTGTTCGCCGATCCGGCGTGGGACATGTTGCTCGACCTCTATGCCGCGCGGCTCGAACGCCAGCCGGTCTCGGTGTCGAGCCTGTGCATCGCCGCTGCGGTTCCCGCGACGACTGCGCTGCGCTGGATCAAGACGATGACCGACGCCGGCCTGTTCGTGCGCGGGGACGATCCGCAAGATGGCCGCCGTATCTTCATCGCCCTAGCCGAAGGCGCCTATGATGCGCTGGCCCGATATTTTGAGGCGCTCGAAGAATAGGCTTGGTTCATACCGATTGGCGCGGCATGATTCCGGTCATGAAGAATGCCGTCGAAGTGGTCGTGACTGACCGGATGCAGCAGGGGTATCGCTATACGCGGACCGCCCCGATGGGAAAGGCGTTCGATCCCGATTTCGAACCCGAACTCACGCCTGCCGAGATGTTGGAACTCGGGGTATTCTGCGGCAAATATATGACCGACTGCACCGCCGAATTTCCGGCAAGCTGGTTCAAAAACGCGAAGCTTGCGCCCGAAAGGGCCGACTGCACGCTCAACTATTTCGGCATAAGGGCGAGTGTTCCCTTGCAAGTCTGGGTGCAGAAAGGGTGGATCCACCCCGACGACCCGCGCGGCTGGTTCCAATGGTATTGCCGCTATTATTCGGGGCGACGGATGCCGGGCGAGGACCACCGCCAGATTGCGCGGTGGCGCGCGTTCCGGCGTCACGCCGCGCAAGTGCGCAAACATTGCGAGCCGGGCGATCCCTTTTGCCGGCCGAAACAGCGGCAGGCATTGCTGCAGTGGGCGTATGACAGCCGGGATATCTAGCCGCGACGCGGGGCGCATTTCCCTTCGCGATTGGCCGCACTATGTAAGCGCCATTCAACGGAGTTTCTGTCTATGCCGATCATGGCCGCCCGCGTTTATCATGATGGAAAGCTTGTTCGGGAACTGGGTCCGGACGAAGCGATTCCCGAAGATTGCGATCCGGGTGATTTCTTCTGGCTCGGCCTCTACGAGCCGACACCGGAAGAGCTTGCGGGCATAGCAAAGCGTTTCGGCCTCCACCCGCTGGCGGTCGAGGATGCGCTGAAGGCGAATCAATTGCCGAAGGTCGAAGCCTATGGCGACCAGTTGTTCCTGATCACGCGTACCGCCAATCTTGATGGCGATACGATCCAACCCGGCGAAACGGCTTTTTTCATCGGCCCGCATTTCTTCGTTAGCGTCCGCCACGGGTCGGCGCGTACGCACACGGACGTGCGCGCAAGACTCGAAAGCTTGCCGGCAAAGCTCGCGCATGGACCCGATTACGTCCTTTATGCCGTGCTCGATTTCATCGTCGACGGTTATTTCCCGGTGGTCGATGCGATCGAGGAGCGGATGCTGGGGGTCGAGGACAGCGTCATGGATACGCCGCTCGATGCCGCCGAAATTCGTCACCTTTACAAGCAACGGCACGAGATTATCCGCTTCCAGCGTCTCGTCGGGATGATGAAGGAGGTCGCGGGGCGCCTTGCGACCGATGATGAGCTGCCGAATATCGACCCCGTCGTGCGCCCATTTTATCGCGACATATGGGACCATGTGCAGCGCGCGGAATATCGGCTCGCCGGGCTGCGCGATATCGCTGCATCGGTGATCGAAACCAACGGCATGCTCGAACAACAGCGTCAGGGCGTGATCACGCGCCAACTGGCGGCTTGGGCGGCGATCCTGGCGGTGCCGACCGCGATTGCCGGCATCTATGGCATGAATTTCGATCATATGCCCGAACTTCGATGGGCCTTCGGCTACCCGCTGATCGTTGGCACCATGGGCGGCATCTGCCTGATGCTCTATCTTCGTTTCAAACGGATCGGCTGGCTCTGATCGCGTGAGGTCGCGCTTGCCAGCGGGCGCGGCTTATGGCAGGGGCGCACCTCCCGCATATGGCGACATTCGGGGGCGCTTAGCTCAGTTGGTAGAGCATCTCGTTTACACCGAGAGGGTCGGCGGTTCGAGCCCGTCAGCGCCCACCATCCTCCCCTTGTTGTATCGACCGCGACGGGGCTAAGGCATTTCCCGAGTCTGGAAAGGTCGCCCATGAAACAATTAGTCACTGCCCTTGCGTCGTCGTTGCTTGCCTTGACGTCCCCCGCCTTTGCCGCCCCGACGCAGGGCGATGTCATCATCCGCCACGTCACGATCATCGACGTCGAAGCGGCGAAGCCCGTGGCTGGGCAAGCGGTGGTACTGAAGGGTAACGATATTGTCGCGGTGGGCGACGACGCCGCGATCGCCAAAGGATGGCGCGCCGGGCGCACGGTCGAAGGCAAGGGGCGCTACCTGATCCCGGGATTGTGGGACATGCATGTGCATTTCGGCGGCGGCCCCGAACTGATCGAAGAGAATAAGGCGCTGCTGCCGCTCTATGTCGCGAACGGAATCACGACGATCCGCGACTGTTCGGGGGATTTGCCCGAACAGGTGCTTGCATGGCGCAGCGAAATTGCGAGCGGTAGCCTTTTCGGTCCGCGGCTCTTGACCTCGGGCGCGAAGATCGAGGGGATCGCACCGATATGGAAAGGAACGATCGAAGTCGGAAGCGAGGCCGATGTCGATGCAGCGCTCGAGCGTCTGAAAACGCGCGACAAGGTCGATTTCGTCAAGATCACCGACAGCACGCTGAAACCCGAGTTGTTTCTCTATGCGCTGGGGCGGGCGAAGGCGCTCGGGCTCAGGACTTCGGGCCATATCCCGATGGCGCTGACTACGGAGCAGGCGGTCGATGCCGGGATCAGCTCGATCGAACATCTCGACTATGCCTATAATGCGGGCGCGAAGGACGAAGCCGCGATTGCCGCCGATTTCGCCGCGAAGCGCATCGACCGCGCCGAGGCGAACCGTCGGCTCGATGCGGGGTTCGATCGCGAAACCGCGATGGCGGCCTATCGCCATTTCGCCGCGAAGGGCGTTTTTGTGACGCCGACGCTCAACGGCAGCCGCATCATCGCCAATCTCGATCGCGAAGATCATTCGAAGGATGCGGGCCTCGCCTATATCGGGCCGAAGCTGCGCAAGACCTATGACTGGCGGATCGAGCGCGCGGCAAAGGCCGACGCCGCGGCGATCGCGGCGCGGCACAAGCAGATCGAGGACGTAGCGACGATCCTGCCGATGCTCGCCAAAGCCGGCGTGCCGATCATCGCCGGGACCGACGCGGGTTTCCTCAACAGCTTCAATTACCCGGGCTTTGGCCTGCATGACGAGGTCGAACTGTTCCAGAAAAAGGGGTTGACCCCCGCGCAGGCGCTGGTCTCGGCAACGCGCGCGGGACCCGCGTGGTTCGGTCAGCTTGATCGCTATGGCGCGGTGAAACCCGGTATGGCGGCCGATCTGGTCCTGCTTCGCGCGAATCCGCTTGAGGATATTGCAGCAACGCGCGCGATCGATGCGGTGGTGATGCGCGGGGTCGTTCAGGACCGTCGAGCGATCGACAAGATGCTGTCCGACACGCGTGCGAAGGTCGCGGCGTGGAACGCGGCGGCCAAGCCCTAGGGAGTGATGGCGCGCGCCGCCCGCCGGCCGCGCCACACGGCCCATAAGGTGAATATCCCCATGCCGGCCCAGATGACGTTGAGGACGGCCGACGGGATCGCGCCGTTATACCCCGAATTGATGATGAATCCGCCCGCGCCCACCACGTTCATCCACTGATAGAGATAGCTGCGGCCATCGAGCCTGCCGATCGACAGCAGGACATAGGCAGCGAGGATGATTACGGCAGCGGTCCAGCCGATGACCTCGATCAGGATTTCGAGCGGACCCATCGCGTTTTCCTTTGTCAGTAAGAGCGCGCTTAGCGCAATGTCCGTTCGATAGCCTCGACGGCATCCTTGGCTTCGGAAAGCCGCATTCCCGTCAGGTCGCGCATCCGCTTGATCGCTTCGATCTTGCGGCCGCGGCGGATCATTTCGAGAATCTGGTCGTCGCTATGGACTTCGGTATGGACCTGTACGGTCACCGGTGCCGCGTCGATTTGCACGCTGCGGGGCGGGGAGGGCGCCCGCGGCGGCGGACCCGTCAGGTCGCGCGCGCCGCTGTCACGCCGCAGCGCCAGTACGAGGCCGGCGCCGCAGAGAAAGCCGAGGGCGAAGAGAAGAAGTCCGCTCATCGCCCCCGTGTATCATCAGGCCGCGAGCTTGCGCAGCACATAGTGCAGGATGCCGCCGTTCATATAATATTCGACCTCATTCGCCGTATCGATGCGGCAGAGCGTATCGAAGCTGAACGTCGACCCATCGGGGCGGGTGACGTTCACCGTGACCGTCTGGCGCGGCTTCAGGTCCGCGACGCCGGTGATGGTGAACTGGTCGTCGCCGGTCAGGCCCAGCGTCTCGCGGCTCTGGCCTTCGAGGAACTGCAGCGGCAGCACGCCCATGCCGACGAGGTTCGAACGGTGGATACGCTCGAAGCTTTCGACGATCACGGTGCGGACGCCGAGCAGGTTGGTGCCCTTTGCCGCCCAGTCGCGCGACGAGCCGGTGCCATATTCCTTGCCCGCGATAACGACGAGCGGGGTGCCGTCGGCCTTGTGACGCATCGCGGCGTCGTAGATCGGCATGACCTCCGAACCGTAGCGCGACATGCCGCCCTCGATGCCGGGGACCATTTCGTTTTTGATGCGGATGTTGGCGAAGGTGCCGCGCATCATAACGTCGTGGTGGCCGCGGCGGGCGCCGTAGCTGTTGAAGTCGGCCTTGCTAACCTGATGTTCCATAAGCCATTTTCCGGCCGGCGAGTCCGCCTTGATGCTGCCGGCAGGGCTGATGTGGTCGGTCGTGATGCTGTCGCCGAGGATCGCAAGCGGCTTGGCGTTCACGATATCCGACACCGGCGCCGGGGTCATCGTCATGCCCTCGAAATACGGCGGGTTGGCGACATAGGTCGAGCCCGCGCGCCACTGATATGTGTCCGAACCCTCGACCTCGATCTTCTGCCAATGCTCGTCGCCCTTGTAGACATGGGCATAGCGCGCCTCGAACATGTCGCGGTCGACCGCGCCCGCCACCGCCTCGGCAACTTCCAGATTGGTCGGCCAGATGTCGGCGAGGAATACGTCGTTACCCGACTGGTCCTGCCCGATCGGGGTGGTGGTGAAATCCTCGATCACCGTGCCCTTGAGCGCGTAAGCGACGACGAGCGGCGGCGAGGCGAGGAAGTTCGCGCGAACGTCGGGCGACACGCGGCCTTCGAAGTTGCGGTTGCCCGAAATCACCGCCGCGGCGACGAGGCCATTTTCGTTGATCGCCTTTGAAATCGGTTCAGCCAGCGGCCCCGAGTTGCCGATGCATGTCGTGCAGCCATAGCCGACGAGGTTGAAGCCGATATTGTCGAGATGCTTCTGCAGCCCGGCCTTGACCAGATAGTCGGTGACGACCTGCGACCCCGGGGCGAGCGAGGTTTTGACCCACGGCTTGGGCTTCAGCCCAAGCGCGTCGGCTTTCTTCGCGACCAGACCCGCGGCGACCAGCACGCCGGGGTTCGAGGTGTTGGTGCAACTCGTGATCGCGGCGATGGTGACGTCGCCGTCGCCAATGTCGAAATCCTTGCCCTCGACCGGAACGCGCGTCTGCGCCTTTTTATAGGTGTTCGCCATGTCGGCGTTGAACACATCGTCGACGTCGGGAAGCGAAACGCGGTCCTGCGGACGCTTCGGACCGGCAAGCGACGGCACGACGGTGGCAAGGTCGAGTTCGAGCGTGTCGGTGAACACGGGGTCCGCGGCACCCTCGACGATCCACAGGCCCTGTGCCTTGGCATAGGCTTCGACCAGCGCGATATTCTCGTCGCTGCGGCCGGTCAGGCGCATATAGTCGAGCGTCTTGTCGTCGACGCCGAAGAAGCCGCACGTCGCGCCATATTCGGGCGCCATATTAGCGAGCGTCGCGCGGTCGGCGAGCGACAGCGACGCGAGGCCGGGGCCGAAATATTCGACGAAACGGCCGACGACGCCCTTGGCCCGCAGCATCTGCGTCGCAGTGAGCACGAGGTCGGTCGCGGTGACGCCTTCCTTGAGCTTGCCGGTGAATTTGAAGCCGACGACTTCGGGGATGAGCATCGACACGGGCTGGCCAAGCATCGCGGCCTCAGCCTCGATCCCGCCGACGCCCCAGCCGAGCACGCCGAGGCCGTTGATCATCGTCGTATGGCTGTCGGTGCCGACGCAGGTGTCGGGATAAGCGACCGTCGTGCCGTCGGCGTCCTGGCTCGACCACACCGCCTGCGCGATATGCTCCAGATTGACCTGGTGGCAAATGCCAGTGCCCGGGGGCACCGCCTTGAAATTGTCGAGCGACTTCGAGCCCCATTTCAGGAAGTCATAGCGTTCACCGTTGCGATAATATTCGATCTCGACATTCTGTTCGAACGCCTTGGGATGACCGAATTCGTCGACCATGACCGAGTGGTCGATGACAAGGTGGACGGGGACGAGCGGGTTGATCTTGGTCGTGTCGCCGCCAAGCTTTGCGATCGCATCGCGCATCGCGGCAAGATCGACGACGCAGGGAACGCCGGTGAAATCCTGAAGCAGCACGCGCGCGGGGCGATACTGGATCTCGCGGTTCGAATGCGGGTCCTTTTGCCAGTCGACCAGCGCCTGCACGTCATCCTTTGACACGGTGAACCCGCCATCCTCGAAGCGGAGGAGGTTTTCGAGCAGTACCTTCATCGAGAAGGGCAGGCGCGAAACGTCGCCGAGCTTGGCCGCAGCCTTGTCGAGCGAATAATAAGCATAGCTTTTTCCGCCGACGTCGAGCGTCGAACGGGTTCCCAGCGTGTCGTGGCCGGTGGTGGTCATAGGATTGCAGTCCCCATGTTGGCGCGGCGGGGAATGACGGCCGATGCCCGTTCGGGAGAGCGGAGCTAAGCGGAGTCGCACGCGCAGGTTTATGTCCGCGCCGCCTTACGCCGAGGGTGGGGAAATGCAAGGGGGTGGGGGGAAGATTTGGCTCACGCGAAGGCGCGAAGACGCAAAGGAAAACCGCCGCGTTTCTACGCTCGTCACCCCGGATCAAGCCCGGGGTGACGAGGAAGGGGGGCTTAGCCGGATAGCGCCCGCACCGCCCTTGGTCGGCGGTCCGGGCCGACCGCGACGAAGATGAAGACCGCTTGCGTGACCTTGTGCGCCTCCTCGGCATGGCGGTCGCGAGCCCAGGCTTCGACCTCGACATGCATCGAGGTGCGGCCGACTTTTACAAGGCGGCCAAAGACCGAAACCTCGTCCCCAACGAAGACGGGACGGTGGAAGGACATGCCCTCCACCGAGATCGTCACCGCGCGGCCGCGCGCGTGGAGCGACGCGACCGACGAGGCGGCAAGGTCCATCTGGGCCATCAGCCAGCCACCGAAAATGTCGCCATAGACATTGGCGTTGGCGGGCATGGCAGTGACGCGGACGGCGGGCTGGCCCGCTGGCATGGCCTGATGCGCGGCATCACTTGGCAAGATAGGCCTCCTTCACCAGCGCGCGGGCGCGCATCGATTTGGCCGCGGCGACCATCGCGACCAGCGCGGGGCGCACCTCGTCCCACTTGCGCGTCTTGAGCCCGCAGTCGGGGTTCACCCAAATCTGCGCGGGCGGGACGTGCTTGGCGGCGAGCGTGAGCAGATCGGTCATCTCGCGCTCCGCCGGGATGCGGGGGCTGTGGATGTCATAGACGCCGGGGCCGACCTCGTTGGGATAGGCGTAGGAGGCGAAGGCGTCGAGCAACTCCATCTGTGAGCGTGCGGTCTCGATCGAGATGACGTCGGCGTCCATCGCGCCGATCGCGCGGATGATGTCGTTGAACTCCGAATAGCACATATGCGTGTGAATCTGCGTGTCGTCGCGCACGCCGGACGATGCGATGCGGAAGCTTTCGACCGCCCAGTCGAGGTAATGCTGCCATTCGCTGCGACGGAGGGGGAGGCCTTCGCGCAGCGCCGCCTCGTCGATCTGGATGATCGCGGCGCCGGCAGCCTCGAGGTCCTGTACCTCGTCGCGGATCGCGAGCGCGATCTGGCGGCAGCTTGTCGCGCGCGGCTGATCGTCGCGGACGAAGGACCAGTTCAGGATGGTGACGGGGCCTGTGAGCATGCCCTTCATCGGCAAGTCGGTCTGGTCCTGCGCAAAGCGCCACCAGTCGACGGTCATCGCCCGCGGGCGCGAGACGTCGCCATAGAGGATCGGTGGGCGGACGCAGCGCGAGCCATAGCTTTGCACCCAGCCGGCGCGGGTGAAGGCGAAGCCCGCGAGCTGCTCGCCGAAATATTGCACCATGTCGTTACGCTCGAACTCGCCGTGGACGAGGACGTCGAGGCCGACCTCCTCCTGCCATTTCACCGCGGCGCGCGTTTCGACGCGGAGATATTGGGCGTAAGCGGCGTCGTCGATATCGCCCTTGACGTGCGCGGCGCGCGCCTTGCGGACCTCTGCGGTCTGCGGGAAGCTGCCGATCGTCGTGGTGGGGTAGGCGGGGAGGTTCAGCCGGACCTGCTGCGCTTCGCGGCGGACGGCGAAGGGGGAGGTCCGGTGGGTGGCGCCGGCGTCGAGGGCGGCGAGGCGCTGCGCCACCTGCGCGTCGTGGATCTTGGGCGAGGTCCGGCGTGCGACCGCGGCGATGCGCGAGGCGGAGAAGGCGGCGAAGCTTGCGTCCTCGCCTTCGTTCAGCGCCTTGGCCAGCGCGGCGAGTTCCTCCACCTTCTGCGCGGCGAACGCCAGCCACTGGGCGATTTCGGGATCGAGGCCGGTTTCGAGCGCGAGGTCGACGGGGACGTGGAGGAGCGAGCATGAGGGCGCAAGGATGACGTCGCGCCTGGCCGCAAGTTCCTTGAGGCGCCAATAGAGGTCGGGGAGGTTGGCGCGCCAGATGTTGCGGCCGTCGATGACGCCGAGCGAGAGGAGGACATGCGGCTGGAGCTTCGCCAGCGCGGGGGCGAGCTGATCCGGCGCGCGGACGAGATCGAGGTGCAGGCCGTGGACGGGAAGGTCCGCGACGAGATCGAGATTGTCGCCGAGGCCGCCGAAGTAAGTGGTGAGCATCAGCTTGGGCCCGCGCGTCGCGAGCCGGGCGTAGGCGCGCTCGAAGGCGGTGCGCTGGTCGCCCGTCAGGTCGAGGACGAGGCAGGGCTCATCGATCTGGACCCAGTCGGCACCAAGCGCGGCGAGGCGAGCGAGAATCTCTGCATAGGTGTCGAGGAGCTGGGGCAGCAGGGCGAGCGGCTCGACCGCCTTGCCCTTGGCGAGCATCAGATAGCTGACGGGGCCGAGCAGGACGGGGCGCGTCGCATGGCCGAGCGCCTTGGCTTCCGCAAACTCGTCAAAGATCTTGGTCGAGGCGATGCGGAAGGTCTGGCCGGCGGTGAGTTCGGGGACGAGGAAATGATAGTTGGTGTCGAACCATTTGGTCATTTCCATCGCGGTCGTATCGCCGCCGCAGCAGGCGTTCTGCGCGCCGCGCGCCATCGCGAAATAGAGGTCAGGGTCGACGGTGTCGGCTGCCCAGTCGTAGCGCGGAGGGATAGCACCCACGAGCGCCGAGGTATCGAGCACATGGTCATAGAGCGAGAAGTCGTTCGAGGGCAGGATGTCGGCGCCGAGCGCTTTTTGCCGCGTCCAGTGGAGCGCGCGCAGCCCCGCGGCGGCGGTTTGCAGGTCGGTGAGGGAGGATTTCCCGGCCCAATAGCTTTCGAGCGCGAATTTGAGTTCACGGCGGAGGCCGATGCGGGGGAAGCCGAGAGTGGCGACGCTGACAGTCATTCTTCAAGCACCTTGCAAGGAGCAAGGCGCCGGGCAGACGCGAACGCACAGGATTCCACGCCCGCGAAGCAAGGTCGGGCGCAGCCATGCATGCGGCCTGACCGGACACCCCGCCGGAGGACGTTATCTGACGAGGCAGGTCTCCTGGCTCGCGGGTCAATGCTGCGGTCTGGCCTTCCCGGTTCCTTGCCGAACCAGTGACACGTAACGACCGCCGCTCGCCGCTTACAGTTGCGGGGGCAGCGCCGGAATTGCCCCTTTGCGAGGCGCACCGGCTTCCCGTCTTAGCTTCGCGGCGCATGACGACGCGAAGAACCTCGACAGCTTTCAGGATAGAGGCCGCTCAGTGATTGTCAACAGACATATAAAGAATTCTTTATATGATGTAGGATTATCGGTTCAGCGCCTCGTCGATCGTCGTGAAGATAGATTCGAGACTGAGCCCGAGCATCTGGAAGGCGATGATGCACGCGAGCGAGATCAGCGCGGCGATCAGCCCATATTCGATCGCGGTCGCGCCGCGTTCGTCGCAGAGGAGGTTCGATGGTCGTCGGGTCCGCATGTTTCTGTTCCCTTGTCTCTGTTCCGTTCATGGTCCCGCGCGGGGAATAGCTTGGCGGGACTGCGGCTTTTCCTGCGGAAGAGGATTAATGGCCTGATAAGCGAAGAAAATCATGGTCGGTCTGTAGGGGGCCGGTTCGTGGCCGGTGACGAAGGGCTGGCCTTCGCGACCGTCCGCTGTCAGGTTCGCGGGCGTGGTTGGATCGAGACGGGGGATGCGGATCATGCGAGGGGCGATGCCAAGGATGGTGGGAATGGCGCTGGTGGCGGGGCTGTGCGCCGGGTCGGCGGGCGCGCGCGAGGCGGGATCGGTGCTGATGCCCGAAAATGCGGAAGCGCGCGCGTTTCAGGAGGCGGTGGGCTATGCCGATGCGGTGATCGCCGGCGACACCATCTATCTGTCGGGGGTGGTCGCGGCGCCAGCGAAGGGCGAGAGCGATCTGGCGCCTGGGTATGAGCGCGCTTTCAAACATATCGCCGCGACGCTGGCGCGCGCGGGCGCGAGCTGGGACGATGTCGTCGACATCACGACCTTTCACACCGACCTTGCCGCGCATATCGACGGCTTTGCGGCGGTGAAGAACAATTATGTCAAGGCGCCCTTTCCGGCGTGGACCGCGATCGGCGTGTCGCGACTGTACGAACCGACCGCGGTCGTCGAGATCAAGGTGGTGGCGGTGCGGCGCGCGAAATAGCGCGGCGGCTCAGCCGCCATTCGCGGTAAGGCGCACGGGCTTCGGCGTATAGGAGCGCACGCGGTTGCGGCCGGTGCGCTTGGCTTCGTAGAGCGCCTGATCGGCCTCGTGCATCAGTGCGGCGAGGTTGGTGCCACCGCCGGGCGTCCCGACTGCGATGCCGAAGCTCGCGGTCGGGCAGAGGCTGGCGGGGATGCGGTCGGCGCAGGCGGCCTGAAGGCCGGTGCGCACCGCTTCGGCGAGCTGGCGCGCCGACTCGATCCCCGCGCCGGGGACGAGCAGCGCGAACTCCTCTCCGCCGATGCGGCCCGCGACCATAGCTGCGGGGCCGATCAGCCGGACATGCGCGCCGAAAGCGGCGATGATCGCGTCACCGACCGCGTGACCGTGATTGTCGTTGATGCGCTTGAAATGATCGAGGTCCGCGACGAGCAGCGCGACGGGGCGCGCTTCGTCCTGGCAGCGACGAAGCGCGGTTTCGGCCTGCGCCTCGAACCCGCGGCGGTTGAGCAGGCCCGAAAGATTGTCATAGTCGGCCTGACGGCGCAGCTCGGCGATCTGGTCGATCGCAACCGCGACCATCAGGCTGATCGCCGCGACGATCGACACCATCGCCTGCGTGAACTGGACGGTGGTCCAATAGATTGACTGCTGGAAGCCGACATAATTGTCGAAACCGCCGCGTAGCGAAAGCAGGACGACGGGTCGGACGATGAGGTTGAGCGCCGAAAAGGCGGCGACCCAGAACAGCACGCGGTCGATCAGGTGGCGCTTTTCGACCGGCCAGAGCGCGATGACGACCATGGTCGCGATGATACCCGCGCCGGTGCTGATCGTCAGGATGCGCGCGGCGATGCTCGGTCGGCCGAGAAGGAACCAGACGAAGATGGTGGTGGAGACGGCCGCGGTGATGCCCATCGCGCGCCAGGGGACGGGGAGGTCGTAGCGTTTGATGATCGCGGCGGCGAAGAGCATGCCGGTCGCGAGGAAGCCGACATTCGCGGGTAGGCGCTGCAGTTCCATCGGCAACACCGGGCCGACGTCCTGGATCAGGAAGGCGAGGGCCGAAGCCGTATAGGCGGCGGCGGCATAAGCGACGTAGCGCTCGCGGCGGTTGAGCCACAGCAGGAAAAAGGCGGTGGCGAACAGGAAGCCGATGCCCGGGTTGAGCAGCGAGATGAAAAATTGTCCGTTCACACTACCGCTTTCTGCCCCCGCCCCGATGGGTAGCAGAGACACGGATAACGAAGCGTTACTTTTCGGGGAGTTAAGTCACGGTAACCCGGTGCGGACAGGGCTCAGGCGGTGCCGCGCACGACGAGATGGACGGGGATGCGCGTGCCGCTGCGCGTATGCTCGTCGTCCTCGAGCGCCATCGCGACGAGCGCCTCGCCCGCGGCATCGAGGTCGGGCTCCAGCGTGGTGAGCGCGGGGTCGGCGAGCGTACCGGCGCGGATGCCGTCGAAGCCGATCAGCGCGACATCCTGCGGAACGCGGCGCCCCGCATCCTTGAGCCCCTGCAGCACGCCGAGCGCGAGCATGTCGGACGCGGCGAAGATCGCGTCGGTTTCGGGGTGCGCCTCCAGCAGCGCCTGCACCGCGGCTACGCCCTGCGCGTGGCGGTCGGCGGCGGCCGGCGGCTCGGCGACGATGGGGGTGAGGCCGTGCGTGCCAAGCGCGGCGGTAAAGCCGTCGCGGCGTTCGTCGAACTGGCGCTGCGGCGATTGCTGCGGCCCGACGAAGGCGATGTGGCGGCGGCCGTCGCGTACGAAATGTTCGGCGGCGAGTTGGCCGCCGATGTCGTTTTCGCTGCGCATCCAGTGGAAGGGACTGCCCGGGCTGCCCCAGCAGACGAAGTCGAGGCCGGAGGCCTGCGCCTCGGCGAAATATTTCCACGCTTCTCGGTTGCTGGTCGTGCCGATGACGATCATCGCGTCGGCGAGCCCCGAGGCGACGAAATCGGCGCGGAAATTGTCGGCATTTTCCTGAAAGGAAACGAGCAGGTTGAACCCGCGCGCCGAGGTGGCGGCCGCGATGCTGCCCAGAAGCGCGAAATAGAATGGATTGATCGCGCTGCGGTCCTCGCCGGGGCGGCAGATGGTAACGAGCGCGATCGTCTCGCTGCTCTTGAGCCGCAGCGACGAGGCGTGACGGTCGACGACATAACCCAGCTCGCGCGCCGCGGCCGAGACGCGCGCGCGTGTCTCGGCATTGACGCCCGGGCTGTTGCGGAGAGCGCGTGACACCGTCGATTGGGAAACCCCGGCGCGTTCGGCGACGTCGAACGAGGTCGGGCGCAGCGTCTTCATTGGCAGTCCTTCATCCCTTTGCGCCGTCCTTCGCCGCGAGGGCGGGGCTTGTCAATCGGCGAGGCCGTCGAGCGCCAGCAAAGCAAAGCTCGCGAGCCAATGTTCGCCCATATAGTCGCCGGTGACATGCGGGAGCGCGGCGGCGAGGTGGCGCTGCGCCGCGGCTTCGGCGACGGGGCTGACGGGATGGTCGGCGCCGAGCCCGGCGGCGATCGCGCGCCAGCTCCACGCGCGGCTGAGATTGAGGCCGTCGAGATGCGCGATCTTGCCGTCGCTGCGGTCGGAGACGGTGGCGGGCATGAAAAGCGTCGCGGGCTGCTCGGCGGTGGCGCGAGGGAGGAAGGCGTCGAACCATGGCGTGAAATCTTCGCATAGGACAACGGCCATCAGATGCGCTTCGGTGAGCGCGGAGGAGAGGAATTCGTCACCGCCGGGTTCCCATGCCTGACAGTCGCGATCATCGGCGAACCAGCCGCGCGCGCGGGCGTCGATGAGGGTGACCAGCGCGGGATCGCGGGTTTCGGCCCAGTGGCGCGCGAGAAGGAGCGCAAAGCTGATGTTGAAATGGGTGCCGACGCGCAGCGGATAGGTGAGCTTGGGGAGGAACGCGTGGAAGCGCGCGGCAAAGGCGGCGGCAAGCGGTTCGAGCGCGGTGGCCCAAGGGGCGTCGTGACGCTCGGTCTCGGCGTGGAGTGCGAGCAGCCAAGCCCAGCCATAGGGGCGCTCGAAGCCCGCAGCATAGGGGCGTTCGAGATAGGCGAGTTCACCGGCCACCTTCCCAGGCACGAGCATTTCGTCGGCGCGGGCGCGGATATCGGCGGAGATCGGCAGATCGGGGAAGCGGCGCGCGAGGCGAAGTATCTGCCACCAGCCATGGACGCAGCTATGCCAGTCAAAGCTGCCATGAAAGATCGGGTGGTGCTCGCGCGGCGGCCTCGCATCCTCAGGGCCGTTCAGCACAAGGTCCATCTTGTACGGATATTCGCGGCCGAGATGCGCGAGGGTCGCGTTGGCGAAGCGGGCGGCGTGGTCGGGGGTGAGAATGGTCATTCCATATCCTGTGGTCATCATTGCGACCCCGGCGAAAGCCGGGGGAAACAATTCAGAGCGGTTTACGCATGCTCTGGATTGCCGCGTCGCTTCGCTCCTCGCAATGATGATTAAAAGGCAAATAGCCAGATGAAGACGATGTTCACGGCCAGCAATGGGAGTGCCGTTCCGATTTGCGCCTTGATCACGCCATAGGGGTTTTTGAGTTCGAGCAGCGCGGCGGGGACGAGATTGAAGTTGGCGGCCATCGGGGTCATCAGCGTGCCGCAGAAGCCCGCTAGCATACCGATCGCAGCGACGACCGCTGGGTCGCCGCCATATTGCTTGATGAGCAAGGGCATGCCGACCGCGGCGAGCATGACGGGGAAGGCGGCGAAGGCATTGCCCATCACCATCGTGAAGAGCGCCATGCCGAGCCCGAAGGCGAGCGTCGCGCCGAACAGGCTGCCTTCGGGGATTGTGGTGCCGATGAGGTCGCCGACCACCTCGCCGACGCCCGCGAGCGCGAAAACCGCACCTAGGCTGGCGAGCATCTGCGGCAGGATCGCGGCCCAGCCGACCGCGTCGAGCAGACGGCGTCCCTGCTGAAGCGGGAGCAGGGGAGGCGGTTTGAGCCGCGCCATGCCGACGGCGAGCGCGATGAGAACGCCGATCGCGAGCGAGATCAGTGTCGCCTGTTTGGGGTCGGCAAGACCGGGGACCCATTTGAAGAGGAACGTGCCTGCGAGAGCGACCGCGGGGATGATCAGCGCGACCAGGAGCAGGAAGGGGCCGTGTTTTGCGGCGCGTTCGGTCTGGACGTCGGCGGGGACGTCGCCGTCCGGCGCGCGGCCGATCTGCCCGGTGCCGGCGATCGCGACGAGCGCAAGGACCAAAAGGCCGTTGCCGAAGTCGCCGAGCCGGTCGCCCGCTAGCATCGACAGGGCAAGCAGGCCCCAGAAGGCGGCGTTGCCGAAACGCTTGGGGTTGCTGCGGTCCTGAAGGCCGAGGATCGCAAATAGTGCGAAGGTCAGTCCCGCGAGGACATAGACGAAGCCGAGCGTGATCATGCGCTGGCCTCCTTCTTCGCCATGCGCCGTTCGAGGCGGCGAAGGCGGAAGCCGTGGATCAGGAAGGCGGCAATCGCGGTCGGGATGGCCCAGAGCGAGAAGTGCAAAGGTTCGATCTGATAGCCATAGCCTTCGAGCACGCCCTTCATCAGCAGGATCGATCCGATCGCGAGGAAGATATCCTCGCCGAAAAAGAGCCCGATATTGTCGGTGGCGGCGGAGAAGGCCTTAACCTCTTCGCGCTGATCGTCGGTCAGCGCATCGTTCTTTGCCTCGGCGGCGGCTTCGGCCATCGGCGCGACGAGCGGCCGGACGGTCTGCGGATGGCCTGCGACCGAGGTCAGGCCGACCGCCGCCATCGCCTGACGCAGCAAGAGATAGGATGTGAGCAGGCGGCCGAGCGTCGCGCCCTTCATGCGGCCGATGAGCGTGCGGGCGTGTTGCTGAAGGCCGTAAGCTTCGAGGAGGCCGATGACGGGCAGGACGATCCAGACGATCGAGACATAGCGTGTGTCGTTGAACGCCTTGCCGAAGGCGGCGATGATCGCACTTATGTCGAGCCCCGCGGCAAGCCCGGTCGCGAGCGCCGAGGCCATGATTACGAGCAGCGGATTGAAGCGGAGCAGAAAGCCCGCGATGATGATGAGGATGCCGATCAGGACGAGCATGATCGATATCCCTTCACTCCGTCATCCCCGCGTGGGGTAGACCGTGCTGTCGCCAAATTATCTCTCCCTAGGGTTCCCATAACCGCCGCCGCCCGGCGTTTCGATCACGAAGGCATCGCCCGCGGCAAGCTCTGCGCTGCCGGTGGCGGCGAGCATTTCGACCCGGCCGTCGGCGCGCTCGACCCAGTTGCGGCCGGGGGCGGCGTCGGCGCCGCCTGCGAGACCTTTCGGTGCGATCTGACGGCGGTTCGCAAGGATATTTGCGGCCATCGGCTCGCGGAAGCGGATACTGCGGGTGGCGCCGTCGCCGCCGTGCCATTGACCCGCGCCGCCCGAACCTTGGCGGATCGCAAATTGCTCGACGATGACCGGGAAGCGCGTTTCCATGACTTCGGGGTCGGTCATGCGGCTGTTGGTCATATGCGTCTGGATGACGCTGGTACCGTCGAAGCCGGGCCCGGCGCCCGAGCCCCCGGCGATGGTCTCGTAATATTGGTACGCTTCGTTGCCGAAGGTGAAATTGTTCATCGTCCCCTGCGCGGGGGCCATCGCGCCGAACGCGGCGAAGAGCGTATCGGTGATGACCTGGCTGGTCTCCACATTGCCCGCGACGACCGCGGCGGGATAGCGGGGAGACAACATCGAATTATCGGGGACGATCAGCGTGACCGGGGCAAGGCAGCCTTCGTTCATCGGGATCGGGTCGTCGAGCATGGTGCGGAGGACATAAAGCACTGCAGCGCGGACGACGGGTGTGGGCGCGTTGAAATTGTCGGGTAGCGTTGCCGACGACCCGGTGAAGTCGATCGTGACGTGGCGCGCTTCGCGGTCGACCGTCACCGCAACTGCAACCTCGGCGCCATTGTCCATCGCATAGGTGAACCGGCCGTCGCCGAGGCCTGCAATGAGTTGGCGCACCGCCGCTTCGGCCTGTCGCTGGCCGTGCGCCATATAGGCGGCGACGGTCGCGGCGCCGTGCCGGGCCGAGAGGTCGGCAAGGGCGCTTGTGCCGCGCTGGCAGGCCGCGACCTGCGCCTTGAGGTCGGCGATATTGAGCGCCGGGTTGCGGGCGGGGTAATCGCCCGTGATCAGGTGTGCGTGGACTTCGGCGTCGAGGAAGTTGCCGTCGTCGACGATCAGCTTGTTGTCGAAGAGGATACCTTCGTCGTCGATGCTGCGGCTGTTGGGTGGCATCGAGCCGGGGGCGATGCCGCCGAGATCGGCGTGATGGCCGCGCGCGGCGACGAAGAAGCTGGGTGCATCATCCCCGCCATTTTCTTTGGCGACGAATACCGGCATGATGACAGTGATGTCGGGCAGGTGGGTGCCGCCATCATAAGGGGCGTTGAGGGCGTAAGCGTCGCCCCTGCGAATGCCGCGGCCGTCGCTGGTCCGCTGTCGAAGGATGGTGCGGACGCTTTCGCCCATCGAACCGAGATGCACCGGCATGTGCGGTGCGTTGGCAACGAGGCGGCCTTCGCCGTCGAAGATCGCGCAGGAAAAATCGAGCCGCTCGCGGATGTTGATCGACGAGGCGCTGTGCTGGAGAGCGCCGCCCATTTCCTCGGCAATCGCCATGAACAGGCTGTTGAAGATTTCGAGGCGGATCAGATCGGGGCTAATCAGGTCGTCGGCGGTGACGGCGTGGGTTTCGGCGCCTCGGGTGCGGGTGAGGAGTAAGGTGCCTTCTCTCTGGACCTCGGCACGCCAGCCCGGTTCGACGATCGTGGTCGAGAGCGTGTCGATGATGATCGCGGGTCCGGCGAGGGCGCGGCCGGGGGCGAGCGCAGCGCGCTGGTGCAGCGGGACTTCATGCGGGGCGCCGGCGAGCCAGGAGGTAATCATCTCGGGCGCGGTCTCGGTCGGTGGCGTGGCCGGCGGGAGTGTCGCGGGGGCGTCGCCCGCCTCGGTCAATTCGACACGGATCCGGTCGACCACCAGATTGTCGTGCGGCGCATAGCCGAAGCGCTGGCGGAAGGCGGCGGCGAAGGCTTGCCTGACCTCGGCGGGCGAGGCTAGCGGAAGTTCGATCGCATTATCGCTGTCGGCCAGGCGGACGAAGAGCAGGGTTTCGCGCGTCGTTGCTGCGCCGGGCGCAAGGTCGGCGCGGGCTTGTTCCGCCAGCTCGCTTTCGGTGGCAGCCAGCGTGGCCGCGCAATGCTCGTCGAGCTTCAGCGCCAGCGTGCGTTCGCGGATCGACGAGGGTTTGGCGAGGCCCATGCCATAGGCCGAGAGCACCCCCGCGAGCGGGTGGAGCAATATTTCGTCGATGCCGAGCGCGTCGGCGACGAGGCAGACATGCTGTCCCGCCGCGCCGCCAAAGCCGACGAGGCTGTAGCCTTGTGTCACGTCGTGGCCCCGCGCGATGGTGATGCGTTTGATCGCGTTCGCCATCTGCTGCACCGCGATGGCGAGCAAGCCCTCGGCAAGGGCTTCGGGCGTGATGCCTCCGACATCGGCCGCCATGGCGGCGAATTTTTCCACCACGACGGCGCGGTCCAACGGCTGATCGCCGTTCGGTCCGAAGAGTTTGGGGAAATGTTCGGGCTGTATCTTGCCGAGCAGGACATTGCAGTCGGTGACTGTGAGCGGGCCGCCGCGGCCATAGGCAGCGGGGCCGGGGTTCGCACCGGCGCTTTCGGGGCCGACGAGCAGGCGCGTGCCGTCCCAGCGGCAGATCGAGCCGCCGCCCGCCGCGACTGTGTGGATGCGTAGCATCGGCGCGCGGATGCGCGTGCCCGCGACGATGGTCTCGTTATCGCGTTCGAGGTGGCCGGCATAATGGCTGACGTCGGTCGAAGTCCCGCCCATGTCGAAGCCGATCAGGCGGTCCTTGCCGAGCGGCGCCGCGCTGCCGACCATGCCGACGATGCCGCCGGCGGGGCCGGAGAGGATTGCGTCGCGGCCGTGGAAAGCGGCGGCAGAGGCGAGGCCGCCCGAGCTCTTCATGAACTGGGGAGCGACGCCGTCCCCCAATTGCGCCACGAATTGATCGACATAGTGGCGTAGCACGGGCGAGAGATAGGCGTCGGCGAGCGTCGTGTCGCCGCGCCCGACGAGCTTGATGAGGGCGCTGACGTCGTGGCTCGTCGAAATCTGGGTGAAGCCGAGCTCGGATGCGATGGCTGCGAGGCGCTGCTCGTGCTCGGGGTATCGGTAACCGTGCATCAGCACGATCGCGATACTGGTGAGGCCCTTGCCGCGGGCGGCTTGCAGCGCCGAGCGGGCCTGCTCCTCGTCGAGCCGAATCAGGACATCGCCATCGGGGCCGATGCGCTCGGCGATCTCGGCCACCGCCGCGTGGGGCGGGGGCGTGCGATCGAGCCGCCTCGCGAACAGTTCGGGGCGGTCCTGATAGCCGATCGTCAGCGCGTCACCGAAGCCCGACGTGATCGCGAGCAGGGTCGCCTCGCCCTTGCGTTCGAGGAGCGCGTTGGTTGCCACCGTCGAGCCCATGCGGATGGCGAGCGGAGGAAGCGCGCCGGCGCTGGCGCCGGTGAGATCGCGGATCGCATTGACCGCGGCGTCGCCCGGGCGCGCCGGGTCCTCGCTCAAATATTTGGTGGTGACGACCGTGCCGTCGGGGCGGCGCGCGACGACGTCCGTGAAGGTGCCGCCGCGATCGATCCAGATGTGCCAGCGCTTGTCAGTTGGGGATGCCATTGTCCGGCCATCGAATGACGATGGCGAGGCGGTTGTCAACCGCGGTGCGTTCCCAGCTGCCCTTGAGCTGCCGCTCGATGAGTGTGCGGATGAACCGCGTGCCGAAGCTTTCGCTTTCGATATGCGGCGTTTCGGCAAGGTCGGCTTCGACCCAGTCGAGTTCGATATGTCCATCGTCGCGGTGCCAGCCGACGGTGAGGCGGCCCTTGCCCGCGAGCGCGCCATATTTGATGCTGTTGGTGACGAATTCGTGGATCGCGAGCGACAGCGCCTGTGCGCCTTCGTCGTCGAGACGGACCTCGGGCCCTGCGATGGCGGCAAGTTGTTCGGCCGAGACGCCCGCGAGTTCGAGTTCGCGGTGGACGATCCGCCCCAGATCGACGCTGTCCACCGCGCCGGTGACGAGCATCTGCTTGGCGTCGGAGAGCGCGCGCATGCGGCCATCGAACCGCGCCTCAAACTCCTCGAGCGTAGCAGATTCGCGGAGCGTTATGCGCGCGAGCGCACCGATGCGTGCGAAGGCGTTCTTCATCCGGTGCGCCATCTCGCCGATCATCAGTTCGCGATCCTCGGCGTGCCGCGCCTTTTCCTCTGCAAGCGCCTGTGCCTCACCGACGCGGCGCTGCTGGACGCGATGGAGCTGCGTCGCGAGTAACGCCAGCGCGAGACCGAACAGAAAGATGCCAAGCGGTCGGCCGAGCCGTTCGAGCAGGCGACCATATGAGATACGCATCGTCCACTGGCGATCGGCGATGCGCAGCATCTGTTCCTGCGCGTCCCAGCCCATCTTGCCGTGCCGGAACACGATCGGTGCCGACGGGCCGGCGCCGGCGCGAATTTCGAGCCCGTTGATCTGGCCGAGCTGCGGCCCGAGTATGGCCTTCATCATGTCATTGATGCGGAAGGGGGCATAGATGAAAGCTTCGATCGGCCGGACGCCTGGCGCCGTCGCGGTCAAGCCCGCCGCGGTGTCGCTGGCCATTCCCCGAGCATAGACGGGAAGATAGATGAGAAATCCCGGCTGCTTGACCTTTGCGGCGCGTTCCTGCGCGAGATGGACGATGCCGCTCGCGGCGGGGCGACCGGTCTGCCAGGCGCGGCGCATCGCTTCGCGGCGCACGGGTTCGCTATACATGTCGAAACCGAGTGCGACGTGGCGGCGGGGTGTATAGGGCTCCACGAGCACGACGGCGAAGCCGACCGGCTGGCCAGTCTCGCCCCACACCTTGATGTCCTCGCCGTAATTTTCCTTGAGTCGCGCTTCGAGTTCGGCTGGCGCTCCGGCACGCATTGCGGCCGCGATACCGATTCCTTCCATGCCGGGCGAATGGACCTGCGGTTGAAGCGCGCCGAGATAGGCGCGGATGCCGGGGCCGCTGGCGGCGGCGTCGGACTGATAGAGCGCGCGCACGCCTTCGAGGATCGCGACATGGTCGCGCAGCCGCATGTTGAACTGCGCCGCGACGCGTTCGGCCTGGTCGGCTTCTTCGGCCTGATTATAGAGGAAGCTGGCACTGGCCGCGACGATGGTCGCAAACAGAATGACCAGCCCGACGAACCGGACCAGCAGCGCCAGCAGCCGATCTGCCCATGTGGAAGGGCGCATTGAAGATATCCCGCCTGTGGCCGCCGCAGCAGCGTCCCCCTCCAAGGCCTGATGTTTCACGCGGAGGGACTGATAGCAAGTTAATTTCATTCCGTTCCGGCCGCATCGCGAGGCCGGTTGCAAGTAAAAACTCATTGCCTATGATGCAGGTTATGGACGGGAGAAACGGGATGATCATTTACGGTTCGGTGGTGTCGCCGTTCGTGCGCAAATTGCTGGGCTATCTCGGCGAAAAGAGGATCGAGTTCGAGCTGAAGGGCGTCGGCATCGGCGATCCCGACCCGGGGTTTCGTGCCGCGTCGCCGCTGGGGAAAATGCCGGCGATGGACGACGACGGCTTCCTCCTCGCCGATTCGAGCGCGATCATCCAATATATCGAGGCAAAATATCCCGAGCCTGCGCTGATCCCCACCGACCCGCAGGAACGCGGCCGCGTGATATGGTGGGAGGAATTCGGCGACACGGTGTTCGCGGCATGCAGCGGCAAGATGTTCTTCAACCGCATCGTGGCACCGAAATTTCTGGGACGCGAAGGCGATCTTGCCGCCGCGGCGCAGGCCGAGGGCGAGGAATTGCCGAAGCTGCTCGCCTATCTTGAAAGCGCGATTCCGGCGTCGGGGTTCCTCGTCGGCGACCGGCTGACGCTCGCCGACATAGCGGCTGCCTCTCCGCTCATGAATTTCCGCCATTGCGGTGCATGCATCGATGCAGCCGTCCATCCCCGGATCGCGGCGTGGAGCGAGGCCATATTGTCGCGGCCCAGCATGGCACCGTGGATTGCAAAGGAAGAAAAACTGATCGCGCGTGTGCTGGCGGCGTAAAAGCCGCAGGGTCAGACCCTAATATTCGACGAAGATCCGGACCCGATCGACGCTGACCCCCATGGCGTGCGCGATTTCTTCGCGGCTCCGTTCGATCAGCTCCTGCGCGTCCTCGGGCGTCGTCTCGTCCACCAGGTCGGTCGCCGGGACGCCCAATATGCCGGCGAGTTTCGCCATGCGTCCCTGCTTGGGGCGCGACCGACCGGTTTCCCAGCTCGAAACCGACGGAGCGCTGACGCCCATCTGTTCGGCAACCTCGGCCTGATTGAGCCCGGCTTCGGTGCGCAGCCGTTGCAGGCGATCGCCGAACGCTTCGTCGATCGCGGGTTCGGCCTCCTCCTCCTCCTCCTTGATGAGGGGCTCCGGGTCGACGGCGCTTTTGAGCTCCACGGCGCTGAGCGTCGCGGGTGATACCGGACCTTCGAACTGGCATCCGAAATGCCGCCCGCTCGCCCAGATGACGACCGCGGTGATGTCGCCGGCGTGCGGAAGCTCGATTTCGATCCGGTCGCCGGCCGCCAGCTTGACGTCGCTTTCGAACAGCAGCCCGGTTCCAGAGATATTGTGAATTTGAACCTCGATGCCGGAGCCGTCATGGTGCGAACCCCGGGCGAGAAGGCTGAGTTTCCGGCGATCGTCGTAACGTCGGTCGGCGCCTGGCGCCGATGGAAGAAAATATCCGGAAATGGCCATATGCGGTTGTTGGGGTCGGCTGGTTAAAAGAAAGTTAGCGGCGGCGCCGAAAGATGGCGTGCCGACGCAAAAGCAGGGTGAGCGCTGGCTAAACTTCGTTTTTCGGTCGGCCGGTCAATTCGACGGTCCGTTCGATCCCGATCGCTTCCAGAAATGCCGTGTCGTGACTGACGACGAGCAGCGCCCCGTCAAAAGCGGCAAGACCGGTTTCGACGGCGTTGAGCGACTCGATGTCGAGATGATTGCCCGGCTCGTCGAGGATCAGCAGTTGCGGCGGCTGCGGGGCGCCGAGCACGCAGGCAAGACCGGCGCGGAGCATCTGGCCGCCGCTGAGCGTGCCGACGATGCGATCGGCGGCATCGGCGCGGAAACGGAAGCGCGCGAGCGCGGCGCGGCATTGGTTGTTCGTCGTGCCTGGGTTGAGACGAAGAAAATTGTCGGCAATCGACAGCGCGGGATCGAGCAGGCTGACGCGCTGGTCAAACAGCGCGAATGGAACGCCCACCCGCACTTGCCCGGACCATGGGGCGAGCGCGCCTGCGATCAGTGCGAGCAGTGTCGACTTGCCCGACCCGTTGGGGCCGATGATGGCGACGCGTTCGGGGCCGGTGATGGCGAGCGACAGGTCCGCGATAACGGGTAGGTTTTCGGTATAGCCAGCGGTCACATGGTCGAGCGCAAGCACCGTTCGCGACGCCGCTAGACCCGTGGAGGGCAGGCCCACCGATAGCGGGTCGACGATCTCGATTTTCGCGCGCGCGGCGGATAGCTGCTCTTCGGCTTCGCCATGCTGGCGCTCGGCGAGGCGGTTCCCCGCGGCGCGGGTTTCCTCGGCGCGGCGCTTGAGTCCGCCGATCAGGATTTTCGGCATGTCGCCGCGTGCCGCCTTTGCGCGCCCCCGCGAGTCGCGGCGGTCCTGTTTTTCGGTTGCCGCCTGCGCCTGCCGCTGTGCCGCGTCGACGCGTTTTTCGGCGCCCGCGAGTTCGGCCTCGACCGCTGCCTGCTCGATGTCTTTGCGCGCGCGATAGGCGCTCCATCCGCCGCCGTAACGCGCACTGCCGAGGCTGGTCAGCTCGACGATCGCATCCAATTCCTCGAGCAGCTCGCGGTCATGGCTGACGACGATCGCGCCGCCGCGCCAGCGGGCCAGGAGGTCGCGCACAGCTTCGCGGCCCTCGCGGTCGAGATTGTTGGTGGGCTCATCGAGCAACAGGAAGTCGGGCGCGGCGAACATCGCGCCAGCGAGCGCGGCGCGCGTGCGCTGACCGCCCGAAAGCTGGGCGAGCAGGGTGTCGGCGGGAAGGGGCAGGCCGGCGCCTGCCAGCGCCTCGTCAATCCGCGCTTCCAGCGTCCAGTCGGCGTCCCCGATCTCTTCGACGGTAGCCTCGCCCGCTTCGGCCTTGCGAAGCAACGCAAGGGCGCTCCGCGCGCCGAACAGGTCGGCGATGCTTTCATGCGCGGCGACCTGCACGGTCTGGCGGAGCATCGCGATGCTGCCGTCGATTGCGATACTGCCCGATGCGGGCGCGAGCTCGCCTGTCAGCAGGCGCAGCAGCGTCGATTTGCCGACACCGTTGCGCCCAACGATGCCGGTGCGTTCGGGCTGGAAATTAAGGTCGAGGTCCGAAAGGACGGCGCGGCCGTCAGGCGTAGACCAGCTGAGATTGGAGATCGTAATGGACGGAGAGAAGGGGGGCATGAACATGAACTTTCCTGGCGGCAAGGCGGGGCTGCGTTGCGGTCAGGTTGCGGTCCATGGCGAAAGTCTCCGGTTGATTGAGAGGGGAATGTAGGGGGCTTGGCGGTTCGGCGCAATCGGGGTTGTGGTGTGGCTGCATTTCGACCCACTGCTGACCCCTCAATCCCCGTCACCCCCGACTTGATGCGTGGTCCCGCTTTAAGACCAAGCCAGTCGATGCGGAAGAAAAGCGGGATCCCGGGTCAAGCCCGGGATGACGGAAGTTGCGTGACTGAACATAGGTGCCCCCGCGCACCCCAACCCCTCACGCAGCTCTCCTGTGTTACCCGAATAAAACCCCTTGCCAAGCATGCGCTACAAATGTAGCACGCTACAAATGTAGCGCATGAGGTGAGTCGTATGTTGTCCAGTTTGCCCCCGCGGGAACGCGAAATAGTCGACATTCTCTATGAGCGCGGGGCGTCGACCGTGACCGAGATTGGCGAGGCGCTGGCCGACGAGCTGTCGGGTTCGGCGATCCGCGCGATGCTGAAGCGGCTCGAGACCAAGGGCTTTGTTGCCCGGGAGCAGTCGGAGCGCGGTTTCGTCTATGCGCCGAGCGTGTCGGACAAGACTGCGCGCAAGTCGGCGCTGAGCCAGGTCGTGCGTGTCTTCTTCAACGGATCGGCAACGAGCGCCGCGGCCGCGCTGCTGGGTATGCAGGACGAGATGAGCAATAGCGAACTCGACGAGCTTGAACAGATGATCGCCAAAGCGCGCGAAGGGAGAGGGTGATGCTGACCACCGCCATGTTGCTGGGCTTGGCCTGGAAATCCGTCGTCGTCGCGGGGCTGACGCTTGGTCTGTTGCGCCTAGCGCGTTGGCGTTCTGCCGGCGAGCGATCGATGATCGCGCATGCGGGGCTCGCGGCATTGCTCGCACTGCCCGCCGCGATCCTGTTGCTGCCGCAATGGACGCCGCTGCCCGCGAGTTGGTCCTTCGAGGCCGCCGCGCCAGTGGTGCAAACCGCAACCACGAAGGGGGCGGCGATCGACCCGACACCTGCCGCGACGTCGGTCCCCGTCGTCGCGGACAGTGTCGGCTCGACGCCGATAGCCTTTCCGTGGAGCGACCTTGCCCCCTTTCTCTATCTTATCCCGCTCGCACTGCTGTCTGGAATGATGACGCTGGCCGTCGTGCGGCTGTTCGCGATGCGCGGACGTGCGGAGATATTGGTCGAGGGCTCGTGGCTGTCGGCGCTGGCGGAGGCGCAGCGGCGCATGGGGTTCAAGCATGGCACCGCGCTTTTGGTCAGCAAGGAATTGCGCTCGCCGATCAGCTGGGGCGTGCTGCGCCCGACCATCGTGCTGAGCCCGAAGGCGGTGGCGGCCTCAGGCGAGGCCGAGGCGATCATCGCGCATGAACTGGCGCATGTCGCGCGGCTGGACTGGGCGAAATTGCTCGGTGCGCGCGTCGCCTGTGCAGTCTTCTGGTTCAATCCTCTGGTGTGGATGCTGGCGCGTGAGAGCCATCAGCTTCGCGAGGAAGCCGCCGACGATGCGGTGTTGATGGCCGACATCAACGGGCCCGATTATGCGACCCTGCTGGTCGGCGCAGCGCGCCACGACAATCAGGGCGCGCTGCTCGCCGCGCATGGTGTCGCACCGGGCAAGGACAGCCTGAAGCGTCGCATCACCCGCGTGCTCGACGGCAGCTTGAAGCGCGGCCCGGCGAGCGCGAGCTGGATATTGATGAGCCTGGTGGTGCTGGCGGGCGTGACCGCGCCGCTGGCGGCCTTCTCGGCAACCGCAAGGCCCGCGGCGACGGCGGACGTCCACTCCGTCGTCGCCTCGACGGCCAAGGAGACGACGACTGTGACATCGCGGTCCGCATCAGCTGCGAAGGCCTTAGCGACCGAGGATGCGGCCACCGCCGCCGCGACGGCGAAGACGCTGAGCGCCGAACAACTGGTGAGCATGCGTGCGGTCGGGGTGACTCCTGAATATATCGAAAAGATACGCGAGAGCGGCGGATCGATGGACGCCGACGACATCATTTCAGCAAAGGCGAGCGGGATCGATCCCGCTTATATCCGGCAGATGCGCGAGGTTATTCCCGGCGCTGATTTCGACGAGCTGGTCGGCGCGCGGCATGTCGGCGTCAATGCGGCCTTTGCGCGCGACATGAAATCGCATTTCCCTGATATCGGCGTGGACGATCTGATCGCGCTGAAGGCGATGGGGGTCGACTGCGACTTCGTGACCGACATGCAGAAGTCGGGCGTGAGAATGCGCGACGCGGACGACGCGATCGAGCTGCGTGCGACGAGCGGATTCCGGCCCGTGAAACCGCGTCCTGCCGCCGCGCCGCGACCGGTTGCCAAGGCGGTGCGCAACGGGAATGTCGCCGTGGTCGATATGGAGCGCGGCGTGATCGAAGCGCGGCGCGCCGACGGCCGGACCGCGCGGGTCGAATTCCCGGCAGCACCGGAACCGCCCGAGCCGCCCGTCCGCGACTGACGCCCGGACATTCGTCCGTAGCGACCGACGATTAATCGAAACCTGATTCAAAATTGCTGCTGCGGCGGCGAGCGATGACGCTCGCCTGGCGCACGGAGGGAGGAGTGCACCAAATGAAAGCTCTGTTATTTGCCGGCAGCGCCACGCTGCTGTCGATCCTCGCCTGTTCGGCGCCGACTGCCGCCGCCGACCCGCTGGTGCTCAGCGACGTCAGCTGGATCGCCGAGCCCACAAGCGGAAAGAAGGGCGCGCCGCGCGTTCGCATCCAGCACAAACAGTCGAGCAGCGACCAGACACTCGACGGCTCGCGTCCCTATTTCGCCGCTGCGGAAGCGGCGCTCGGCCGGACCACGCCGGGACCGGTCAGCTTTACCGTGACGCATGATGCAGGGACGCTGACCTGCACTGGCACACTGACCCGCGCGTTCGCGGGGAAGGGCGAATGCCGCTTTACCTCCGACCCCGCTTTCGAGCGCGCGCTCGGCAAACGCGGACTGGCGCCCGATCGGCGGTCGACCCTGCTCGCGATGCTGCTCGTCGATGCGACGATCGAACTTGCCGACGGGCTGGCGAACGAGGGCGTGGGACCGAAAGATGCCGACGACCTGATCGCGGCCGCGGCGCTCGACGTACGGCCCGAATATGTTCGCGACCTGAAGTCCGAGGCACTGGTGCTAACCGATGTCGAGGATGCGATCGCGTGCAAGGCGCTGGGCGTCGACGGCGCCTATGTGCGTGGGCTTGCCGCGGCGGGATACCGGAAACTGAGCGCCGACGACGTGGTCGGCATGAAAGCGATGGGCGTGACGGGTGAATATGCGCAGGCAATGAACCGCGCGGCGGGGGGAATTTCCAAGTGAAGCGATGGACCAGCCTGATCGCGGTCGCGGCCGCGATTTCTGCCCCCGCGCTGGCGCAGGAGGTCGCGGCCCCGACCGGCGACACGCCGCCGCCTGCGGCGACCGAAGCGCCCGCCGGGGGCATCAGCAATGCGGCGCGGCAGGTCTATGCCCCCGCTGACTTCGCACGCTACGCGCCCAACAATGCATATGACATGTTGATCCAGGTCCCGAGCTTCCAGATTCGTGACAACGAAAATCTGCGCGGACTGGGGCAGGCGACGGGCAATGTCCTGTTCAACGGCGAGCGGCCGTCGAACAAGGGCGACGACATGTATACCCAGTTGTCGCGTATCCCCGCAGGCAATGTCGAGCGGATCGAGATTGTCGATGGCGCAACGCTCAACATTCCCGGGCTGTCGGGGCAGGTCGCCAATATCGTCTATCGCGCCGACGCCTTTTCCGGGCAATTTTCTTGGAAACCCGAGTTCCGCGCGCATTACACCGACCCGCTGTTCACTCGCGCCGACGTGTCGGTGCGCGGCCGCACCGGGGCGGTCGAATATGATGTTGCGCTGAACAATGATGATTCGGCGCGTAGCGGCGCGGGCGGGCCAACGCTGATCTATGATGGCGCGGGCAATATCACCGAACGGCGCAAGGATATCTGGAACACGCATTACGACACGCCGAAGCTGTCGGGGCGGATTACCTGGGACCCGGCGGGCGACACCGTCGCCAACCTTGGCGGCCATTATCAGCGCAAATATGACCGCTATTATGAGGACGGCCTGCGCACGGGCCCCGGCCTGCCCGATCGCCTTCGCACGGTGTATGAAAATGCCGATAGCTGGAATTACGAGGTCAGCGGCGATTACCAGTTCGGTTTCGGCCCCGGAAAGCTGAAACTGATCGGCCTCCGCCGCTTCAGTCACGAGCCTTACCGGCAGGAAATCGTCACGACGCCCGAAGGCGGTGTCGCCACCGGCGACCGCTTTGCACAGACCGGCGATCTGGGCGAGACGATCGGGCGCGGTGAATATCAGTGGAAGATGTTCGGCGGCGACTGGCAATTGTCGGGCGAGGCGGCGTTCAACACGCTCGACAATGTTGCGTCGATCGCGGTTCTCGATCCGTCAGGGGCATGGGTCGACCAGCCGTTTGAGGGCGGCACCGGCGGGGTCAGCGAGGATCGCTATGAAGGTTTGCTAAGCTTTGGGCGCAAGCTGACCGACAAGCTGAATTTCCAGATCATTGCGGGGGCCGAGCATTCGACGATCACCCAGACCGGGATGAACGGGCTGACGCGCAGCTTTTTCCGGCCAAAGGGGTCGATCTCGCTCGCCTGGACGCCATCGCCCGATTTCGATGTATCGGTGAAGCTGCGGCGCCGCGTGCTACAACTCAGCTTCTATGATTTCCTCGCGCGTGCCTTCTTGAACGACGGCAACCAGAATGAGAGCAACAACGACCTGCGGCCGCAGCAGGACTGGACCTATGAGGCCGAGATCAACAAGAAGTTTGGCGCCTGGGGCTCGACCAAGGTCATCCTGATCTATCGCGACGTCGAGGACCGCGTCGATGTGATCCCGATCGGCGCCAATGGCGAAGCGGTCGGCAATATTGCGAAGGCCAAGGCGGGCGCGATCGACTGGACCGCGACGATCAACCTCGATCCCGCCGGGATCAAGGGAATGCGGCTCGAACCCCGGATGCTGCTGCAGAAGAGTTCGCTTCGCGACCCCTTCACCGGCGAAAAAAGGCAATGGAACGGCTTCACCGACACGGTGATCAGCCTGGGCCTGCGCCACGATATTCCGGCCAGCGACTGGGCGTGGGGCGGCGATGTCGAATATTCGCACTATCAGCCCAACTATCGGCGCACCCAGGTCGATAAGGTCTGGGAAGGGCCGGTCTGGGCCTCGGTCTTTGTCGAGCATAAGGATGTAATGGGCCTGACCGTGCGGGCGTCGATCCGCAACATTGCGAATGCCCGTTCGAAGCGCGATCGGACGGCCTATACCGGCGTCCGTGGGGAAAGCCCAGTCAGCTTCGTCGAAGAACGCGATCGGCTGATCGGCCCGATCTTTTCCTTTTCGGTGCGCGGAAAGTTCTGACCAGCTAAGGGAAGGGGATGATGGCGCGCCGGATCAAAATCTATTTCGATGGTGGATGTCGGCCCAATCCGGGGCGGATGGAAACCGCCGTCGTGACGGGCGGCGCGGCCGTGGTCGTGCGCGATGCCGGGATCGGCAGCAGCATGGATGCCGAGTGGCTGGCGCTGATCGCGGCACTGCGGCTGGCACGCGATCTGGAACTGACGGACTTCGTTCTGCTCGGCGATGCGGTGGCGGTGGTGGAGCAGGCGACCGGCGCCGTGCGGGCGCGGGGCGAAGCGGCGGATCACTTGGCTGCGTTTCAAGCCCTTGTCGGTGCAGGGCCGCTGCCGATCGTGCGTCACATCAAGCGGACGCAAAATCTGGCGGGCATCGCGCTGGCGCGCGGACGGTAGAACGTGGAAGGACTGTCAATCGACATCATGAGTTGTTAAGCGCCGCGCGCCTATCCTTGGCGGGACCTGATGGAAGACCGGCGCGTTGAAGCAAACTTATCCCTTGCCCGTACATCACAGCTGGCCGCTGTATGAGCGTGATCGCTTTTTCGAGCTCGGTCAGTTGCATGGGAACGAGATGCTAGACCCGGTTCCCGATCTGGACGATGTCGTGGCGCCGGTTCGGCCTGCCCGGCTGGGCCAGTGGGAATGCGATCTGACCGACGATGACCGGCTGAGCTGGTCGGACGAGGTCTATGACATATTCGGCATTCCGCGCGGGGTGGCAGTGGCGCGCCACGAGGCCGTCGCGCTCTACACCGAGGGATCGCGCGCGGCGATGGAGAAGCTGCGCGCCTATGCGATCAGGCATCGCCGCGGCTTCACGCTCGACGTCGAAATCAAACCAGCGCGGGCGCCGCGGCGGTGGATGCGATTGATCGCTGCGCCGGTTTGTGCGGGCGATGATGTCGTTCGGTTGCAGGGCCTGAAGTTCATCGTTCCGGGCTCGATCGGTCCCGAATTTTGAACCGGTCGCACGGCCGGGCCTGAGAAACCACCGCTCTGGCAGTATTGGCGGCGGCTTTCGTTGACGCGGGTGCGCGTGCAGCGCAGTCGATATGTGACAAGCGTTGAAGGCGACAAAGGCCCAGCACGCCTGATTCTTCCGTTCATTCCCGAAGGCATTTGCCCCGTATATGAAGTTTTTTAATCGGTTTGCGTCGGCCGCGCACAACATGGCCATCGACCTGGGTACAGTGAATACGGTGGTTTATGTTCGGGATCGGGGCATTGTCCTTAACGAACCGTCGGTCGTTGCGCTGGAAACGCGTGACGGCGTGAGGCGTGTGAAGGTCGTCGGCAACGAAGCGAAGCCGATGATGGGCAAGACGCCCGACAACATCCAGGCGATCCGGCCGCTGCGCGATGGCGTGATCGCGGACATCGACGTCGCCGAACAGATGCTGAAGCATTTCATGGACAAGGCGCAGGGCGGCACGAGCCGTTTCATGCAGCGCACCCATGTCGTGATCTGCGTGCCGTCGGGCTCGACGATGGTCGAACGCCGCGCGATCCGCGATGCGGCGAGCAATGCCGGCGCGGTATCGGTGCAACTGATCGAGGAATCGCTAGCCGCCGCGATCGGCGCCGGGCTGCACGTCACCGAACCGAGAGGGGCCATGGTCGTCGATATCGGCGGCGGCACGACCGAGGTCGCGGTGCTGTCGCTGAGCGGTATCGCATACAGCAATTCGGTGCGCGTCGGCGGCGACAAGATGGACGAGATGATTTCGTCGTCGATCCGCCGCAGGCACAATCTGATGGTCGGCGAGATGACCGCCGAGCGCGTCAAGCTGACGATCGGCTGCGCGACGCCCCCGGTGGGCGACGGAATGACCATGGGCGTCAAGGGCCGCGATCTGGTCACGGGGCGCCCGGCCGAGGTGCAGGTGACCGAAGCCGAGATCGCCGAAGCGCTTGCCGAGCCGGTCGGACAGATCGTGAGCGCGGTGCGCGCGGCGCTTGAACAGACGCCGCCCGAACTGTCGGCCGACATCATCGACGAAGGCATTACGCTGACCGGTGGCGGCGCGCTGCTGCGCCGGATGGACGAGGCGATCGCGCGCGCGACGGGGCTTCCTGTCGTGGTCGCCGACGATGCGCTGATCTGCGTCGCGATGGGCGCGGGCCGCGCGTTCGAGGACCGCGCCTATCACGGCGTGCTGATCGCGGCTTGAGCCGAGGGGGCTCGGCTGGAAGCCGGCCTTGAATAGCGGCTTTGGCGTGGGGAGCGGACGATGAAATCCTCCCCACTTGTGGGGAGGTGGCAGCGCGAAGCGCTGACGGAGGGGGGGAGCGCAACTGCGCAGCCTCGCCGAAAGCCGCGAGCCCCCTCCACCGCCTTCGGCGGTCCCCCTCCCCGCAAGCGGGGAGGATTTTACGGCAACAACCGGTCGTTATCCGTCGTCTCTGCTTCCTGAGTCGGCTCAGGCGTAGGCGTCGATTGCGGCCAGGTTCTTGGCCTTGTCGACATCGCTCAGGAACGATCCGGTGAAGCTGTTGCGCGCGAGCGTCAGGAGGTCGTCCTTCGACAGGTCGAGCGCGTCGGCGACCGCCTGGTAATTGGCGTTCACATAGCCGCCGAAATAGCTGGGATCGTCACTGTTCACGGTCGCGCGGAGCCCGGCGGCGAGCATGGTCCCCAACGGATGGCCGGCGATGTCGTCCACCACGCAAAGCTTCAGGTTCGAGAGCGGGCAGACGGTAAGCGTCATGCCCTCTGCCGCGAGGCGCGCGACGAGCGCGGGGTCTTCGAGGCTGCGGTTGCCATGGTCGATGCGGTCGACCCTGAGCAGGTCGAGCGCCTCATGAACATAGGCGGGCGGGCCCTCCTCGCCCGCATGCGCGACGAGTTTGAGGCCGAGGCCGCGGGCGCGCGCGAAGACGCGTTCGAACTTGGCGGGCGGGTGGCCGACCTCCGACGAATCGAGCCCGACGCCGTCGATGCGTTCGAGAAAGGGCAGCGCTTCGTCGAGCGTCTTTTCGGCTTCGGCCTCGCTGAGATGGCGGAGGAAGCACATGATGAGTTTCGACGTCATGCCATGGCTTGCCGCCGCATCGCCGAGCGCGCGGGTGATGCCCGCAATGACGGTTTCAAAGGCGACGCCGCGTGTCGTATGCCCCTGCGGGTCAAAGAAGATTTCGACGTGGCGGACGGCATCGGCGTGAGCGCGCGCGAGATAGGCCGCGGTCAGGTCATAAAAATCCTGCTCGGTCCGAAGGACGCCCATCCCCTGATAATAGATGTCGAGGAAATCCTGGAGGTTCGAGAAGGCATAGGCGGCGCGCACATCCTCGACCGACGCGAAGGGGATGGCGACGGCGTTGCGCTGCGCCAGGTCGAACATCAGTTCGGGTTCGAGCGAGCCTTCGATATGGAGGTGGAGTTCGGCCTTGGGCAGGCCGGCGATGAAGGCGGCGCGTTCTGCCGCCGACGCAAAACCATCAGGCATCGGGCGTGTCCTCTTCGCGCAGGATGATGGCGGCCTCGGGCTTGTGCCGGCGGATTTCGTCGACCGTCAGCCCGTCGACCTCGTGCGGGAAGATCAGCCATTGATCGGTTTCGTGGACGAAGAAGTCGGGGCGAAGGTCGGTGACGTTGCGGCCGGGTTTGTACCAGACGGTCGCGATGCGGATGTCGCGCGGCATATTGTTGCGACAGCGCGCCTTCAGTTCGGCGATGAAGGCACGGATGCTGCGACCGCTGTCGAACACATCGTCGATGATCAGCAGCCGGTCCTCGGGGTTCAGCGTGTCGATCAGATAGCCCAAAGCGAAGACTTTGACGTGCGCATCCTGTTTGTCGATGCCGTGATAGGAAGAGGTGCGGATCGCGATATGGTCGCAATGCCGGCCGTGATAGTCGAGCAATTCCTGCACCGCGATCCCGACCGGCGCGCCGCCGCGCCAGATGCCGACGAGGTGCGTCGGCTGGAAGCCGCTGTCCAGCACCTGCATGCCGAGCCGGAAGGAGTCGGCGAGCAGATCGTTCGCGCTGATGAAGATTTTCTCGCCGGTCATGGGCGTGGATTAAGCGCGCGTGAGGAGCGGGGCAAGGTGGGTTTCGAGCGGTTGCCGACTTCCCAATATCGTCACCCTCGAACGCGACACGTGGCTCGTTCGACTTGATCCGGGGTCCCGCTATTTCGTGAAGCGTGCCAGTGCCTTCAATAAGCGGGATCCCGGGTCGAGCCCGGGATGACGGAAGTGGGATGTCCGCTCACCACCCCATATCGGTCATTTGCCGCCAATCTGGATCGAATGGCAGGAAACGACCGATTGCGGACGTTTAGGCCTGCCGTAAGAGCTGCGCGAAATCCGGCAGCTCGCCGATAGCAACAATTGGAAAGCTCGTTGCCGCTTTTTGGATGGAAGGATTTGTCTCGATCCAATCAGCGAATTGCGCCGCTTCCCACGAGTAAGGCTCGTTGCCTGAATGCTCGAACAGCCACGCGACGAAATGCTCGGCGACGGTTCTTCCCCACTGGAGCGCCTGTTCTTCACCCGCCCCGGAAATCCAAACGCCAGTGCTAGATTCAAAATCGGTGCCCGCGTCAGCGTTTGACCGAAACTCGGCTGGAGACTCATAGCCGAACAGATAGAGAGACTTCGTGGGCATCTCCTCAAACTACCTCTTACACCTAGCCCGTCAATGGCAGCTTCCCACCCCAAACCGGCCGTCGGTGGCGCGGGGTTACTTCTTCTTTGCCGCGATATAGCGCGTCACCTGTTCTTCGAGAATGTCGAGCGGTAGTGCGCCTTCGCTCAGCACCGCTTCGTGGAAGTCGCGGATGTCGAAACGTGGGCCGAGTTCCGTTTCGGCGCGTTTGCGGAGTTCGGCGATCTTGAGCTGGCCGACCATGTAACTCGTCGCCTGACCCGGCCAGTTGAAATAGCGGTCGACTTCGCGCGCGATGTCGGTGTCCGACACCGAACTGTTCGCCTTGAAATAGGCGATCGCCTGTTCGCGCGTCCAACGTTTCGAATGGATGCCGGTGTCGAGCACCAGGCGGATCGCGCGCCACACCTGCAGCGACAGCATGCCGAAGCGGTCATAGGGGGTCTTGTAGACCCCCATCTCGTTCGCGAGCCGTTCCGAATAAAGTCCCCAGCCCTCCATATAGGCGCCATAGCCGCCGAATTTGCGGAACTTCGGGATGCCCGTGAGTTCCTGTTGGCGCGCGATCTGGAAATGATGGCCCGGCGCGCCTTCGTGCGCGGCGATGCCGGCGACCTGAACCTTTTGCGTCTGGTTCATGTCGACGAGGTTGACGTAATAGATGCCGGGACGCGTGCCGTCGGCCGAGGGCGGGTTGTAAAAAGCGGTCGACGCCGTCCCCTCGCGCCATTTCTCGACCGCGCGCACTTCCAGCGCGGCCTTGGGCAGCACGCGGAAATAGCGTGGTGCGACATCCATGACCGATGCGATCACCGCGCGCGCGTCGGCGAGATAGGTTTCGCGCCCCGCCTCGGTGTTCGGATATTTGAATTGCGGATCGGTGCGGATGTGGTCGAAAAATTGTTCGAGCGTACCGGTAAAGCCGACCTCGCGCTTGATCGCCTCCATCTCGCCGCGGATCGCCGCGACCTGGGCGAGGCCGAGGTCGTGAATCTGGTCGGCGGTAAGGCTGGTGGTGGTCGAGCTTTTCAGCCGGTCGGCGTAATAAGCGGCGCCGTCGGGGAGGTTCCACGCGCCGAAATTGCCCTTCGATTGGGGCTCGATCGCGTCGATCGCGGCGACCAGCGTATCATAGCCATGCTTGAACGGGCCGGTGAGCGCGGCGCCTGCTTCGGCGATCAGCTTGGCCTTGGTCGCGGCGGGCGCGTCCAGTGCGTCGACCTTTTTGCGGAAGTCGGCCATCAGCGTCGAATCGGCGCCGGCGCCGAAGGGCGCCCCCGTGATCACCTTGAGCGCATCGGCCCGCGCGGGGGCGAAATTGACCTTGTTGGGGATGATGCCCGCCGCGGCCTGTTCGCGCATCGTCGCCGCGACTTCGCGCATCACGCGATCGGTGTCGCGCAGGCGGGCGATATAGGCCTCGGCATCCTGCACGCTGTCGACCTTGTGATTGTTGATCAGCAGGACGGGGATCGCGCCCGCCGGGCTGCCGTTGGTCGACACGGGAAAGCGCAGCTTGCGAAAGCGGAGCGATTCGCGGCCGCGTTCAACTTCATATTCGAACAAGCGGTAGCTAACGCGCGCACTCTCGCCGAGCTGGTCGGGCTTGAAGCGCGCGCGCATGTCCTTGAGCTGGCGCTCCATGAGGTCCTGTTCGCGCACCGATGCGGCGTCGGTGTAATCATCGAGCTTGTCGTAGTTGGTCTTGAGCCCGAGCTGGGTCTGCGATTCGGGGCTGAGGCCCAGCCGCTCTTCGAACGCCTGATCGAGGAACTGGAGCAGGACCTGGTCCTGCGCCCCGGCTTGCGGTGCAGCCTGTGCGAAGGCAGGCGCGGTCATCGGCGCGAGGGGCAGGACGGGGAGCAGCATCAGGGCAACGGCAAAGCGCATCGGGATCTCCTATCGAATGACGGGCTTGTTGCGCAGCGACGGGCCGGGCGCAATATTATTTCAGCGTGTGATTGTCTTTGTGCTGCGTAGAGGGCTGGTTTGGGGGTGGGGAAGGGCCGCTCGACCCCCCACCCTCGTCATCCCGGACCTGATCCGGGATCCCGCTTTTCTTCGGCATCTACCGGCTTCGGCATCAAGTGGGACCCCGGATCAGGTCCGGGGTGACGAAGATAGATAAGGCAGCAACCGGTCGTTTCCGGACTTCGTCATCCCGGGCTTGACCCGGGATTCCGCTTCTTTGCCGCAATCGCCGGCTTCGGCATCAGCGGGACCCCGGGTCAAGTCGAACGAGCCGCGCGTCGCGTTCGAGGGTGACGATATGAGGAGGTCCACGTCCGGCCGTCAGCCGTCACCGCCGCCCGCTTATTTCCGCGATGCCGCGCTCTTGTCGCGAACGGCCTTGAATTCGCTGCCGTCCTTCCAGCCCGGCCATTTGGCCGAGCGGGCGAGTTCGTCGCCGATCGTATAGAAGATCGAGATGTCCTGCACCGCGCCGTCCAAGTTCCAGCTTTCGTCCCACGCGTCGCACGCCTGATGATAGCATTTGCCGGTATAGGCATCGACCCATGCCTGCCCGGCGGGCTTGCCGCCCTCGACAAGGTCGGAGGCGCCCGCGATGCCCATCATCAGAAGGACGGGGACGCCGCGCTTGGCGAGGCTGAAATGGTCGGCGCGGTAAAAGAGGCCGCGTTCGGGGAGGCTTTCGACGCTGACGGTGCGGCCTTGCGTGGCGGCGACGCGCGCGAGATCGTCCTCCAGCGTGCCCTGTCCCTTGCCGACGAGGACGACGTCCTTTGCCTTGCCGGCGGTCTGGAGGATGTCGAGACCGAAGTTGGCGACGGTTTTTTCCGCCGGGAAGATCGGGTTTTGGGCATAGGCCTCCGAACCGAGCAGCCCGCGTTCCTCGGCGGTCCAGAAGGCGAAGGCGATCGTGCGGTCGGGGGCGGGAGCGGCTTTGAAATTGCGCGCGATTTCGAACAGGCCGGCGACGCCGAGCGCGTCGTCATTGGCGCCGGCGCGATAGATGCGGCCCTTTTCGTCGGGCGCCCCTTCGCCATAGGCATCCCAATGCGCGCCATAGATGACGACCTCGTCGGGGCGTTTGGCGCCGGGGATCTTGGCGAGGACATTCTGGCTTTGCACGACTTCCTGCGTCACCGGGATCGCGGCGTTGAAGCCGGTGCCGAGGTCGACGGGCTTGAAATCCTTGCGGCGCGCGGCGGTGCGCAGCTTTGCCAGATCCTGTCCGGCGTTTGCGAACAGGCTGGTCGCGGTCTCGCCCGAAATCCAGCCCTGGAGCGCGAGGCTGGTCACCTTTTCGGGCGGCATGACGAGGCCGTAATTTTCGCCGCCCGGTGCTTTGACGACGTTCCAGCCATAGCCGACGCCGTCGGTGTCGTGGACGATCAGCGCGCCGATCGCGCCGCGGCGCGCGGCCTCTTCGAACTTATAGGTCCAGCGGCCATAATAGGTCATCGTCCGGCCGCCGAACTTGCCGAAGCTATCCTCGCCCTTGGTCGCGACGAAATCGGGGTCGTTGATCAGGAAGACCGCGACCTTGCCCTTCAAATCCTGACCCTTGAAATCGTCCCAGCCGCGTTCGGGCGCGGCGACGCCATAGCCGACGAAGACGAGCGGGGCGTTCGCGATCACCGCCTGATCCTTCGGCTGCAGCGTCGAGAGATAGATGTCGGTGCCGAAGGTGAGCGGCGTTGCCGTGCCCTTGCGGTCGAAGCCGAGCGTCGTCGGGGTGCCGAGGCGGGTGTGGAGCAGGGGGACGGGCTGGGTCCAGCCGCCGCCGGTACCCGCGGGTTCGAGCCCCAGCGCCTGCAACCGACCGATCAGATAGCCGATCGTGCGCTCCTCGCCGATCGTGCCGGGCGCGCGGCCCTGAAACTGGTCGGAGGCGAGGGTGCGGACGGTTTGGGTGAGGTTCGCGGCGTCGATGCCGGACTGCGCCGCGGCGGGCGCGGCGAGGAGGAAGGGGAGGAGGGCGGCGACGTGGCGTAGGGTCATGATGAATCGGTTCCGCTGCTGACTGGATGGCCTGCCCTAGCACGGCGGAGCGCATTGTGAACCGCCCGGGCGGTGACGAGGGCAGCCGCGTGCGTTAGGGGCGGGTGATGACTGCTGTTCTTCGCGCTTCGTTTTTCCGGCGGCCTTTTGTCGCGGCAGGCGCGCTCGCGCTTGCGGCGTGTGGGCCGAAGCCGCCGCTGCGCGTGATGGCGTGCGACGCGGCGCCCGCTGCGTCGGTGACGGTCGCGAAGGACGGGCAATCGGCAAGCGCGACGCTGTCGGTGCTGACCTATAATCTGGAAGGGCTGGGCTGGCCGGCGCGCAAGGGGCGGTCGGCGGAGCTGAAGCAGATCGGCGAGCGGCTGGCGGCGATGCGCGAGGCGGGCAGGGGCCCCGACGTCATCCTGTTCCAGGAGATGTTCAGCGGCGCGGCGAAGCGCGCGGTCGAAGCAAGCGGGTATCCGGCGATCGCGCCGGGGCCGCGGCGGACGACCAGGCCCTATATCGCCGATCAGGGCAAGATGGCGGGCAAGGCAAAGCCGCTGAAGGGCGAGCTGGGCATCAAGCTGGTCGGCGGCGGGCTGGCGATCGCGTCGCGCTATCCGATCGTGGAGACGGCGCTCGACGCCTATGGCCGGCGCGCCTGCGCGGGGCTCGACTGCCTGTCGAACAAGGGGGTGATGCTGGCGCGAATCGCGATGCCGGGCGTCCCCGCGCCGATCGACATCTATAACACGCACATGAATTCGCGCGGCGCGTCGGGGGTGTCGGAGGCGCGCGACGGCGAGGCGCATGCGCGGCAGGCGATCGCGGCGTCGGAATTCATCGCGCGGACGCAGGATATGGCGGTGCCGCTGATCTTTGGCGGCGATTTCAACATGCGCCATTCGGAAGATCGCTGGGCGGAGTTTTCAGAATATCACCCGCTGACGCTGGTCCACGAAGTCTGCATCGATCCGGCGTCGGCGTGCGAGGTGAAGATGTCGTGGGACGGCGACGCGCCGTGGATGGACACGCAGGACCTGCAATTCTTCGCCGACGGCGCGGAGCTGACAGTGCGGCCGATCCGCGTCGAAGCCTTGTTCGACGGCGGCGCGAGCGGGCCGCAATTGTCGGATCATGACGGCTTCCTCGTCACCTATGAGCTGAGCTGGCCGGTGGGGATGGCTGCGAAGCCGATGTGCCGGGGCGCCGAAAAGGAAGGCGCCCCGGATCATCGTTTCTAGCCGTCGATGAGCGCGTCCGCCTCGTCGACGATGTTGCCCGACTGGCGGTCGAACAGCCGGCGATACTGCCCCCCTGTATTGGCGAGCAGCGTTTCATGGTCGCCGTCCTCGATGACGCGGCCCTGATCGAAGACCAGAATCCGGTCGAGCGTCCGCACCGTCGACAAACGGTGCGCGATGACGATCGCGGTGCGGCCCTTCATCAGCCGGTCCATCGCCTGCTGGATCAGCGCCTCGCTTTCCGAATCGAGGCTCGACGTCGCCTCGTCGAGGATCAGGATCGGCGCATCGGCAAGGAACGCGCGCGCGAGCGCCACGCGCTGCCGTTCGCCGCCCGACAACTTGACCCCGCGTTCGCCGACGAGCGTCGCATAGCCGCGCGGCAGGCGCGCGATGAAATCATGCGCATTGGCGAGCCGCGCCGCCGCCTCGACCTCGGCGCGGGTCGCGTCGGGGCGGGCATAGGCGATATTGTCGGCCAGGCTGCGGTGGAACAGGATCGGTTCCTGCTGCACGATCGCGATCTGCGCGCGCAGCGATTGCTGCGTCGCGTGCGACACATCCTGCCCGTCGATCGTCACCCGGCCCTCGCCGACGTCATAGAGGCGCTGGATAAGTTTGACGAAGCTGGTCTTGCCCGACCCCGAGTGGCCGACAAGGCCGACCCGTTCGCCGCCGCGGATCAGGACGTCGAGATGCTCGTAGAGCGGCGTATCGTGCCCGCCATAGCGGAACGTCACGTCGTCGAAACGCACCTCGCCGGCATCGATCCGGATCGGCTGCGCATCCGCCCGGTCCTCGATCCCCAGCGGCTGGTCGTGAAGGTCGACGAGTTCCTCCATCTCGTTCACCGAACGCTGCAGATGGTGGATGTGAAAGCCGATATCGACGAGATAGCCGTGGACGACGAAATAGCTGGTCAGCACATAGGCGACATCGCCCGGCGTGGCGGCGCCGTGCCACCACAGCCATAATGCCGCGCCGGTGATCGCGCTGCGCACGACCCAGAGGAGAAGGATCTGCGCGCTGCCCGACCAGGTATAGCGCATCCAGGTGCGCCGCGTCCGCTTTGCCCATTTGGCGAGCAGCGTTTCGACGCGCGCTTCCTCGCGGTCTTCGGCACCGAACGCCTTGACGACGGCGTTCGACCCGATCGCGTCCGAGAGGAGGCCGCCAAGCTTTGTATCCCATGCGTTCGACAAGGTCGCGGCGGGCGACGCCCAGCGTGTGGCAAGCACGACGGTCATCGCGACATAGGCAGCGGCGCCGACGCCCATGACAAGCCCGAGCAGCGGCCAGTGCCAGCCAAGGAGGAGCATCGTGCCGACGAGCACGACGACCGAAGGCAGCAACTGCAGCAGCAGGACGTCGTTGAGCGTGTCGAACGCCCACATGCCGCGCGTGATCTTGCGCACGGTCGAACCGGCAAAGGCATTGGCGTGCCAGTCGGTCGAAAAGCGCTGGACGCGGTGAAAGCTGTCCTGCGTCACGCCCCGCATCATGCGCAGGGTGAAGGGGACGATGCCGGCCCAGGCGACGTGGCGGAGCAGCACCATCGCGAGGCCGAGCGCCGCCATTGCCGCGAACAGCGCGAAGGCGCCGTCGCTCCGGCCCGCCGCGAGCGCGTCGATCAGGCGTCCCGCAAACAGCGGCACGAAAACCTCCGTGAGCGTCGCGGCGGTGATGAACAGGGCGATGAAGGCCGCGCGTCCGCGCTGCCCGGCCCAGTGGCGAAAGGTAAAGTCGAGGACGCGGCGGATCGAATCCGCGCGGCCCTTTTGAGGCGTCGATGTCATATCATGAACCGGCGCGCGGGGCGCCGTCTCCAAAGCGTTAAGTCAGGGAGCGATCGGGTCGGGGACCCGGATCACGGAGGCTTCAGGACCTAGTGGTCGAAGCGCTCGAAGGATCGAAACCTTCCGGGAGGGCATGCTGCGAACGAATATTTCATTTACGCCCTCCTTTCTTCGCGTTGGAATGGACGGGAGAGGTAACAATCTCGCTTCGATATGGCAAGCTTGCGGTTCCCGGTTGCGCGCGCGCGGCGGTTTGACAGCAAGAAACGGGGCGTGCGGCCGTGCCGGCCGTGGCATGGCGGGGTCATGACCGAAACGATCGAAAAGACTATCGCGGCGCGCCTCTGCACGCTGGACTGGACGAATGTCGCGGCGGCGCTCGACCGCGAGGGCTGGGCGGTGTTGCCGCGCATATTGAGCGATGCCGAATGCGACGAGAGTGCCGCGCTCTATGGCCGCGAGGCTGGGTTTCGCAGCCATGTCCATATGGCGCGGCATGGGTTCGGGCGCGGGGAATATCGCTACTTCGCTTATCCCCTGCCGCCGCTCGTCGCGGATTTGCGGGACGGATTATATCCGCACCTGGCGCCGATCGCGAACCGCTGGCACGAGCGGATGGGGATGGCGGTGCGCTTTCCCGCCGCGCACACGGAATTTCTGGCGCGGTGCCATGATGCGGGGCAGCGTCGGCCGACGCCTTTGCTGCTGCAATATGGCGCGGGCGATTATAATTGCCTGCATCAGGACCTGTATGGCGAGCATGTCTTTCCGTTGCAGGTCGCGGCGCTGCTGTCGGCCCCGGGAGCGGATTTCGACGGCGGCGAATTCGTGCTGACCGAGCAAAGGCCGCGGATGCAATCGCGGGCCGCCGTGGTGCCGCTGGCGAAAGGCGATGCGGTGGTGTTCGCGGTGAATGCGCGCCCGGTAAAGGGCGCGCGCGGCGACTATCGCGTCGCGATGCGCCATGGGGTCAGCGAAATCCGGTCGGGCCGGCGGCACACGCTGGGCGTCATTTTCCACGACGCCGCTTGAGCGGGCGGTCAGTCGTCCAGCGAGCGCATCAGATTGTCGCGCAGCTTGGCGACCGATTTCTGGACGTCGAAGAAGCTGTCGCCGAGCCCGGTCGCGTCGAACAATTCATTGCCGATCTCGTGGCTGCGCAGCTCGCTGCCCTTGGCGGTCAGCCGGATGCGAACCTGACGCTCGTCGGCGGGGTCGCGGCGGCGCTCGATAAAGCCCGATTGTTCGAGCTTCTTGAGAATGGGGGTGAGCGTGTTCGATTCGAGAAACATCTTATCGCCAAGCTCGCCGACGGTCTGATCGTCCTGTTCCCACAGGGCGACGAGCGCGACATATTGGGTATAGGTGAGGCCGAGTTTTTCGAGGATCGGGCGATAGGCGCGGCCGAAGGCGAGGTTCGCCGAATAGACCGCGAAGCAGAGGAATTCCCCGAGTTTGGGCCGTTCGGTGGGTGGCGACTGGGTCATTGGGATTCCTTGGCGAACGTCCGATAATTCAAGCGCATACGATGAAATCGGAATTCGCGGGTGTCAACCGGGCGGTGCCTGCCAGGGGGGAGGGCAGCACCGCCCGGAGAGACATCAGACGAGGTTGAGTTCGATGTCGATATTGCCTTCGACCGCCTTCGAATAGGGGCAGATCTTGTGCGCATTGTCGATCAGTTCGCGGGCGGTGACGGGGTCGATGCCGGGGACCGCGATGTCGAGGCGGGCGCGGAGGAAGAAGCCGCCATCGTTCATCAGAACTTCGATCGTGGTGTCGGCTTCGGGGCTTGCGGGCAGCTTGATCTTGCGCTGTCCGGCGGAGAGTTCGAGCGCGCCGATGAAGCAGGCCGACCAGGCGGCGGCGAAGAGATTTTCGGCGGCGGGGTGCGGCTGGGGCAGCGCAAGGTCGAGAATGTCGTTCGTGCTGCGGGCATAGCCGTCGGGGCCGCCTTTGACGTGGGTGGTGCCGGTGAAGATGATTTTGTCAGCCATTTCAGGTTCCTTTCGGGGGTTATGATCGTATCCGTTTAGATCGGATGCGATGTAATTAAGCGAGTCGGTGGCTGAGGTCAAGCGGTTGCGATTAAATCGTATGCGATATAATTATAAGATATTGGAATCGAGTTGATATAATTTTGCGATGGATGTGGTTTTGGGCTTTTGGGGTCGTTGTGTGGCGGATTTCGACCGTTAGCGGGCCTCTCTATCCCTCGTCACCCCGGACTTGATCCGGGGCCCCACTTGAAGTCGAAGCCGGTCGATGCGCAAGGAAAGCGGGATCCCGGGTCGAGCCCGGGATGACGGAAGTGGGTGGCTGAATGCCCGCTTCGCGCCCCCTATCGGCCGTTTACCGCTAATCTGGATGGAATGACGGGAAACGACTGGGAGTGGATACTCCACCCAATCTAAACCGTCCGCATCGAGCGAAGTCGAGATGCCCATCGGGCTGGGCGTTTCGTCGATGGGTGTCTCGACTTCGCTCGACACGAACGGAGAAAGGGCGGAGCTCAAAGCGACCGGTTGCAGACCTCTCCATATCGTCACCCCGGACTTGATCCGGGGTCCCGCTTGATTTCGAAGCCGGTGGGTGTTTCGAAAAGCGGGATGCCGGGTCGAGCCCGGGATGACGAAGTTCGGGTAACGACCGGACGCTGCCGTAGCGCCAACATAGCCCCTCCCCTGAAGAGGAGGGGCTTTGGCGATGAAATCTGAGCTTCCAACCCCCGAGCCCCCCGCGGGACGGGCGGGCTATTTCGTTGCCGCGTCGCCCGCGGGCCGCGCCCAGCCCTTCTTGTATTTTTCGAACCAAGCCAAGATCGCCGAGGCCTTGGCCGCGGACTGCGAGGGGCGTGCGGCGATGGTGCCGTGGCCGGCGCCGGGAACCTTGATCAGCGCGCTGGGCACGCCGCGGAGGCGGAGTGCGGTGTAATATTGTTCGGATTCGCTGACCGGAGTGCGGTAATCCTCGGCGCCGACGATGACGAGCGTCGGGGTTTCGACATTGCCGACGAGCGAGAGCGGCGAGCGCGACCAGAAGAGTTCGGGCTTTTCCCAAGGCTCGGCACCGAGCCAATAGGGGCCGAAAAAGCCGGGACCGTCGGCGGTGAGCGCCTGCGTCGTCCAGTTGATCACCGGTTTTTGGGTGACGGCGGCCTTGAAGCGGTTGGTCTTGCCGACGATCCAGCTGGTGAGCACGCCGCCGCCCGAGCCGCCGGTGACGAAGAGGGCGTTCGGATCGGCGAAGCCGAGTTCGATCGCGCAGTCGACGATGCTGATGAGGTCGAAATAGTCATTGCCCGGATAGGCCTTGTCGATTTCGTTCGCGAAGGCCGCGCCATAGCTGGTCGACCCGCGCGGGTTCGCCGAGAGAACGGCATAGCCGCCCGCGGCGTAAAGCTGATTGTCGGTCGAGAAATGGCCGCCATAGGCCGAAAAGGGGCCGCCGTGGATTTCGAGGATCAGCGGCACGCGCTGGCCGTCGCGATAGCCGGGTGGGAGGGTCAGCCAGCCCTCGATCGTCTTGCCGTCGTGGCTGGAGGCGACGGTGATCTTGCGCACCTCGCCGAGCGATTTCACTTCGCGTAGGCTCCGGTTGAGGTCGGTGAGGATGCGCGCGGTGCCGCCGCGATTGAGCTGAACCTCCGCCGGCCGGGTCGCGGTGCCGCCGGTGAAGGCGATCGCGCCGCCGTCCGACACGGAGAAGCTGCCGCCGGTATAGGGGCGGTCGAGCCCGCCGCCCGAGAGGCCCGTCGCGGCGGTGCGTACGGTACCATCGAGGCCGATGCGCGCGACCTTGGTTTCGCCGTGATCGTCATATTGGGCATAGAGCGATTTGCCGTCGGCGGCCCATTTGATCGCGTCGATCCCATAGTCCCAATTGCCGGTCAGGCTGCGCTTGCCCGATCCGTCGCGGTTCATGATGTAGAGCTGTGTGTTTTCGTAGGCGCGCAATTTGTCGTCGAAGCCGAGATAGGCGATCTTGCCCCCGTCGGGCGAGACGAGCGGGTCGGTGTCGGGGCCGTTGCGGTCGGTCAGCGCGGTGACCGTGCCGCTCGTGACGTCGAGTGCGTGGATTTCGCTTTCGACGGGGTCGCGTTCCCAGTCGGGCTTGCGGTTCGCGCTGAAATAGATGGTGCGGCCGTCGCGCGACCAGCTCAAGGGGCCGCCGTCGTGATAGGGGCCGAAGGTAAGCTGGCGCGGCGAGCCGCCGGTCGCGGGAACGACGAAGATCTTTTCGAAGCCGGGTTCGAGATAGCCTTCGCCGTCGGCGCGATAGGCAAGAAGGTCATGGACCTCTAGCGGGTCGGCCCATTTCGCGCCCTCGGGCTTGTTCTTCGGCGCCGCGCCGAAGCTGGGGCCGTCGTCCTTGACGAGCATCGTATAGGCGATCGAGCGGCCGTCGGGCGACCAGGCGAGGCTGGACGGGCTGGTCGGCAAGCCGGTGAGCCGGACGGCCTCGCCGCCGTTCATCCAGCGCACCCAGAGCTGCGCGCTGCCGCCCTCGGTCGAGGCGAAGGCGAGGCGCTTGCCGTCGGGCGACCAGCGCGGCGCAAAGGCGCCGCCGCTGCGCCCCGCCACGGGGGTTTCCTCACCCGTGGCGGTGTCGATCAGCCAGATCGAACTGACCGCGCGGTCGGACATGATGTCGTTCGAGCGGCGGACATAGGCGATATGGCGCCCGTCGGGGCTGATCTGCGGATCGGCGGCGATCGAAAGGTCGAAGAGGTCGGCGCCGGTGAGGCGGCGCTCGGGCGCCGTGCGCGCGCTGCCGGCTGCGGAGGCGGACATGGGGGCGGCGGTGGCGGTCTCGGGGGCGGGGGCGGCGGCTTCGGCTGCAGCGGGCGCCGGCTCTTCCTGCGCGAAGCTCGTTTGCGGGATAAGCGCGAGAAGGCTCGCGCCGATAAATGCGAGTTTGTGCATGAAAAGCAGCCCCTTGTTGGATTGTTCCGGTCTGTCCCGATCCCACTTTCGGCCAGCCGCCCAACGGGTCGCAAACTATCGCGACTTCTTCAACCCAAAATGCGGGTCAAAATGCGAGCAGTGGACATGGGCGTTCGAGAGGCTAAGTCGGACGCCGCAGACCGGTTGGCGGCTGCGTCACCAGATAAGGCGGATGGGCATGGATTTTTCGCGGTTGCAGGCTTCGAGCAAGATCGGCGACGACTGGGTCTATCCGCAGCCGCCGTGCCTGAATTTCGGCTGGCTGGAGGTCGACCGCGATCCGGCGCACCGCATCTATTGGGAAGAATATGGCAACCCGGCGGGCGAACCGGTGATGTTCCTCCACGGCGGACCCGGCGGCGCATGCGCACCGGTCATGGCCCGTTTCTTCGATCCGAAGCGCTATCGCGTCATCCTGTTCGACCAGCGCGGGTGCGGCAAGAGCGAGCCGACCGTCGCGTCGGCGGGGCCGGCGGTCGCGCTCAGCAAAAACACGACCGCCGACCTGATCGGCGATGTCGAGAAATTGCGCGAGGAGCTGGAAATTGCGGGGCCCATGCATGTGTTCGGGGGGAGTTGGGGCAGCACGCTGGCGATGGCCTATGCGATCGCGCACCCCGCGCATACGGCAAGCCTGATCCTGCGCGGCATCTTTCTGGGCGCGCCCGAGGATCTGCTTTATCTGTACCAGGGCAACGCCGCGACGTGGGATGCCGACCCGTACGGGCTGACCGAGCCCGGCGCCTATATGAAATATCCCGCGGAGTGGGCCGAACTGCTGTCGCTCCTGACCGCCGACGAACGCAAGGATGTGATGAAGTCGTACAAGGCGATCTTCGACATGGTGCCCGCGACCGCGGCCGAGAAGGAACGCCAGTTGAAGGCGGCGCTGACCTGGTCCTTGTGGGAAGGCGTGATCTCGAACATGATCCCCGAGACCGCCGATACGGGCAAGTTCGGCGAGGCCGATTTCGCCCTGAGCTTTGCGCAGATCGAGGCGCATTATTTCGCGAACGAGCTGTTCCTGCCCGCGGGACATTTCTTCGACAATATCGCCACGCTGGCGAGCATCCCGGTGCATATCGTCCACGGCCGCTTCGACGAAGTATGCCCGCTGACACAGGCGTCGCGGCTGGTCGAGGCGCTGCATGATGCAGGCGGCGCGCCCGCGACCTATGTCGTGACCAACGCCGGGCACAGCGCGATGGAGCGCGAGAATGCGCTGGCGCTGACTGCGATCATGGACGGCCTGGCGCCGATCGCGGGCTGACGGGCGGGTGCCGGGGCGGCGCCCCGTTCAGCGCCGCCTGATGCCGTAATCGATCCGGATTCGGACCCAGGCGCCGACCATCTGGCGGCCGCCGAGGCGCGGCGGGCGGACCTTGAACTGCCAGGCGGCCGCAAGCACCGCGCGCTCGATCTGCGAACCAGCCGGATATTCGTCGAGCCCGACGCAATCTTCGACGCGGTAATCGGGCGCGGTGCGGCAGGCGATCAGCCCCCATCCCGGCCCGCTGGCCGTCGCAAGATAGCCGCGCAGTTCGTCATCGCTCGGCTCGCGATACCAGGCCGCGGCATAGAGCGGCTCGCCATTGGGCGCCGTTCCCACCCGCTCGGAATCGCGCGATGCGGGCGACCCGCCCGTATTGGGCGGCCCGTAAACGCGTCCGTCGGGCGGCCGCGCCCCGATCTTGGGCGTCGGGGGTGACGGCGGCTGTTCGGCGGGCGGCGCCATCGGGGGAGCAGCCTTTGGCACGATGGGCGGCGGCGGCAGCGGGGCGGCCTGTTCCAGCGGCTGCGGTTTGTCCGGCTCGGGCTCCGGCGACGAATCGCGATCCTCGGCCTTCTGCGGCTTTGGCTGGCTCGCCTCGGCCGCATCATTCGGCGCCTCGGTGGCCTCCAGGCTCACCACGCTGACATAATCATCCTTTTTGCCCGGCTGTTCTTCGGCACCCCAGTTCAGCAGCAGGAGGAGCAGCAGCGCCGCGATCGCCACGGCCAGGCTGATGGCGAGCGTACGGCGCCCCGCACCGATGTTGAGCTGTTCGACATAGGGAGAGTCGTGAGACCTGGTGGGGGACGTGGCGGGAAGAGGGCTCAGCAGAAGCAATCTTTGGTGATGGAGCCCGCCGGTCGGGAGCCCCGGTTATGAGTGCGCGACGGATAGTTGGGCGCCCGGGCTTTGACAAGCGCGAGCCGTGGCGTTGATGTTCGGATTTTCGTTGAAAGAAACCATATAGGTTATTTCACTTGACATCGTCACGCTGATATGGTACAAATACCACATCATGAAGAATTGCGAGTCGGGCCGGCGGCCTTCCGTTTGCGGGAGGTTGTTCCGGCCCGATTGCTTTGGGCCGTTAGTTTTGGCCCCGTTTGTTTTGGGAGGTGGCGATGGATGAATCGACGGATGACGGACGCGAGGGGCCCGAGGATGATGATCGTCCGCAGTCCGCGCGGCGGGAAATAAGCGACATTCAAAGACAGGCGTTTCTGGAGGCACTGGCCGAAAACTGCCACGTGCGCGGCGCGGCGGCGGTGGCGGGCTTTGCACCGTCGGCTGCCTATAATCTGCGGCGCCGCGATCCGTCTTTTGCCGAGGCATGGCAGGCGGCGCTCGACAGCGGCTATGCGCGGCTGGAAATGGCGCTGGTCGAACGCGCGATCCAGACGATCGACGTCGCGCATGACGACAATCCCGAAGCGATAGCAGTCGTCGGCGCGATGACGGTCGCGCAGGCGATCGACCTGATGAACAAGCATCGCGCCAGCATCGAAGGCGGCCGCGCCAAGCGGGTGCGCCTGAACGCGCGCAATCGGCCGACTGCGGAGGAAACCGACACTGAAATCCTGCGCCGCATCGCGATCATCGAGCAGCAGCGCGAGCGCAAGGCGAAGACTGGAGAGGAATGATGCAGCTTGCGCGCTGGCTTGAGCGATTGGCGCTCTGTGAAGGCGAGACCATTCTCGACAGGCTTTTGGCACTGGCGCCCGAAGACAGAGGGCGCGTGCTGCGCGAAATTCCGCGCAAATATGCGCAGGAGCTGGACGAGCGTTGGTATCAGTGGGCGCATGCGGGGCAGCGCGAGCCGCCGGGTGACTGGCCGGTCTGGTTGATCCGTGCGGGGCGCGGGTTCGGCAAGACGCGTGCCGGTTCGGAATGGATCAGCGAAATGGCGCGGCGCATGCCGGGCGCCCGCATCGCGCTGGTCGCGGCGAACGAAAATGACGGCATGCGCGTGATGATCGAGGGGCCGAGCGGATTGCTGGCGGTGGCGCGCGCCGACGAAGCTCCTCAATGGCGATATCGGCTGCGCGAGCTGCATTTCGACAGCGGTGCGGTCGCGACATTATATTCGGCCGGTGCGCCCGAAAATCTGCGCGGTCCCGAACATAATCTCGCCTGGTGCGATGAATTGGCGAAATGGAAGAAGGGCGGCGAGGCGGCATGGGACAATTTGATGCTTGGGATGCGGCTGGGCGAAAAGCCGCGCGTGCTGGTCACGACGACACCGCGTCCAGTGCCAATGATGATGAAGGTCGCGGCCGTGCCGGGATGTATCACGAGCCTGGGACGGACGGCGGAAAACCCACACCTGCCGCCAAATTTCGTGACGCATATGATTGCACAATATGGCGGCACGCGGCTGGGGCGGCAGGAGTTGGATGGCGAGATGCTTGAGGATGTCGAGGGCGCGCTGTGGACGCGCGGGCTGGTCGAGCGGTGCCGGGTCGGTGCCGATGACATCGGCAAGCCGGTGCGCGTGATCATCGGGGTCGATCCGCCGGCGACCAGCACGGGCGATGCGTGCGGGATCGTCGTCGCGGTTTTGCTTCGCGACCACCGGCTGGCGGTGGTCGAGGATGCGAGCATCGAAAATCCGCCGCCGGGCGTATGGGCGCAGGCGGTGGCGAGCGCGGCGGCGCGCTGGGGCGCGGACCGGATCGTCGCCGAGAGCAATATGGGCGGCGATATGGTGGAGAATACGCTGCGCCAGGCCGATTGCACGCTGCCGGTGGTGCCGGTCCGTGCGAGCGTCGGAAAGGCGCGACGGGCGGAGCCGGTCGCGATCGCTTACGAGCGCGGGCGGGTGATCCATGCGGGCTCGTTCGCGGCGCTGGAGGATCAGCTTTGCGGGCTGCAGGTGGGCGGCGGCTATGCGGGGCCCGGGCGGTCGCCCGATCGGGCCGATGCGTGCGTTTGGGCGCTGGCGGCTTTGCTGGACGGGATGAAGACGGGACGGGAGCCGGGGGTGCGGGTGGTTTGATTGACTTGGGGAACAGAACGAATACAAATGACCGATGTTAATCGCTAAGCAACATGTGTTGACTTAAATGGCAACGGTTTTAGAATTGATGCTGTCCGGCGCGTTGTACAGACTCGACCCCGGCTTAGGCCCGCGAGAATTGGAAGTCAGACGCATCTTCCTCCTTCCGCGCGCTCGGGACTGGATGGAAAAGGAGCTTCCGGACACTGCGTCGAATTGGAATATTGAAGAAGATCCAGCCCAACAACTCGATGCGCTGGTTTACGAGTTTTGTGTCGGAGAACCGCTAGCGATAGGACAACGCTTCAAAGCCGTGCGACCCGTTGGCGATGGTGTGTGGGAACTGAAAACCGCAGATTTGCGCATATTTGGATGGTTTGCGCAAAAGGACTGCTTCATTGTGTGTGATTGCGACACCACATTGCGGGTTAAGCAGATGAGCCTGTATCGCGGCTACCGCGATCAGGCGGTGAGATTTAGAGAGCGGCTCGATTTAGATGAGCCGAAATTTGTTGCTGGAGATGATCCAAATGACGTCGTTTCAGATAGCTATCAGCCCTAGCAAGCGTGCCGCTGGTCGTTTCATTTCGAAAGTTCGGCGCGCGTTGCAGCGGGCGCTGGTGGAAGAACAGGCGGCCTCTGGCATCAATCAATCGGCGGTTGCTAAAGCCATCGGTGTACATCGGTCGGTCATCAGTCGCGAGTTGAATGGACGACAGGACATAACTTTGGGCCGGGTCGCCGAACTTGCATGGTCGATGGGCCGGGAAATCGATTTCCAGCTGGTGAAACCCGAACGAGAAGCGGGGCTGAATGCTCCGCTCGTAAAACCGGGCGCTCTTTCGACCCTTCGCGAACCGAATGCGGTGCCGCTTGCTATCGGGACGCGAGCTGCAGAGTCCGCAATGGCTGTCGCATGATCATCAATCCTCGCTTGCCGACCGGTCATGTGGTCTTTTGCGATGATATTCGTGAGGAGCTTGGCGGGAAGCTTACATATGTTGGCGTTTATCGAAATGCCTTGGTCATTTCTGCTGCTGCGCCGGTGACTCTTCCCCAATTGTGCGCGGCCGTCAGCTTGCGTATTGAGCCGCCGACAGAATCGCTTGCGATCACCCTCCGTATATCGCGTTCGGACAGTGACGAGGCACTATTTGAGGCGCAGGTAGAACTCGAAGCGCTTGTGGCTCCTCCTCCTTCTCCATTTAGTGACGCAAATTCAGTTCCATTTTTTGAACTGTTTTTTCCGGTGCGGATGCAGAGCCTAGTAATAGAGCGAGACTGTGCGATTAAGGTTCGTGCCCATATCGGGGACGATGAAATCAGGCTTGGTGCCATATTGGTAAGCTTCGCCGAGATGGCGCACGAAGACACTCCAACGTTGGCCGACTGAATTTGGCGTCATAGCGAGTATGTCTCCGGCCAGCGTCTGCTGGCCGTTCTTTTTTGCGGAGAACATCATGAACTGGTTTGGCCGTAAGGCTGCGCAGGGGCCTGCGCGGCCCGCTTTGTCGCGTGTCTATGGGATGTGGACGGCGCCCGCGCCGTTGTCGTTCGAGGCGCAGGTGCGGGAGGGGTATCTGGGCAATGCTATCGTGCAGCGGGCGGTGCGGCTGGTGGCCGAGGCGGCGGGGTCGGCGCCGGTGGTGGCGAGCGATCCGGCGCTTGGGGCCCTGGTTGCGGCGACGGCGGGCGGGCAGGGGCTGGTCGAGACGCTGGCGTCGCAGTTGCTGCTGCATGGCAATGGCTATGTGCAGATCCTGACCGATGGCGCCGGGGCGCCGGCGGAGCTGTTTGCGCTGCGGCCCGACCGGGTGACGGTCGAAGCCGACGCACGCGGGTGGCCGGTGGCCTATCGTTACAAGGTGGGCGGCCAAACGGCGGGCGGCTCTGCGGCCGTGTTGCCCGCCGAAGACGGCGCGGGGCGGACCGCGGTCGTGCATGTGAAGGCGCTGCATCCGTTGGACGATCATTATGGCGCGGGGTGTCTGGGCGCCGCGTCTGGCGCGATCGCCGCGCATAATGCCGCGGCGAAGTGGAACGCGGCGCTGCTGGACAATGCGGCGCGGCCGTCGGGGGCGTTGGTGCATGACCCGGGCGACAAGGGGATGCCCTTATCGGCCGAGCAGGTCGACCGGTTGCGCGAGGAACTGGCGGAGAGTTTCGCGGGCGGGGCGAATGCGGGGCGGCCGCTGCTGCTGGAGGGTGGGCTCAAGTGGCAGGCGCTGTCGCTGTCGCCAGCGGAGATGGATTTCCTGGCGCTGAAAGAGTCGAGCGCGCGCGAGATTGCGATGGCGTTCGGGGTGCCGCCGATGCTGCTCGGGCTGCCGGGCGATGCGACCTACGCCAATTATCGCGAGGCCAATCGCGCGCTGTGGCGGCTGACGGTGCTGCCGCTCTGCGCGAAGATTTTGGGGGCGATCGCGGAGGGCCTGTCGGGCTGGTTCGCGGGTGCGGAGCTGCGCGTCGATCTGGATCGGGTGCCGGCGATGGCCGAGGACCGGATGGCGCTGTGGCGCGAAGTGTCGGCGGCGGACTGGCTGACGGCGGACGAGAAGAAGGCGCTGTTGGGGGTGAGCTGACATCAACGGCACCCCGGACTTGATCCGGGGTCCCGTTCAGCGACGCCCGCAAAGCGCGACCCCGGGTCAAGCCCGGGGTGACGAAGAGGAGATCTGAACATGGATGAGGAAGAGGCGCTGGCGCGGTTGATCGCGCTGGCTGGGACGAGTGCGCCCGATGCGGCTTTGCTGCGCGCGGTCGTGGAGGAAGCGAGCGAGCTGGGCGCGCGGCGGGCGCTGGCGCGGCTGGGGCTGGCGGACGAGGCGGCGCGCGATGATGTGAGCGATTTGCGGCAACTGCTCGGCGCGTGGCGCGATGCGAAGAAGAGCGTGTGGGCGGCGGTCGTCGACTGGGCGGTCCGCGGGATGCTGGCGCTGCTGGTCGTCGGGCTGGCGATGAAGCTGGGGCTGCCGGGGCTGCTGAAATGAGGGCGGCTCCGCGTGAGTCTTTTTCGGTTCGGTTCGCCGGCTATGCGTCGGTGTTCGATCGGGTCGACCGCGGTGGGGATATCGTGCGGGCGGGCGCGTTTGCCGAGAGTTTGCGCGCGCGGCGGGCGGTGCCCTTGCTGTGGCAGCATCGGCCGGGGGCGGTGGTCGGTTCGATCGAGATGTTGGCGGAGGATGCGCGCGGGCTGCGCGTCGTGGCGCGGGTGACGCATCCGGCCGCGGCGCGGCTGGTCGAGCGGGGCACGCTGACGGGGCTCAGCTTTGGATATCGGGTGACGGCGGCGCGCGGGGCGGTGCCGCGCGAGCTGGTGGCGCTCGATCTGGCGGAGGTGAGCCTGGTGGCGGCGCCGATGCAGCCGCTGGCGCGGGTGATTCAGGTGGTGAAGGAGTGACGAATATGGACGGTATGGAAGTGAAGGCGGACGCCCTCGATGGAGCGTTCGATGCGGTGCTGGCGGCGGAGGCGGTCGACGAGCTGAAGGCGTCGGTCGCGGCGCTGAAGGCGCAGGTCGAGCGCCAGGCGGTGGCGGCGTCGCGGTTGCCGCTCGACGGGGCGAAGGCGGCCGATCCGGCGCGCGATGCCTTTGTCGAGCGATATCTGCGGCGCGGCATCGATGCGGGCGTGGAGATGAAGAGCCTGTCGGGGGCGACCGGCGGCGAGGGCGGTTATGCGGTGCCGCGCGAGATCGATGGCTCGATCGCGGCAACGCTGAAGGCGCTGTCGCCGATCCGGTCGATCGCGACGGTCGTGCAGACGGGGACGAGCGGATATCGCAAGCTGGTCGCGACCGGATCGATGGCCGCTGGCTGGGTCGGCGAAACCGATGCGCGGCCCAAGACGGCGGCGCGCAGCTTTGCCGAGATTGCACCGCCGTCGGGCGAACTTTATGCCAATCCTGCGGCGAGCCAGGCGATGCTCGACGACGCGATGTTCAACGTCGAGGACTGGCTGGCCGAGCAATTGGCGAGCGAGTTCGCGGTCGCGGAAGGCACCGCCTTCGTCAACGGCACCGGGGCGAACCAGCCGAAGGGCTTTCTGACCTATATGACGACGAACGAACCTGACAATCGGCGGGCGTTCGGGACGTTGCAACATCTGGCGACGGGGACGGCGGGGGCATTTCCGGCGTCGAACCCGCAGGACAAGCTGGTCGAACTGGTCCACGCGCTGAAGGCGCCGTACCGCCAGGGTGCGTGCTGGGTGATGAACAGCGACACACTTGCCCGCATCCGCAAGTTCAAGACGACCGACGGCGCGTTTATCTGGCAGCCGGGGCTGGTCGAGGGGCAGGCGGCGACGTTGCTGGGTTATCCGGTGGTCGAGGCCGAGGATATGCCCGACATCGGTGCAGGCAGCCTGTCGATCGCGTTCGGCAATTTCCGCGCCGGCTATCTGATCGCCGACCGCGGCGAGACGCGCATCCTGCGCGATCCGTTCAGCAACAAGCCGTTCGTGCATTTCTATGCAACCAAAAGGGTCGGCGGTGCGATCGTCGATTCACAGGCGATCAAGCTGATGAAGTTCGCGGTCAGCTAAGCTGGCGCGCGATGGGCGTCCGGCCCCGGCCCTTTCCCTTTCGGGGCCGGGCCGGGCGCCAATTTATACCGAACACAGGAACCGCAAGAGCGGTGGAGGAGCGGCGATGGCGGAGAGCCTGTTTCCGGGGAAGGCCCCCGTGAGCCTGGAGGAAGCGCGGAGCTGGCTGCGAATGGGCGCGGCCGCCGACGATGCGGTGATCGAGCGGTTGATCGATGCCGCGACCAATATTTGCGAAGCCTTTATCGGCGCCCGGCTGATCGTTCGCGCAGCAGAGGATATATGGCCGGTCGCCGGTGCACCGGTGCAACTGCGCGTGCGGCCCGTCGTCGCGGTCGACGCCGTGTGGTTGCTGGCGGACGGACGTGACGAGATGGTGCTGGAGGCAGACGATTATCGCGTGACGATCATGCCCGACGGTCGCGCCCGGCTGGCGATCGTGGCGCCCGGCGAAGCGAAAAGGGTGCGCGTCGCCTATCGCGCCGGAATCGCCGAGGGGGCGGACGGGATTCCCGAAGCGATCCGGCACGGCATCGTCCGCATGACGCAGCATCTGCACGAGGAGCGCGACGGTGCGGGTGCGGCCCCGCCGGCTGCCATCGCGGCGCTATGGCAGCCGTGGCGGCGACTGTCGCTGGGAGGCGGGCGATGATCAGCGCGGAAGGCGCAGTGCGCGCGCGGGCGATCGAGCTGCTGGCGCGCGACGACGCCCTGGCGACGATGGTGCACGGGATATTCGACGGCACGCCGCCCCGGGTCAGCGCACCCTATGTCACGGTCGGCACCGCGGATGGCGCCGATTGGGGGACCAAGGACCGGGCGGGGCGGGAAATCCGCCTGACGCTGACACTGGTCGGCGTCGGCGGCGCGATCGACGGAATCGGAGCAGCCGCCGCGGCGCGCATCGAGGCCGTCGTCACGGTCCTGCGCGGCGCGGCCGGCACCTGGTCGGTGGTTGGCGCACGGACGATCCGCACGCGCTTTGCCTTTGCGCGCGACGGCGGCTGGCGCCACGAAGTGGTTGTGCGGTGTCGCTGCCTGGCGGCGTAGCGAGCGGGTCCGCCCCTTATTCGCCCGGCATCGTGTTCGTGGACTTATAGTCTTTGAACTTGTCGGTGAAATTGGCGTGATAATCGTCGATCTGCATGTCGGCATCCTCGGACGCGACCTTTTCGGAATCGCCGCCCGACCGGCCCAGCGCGATCACCGCCTTGCGGAAGGCGTCGCGCTCGGTCGCGCAGTTCGATTTCACCGACATTTCAAATTCGGATTCTTCGACCTTGGCCTCAAGCGCCTTCTTCATGTCGGCGCGCAGGCATTTCGTGAAAGCGGCGCGCGTCGTGTCGACGGCGGCCGAAGGCGACTGCGCCATGGCGACCAAAAGCAATGTGGTGATCAGCATCCTGCGACTCCCCGTTAGCAGTGTTTTTTCCCGGAGGAGATTAGACGATGGCGATTGAAAATGGGAGTGATTTTCTGCTCAAGATCGGCGACGGCGAAGCGTCGCCAACGTACCGCACGGTGGCGGGGCTACGCACGACGCAGATGTCGGTGAACGGCGAGGCCGTGAACGTCACGACAAAGGATTCGGGCGGCTGGCGCGAGTTGTTGTCGGGCGCCGGGGTGCGATCGGTTTCGGTAAGCGCAGCCGGCATTTTTACCGGGTCCGATGCCGAGGTGCGGCTGCGCGGCCACGCCTTGTCGGGCGTCATCGACGAATATGAGCTGAGCTTTGAAAGTGGCGAACGGATGCGCGGGCGTTTCCTGGTCACGCGGCTCGATTATGCCGGCGATTATAATGGTGAGCGCAATTACACGCTGAACCTGGAATCGAGCGGCGCGGTGCGCAGCCTGTGAGCGGCGCAAATATCCTGCGCGGCGAAGCGGAATTGCGGATCGGGGGCCGGGTGCATGTGCTGCGCCCGAGTTTTGCCGCGCTGGTTGCGGCGGAGGCTGAACTCGGGCCGCTGTTCGCACTGGTCGAACGCGCGGCCGATGCGCGGCTGGGGCTGGGCGAGCTGACCGCGCTGTTCTGGCATTGCGTGCACGACCGGCCCGAAACGCTGACGCGCGATGCGGTGGGCGAGGCGGTCGTGGCGCAGGGGCTGGCGGCGGTGACCCCGGCGCTGCGCGTGCTGCTGGGGCAGATTTTGCAGGGACGGTGACGGTGGGCTTTGAGGCGGGGATCTATTGGTTCGCGCGGAGACGCGGAGACGCGGAGAGTTTGCGGCCGAACGGTTGGTCCTGTGCCGCGATGATGCGCCAAGTTCGATGGATCGGGGCGAAGGCGGCTTTGCCGCTTTTTATTCTTCTCCGCGTCTCCGCGTCTCCGCGCGAACCCTTTTGATGGGGAGGCGGCAAGATGATCTTCCGGCACGAAAGTTCGATGGGCTTTGGCCCTGGCGCAGTTGTTTTGGCGGGACTGATGGCGCGTGTGGCGGGGTGGCGGCCCGATGAATTCTGGGCGGCGACGCCGGCCGATGTGCGCGCGGTGCTGACGGGCTGGGTCGGAGAAGAGGCCGAGGCGCCTTTTGACGGTGCGGCGCTGGCGGCGATGATGGAGAGGTTTCCCGATGGGTGACGAGGTCGATGAAATGCTGGTCGCGGTGCGCGCCGACACGGGGGCATTCCGGCGCGATATCGCGGCGCTGCGCGGCGAGTTGGAAGGCTCGCTGGGTTCGGGCGCCGACGCCGGCGCGCGCGCGATCGAGCGGGCGCTGTCGCGCGCGATCGTCAGCGGCAAGATGGGGTTCGAGGATCTGAAGCGGCTGGCGCTGTCGGTGATGGCCGACATCGCGCGCGCGGCGATTTCGAACGGCATCGGCACGGCGATGGGCGGCGGGGAATCGGGCGGGAGCGGCGGGAGCTTGCTCTCGCTCGGCACCTCGATCGCGACGGCGCTGTTCGGGGCGCCGGGACGGGCGACCGGCGGGCCGGTGAGCGGCGGACGCGCCTATCGCGTCGGCGAGCGCGGTCCCGAGCTGTTCGTACCGACCGCGAGTGGGCGGATCGAACCCGCCGGCGCTGGAGCGAAGAATATTGCGATCACGGTCAATGTGCGGGGCGAGGCGGGGAGCGAGCCGCAGCGACTGGCGCAAACCGGGCGGCAGTTGGCGCGCGCGGTGCGGCGCGCGGTGGCGTCCGACGACTAGGGAACAAGCTCCCAAGTCTCGCTGCCCCTCCCCTGAAGGAGCGGGTTTATGTTGAAAACCGAAAGGCTGTTGCGATGGGTTGGGCATTGATAGCGGCCGCCGAACCGCATCATCGGAAAGGCTGGCTGAAGCGGTTCGATCCGCGGTTCTGGACGGTCGATTTCGCACGGCCGATGATGGCGAGCGTGACGAGCGATGCGCCGGGCGCGCTGCGGGTCGAGGCGGTGTTTTATCGGAAACAGGATCTGGCGGGGCTGATCTGGGAGAGCGAGGACCGCTGGGATCATCCACTGGTCGCTTATGAGACCCGCCGCGATTTCCGGCATACGCAGCTTAAATTCCGGTGGCGGTCGGGCGGGGTGAAACCGCTCGATGCGCTGCACGGGCCGACGTTGACGATCGAGGGCCGCGATGCGGGCGGCGCGGCGCGTACCTGGTATGTGCGGCTGTGGAATTATGCCGAGGGGACGGCCGAGGATGCGGTCGTCAGCCTCGACTTCGATACGCTCGACGGCGGTTTCATGCTGCCGGGGGAGGCCGACCCGGTGTGGGCGGGCGACATCGACCGGATGTTCATCTCGCTGGTGCCGCCGACCTATGATGGCGGCGAGGGCGTGTTGGGGGCGCCGGCCGCGGGCTGGGCCGAAATGAGCGGGATCGTCTGTTCCGGATCGGGGTCGGTGCTTGCGATCGGCGATGTCGTGATGCCCGAATTGGACCCGGGCAACGGGGGGCTGGGCATCGCCGGCGGCTATGACGACAGCTATCATCTGACCCCGGCGCGGCTGGTGCGGCAGATGGTGCAATTGGGGTATCGCGGCGATGTCGTCCATTATGTCGGGATGAGCCATTATATGCGGCTGGAAGCCGCGAGCGGCGGCTTTTACGCGAGCCTGGCGGGGGGTGCGATCAATGCACCCTGTGCGGCGTGGCATAGGGGGTTTGCGGCGGCGTGCCGCGACGCGGGACTGGGGGTGATCTGGTCGCTCTCTTACGAATTGTTCGATGCCTATTGTTGGGAGGCATGGAAGCAGCGCGCGCGCGACGGTTCGCCCGCGCTGACCGGATGGGAGCCGCCATCGACCCTGTTGTCGCCGGCGAATGCGGCCGCGATGGGATATCTGCAACTGGTCGCGCGGGCGTTTGTGGGGATCGCGGCGGCGGCGGGGCTGCCCGTGAAATTCCAGGTCGGTGAGCCATGGTGGTGGATCGCCGCCGGCGGGCGCATCTGCGCCTATGATGCCGCGACGACGGCGGCGCTGGGGGCGGCGAGCGTGCCGATTGCCGACGTGCGCGGAGTGCAGGGCGCGGCTGAACTCGCGATGCTGGATGCGTTGGGGGCGTTGCTTGCGGGATCGACCGCGGCGCTGGTCGCGGCGGCGCGCGACGAGGCAGGAGCGGCGGGGCTGACGAGCCATCTGCTCGTCTATCTGCCGACCGTGCTCGACCCGGCGGCACCGGCGGTGCGGCGAGTCAATGTGCCGCTGGGATGGGCGGCGCCCGCCTTCGACGTGCTGCAGCTCGAGGATTATGATTGGGTGACCGAGGGGCGCGGGGCCGAGACGGCAAGTGCGCGCGCGGCGATGGTGCTGCGGCTCGGCTACCCGGCCCATGAGCAGCATTATTTTTCGGGCTTTGTGCTGGCGGCGGCGGATCGCGCGCAATGGGCGGCGATCGCGAAGGCGGCCGATGGCGCGCGGCGCGCCGGGGTCGCGCGGGCGTTCATGTGGGCGTTGCCGCAGGTGGCGCGCGACGGGTTCGTCACATTCGATGGGGAGGATGACGTGCAGGCTTTCGATGCAGTGGATTTTCCGATCGCGATCGGGCGCGAGGCGATGGCGCTGACCGAATTTTCGACGCAGATCGTGAGCGCTCCGTCGGGGCACGAGCAGCGCGCGAGTGAATGGGCCGAAGCGCGGATGCGTTACGACGCGGGGCCGGGGGTGCGGTCCGAGGCCGATGTGCGGGCGCTGGCCGCATTCTTTCGCGCGCGCCGGGGGGCGGCGCGCGCGTTCCGCTTTCGCGATCCGTTCGATGACAGGTCGGCGGAGGACGGCGGCCTGCCGACGGCGGTCGACCAGATGCTGGGGGTCGGCGACGGCGCGCGGCGGCAGTTCGCGCTGGTGAAACGCTATGGTGATGGCGATGCCGCGCAGGTGCGCAGCATAAGCTTGCCGGTCGAGGGCAGCGTGCGCGTGTCGGTCGACGGGATCGAGACGGCGGCGTTTCTGATGACCGATGATGGCGAGATCATGCTCGATCATGCGCCGCCGTTCGGGGTCGCGGTGCGCGCGGGCTTTCTGTTCGACGTGCCGGTCCGGTTTGCCGAGGATCGGCTGGAGGCGAGCCGCGCGACCTTTCTGGCGGGTGAGATAGCGAGCGTGCCGCTGGTCGAGGTGCGGGCGCCATGGTGATGCCGGAGGCGATGCCAGAAAGGATGAGCGCGGCGCCGGGTTGGTTGCGCGAGGAGCTGGTGACGCTGGCGTGGTGCTGGCGGCTGGCGCGGCGCGACGGGGTGGTCGTCGGGCTGACCTCGCACGACCGTGACCTGATGGTCGGCGGGACGATGTACCGCGCGGCGCCGGGGATGAAGCCTTCGGCGCTGGAGACGAGCGACAGCCTGGATGTCGCGACGATGGACCTGGAGGGCGCGGTTACGAGCGACGCCATTGCCGCGCGCGATCTGGACGCCGGGCGGTGGGATGGGGCGGAGCTGGAGCTGTTCGTTACCGACTGGACATCGGCCGAGGTGGCGCCGGTCATGGTCGCGCGTGGATCGCTTGGGGCAATCGAGCGGCGCGGGCCGGCCTTTGCTGCCGAGCTGCAGGGCGTGACGCGGTTGCTCGACCGGCCGGTGTGCCCCGCCACCTCGCCATCGTGCCGCGCGATGCTTGGCGACCGGGCGTGCCGGGTCGATCTGGCGCCGCTGACGCACGCGCGGCGCGTCGTGGCGGTCGACGGGCGGACGGCGACGCTCGATGGCGCGGCGCCCGGAATGGCGTTCGGTGAGCTGATATGGATGGAGGGCGCCAATTGCGGACTGGCCAGCCCTGTGATCGCGGTCGAGGCGGCGGTGCTGCATCTGGCCGAGGCGCCTCCCTTCGCGGTCGCGGAGCCGGTGCGCGTGCGGCTGACCGAAGGATGCGACAAGCAGCTTGCGACGTGCCGGGGCCGCTTTGCGAACGCGGTCAATTTCCGCGGCGAGGCGCATCTGCCGGGCAATGACCTGCTGACGCGCTATCCCGGTGGATGATGTCGGGCCGCGCGCCTTTGCGGCGGCGCGAGACATGGTCGGCGTGGCGTTTCGGCCACAGGGGTGTGACCCGGCGACGGGGCTGGATTGCGTGGGGCTGGTGTGGGCGGCCCATGCGGCGGTGGGGTGCGTGCTGGAACGGCCGCGCGGCTATCCGCTGCGCGGCTGGTCGCGGGCTCAGGTCGAGGCGGGGCTGGTCCGCGCGCATTTCGTGCCGGTTGGGGGCGAAGGGCGGGAGGGCGATGTGGCGCTGATCGCCTATCCGGCGGGGCAGTTTCATCTGGGCATCATGGGGCGCGATCGGCTGGTGCATGCCCATGCCGGGCTGCGGCGTGTGGTCGAGACGCCAATGCTGGAATTGCGCGATGCGGCGCGGTGGCGATTGTCGGGAGCAGGTTGATGGCGACGTTGGTGTTGACGGTGGTCGGCGGAATGGTCGGAGGTCCGATGGGTGCCGCGATCGGCGCGGCGGTGGGCCAGCAGATCGATGCGCAGATTTTCAAACCCAAGGGACGCGAAGGGCCGCGACTGGCCGACCTGAAGATTCAGGCGTCGACCTATGGCCAGCAAATCCCGCAGCTTTTCGGGACGATGCGGGTCGCGGGCAGCGTGATCTGGGCGACCGACCTGATCGAGCGGCGCAGCAAACACGGCGGGGGCAAGGGGCGGGCGTCGACGACCGAATATAGCTATGCCGTGTCGATGGCGGTCGCGCTGTCGTCGCGGTCGATCCGGGGTATCGGGCGCATATGGGCCGACGGCAATCTGCTGCGCGGGTCGAGCGGGACATTCAAGGAGCGTTGCAAGTTTCGCTGGTACGACGGAAGCGAGGATCAGGCGGCCGATCCGCTGATCGCTTCGGCGCTGGGCATCGCGTCGGCGAGCGCATTTCGCGGCTGCGCCTATGTGGTGTTCGATGAGCTGGAACTGGGCGCGTTCGGCAACCGCATCCCGTCGCTGACCTTTGAGGTCGAGGCCGACGAAGGCGGCGTCGATGCCGGGCTGGTCGGTAACATATTGTCCGCAGGAAGCGCGCGCTGCGCCGGCGAATGGCGCTTTGCGGGCTATGCCGCATCGGGGGACCGGTTGCGCGATGCGCTGGCACCGCTGGTCGAGGTCGACGGGGTGCGGTTGATGAGCGGACCCGATGGGTGGAAGCTGACGCCGCCGACATCGGCGGGCGAGCCGCTGGCGCTCGCCGATTTTCGCGAGCGCGGGCGGAGCGATGCGCCGGGCGACCGGATCGAGCATCGCCGTGCGCCGCTGTCATCGCTGCCCGGGACGATAAGGCTGCGGCACTATGAGCCCGAGCGCGATTACCAGCTCGGCCAGCAGACGAGCCGGGTCGCGGGCGGCGCTCTTCGCGAGGAGCGGATCGATTTGCCGGCGGTGCTGCCCGCGACTTCCGCACGGGCGCTGGCGCAGCGGCTTGCCGCCGCCGCGGCCGACGGGCTCGAGACGCTGCTGTACCGCGCCGACCTTGCGGCGCTGGCGCTGACGGTCGGGCATGTCGTCGCGATGGACGATGGCAGCCGCTGGCGGCTGGCAGGCCGGACGGTTCGCGCGAGCGAAATCCTGCTGGAACTGAAGCGTCATGCGCCGCTTCCCGTGGCCGACCTTTCGGCGGAGCCGGGAATTGGGGTGGGGGCGCCCGACTGGCCCGATGCCGTCGGCACGGTCCGCCTGTTCGAGCTTCCCAACATCGGGAGCCCGGCGGCATCGGCGCCGCGGTTGTCGATCGCCGGTGCCGGCAGCAACGACGGCTGGCGGGGCGCCGATTGCTGGATCGTCCCCTGGGCGGGCGCCGAGCCGATCCCGATTGGGATGGTGCGCCCCGCGAGAGGGCTGGGCGAACTTGCCGAGCCGTTGGGGCCGGGAAGCGGTGCGCTGTTCGATCTTTCGAACAGCATCGAAGTGCGACTGGCAAACCCGGCGATGACGCTTGAATCCGTCACCGACGCCGCGCTGCTGGGCGGGGCGAACCGGGCGATGATGGGCGGCGAACTGTTGCAGTTTGGCGTCGCCGATGTCGTGGGGGCGGGACGTTGGCGTTTGTCGCGATTGCTGCGCGGGCGCGCGGGGACCGAATGCGATGCAGCCCATCCGGCCGGAACTTTCTTCGTCCTGCTCGACGACCCCGCGCTATTGGCGTTGCCCGAGCCGCTCGCAGAATTGGCGGAGAGCGGCGCGGCGATCTTCCAATGGGCTCCGCGTGGCGGGGCCAGGCTGACCGAGGTTGGCGTGCCGGCCGCCGGCCGGGCGCTGCGGCCGCTGGCCCCAGTGCACGGTCAGGTCCGCCCGGATGGCATCGGCGGCGTGACGATCAGCTGGGTTCGGCGCAGCCGCGTCGACACGGGCTGGCGCGACCATATCGACCTGCCGCTCGGCGAAAGCCGCGAGGCGTGGCGCATCACATTGTCACCGCCCGTTCCGGGGATCGGGCCGTGGGAAAGTGCGACGTCGGCCTGGGCTATCGATGCCGCCGAACTGGCGGCGGTGCCCCCGCGCCACATGATCGAGATTCGGCAGGCGGGGGACTTCGCGCTGTCGCCCCCTTTGTCTTTGCCGTTGACCTGAAAGGATAATGCCATGACCGCCATGCCGGCTACGCCGCGCCTCGCGTTACCGTTACTTGCGGTGGCGCAGGCGCAAAAAGAGGTAACGCACAACGAGGCGCTGACCCTGATCGACGCCCTGCTTCATGCAGCCGTCGAGGCGGGGCCGGTTGACGCGCCACCCGCGAATCCCGCCGAAGGGCAATGCTGGATCGTCGGGACGGATCCGGCCGGCGCCTGGACGGGTCAGGAAGATGCGATCGCGATCTACACGGGCGGCGGATGGCGATTTGCGCCGCCCCGCGAAGGGATGCGGGCGACGCGCCTTGCCGATGGCGTGATGCTTCGTTTCGATGGCGGCGCGTGGGCTCCGCCTGGGACGATGGGAACGCCATCCGGCGGCGTGACAATCGATGCCGAAGCGCGTAGGGCGATCTCTACATTGATCCTTCACCTCGCCGCGCAGGGTCTTCTGATTTCAGGCTGAATTTGTGCTAATTGGCATCGTCAGTGCGACTTTTTGGCAACATATTGACGATTTGTTAGCTTGCACGGAACCAAAGCGGCGGGTAGGACGTCTGCCGAGACGTATATCTCAATTTGAAAGGGGAATTACTATGAGGAAGCTTGCCGTCGCTCTGGCGTTGGCCTCCACCACCCTGGCGTCGCCCGTTCTGGCGCGCGACAACTCCTGGTATGTTGGTGTTGGTGCTGGCGCAATGCTCATCGAGGACCTGGATCTCGATATTGGTACTGCCAACAACGCAGGTTCGCTCGATCATCGCGCTGGCTATGATGTCGAAGGCACCGTCGGTTATGACTTCGGCGGTTTCCGTGCGGAAGTCGAAGTCGGCTATCGCGAAGCCGACATCAAGTCGGGTCGTTTCACGGCTCCCGGTATTCCGCAGACCGCGGGCGGCACCGGAGTGCCTTTCACGGGCACGGCCGATCTGGCCGGCGACACGAACGTCCTGAGCTTCATGGTCAACGGCCTGCTCGACTTCGGTGACGACGACGGCCTTCAGGGCTTTGTCGGCGGTGGTGCCGGTGTTGCTCGCGTTTCGGTCGAGCCGGTTTTCGCCGGTAACTTCCTTGACGATTCGGACACGGGCTTTGCCTGGCAGGCGATTGCGGGCGTCCGCGCTCCGCTGACCGACAGCATCGACGTTGGCCTGAAGTATCGCTTCTTCAACGCCGACAAGGTTGGTCTGGTTGACCAGCTCGGCCGCGACGTTTCGACGCGCTTCCGTTCGCACTCGCTTCTCGGCACGCTGACGTTCAACTTCGGTGGTGCTCCGGCTCCGGTGGAACCGGCTCCGCCGCCGCCGCCGCCGCCGCCCCCGCCGCCCCCGCCGCCTCCGCCGCCGCCGCCGGTCGTGGAATGCGCACCGGGACCGTACATCGTGTACTTCGACTGGGATCAGTCGAACATCACGCCGGAAGCGGCTTCGACGCTCGACAACGCGATCAGCGCCTACAACCGTGGTTGCACGGGTACGCAGGTCATGCTCGCCGGTCACGCTGACCGTTCGGGTTCGGCCAAGTACAACGTCGGCCTGTCGGAACGCCGCAACACCGCGGTTCGCAGCTATCTCACCGCTCGCGGTATCTCGGATGGCTCGATCAGCGCGCAGGCGTTCGGCGAAACCCGTCCGGCCGTTGCAACCGCCGATGGCGTCCGCAACGACCAGAACCGTCGCGTGGAAATCACTTACGGTCCGAACTCGGGCATGTAAGACCGGTTTCCGCTCCCGACAGGGACGGAACGAAAAAGAAGGGCGGTACCGAAAGGTGCCGCCCTTTCTTTATGCGCGCTTTGCTTGGGGACTATTGTTCGGCGTCAATTCCAGTTTATTCTTGCCAGTTCAATTTTATGATATACCGTCACACATGGGCGCGAGGTGATCTTGGGCCCAGGATGCGGGGCAGGCGCTCGTCATCGCGGAGCATGTCCCCCGAGCGGGAGAGAGACGATGCGCAAACGCCGCAGCATGTTCCATCGAAGCATTTTTCGCGCCGACCCCAATGGGGATCCCGATATCAACACAACGCCGCTGATCGACGTGATGCTGGTGATGCTGGTGATGTTCATCATCACCATCCCGCCACCGACGCACAGTGTCGACGTCACGCTGCCGGGAGAGGCTCCGCCGCATACGCAGATACTCGACGAAAATCGCGTGACGATCGACACGGCCGACGTGATCCGCTGGAATGACGAGGCGGTCGATCTGGCGCAGTTGGGGATGCTGGTCAAAGAAGCCGCAGACCGGCCGGAACCGGCTGCGATCATGCTCGAACCTGAGGCGCGGGCGCGATACCTGCGTGTCGATGAAGCCATCGGGGCAATCCGGCGCAATGGGGGGGCCAAGCTCGCCTTTCCGGGCATCCAAAATTATGCGGGACTGATCTGAAGCACCGATCCCAACCCTTTTCGTCATCCCGGCCTTCGCCGGGATGACTACTCAGGAAGGCGGTATTTCAGCCCAACCTAGCCCGCTTAGGGGCCGATCCGGGACTTCTGTCCTTTTCATCGCCTTGCCACGCTCATCGCGCCCGTCGGCGCGACCAGCCCTTACCAGGGTCAGGCCCTGCTTATTGCACGATCGAGGCGTCGAAATGGCGAAGATATCGGGTTCGGGTGGCGGCGGCGGGTAGCATCGCTGCCCGTAAGCCTGTCCCCCTCGACGCCGCAGGCGGCGTCGAGGGGGCCGCGCGGGCCAGAGATCGAAGTCATTTCGGCGTCCCTTCGGGATTTGACCGATTTTGTCCATTGCGTCGTGGGCAAGTCTGGAAATATCGACATATTCCTGCGCCTTGCTTCCTCGCACCGAACAAAATCGCTTCAAACCTCGATCGTGCAATAAGCAAATCCCGACCCTAGCCGCCACAGGCATCAAGTGTATCGGGTCGCCTATCAAACGGTGGGTGCCGTCCCGGGCCTCAGATAACGCATCATATAGCCGACATAATCGGCCTTGCCGAGCGGCACCCCCATGTGGCGCAGGACGGCGTAGGCGGCGACGCGGTGGAAAGCGAATTGGGGCGCCGCCCAGTCGCGGACATATTCAAACGCGGTCATGTCGAAGGTCATGCCGTTCGGCAGGTCGAAGCTGACCGGCCGGTCGGCATCCTGTCCGAGCGCGGTGCGGTCGACGGCATCGAGAATGGCGAGCGTCGCGGCGATCTGATCCTGCATGCCGGCGAAGTCGGGCGCGTCGTCCGGAAATTCCGGGATCGCGATCCCGCCGAGCCGACTGAGCGGTTGCAGCGCCTGGGTACAGGTGAAGCGCACCTGCGAGGCGAGCGGGAACATGTCGGGGGCGAGACGCGCGACCGCGAACTGCAATTCGCCGATAGCGTTGTCGGCGCTCCAGGTGCTTGCCTTGGACAGCTCGCCCGACAAGGCCCTGAGGCCATTCTGGAACGCCGGTACGGTCAGGTCGTAGAGCATCGTCATTTCCTTCGATCGATCGAATCTGTGTCAGGCGGCGGCGAGATTGTCCTGGAACTGGAGCCGGGCAAGGCGCGCGTAGAGGCCGTCGGCGGCGACGAGTTCGTCGTGCTTGCCCTCTTCGACGATACGGCCGTCATCCATCACGATGATGCGGTCGGCGGCGCGCACGGTGGCGAGACGGTGCGCGATCACGATCGTCGTGCGGTCCGCCATCAGCGTTTCGAGCGCATCCTGCACGAGCTTTTCGGATTCGGCGTCGAGTGCCGAGGTCGCTTCGTCGAGGAGAAGGAGCGGCGCGCGGCGGAGGAGCGCGCGCGCGATCGCGACGCGCTGGCGCTGGCCGCCCGAGAGGCGGGCGCCGCCTTCGCCCATGAAGGTGTCGAGACCTTGCGGAAGCTTGCGCAGAAAATCCTCAGCATTGGCGGCACGCGCGGCATCCCAGAGGTCGTCTTCGCTCGCGGCCCAATTGCCGTAACGCAGATTGTCGCGCGCCGAGGCGGCGAAGATGACCGTTTCCTGCGGCACCATCGCGATGCGGGCGCGGATATCGGCGGGGTCGGCGTCGACGAGCGGGACGCCGTCGAGCAGGATCTGGCCGCGCTGCGGATCGTAGAAACGCTCGGCGAGCTGGAAGAGCGTCGACTTTCCGGCGCCCGAGGGGCCCACGATCGCAACCGTCTCACGCGGGCGGATCGCGAGGCTGAAATCATGGAGGGCAGGGGCGTCGGGCCGGGTCGGATAGTGGAATTCGACATTCGCGAATTCGAGCGTGCCGACAGGCGGTTCGGGGAAGCGGCTGGGGTTCGCGGGCGGGGCGATGCTCGCCTCGGCGTTGAGCAATTCGCTCAATCGCTCGGCAGCGCCCGCGGCGCGAAGCAGGTCGCCATAGACTTCGGTGAGCGCGCCGAACGCACCCGCGACGAGACCGCCCGTGAGGACGAAGGCGGCGATCGTGCCGCCGGTGATCGTGCCGGCGGCGACGCCCTCGGCACCGTACGAGAGCAAGGTGGTGATCGCGCCGAACAAGAGGCCGATCACCGTCGCGGTGATGATCGCGCGGAGGCGGATGCGGCGCTTCGCGGTCGCGAAATTCGCCTCCACCGCCACCGAGAAGCGGTCGGCCTCTCGCGCTTCCTGTCCGAAAGCCTGGACGATCTTCATCGCCCCCATCTGCTCGGCGGTCGTCGCACCGATGTCGGCGACGCGGTCCTGACTGGTCCGCGAGACATTCTGGAGCCGGCGGCCGAGAAGGACGATCGGCAGGATGATGACCGGAATTCCGAGCAAAATGCCCGCGGTGAGTTTCGGCGACAGGCTGAACAGATAGATGATGCCGCCGATGCCCATCACCGTGTTGCGCAAGGCGACCGAGACGGTGGTGCCGACGACCTGTTCGATGATCGCGGTATCCGACGTCATGCGCGAGGCGATTTCGGACGGGCGGTTTTCCTCGAAGAAGCCGGGCGCAAGGCGCAGCAGGTTCTGCTGCACGGCCTGGCGGATGTCGGCGACGGTGCGTTCGCCGAGCCAGCTCACGAAATAGAAACGGAGCGCGGTGGCGAGGGCGAGGGCGACGCAAATGGCATAGAAGAGCCGGAAATGCGGCGCGACATCGCCGCCGCCGGCGATGAAGCCGCTGTCGATCATTGCCTTGAATTGATAGGGAATGGCGAGCGTCGCGAGCGCCGCAATCCCGAGCGCGATCGCCGCGATGACCAGTTGGAGCGGATAGTTGCTGGCATAGTGCCACACCATGCGCAGGCTGCCGAGTTTGCGGCGGGGTTCGGCGGTCGCTTTTGCAGCGGGCAGGTCGGGTTGGCTGGCCATCGCATCGGCCCTAGCAGCGCCGGGGACCGGGCTCAACGACGCAGAATGCGCCCCTGCTTCAAGCGGTTTGAAGCAGCGCTGCATGGGAGCGCTAAGGGAGCGCAGCAAGGGAGCGCGGCGACCGGCGCCGCGCTCCCCCTTTGTCAGCGGTTATCAAGCTGCGCGCGCACGGCGCGAAGCCCCGCCTGTGTGATGCGGTACGGTGCGCCGCCCTGCGAGCCGATGAAGCCGCGCCGCCGCAAGCGGCTGAACAGCGACAGGCCGGTATTGGCGAGCACATGCCCGTCGCGGGTGAAGCAGAGCGCCTCGATGATATGGCCGCTTTCGTCGCGGCGATGGCGGATCATGCCACCCTGCGCCAGCACATGGAGCATACGCTGCTCCGCTTTCGAGATATTCATGGGATATGTCCGGATTTTGCATGCAACAACAGCGCACCGACCGGGGGTCGGCACGCAGCGCACATCCCGTTTTCGCCGGGATGTTAGCGGTTGCCCGCAATCTCAGACATATTCACTCCATCGGCGCATCATGCGCCGCTTTGCACCGAATATTCGCATTCGGAACGTCCCGCAATGATTTTGATGCATTGCACAATGAGATCGAGCCCCTAGACTGCTAATCAATGAGCAGGCGCCGAAGAGCGCCGCCGGGCTACGCAAGGAACGATCTGAATATGCTGTATCACGCGTTTGACATGCAGAAGAATTGGCTTGCCGGGGCGAGTGCGCTCGCGACGGCGGGCGCGCAGGCGATGCAGCATCCGGCGAATCCGCTCGGCTATTTCAGCGGCAGCCCGATGTTCGCCTCGGCGCTCGAAGTGTTCGCGCATGCCGCGGCGCCGCGCGGCAAGCCCGGGTTCGAACTGTATGAGACCGTCGTCGATGGCGAGACGGTGCGCGTCGCCGAAGCGATCGAGGCGCGCAAGCCGTTCGGCCAGCTCAAGCATTTCAAGCATAAGGGCACCAAGGACGCGCCCAAGCTGCTGATCGTCGCGCCGATGTCGGGCCATTATGCGACGCTGCTGCGCGGCACGGTCGAACGCATGCTGCCGGGCCATGACGTGTGGATCACCGACTGGCGCGACGCGCGCAACGTGCCGCTGGAAGCCGGCAAGTTCGACCTCGACGACTATGTCGATTATCTCATTTCCTGGCTGGAACATATCGGCCCCGGCGCGCATGTCCTGGCGGTATGCCAGCCGTCGGTGCCGAGCCTTGCCGCCGCGGCGATCATGGCGGCGAACAAGAATAAGTGCCGGCCGAAGACGTTGACGATGATGGGCGGGCCGATCGACACGCGCAAGGCACCGACCGCGGTCAACGAGCATGCGACGACGCGGCCCTATGCCTGGTTCCAGGAAAATGTGATCGCGACCGTGCCCGCCTGGTATGCGGGCGCGGGCCGCCGCGTCTATCCGGGCTTCCTGCAGCTTGCGGGCTTTATGTCGATGAACCTTGGCAATCATATGATGAGCCATTGGGAGATGTTCAAACATCTGGTCGACGGCGACGGCGAGAGCGCGGACAAGACCAAGGAATTCTACGACGAGTATCGCGCCGTGTGCGACATGACGTCCGAATTCTATCTGCAGACGGTCGACATCGTGTTCCAGCGCCACCTGTTGCCGAAGGGCGAGATGACGCATCGCGGTCAGCCGGTCGACGTCGGCGCGATCGAGGATATCGCGATCCTGGCGATCGAGGGCGAGCGCGACGATATTTCGGGGATCGGCCAGACCAAGGCGGCGCTGACCATCGCCAAGGCGCTACCGGCCGAAAAGAAGAAATATCTGATGGCGAAGAGCGTCGGCCATTACGGCATCTTCAACGGCCGCAAATGGCGCGAGGAGATTGCGCCGGTTGTTGAAAAGTGGATTCGTAGCAACGGCGGGTAACGACTGGTTGCGGGCCTTTTCATATCGTCACCCGGGCTTGACCCGGGGTCCCGCTTGATGCCAGGGTCAGTGAGCGAAAAAAAGCTGGATCCCGGGTCAAGCCCGAGATGACGCGAGTGGGCGACTGAATAGCAGGAAACGCCCGATTTCAGCTATGATGGATCGGCCGGCGGAAAGCGCAACGTGGCAGCGATCTGTGCTTCGGCCGCGGTTGCTTCATCGATGAGCAGGCGCAATGCCTTTGCGGTGTCTTCCAAAAGCCCGTCACCAAGGGGCCGCTCGCCATTGATAAAACGGCGGATGGCCCGCTCGTCTATGCCAAGGCGCCGCGAGAATGCGGTGGTCCCGCCAAACAGTTGGACGCAATAAGCAAGATGCTCGCGTCGCTCGTCTGCTGAAAATGACGCGGCCATTGTTTTCCCTTTTCGTTCACCGCCGGTGGCCATAGGCCATCTTGCGGATGAGGCGCAATCGACCAGTTGCTGCCCTCCACATCCTCGTCACCCCGGACTTGATCCGGGGTCCCGCTTGAGGCTGAAGCCAGTGAATGCGTCAAAAAGCGGGATCCCGGGTCAAGCCCGGGATGACGGAAGTGGGGGACGGGATGTCCGCTCGCCACCCCAAAGCAGTCCCTCAGGCGTTCCGCGCCATCAGCCCGCCGTCGACGGGGATTACCGCGCCGGTGATATAGCTTGCGGCGGGCAGCACGAGGCTGAGTGTCATATGCGCTACTTCTTCAGGTTCGCCATAGCGGCGGAGCGCGGTGCGGCGTCTTGCGAAAACGGCCTTGTCTTCTTCCGGGACCTTGTCGGTCATGCCGGTGCGGATCGGGCCGGGGCAGATGCAGTTGACCGTGATCCCGTCCTTGCCAAGATCGACCGCGAGGCCGCGGGTGAGGCCGACGACACCCGACTTTGCCGCGACATATGGTGTGTCGCCCGGCGTTGCACCCAGGCCTTCGGTCGAGGCAATGTTGACGATGCGCGCAGCGTCGCTTTTGCGGAGGAATGGCAGCGCGGAGCGGACCATGCGCTGATGCGCGGTCAGCATCACCGCGAGGGCGCGGTGCCAGATCGCCTCATAGTCATCCTCCGCGTCAAGCGGGGCGAAGCTGGAGACGCCGGCGTTGTTGATGAGGATGTCGATGCCACCAAAATGCGCGGCGATGGCGGCGACGGTCGCCTTGATCGCCTCGCCTTCGGCGACGTCCAGTGCGAAGGCCTTGGCGTTCGGGCCGGCTTCGGCGGCGACGGCCTCGCATGCGGCGAGGTCGAGATCCGTCACTGCGACCTTCGCGCCTTCGCTCGCCAGCAGCAGCGCGGTCGCGCGGCCCATGCCGCTCGCCGCACCGGTGACGATGGCGACGCGGCCTGCGACCGAGCGCGACAGCGGCGCCCCGCTCACCGGAACGGCGGCTCGTTGAAAGCGCGCAGTTTGCGGCTGTGGAGCTTGGCCCCTTCGTCGCGCATCGTCTCGCACGCGCGGATGCCGATCTGAAGATGCGCGGCGATTGCTTCTTCGTAGAAGCGGTTTGCCTGTCCAGGCAGCTTGAGTTCGCCGTGGAGCGGCTTGTCACTGACGCAGAGCAGGGTGCCGTAGGGGACACGGAAGCGATAGCCTTGCGCGGCGATCGTTGCCGATTCCATGTCGATGCCGATCGCGCGCGATTGTGAGAAGCGCAGCGCGCTGTCGGTGTAGCGCAGCTCCCAGTTGCGGTCGTCGGTGGTGACGACGGTGCCGGTACGCATGCGCTTCTTGAGGTCGGCGCCGGTGGCGCCGGACACCGTTTCGGCGGCGGTCGCGAGCGCGACCTGCACTTCGGCAATCGGCGGGATCGGGATGGCAACCGGCAGCACCGCGTCGAGGATATGGTCGTCGCGCAGATATGCGTGGGCGAGAACATAGTCGCCGATACGCTGGCTGGGACGAAGGCCGCCGCAGTGGCCGATCATCAGCCAGGCCTCCGGACGGAGCACCGCGAGATGGTCGCAGATCGTCTTTGCGTTCGACGGGCCGACGCCGATGTTGACCAGCGTGATGCCGCCGCCGTCGGGCGCGATGAGGTGATAGGCGGGCATCTGGTGCCGGCGCCAGGCGCTGTCGGCGACGAGCGCGCTGGCGTTGACGCCGGGTTGGTCGACATAGAGGCCCGCAGCGCCCGCGAGCGCGGTATAGCGACCCTGCCCCACCTGCGACCCTGCCCAGGCGACGAACTCGTCGACATAGCGGTGGTAGTTGGTGAAGAGAATGTAGCGCTGAAAATGCTCGGGCGCAGTGCCGGTATAGTGGCGGAGGCGCGCCAGGCTGAAGTCAGTGCGCAGCGCATCGAACAGCGCGAGCGGCTGCGATGCCGCGGGGTCCTGTCCGAACAGGCCGTCGGCAAGCTCGTCGCCGATGTCGGCCAGTTCCGTGGTCGGAAAATGGCGGGCCAATTCGAGCGGCGTGACCCCGCCCATGTCCGACCCATCGCTGGCGTCGAGCACGTAGGGGAAGGGGATCTGCTGCCCCGTGCGCGTCACCTCGAGCGTGATGTCATAGTGACGCGCGAGGAGCATGAGCTGTTCGCGCAGATAGTCGGCAAACAGGTCGGGGCGCGTTACGGTGGTGACGAACTCGCCTGCACGCTCGAAGCGGCCGAAAGCGAGATTGTGGCCCTTCTGGCCCTCGCGCTGCTCGCCCGTTGTCGTCAGGCGGATCGCCGGATAGTCGAACAGACCCTTCGCGGCGGCGTCGGCCGGCGGCAGGGTGCGATCGTGCACATAGGCGGCGATGGCAGATTTGAGATTGGAAACCGAAGCGCGGAAGCGGTCCTGCAGCTCGGTGATGATCCCTTCAACGAGGGCGGTGGGATCGGTGCTGTCTTGCGATGAGTTGGCTGTCATCGCGACGCTGTTGCACGAAATTATGACAAAAGGGAAGAGGGGCGGCCTCCCCCAATTGCGTCGCGCCGGGCTTGACCTGGGGTCCCGCTGAGCGACGTTGCAGAAGCGGGACCCCGGATCAAGTCCGGGTGTCGAAGAAGGAGAAGGCGGCGCGTCGACCGCGCCGCCCCTCCCACAAATCAGAGCTGTTCGAGCATATGGTCGGCGCTCGACACCTTGAATTCGCCCGGCGCTTCGACGTTGAGCTGTTCGACCACGCCGTCGTTGACGATCATCGAGAAACGCTGGCCGCGCTTGCCCATGCCGAAGGCGGTGCCGTCCATGGTGAGGCCCACGGCTTCGGCGAACGCGCCATTGCCGTCGGCGAGCATCGTGACGCTGTCGCCCGCGCTGGCGCTCTTGCCCCACGCGCCCATCACAAAAGCGTCGTTGACCGCGGTGCAGACGATCTCGTCGACGCCCTTGGCCTTCAGCTCATCGGCCTTGTCGACGAAGCCCGGCAGGTGTTTCGCGGAGCAGGTCGGGGTGAAGGCACCGGGAACCGAAAAGAGCGCGACCTTGCGGCCCTTAAAATAATCGGCGGTCGTGACTTGTTCGGGGCCGCTTTCGGTGACCTTTACGAAGGTCGCGTCGGGAAGCTTGTCTCCGGTCTGGATCGTCATTGGTCGGCATCCTTTCATCGAGGGGATTTTGGTGGCGGTGACATTGGATGTGCCGGACGGCGAGTCAAGCGCGCGGCGCGAATTGATCGAAAAGCTGGACCATGTCGCCGCAAGAAGGCATGGTGACGTCATGAGCACAGACCCCACCTGGTTCACCGGCCAGCTGCTGCTTGCGCTGCCGGGCATCGGCGATCCCCGTTTCGAGCATTCGGTGATCGCGATGATCAGCCATGACGAAGAGGGCGCGATGGGGATCGGCATCGGCGAGCCGATCGACGGGATGACCGTCGGCGCGGTGCTCGACCAGCTCGAAATCGAACATGAGGTTCCGCTCGACCAGCCGGTTTTCCTTGGCGGACCCGTCGAGCCGTCGCGCGGTTTTGTGCTGCACAGCCGCGATTGGGGTGGGCAGGAGGCCGTACAGGTTGGCGATCGCTGGATGGTATCGAGTTCGCATGACATATTGCGCGCGATCGGCGAGGGGCGTGGCCCGTCGCGCTGGCTGGTGGCGCTGGGCTATGCGGGATGGTCGCCGGGGCAACTCGAAAGCGAGCTCGTTCGCCATGGCTGGCACGTAACGCCGGGCAGCGACGGCCTGCTATTCGAAACGCCGCCCGCCGAACGGTGGCAGGCGGCGTTTGCCGAAGCGGGAGTGGACGCCCGCTTGCTGACGACAGAAGGCGGCGAGGCCTAAGCTCCAGCTAGCCGTCGCCCCCGCGAAGGCGGGGGTCGTTATCGGTGTAGCGTTAAGGCCTCCCGCGGCTCCCGCCTCCGCGGGGGCGACGCTTCCTTGTTTCTTTTATCGAGCCAATGCGAGCAGCGGTTTGCCCTGATTGAGGTTTGCGAGTGCCGTGCGCGCGGCCCAGCGCGAGTCGACATAGTCGCCGTTCGCGAGTTCGACGTCGTAGCGGATCGGACTGCCGATCGCGGTGTCATAGGCTGCGGCGGCTTCGACGGTGCGACCCAGACGAGCGTAAGCGGTACCCAGATTGATGAGGCGTGACGGGTCGCGCGCGTCGAGCGTCGTTTCCCCGATAAGCTTGTCGACCGCGGCGCGGTTTTCGCCTGCCTTCAACTCGGCAAAGGCGACCGGCAGCGCGTCCGAATCGGGCTGCGCAGCGGTCACGACGACGATCGATTGCGCCGCGACAGGGCTTGCGAAAGCCAGGGCAAAGAGCGGCAGCAGAATTTTTTTCATCTTTCGTATCTCCCCGAAAACTTTCACCGATTTTCTCGCGCAGCGCAGGAAAAGTCAATATTTTCGGGGGTTTGTAACACTGTTGTCACAATATCGAATTAAGCTAAACGCAAGGCGCATTATAAGTCAGGATTTTCAGAATCTTGGGCTCCGCGACTCCGTGTCACAATTGGGCGGCACGGATTGTCACAATTGCGGCCGGCAAAATTTTTTTCTGGGGGTGCGTGCATTTTGCGCGCCGATTCGCGTGTCGGCAGTCGGGCGTCGAGGCGGTTCCCATATGCGATATAAAGAAAAGTTTATATTTGATCGGCGGCGGTGTTTCGGCTAGGGCGCGCACGATAATTTCGTGGCCGCTCGCCTGCGGTCGAATAGCAATATGGAGAATCCCCCGTGGCTACTCTCGCCGCCGACACCCATGATTATGTGATCGCCGACATCGGTCTCGCCGACTTCGGGCGCAAGGAAATCAACATCGCCGAAACCGAGATGCCGGGCCTGATGGCGCTGCGCAGCGAGTTCGGCGCGGCGCAGCCGCTGAAGGGCGCGCGCATTACCGGATCGCTGCACATGACGATCCAGACCGCAGTGCTGATCGAGACGCTGACCGCGCTCGGCGCCGAAGTTCGCTGGGCGACGTGCAACATCTTCTCGACCCAGGACCATGCCGCCGCCGCGATCGCCGCGTCGGGCGTGCCGGTGTTCGCGGTTAAGGGCGAAAGCCTTGCCGATTATTGGGACTATGTCGGCCGCATCTTTGACTGGGGTGTGGAAGACGGCACGACCTGCAACCTGATCCTCGACGACGGCGGCGACGCCACGATGTTCGCGCTGTGGGGTGCGAAGCTCGAAGCCGGCGAAACCATGCCGGCGCCCGAGAATGAAGAAGAGATCGAGATGCAGCGCGCGCTGAAGGCGTTCGTTGCCGCGCACCCCGGCTATCTGACCAAGACGGTCAAGGCGATCAAGGGCGTGTCGGAAGAAACGACGACCGGTGTCCACCGCCTGTACCACATTGCGAAGAAGGGCGAGCTGCCTTTCCCCGCGATCAACGTCAATGACAGCGTCACCAAGTCGAAGTTCGACAATCTTTATGGTTGCAAGGAATCGCTGGTCGACGCGATCCGCCGCGGCACCGACGTGATGCTCGCGGGCAAGGTTGCGACCGTCGCGGGCTTCGGCGACGTCGGCAAGGGCTCGGCGCAGTCGCTGCGTAACGGCGGTGCCCGCGTCCTCGTCACCGAAATCGATCCGATCTGCGCGCTGCAGGCGGCGATGGAAGGTTTCGAGGTCGTGACGATGGACGAAGCGGTCAAGCGTTCGGATATTTTCGTCACCGCGACCGGCAACGCCGACGTCATCACTGCCGAACATATGGCGGCGATGAAGAATATGGCGATCGTCTGCAACATCGGCCACTTCGACAGCGAGATCCAGATTGCGGCGCTCGCCAATTACAAGTGGACCGAAGTGAAGCCGCAGGTCGACCTGGTCGAGTTCCCCGACGGCAAGCAGATCATCATCCTGTCGAAGGGCCGCCTGGTCAATCTGGGCAACGCGACGGGCCACCCGAGCTTCGTGATGTCGGCGAGCTTCACCAACCAGACGCTTGCGCAGATCGAGCTTTGGACGCGTAGCGAGCAGTACAAGAATGACGTGTACGTCCTGCCCAAGCATCTCGACGAAAAGGTCGCGGCGCTTCACCTCGAAAAGCTGGGCGTGAAGCTTAGCCAACTGAGCCAGAAGCAGGCCGATTATATCGGCGTGCCGGTCGAAGGCCCGTTCAAGCCCGACCATTATCGTTATTGATCGGACGAGGGCTGGCCCCTCTTTCGACCGATAGAAAACTGTGGACGGCGCGCCCATCGGACGATGCGGCGCGCCGATCCGTATGACATGCGATTGAAACATGACTCCATCGTCTTTAGGGCAGGCGATCATGCGCGCGGGATATTCGGACAAAGGTGGATTTGAAGCGGGATGAGCGGATCGCTTTCCCCGGAGCTTTTGTTCGCCCTCGGCCTGTTCGCGGCGCTGTGGTTCATCGCCGGCGTGTGGGCTACGGTGCGTGGGATCGCGATGCAGCGCCGCTCGGCATTCGTCGCCGGGCAGGCCGAGCGCCTGGCGAGCCTCGTCGAGGCGTCACCCCAGCTTCCCGTGATTGTGCGGGCCGACTGGCGGATCGAGGCTAGCGAGCGGCTTGGACGCTGGCTCGGGCTGGACCGTGGGCCGCGAAATTTTGATGAACTGCGCGGATTGGGAAGCGGGCTCGATGCCGCTGCTCACGACGCGCTGCGCCAGGCGATCCTGGGAGCGCAACGGGGCGCCAAGCCGTTCTCGCTGAGCCTGAAGCCCGACGGCAGCAGCCGCACGATTATCGTTCATGGGGCCGCTGCACCGCAGGCGGTCGGCGGACCGGGCGGCGTATTGCTGTGGCTGAGCGATGCGACCGATGGGCAGCAGGCGCTTGCGCACGCACGCCGCGAGCGCGGCGAAGCGATGGCGGCCTTCGAGGCACTGTCGGGACTGATCGAGGCCGCGCCCTTTCCGATGTGGTTCCGCGACACCGACCTCAATCTCGCATTGGTGAATAATGCCTATGTCCGCGCGGTCGAAGCGAAGAGCGCGACCGCGGTGATCGACGGCGGAATCGAGCTGTGCGAGACCGTCGCGGGGATCAGCGCCGCCGAAGCCGCCGACGAAGCGCGCGTGGCGGGTTCGGCGCAAATGCGTACGATCCCGGTAACGATCCAGGGCGAGCGCCGCATCATGCGCGTCGTCGATGTGCCGCTGGCGCCCGAGGGCGGGCGCGTGATCGGTGTTGCGGGCTATGCGATCGACATTCAGGAACTCGAAACCGAACGCGGTGCGCATCGCCGCTTTGTCGATACGCAGCGTGAATTGCTCGACCGTTTGTCAGCGGCGGTCGCGCAATTCGGTCCCGATCAGGGCCTGAGCTTTGCCAATCTGCCGTTCCGCCGGTTGTTCGCGCTGGAAGCCGACGATGTCGCGGAAGCGCTTCCGTTCGCGCGGCTGCTCGACGCCTGGCGCGAGGGCGGGCGGACGCCCGAGGTGCGCAACTATCCCGAATGGCGCCAGGCGCATGTCGACTGGTTCGCGCAGGCCGAGGCGAGCGAAGAGGATTGGTTGCTGCGCGACGGCACGCACCTTCACGTCGTTGCGCAACCTACCCCCGATGGCGGCCTGCTGCTGATCGCCGAGGACAAGACCGAGCAGGTGCAGCTTGCGGGCGCGCGCGATACATTGCTGCGAGTTCGTACTGCGACCTTCGACAATCTGTTCGAGGCGGTCGCCGTGTTCGCGCCCGACGGGCGGCTGCATCTGTGGAACCAGCGGTTCCGCCGCCTTTGGGGCATCGACGAGCCGACGCTTGCGGCGCACCCGAGAGTCGACGCGTTGATGGGCGGGCTGGCCGACCGGCTCGCGAAACCGAACCAGATCAGCATCGTGCAGGAGGTCATCCGCGCCGCGACGCTCGAACGGCAGCAACGCGTCGGAGAAGTCCGGTTCGCCGACGGGCGCCATTTCGATTTTGCATCGATCCCGCTGCCAGACGGCAATGCGCTGCTCATCATGCTCGACATCACCGCGAGCCGGAAAATGGAAGGCGCGCTGCGCGAACGCAACGAGGCGCTTGAAGCGGCCGACAAGTCGAAGACCGCTTTCCTGTCGCGGATGAGTTACGAACTGCGGACGCCGCTGACCTCGATCGGCGGCTTCGGCGAGATGTTGCAGGCGGGCTATGCCGGCAAACTCGGCGACCAGCAGCGCGCCTATATCGATGCGATCATGGATTCGGTCGGCGTGCTCGGGCGCCAGATCGACAATGTGCTGGACCTGGCACAGGGTGAGGCGGGGACGCTTGCGGTCGAGCGTATGCCGGTCGATATCCGTGGGCTGCTGCAAGATGCGCTGGCCGACGCCAAAGCCTTTGCCGATAGCGAGAAGGTCGAGCTGGTGGGTAACATCTCCGCAAACCTCGGCCAGATCGACGGCGATGCGCCGCGCCTGTCGCGCCTCGTCGCAGGATTGCTCGACAACGCGGTTCGCTTTACCGCGCCGTCGCGTAAATCCGGCGGACGCGTGCTGCTGCATGCCGATGGCGATGCGCGGGGGATCGACATCATCGTGTCCGACAATGGCCCCGGGATGCCCGAGACGGCCGTTGCGGTCGCCAAGGGGCAACAGGGGGGCACCGCGACGGGCGGCATCGGCCTCGCGCTTGCGCGGCAGCTCGTTGCGGCGCATGGCGGGACGATGGAAGTGGTGAGCGAGCAGGGGCAGGGCACGCTCGTGCGCATCAGTCTGCCGCGCGGCGCATGACGAACTTCTCCACGCAATATGACCTGGGCGAGGCCGAGCGGATCGGCGCGGCGATCGGTGCGGCGTTGCGGCCCGGCGATGTCATTTTGCTATCGGGCGATCTCGGCGCGGGCAAGACGACGCTGGCGCGTGCGATGCTGAAGGAGCGGGGGTTGGCCGGTGAGGCGCCAAGTCCGACTTTTGCGATCGTCCAACCCTATGCGCCGCCCGAAGTCGACCTGCCCATCGCGCATGTCGATTTGTACCGGATCGAGGATGCGCATGAACTGATCGAACTTGGCCTCGACGATTATCTTTATGACGGAGCGCTGCTGATCGAATGGCCCGAGCGACTGGGCGAAGACGGCTGGCCCGGGGCGCTGCTGCTCCGGATTTCGGGTGAAGGTGACGCGCGCGTCTTGACAGCCGATGTGCCTGCGGCTTGGGGAGCAAGATGGCCGCTCCCATGATTCCGCCCGCCCACGCGCCCGCCTTTCTTGCCGCGCATGGCTGGGGCGATGCCCAGATTTTGCCGCTCGCCGGCGATGCGTCCTTCCGCCGCTATTTCCGTGTCGTCGATAAGGGGCGGCAGGCAGTGCTGATGGATGCGCCGCCGCCGCATGAAGACCCGCGCCCGTTCATCGCGGTTGCCGAATTTCTGTGCGAACAGGGACTGACCGCGCCGACGATTCTCGCGCGCGATCTGGAGCAGGGCCTGCTGCTGATCGACGATTTCGGCGATGTGCGGCTGCGTGAGACGGTCGACGAGGCGCCGCACACCGAGGCTGACTATTATGCGGGCGTTACCGACCTGCTCGTGCATCTGCATGCGCGGCCGCCGATGGACGGACTGCCGGTACATGGGTTGGAGCAATGGCTCGACGAGGTGATGCTGTTCAGCGACTGGTATTGTCCGGCACTGGATATCGAGGTCGATCGCGATGCGTTTCGCGCTGCCTGGGCCGAGGTGCTGACGCCGGTCGAACAGGACGGTTTGCCCAGGGTAACCGTGCTGCGCGACTATCATGCCGAAAATATCATGCTCGTACCGGGCAAGGACGGCATCGCGCACTATGGCCTGCTCGATTTTCAGGACGCGCTCGTTGGGCATCCCGCCTATGACCTCGCCTCGGTGCTCGAAGATGCGCGGCGCGACGTGAGTCCGGCGGTCGAGACCGCAATGCTGGCGCGTTACCAGACGGCGACCGGGCAGGATATCGAGCGTGCCTATTGGGCGCTCGCGGCGCAGCGCAACACGCGCATTCTCGGCGTTTTTGTCCGCCTGTGGAAACGCGACAACAAGCCGCATTATAAAAGCTTCCAGCCGCGCATGTGGGGGCTGCTCGAACGCGATCTCGCGCATCCGGCGCTTGTCCCCGTTCGGCAATGGTTCGACGCCAATGTCCCCGCTTCGAAACGGGCGGAGGCTTGGCTGTGAGCGTGAAGATCGAAAGTGCGATGGTGATGGCGGCGGGCATCGGCAAGCGCATGCGCCCGCTGACCGCGACGCGGCCAAAGCCGCTGGTGCGGGTTGCGGGCAAGGCGCTGATCGACCACAGCCTCGACCGGATCGAGGCGGCGGGTGTCGAGCATGTCGTGGTCAATGTCCATTATCTGGCGGACGCATTGGAGGCGCATCTGGCGGCGCAGAAGCGCAAGTTCACGATCGCGATTTCCGACGAGCGCGACCTGCTGCTGGAAACCGGCGGCGGGATGGTCAAAGCGCTGCCGCAGCTTACCGGCGATCCGATCCTGATCGTCAACAGCGACAATATCTGGACCGACGGGCCGCAGGACAGCATCCGCCATCTCGCGCGCCACTGGGATGGCGACAAGATGGACGCGCTGTTGCTGCTGATCCGGCAGGCGAGCGCGACGGGGCATGGCGGGCGCGGCGATTTCCATATGGACGGCGACGGCAAGCTGTCGCGTCGCAAGCCGGGACGGATCGCGCCCTTCGTCTATACGGGCATCCAGCTCATCTCGCCGCGGCTGCTCGATGACGCGCCTGAGGGAGCGTTTTCGACGAACATCTTGTGGGACCGCGCGATTGCGGCGGGGCGGCTTTACGGCCTGTCGCATATGGGGCAATGGTTCGATGTCGGCACTCCGGCGAGCATTGCGCCGACCGAAGCCGCACTGACGGATGGCTGACGCCAAACCCACCATCTTTTCCATTCCGGTCCAACGGGCCTTTGCGGATGCGCTCGCGGCGGGGCTGATCGCGCGATATGCCGACGGCGCGCTCGGGCTGGCGAACGGGTTGATCATCCTGCCGAGCAATCGCGCGCGGAGCGCGGTGCAGGCGGCGTTCGTGCGCGCGAGCGGTTCGGGGCTGCTGATGCCCAGGCTCGCGGTGATCGGCGACGCCGACCTTGATGAGAGCGTTGCCCTCGCGCTCGACCCCATCGATGAGAGCGACGCAATCCCGCCCGCGATCGACGCGCTGAAGCGGAGGTTGATGCTTGCGGGGCTGATAGAGAAACATGTTCCGGCGGGTGAAGACCCGATCACCGGCGCTGCCGCCTTCCAGCTTGCCGAGGGGCTGGGGCGCGTGATCGACCAACTGCATTATGAGGAGGTCGCGCCCGCGCGGCTGGCCGATATCGAAAGCGCGCTCGGCGATCTGGCGGGGCATTGGCAGGCGTCGTGGCGGCGGCTGTCGCTGCTCGTCGATCAATGGCCAAAGCTGCTCGCGACAACCGGCCATATCGATCGCGCCGACCGCCGCAACCGTTTGCTTGAACGGGTGAGCCGCGGATGGCGCGTGGCACCGCCCGCACGCTTCGTCGTCGCGGCGGGCGTGACGACAGCGGCGCCTGCGATAGCGCGCCTGCTGCGCACCGTTGCGGATCTGCCACAGGGGATGGTCGTGCTGCCGGGGCTCGACATCGGCATGGCGGGCGAGGAATGGGAAGCGCTGGGGCCGGTGAAAACGGATCCCGAAAAACCCGGCGACCGGCCGCTTGAAACGCATCCGCAATATCATCTGAAGTTGCTGCTTGGTCGCATGGGCGTGTCGCGGGACGAGGTGCAGTCGTGGGACGCAGCCTCTCCCTTTGACGGCCCCGATGCACGTGCGTCCTTCACCTCGCTGCTGTTCGCGCCCGCCGATTACACCGCCCGCTGGCAGCAGGCGCGCGATCTGGGCGAGGGCATTGCCGGGGTGACTGCCGCAGTGTTCGGCGATGACGGGCAGGAAGCGCAGGGAATTGCGCTGATGATGCGCGCGGCGCTCGAAACGCCTGCGCGCACGGCGGCGTTGGTGACACCCGACCGGGGACTGGCGACGCGTGTCGCGGCGGCGCTCGCACGTTGGGACATATCGGTCGACGACAGCGCGGGGCAACCGCTGGGACAGACACCGCCAGGCGCGCTGCTGCTCGCGCTCGCCGAATTCGCCGCGGCGTTCGACCCGGTGCGCCTGATCGCGCTGCTCGGCCATCCGCTCGTGCGTGCGGGCGATACAAGGCTCGGTTGGCTCGATCAGGTGCGGCGGCTCGATCTGGTGCTGCGCGGCCCCGGACTGGTGCCGGGCTGGGGCGGGGTTACGGCGCGTATCGCGGCGCTCGCCGCCGATCCGAAGGCGCGCGGTCATTCGGCAGCGCAGGCGATCGAACCATGGTGGGACGATGTCGTCGCAGGGCTCGGAGCGGCGCTCGCGCCGTTTGAAGCGGGCGCCTCCGCACCGCCATCGGTTTTGCTCGGCGCATTGCAGTCGGCGCTCGGCTGGTTGACCGGCGACGGCGTGTGGTCAGGGCACGCGGGCCGCGCGCTGTCCGAAATCTTCGATCGCTGGGCGCTCGCGAAGGGCGACGGACCGGCGCTCGTAGCGCCCGACGATTTCCCAGCGATGCTGACCGATCTCCTGTCGGGAGAAAGCGTGCGGCCGCCCTATGGCGGGCATCCGCGATTGTTCATCTGGGGGCTGCTCGAAGCGCGGTTGCAGCGCGCCGATGTGATGATCCTCGGCGGGCTCGACGAAGGTCGCTGGCCGCAGCAGCAAAGCCCCGACCCGTGGCTTGCACCGGGCATCCGGCGAATGCTGGGGCTTGCCGCGCCCGAACGCCAGCAGGGCGCGGCAGCGCATGATTTCGCGGGCGCTTTTGCGGCGCGCAAGGTGGTGGTGACGCGCGCGATGCGCAGCGGCGGCGACCCGGCGGTGGCATCGCGCTTCTGGCTGCGGCTCGCGGCGCTTGCGGGCGAATTGCCCGAAGCGCGTGTGGGCGGCGACAGTGTCACGGCACTGGCGGCGGCGCTCGATGTGCCGGCGGGGCCAATCGCGCCCGCGCGGATGCCGGAGCCGCGGCCGCCCGTCGACGCGCGGCCCGACCATATCAGCGTCACCGGCGTCGACCTGCTTGCGAAGGATCCTTACGCCTTTTACGCGGGACGCATCCTGCGGCTGTCGGTGCTCGATCCGCTGCGCGCCGGCCCCGATCCGCGGTGGCTCGGCACGCGCGTCCATGCGTTCATGGAGGATTGGCAGCGCGCCGGGGCGACGCCCGACGCGCTCGAGGTCGAACTCGGCCGCCTGCTGGACGACCCAGCGCTCGATGCGCTCGCGCGCGCATTCTGGTTCCCGCGGATCGAGCCGGCGCTGCGCTGGGCGGCAGGGCGCGTGTGGGAAGCCCGCATCGAGGGGCGCGAGCCGATCGCGACAGAGGCTAGCGGCATGCACGAACTCGACGGCATTCGCCTGTCAGGCAAGGCCGATCGCATCGACCGGCTGTCCGACGGCAGTCTTGCCATCGTCGATTACAAGACAGGGGCGGCGCCGAGCGGCAGCGCGGCGGCGGGTGGGCTCGATAATCAATTGGGTCTGCTCGGGCTGCTCGCCGAAATGGGCAAGGTTGACGGCGTGGCCGCAGGACCGATCAACGCGCTCGAATATTGGAGCCTGAAGGCCGACCGCGCCAAAGCTGTCGACGGCAGCATCGCGGCCACGCATGGGTCGCGGCGCAAGCTCAAAACTGCCGAAGAGGCGGTTGCGCGGGCCTATGACGCGTTCGCCGAACTGACTGCCTCCTATTTGCTCGGCGACGGCGCGTTCGCGCCGGGCGACAATGCAAAGCGCTTTACCGATTACGACCAGTTGATGCGCCGTGATGAATGGTTCGGGCGTGGCAGAGATTTGGGCGGCGAACTGCCATGACGCGGCTCCACGATCTCGATCCCGGCCAACAGGCAGCGGCCGAGCCGGGCGAGCATGTCTGGCTCGGCGCTTCGGCGGGGACGGGCAAGACGCAGGTGCTGTCGGCACGGGTGCTGCGGTTGATGCTAGCGGGGGTCGCGCCCGACGCGATCCTTTGCATCACCTTCACCAAGGCGGGCGCCGCAGAGATGGCGCACCGCATCCACGAGCGGCTGGCCCTGTGGGTACGGATGGGCGACGCCGACTTGCGGGTCGACCTCAATGCGCTCGGCGCCGATTGGCAGCAACCGGGCGTCCTCGATCGTGCTCGCTCACTCTTTGCCACCGTGATCGACAGCGCCCCGGGCGCGATCCGCGTCCAGACGATCCACAGCTTCTGCCAGACGCTGCTCGCGAGCTTCCCGCTCGAGGCGAAGATCATGCCGGGCTTTCGCGCGCTCGAAGAGGGTGAGGCGGCGGAGTTGCAGCGGCAAGTGATGGGAAAGCTGCTCGCCGAGGCCGGCGCCGACGGCGACGCAATGCGGGGGCAGGCTGCGATGCTGTCGCGGCGGATGGGGCAGGATGCCGCGATGGCGTTCCTTGTCCGTTGCGCACACGCCTTTGCCGCGCCGTTCCAGACGCGCGTCCTGCCGCCGCGTGCACATGATCTGCGCGCGGCGCTGCGGCTGCCCGATGGCGATCCCGACGCCTGGCTGGCGGGGAGGATCGCGGACGGAGCTATCAGCGACGCGCATATCGGCATGGTCGCGGCGAGCGGCGCGAATTGGGGGACGAAGACGGGGCTCGGCTGTGCGGACGCGATGGCGCGCTGGCTGGCCGCCGATGCGCCGGCCCGTGCAGCGACGCTCCGCGACCTGCTTGGCTGTTTCCTCACCGGCAAGGGCGAGCTGCGCGCCGATTTCGCGGGCGACAAGGGGCGGATGACCGATTGTCTGGATAGCGCAGTGCGCGTCGTCGAGGCGGCGCAAAGCCTGCTTGCTTCGGCGACCGCGATGCGGGTTGCCGACGAACTGGCTGCGGCGTGGGATCTGGGGAGCCGCTTTGCCGAGGCCTATGCACTGGCGAAGCGCGAGGGCGGGCTCGCCGATTTCGACGATCTAATTGCGATCGCCGGGTCGCTGCTGCGGCTCGGCCAGTTCGGCGAATGGGTACGCTTCAAGCTCGACCAGCGCACCGACCATATATTGGTCGACGAGGCACAGGATACGAATACGCGGCAGTGGGCGATCGTCGCTGCGCTGGCTGACGAGTTTTTCGCGGGCGAGGGCGCAAAGGACGGGCGCGTCCGCACGATGTTCACCGTCGGTGACCGAAAGCAGGCGATCTTCGGTTTTCAGGGAACTGAGCCCGCCGCGTTCGAGGCGGCACGCATCCGCTTCGGCGAATGGGCGGCTGACGGTGGTCAGCCCTTCGCTGAGGTCGACCTGGTCACAAATTATCGTTCAAGCCCAGCGGTGCTCGATGTCGTCGACGAATGGGTCGCGGGCGGCGGGACCGGGCTGATGGGGCTCGCGAGCGATGAACCGCCGCATCTGCCGTTCCGCAGCGCGCATCCAGGACGTGTGGAATTGTGGCAGCCGCTGCCCGTGGGCAAGGCGATAGCGGCCGAGGGCGAGAGCGAAGAAGGCGCGGACGAGGATATGCCCGAGGAGGGCGGCGGCGATCCGCTCGCCCCCGCGAACGATCCCGCGAGCCTCAGGTTATCGCGAGCGCTTGCCGACGAGGTCCAGGGCTGGATCGAGCATGGCAAGGACGGGCGCAGCGTCGCGCCCGGCGATATTTTGATCCTCGTCCGTCGGCGCCGCGACCTGGCGGCACGGATAGTTGCACGGTTGCAGTCGCTTGGCGTGCCCGTCGCGGGGGTCGACCGCTTTGCGCTGACGCAGCCGCTTGGCGTGCAGGACCTGTTGTCGGCGATGCGTTTTGCGATCCAGCCGCTCGACGATCTCAATCTTGCTGCGCTGCTGGTGTCGCCGTTGATCGGCTGGTCGCAGGATGATCTGTTCGGCTTTGCCCACGGCCGCGGCAAGCGCGCCTTGTGGGAGCAGCTTCGCGCGCGCGAAGCCGAAGTGCCCGCCTCGACGATGACGGCGCTGCGCGGATTGCTCGGCATGGCCGATTTCACGACGCCCTATCGTTTCCTCGATCACGTGCTGTCGGGACCGATGCAGGGGCGTCGGAGGCTTTATGCGCGGCTGGGGCGCGAGGCGCGCGATCCGATCGACGAATTGCTGAACCAGGCGCTTGCGTTCGAGCGATTGCATATCCCCTCGCTGCTCGCCTTTCTGAGCGACGTCGAGGCGAGTCGTGTCGATATCAAGCGCCAGACTGAAGCCCGCAGCGATGTCGTGCGCGTGATGACCGTGCACGGGTCGAAGGGGTTGCAGGCGCCGATCGTCATCCTTGCCGATGCAACCGACGACCCGGAGCAGCGCCAGCGCGGGTTCGACCTGTCGTTCGAAGGCTGGGACAGGCTGCCCGTGTTCGGCATGGGGCGCGACGAACGATACGGCGCGATCGCCGCCGCCCATGATGCCAAGGCGCGCGCCGAGATCGAGGAACATTGGCGGCTGCTCTATGTCGCGATGACGCGGGCCGAGGAATTGCTCATAGTTACCGGCGTCACGAAGAAGGAGGATCGTTCGCTGCCCGAACTGTGCTGGCATGCGGCGGTCGACCGGGTAATGGAAGGCATGGGGTGCGATTGGCAGGATGCCGGACCGCGCTGGGGGCAAAAGCGCGTCCATGCCGTGAATGAAAAGGCGTGGGCGCGGCGGCGGGACAAGCCGGTTGCCGGGACGCCTGGAGTGGTTATCCCCGATTGGGCGACGAAGCCCGCCCCAGAAGAGGCACGCCCGCCGCGCCCGCTTGCGCCGTCCGCGCTGGGCGAGGACGATGTCGCATCGCCGCCGCAGGGCGGCGAACGGTCGGTTGCAGTCGAGCGTGGCCTGCTGCTTCATGCACTGTTCGAACGGTTGCCGCCGGTGGCGCCCGCGCGTCGACGTATCGCGGCGGAACATTGGCTCAAGATGCAGGCGGCGGCGCTGGACGACAGCGCGCGGGGGGCAATGGTGGACGAGGTATTGGGCGTTCTGGACGATCCCGCGCATGCGGGGCTGTTCGGACCTGATTCGCTCGCCGAAGTGCCCCTGTCGGCGGTGGTGGACGGCGTCGTCGTCGCCGGCATCGTCGACCGGCTGCTCGTCGCCGATGGGACCGTGACGGTGGTCGATTACAAGACGGGGCGACATGTGCCGGCGAGCGCTGCCGACGTTCAGCCCGCCTATCTTCGCCAGATGGCCGCGTATCGCGATGCGCTTGCCGCCATTTTTCCGGGCCGGCGAGTCGAGGCGGCGTTGCTCTATACGGCGGCTGCCCGGCTGATCCGGCTGGACGACGCGTTGCTCGATGCACACAAGCCGGGCTTGACGGCAACCAAGGCGAATTTGCCGGGCTCAGCCCTTGAGCCGGACGCACCGACGCCCTAGTTTGGGGGCAACGATATTTCAGGAGTCCAACATATGGGTACCAAGGCAATCAGCGACGACAGCTTCCAGGCAGACGTCCTCGACAGCGACACCCCCGTGCTCGTCGATTTCTGGGCCGAATGGTGCGGCCCGTGCAAGATGATCGGCCCGTCGCTCGAGGAAATCGCCGACGAACTGGGCGAAAAGGTCGTGATCGCAAAGCTGAACATCGACGATCATCCGAACGCCCCCGCCAAATATGGCGTGCGCGGCATTCCGACGATGATCCTGTTCAAAAATGGCGAGATCGCCGACACCAAGGTCGGTGCGGCACCGAAGAGCGCGCTCAAGGGCTGGCTCGAAGGCGCGCTGTAACTGATGCAAGGGCCCCGGCGAAAACCGGGGCCTTTTTGTTTTCAGGTCAGCGGAATCATGACCTGTTCGGCATAGCCTGGCCGTGATCTGAGCCGCGCGTACCACGCCTCGAGATGAGGGAGTGCGGGCCGCTCGATTTCGAGCGAGAGCCAAGTATGGACGTAAACGCCCATCGGGATATCGCCGATGCCGAAATCCGCGCCCGAAAGCCAGGGCCACTGTCCCAGCGCGGCGTCGAGGACAGTCATTCGCTTGGCACAACGTTCGGCTGACGCGGCAATCGCCGCCGGATCGCGCTGTTCGGCTGTCTTGCGAACCAGATTCACGAACGCGTCGCGCTGCCCTTCGGCATAATCGATCTGCCAGTCCATCCATTTGTCGGCGACTGCGCGGGCCGCCGGGTCGGCAGCCCAAAATCGCTCGCCGCCATGTTTTGCGGCGAGATAGCGCAGGATCGCGTTCGATTCCCACAGGATGACGCCGTCGTCCTCGATCGTCGGGATCAGTGCGTTGGGGTTCTTCGCCAGATAGGCGGCATCCATTCCGAACTGTCCGCCGACGTCGTGGCGTTCGAAGGGCAGGCCGAGTTCGACGGCGAACCATGCGACCTTTTTGACATTGTGCGAGTTGAGGCGGCCCCAGATGGTGAGCATCGGCTCAGCTCCGATAGTCGGCGTTGATGCTGATGTAGCCGTGCGTCAGGTCGCAGGTCCAAACGGTCGCGCGGCCTTCGCCGAGACCGAGATCTGCGCCGACGCGGATGTCCTGGCTTTTCAGATGCGCGGCCACCGGCGCCTCGTCATAGCCGTCGACCGGCAGGCCGTCCTTTGCGACCCAATGATCGCCGAAGCGGATCGCAAGCTTGTCGCGGTCGGCGGGTTCGCCCGCCTTGCCCACCGCCATCACGACGCGGCCCCAGTTGGCATCCTCGCCCGCGATCGCAGTCTTGACCAGCGGTGAGTTGGCGATGGCGAGCGCAACGCGCTTGGCGCTGTCGTCGGTGGTGGCGCCCGTCACCTGTATTTCGATGAACTTCGATGCGCCTTCGCCGTCGCGCACGACCTGATGCGCGAGGTCGAGTGCGACGGCGCGGATCGCGGCGTAAAGCGCATCGGCGCCCGGATCGTCGCGGGTATTGAGCGGCGCATTGCCGGCCTGTCCCGTCGCAAACAGCAGCACCGTGTCGCTGGTCGAGGTGTCGCTGTCGACGGTGATGCTGTTGAAGCTGCCCCCGGTCGCCTCGCTCAGCATCTCCTGCAACAGTGCAGGCGCAACTGCGGCGTCGGTAAAGATATAGCCGAGCATCGTCGCCATGTCGGGGGCGATCATGCCCGATCCCTTGACCACGCCAGCAACCTGCACGGTCGTGCCGCCGACAATTGCGCTGGCGCCCGATCCCTTGGCAAAGGTGTCGGTGGTGCCGATGGTTTCGGCGACGGCTTCCCACGAGCAGACGGCGGCGGTCAGTGCGGCCTCGACGCCGGCGCGCGCCTTGTCCTTGGGCAACGGTACGCCGATCACGCCGGTCGAGCTTACAAAGACTTCGTTTGCGTCGCAGCCGAGATGCCCGGCGACCTGAGCCATGATCTGCTCGACCGCCTCGCGGCCGCGATAACCGGTGAAGGCATTGCTATTGCCAGCGTTGACGATCAGCGCACGGCCTTTGCCGCCCTTGACCTGTTCGCGGCCGAGCTCGACTTCCGACGAGCAGCAGACGTTGCGCGTGAATACGCCCGCGACTGCGGTGCCGGGCGCAAGCTCGACATAGGTGAGGTCGCAGCGGTCCCAATTCTTGTACTGCGCGCGCGCGACGCGGCGCGTAACCCCGGCGATGTCGGGGAGGGCGGGAAAAGATTCGGGGGCGAGCGGTGAGCGGGTCGTCATGATGGACCCGCGCATAGCCGCTCTTCCCCCAACGCAAAACCCCTCCTCTTCAGAGGAGGGGGCTTGATCCTCCCCACGGCTGCGCCGCAGGGAGGATATTGAGATCAGGCGGGAATGCCGCTGATCGACTTCACTTCCATGAAGTCCTTGAGGCCGAACACGCCGCCTTCACGGCCGTTGCCCGACGCCTTGTAACCGCCGAATGCCGCGCCCGGACCGGGGCCCCATGCGTTGACCGCGACCATGCCGGCGCGCAGCTTCGGCGCCAGGCCGGCCGCCTTCGCGGGATCGCCCGAGATGACCGCTGACAGGCCATATTCGGTGTCGTTGGCGATATCGACGGCTTCGTCGAGGTCGCCATAGGCCATGATCGTCGCGACGGGGCCAAAGATTTCCTCATTGGCGATGCGCATGTCGCGCGTGACGCCCGAGAAGACCGTCGGCTTGATATAATAGCCGCGGTTGACGTTCGAGGGCAGGCCTGTGCCACCGGTTTCGAGCGTCGCGCCTTCGTCGATCGCTGACTGGATCAGGCCCTGGATCTTGTCGAACTGCGCCTTGTTGACGACGGGGCCGATGTGGCCACCCTCGGCCTGCGGATCGCCGACCGAGGTGCCGTCGAACATTGCCTTGATCACGCCAACGGCTTCGGCTTCGCGGTCCTTCTGGACGAGAATGCGCGTCGGGGCGATGCAGCTCTGACCGGTGTTGACCAGGACGCCCTGGACCGTCGGCGGCAACACAGCGGCAAAATCGGCGTCGGGCAGGACGATGTTCGGCGACTTGCCACCGAGTTCCTGATGGACGCGCTTAACGGTGTCGGCCGCCGCCTTGGCGACGAGGATGCCGGCGCGGGTCGATCCGGTGAAGCTCACCATTTCGATGCCGGGGTGCGCGCTGATCGCGTTGCCGACCGTCGGGCCGTCGCCCTGCACGAGGTTGAAGACGCCCGGCGGCACGCCCGCGGCGTCGAGGATTTCGGCGAAGATGACCGCGTTGCCGGGGCATTCTTCCGACGGCTTGAGCACCATCGTGTTGCCAGCGGCGAGCGCGGGGGCGACCTTCAGCGCAATCTGGTTGAGCGGCCAGTTCCATGGCGTGATCATGCCGACGACGCCGATCGGTTCATAGGCGATCATGCCCGCGGCATATTTTTCGGTGAAGCTGAAGTCTTTCAGCGCGGCGATCGTGCCGATGAAGCCGCCGATGCCGGCGCCGACCTGCGCGGTGCCCGCGAAGCTGACCGGGGCGCCCATTTCGGATGCCATCGACTTTGCGAGGTCGGGCGCGCGCTTCTTATACTCTTCGACAATGCGGTTCAGCAGGTCGAGACGCTCTTCGCGCGTCGTCTGCGAGAAGCTCTTGAAGGCTTCCTTTGCGGCGGCGACAGCATCGTCGACGTCGGCCGGAGTGCCGAGCACGACGGTCGAGGCCGCTTCTTCGGTCGCGGGGTTGATGACGTCGTGGAGCTTGCCGCCCTTGCTGTCGACCCAGCGGCCGCCGATGTAATTTTGCTTGAGATGCGTTTCGGTGCTCATCATTCTTCTCCCATCGGCGGTCAATTCCGTCTCGGATTGCTACCTAATCACTGTGCCTGATGAATCAAGCGCGGCCAACTGTGAAAGACGGCAGTTTAGCGCTTTTCAGCAGAAAGGCGTGACATCAGGATGGCAGCGCGCGTCGCCTGCCGGCTGATGCTGGGGATATCGACCGCTTCGCCCGGCGCATGGTCGCCGGTACTGTACGGCCCGAGTCCCGCGAGCCCGTCGACGTCGGCGGCGACGAAGCTGATATCGCCCGCGCCGCGCTTCAGCGGATCGAGCGGCGCCATTTCGGCAAGGCCGAGGTCGCGGTTCACGCCATTGAGTTTTGCGAGCAGCGCACGGTTTCCATCGGTCGGCGCCATCGACGGATAGCCGCCCGGATCGAAGCTCAGCTTGGCGTCGGTACCCGGCGCATGCTCGGCGACGATCGCGGCCATCTTCGCTTTCACCCGTTCGATTTGTTCGGGCGACAGCGCGCGGAGGTCGCCGCGCGCGATTGCGATCGGCGCGATGATGTTTGTCTTGCCGTTCACCGTCGCGCGTATGCCGCCCGCGTCGAGTTCGGCCTGCTGCCCGCCCGCGATCAGCCCGACGTTGAAGGTGAGGTTCGGTTCGGGGAGTTCGGTGCGGAAACGGTAGACGATCCGCGTCAGCTCATAGATTGCGCCGTCGCCCGCCGCGGCGCTGAAAATGCCGGAGCTGTGCGCGCTCTTGCCCGTGGCGGTGACGGTCCAGCTATCCGACGAGCGCCGTGCGACGGACCCCATGTCCGCGCCATTGTCGCGGACGAGCCCTTCGAAATCGAGCGCAACGTCGCTGCGCTTGCCTGCATCGATCAGGTCGGCGCGCGCCTTTTCGATCGGGCTGCCCGAATCCTCTTCGTCGCCGGTCATGTGGATTTCGATATTCGCGTCCTTGAGCGTGCCGGCGGCCTTCATCGCGCGTAGGGCCGCGACGATCACGACCATGCCGCCCTTGTCGTCGCCCGCGCCGGGTCCTTCGCCCATATCGCCCTTGCGTGTGAACTTCTGGAACGGCGAGTCGGGTTCGAACACCGTGTCGAGATGCGCGATGAGGAGCAGGCGCTTGGCATCGGGCTTGCCTGTATGCGTCGCGATCAGGTGGCCGGCGCGGCCGGTATCGCGCATCGGTTTCCATTCGACCTTGAAGCCTAGCGGCTCGAGTTCGGCGCGCATCATCGCTCCGACCTTTTCGACGCCTTCCAGATTCTGCGAGCCGCTGTTCTGGTTGACGAGCTTTTCGAGCAGGGCCAGCGAGCGCGCCTGTTCGGCGTCGACCGTTTTCGCCATGCCGCTTTCGGCCTTCGACAGCTTTGCTTGCGCTGCCGGGATCAGCGCGAGTTGAAGGGCGACGATAGCGGCAAAGGGCAATGATTTCATGGGGAGGCCTCCTATGGAGGCGCCCTTGTGCCGTGCCTTTCCGTTCGCGGCAAGCGTTCAGCCGGACAGTCGCTCCGCGACGTCAGTTTCGCGGACGCACCATGAAGATGTTGCCCGACACGCTGACGATATAGAGGTTGCCCGCGCTGTCCTCTCCGAAAGACGCGAGTTGCCGGAGCGTGTCGACATCGGGCCTGAAGTCGTCGTTGCGGTTGGCGAAACGCGACGATGGCAATGTCTGTCCTTGCGCGAAGTCGGCGAACGGCAGCGTCCACACATTGGCCGAGATGAAGTCGCCAAAGACATATTGTCCGCGCAGCGATGCGATCGGTCCGCGATAGACATAGCCGCCGATCACGCTGCGGCCGAGGGCGGGCGCATATTCTGCGACCGGTGGCGTGAGACCTGAGGGCGGCGTGCCACGGTTGACGCGTGTTCCCTCCATGAAGGGCCAGCCGAAATTGAGTCCCGGCGTACCGATTGGCAACATGCTGATTTCTTCCATATTGCTCTCCCCCACGTCGCCGATCACCAAGGTCGATCCCTGGAAGGACGCCCGGAACGGATTGCGGAGGCCGCGTGCGAAGACATAGGGGTCTCCGCCACCGGAAATATAGGGATTGCCCGGCGCCGGAACGAAGCGATTGGCGTTCGCCGGATCGACCGCGAGCCGCAGTATCTTGCCGAGGCGCGAATTCGTGTCCTGCGCGGGGTCGCCGCCCGTGGCGCCGTCGCCAATAGCGACATAGATGTTGCCATCGGGACCATAGCCGATCCAGCCGCCATTGTGATTGGAGGAGTCGGCGTGCGGAACCGATAGAGCGGTTATATAGGTCGTCTCAGGCGACGCGGTGCCCAGCGTGTAGCGGCGGACCTGCACCGAGCCGTCGGGCCCGGTGGCGACGACCATCAACTGGTTCACATTGTTTGGATTGACGGCGAGCCCCAGCAGTCCGCGTTCGCCGCCCGACGAAAGATCGGTGATGTTGAGAACGCGCGTGCTGCTGCCGGTCGTCGGATTGAACCGATAGACCCCGCCACCATTCTCCACGACATAGACGTTGTTGCTGTCGCCGGGGATCGGCGCAAGATAGACGGGCCGGCTGAAGCTGGTCGATCCGACGGGCGCCACGCGCCCGACCGAGATTCCGTCGGCGCTGTTGGTCACGGTGATGTTGACCGTCAGCGTCGCACTCGCGCGGCCGTCGCTGACGCGGAGTTGGACGTTGTAGACATTGTTGCGATCGGCATCGGTCGGCGCGGAATAGTTCGGCGCGGTGTTGAACCGGAGTGCACCCGCGGACGTAATCGAGAAAACCCCCGCATCGGCGCCGCCGTCGATGCTGAATGTCAGCGCATCGCCGTCGGGATCGCTTGCGGTGGCCTGATAGGCGCTGGTGGTGTTTTCGACGATGCTTGCAGTCTGTGCCGAGGTGAAGCTGGGCGGAGAGTTGCTGGCGGGTGGCGGCGTGCTGCCGCCTCCGCCCCCTCCGCCGCCGCCGCACGAAGCGAGGATCAAGGGGAAAAGGGCGGTAAAAACTCGCATCCGCATGGGCAACAGCCTTTCGCAATCGAACGAACCCGGCGGGCAGCCTGTCACCCATCGGCGGGGATCGCAACCTCGCTGATTTACCAACTTATATATTGGAATCGGTTCGTCTCAGGCGAGCTCCTTGACCTCGTCGAAATCGTCCAGCTTGTCGAGCGCGTCGCGGGCGATTTTCCGAAGGGCGGAGCGGTTCACCATCAAGCCCTTCGACCCATCACCGGTCAAATCGTCGATCGTGAACGCGACCTTCGTTCGGCCCGGCGCCAATTCTTCAAAGGTGAATTTCAGCCCCGTCTTCAACGCGCCATCGTCGACGCTGTAGATCAGGTGCGTTTCGCGCGGGATTTCCATCGCAACCGCAATCTTCACCTTTTGCGCATCGGGCCGCTCGTCGGGGATCATCTTGTCGAATCCGGGTTCGCCCTTTTGCACGATGAGCTCATAGAGCCGTGTCGATCCGCCGTTGGTGACGAGCGGCAAGCCGGTGAAGGCGCTGTCGTTACCGAACATCTTCGCGAACACCTCCTCGCGCGGCGCGGCAACGATGCGTGTCTCGTTCGCCAGCTCGGCAATCTTGCCGCAGCCGGTTGCAAGCAGCATCGCGATGATCGGAACTATCATGCGAAACATTGAATATCCCCCCGATTCGTCCTGCTATTAGCGCGTTCGGCTTATCAAAAAGTAATCGCCAGAAAGTCGACGGGGTGTAAAGTATGTTTGACAGATCGGCTGATGATATGTAAAGAGTTCTTTACAGGAAGGGCCTTGGCTGTTGGAAAATCGGGTTCGCGAATATCGGGAGAAGGCGGCGTGGAGCCAGGGCGAACTCGCTCGCCGGCTCGGCGTGTCGCGCCAGACGATCAACGCGGTCGAAACCGACAAATACGACCCCAGCCTGCCGCTTGCATTGCGCATGGCTCGATTGTTCGGGCTCGAGGTACGCGAGCTGTTTGTCGATCATTGGTTGCCGGAGGACGAAGGATGAACAAGGCCGTGACAGGAAATCGGGCGTCGCAGGTCAAGGCTTCGGCCCTCAAGATGCTGGTGGGCGCGATGGTGGGCGCGGGATTTTCCGCGGCGGCGCTTGCGCTGGCGGGCGCCGGGTTGCTCGATGCAATGGGCCCGTCGCGCGTGGCGCTGGCCGGCGTCGGCCTGGTCTATCTGCTGATGGGGGCCTTCGTAGGCTTCGGCCTTGTTGCACCACAGGCGGGCGCGAAGCTCCTCAACGTCGGCGATGCCGACGAACTGCGTGACGAGCGCAGCACGCTTGCGCAGTCGACCGCAGTCATGGGCATCACGGGGATCGTGCTCGTCCTGCTCGCGTTGGCGCGTGGGCCGGGATTCGCGGCGGGGCCGGTTTCCGCCGAAGTTGCGATCGGCGCGCTGCTCCTGTCGACCGCCGCGGGCGTGTGCGCAAGCTGGCGGTGGCGTGGCGCCTTCGACGAGTTGAGCTGGCAACTCGGTCTCGAAGGCTGCCTGTGGGCCTTCTGCCTGAGCTGGGTCATTCTGTCGCTTTGGGCGGCGGCCGATTTCCTCGGCTTCGGCGCGGTGCTCTCACCGATCGACGTCGTCACGACGCTTTCGGCTATGTTGCTGCTGGGTTCGTTCGTCGCGATCGGAAAGCGCGGAATGATGACCCGCTGACGAAAAAGGGCGCCCGGTTCCCCCGAACCGGACGCCCTTCCTTAGGCGATCTGACCCTGTCGGATCAGGCGCTGTAGTACATGTCGAACTCGACCGGGCTCGGCGTCTGTTCGAAACGATAGACCTCGTCCCACTTCAGTTCGACATAGGCTTCGATCTGGTCCTTGCTGAACACGTCGCCCTTGAGCAGGAAGTCGTGGTCGGCGAGCAGGCTGTCGAGCGCTTCGCGGAGGCTTCCGCACACGGTCGGGACTTCGCTCAACTCTTCGGGCGGCAGGTCGTACAGATTCTTGTCCATCGCGTCGCCGGGGTGGATTTTGTTCTGGATACCGTCGAGGCCCGCCATCAGCAGCGCCGAATAGCAGAGATAGGGGTTCGCCATCGCGTCGGGGAACCGGAACTCGACGCGCTTCGACTTCGCGCCCGCACCGTACGGGATGCGACACGAGGCCGAACGGTTGCGGCTCGAATAAGCGAGCAGCACCGGAGCTTCGAAACCGGGGACGAGGCGCTTGTAGCTGTTCGTCGTCGGGTTGGTGAAAGCGTTGAGGGCTTTGGCATGCTTGACCACGCCGCCGATGAAATAGAGGCACATGTCCGAAAGGCCAGCATAGCCGTTGCCGGCAAAGAGCGGCTTGCCCTTTTCCCAGATCGAGATGTGGGTGTGCATGCCGCTGCCATTATCGTCCTTGATCGGCTTCGGCATGAAGGTCGCGGTCTTGCCATAGGCGTGCGCGACCTGGTGCACGACATATTTGTAGATCTGCATGCGGTCGGCGGTTTCGGTCAGCGTGCCGAAGGTGAGGCCCAGTTCGTGCTGCGCGGCGGCGACTTCATGGTGATGCTTGTCGCAGGGCAGGCCCATTTCGAGCATCGTCGAGACCATTTCGGCGCGGATGTCGACGGCGCTGTCGACCGGCGCGACGGGGAAATAGCCGCCCTTGGCACGCGGACGGTGCGCAAGGTTGCCGCCCTCATAGCTGCGGCCGGTGTTGGTCGGCAGTTCGATATCGTCGATCTCGAAACCCGACTTGTTGTAGCCGGTTTCGAAACGGACGTCGTCGAACATGAAAAATTCGGCTTCGGGGCCGACATAGACGGTGTCGCCGATGCCGGTCGAGGCGACATAGGCCTCGGCGCGCTTCGCGGTCGTGCGCGGGTCGCGGGCATAGCCTTCGCCGGTCGACGGTTCGACGATGTCGCAGAAAATCACCAGCATCGGGGTGGCCGAGAAGGGATCATCATAGACGGCATCGAGGTCGGGCTTCAGGATCATGTCCGACTCGTTGATCGCCTTCCAGCCTTCGATCGACGAGCCGTCGAACATCAGGCCGTCTTCGAGTTCGTCCTCGCCGAGGATCGACGCGACCATGGTCAGGTGCTGCCACTTGCCCTTGGGGTCGGTGAAGCGCAGGTCGACCCACTCAATGTCGTTTTCCTTGATCCGCGCGATGATATCCTTGGGCTTCGTAGCCATCGTCTATGCTTCCTTCTTGCGAAATGGTCCGGCGTGCCGGGGGTTGTCGGGTTTTCGAAAAATGCGAAAGATTAAAGCGCGTCCTCGTTGCGTTCGCCGGTGCGGATACGGAGCGCCGTTTCGACCGGGATGACGAAGATCTTGCCGTCGCCGATGCGGCCAGTCTGCGCAGCGGCGGCGATCGCCTCCACCACACGTTCCGCCATCGAGTCTTCGACGATGACTTCGAGCTTCACCTTGGGCAGAAAGTCGACGACATATTCGGCGCCGCGATACAGTTCGGTGTGACCCTTCTGCCGTCCGAAACCCTTGGCCTCGGTGACGGTGATGCCGCTGACACCCACTTCGTGCAGCGCTTCCTTCACTTCGTCGAGTTTGAACGGCTTGATGATCGCCTCAATCTTCTTCACGCTTTTCGTCCCCCTTTGGGCTGGCCGCCGCTCCTTGCGCGTCAAGCCGGATCAGGCGTGCCTGGTCCGGTCTGCCGTCGAGTCGGTGCGATGTCCCGCCATCTTGCACCAATCAAAAGCCGTGCCAATTGGCGAATCGCGGGGATTTGGTAAGAAATTTGAAACGAAAGAACGCTGCTGCCCAAGGGCTGGGCAACGACGTTCTTCGGCTGCCTAAATTTTGAGCAGTCAGCGTCCCATCGGCGCCGAGGAGTCGGCCAGATTGGCTTTGGTCCAGTTCGACCGCTCGATGACATAGGCGCGAATCGCCTCGGCATCGGCGGGGGTGAGCACATTGGCGAAGCTCACCATGCCGCGGTCTTTCAGGGCGCCGCCGATTACGACGCCCTTCCACGCCTCGGCATTGGCGAGGGTGCCCGAGACGCGCAGGTCGGGGGTGAAGCCGTTGCCGATCGCGCTGTCGCCGTGACAGACGATGCAATAGCGCCCGAAATGCGCCTTGCCTGCCGAAACCTGCGCCGGCGATGCGGTCATCGGCGGCGGGTTCCATGCGAGCGCGGCGGAGGACGGCGGAGCAGGGAGTTTCACCGTGCCGCCAATCTTCATCACGACAAGGCGCGGGATGTTCGGGATCTTGCGCGTCGCGCCGCCCGCGACCCCGGCGACAAGCGGAAAGGCGCCGCCCTTGCTCGTCATGAACGCCACATATTGGACGCCGCCGACGCGGAAGGTCGAGGGCGCGCTGACGATCCCCGATTGCATGTCGAGGTCGAGCAATTGCTTGCCGGTGTCGGCGGTATAGGCGCGGAAGCGACCGAGGCTGGTGCCCTGGAAGACAAGATTGCCCGCCGTGGTCATCGTACCGCCGTTCCACGCCGCGGGGTGGTCGACCGCCCATGCGACCTTGCCGGTGCGCGGGTCGAATGCCACCAGCCGCCCGGTGGTCGCGGCGACCGCGGCGCGGAACGCTGCCTTGTCGTCGGGGAGCATCGTGCCGGTCAGCGTGGTACCGATGTTGAACCCGACGACCTTGCGTTTGTCGAGTTCGGTCATGTCGGCGAGATAGCCCTGCGGGATTTGCTGCGCGGGGATATAGACGAGGCCGGTTTTCGGATTGTAGCTCATCGGGTGCCAGTTGTGTGCGCCAAGCGCGCCGGGGATCGCGATGAACGGCTTGCCGGTCTTGTAGAAGCGCGCCTCGGGATTCTCGATCGGGCGGCCGCTGGCGAGGTCGTAACCCGTCGCCCAGTTGATCCCGTCAACGAAGGGCTTGGCGTCGATCAACTTGCCACTGGTGCGGTCGATCGTGAAGAAGAAGCCGTTCTTCGGTGCATGGTACAGCACCTTCGTCGGCTTGCCGTTCATCGCCTGTTCGGCGAGGATGATCGGCTGGGTTGCGGTATAATCCCACGTCTCGCCCGGCGTTTCCTGATAATGCCATTTATATTTGCCGGTCGTGGCGTCGAGCGCCACGACCGAGGACAGGAACCAGTTGTCGCCCTCACCATTCGAGCGCGTGCCATGGTTCCATGGGTTGCCGTTGCCGACGCCCAGATAGATTTGGTCCAGATCCTTGTCGTAAACGATCGCGTCCCAGACGGTGCCGCCGCCGCCTGAGGTCTGCCACTCGCCTTTATCGGACCAGGTCGCGTTACCCTTTGATGCGAAGATGTCATCGGACGCCGCGCCGTCCTTCGCCTTGGTCGGATTGGGCGCGGTGTAGAAGCGCCAGCGCTCCTTGCCGGTGTCGGCGTCATAAGCGGTGACATAGCCGCGCACCCCGAATTCGGCGCCGCCGTTTCCGATCAGCACCATATCCTTCACGACGCGCGGCGCGCCCGTGATCGTGTAGGGTTTCGACGTGTCGAAGGTCTGCGTCGACCACAGTTCCTTGCCGGTCTTCCTGTCGAGCGCGATCAGGCGGCCGTCGAGCGCGCCCACGAAGACCTTGTCGCCCCACACCGCAACGCCGCGGTTGACGACGTCGCAGCAAGCAGAAACCGCTCGCTCGCCGGGGACCTTGGGGTCGAACTTCCACAAGGATTTACCGGTCGCGGCGTCCCAAGCGCTGACCTTCGACCAGGCATGGGTGACATACATTACGCCGTCGACGACGACGGGCGTTGCTTCCTGTCCGCGCGCATCGTCAAGGTCGGCTGTCCAGGCGATACCGAGCTCACCCACATTTTCGTCGTTGATATCGGTCAGCGGACTGAAGCGCTGCTCGTCATAGCTGTAACCGATCGCGCCCCAATTATCGCCATTGCCGCCGGTCTTGAGGAGGGTCTCACTGGCTTTCTCGGCATCGTCGATCGATCCGCCGCCTGAAACACTGTCGTTTTTCGACGCGTTGCATGAAGCCAGTGCCAGTGCCGCGCAGCCCAGCAGCGCGGCCGTAAAGACCCGTTTCGCCATCCCTTGCTCTCCCGTTCGACGCCTATCGTTGACGTTAACGTCAAGACTGCGCCCGAAGGCGCATGTACGCAAGCGGGAAAATGGGGGGTGAGGGCGGGGGGCTCTCCTATCGTGACCCTCGAACGAGACACGTGGCTCGCTCGACTTGATTCGGGGTGTGTGCAGGCAAGCGCCGCGTTGAAAGTCATGGACCCCGGATCAAGTCCGGGATGAAGAAACTGGAGTCGTCACGCGGATTATTGCCAGGGCGGCGCGTTCAGACCTTTGGGGCTGGCGGTGAAAATCTCGCAGCCGGTTTCGGTGATGCCGATGCTGTGCTCGAACTGCGCCGAGAGCGAACGGTCGCGGGTGACCGCGGTCCAGCCGTCGGCAAGCATCTTCACCGCATATTTGCCGGTGTTGATCATCGGCTCGATGGTGAAGAACATGCCGGGGCGCAATTCCGGTCCGGTGCCGGGACGGCCGGCGTGGACGACTTCGGGCGCGTCATGGAACATCTGGCCGAGACCATGGCCACAGAAATCGCGGACGACCGAATAGCGATGTCGCTCGGCGTGGGTCTGGATCGCGTGCGCAACGTCGCCCATGCGGTTACCGGGCTTTGCCTGCTCGATGCCGAGCATCAGGCATTCGTAAGTGACCTCGACGAGGCGCTTCGCCTTGATCGGCACATCGCCGACCAGATACATGCGGCTGGTGTCGCCGTGCCAGCCGTCGACGATGCTGGTGACGTCGATGTTGACGATATCGCCCTCGCGTACCGGCTTGTCGTCGGGGATGCCGTGGCAAACGACGTGGTTGATGCTGGTGCAGCAGCTATGCGTAAAACCGCGATAACCCAATGTCGCGGGGATGCCGCCGCCATCGAGCATCATCGTGCGGACAAGGTCGTCGATTGCGGCGGTGGTAACGCCGGGCTGGACGAAGGGAACGAGCGCGTCGAGGATTTCAGCCGACAGCCGGCCCGCCTTGCGCATGCCGGCAAAGCCAGCTTCGTCATGCAGCTTGATCGTGCCGTCGCGAACACGGGCGGGGGCCGCGGCGTCGGCAGCGGTTACGGAGACATAGTCGTACATGCGAGTGATATAGTCGCTGGAGGCTGAAAAAGCGAGGGGCGGCCATCGGCCGCCCCGTCACCTTACTCCGCAGCCTTCTTCGTCTTGTCGGCTTTCGCCTTGCCCTTGCCGGCCTTGGGCGCGGCGGGGGTGATTTCGAAGGCGAGCGGATTGCCGACATGGGCGTCTTCGCCGGTCTTCATCTTTACCTTGACCTCGCCGCCGTGGACCAGCTTGCCGAAGAGCAGTTCCTCGGCGAGCGGCTGCTTGATCTTTTCCTGGATCAGGCGGCCCATCGGACGCGCGCCATAGAGCTTGTCATAGCCCTTGCCGGTCAGCCATTCGCGCGCCGCATCGTCGAGCTGGATGTGGACGTTGCGGTCGGCGAGCTGCAGTTCGAGTTCGAGGATGAACTTGTCGACGACGCGCGCGACAACCTCGGGCGGCAGATAGCCGAAGGGTACGATCGCATCGAGGCGGTTGCGGAATTCGGGGGTGAACATGCGTTTCACCGCCTCTTCCTGCACATCCTCACGCGTCGACTGGCCGAAACCGATCGACTCGCGCGCCATGTCGCTGGCGCCCGCGTTGGTCGTCATGATCAGGATGACGTTGCGGAAGTCGACAGTCTTGCCGTGGTGATCGGTAAGGCGGCCATTATCCATCACCTGCAGCAGGATGTTGAACAGGTCGGGATGCGCCTTTTCGATCTCGTCGAGCAGCAGCACGCAATGCGGATTCTGGTCGATGGCATCGGTAAGCAGACCGCCCTGATCATAGCCGACATAGCCCGGCGGCGCGCCGATCAGGCGGCTGACCGAATGGCGTTCCATATATTCCGACATGTCGAAGCGCTGGAGCGGGATGCCCATGATCGAGGCGAGCTGCTTGGCGACCTCGGTCTTGCCGACGCCGGTGGGGCCCGAGAAGAGATAGTTGCCGATCGGCTTTTCTGGATCGCGTAAACCCGCGCGGCTCAGCTTGATCGCCGACGAGAGCACCTCGATCGCGGTGTTCTGGCCGAACACGACGCGCTTGAGGTCGGTTTCGAGGCTGGCGAGCGTTGCCTTGTCGTCGGTCGACACCGACTTGGGCGGGATGCGGGCCATCGTCGCGATCACGGCCTCGATTTCCCTGGCGGTGATCGTCTTCTTGCGCTTCGACGGCGCGACCAGCATCTGCATCGCGCCGACCTCGTCGATCACGTCGATCGCCTTGTCGGGCAATTTACGATCGTTGATGTAACGCGCCGACAGGTCGACCGCTGCGTTGATCGCGTCCTGCGTGTAACGCACCTGATGATGCGCCTCGAACGCGCTGCGCAGGCCCGCGAGGATTTTCTTCGTATCCTCGAGCGTCGGTTCGACCACGTCGATCTTCTGGAACCGGCGAAGCAAGGCGCGGTCCTTTTCAAAATGGTTGCGGAACTCCTTGTACGTCGTCGAACCGATGCAGCGGATGACGCCGCCCGACAAAGCGGGCTTGAGGAGGTTCGACGCGTCCATCGCGCCGCCCGAGGTGGCACCTGCGCCGATCACCGTGTGGATCTCGTCGATGAACAGGATCGCGTGCGGCAGGCCTTCGAGTTCGGTCACGACCTGTTTCAGCCGTTCCTCGAAATCGCCGCGATAGCGCGTTCCCGCGAGCAGCGCGCCCATGTCGAGCGAATAGATCACCGCGGGCAGCAGCACCTCAGGCACGTCGCCTTCGATGATCTTACGCGCGAGACCTTCTGCGATCGCGGTCTTGCCGACGCCGGGATCGCCGACATAAAGCGGGTTGTTCTTGCTGCGGCGGCAGAGGATCTGGATCGTGCGATCGACCTCGGCGCTGCGGCCGATCAGCGGGTCGACCTTGCCGCCTTTCGCCTTCTCGTTGAGGTTGACGGTGAACTGGTCGAGCGCGGTTTCTTTCTTGTTCTTGCCGTCGGCCTTTTCCTTGGCCTCTTCCTTTTCCTCGGGCTCGGCCTGCGGTGAGGGCTTGCCGCCCTTGCCGACGCCGTGGCTCAAATAAGAGACTGCGTCGAGGCGCGTCAGATCCTGCTGCTGCAGGAAATAGACGGCATAGGATTCGCGTTCGGAGAACAAGGCGACGAGGACGTTGGCGCCCGTCACTTCATCCTTGCCCGACGACTGGACATGCAGGATCGCCCGCTGGACGACACGCTGGAAGCCCGATGTGGGCGATGGGTCGCTATGTCCTTCGACCTTCAAACTGTCGAGCTCGGTGTCGAGATAGTGGACGACCGCCGATTGCAGGTCGTCAAGCGCGACGCCGCAGGCGCGCATCACTTCGGCGGCATGATCGTCATCGATCAGCGCATAGAGCAGATGCTCGAGCGTCGCATATTCGTGGTGACGCTCCGAAGCGGCCTTCAGCGCGTTGTGTAGTGTCTTTTCGAGGCTTTCCGAAAAGGACGGCATGGTCTTCATCTCCTTGCGGGGGCCAGGCCGGGGAGAGCGGCCCCCTTAGAAATGCAACGTGGCGATGCCGCCGCCCCACCGCAAGGGAAAAGCGGTCGGCTTTGTGAAATTACGATGACGGCGGTTGCGGCGCGGTTAACGGGGTGTTCGGAATTTGGGGTGTGGGCGCATCATTGGGGTGAGCGGGCGTGGCTTGTTCTTCCTTCGTCATCCCTGACTTGATCCGGGATCCCGTTTTTTTTGCGCGCCCGCCGGCTCCGGTATCAAGCGGGACCCCGGATCAAGTCCGGAGTGACGATGATGGAGCATGTCCAAAAGAGGTCGCTAGCAGTCCTCGCCCACCCCGGACTCCCAGCAAAAAGAAAGGGGGCCGAAGCCCCCTTTCCGTTTAGCGTTTCAAACCGTCAGTTGAACGACGGTGCCGGCGGGACCGGCGGCGGGGGTGCGTCCGCGTCGTCTTCATGCACTTCGACATGGCCGAGGCCCACGTGGCTGCGCGAACGGCTGTAGACGAAATAGACGACCAGCCCGATCGCGGCCCAGATCAGGAAGAGGTTGATGCTCTTCTGGTCGAGGTTGAAGAAGAGATAGAGGCAACCAAGGATCGCAATCGGCGCCGTGATATAGATCAGCGGCGTCTTGAACGGACGATGGCGGCCCGGATCGGTGCGGCGGATCACCATCACCGCGATCGACACCGCGGCAAAGGCGAAGAGCGTACCCGAGTTCGAGATGTTCGCCAACTGCCCCACGGGGAAGAAGGCGGCGAACAAGGCGACCGCGATACCCGTGATGATCGTGATCACGTGCGGCGTGTTGAACTTCGGATGGATCTTCGAGAAGGCCTGCGGAAGCAGACCGTCGCGGCTCATGACGAAGAAGATACGGGTCTGGCCGAACATCATCATCAGGATGACCGACGGCAGGGCGAGGCCGGCGGCGAGGCCGATCAGGTTGCCGATTTGCGGCCAGCCGATTTCGCGCAGCGTCCATGCCAGCGCTTCCTTCGAGCAGACGACCGCCTGGTCGCCGATCGCGCCGCATGCAGCGGCGAGTTCGCGGCTGCCCGGTTCAAGCGCATGGCCCGCGGCGGCGTCGATGCCAACCGGCTGCGCACCGACGGTGCCGATGACACCGGCGGCGACGAGCAGATAGAAGACGGTGCAGATCGCGAGGCTGCCGATCAGGCCGATCGGCATGTTACGCTGCGGATTCTTCGTTTCCTCGGCCGCGGTCGAGACCGCGTCGAAGCCCACATAGGCGAAGAAGATCGAGGCCGCAGCGGCGCCGATGCCGCCGATGCCGAGCGGTGCGAAGGGTTCGAAATTCTCCATATTCATCACGGGAACCGCGAGGATGATGAAGAGCGTCAGGGCCAGCACCTTGATGACGACGAGGATCGCGTTGATCGTCGCCGATTCGCGCGTGCCGATGACGAGCAGCATCGTGACGAGGCCCGCGATGAACATCGCCGGCAGGTTGATCATCCCGCCGTCGAACGGTCCGAGCACCCATGCCGAAGGTATGTCTATGCTGAACGCATGTTCGATCAGCCCGACGACATAGCCCGACCAGCCGACCGAAACGGCGCCTGCGGCGACCGCATATTCAAGGATCAGCGCCCAGCCGACCATCCATGCGATGAGTTCGCCCATGACGGCGTAGCTATAGGTGTAGGCCGAGCCTGACACGGGGACCATCGAGGCCATTTCGGCATAGCAGAGCGCGGCAAAGGCGCAGACGAAGCCGGCAATGATGAAGCTGATCATCATGCCTGGACCAGCCTTTTGCGCGGCTTCGGCGGTCAGCACGAAAATCCCGGTCCCGATCACGGCGCCGATCCCCAGCATCGTGAGCTGGAAGGCGCCGAGCGTGCGCGTAAGCGACTTTTTTTCCGCTGTCGCCAAAATGGCATCCAACGGCTTTACGCGGTCAAATAGCATAATCTTCCCCTTGTGAGCGGCTGAAACTGCCGCCCCTTCTCTTGGCGGGACAGACTAGCCGCTCCGCGCGTCAGCGCAACTTAATTTCAGGGGCTGGTGCCGCTTACCGTACCGTAAAGCGCACGCGGTCAATCATTCGGCCGCCCGGATCAACTAGCGCGAGCATATGAACCCCGGGACGCGGCAGGATCTGTTGCCCCGCATCGGCGTCGCCGAGCGGCTTCTTGTCGAGGATCAGGCGATAGCCAGCGACCGATCCGCTCACCGTTACCGCGAGCCGCTGGCGGTCGATCGGGATGTCAGGGTCGAGCGCGTAGACGCTGCCGCTGACCGGGCTGGTGATACGCGGGCGGCGCGCGGCTTGCGGGGCGGCGGCCATTTCGCTTTGCGCGGTGCCCGCCATGAAATATTCGCGGCGCGGCGGTTCGCGGGTGCCGGAGAGAGTGATCTGGCGGACTTCGACCCCGCTCGGCATGGCGGGAGGCTTGCCGGGGGTGCCAGCGTGGAGCGCGAGCATCACGTCGCGCCAGACGGGTGCGGCGCCCGAGGTGCCCGAGACGGCGCGCATCGAATCGCCCTCGAGATTGCCGACCCAGACGGCGACGGTGAAGCGGTCGGACCAGCCGATGCACCAATTGTCGCGCATGCCCTTTGATGTGCCCGTCTTGGCGGCGGCCCAGAAGGGGAGGCGGAGGGCGCTGTCGGAGCCGAAGGCGTCGGTGCGCGCCGAGGCGTCGGCAAGGATGTCGCCGACGATGAAGGCGGCGGCAGGGCTGACGATCTGGCGTGGCGGATGTTGGCGAAGGTGCCGCGTAATGTCAAAGCTGACCGGCGACCACTTCCCCATATTTGCAAATGTTCTGAAGGCATTGGCTTGTTCTACGAGCGAAACTTCGGCCGATCCGAGCGCCAGGCTGAAGCCATAATATTCACCATCCTCGACCAGGCCATGATAGCCGAGCGCCCAGAGGCGGTCGCGGAATTGCTGGACGTCGTCGATCACGAGCGCGCGGACCGCGGGGACGTTGAGCGACGAGGCGAGCGCGTGGCGCACGCTGACCGGCCCCTTGAAGCTGTGGTCGTAATTTTTCGGGACATAGAGCCCCGACGCGGTGTCGAGCTGGACCGGGCTGTCGTCGAGGATCGACGCGGCGGTGAGCCAGCCATGTTCGATGACCTGCGCGTAAAGATGCGGCTTGAGCGTCGAACCCGCCTGCCGCCGCGCGTTTGCGCCATCGACCGACGCGGCGGTCGATTTCAAACCGACGCCGCCGACATAGGCGAGCACTTCGCCCGTCGCATTGTCGAGCACGACGACCGCGCCGTCGCGGACACGGTCCGAACCCAGCCCGGCGAGCTGGCGGCGCAGCGCGACGATTGCGGCGGTCTGGATACGGCGGTCGATCGTCGTCGTGACGCGCTTGCCGGGTTTGTCGAGCAGACGGACCGCGAGATGCGGCGCGAGCGCACGATCGAAGCGCGCGGCATGTTCGCCCGACACCAATGTCGCGGCGGCGGCGCGGACCGCGGCGCAATCCTTCGCCTTCGCGACGCGGCAAGCGCGGCGGCCCAGCGCTTTGGCGTCGGCGGCCGGATTGGGGAGAAGCCCCGCGAAAAGCGCGGCGTCGGTGCGGTTCATTTCGGCGGGCTTCTTGCCGAACAGACTTTGCGCGCCCGCGCCGATCCCTTGCGCCTCGCCGCGCAGCGGCACGAGGTTGAAATAAGCCTCGAGCATCTGGTCGTGCGACCAATGCGCGGCGAGCGCCTGACCGGCGCGCATCTGGCGAATCTTCGTTCGCCAGTCGCGCTTGCCCGGCTGCGCGAGCGTGGGATCGATGAAGGCGGCGAGCTGCATCGCCAGCGTCGAAGCGCCGCGCGAGCGGTCGCCGGTCCACCTCGCGCGGATCGCGCTGGCGATTGCGAGCCAGTCGACCCCGCCGTGCGACCAGAAGCGGCGATCCTCGCTTTGCACGACGGCATCGCGGACGGCAGGGCTGATGTTATTCAGCGGCACCCAAGCAAGGCGGCGGCGCTGGAAATTGACGCGCTCGCTGTCGAGCAGGCGGCCGTCGCGGTCATAGAGCCACGCTTCGCTGGGGCGCCAGTCGGCGCGGACCTCGGCATAGTCGGGCATCGCCGGGGGGCGGGTGAAGAGATGCGCGACGGTGACGAGAATGAGCGCGCCGAGCGCGAGCCATGCGAGAGCATCGCGCCAGTGCGGGAATTTGGTCCAAATAGTCATTGATGAGGGGCCTAGCCGTCACCCATCATCTCGTCATTGCGAGCGGAGCGAAGCAATCCAGGGTGCGACAAGCCGCTCTGGATTGCTTCCCCCGGATCAAGTCCGGGGTCGCAATGACGGAAGAGAAAAACGCTCGCGATGACGTCAAGGCAAAGCCTCCCGACATCACTGCCCGACGCTCGCCACCGTCATCGGGGCGTTTGGCCATTGGCCGCGGATCGCGGGCGAATACATCGCTTCGACGCGCGTCTGCGGCAGAGTGAAGCGGCCTGAGCCGTTCAAGCGGACGACATATTCGACCGCATGGGTGCCCGCGGGCATCCAGCCGAAATAGCCGCGCCAGCTGTCCTTGCCGCGTTCGACATAGCTTGGCTGTGCGCCCGATCCGCTGGCCTGACTGCCGAGCATTTCGGACTGGCCGCCGAGGTTGCCGACGATCGTTGCGCCCGGCGCGATCGGATCGTTGATCACGACCCACGTCCGGCCCGCGGCCGCGACGACCTCGATCCGCACCTTGATCACGTCGCCGCGCGTCAGCTGATCCTTGTTCGCCGCCTTGACGATGCTGACCGAGCGCTTGATCCGGTAACCGGCGTTGAGCGGTTCCTTCAACGGCACCGCCGCCTTGACGCTGACCGTGGCCCATGGTGCGCCGGTGCCGTCATGCTTGAGGCTCATCGTCGCCGCGTTCAGGGCAACGCGTAGCGGCGAGATGGGCTCGGCGGGGAGCGGCCAGCTTTGCGAGGCGGTGCCGCCCGCAAGGCTGACGTTGGTGACGCCGGTGATCGCATTTGCCGGATAAAGTTCGGCGAAGCGGCGAACGGTGACGGCGCCCCAGGCGTTGGCGGGGGTGGTGTCCCAATGGCCCTTGCGCTGGCGTTGCGCGACGCCGACCATCAGCTTGCCCGCGTCATCTTCCCAGCCCTTGCGGCCCAGCACAGCCTCCAAAGCCTTGATCGCCATTTCGTCGCCGCTGGTCATCATCCACCACGGTGCCTTGGCATCGTCGACGAGGTCGAGGCGCGTGCCTTCGTAGACGAGACGCTTGCGAAGCTCGCCCTCGGCCGCGGTGCGCAAGGCGGGGGCATTGCGGACGCCGGGGGTGCGTTCGATCGCGACGAGCCAGTCGGCGAGCGTGCTGGTGGCCATGTCGATCGGCGCGACGTCGATCGCCGACACGAGCTGCGCGCTCGACGCGTTATTGCGTGCGAGCGCCGCGAGTGCCGCGATGCGGACCGGGCGGATGTCGTAAGGGCCATAGCCTTTACGCGTGAGGCGCCCGTCGACGACCGCCTGCAACGCCTTGACCATCTTGGCCTTCGACGCCTCGGGGATCGCGAAGCCGTTCGCCGCGGTGATGCTGAGCACATAGGCGGTGAGCTCGATCGACCCTTCGAGCCGCTCGTTCGGCCAATAGCGCAGCAGTCCGTCGTCATCGAGATAGGTCGGCATCGCGCCCGCCAGCGCCTGCCAGCGCCCGATGTCGCCGAGCGCAATTGCGCGCGAAGTCGACTGTTCAAAGCAATTATAGGGATAGGCGCTCATATAGTCGCGCACGCCCGTGAGCGGCGGCGCGAGCGTGCCCGCAAGTGCGATATCGACATAACCGCCGGGCAGCGCGCCCGCCGGGATGCCGATCGGCAGCGTCGTATTGGGGCCGACGCGGAACAGGCTGGCGGCCCAGGTTTCGACAGGGACGGCGGGTTCGACGGTCTGTTCGAAGACAAGCCGGTCGCGCTGCTTGCCGCCCTTGGCGACCGCTTCGACCGTCCATTCGATCGGGCCGGTTGTTTCGGGCGCGGTCATCGACCAGCTGATCGGCACGGCGCCGCCCGCGGGGATCGTGACGGTCAGCGGCGGCGCGGTGGCGACGGCGGGCGACAGCGTCGGGGTCGCGGTGACCTCCATCGGCTTGTCGGTGCCGTTGCGCAGCGTGAAGCGCGCATCATAGGTGTCGCCGGTTCGCACGAGTTCGGGCATCCCGGCAAAGATGCCGAGATCCTGCACGGTGCGGACGGTGGTCTCGCCGGTGCCGAAATATTGCGATCCGTCGGTCGCGATCGCGACGAGGCGGAAGCCCGACAGATTGTCGCTGAGCGGCACGTCGACGGTCGCGCGGCCCTTGGCGTCGAGCGGAACATTGCCCTTCCACAGAAGCACGGGGCGGAAATCCTCGCGCGTCAGGCCCGACAGGTCGCCGCCGCCGCCGCCGCCCGGTTCGAGCGCCTTGCGGCCATAATGGCGCTTGCCGACGACCTGCATCTGCGCGGTCGAGGTGAGCACGTCGAGCGTGCGTTCGCCCATCATCGCGTCGATGACCTGCCAGCTCTCGTTCGGCGCGAGCTGGAGCAAGGCTTCGTCGACTGCCGCAAAGGCGACGTCGGCATTTTTGGGAGCCTTGCCGCCCGGCGTCTTGACCTCGATCGCGACCTTGGCGGTCTCGCGGACCGAATATTTCTCCTTGTCGGCCGAAACCTTCACGCCAAGCTGATGGCCTTCCCACCCAACCTTGATGCGCGCGATGCCCATGCGATAGCTGGGCTTGGCCAGATCGACCAAAGCGGTCGGCGGGGCACCTTCGCTATTCTCGATCTTGAAACCGACCGCGCGTTTCATCTTGCGGAACCAGCTTTCGTCGCCGGTCACGCGCCCGCGCACCGCCATCACCGAGACATAGACGTCGGGCGCATAGGTTGCGGGAAGCTTGAGCTTCACGACCGGATTCGTGCCCTTCAAAGGAACGACAAAGCTCGACAGCACGCCCTCGCGTTCGACGGTGACGAGCGCGGTCGCTTCACGGAACGGCATGCGGACCTGGAAGCTGGCGGTGTCGCCGGCGGCATAGCGCGGCTTTTCGGCGATGACGTCCATGCGGTCGCCATTGTCGCCGCCGAACCACCATTCATTGTCGCCCGCGAGCCAGACCGAGCGGACGGCGCGCGCTTCGTTGCCGTCGGCGTCGACGGTCGTTGCGACGACGGTGACTTCGCCCGAGATGCCGGGTGCCATCGCGCAGCTTGCGCGGCCAAGCTTGTCGGTCGTCGCGGTGCAGGTCGCATCGAGGCGCGTCGTGCGCATCTGATTGTCATAGGCGTAGAAACCGCCGATCAGGCGGCGCCGCGCGGTGATGATTTCGCGATTATAAAGCGCGACCTGCACGCGCTTGCCGGAAATCGGCTTGCCGTCCAAATCGAGCGCGATGAAATTGAGGCGCAGATCATTGTCGCGCATCAGCCAGCCGTCGGTCTTGAGCCCGAGGCGGACGGCGGAGGGGTAGAGGGTGATGCGGCGGCTCGACGTCAGCGTCTCGCCATTGGCATCCTCATAATCCATTTCGACCGCCATCAGCGTCGGTTCGGTGATCGGCTGGTCGACTGCGACGCTGGTCGTCGCGGCGCCATTGGCGTCGAGCTTCAAAGGCACCGAGCGCGCGAGCGGCAGTTCGGCGGAGGGTTCGTCGCCGCTGTCGTCAAGCTGGACGACGCCTTCCTTGACCGGCTGGCCGTCGAAATCCCAATCCTTGTAATCCTGCGGCGGCGACCAGCTCGACTGGAAGTTGGTGCGCAGCTCGACGGGGATATTCGGGGCGGGACCACCCGACAGATAGCCGACGAACAGCGACAGCGGCACGGCGGTCGGACGCACGGGTGACGTCTTTGGCCCGGTGACCGTCGCCTTCATCGTCGGCAGGCGATATTCGTCGACGCGGACCGACTGGCCCGACCAGATCGTCTTGTCCTCGCCATCCTTATCCTTGGTGACAAAGACAAGTTCATAGTCGCCCATCGGCGCCGAGGCGGGGACGTCCCAGACGGTCTCGCCGCTGCCCGTCGCGGCAATGGCGAAAGGCATTTCGAATTCGGTGTCGGAGCCGCGGTGGACGAGGCGCAATTTGCCCGCGAGCGGCTGTGGCGTCATGAAGCCGGTGCCGACGGGGCGGCGGAGCAGATGCTTCATATGCACCGTCTCGCCCGCTTTCACGAGTGCGCGGTCGAAGACGGTGTGGAGGATGTCGTTCCGTTCCGACCAGCCATAGGGAAAGTCGAAGTCATAGGGGCGGATGCCGTCACCCCAATCGGTGAGCGTGAAGCTGAAATCATCGCCCGCGCGCGCGCTGACCATCAGTGCATGGCCCTCGCTGGTCGACGGATCGGGATCTTCCTCGCAGCTCGAATAGGTTTCGGGCTGGGGCAAGCCGCCCGCAAAGGCGAGGCGCCCCGCCTTGTCGGCGGTGCCGCGCGCGAGCAGGCGCCCGGTGCAGCTGTCCGAAACGCGGATTTCGGCGCCCGCGACGGGAAGCCCGGTGTCGAGCGCGGTCACCCATGCGAGCGAACCCTCGCGGCCCCATTTGAAATGCACCGCCATATTGGTGACGAGCGCCGCGGTCGCGACATAGCGCGTCGATTTGCGGCCGAGCAGCGCGGCGCCCAGTTCGGGGCTGGCGATCTCGACGACGTGGAAGCCTTTTTCGGTCAGCGGGATGCCGACGACTTCAAATTCCTTGCCGCCGCCGGGAGGCGACAGCTGCATTTCGCGGCGTTCGCCGCCCGCAGGGGCGTCGGCAAAGACCGATTTGGTGCCGGTGTAATTGACCGTGACCTCTTTGCCGGTGCGGTCCTTTTCCTCGCGATAGTCGGTGTCGTCGGCGTCATCGACACGCTTCAGCCAGCGTGCGATCGCGGCATCATCGTCGCCGACCTTGAGCGCGGTCGCGGGCATTTTGAGGTTCGACTGAACCATCGTGCCTTCGACGCCGCGGACAGTGACGGGCAGCACGCCGCCTTCGCCGGCTTCGAGAATGCCGAATTCGGCGGCGAATTTGACGAGCGGCGGGGCGCGGTCGATGTGGAATTTCAGCGGGAAGTTCGACTGATTTTGCAGCTTGCGGCCGCTCTGGTCGGTGACGTCGGCGGGCAGGACGAGCGTCGCGTCGACATTTTGCGGCAGCGGGCCGGTGAAGCGGACGCTCGTCAGCCAGGCGTCATTCTTGTCGTCGTCGTCGATCTTGGGCGTCAATTTCTTGCCGTCGCTGGTGTTGAGCGTCGCGGCAAGGATCGTTTCGCGCGAAACGGGCGAGGCGAAGCTGAGCGTCACATCCTTGATCGGGTTGCAGCCTGCCTGCGGATTGATGCGGCTGCACGACATTTTGGCGGTGAAGGCGGGGCGCACATCATGGTCGAAGCGCTGGTCGCGGCCCGCGGTGCGGCTGGGCACGCCCGCCTGGCTGATACGCGCGTCCCAGACTAGCGCCATCTCGCGACCGGGGGGCAGCGGGCGGCGGCATTTGACGGGGACGATGCGGTCGAGCGCAGCTTCGCGGTCGGGGCCGGCGGCGGGAAGGCGCTGCGGCAGACCGGCGTCATAGGTGAAGGACTGGCGCGACCAATTATTGTCGCCGAGGCCGGTCAGAATCTGCGTTGCCGTCTCGCGCGGCAGGACGTCGACGGGAATCTTCTCGCCGATACCGTCGACGGCGCAATAGGCAAAGCGGCCGACCGAGGCGCGATCGGCGGCGACATTGGTGGCGACGAGGAAGACCTGATCCTCTTCGATATCTCCGTTCATCCCGCCCGCGAGGACAGCGCGCGCCGAGGGGCCGCCGGTATCGAGCGCGAAGTGGCTGTTGCCGACGACAGACACGCCGCGCGCGGTCTTGAGCCCGTCGCGCAGTTCGACATGACAGGCGAGGCCGCCGGGGAGCGGCTTGTCAAATTCGAGCACCCAGGTGCGCGTGTCGACCCAGCGTCCGGTCGCGGGCAATTTGCAGTCGTTGGTCGCGGGGGCGGCGGCGCGGGGATCGCCGAGCGGGACCATGTCCTCGGAAAAGCGCAGGGTGAAGCGCGTGATCGTGCCGTCGCCGGTGCCCGAGCTGCCCGCGGTGGCGAGCGTCACCTGCGGCACGGTGTCGGCGGCGGTCGCGGCCATTGCGAGGCCGAGCGGGACGATCAGCGCCAATTTTGCCTTGCTGGCCAATGTCGTAGCCAGCGCGCGCCATCCGATGCTCATCGTCAAATCCCCCGGTTCAGTCGGACATCATCCTGCTGGAAAAGGGGGGCAAAGTCCACCCGTCGCCGCGCATGGCGCACGGTTAGTCGCGGTGCGGGAAAATGCTGTGACGGCGGTCATAGACGGCGCCCGAATATCAGCGCGCGAGCATCGGTCCGAGCTTTTGCCCCGCGAAAATATGGACGTGGAGGTGCGGGACTTCCTGGTGGCTGTCGACGCCGATATTCGCGAGCAGGCGGTAGCCGGGGGCGACGAGGCCCTGATCGCGTGCGACCTGGCCCACTGCGCGGACGAAGCCCGCGATCTCGGCATCGCTGCCGCGCTCCGAAAAATCGTCCCAGCTCACATAGGCGCCCTTGGGGATCACGAGGATGTGGAGCGGCGCCTGCGGGTTGATGTCGTGGAAGGCGAGCGCAAACTCATCCTCATAGACGGTTTTCGACGGCAGTTCGCCGCGCAGGATGCGCGCGAAAATATTGCTGTCGTCATAGGGAAGCGTCGCGTCGATCGGCATAAGGAGAGCTCCTATTGAGGGCGGCTGGCTTTTTCGGCGTGACCCGAGGTGCCGTGGCGGCGGTCGAGCTCGGCGGCGATCATGTCCCACGTCAGCCCGCGCTCGGCGATCAGGATGGAAAGGTGGAAGACGAGGTCGCTCGCCTCGCCGATCAGCGCGGGATCATCCTCGCTGACGGCAGCGATCACCGCCTCGACGGCTTCTTCGCCCAGCTTTTGCGCGATCTTGCCGCGGCCTTTTGCGGCGAGGCTCGCCACATAGGAAGCGTCGGCCGCGCCCGCCGCGAGCCGGTCGTGGATGACCGCTTCCAGCCGTCCCAGCGTCTCGCCCATTGCCCTGCTCATCGCCCGATCCCTTCGCGCCGCTCATTCGCCAGCGTGCCTAGCCGCGCCGCGCCGTCCCGACAAGCGGGGCGGCGGCGCCGCGAAAACTTACTGCAGCGTAAACCATATCGAAACGCCTGTTCGCGTAGCTTCCGCCCTGCCGGGGGGCGGGATCAACTTTGGAAATCGGACGAAGATTATGAAAATGGGCACGGAGCCTTCGGTGTTTCTGGCAGCGACTGCCTCGGTGATCGCGCTCGCGGCTTCGCCCGCAGCGGCGCAGAGCGGTGACGAAATCGTCGTCACGGGCTCGCGCATCGCGAAGAGCGAATTTACCAGCGCCGACCCGATCCAGATCATCGATCCCGAGAGCGCGAAGCTGCAGGGGCTGGTCCAACTGGCCGATGTCCTGCAGTCGACCCCCGCAGCGCAGGGATCGATCCAGATCACCTCGGCGATTTCGAACCGCTTCGTCGCCAATGGCGGGAATGATGTGCAGACGGTGTCGCTGCGCGGGCTGGGTGCCGAGCGCACGCTGGTGCTGATCAACGGCCGCCGCGCAGGCCCTGCGGGGGTTCGTGGTTCGGTTGCGCCGTTCGATCTCAACGTACTGCCGCTTTCGGTCGTGCGGCAGGTTGAGGTGCTGAAGACGGGCGCCTCGTCAATCTATGGTTCGGACGCCGTCGCCGGCGTCGTCAACATCCTGACCCGCAACGACCTGAACGGCTTTGAGGGCGGCGGTTTTTCGTCGGTCACCGAGCATGGCGGCGGTGAAAGCTATGGCGTCGAGGCGAGCTTTGGCAAGACGTTCGATCGCGGCCATTTTTTCGCGACGGTCGATTATTTCCGCCAGCAGAGCCTGACCCGCCGCGACCGCGGTTTCCTTTTCTGCGCCGAAGAATATCTGAAGCGCGAGGCCGACGGCAGCCGCGCCGACATCGTCGATTTCCGCACCGGCCGCCCGCAGTGCAGCGGCACGATTGGCAATGCGATCGCCTTCAGCGATTTCACCGGCGTCGATCAAAACGGCTTTCCGGCATTTGAGCCTGGGCTGTTCGCCCCGAACGGCCAGCTGATCCCTTACGGCCAATATGGCGCCGAATTCGCGGGCGTCGGCATGCCGATCAACGTCTATAATCCGATCGGCGTCTTTGGCCCCGCCAATTTCTTCGGGCTCAATTTCGACGGCCCCTCGACCGGCGCGCTCAACAAATTCACCCCCGCCGAGCAGGATATGGACGTGTTTTCGGGGGTGAAGCGCATCAGCGCCTTCGCCGAGGGCGCCTATGACGTGACCGACGGCATAACGCTTTATGGCGAAGCATTGTTCAGCAACCGCAAGTCGCACAACAACAGCTTTCAAGTGATGACGGTCGACCAGTTCACCGGCGCGTCGATGCTGCCCTTTTTCCTCTGCGACCCGACCGCATATAATTGCGACCCCAATGACATGGGCGACCCGTTCAACGCGGAGTTCGGCGGCAACCTCATCCTGCGTCCGCAGATAGTGGTGAAGTCGGAAAGCAGCACCGATGTCGACTATTATCGGGGCGTGCTTGGCCTGCGCGGCGAGATCGCCGGCGGCTGGAAATGGGATGTCAGCGGTCAGCACAGCCGTTCGGACGCGAGCTATACGCAGGATGTGATCTATCAGGACGCACTCGCGTCGCAGACCTTCCGCACGCGATCGTGCGCCGGGACGACGACGGCGATCCGCGGCGTGCCGTGCATCGATATCGACTTCACCGATCCGCGCGTGCTGCGCGGCGATTTCACACCGGCCGAGCGCGCATTCCTGATGGGCCGCGAGACGGGCCGGACCCTATTCAAGCAGACCTCTGCCGAGGCGTTGCTGACGGGCAAGCTGTTCAACCTGCCCGCGGGGCCGGTCGGCGTGGCGTTCGGCGCGAATATCCGCCGCGACGAGATCAACGACACGCCGGGCGAGGCAACGCTTGCCGGCAATGTCGCCAATTTCACGACCTCCGGCATCACCGCGGGGCACACCGTGTCGAAGGAACTCTTCGGTGAGGTCGAAGTGCCGCTGCTCGAAGGCGTGCCGATGATCGAGCGGCTGACGCTGTCGGGTGCGGCGCGCTATACGCATGTCGAGGCGACGCGCGGCGACGGTGTGCAGGACAAGTATAGCGATACGACCTGGAAGGTCGGCGCCGACTGGGCGGTGACCGACTGGCTGCGCTTCCGCGGCACATGGGGCACTTCGTTCCGCGCGCCCGCGCTGTTCGAGCTGTTCCTCAACGACCAGACCGGCTTCCTTGGCCAGCAGGCGATCGACCCGTGCATCCAGACCGGCGCGCGGCTGGCTGCGGGAGCGATCACCCAGCGCATCTTCGACAATTGCGCCGCCGACGGCATCAGCCCGACCTTCGCCGGCGGCTTCGGACCGGCGGTCATCGCATCGGGCGGCGGCATCGGTCAGCTCAAGCCCGAAACCTCGACCGCCAAAACGGTGTCGGTCATCCTCACCCCCGATTTGTCGGGTGCGCTGTGGGGCGGACTCAAGACGCGGCTAGCGGTCGACTATTTCGATATCGAGGTGAAGGACGAGATCACTTTGCTCGGCGCCGGCAATATCCTGCGCGGCTGTTATGACTCCGACGTCGCCGACGAGCCGCTGTGCGGCCTGTTCACGCGTACCGCCACGGGCCCCGATGCGCAGAGCGTCGCCACCGTCACCGACCGTTATGTCAACATCAGCCGCCAGTGGAACCGCGGCGTCGACCTGTCGCTTGCGATCGATCAGGATCTGGGCAAGCTCGGTTCGCTCGCCTTCCGCGCGCAGATGACCTGGCAGGTGAAGGACAAGGTCGCGCTCTTCCCCGGCACCGAGGTCAATGACAATGGCAAGATCGGCAATCCGAAATGGGTCGGCGATTTCAATCTTGGCTGGATGAAAGACGGCTGGACGCTCTTCTATGGAATCGACGTCACCGGCGCGGCTTCGAATGAAGCGGATCTGCTGAAGGCGCAGGGCGGCGATGCATGCCGCACCTCAAGCTTCCGTCCGGGCGGGCGCTTCTGCCCCGACGTCAGCGTGCCCGCGACCTTCTATCACTCGCTGTCGCTGAGCCGCGATGTTGCCGAGCGGTTCCGCATCACGCTTGGCGTCGCGAATCTGTTCGACACCCCGCCGCCGCGCGTATCGACCGTCATCACCGCGACGCCGCTGGTTATCGGGCAGGCGCCGGCGTTCGGCACGCAATATGATTATCTGGGGCGCCGCTTTTTCCTGAGCGTGCGCGGCAAGATTTAGCGCTGAGACATTGTACTCCCCGGCGAAGGGGGGGACATCTCTATCGCCTGATTTCCGCCGTTTCTTGTCTCTCGTCATCCCGGGCTTGATCCGGGATCCCGCTTTTTGACGCATTCACTGACTTCGACCTCAAGCGGGACCCCGGATCAAGTCCGGGGTGACGAGGATATATAGAGCAGCTCCCGGTTGCTCCCTGCCTTTCGTCATCCCAGGCTTGACCCGGGATGCCGCTTTTCTTCCGCACGGACTGGCTTCGATTTCAAGCGTCACCCCGGATCAGGTCCGGGGTGACGAGGAAAGATTGGGCGATTTCGGGCCCTTAGCCGGCTTCGGCTTCGCCCGACCTGTCGACCAAATCCATAAAGTCGCGCGCCACGTTGCGCTCGCCCTCGTCCTTGAAGGCGACGTCGAGGTCGGGCGCGACGCCGAGCATGTACATCAACGCCCAAAGCGCGAAGCGGCGGCCGGGATTGGTTTCGAGCCCGAAGTCGACGCGCATGCGTTCGGTGCCCGCGGCGTGGGCCTCCGGGTGGATCGCCGCAATGTCGGCGGTTCCGAAATAGCGGCGGAGCTGGTCGTCGAAATCCATGATCGAGTCTTTGGCCGAATTTGGCCGATTGGAAAACCCCATCGGAGCTCATTGCCCGCCCCCTTTGATGGGCGAGGCTGCGAGACTTGCGAACTTGTTCGCTAGTCGCAGCGGTGGGGGTGCGGTTGCGCCCCTGAACTTTGGTTGAAGGACGCACCATCACCCCCATCCAACTTCACCTAGTCGCTTCGCGACAAGGCTGCGTATCCTTCCCCCATCGAGGGGGAAGGGTGTCGATGCGGTTGTCTTTGCCCGAGCGCCCCGATAGGGCGGCGCCTGTGAAGACCAGCATCGACATCGGGACCGACGCCGCGGGGCAGGGCGTACGCATCGACGTGCAGGAACTGCTCGCGACGCGCCTGCTCGTCCAGGGCAATTCGGGGTCGGGCAAGTCGCATCTTCTCCGCCGCATCCTGGAGGAAAGCGCCGAACTGGTGCAGCAGATCGTGATCGATCCCGAGGGCGATTTCGTGACGCTTGCCGACGCGTACAGCCATGTCGTGATCAACGGCGGCGATTATAACGAGCGCGAGATCGCCGCGATGGGCGCGCGCATCCGCGAGCATCGCGCGTCGATCATCCTCAGCCTGGAATCGCTCGATATCGAGGCGCAGATGACCTGTGCCGCGGCGTTTTTGAACGCGCTGTTCGATGCGCCGCGCGAGCATTGGTTCCCCGCGCTGGTCGTGGTCGACGAGGCGCAGATGTTCGCGCCGAGCGTCGCGGGCGACGTCGCCGACAATGTTCGCCGCGCGAGCCTGTCGGCGATGACGAACCTGATGTGCCGCGGGCGCAAGCGCGGTCTGGCCGGGGCGATCGCGACGCAGCGGCTGGCCAAGCTTGCGAAGAATGTCGCCGCCGAGGCGAGCAATTTCCTGATGGGGCGCACCTTTCTGGACATCGACATGGCGCGCGCCGCCGACCTGCTCGGCATGGAGCGGCGGCAGGCCGAGGCGATCCGCGACCTGGAGCGCGGGCATTTCCTGGGGCTCGGCCCCGCGATCTCGCGCCGGCCGATCGCCGTGCGCATCGGTTCGACGCAGACCTCGACGCGCCTTGGGACGCACGGCCTGATGCCGCTGCCGTCGGCGGGGGGCGAGGATATGCGATCGATGCTGTTCACCGAGATGGAGGCGCCGGTCGCCCCGCGCGTCTTTGCGCCCGAACCCGAACCGGTCGCGGCAAGCGAGTTGTTGGAGCGGATCGCGGCGAGCGAAGGGCTGCACGAGGATCTCGATGCGCCGCCGGTGCTCAACATCATCGACGCGGTCGAGGAAGCCGAGCAAAGCGATGCGGTGGTGATCGAGACTTTGCAGGAAATGCTGTCCGACCCCGATTGCGCGTTTCAGCCCGAATCCTTCCTCTATCAGGATTTTTCGGTGCGCTGCCGGATGCAGAAGCTGAAGAAGGTGCCGCTCGACCTTGCCGCCTTTCGCCGTCGCTTCGCCTTGGCGAAGGGTGGGGTGTTCGACCCCGCCGAGCCGCGTTGGCGTGAGATGCTCGCCGTCGCCGACCGGCTGCCGCACGACATGTTCGCGCCCTTTCTGCAGATCGCGCGCGCCGCGATGGACGGCGAACCCTGTCCCGACGACGAGATCCTCGGCCGCGCCTATGGCAGCCGATCGCCGGGGCGCATCCGCCGCCTGGTCGAATATATGGAAAAGCAGGGCGTGATCGTCGTGCGCGCCGATTTCGGTGGCCGGCGGTCGATCGGCATCCCCGAACTCGGGCTGAGCACCGAGGCCGAATAGGCGAACCCTCATTCCGTCGCGATTCCGCCGCGACCGGGCATGTTAATCGCGAATTAGGCACCTAAAATCTTGGGACCGGGCGCGGATCGGCGCAATCCGGTCCGCAGGTTCGCGCCTAAAACAGCGGATGCCAGCTCTCCTTGGTGGGTGGATCGTCCCGAATCCAGACCATAACCATAGAGGAGAGACTGCCATGCCTCGTCACGGCGTATATCCGCGCGACATCGTTCCGCCGCGCTCCAAATATTCCGATGCTGGCCGCTTTGGCCGAATGTTCGGCGAATTGCCGCCCTTTGCCGCCGACACCCCCGATGTACGCGCCGCGCTGATGGAAATCGGCAAGGTGGGCGGGATCATGGATGCCAAGGACAATCTGACCAAGACCCCCGCCGAACTGATCACCAACCCGGCGCTTTCGGCGAAGAATAGCGACAATCCGACGCTGACTGCGGGGTTCACCTTTCTCGGCCAATTCCTTGACCATGATATGACCTTTGACCCGACATCGAGCCTCGAGCGGCAGGTCGATCCCGAACAGATCGCCAATTTTCGCACCCCAAGCCTTGGCCTCGACAATGTGTATGGCGCGGGACCCGGCGGCAGTCCGCATCTGTACGACACGCAGGGCGGCAAGGGCGGCAAGTTCCTGCTCGAGCCGACAGGGACGGCGAACAAGTTCGACGTGCCGCGCAACAGCCAGAAAGTCGCGCTGATCGGCGACCCGCGCGACGACGAGAATCTGATCATCAGCCAGCTTCAGGTCGCGTTCCTGAAGTTTCACAATGAAGTCGTCGAATATGTGAAGACCAAGATCAAGCTGACCGGTTCGGACGAGATTTTCGCGGAGGCGCAGCGGATCGTGCGCTGGCATTATCAGTGGATCATCGTCCATGAATTCCTGCGCAAGACGTGCGGCGACGCGGTGGTCGACGATGTGCTGACGAACGGCCGCAAATATTATAGCTGGCACAACGAGCCTTATATCCCGGTCGAATTTTCGGTCGCTGCCTATCGTTTCGGGCACAGCCAGGTGCGGCCGTCGTATCGCGCGAATTTCACCGGCAATGGCGGCAGTCCGTTCTTTGCGATGATCTTTACCCCGACGCCGTCGGATCCGAACGATCCCGACGATCTGTCGGGCGGCTGCCGCGCGCCGCGGCGCTTCGTCGATTGGCCGACCTTCTTCGATTTCAGCGACGGCAATGTGAAACCGAACAAGAAGATCGATTCCACTTTGTCGACTTCGTTGTTCCGCCTGCCGGGATCGGTCGTGCCCAACCCCGATGCGAAATCGAACCCGGCCTCGCTCGCGCAGCGCAATCTGCTCCGCCACCTGACCTTTTCGCTGCCGTCGGGACAGCGGGTGGCGCGCGCGATGAAGCTGCCCGAATTGTCGAAGGGCGATCTTGCCGACCTCAAGCCGCATGGTTTCGACGACCGGACGCCGCTGTGGTTCTATATCCTGCGCGAGGCGCAGGTGACGCAAAATGGCGAGCGGTTGGGGCCGGTCGGGGCGCGGATCGTCACCGAGGTGTTCCTGGGGCTGCTACAGGGCGACAAGGGATCCTATCTGTCGCAGGACCCCGAATGGCAGCCGTTCCTGCCGACGGTCGACGCTTCGAAGAAAGGCGACGACTTTCGGATGATCGACCTGCTTCGCTACGCAGAGGTCGCGTAAGGGGCGATGTCGCCGGCGTCCCTTGCGGGCGTCGGCGATTTCCCGTTCAGCTCTTACGGAACAGCGCTTCGGCGGCGGCCTTCTGGCTCGTCGCGGCGCTGCGATGCGCCTTGATGCGCGCAATCTCTCCCTCGAGCGCGGCGATGCGGTCGTCGAGTTCGTCGACCGACAGCGGATCGAGCGGCTGTCTGGTCAGCGCCGTCAACACATCGTCGCGGCGGCGGGGAAGGTCGTCATCGTCCACGCGCATCCTCCTGATCCTGAGGCCGAAAAGGCGCGCGACTGTTGACCCGTGTCGCAGCACTGTCAATAAGGCGGGGCAGGGGTGCGGGAATGAGTGGACCAGTGGGGGATTGTACCAAGTGACGAGCGTGCCAGCAGAAATGACCGCCATCGCCATCAGCGAGCCCGGCGGACCCGAGGTTTTGCAACCGCAGACGCGGCCCGTACCGCAGCCCGGACCCGGCGAAGTGCTGATCCGCGTCGCCGCCGCAGGGGTCAATCGCCCCGACGTGTTGCAGCGCATGGGCTTTTACCCGCCGCCGCCGGGCGCATCGGACCTTCCCGGGCTGGAGGTTGCGGGCACGGTGGTCGCGGTCGGCCCGGGCGGCGATCCCGAACTCCTCGGCCAGGCGGTGTGCGCGCTGATCGCGGGCGGCGGCTATGCCGAATATTGCACCGCGCCGGTCGGTAGCTGCCTGCCGGTGCCCAAGGGCTTTTCGATGGAAGAGGCGGCGGCGCTGCCCGAAACCGTCTTTACCGTGTGGCATAATCTGTTCGAGCGCGGCTATGTCCGCGACGGCGAGACCGTGCTGGTCCATGGCGGCACCAGCGGCATCGGCACGACCGCGATCGGCCTTTGCAAATTGTTCGATGTGCGGATCATCGTGACCTGCGGCAGCGCTGAGAAATGCGCCGCGGCGACCGCTCTCGGCGCCGATCTTGCCGTCGACTATTCGGCGGAGGATTATGTCGAGGCGGTGAAGGGCTTTACCAATGGCAGGGGCGTCGACGTCGTGCTCGACATGGTCGGCGGCGATTATCTGCCGCGCAATCTTGCCTGCCTTGCCGAAGACGGCCGCCATGTCTCGATCGCTTTCCAGCGGGGCGCCAAGGGCGAGTTCGACATCGCCGATGTGATGCGCCGCCGGCTGACGCTGACGGGTTCGACGCTCCGCGCGCGCAGCGCCGATTTCAAGGCGTCGCTCGCCGACGAGATTCACCGCACGCTTTGGCCGCGCCTTGCCGAGGGCCGATGGAAGCCGGCGATGGACCAGACCTTCCCGCTTGCCGAGGCAAGCGCCGCGCATGCGCGGATGCAGGCGGGCGAGCATGTGGGGAAGATCGTGCTGACGGCGGGATGAGCCGAGGGAACATTCGGTATCGATCGGCGGTTAGGCGACCGGGGGGGCTAATCAAAAGAGGATGATCTCTCCCGATGAAGATGCGTAGCCTGTTCCTGCCCGCCACCGCGCTCTCCCTTGTCCTTGCAGCCTGTTCCCAGCCCGCCGAAACCGAAAAGGCGCCGACCGCATCCTATGACGGCGACGTCGTGCCCGCGGGCAAAGCGGCCGAGCCCGCCGTTCCCGCGATCAAACCCGTCGATATCCCGACGCGCGGCGGCGACGGGTCGCCGATCGAACTGGCGGCGCTGACCGAAGCCGATGTCGGCGGGGCGAAGCTGAAGGGCGAGCTTGCGTGCAGCTTTGCCGCCGACGAAGCCGCGCAGCCGATCCTGCACGCGCAGGGCGACGTCGCCTCGGCCGACCCGTCGCGCGGGATCGTCAAGGTCGGCGATACGATTGAAGCCGTGTCGGCGAACGGCGGTTTCGATGCGATGGCAAAGGGCACCAAATTCTTTGGCAAGGGGCTGCAGCTTCGCATCGCGCTGGTCGGCCCGGCGCAGGGCGGCGGTGAGTCGCCGCCGCGCCCCGCGACGCTGACCGCCGACCGCGCCGACGGCGCGCAGCGCGTCTTCGCAGGGCTGTGGCGCTGCGGTCCGTAGGCGCGGGCTCGGTTACCGCGCCCCGAGCTTGTTAGCAGTAGGGATCGCAGCCGGCCGAGGCGCGCGACCGGTCGATCGTGGTGTGGGTCTCGTCCTGCGCATCGCGGGCAATCCGCTCGCGATCCTCGCGCGTCAGGCAAACCCGCGTCACCTTGGCCAGCGATCCCGTGACCGACGACTGGCGACAGGTGATGTAATAGGGATGGTTCGGGGGCAGCTTTGCATTGAAGGCACGGATTTCAGCCCGCGACATCGCGGGCACGTCGGGGCGGGCGATCCCGTCCGCCGTTGCCGTAGCCGGCGCCGCGGCGGGCGCCGCAGTCGCACCAGACATGGTGGCAAGTGCGAGGCCGCCTGCCAGAACGGCTGCCGTTGCGAAATATTTCATGACCGTATTTCCCCCAAATGGCTTGCTGTTTCCGGCCGTCCCCGCGCGGCCGGGTGTCTGTCAGACTGATTAGCTTGAGCAAAATCGCGCGGCAACAATATTTGCGCATAGGGGCGGGGCGCCCGCGAACGGCGGTCTTTTCACCCTTATGCTTGCCCCATGGGGCAAACAGGTCTACATCAGCCGCCGAACGGCCGCCCCGCGAGGGGCGGCCCTTATTATTTCCGCTTGGAGACTTTTCGTCATGGCCAATGCCGACGCCACCCCGCTGATGCCGCATGCGACCGCCGCCTGGCTGGTCGACAACACCGGCCTGACCTTTGTGCAGATCGCCGAATATTGCGGCATCCATATCCTGGAAGTGCAGGCGATCGCCGACGAGACCGCCGCGACCAAATATACCGGCCGCGACCCTGTCCGCGCGCACGAGCTGTCGATGGAAGAGATCGACAAGGGACAGAAGGACCCCAATTACAAGCTGAAGATGAGCAAGCAGGCGCAGGACACGATTCGTCGTACCCGGGGCCCGCGCTATACCCCGGTCAGCAAGCGCCAGGACAAGCCCGACGGCATCGCGTGGATTCTGAAGAACCACCCCGAAGTGTCCGACGGCGCGATCAGCAAGCTGATCGGCACCACGCGCAACACCATCGGCGCGATCCGCGACCGCAGCCACTGGAACAGCGCGAACATCGTGCCGAAGGATCCGGTGACGCTTGGTCTCTGCTCGCAACGCGAACTCGACGCGCTGGTCGCCAAGGCGGCGAAGAAGGCGGGCATCAAGGCCCCCGAGGACAGCCGTTTCGAGGGCGACCGCGAAGCGCTGCTGGAAGAGCTGCGCGCCGAACGCACCGCCGCGAACGAAGCGCGCGCCGCCGAAGAGGCCAGCGAAGAACAGGCCTGACGGCTTGGTTGCGATCTGCCCCTTGCTCGTCATTGCGAGCGAAGCGAAGCAATCCAGTGCGGTTTACGCAATCATGGATTGCCGCGTCGCTTCGCTCCTCGCAATGACAACGGGAGGTTGAGATGGGTCAAGGTGACGAGGATAATATTCCGGCGGCCAGCGGTTCGCCGGATGCCTCGCTGACCCAGGACGACAGCTTTACCGCGACCAGTCACGCGGGCCTCACCTATCCATGGGGCGAGGCTGCGCCCGGCGCGGGCGAGACGATCCGCATCGCGAACGGGATCAGTTGGGCACGCATCCCGATGCCGGGGTCGCTGGGCCATATCAACAGCTGGCTTCTCGACGACGATGCCAATGGGGAGGAGGGCGGCGTAGCCGTCGTCGATACCGGCATCTGCCTGACCATGTGCTCCGATGCGTGGAAGGCGCTTTATGCCGGGGCGCTGAAGGACAAGCGCATCACGCGCGTCATCGGCACGCACCTGCACCCCGACCATATCGGCCTCGCGGGCTGGATCGCGAAGAAGCAGGATGTGAAGCTGTGGATGACACGCGGCGAGATGCTCACCGCGCGCGCGATCGTCGCCGATTCTTCCGATACCGCGCCCGACGAGGTGCTCACCCAGTCGCGCGCCGCAGGGTGGGACGAGGCCGCGATCGAGACGCAGCGCAGCCGCGGCTGGAACATGTTCCAGCGCATGATCTTCACGCTGCCGCGATCCTATGTGCGGATCGCGGACGGCGAGACGCTCGACATGGGCGTGCATCGCTGGCGCGTCGTCACCGGGTCGGGGCATAGCCCCGAACATGCGTGCCTGTGGAACGAGAAAGAGGGCGTGCTCGTCTCGGGCGATCAGGTGCTGCCGCGGATCAGTTCGAACGTGTCGGTCAACATCACCGAACCCGACGCCGATCCCCTGGGCGAGTGGCTCGCGTCGATCGACAAATTGCTCGCCACGGTGCCTGCCGATGTCGTTACCTGTCCCGCGCATGGCGAGCCGTTCAAGGGGCTGCACGTCCGCCTGATGGCGCTGCGCGACGAGCACCGGATGCGGCTCTATAATCTGGCCGAAGCGGCGGCGAAGTCGCCGATGCGCGCGGTCGACAGCTTTCCCCTGCTCTTCAACCGCCCGATCGGCGAGCATAATCAGGGGCTGGCGACGGGCGAGGCGCTCGCGCATCTGAAGCGGCTTGAAGTCGAGGGTCGCGTGAAGCGCGAAGACCGCGACGGCGTGTGGTGGTATCACGGGGTAGCGTGATGCGCGGGTCCGGTTTCTGGTTGGGCGTCGCGATCGTCGCGATGCCCGTTCCCCTTTGGGCAAACGAGCCGGCGGCCACCGACGAGGCCAATGAAGAGATCGTCGTCACCGCACGCCGATCGGGCGCGCCGATGTGGACGATCGAGACGCGCGCCGGCGTCGTCATCCTCGTCGGCGAGATCGCGGCGGTTCCGAAAGCCACGCCCTGGCGCCCCGAACGGCTGGAAGGCGCGACCGACCGGGCGCAGCGCGTCATCCTAGGCACCAAGGCGAAAGTGTCGCCGGGCGACATCTTGCGGCTGATCTTCAAGGGCGGCGGGCTCACCAAATTACCGAAGGGGCGCGTCGCCGCCGACTATCTGACCGCCGATCAGCTCAAGCGGCTTCGTGCGCTCGAAACGCGGTTCGATCAGGATTATGCGCGCTCGAATTTCCTGATGACGGCGTTCGACCTTTTGTCGAAGCGGCTTTCCTTCAACAAGGACAGCGCCGACGACGCCTCCGACGTCGTGCGCAAGGCGGCGCGGCAGTCGAAGATTCCAACCCGCCCCGTCGGCGAGGTGCGCGGCGAGGACATGCTCGACAATCTGTTCGCCGCAGCGCCCGAAACGCACATCCCATGCCTGGAAGCCGCGATGGCGGCGACGGAAGCGGGCGGCGATATCGTGATGGAGCGCGGGCGCGCATGGACCGAGTTCGATGTTCCCGCGGTGATGGCGAGCCCGCTCGAAGAGGCACTCGGGCGCTGCTGGCCGTGGACCAACGACGGCTTCGGCCCCGAACTGCGTCAGACCTGGGTCGGTGCGATCCGCGAGGCGACCGCGCAACCCGGCGTGACGCTTGCGGTCGTTCCGCTGCGCATCCTTGCCGAAGACGGCGGGGTGCTCGACCTGCTGAAGGCGCAGGGGCTGCCGATCACCGGCCCCGCCTGGTAGGCGCGACTTATCGCGGTCTTTGCATGATCCAACTGAACGCCATCGCGTTGAAGATGGTGTAGAGGCCATAGAGCATCAGCGCGGTGAACCAGTTTCGCGTCGCGATCGCCATCGCGCCGACGAGCAGCAGGAATTCGAAGACGTAGGTGATGTTCGGCCCGACCTTGTCCGCGAGCGGCTTCACCATCTGCTGGATCAGCGGATCGTCGCTTTCCATGAAGGCGCGATGCATCGCGAAATTGCCGACCCCGGCACAGAAAATGGCGATGAGCGCGATGAGCATAGGTTTGCAGATGGGGGACGCGGGGTGGAAATGCCAGCAACATTCGGGTTATAGGGGCGCACCGTTCGCGTACCGGCCCCGCGCGAACGATCGAACGAACCCGGCTTCTGCCCCCAGAGAAGGACGTCTTCGGTGACAGCTCTCCCCCGACTGGCCGCGCTTTGCCTGCCATTTGCTCTCGCCATTCCGTCGGCGCACGCGATGCAGGATCCCGAAGAGTCGCTTCAGCCGAACCCGTTGCTCGTCGATCCGGTGCTGGGCAATCCGATCCCGACCGCGCTCGTGCCGCTCGATCCCGATCTGCCCGTTGCGGTGCGCGCGATGATCGACGCCGCCTTCGCGAGCGGCGACAATGACGATGTCGAGGCGGTGGCAAAATTCGCCCGGCGGACCAATCCCGCCAATATCGGCGAGATCGACGCGCTGCTCGCTTATTATCGCAGCGGGCATCCGCCGGAGACGCCGCCCGACCCGATAGGCAATATGCTGGCGGCCGCGATGGCGAGCGCGAAGGATGCCGATGTCGAGGCGGTCGGCAAGCTCGCGAAGGAAACCAATCCCGAGAATGCGGCGGAGATCGAGGAACGGCTGCTCGCCTATCGCGCCGAACGCAAGCGGCTGCGCGACGAGGTGGCGGCGGCCGAACGCGCGAAACTGGCGGCCGCGAAATTCTGGCAGAACTGGAAGGGCGAAGGGCAGATCGGCGCGTCGCAGAGCAGCGGCAACACCGAATCCGTCGGGCTGAGCGCCGGCCTAGCGCTGGCGCGCAAGGGGATCGACTGGACGCACAAGATGCGCGCGCAGGCCGACTATCAGCGCACCAATGGCCAGACGTCGGTCGAACGCTATCTGGCCGAGGTGGAACCGCAATATCGGATCAACGACCGCACCTTTGCCTACGGCCTCGGCCGCTGGGAACATGATCGCATCCTTGGATATGACACGCGCTGGAACCTGTCGGGCGGGCTCGGTTACAAGGTGATCGACAACAAGAAGATGACGCTCAGCCTGAAAGGCGGACCGGCGTTCCGCCAGACCGATTTCGTCAGCGGCGAAGAGGACACCGAACTGACCGCGCTCGCGGGGCTCGATTTCGGCTGGCAGATATCGCCGACGCTGCGGCTGACGCAGGTCGCATCGACGATCATCGGCGAAGCTAACGGGTCGACCAGTTCGCAGACCGCGCTCAGCGCCAAGCTGACCGGCGCGCTGTCGGCGCGGATTGCCTATTCGGCGCAGATCGACACGAGCCCGCCGCCGGGGATCGAAAGCGTCGACACCCAGACGCGCTTTACTTTGGTGTACGGCTTTTAATCGAACGCGTTCGCGGCGCCGATCTGCTCGCCTTCGGCAAGCAGGCCGACGCCGGGGACATGATTGAATTCGATACGAATGCCGTCGGGATCCTCGAACAGCACCGAATAATAGCCGGGCGCCCAGGGTTCTTCCTGCGGTTCGTGGACGATGCGGATATCGTCGCGGCGCGCGAGGAAGCCATGCACCGCGTCGACCGCCGCGCGGTCGCGCATCCGGAAGCAGGCGTGGTGCAGGCCGGGCGCCCCCTGATCGAAGCGCTTTCCGGCGTTTTCTAGGCTGCCGGTACGGATGCCGATCGCGGTGCGGCCGCCGACGCCATAGAGCATATGCTCGCTATCCAGAACGACCTTCAACTCCAGATGGGCGATCATCGCGCGCCAGAAGGCGGTCGAGCGCGCGAAATCGCCCGCGGTCAGGATGACGTGCGCGACGCCGTTGAGGCCGCTCATTTGCCGCTCCCTATTTGATCGCTGCCAGCACGTAGAGGAATTCGGCGAAGCCCATCGTCGCGTCGACAAGACCGGCGACCTTGGGATTTGTCGAATCGATGAGGAAATATTCGTCGGGGGCATGCGCGCCCGACCCGTGGCCGATGCCGAAATGCGCTGCGGGAATCGATACCGGCGGCGACGTGAAGGTCGAGCCCGGCCAGCTTCCCGCCATCCGCGGGTTGATGCTCGTTTCGATCCCCAGCTTCTTGTAAGTCGCGAGTTCCGAGCGGACGAGACGGCTGTCCTCGGCGACCTCGGTCGGGTCATAGCCGCCCGAGACATTCACCTCGACATCGGTGAAGCCATGTTTGTCGAGATGCGCGCGCAGCTTCTTTTCGGCCTCGGCGCGCGTCTGGTTGGGGACGAGGCGCAGGTCGAGCTTCGCGACCGCCTTGCCGGGCAGGACCGTCTTGCCGCCAGGGCCGGTGTAGCCCGCAACCAGCCCCTCGATATTGACCGTCGGCTCCTGCGCGAGGCGGATCAGCGCATCGTCGTAGGAGAGGTTATCGATCCAGTGGGTGACGCCGAGCGCCGCTTTCTGCTGCGCTTCGTCGCCCGCCTTCGCGGCTTCGCGGATCAGCGTTTTCTCGCGGTCGGTGAGCGGGCGGACATTTTCGAACCAGCCCTCGATCGCGGGTTTGTTGCCATCGGGGGTGACGAGCGTCTGGAGCGCCTGCACCAGCCGCCACGCGGGCGAATCGACCATCGCTTTCAGGCTCGAATGCACGTCGCCCTTTGGCCCGCGGCCCCATTTCTCGCCGCTGGCGATCAGTTCGAGTTCGATGATCCCCTTCGACCCCAGGTTGACCGTGACATTCCCGGTCTTCCCCTGCGAAGCGAAGGGGATGAAAATGCCCTCGCATTTCTTGAGCGCGGCGAGGATGTTGGGCTTGGTCGCGATCTGGCGGAAATGCGGCGAGCCGATCTCTTCCTCGCCCTCGCACACGAGCACGATGTTGACGGGCAGCTTGCGTCCGGCGGCGCGGATCGCGTGGAGTGCGGCGAGGAAGGTTGCCTCGGGCCCCTTCTGATTCACCGCGCCGCGGCCCATGATCGCCTGTCCGAAACCGGGGCGCTCGACCATCTTGCCCTCGAGCGGCGGCGACGACCATTCGGCGGGGTCGAACTGTTTGACGTCGTACATGAAATAGATGCCGAGCGTGCGCTTGGCGCCGACGTCGATCGTGCCGAAGACGCCGGGATGGCCGTCGGTGGGTACGATCTCGACATTCGTGAAGCCCGCGTCTTTCGCGAGTTCGGCCATATAGGCCGCGCCTTCGGGCATGCTGCGGTTTTCGGCGGCGATCGAGGGGAGTGCGATCCAGTCGCGGATACGCTTGATCGAGGCATCCTTGCCGGCTTCGGCAGCCTTGCGGATATCCGTCATCGTCCCCGACTGCGCCCAGAGCGGCAAGGGCTGCATGAAGGCGGCGCCCGCCCCGAGCATCGCGGTACCGCGCAGCATGTCGCGGCGGTTCAGTCGGTTAAGCTCACGAAAATCCATCATGCGTCCCCTGCCTGCTTCGTATACGAACCAGTGTGCCGATCCCGCGGAGAAACGCAAGCGCGTGTCGGCGACTTACTGTTACCCGGCCGTTACGTCAGCGGACGCGCGTCGATTTCGCGGGCGAGGAAGGCGAGAATCTTGGCCTTGTCCTCGGCCGGGTCGGGCTGTGCGCGAAAGGCGGCGAGCCCGGCAAAGATCATCAGCAGCGGAATGCCTGCGAAGATCGTCGCGAACAGGCCGGCGCCGGGGATGTAGAGAAAGGCGAGCACCCCGCCGATCACGAACAGCGACAGGAAGCCGACCCATATATAGGGGAAATAGCGCGCCCCGGCCGGCGCGCCGAACGTGCCGGTGATCCGCGTGCCGCCCTTGTACGATTCCATCACCGCGTCGAGCACCGGTTCCATGTTGGTGCGCGTGTCGCGCTGGCGATAGCGCAGCGTCATCTCGCGCTCGCTTCCCTTGCCGAACACACGCGCCTTCGCGCCCGGCATCGGGTCGTCCATGATCCGCTTGAGCGTGCGCGCGATCTGCTCGGGCGAATGGGGGGCGTAGAGGTCGATGGGGTCGTGGATCGACATCGTTTCGCCCTCCCGCCGTTTACGCCTTCTCCAGCAACCCCTCGTCCGCGATCCGCTTTTGCCATAGCTTTGGCGCGTTGACGTGGACATTCTGGCCTTCGCTGTCGACCGCGACGGTGACGGGGAAGTCGCTCACTTCGAATTCGTAGATCGCCTCCATACCAAGGTCGGCGAAGCCGACGACCTTGCTGCCCTTGATCGCGCGGGCGACCAGATATGCCGCGCCGCCGACCGCCATCATATAGGCGCTCTTGTGCTTGGCGATCGCGTTGGTCGCGGAGGGGCCGCGTTCGGCCTTGCCGACGCAGGCGAGCAGGCCCTGATCGAGCATCATGTCCATGAACTTGTCCATGCGCGTCGCGGTCGTCGGGCCGGCGGGGCCGACGATTTCTTCGCCGACGGGATCGACCGGCCCGACATAATAGATGACGCGGCCCTTGAACTCGACGGGCAGTTTTTCGCCCTTCGCCAGCATGTCGGCGATGCGCTTGTGCGCCGCGTCGCGGCCGGTGAGCATCTTGCCGTTGAGGAGCAGGCGGTCGCCCTGCTTCCAGCTTGCGACGACTTCGGGGGTCAGATTGTCGAGGTCGACGCGGATTGCGGCCTTGTCGGGCGCCCAGTCGATCTGAGGGTAGTCGGCGAGTACCGGCGGTTCGAGGAAGGCCGGGCCGCTGCCGTCGAGGGTGACGTGTGCGTGGCGCGTCGCGGCGCAGTTCGGGATCATCGCGACGGGCTTTGACGCGGCATGCGTCGGCCAGTCGGCGATCTTGATGTCGAGCACGGTCGCGAGTCCGCCCAAGCCCTGCGCGCCGATGCCGAGCGCGTTGACCTTTTCATACAGCTCGATGCGCAATTCTTCGGTCGGGTTCGACGGACCGCGCGCGAGCAGCTCGGTCATGTCGATCGGGTCCATCAGCGATTGTTTGGCGAGCAGCATTGCCTTTTCGGCGGTGCCGCCGATGCCGATGCCGAGCATGCCCGGCGGGCACCAGCCGGCGCCCATCTGCGGGACCATTTCGAGCACCCAGTCGACGATGCTGTCGCTGGGGTTCATCATCTTGAACTTCGACTTATTCTCGCTGCCGCCGCCCTTCGCGGCGACGTCGATGTGAACCTTGGCGCCGGGCACCATTTCGACGTTGAGCACCGAGGGCGTGTTGTCCTTGGTGTTGACGCGGCTGAACGCCGGATCGGCGAGGATCGAGGCGCGAAGCTTGTTGTCGGGGTGGAGATACGCCTTGCGGACGCCTTCATCGACGACCTGCTGCAGGCTGCGCGGGCTGTCGAGGCGGCAGTCCATGCCCCATTTGATGAAGACGGTGACGATGCCGGTGTCCTGGCAGATCGGGCGGTGGCCCTCGGCGCACATGCGGCTGTTCGACAGGATCTGCGCCATCGCGTCCTTCGCGGCAGGCGACACTTCGCGTTCATAGGCGGCGCCCAGCGCGCGGATATAATCCATCGGATGGAAATAGCTGATGTACTGGAGCGCGTCGGCGATCGTTTCGATCAGATCGTCTTCGCGGATGATCACGGTGTTCATGTGCAGCCTTTCGCCCTTTTTGGGGATTCGCGGTTTCCCTAGACCTGCACGGCCGGAGTGAAAAGGGGCGTCAGGCGCCGGGGCGGCCAAAGACGCGCCGCGCCCACGCATGGGCGCCGCGCAGACCCTCCTGCAGAAAGTGTTCGCTTAGCCTATTGGCACTCGGCGCATTTGCCGCGCACTTCGATCACCGGGCGTTCGGCGGCAAAGCCCGTCGCTTCGGCTGCGGCGCGGACGCCGCCCGAAATCTTGTCATTGTCGACATGCACCGCGCTGCCGCACGTGTCGCAGATCAGGAAGATGCAGTCGTGGAGGCAGCCTGGGTGGCTGTTCGCGACAAAGGCATTGGCGCTTTCGACGCGGCGGACGAGGTTGTTCGCAACGAACAGATCGAGGATGCGATAGACGCTGTTCGGCGCGACGCGCTTGCCGCGCTTTTGCGATACGATGTCGGCAATTTCATAGGCGCTGGCGGGTTTGCCGATTTCGGCGACGGCGTCGAAAATCTCGGCGCGCATATCGGTCCATGCTTCGCCCGCGCCTTCGAGCGCGGTCTGCGCCGCCTTGGCGAGCGAGGCGCCGCTGGCCTCGACGTGCGGATGATCATGCTTGCCCATTGGCGTTTCCTCATGCGTGGGAAATCCCGCGCTAACTATCGTCCCAATGTAGGCTGTTTGCCCGTCCCCCGCAAGCGGCGGACCGGCCCGTATCGGTGAGCCGTCAGTGCCGCGCGCGGCGGTTGAGGTCGTGACCGAGCGCAACGACCGCGACGCCGATCATCGTCGCGAGAACTTCGCTGCCGTCGTGCGGCCGCGACAGCGCGCCCGCCATCATGCCGAGCCCGAAGCTGCCGACCGCGAACGGCATCATATAACCATGGCTCAGCACGCCCGAAACGAGCGTGATCAGCGCAAAGCCGATCGCGACGATCAGCCCGATCTCGTGGAACAGATGGTTTTCGAGAAACACCCCGCCGACCGAAGCGATCGAGGCGAAAAAGATCGTCGTTGCAAGGCAGTGGACCAGGCACAGGCCCGACAGGCCCATCGCGAGCTGGTCGCCGCTGAGTGACGTCAGCGGACGCGAATCGCGCGCAGCCCGAATCAGCGCGCCGAGACGCGTCAGTGCAGGGGCATGGCTGGCGACATGGGTCACCCGATTCTCCGTTCAACGACTATGGCCTCTGATATGGCATAACATGACCTAGGTTACAATATTACATTGTCCGATTGTCGTTCAGCGCGTCGCCGCCGCGGCGCTCCTCCGGACTTGATCGCTTTCCCTTTTCGCTTTGTCGTGCGTCACGATCGATCGACGTCAGCGGCGGCGGCCATGTCCCGGTGATGGATTGCGTCGATAACGACGCAGTTTTGTAGCAATCTCTCTTCAATAGATCGCCGATCAAAAGCGCGGTTTTCATCATCAGCTCAATCCCATTCGCATCCTTTCTCCATGCAGGCGTGGTGGCTGTCTGTCCGAGTGCGTCTTTGATAGTTGTAACTGTAGAAGGTGTTGCGGACGTTGAAGAGGCGGGAAGCTGGACGCATATTCGCTGGCGCGGTTGATTGTGCCCGCCGAAAAGGCCGGGGAAACTATAGGCGTGCAGGGTGATGCGCATCCTTGTCGTCACCCATAGCCTTGCGACGGGCGGCACCGACCGTGTTGCCGTCCATCTGGCCAACGGTTTTGCTCAGCGCTTTGAAACCGTGCTGCTCAACGTGCAAAAGCCGGTGCCCGAGGCACGGCTGCTCGACATGATCGATCCCTCTGTGCGGCGCGTGTCGTTGGAGCGAGAAAAGAAATCGCGCGCACTCGATCTGCTGACGTCGGTTTTCGATTTTGTGTCCGAGGTGCGGCGATTGAAGCCGGATCTGATTTTGGCTTCGGGCAACAACAACAGTCTGTTTTCTGCGTTGGGGCACGTGGCAAATCCCAACCGGGGCAGGCGGTTTGCGGTGAAGATCACGAACCCGATCATCCGCGAAAAAGACCGATGGTTCAAACGCGCTTTCCGCTCGGCCCTCTATCGCCTTGTCCTTGGCCGATGCTCGCATATTCTTGCTCTTTCGCAGGGCGAGGCGCTGCGGCTTACCGAGCTGTACCCGGACCTGTCGGGCAACATAAGGGTCGTACAAAATCCTTATGTTACCGACGCTATGGTCGATTTGTGCGCGAAGCGTGAGGCGGCAACCACAAGACGTACCTTTCTGGCCATAGGGCGTCTGCATCACCAGAAAAACCTGTCGTTGATGCTGGACGCATGGGCGCAGGCGAATTTGGCGAGCGCCCGGTTGCAAATAGCCGGGGAGGGTCCGCTGCGCGATCAGTTGGTGGCGCAGGCGGAAGCATTGGGCATTGCCGGATCGGTGGATTTCCTTGGTTATCGGCCCAATATCACTGAGTATTTGAGCGGAGCACATTGTCTGTTGCTATCGTCGGATTACGAAGGACTGCCCGCCGTGGTCCTGGAGGCGTTGGCCGCGGGTTGTCCGGTCATTTCGACGGACTGTTTCCCAAGCGCCGTTGAAATGCTGGGCAATATGCCGGGCTGCAAAGTGGTGCCGCCCCGGGATTCCGGCTCACTGGCCGCGGCCATTTGTGAAAGTGCGGGCAGTCATGCCGGCGACCGTGCATTCCTGCAGGAAAGGGCCGCTCCCTATCGCATAGGAAACGCGATCGAGAGCCACATCGGCGCTTTGACGGGGTAAGGCTGCGGTCAGGCCGCGCTCTCCTCCGCGCGCAACGCCTTCCTGTCCAGCTTGCCGATCATCGTCTTGGGCAGGTTCAGTCGCACCTCGACAGCGATCACCCGTTCGTGCTTGCCGAGTTGGGGATTGAGCCATGCGGCCAGTGCTTCACCGCTGACCTGGAAACCGTCCTCCAGCGTGACGAACGCCTTGGGCGCCTCGCCCCGATAGGAATCGGGAACGCCGAGCACGATCGCTTCCTTCACCGCCGGATGTTCGTGGAGATGGGCCTCGATCACGCTTGGATACACTTTGAACCCGCCGACCGCGATCATGTCCTTCAACCGGTCGACGATGCGGATATAGCCGTCGGCCTCGACCACCGCGACGTCGCCGGTCCGCAGCCAGCCGTCGTCGGTGAAGCTGTCCTTGTCTGCTTCGGCGCGGTTCCAATAACCCTGCATGATCTGCGGCCCCTTCACCGCAAGTTCCCCAGGCTCGCCATCGGGCGCGTCCTTCGACGGGTCTTCCTTGTCGAGCAGGCGGATATGCGTCGCGGGAATCGGCTGGCCGATGGTGCCGGGCTGGACGGGGCCTTCATAAGGGTTGGTCGCGACCACGCCCGAACTTTCGGTAAGGCCATAGCCTTCGACAAGCGACGCGCCGGTCGCCGCGACGAATTTCTCGCGCAGCTCGGCGGGCATCGGCGCGCCGCCCGAAATGCAGATGCGCAGCGAAGAGAAGTCGGTCTTTGCGAGGTCGGGATGGTCGAGCAGCGCCTGATACATCGTCGGCACGCCGGGGAGCGCGGTCGTCTTTGTCCGCGTGATTGCCTCCAGCGCCTGCTTCGCATCGAAACGCGGGAGCATGGTGATCGTGCCGCCGTTCAGGATCGTGCGGTTGAGGACGCAGGTGTTCGCGAAGACGTGGAAAAAGGGCAGCACGCCGAGGATGCGGTCGGCGGCATCATGGTCGGGATCGATCGCATTCACCTGCCGCGCGTTGGCGGTCAGATTCTGGTGCGTCAGCTTTGCGCCCTTTGGCGTGCCGGTGGTCCCGCCGGTATATTGGATCAGCGCGATATCCTTTTCGGCGTCGATCGCGACGGGGTCGGGCTTGCCGTCATTGTCGGTGAGTGCCGAGAAGCGGATCACGCGCGGGTCCGCGGGCATCGCGGCGACTTCGCTCCGCTTGAACAGGCGATAGAGGATGGATTTGGCGGACGGCAATCCGCCGGCGACCGACCCGACGACGAGCTGCTTGAGGCTGGATCCGTCGAGCACCTTGAGTGCGGTGGGGAGCAGCGCCGCCGCGCTGATCGTGAACAGCGTCTCGGTGCCCGAATCCTCGACCTGCGCCTCCAGTTCGGCGACCGTATAGAGCGGCGAGAAATTGACCACCGTCGCCCCGGCGGCGAGCGCGCCATAATAGGCCGCGACATAATGCGGGACGTTGGGGAGGAACAGGCCGACGCGGCTGCCCTTGCCGATGCCGCGCTGTTGCAGGCCGCGCGCGACGCGCGCGACGCCGGTCGCAACCTCGGCATAGCCGAACTGGCGGCCGAGGAAGTCGAGCATCGGCGCATCGCCTTTTCGCGCAACGCTGGCGGCCAGCATGTCGGGCAGCGACAGCGGCGCAAACTCCTGATCCCATGCCGTGGGGTGGCGATAATCGGTCGACCAGGAAAAGCGGCTGTCCATCGGGGGCTGGGATCCTCTCAATATTGCAAGGTTTCCTTACACTAGGGTCAGTAAGCATCGATTTGCAACCGGCTCGCTTGCGGCGCCGCGACGCGGCGGCTAGGCAAGGCCATCGTCATCGCAGGGGGTTCCGCCATGTTGCAACTGTCATCGCGCGTCGCTGTGGCGCTCGTCATTCTCGCCGGCACCGCCGCCGTTCCGGTGGTCGCGAAGGACAAGTCGCCCGCGGTGCCGCCGACGCAGATCCGCGAACTTTATGCTTGCCGCGACATTGCCGATCCGACGGCGCGGCTCGCCTGTTTCGACCGCGAGGTCGGCGAACTGTCGGCGGCCGATCAGGCGCGCGAGATCGTCTTTACCGACAAGGAAACCGCAAAGGAGACGCGGCGCGGGCTGTTCGGCTTTTCCTTCCCCAAGCTCGGCGGCATTTTTGGCGGCGAGGAGGATGCGATCAATGAAATCGAAACGACGATCCGCACGGTCAGCACCGACCGGTCGGGCAAATATATCCTCGGCATGGAGGATGATTCGGTGTGGATACAGATCGATACCACCCATTTGCCGCGACAGCCCAAGACGGGGCAGAAGGCCAAGATCCGGGTTGCGACGATGGGCAGCTATTTTGCCACGATCGAGGGCGGCCGCGCGATCCGCATGAAGCGCGACCGCTGAACGCGGCGGTCGCGTGATCGGCCCCATGTGAGATAGTGATGGCGGACGACAACGCGATTCCGGCTTTGGGGACCGACTGCCCGCCCTTTGTGCTGCTCGACGATGCGCGGGTGCACGGCGCGGCGGCGGCGCGGCTGTTCGTCGATCCGGTCGATATCCTGTCCGCCGCAACGGCGGCCGAGGTCCCGGCGCTTCTGACGGCGCTCGAAGCGGCGCAGGCGCGCGGGCTGCACGCGGCCGGATATCTTGCCTATGAAGCCGGCAGGGGGTTGGCGCCCGCATGGCGCGGCGCGGCGGAAGGCGGCGCGGGCGACGCGCCGCTGGGATGGTTCGGGCTGTTTCGCGGCGTGGAGCGGATCGAAGCCGATGAGGTTTCGGCGCGGCTCCCCGATCCGGCGTCGGCGTGGGTCGGCGCAGTGGCGCCGCGGGTGGCGCGCGCCGACTATATCGCCGCGGTCGAGCGGGTCCTCGCCTATATTCGCGCGGGCGATATCTATCAGGCGAACCTGACCTTTCGTGCCGATGTCCCGGTGCTCGGCGATCCGCTCGCGATCTATGCGAGGCTGCGGCAGACGGCGCGCGCGGGCTATGGCGGCTTCATCTGGACCGGCGACCGGGCGATCGCGTCGCTGTCGCCCGAACTTTTTTTCGCGCTGCGCGACGGGCACGTCATGGCGCGGCCGATGAAGGGGACCGCGGCGCGGCTTGCCGATCCCGCGGCCGATGCGGACGCGGCGCGCGCGCTGGCCGAAGACCCGAAGCAGCGCGCCGAAAATCTGATGATCGTCGACCTGATCCGCAACGACCTGTCGCGCGTCGCCTTGCCGGGATCGGTCGCGGTGCCCGACCTGTTCCGTGTCGAAAGCTTCCCGACGATCCATCAACTCGTATCGGACGTCAGTGCGCGGTTGCCCGGCGGTGCGGGCGCGGTCGACGTGCTGCGTGCGGCCTTTCCATGCGGTTCGATCACCGGTGCGCCCAAAGTCCGCGCGATGGAGATTATCGACGAGCTCGAGGCGGAGCCGCGCGGCGTCTATACGGGATCGATCGGCTTCATCGAAGCGGGGGGCGACGCGGCGTTCAATGTCGCGATCAGGACTTTGGTGTTACCGCAAAGCGGCTTGCGCGATAATCCGCCTTGCGCCACGCTGGGACTGGGCTCCGGAATCGTCGCCGACAGCGAACCGGCTGAAGAATGGCGCGAATGTCTGGCCAAGGGGGAATTTGTGGGCGCAGCCGGGGAAAGTTTCGACCTTATCGAAACGATGTTTTTCGATCCGGTGGATGGTGTTCAGCGGCTTGAGGGGCATCTGGCGCGGATGAAGGCGAGCGCCGCGGCGCTGGGCTTTGTGTTCGATCGCCACGGTGCGCGTAACAGCCTGCAATCGGCGACTTTTCGCCTGCGCAATGCCGCGCGCGTGCGGATGCGGCTTGCGCCGTCGGGCGCGCTCGCGATCGAGGTGTCGCCGCTGCCGCGGCTTGCCGAACTGCCGGTGCCCGTCGCGATATGCCCGGCGCCGATGGCTGCGGACGACTTCCGCCTGACGCACAAGACCAGCCTGCGCGCCGCCTATGACAGCGCGCGGCGGGAAAGCGGCGCCGCCGAAGTCGTCTTCATCGACGAGCCCGGGTTCGTCACCGAGGGGAGCTGGAGCAATATCTTCGTCGAGCGCGGCGGCCAATTGCTCACCCCGCCGCTCGCGCTCGGGCTGCTTCCTGGCGTGCTGCGCGCCGAACTGATCGACAAGGGGCGCGCGGTCGAATCGCACCTGCGCCTCGCCGATCTGGAGAGCGGATTCTTTATCGGAAATTCGCTGCGCGGATTGATCCCGGCACGGCTGGCGGACGCTGCGGCATCCTCGATAGGCTGACCTGCGCGCCCGCATAGGTAAATTATCTACCAGCGCGCTTGCGAATATCGATCAGAGGCTCTAGGCGCGGCCCCGCGCAATTTCCTGTCATTTTGCAGCCCGACCGCGCAAGCCACGGAAGATATCGTCATGTCGCTGAAGCCCCATGTCTCCGCCGCCCTCAACCGCATCCAGCCGTCGGCGACGCTCGCGATGACCGCGCGCGTTTCGGCGCTGAAAGCCGCGGGCGTCGACGTCATCGGCCTTTCGGCGGGCGAGCCCGATTTCGACACGCCCGACTTCGTCAAGGAAGCGGCGATCGAGGCGATCCGGAACGGCCAGACCAAATATACGCTGGTCGACGGGACGGTGGCGCTGAAGGAAGCGATCCGCGGCAAGTTCCGCCGCGACAACGGGCTCGAATTCGGGCTCGACCAGATTTCGGTCAATGTCGGCGGCAAGCACACGCTGTTCAATGCGCTGGTCGCGACCGTCGATCCGGGCGACGAGGTGATCATCCCCGCGCCCTATTGGGTGAGCTATCCCGACATCGTCGCCTTCGCGGGCGGCACGCCGGTGATCATCGAGGGGACCGCGGCGCAGAATTACAAGATCACGCCGGCGCAGCTCGACGCCGCGATCACGCCGAAGACGCGCTGGGTGATGTTCAACTCGCCGTCGAACCCGTCGGGCGCCGCCTATTCGGGCGAAGAACTCGACGCGATCGGCGAGGTGATCCGCCGTCACCCGCATGTGATGGTGATGACCGACGACATGTACGAGCATGTCTGGTACGCCGATTTCGAATTCTCGACGATCGCGCAGCGCTGCCCTGACCTCATCGACCGCATCCTGACGGTGAATGGCTGTTCGAAAGCCTATGCGATGACCGGCTGGCGCATCGGCTATGCCGGCGGTCCCGCATGGATCATCAAGGCGATGGGCAAGCTGCAGTCGCAGTCGACGTCGAACCCCTGTTCGATCGCGCAGGCGGCCGCTGCCGCCGCGCTCGGCGGGCCGCAGCAGTTCCTCGACGATCGCAACGCCGCATTCCGCAAGCGCCGCGACATGGTCGTCGCGATGCTCAACGACGCGCCCGGCCTCAACTGTCCCGTCCCCGACGGCGCTTTCTATGTCTATCCCGACGCGTCGGGCTGCATCGGCAAGAAGACCCCCGACGGCAAGCTGATCGACAGCGACGAGGCGCTGATCGACTATTTCCTCGACAGCGCCAAGGTTGCAGCGGTGCACGGCGGCGCCTTTGGCCTGTCGCCCGCGTTTCGCGTTTCCTATGCGACGTCGGAAGCGGTGCTGAAGGAAGCATGCGTGCGCATCCAGCAGGCGTGCGCCGCGCTCAGCTGACATGTTTTCGGTACAAAATAATCTGCGCAAGATTATTTTGTACCGATCGGTCTTGTAATCCCGATTGCGGAGCCTATTTGAACCTGAACGGCGGTTAACCGCCCGGTTCACCGGATGGTAAGTCATTTCCTTTAAGGGTGACTGCCATCACTGCACGGCTGGTCGGGGCGCTCCATATCGTCGGTGTAACCAATGCGGTCTCGGCCGCGAACTGACAGATATGAAAAAAAGAGGCCCATATGCTCTCCATGCTTCGCTCCGACTGGTTTCTGACCATGCTCGCAGGTTTCGCGATTGGCGCGACCTACATCGTCCTCAATCAGCCGGCGCTTCCGATCCCCGCGTGACGCCGCTGCGACGCAGCCTGTCGCTTCGCGCCGTCACGGCGCTGGTCGCAGGCGCGATCGTCGCGCAATGCGCCCCGGCGCAGGCCGAAAGCGCCGTAAAACTGCCCGCCGCACTCGTCGATCCCGTCGTCAATTCCAAGCGCGCAACCGCGGTGCTTGCGGGCGGGTGTTTCTGGGGCGTCGAGGGCGTCTTTTCCAACGTCAAAGGCGTGATTTCGGTCGAATCGGGCTATCATGGCGGCAGCGCCGCGACCGCCCGATACGAACTCACCCACGACGGCAAGTCGGGCCATGCCGAGGCGGTGCGCATCGTCTATGACCCGTCGCAGGTCAGCTATGGCAGTCTGCTTCGCATTCTCTTTTCGGTCGTCGCCGACCCCACGCTGAAAAATCGTCAGGGTCCCGATACAGGCTCGCAATATCGCGCGGCGATCGTTCCGCTCGACGCCGCGCAGCGCCAGGTCGCCACCGCCTATCTGGCGCAGATCGGCGGCGGGAAATATTTTGCCAAGCCGATCGTCGTGCCGGTCGAGGCCTATAAACGCTTCTACCCCGCCGAGGCGAACCATCAGGATTTCATGCGCCGCAATCCATCGAACGGCTATATCCTGCGCTGGGACGCGCCCAAGCTTGCGGCGCTCAAGCGACTCTATCCTGACATGGTACGCGCCCGGCCTGCTCCCTGAAATCTGCCGGGTTCCCGCCATTGGTCGCGGTAGAAGAATCATTCACCGCAAATCGCTGGCCCGCCCCGGACGCCTGCGAGACGAGGAAAATGCCCGAGAGGGGTCGGGTATATATAAAGTAGTCGCAAGTGCGGGGTTAGAATGAAGTTCAGCTTTTCCGGCAGGCCGCTCCTCGCCACGTCGATGGGCGCAGCGGTGCTCGCAGGCTGCGTCAGCAGCGCCGCGATCGTGCCGCAGCCGCGAACGCAGCCGCAAACGGCGGTGCGTAGTCCCTCTGGTGCCGTCACCGTGCCGATCGGCCAGCCGGTGCGATCGACCATGCCGCGCCCCGCCGGGCCAGCCGATCCCGGATTTCGCCGCGCGCCCGCCGGTCTTCAGGACCGCATCTTTGAATTGTGGAAAGCCTTTCCCGGCAAGACCGGCATCGCGGTCCAGCGCATCGACGGCGAATGGGCGCTGGCGCAGCGGGGCGGCGACCTGTTCCCGCAGCAAAGCGTGTCCAAGCTTTGGGTGACGCTGACCGTGCTCGACGCGGTCGATCAGGGGCGCATCAAGATGGACCAGCGCGTCCGCATCGGGCCCGAGGATTTGGTGGTCTTTCACCAGCCGCTCGCGGCACGCGTGCGGGCTGAGGGTTCGGTTACGATGAGTGTCCGTGACCTGATCGAGACCGCGATCACCCACAGCGACAATCTTGCGAATGACAGCTTGCTGCGCACCGTCGGCGGTCCCAGTGCCGTGCGTAGCTTCATCGCGAAAAAGGATCTGGGTTCGATTCGCTTTGGCCCCGGCGAACGAATGCTCCAGGCGGGGACAGCCGGACTGACCTGGCAGCAGAGCTATTCGGTAGGCCGCAATTTCGAGAGCGCGCGTGCGGCGCTGCCCGCCGCAGCGCGTCAGACCGCGATGAACAATTATCTCGCAAATCCAGTCGATGGCGCCAGCCCCGCGGCGATCGCGAGCGCCCTGACGCGGCTTGCGCGCGGCACGTTGCTTTCGCCCGAATCGACCGAATATCTGCAAGGCGTGATGAGCCGGACGAAGAGCGGGCCCCGGCGCCTCAAGGCCGGGCTGCCGCCGGGCTGGCAGTTCATGCACAAGACCGGCACCGGACAGAATCTGGGCGGCATGACCGCCGGATACAACGATATCGGCATCGCGACGGCGCCCGACGGCACCCGCTATGCGATCGTCGTGATGATGGGCAGCACGACCGCGGGCATCCCCGCGCGCATGGCGCTGATGCAGTCGGTCTCGTCGGCGGTCGCCGAATATCACGGAAGGTAATCCCGATGAAATTTGCTGTCCTGCCGCTGGCGCTGCTGTCGCTCGCGCTCGCGGGCTGTGCGACGCCCGAGACGCGGCTGCGCACCGGCCTCAACAACGCCGGCCTGTCGAAAGCGATGTCGGCGTGCATGGCCGAGCGCATGGTCGACCGGCTGTCGCTGCTCCAGCTCCGCCGCCTGTCGGCGCTCGGCAGCCTCAAGGACAAGCGCGTCACCGACCTGACGCTCGATCAGTTCTTCCACAAGGTCCGCGCGCTCAAGGATCCGGAAATCCTGACCGTCTCGACCAGCTCGGCGGCGCTCTGCGCGCTGCGCTAGGTCTCAGTCGCCCGGAAAGCGGACGACGAGGTTCGGCGGCGGAAAACTGTCACGCACTGTTTCGGAGCGGTCGGTAGGCGGCCATGTCTCGCCGCGGAAAAAATCGCCGATCGCCCCATATTGTCCCAGCCGCGTGAGCGAGGCAAAGAGATAGGGCTGGCCCTCGGCGCCGAGGATCGACGCGCGGTCGGCGAGATGAAAATGCAGGTGCGGCGCGCTCGCCTGTCCGGTGAAGCCGAGAAAGCCGACGACTTGCCCCGCCTTGACTCGATCTCCCACCTTGACCGGTGCGCCCTGCTTCAGATGCTCATAGGTCGCGATGCGCCCGCCGCCGATATCGAGCATGAGATAATTGCCGCTCGCATCGGCGATAGTGGGGTTCGCACGGCCCTTGACCGCCGCCGGATCGGGCACGTCGTCGCGCACCCCGACGACCGTGCCGTCGGCGACCGCGAGCACCGCGGCACCGAAGCCATAATGGTTCGCGGGAACATTGGCGTCGCCCGCCGACAGCTTGCCGCCCGTGTCGACCTTCATGAAATCGATCGCGAAGCGGCCAGGCAAGGTCGCCGTTCCCTCGGTGGCGTAGAAGACCCGCCGGTGGCCGCGCTCCATGCCGGGATCATAGACCGCGACCCACGGCCCACCACGCAGCGGCGGCGACAGGCGGGGGAGGGGTGCCGAGGCCAATGATGCCGTGCCGCCCGAAATCGTGAAGCTGGCGCCATCGGCGCCGACCTTGCCGAGCGTCAGTTCGTGCGAAATGGCGCCGCGCGGCAGGCCGGCGGTGACGGGGGCGTTAATGTAAAGGACGGCTCGGCGCCCCGGCGGAACAATCCGCGCATCGGCCTCGGCCGGGCCGACGAGCCCGATCGCTTTCGCCAGTTCGTCACCGTCATAGGTTTTGAGCGGTGTTCCCGTGCTGCCCGCCTTCACGACAAGCCGGTCCAGCCGCAGCGGCAGGCTGGCAAAATTGGTAAGATGCAGTTCGTAGATGAGCTGGTCGGCGGTGCCGATCCGGACAAGATCGGGCGCCTCGACGACCCGGATGTCGAGCGCCTGATTGGTCTGCGCCGTCGCCGCAGCGGGGCAGACAAGCGCCAGAAACGCCAAAACCGGAACTTTTATCTGCATCTTCCACGGCTCCCCTCATCCTGATCCCCGGCGCCGCCCGATTATCAGCTTGGGTCGGGGCCGTCATCCCGAAGACGGACCGATTGGCTGAAAGCCTTTGCCGCGGACAAGAATATCTGGGGACCCCGGGGGTAGCGTTGCGCGCGAACTTGTGCTTATGCGGCGCCAAACTTCTCCCCGCTCCAGAGTCGAAAGGCCCGGCAGACCTCATGAACATCCACGAATATCAGGCGAAAGAACTGCTCGCGAAATTTGGCGTCGCTGTCCCCAAGGGCATCGCCGCGATGAGCGTCGAGGAAGCCGTCGCCGCGGCAAAGCAGCTCCCCGGGCCGCTCTATGTCGTGAAATCGCAGATCCACGCCGGTGGCCGCGGCAAGGGCAAGTTCAAGGAACTGGGCCCCGACGCGAAGGGCGGTGTCCGCCTCGCCAAGACGATCGAAGAGGTCGAAGCGCACGCCAAGGACATGCTCGGCAACACGCTGGTGACGATTCAGACCGGTGAAGCCGGCAAGCAGGTCAACCGTCTCTACATCACCGACGGTGCCGACATTAAGCAGGAATTCTATCTCGCTTTGCTCGTCGATCGCGGTTCGAGCCGGGTCGCGGTCGTTGCGTCGACCGAAGGCGGCATGGACATTGAAACCGTCGCGCACGACACGCCGGAAAAGATCCACACGATCACCATCGACCCCGCGACGGGCCTGCAGCCGCATCATGGCCGCAGCGTTGCCGCAGCACTGGGGCTGTCCGGTGACCTCGCCAAGCAGGCCGCGAAGGTTCTTGCAGGCCTTTATGCCGCATTCCTCGGCACCGATGCCGAACAGATCGAAATCAACCCGCTGGCCGTCTGCGAAGGCGCGAACGGCGACGAACTGCTCGTCCTCGACGCCAAGGTGGCATTCGACGGCAATGCGATGTTCCGCCACAAGGACCTCGCCGAGCTGCGCGACCTCACCGAAGAAGATCCGGCCGAAGTCGAAGCGTCGGAATATGACCTTGCCTACATCAAGCTCGACGGCAACATCGGCTGCATGGTCAATGGCGCCGGCCTTGCGATGTCGACGATGGACATCATCAAGCTCAACGGCGAATTTCCCGCGAACTTCCTCGACGTCGGTGGCGGCGCTTCGAAGGAAAAGGTCACCGCGGCGTTCAAGATCATTCTGAAGGATCCCGCCGTAAAGGGCATCCTCGTCAACATCTTTGGCGGCATCATGAAGTGCGACATCATCGCCGACGGCATCGTCGCCGCGGCGAAGGAAGTGAATCTGTCGGTGCCGCTCGTCGTCCGCCTCGAAGGCACGAACGTCCAGCAGGGCAAGGACATCCTCGCCAATTCGGGTCTGCCGATCGTTGCGGCAAATGATCTCGGCGACGCAGCAAAGAAGATCGTCGCCGAAGTTCGCGCGGCTTAAGGTAATTGCCTCTCTCCTGAGGGGAGAGGCAGCGAGACTTGGCAGCTTGCTGCCTGGTCGCAGCGGTGAGGGCGGCAACGTCCGTACCCTCACCAAGTCCGACTAGGTCCTTGCGGACCAAGTCTCCCTATCCTCTCCCCCAAGGGGAGAGGAACGAAGGGACTGCTGGTTGACGTTTACGTAAACGCCAATTATGGCGCAGTGCACAATTTTTCGAGAGGAGCTGTCGAAGCTATGAAAATCCTCGTCCCCGTTAAACGGGTGCTCGATTACAACGTGAAGCCGCGGGTCAAATCCGACGGCACCGGCGTTGACCTGGCCAATGTCAAAATGTCGATGAACCCGTTCGACGAGATCGGTGTCGAAGAAGCGATCCGCCTGAAGGAAAAGGGCGTCGCGACCGAGATCGTCGCGGTTTCCGTTGGCCCCGCAAAGGCGCAGGAAACGCTCCGCACTGCGCTCGCGATGGGCGCCGACCGCGCGATCCTCGTCCAGACCGACGACGAAGTCGAACCGCTCGCGCTCGCCAAGATCTTCAAGGCGATTGCCGATGCCGAACAGCCGGGTCTCGTGATCCTCGGCAAGCAGGCGATTGACGGCGACAACAACCAGACCGGCCAGATGCTCGCAGCCCTCACCGGCTGGGCGCAGGGCACCTTCGCCAGCGCCGTGAACGTCGAAGGCGATCATGTCAGCGTGACGCGCGAAGTCGACGGCGGCCTTGAAACGGTGAAGCTCAAGCTTCCCGCAATCGTCACCACCGACCTTCGTCTGAACGAGCCGCGCTATGCGTCGCTGCCGAACATCATGAAGGCCAAGTCGAAGCCGCTCGATACCAAGACCCCCGCCGATTACGGCGTCGACACCGCGCCGCGCGTGAAGACGGTCAAGGTTTCGGAACCGCCCGTGCGCTCGGCCGGCGTCAAGGTCGCCGATGTCGATGAACTGGTTGCCAAGCTGAAAGCGATTGGCGTCCATAGCTGATTTCTACCCCCGTTCGTGTCGAGCGAAGTCGAGACACCCATCGGACAGCGCAAGATCGAGAGGCATCTCGACTTCGCTCGATGCGAACGGGAAGGGTTGAAGGAACAAACTTATGAAAACTCTGGTTTGGGTCGAACATGACGGCAAGGCCGTCAAGGACGCCACGCTCGCGGTGGTCACGGCCGCATCGAAGCTTGGCGAAGTTCACCTGCTCGTCGCCGGTTCGGGCGTCGACGCGGTTGCCAAGGAAGCCGCGCAGATCGCCGGCGTCGGCAAGGTGCATGTCGCTGACAACGCCGCTTTCGGTCACAATCTGCCCGAAAACATCGCGCCGCTCGTCGCCGAACTGATGGCATCGCATGACGCGTTCCTCGCGCCCGCGACGACCACCGGCAAGAATGTCGCGCCGCGCGTCGCCGCGCTGCTCGACGTGATGCAGATTTCGGAAATCCTGTCGGTCGAGGGTCCGAAGACCTTCACGCGCCCGATCTATGCCGGCAACGCGATCGCGACCGTCGAATCGTCGGATGCGAAGCTGGTCCTCACCGTTCGCGGCACCGCGTTCGACAAGGCCGCAACCTCGGGTGGTTCGGGTACGGTCGAAGCCGTCGTCGGTAGCGGCAGCGACGCCGGTATCTCGAGCTTCGTCGGCGCCGAAATCGCCAAGCAGGATCGCCCCGAACTGACCTCGGCGAAGATCATCGTCTCGGGTGGCCGCGCGCTCGGTTCGAGCGAGAAATACCAGGAAGTGATCGTCCCGCTTGCCGACAAGCTCGGCGCCGCGCTCGGTGCTTCGCGCGCCGCGGTCGATGCGGGCTATGTCCCCAACGACTATCAGGTCGGCCAGACCGGCAAGATCGTCGCGCCGCAGGTCTATTTCGCAATCGGCATCTCGGGCGCGATCCAGCATCTCGCCGGCATGAAGGATTCGAAGACGATCGTCGCGATCAACAAGGACGAAGACGCCCCGATCTTCCAGATCGCCGACTTCGGCCTGGTCGCCGATCTGTTCAACGCCGTTCCGGACCTGACGGCCAAGATCTGATCCGCCGTGGCCGGCGATCATCCCGGTGTGCCCGGTCTCGGTGAAACGCCGTTCAACGCGGGCGGACGCCGGGCGACGCGCGCCGGACCCGACGATCATAACGACGAAGCGGCCGTGGGCGATGCTCACGGCCGCTCGTTGATTCTGGCGAGCGTCGCGCGCGATGCCCGCCTCGACACCAAATTTCTGCTGCTTGTCGTCATGGCGACCGCGATTGCGACACTTGGGTTGCTGCAAAGCTCGGCACCGGTCGTGATCGGTGCGATGCTCGTATCGCCGCTGCTCGGACCGATCATGGGAATCGGCTTTGGCCTCGCGACGATCGAGAGCAATCTGATCAAGCGTTCGCTCGTTACGCTTGCTGCGGGCACACTGGTCGCCATCATCATCGCGGCCCTCATCATCTGGCTGTCGCCGATCAAGGACGTCACGCCCGAAATTCGTGCCCGGACCCAGCCGACGCTGATCGACCTTGGCGTCGCGGTGGTCGGCGGCATCGCCGGCGTCTATGCGATCTTGCGCAAATTATCGGGGGTGATGGTCGGCGTCGCGATCGCGACGGCGCTGCTGCCGCCGCTTTCGACCGTCGCCTTCGGGCTCGTCACCGGCCGGCCCGATTTCGCGATGGGCGGCGGCCTTCTATTCCTGACCAACACACTCGCGATCGCTTTTTCGGTGACGATCGTCGCGCGGCTCAACAAATTCGGCCCCTCGCTGACGCCGCAGCACACAGCGATGCAGGTCGTCGGGATCGTCGCGACGCTCGGCATATTGTCGATCCCGCTCGCGATCTCGTTCAACAATATCGTTCGCGAAATTCGCGCGCGCACCGCGGTTCAGTCCGAACTTCGGGCCCTGCTTGGCGATGGCGACCAGATCGACAGCCTCAATGTGCGGCTGGAGGGCGATGCGATCGAGATCGACGGCGTTGTGCTCGTCGATCGCTACGCGGGGCAGCTCAACCGGGAGCTAGAGGCCAAAGTCCGCGGGGATCTCGATCGCGACGTTCGCGTCAATCTCGCGCAGCTTCGGAAACAGACCAATGCCGCCGCGCAGCTTGAGGAGCGGCTCAGCAGCCGCATCGCGACGCTCGAACAGCGCGAGGAGGAAAGCCGCGCGATCCTGTCGAGCTTGACCGTCGGCGACTTGCTGCCGCGCGGCCAACTACTGATCGATGCGCAGGCCCGCCGCGTGATCGTCCAGCGCGACCGGGAGGCGGAGGGCGAACAGGTCGCGGCGGCGATTGACCGGATCATGGCGTCGGTGCAGGCGGGCTACCCGCAATGGTTGATCCAGAACGGCAGTCTGACAGCCGCCAAGGCTCCTGTCGCGGAAGCTGCGGCGACCGAATAGAGCTCTCGCAGACCTATTCGGGTTGACCTGTCCGGCCCGATACCATGTGATGTACCCCGATCCCGGGCGAACGGCCGGGACAGGGGAGAGACGATATGCGCGGCACGCGACTGGCTCTGGCGATGATGATGGCATGTGCAGGTTCGGCCGCGGTCGCGCCGCCGCTGCTGGCGCGGACCGCGCCTGACGCAGTGCTGAAAATCGACAAGGCGCGGATCGATGCGGTGCTGAAGGCGATGATCGCCGACGGCCGCGCCGCCGGGACTTCGGCGCTGATCTGGCAGGACGGGCGCGAGGTCTATTTCGGCAGTGCGGGCATGGCCGATCGCGACGCAAAGCGCCCGATGCGCCGCGACACGATCGCGCAAATCTATTCGATGACCAAGCCCGTCACCGGCGTCGCGCTGATGCAGCTTTGGGAACAGGGCAAATTCCGCCTCGACGATCCGCTGTCGCAATATCTGCCCGAATATGCCGATATGCGCGTCTATGCGGGCAAGGATGCGGCGGGGCAGCCGGGCTATATCGCCGCCGAGCGTCCGATCACGGTGCGCGACATCATGCGCCATACTGCTGGCTTTGCCTATGGCGCGGGGCCGACGCCCGCGCACGAAGCTTATGTCGCCGCCGATCCGCTCGCGCTGACGATCCCGCTGGCCGAAACGAGCAGGCGCCTCGCGCGCGTGCCGTTGCTGTTCCAGCCGGGCAGGCAATGGGAATATAGCATCGCGGTCGATGTGCAGGCGGCGCTCGTCGAGAAGCTGTCGGGCGAGCGCTTCGCCGATTATGTCCGCGCCCATATCTTCGAACCGCTGAAGATGACCGAGACCGCCTGGCGCCAGCCCGATGCGCGTCTGCCGCGCTTTGCCGCGATGAATGTCAACAAGGACGGCAAGCTCGTTCAGCAAGCGGCGGCCGAGGCGCAGACGCTGAACTTTCGCGATCATGCGCTGACCCCGGGCGGTTTCGGGCTCGCCTCGACGCTCGACGATTATCAGCGGTTCGCGCGGATGCTGCTGAACAGGGGCGCGCTCGACGGCGTGCGCATCCTCAAACCCTCGACGGTGGAACTGATGTCGACCGACCAGCTCGATCCTGCGATAACCGAACGCGCGTGGCTTCCCGGCACGGGGGCGGTCGGCTTTGGCTTCGACTTTGCGGTGCGCAAATCGCCGCCGCAGACGCGCGAGGAAAACCGCGGTGCGGTCGGCGAGTTTTTCTGGGATGGCGCCGCCTCGACTTTGTTCTGGGTCGATCCCGCGAACCGGCTCACCGCGGTCTTCTTCGTCCAGACGATGCCCTATGACGGCACGCTCCACCGCGACTTCCGCGCCGCGGTCTATGGGCTGGACTATAAGGGGCCGACGGGGGATTAGGCTGTCATCCTTTTGTCATCTGGATGTCCTTGAGCGGGCCGAGGAGTTTTTTACATGCCCCAGCCCGACAAACGCGCCCTGCTTGCAGAAGGCCTCGCCGCCGGTGACGAAGATGCCGCGCTGCATGCGCGGCTCGTCGCCGCAGGCGTGTCGGCCGCCGCCGCGAAATATGAAGTCGACCGGTTGGCCAAGGACCCGATGGCGGCGATGCTGCGCCGGCAGGCGGCGCGCATGGCGAAACAGCGCTGGCTGCTCGCCAATCAGGATCGGCTGGCGCGCGAGGGCGAGGGCGGCTTCGCGCTCGATACGCTCGATGCGCCCGACTCCGGTCATTTCTATCGCCATCATTATGAAGTGAACCGCCCGGCGAAGCTCAGCGGCATCATCGATCACTGGCCGGCGCTGACGCGCTGGTCGCTCGATCATTTTACAGAGGTCGCGGGGGACGCCGTCGTCGAGGCGCAGGTCGAGCGTGACCGCAGTCCCGATTATGAACTCGCAAAGGACGATCACCGCCGCCTTGTCCGCTTCGCCGAACTGATCGACTGGCTGCGCAAGGACGAAGCGAGCAACGACATCTATCTCACCGCCTATAACAGCGGCACCAATGCTGCGGCACTGGCGCCCTTGTGGGACGATATGGCGCCGATCGCCCTGCTCGACGACACGCGGCAGCGCGACGGCTTTTTCTGGCTGGGGCCAAAGGGCACGCTGACCCCCTGGCATCATGATCTCACCAACAATCTGCTCGTCCAGGTGATGGGGCGCAAGCGCGTGCGCATGGCGCCGCCCTGGGCGTTCGACCGCATGAAGAACAGCCGCCACTGTTTTTCCGATTGGACGAATGACGCGCTGCCCGCAGGCCCCGGCGACGCCGACACCCCGCCGATCCTCGAAACGGTCATCGGCCCCGGCGAGGCGATTTTCCTGCCCGTCGGCTGGTGGCATCAGGTCGAGGCGCTCGACCTGTCGGCAAGCATGAGCTTCACCAGCTTTCGCCGCTCGAACGCGCATGTCGATGATTATGCCTCTTACGGGGCGCTCGACTGATTCCGTTCTGCCGCGAATCGCGCCGCTCCGGCGTTGCGGCATTATTTGGCATTTCCTGCGATTGCGCCGACCCGGATGCGATTACGGCTTGCGGCCGTCAAAAATCCTTAGCATCATTAAGTAATGATCGATCTCGCCGCACCGCTTTCCGCCTTCATGACCCGCGTCGCTCGCCCCGGCGCCCTTTCGGGACTCGCCCGCCTGTCGGGCGGGGCGAATATGGAAAGCTGGGCGTTCGACTGGGGCGAGGCGGAGCAGGTGGATCGCTATGTGCTGCGCCGCGCGCCGTCGGCGGACTATATGGAAGGTCGGCCCTATGGCCATGCCGACGAGGCGGCGCTGGTGATCGCGGCGCATGATGCCGGGGTAAAGGCGCCCGAAGTCGTCGGCGTGCTGGAGCCGGGCGACGGCATGGGCACCGGCTATGTGATGCGGCGCGTGATCGCCGAAGTGAGCCCGGCGAAGATTCTTGCGGACCCGCCGCCGTCGCTGCTCGCCGACCTGGGGCGCGAGCTTGCGCGCATCCACGCGATCCCGGCCGGCACGATCCCAGCGGCGATCCCGCTGATGGACACGGCCGAGGCACTGGCCGAACTCAAGGCCCGCTTTCTGTCGTACGGCGGCGACCGGCCGGCGATCGCGCTCGCGATCAAATGGTGCGAGGATCATCTGCCCGAACCGGCGATGCCTGTGCTGGTCCATGGCGATTATCGGATGGGCAATGTGATGGTCGACGGTGAGGGCCTGGCCGCCGTGCTCGACTGGGAACTTGCGCATCGCGGTGACGCGCATGAAGATCTGGCGTTTGGCTGCATGACCGTGTGGCGCTTTGGGCGGCTCGACAAGCCCGCGTTCGGGGTCGGCAGCATCGACGATTATTTCGCGGCCTATGAAGCGGCGGGCGGAGCGAAGGTCGACCGCGGCCGCTTTCGTTTCTGGCTCGTCTATCGGACCTTGTGGTGGGCGCTCGGCTGTTTGCAGATGGGGCAGATGTGGCGGAACGGCGCCGACCGGACGGTCGAGCGCGTCGTGATCGGCCGGCGCACCGCCGAGCAGGAGCTTGATCTGCTCTTGCTGCTCGAAGCCGAAGCGCCGGAAGTGGAGCGCGATCGGCCGCTGCCGCCATCGCCGGATGCCGCACCGGCGCCGGTGGGCGAGCCGACGAATGCCGAGATGGTGCAGGCGGTGCGCGACTGGATCGAGGCATCGATCAAACCGAAAGCGGAGGGCCATGCCAAGTTTGAGGCGGTGGTCGCGATGAACGCGCTCGGGATCATATTGCGCGATCTCGACGCTGGCGTGCGCGCCGAGGATGCCGTGCTGTCGGCGGCTCTGCTGTCGGGAGCGACGACGCTCGCCGAGCCGGGGCTGCTTGCAAAGCTGCGGCGTGTCCTGCTCGACAAATGCGCGATCGACAGCCCCAAATATGCTGCGCTCGGCGCGGCGCGCGCGGCGTGGCGCGGATAGAAGATAAAAGGGAGAGAGACATGGATTTTGCGATGCCCGCCGACCTGCAGGCGTATCTGGACGAGCTTGATGCGTTTATCGACGCCGAGATCAAACCGCTCGAACTTGCGGACGACAATATCCGCTTCTTCGACCATCGCCGCGAACATGCGCGCACCGACTGGGACAATCAGGGGCTGCCGCGCCACGACTGGGAAGACCTGCTCAAACAGGCGACGCGCAAGGCCGATGCGGCGGGGCACTGGCGCTTCTCGGCGCCCAAGAAGTACGGCGGCAAGGACGGCAGCAATCTGTGGATGGCGGTGATCCGCGAGCATTTCGCGGCGAAGGGATTGGGGCTCCACAACGATCTTCAGAATGAGCACAGCATCGTCGGCAATTTCCCCTTCGTCGAAATGTTCGAACAGTTCGGCACCAGCGACGAACAGAAGCAGGAATTCATCCTCGGCGGGTTCGAGGGCAAGCGCCGCACCGCGTTCGGGCTGACCGAGCCCGACCATGGCAGCGACGCGACACATATGGAGACGCGCGCGGTCCGCGAGACGCGCGATGGCGTCGACGGCTGGCTGATCAACGGGCGCAAGATGTGGATCACCGGCATGCATGTCGCGACGCATTGCGCGACCTTCTGCCGCACCAGCGGCAATGACGGCGATGCGAAGGGCATCACCTGCCTGCTCGTGCCGACGGGGACCGAGGGCATGACCGTCGACGAATATATGTGGACGTTCAACATGCCGACCGACCATCCGCGCATGACCTTCATCGACGTTTGGGTGCCCGACGATGCGCGGCTCGGTCCGGAGGGCGGCGGGCTGTCGATCGCGCAGAGCTTCGTTCACCAGAACCGCATTCGGCAGGCGGCAAGCTCGCTGGGCGCGGCGGTGTTCTGCATCGAGGAAAGCGTTCGATATGCGCGTGAGCGTAAGCCGTTCGGCGAGGCGCTGGCGAAGAATCAGGCGATCCAGTTCCCGCTCGTCGAACTCGCGACACAGGCCGAGATGTTGCGCCTGCTGATCCGCAAGACCGCGTGGGACATGGACAACACCCCGCACAAGGAGGTCGAGCGCACGCTCTCGGACAAGGTCAGTATGTGCAATTACTGGGCGAACCGCCTCGTTTGCGAAGCTGCCGACCGCGCGATGCAGGTGCATGGCGGCATCGGCTATTCGCGGCACAAGCCGTTCGAGCATATCTATCGCCACCACCGCCGCTATCGCATCACCGAAGGCGCCGAGGAAATCCAGATGCGCAAGGTCGCGGCCTATCTGTTCGGCTATATGGGGCCGCGCAAAGAGACGCTGGGCCGAATCTGATCGGGATGGACTCTCCTCTTCCGGTTGCGGCATGATCGGCGCAACGAGCAGAAGAGGAGAGGACCATGGCCGAAGCCGACCGCGCCAAGGATGCGACATCGTTCCGGATATTCCGGGGCGCCGACGCTCCCGATCTCAACGAAACCGACAAGATGACGCTCGCCGGCCTGACACCGATCGTCGAGGCGGGCATCGGGCGCTGGGTCGCCGCTGGCGTTGGCGAAGGGAACATCACCAAAGCGCTGTTCTCGCTCCCGCATATGAGCCTGACCTATGCGTGGTTCAAAAGCGGTTTCGCATTGCCGCTGCACAGCCATAATGCCGACTGCCTCTATTATATCATCGCGGGTTCGTTGAAGCTCGGCACCGAGGAACTGGGCGCGGGCGACGGTTTTTTCGTCGGCAGCGACGTGCCCTACACGTACAAGCCCGGCCCGGATGGGGTCGAAGTGCTCGAATTCCGAACGGTCGAAAGCTTCGACATGAAGTTCCAGGGCCGGACCGAGGCCTATTGGGACAAGGTCGTCGCGGGGATGGATGCCGCGCGGCCCGCTTGGAGTTCGGAAGCGCCGCCTTCCGGGCGTGCTTAGCGTTTTCTCACAAACTCCGCGCGCAGCACCAGCCCCTTGATGCCGTCGTGGCGGCAGTCGATTTCCTGCGCGTCGCCGGTCAGGCGGATCGACTTGATCACCGTGCCGACCTTCAGCGTCTGGCCCGCGCCTTTCACGTTCAAATCCTTGACCAGCACGACCGAGTCGCCATCGGCGAGCAGATTGCCGACCGCGTCGCGTACTTCGGGACCCGCGGCGGCCGCGGCGTCGCGCGCGGCAATGTCGCTGGCGGACATCCATTCGCCGCTCGCTTCGTCATAGACATAATCCTGGTCGTCGCTGGTCATTCTTTTATCCCGGTTTGCGGAAGCGCAAGGTGAACTGGTCGGTCTTGCCGCGGATTTCCTTGTCGAAGACATTGGCCGTGCGCGGATCGGCGGGAAGGCGATAGAGGTCGCTTTCCGCATCAAGCTTGAAACCCGCTTTGGTCAGTGTGGCGATGACCGCATCCTTGTCGATCCGGTGCAGGCTGTCCGACAGCGTCGTACCGCTGCCCTTCGCCGCGCTATGGTCGACGACGACGAGCGTGCCGCCGGGTTTGAGCGCCGCGAACAAAGCTGCGCTCGCCTTGTCGCCGGTGCCCGCGGCAAAGGGTTTCAGATAGAGGTCGTGGAAATTCTGCACGGTGATGATCGTGTCGAGCGGTTCGGGAAAGGCGGGCGCCGCGAACGGACCGGCGACGGCATCGACATTGGTATAAGCGGCGTCGATCGCGGCCTGATCGTCCCCATATTGTTTCTTGAAGGCGATGAATTCGGCGGGCTGGAAGGCATAGACCTTGCCCGCCGGGCCGACTGCGCCGGCTAGCAGGCGCGTCACATAGCCGCCGCCCATGACGAAATCGCCGACCTTTTGCCCGGGCTTGATCTGCGCAAAGGTGAGCAGTTCGGCGGGTTTGCGCGACGCATCGCGTTCGCGGTCGGCGGCGGGGCGCGCGGGATCGGCGAGCGCGGCCTTATAGTCGGGGGCGGGCGAGTCCTTGGCGGCGAGCGGGGTCGCCGAAACGGCGAACAACAGGGCGAACGTGAGCGGACGGATCATGGCAGCAACTCCCAATGATTTTGTCCCGTCACCATAGCGCCTTGTCGCGGGCGCCGCGCGTTTATTTGCATATCGCAATTTTGATGATAGGTTTCTTCGTGAAACTAAAAAATCTGGCCAAAATGCTTGGGAGAGCGGACATGCATGATCTGGTGATTCGCGGCGGCACCGTCGTCGATGGTTCGGGCGGAGCGCCCTTTGTCGCGGACGTCGCGATCGATGGCGACCGGATCGTCGCGGTCGGCGAAAATCTCGGCTCAGGACGGGAGGAAATCGACGCTGCCGGCAAGATCGTCACCCCGGGCTTCGTCGACGTCCACACCCATTATGACGGGCAGGCGACGTGGGACGCCGAAATGGCGCCGTCGAGCTGGCACGGCGTTACCACCGTCGTGATGGGCAATTGCGGCGTCGGCTTCGCCCCCGCCAAGCCCGACCGCCACGAATGGCTGATTTCGCTGATGGAAGGCGTCGAGGATATTCCCGGCACCGCGCTTGCCGAGGGCATGTCGTGGGATTGGGAAACCTTTCCCGAATATATGGACGCGCTCGAAAAACTGCCGCGCACGGTCGACGTGGCGTGCCACGTCCCGCACGGTGCCGTCCGCGCTTATGTGCTCGGCGACCGCGAGAAACCCGGTGCGATCCCGACCGACGCGGACATCGCCGAAATGTCACGCATCGTCGAGGAGGGCGTGCGCGCCGGCGCGCTTGGTTTCTCGACCAGCCGCACCGTGCTGCACAAGTCGATCGACGGCGAACTCGTCCCTGGCACCACTGCGACCGCCGAGGAACTGGTCGCGATCGGGCGCGCAATGGGACGCGTCGGTTACGGTGTGTTCGAAATGGCGAGCGACATGAAGCGCGAGTGGAACGAGTTTCAGTGGATGGGCGACCTCAGCCGCGAAACCGGACTGCCGGTGACCTTCGCCGCATTGCAATCGATCGCCAAGGAGCTGCCGCTCGAAGAGCAGATTGCGGAAATGCGGAAACAGAATTCGACCGGCGCGAACATCGTCGCGCAGATCGCACTCCGCGGCAACGGCATCATCATGGCGTGGCAGGGCACCGTGCATCCGTTCCGTTTCAAGCCCGCATGGAACGAGATTATCGACCTGCCCTGGGCCGAGCAGCTCGCGAAGCTGAAAGATCCCGCGTTCAAGGCACGGATGATCGAAGAGGCGAATGTCTGGCCCGAAAGCGACATTCTCGACTTTCTGAAGGTCGTCGCCGAAGGCTGGCCGGTCCATTTCGAAATGGACCCCGATTTCAACTATGAGCCCAAGATGGACGAGAGCATCATGGCGCGCGCGGTCGCCGCGGGCGTCTCGCCCTCCGAATATGCATACGACCTCCTCATGAAGGATGACGGCAAGGGTTTCATCTATTTCCCGATTTTGAACTACCGCGACGGCAACCTCAATTTCCTGGAGGATTTGCAGGCGTCGGACGATACGGTGAACAGCCTGTCGGACGGCGGCGCGCATTGCGGCACGATCTGCGACGCCGCCTCGCCGACCTTCATGCTTCAGCACTGGGTTCGCGACCGCAAAGGCCATCGCATCGCACTCGAACACGCAATCAAACGTCAGTGTCGCGACACGGCGATACTCTATGGCCTCGAAGATCGCGGCGTGCTCGCGCCGGGCTATCTTGCCGATCTGAACGTCATCGACATGGATTCGATCAAGCTCGGCAAGCCCTGGCTCGCATTCGACCTGCCCGCGGGCGGCAAGCGCCTGCTGCAAAAGGCCGACGGCTATGTCGCGACGGTCAAGTCGGGTGTCGTGACGTTCAAGGACGGCGAAATGCAGGGGCCGACGCCGGGCGGCGTCATCCGCGGTCCGCAGCGTGTTGAAATGGCGATGGCGGCGGAGTGATGCGAGCGGTCCAGCTTCGCGCGCCCGCCTCGCTCGACAATCTGACGCTGACCGATCTTCCCGACCCCGGCGACCCGGGGCCGGGTGAGATTCGTGTGCGGCTGGCAGCCTCGTCGCTGAACTTCCACGACTTTGCGGTGGTCGCCGGGATGATCCCCACCGTCGACGGACGTATTCCGATGTCCGACGGCGCGGGGACGGTTGAGGCGGTCGGTGAGGGCGTCACCGACTATCGCGTTGGCGACCATGTCGTGTCGCTCTTCTTTCCCTTCTGGGCCGATGGTGCGGCGCCGCCGAACGCCTTCACGCAGGTGCCGGGTGACAGCATCGACGGCTATGCCCGCGAAGTGGTGGTGACGCCGCAGCAATGGTTCACCCATGCGCCGAAAGGCTGGTCGGCGGCCGAGGCGGCGACGCTGACCTGTGCCGGACTGACCGCGTGGCGCGCGCTGTTCGTCGATGGCGTGACGCAGCCGGGCTCGACCGTGCTGGTGCAGGGCAGCGGCGGGGTTTCGGTGTTCGCGTTACAATTCGCCAAGGCGGCGGGCGCGCGGGTGATCGCGACAAGTTCGTCCGATGCGAAGCTCGATCGGCTGAAGGCGCTCGGCGCCGACGAGCTGATCAATTACAAGGACGTCCCGGAGTGGGGCGCCAGGGCGCTCGAACTCACCGGCGGGCGCGGTGTCGATACGGTGGTCGAGATCGGCGGTGCGGGCACGCTCGACCAGTCGATGGTTGCAACGCGCGTCGGTGGGCATGTCGCGCTGATCGGTGTGCTCGCCGGCATAGTCGGGCCGGTGAAAACAGCGCTGCTGATGAGCAAGAATCTGCGCGTACAGGGTCTTACCGTCGGCAGTCGCGCGCAGCAACTTGCGATGATCGCGGGAGTCGAGGCGAACGGCATCCGCCCGATCCTCGACCAGCATTTTCCCCTCGAAAGTCTTGCCGATGCCTTCCGGCATCAGGCGGCGAACGCGCATTTCGGCAAGATCATCGTCGATATCTGACGCTCAGCGCGTGAGCAGGTCCGAAGGCAAGGTCGGTTCGCTGACGATTTTCGCCATGCGCCGCCACATCTCGTCGCGACTGGGCTTGCCGCGCTCGACATAGGCGCGGACCATCGTCTCGCCGAGACCATAGTTGATCACATAGCTGCGATATTGATCGGTGAAGCTGATCGATTGCTCGGCGCGCTGCGGCGAGACGAGCAGATATTTCTGGGTGAGCGCGACGGCTGTCGGGCGATCGATCGCGCCGTCGAGATATTGCTGCGCGATCGTCAGCCGCGCCCCCGAAGCGCGCTTGATCGCCGCGAGCAATTGCCAATAGCGGTCGTCCGACGGCACCGCTATCTCGGCGATCGGCATCAGCACGTCGCGTTCGGTGTCGGCTTTGCTGCTTTCGGGAAAGGCGAGGTCGATACCGTAATTCGCGCTGCCCTCGGCGATCAGGCTCTGCGGACTATAGAGCGGATAGACGCTGAATTCGTTCCAGCCGCGCTCTTTCACCAGCTTTTCCTCAAGTTTCATGTTGAGGAGATGATGTCCCGGATAGCCCTCGTGGCACCCAAGGTCGAGTGCGCGCGACAGGCGGATCGGCAGGTCGGTGTTGACCTGGATCAGGCTGTGATAGCCGCCCTGATAATAATTATAGCCGCTCCAGCTCTTGCCGGTCACGAATTCCAGCCGAAAGCTTTCGCCTTCGGGCATCGGGATATGCGCCATGCTGCGCCCGCGGCATCGCGCGATCGCGGCGTCGAAGGTTTTCTGCAGGCGGTCCTTGGGGATGGTGAAGGCGTCGAGATACGCCTCGACGCGATCGGCGAGCGCGCCGTCGCCAGGGACGAGCGCCTCGATTTTCGCGAGTTCGGCGTCGTAGCTCGCGAGCGGCTTCAGTCGCGGGCGCACACCGAACAGCCGCTCGGCCTCGTCGGCAAAGGCGAAGCGGGTGCCCTGCATCATCTGCAGCCGCGTTTCGGCGGCGCGGAGCTGCGCCCGGAGAAAGGTCGCGCGGCGTTTCGCGAGCGGGTCAGAGATGCGCCGGGCCGCAAGATCGACCTCTGCCATCAACGCACGCGTCGCCGTGAGCAGCGCTGGTTTGTCGCGCGGCGCCGTTTCGGCCGCCTTCTGAAGCTCGGGCGGGCCGTAATAGGCGTCGATATAGCCGGGCTCGTGCGTCCCGATTTCGAGGGTGAGCCGCAGATATGCGGCTGCAATCTCGTCGAGCGCCTTGGTCGAGGCGGCCGTGCGGCGGACGTCGAGTGTGGCGAGGTCCGGCTTGGCCGCCGAAGGTCGGGTTTCGCTTGCGGCGCACCCCGAAAGGAGGGCGATCAGCGACAGGGCGATGAGTTTGCGCATCACGCGGCTATACCGCTGCTTTCGCTGGTGTCACGCACATCGCCGTCAGCGGCGATTTCCGCATCGGACTGGCTTTCGGCCGCGTCATGATCGGGATGGAGCGGTGCGAAGCGCAGCACCGCGAAACCGACAAGCGCTGCCATCAGCGATCCTGTCAGGATACCGATCTTCGCCTCCTCGACCAGCAGCGCATCGCCCGGAAAGGCGAGGCCGCCGATGAACAGGCTCATCGTAAAGCCGATGCCGCACAATATCGCGACGCCATAGACCTGGAGCCAGGTCGCGCCGCGCAGTCGGCCCGCGATTCCCAATTTGACCGCCAGCCAGACGCTGCCGAAAATGCCGATCTGCTTGCCGAGGAAAAGGCCGGCAGCGATCCCGACCGGCAGCGGCGCGAAAATCTGCTGGGCGGTGAGCCCGCTGATATCGACCCCGGCGTTGGCGAAGCCGAACAGGGGAACAATGCCGAACGCGACCCAAGGGTGCAGCGCATGTTCGAGCTTGTGAAGCGGCGAATGTGCACTGTTGGGTTCCCCCGGCGTGCGTTCGAACGGGATGGTCATCGCAGTAAGTACCCCGGCGATCGTGGCGTGGACGCCCGAAAGCAGCATCGCGTACCAGAGGAAGGCGAACATCAGGAGATAAAGGGGCAGGCTCTTCACGCGCAGGCGTGCCATCGCGAACATCAGGCCAAGGATGACCGCCGCCACCCCGAGCGCGGCGAGATTGATCTTCGCAGTATAGAAGAGCGCGATGATCGCGACCGCGCCCATGTCGTCGACGATCGCGACGGTGACGAGGAACAATTTGAGCGAGGTCGGCGCGCGTTTGCCAAGCAGCGCAAGCACGCCCATCGCAAAGGCGATGTCGGTGGCCGCAGGGATAGCCCAGCCTTGCGCCAGCCCCGATGTGTTTCCCGCGAAGAGAATGTAGATGACTGCAGGAACCGCCATTCCGGCTGCCGCTGCAATGAACGGCAATCGGCGCCGGTCCCAGCTTGCGAGCCTTCCGTCGACGAACTCGCGCTTGATCTCCAGCCCGACGAGCAGGAAGAAAACCGCCATCAATCCGTCGTTGATCCACAGATGGACCGTCATCGGGCCGAGCTTGTCGGTAAGTATCGGTCCGGTAACGGCGTGAATCGCGTCGTGATAAAGCGGCGCGAACGACGAATTGGCAACGATCATCGCCAAAATGGATGCGAAAATAAGAAGAATTCCGCCTGCGCTTTCACTTCTCAGGAATTCTATCAATGCTGAATGGGGTGGAAATCTGCGGATCATCGGTCAGGTGTTTCTTTGATTTGTCAGTGAAATTGACAGTTAATCAATGATATAGTCGTCTTTACAAATCTGCTCTGTTCACTAGCAGTATCGATATTGATGACATTAGGTGATCGGTGGGGGCAGGGCTAGCACATTGGAGCAGTCGACCGCATGGCTGGAATGGTTGGTGATGGGGGCCAGTCACGAACTGATGCTGTTCGCCTCGGTCGGGATTCTGCTGTTCGGGCTCGACGACCTGCTGTTCGATGCGTTGTGGCTGGTGACCCGCCGCCGTGGACCATCGCTCGCCCCGAACGCGCCGCCGGTGGAGGGACGCTTCGCGGTCTTCGTGCCCGCATGGGACGAAGCCGATGCGCTTCCGGCAATGCTCGATCGGACGCTCGCGGCGTGGAGGGACGAGGATTTTCGACTTTACCTCGGCTGCTATCCCAATGATGCCGCGACCCTCTTTGCCGTATCGCCGCTCGTCGCGCGCGACCGGCGGCTGCGGCTTGTCGTGGGCAGCGTCGAGGGGCCGACCACCAAGGGCGACAATCTCAACGGCTTGTGGCGCGCGCTTGGCGATGACGAGCGCGCCGAGGGCATGCGTTTCGCCGCCATCGTCCTGCACGACGCCGAAGATCATGTTCATCCGGCCGAACTCGCACTTTACCGCCGCTATCTCGGCGAAAATTCGATGGTGCAGATTCCGGTCGTGCCGTTGATCAGGCACAGAGAACGCTGGATCGGCGGGCATTATGGCGACGAATTTGCCGAAGCGCATGGAAAGGAATTGGTCGTTCGCTCGCGCCTCGGCCTGCCGCTGCCGTCAGCGGGAGTCGGCTGCGCGCTGACGCGTAGCTCGCTGGCGTTGCTGGCGCTCGAGCGTGGCGGCGAGCCTTTTCGCTGCGACAGCCTGACCGAGGATTATGAGATGGGCATGCTGATCGGCGCCTATGGCCTTCGAACGCGCTTTATCGACACGGTCGGACCCGCGGGTGACAGGATCGTATCGCGAGGGGCTTTTCCGGGGGAAATCGAAAAGGCGGTGCGGCAGAAGTCGCGCTGGATTACCGGGATCGCCTTGGCGGGCTGGGACCATCTCGGCTGGCTTGGTGCGCGGCGTGATAAGGCCATAGGCGCCGGCGCCGGCCGGGCGTGGATCGGGCGCTGGATGCTGTGGCGCGATCGTCGCGCGCCGCTTTCCGCGCTCATTCTAATGGCGGCTTATGCAGGGCTGATCTTCACGATCGCTGGCTGGGCGGGGCAGTTTCTGCTGGACTGGCGTGCCGTCGAGCTGGGCGGCGGCATGCGGTTGCTGCTGATGTTCAATGCCGTGATGCTGTGTTGGCGGATCGGCGTTCGCGGGCATTTTACGGCGCGCTGGTACGGTTTGCGCGAGGCGATGATTTCGTTGCCGCGTGTCTTTTTTGCCAATGTGATCGCGATGCTCGCTGCGCGACGTGCGATCGGACTTTACTGGCGGATGCTGCGGTCGGGCAAGGTTGTTTGGGACAAGACCGACCATCCGGATCATGAGGTCGCGCACCAGGACGGCTTTGTCAGGATGGGGGCGTGATGATGATGCGCCGCCTCGACGTGCGCCGTGACGCGCCCGCACTGCGCTTTCTGCTGTTATGCGTCGGCGGCTGGATAGCGATGCGGGTTGTGATGGTCGGGAATCCGGCCACCTCTTTTGCGCTCGATCCCGTCGAAGCGCCTTTGTCGCCGTCTCCCCTTGCGGCGGGCCGTGCCGTCGCGGACATCCCGCCTGTCGCCCGCATCGATGAGCAAGATCTCTCGACGCACCGGCGTGTTGGCGTGCCGGCCTTCTTCGAGGTCGCCCCGGCTTCGATCGAAAACGAGTCCGTTTCCGTCGATTTGGGCGCCGATCGCGATAGTCTTCGGCTTGCCCCGGTCGCGCCGCTGTCGCCTTCGCCGCCAGATGATGTCGCGCTCTCTGCCTCCCCGACTATCGGAGGGCTCTGGTTTCCGCTCGCACCTGCCGAACACTCCGATCCGGGGAACGGCAAGCCATTCTGGATTCAGCGGCAGCTTGGCGGATGGGCGCTCGCGAACTGGGTCTATTTGCGCCAAGGCTCCGGCTCCGCGCCCGAGAACATCGGTGCGGCGAGCCAATTGGGTGGGAGTCAGGCGGGTGTGCGGCTGGACTATGGCTTTCGCGATGACGGGCGCGTCCGCGCCTATGGGCGCGCGACGGTTGCCATTCAGCGCCCGCAGCAGCGCGAGATCGCGTTCGGCCTCGCCCTTGCCCCACTCGCGCACCTGCCGGTCGATATTGCGATCGAGCAGCGCGTCACGCTGGGCAGAGAGGGGCGCACCGCGATCGTGATGATGGCGAGCGGCGGCGTTTCGAGGGTTGCGCTGACGGCCGGTTTCCGGCTCGACGCCTATGCGCAGGCGGGCGTCGTCGGCGTGCGGCGGCGCGACGCTTTCGCCGACGGCGCAATCGTCGTCGATCGCCACCTCGGCCCCGACGACACGTCTCTCCTGCGGCTTGGCGCGCTCGTTGCGGGAGCGGTACAGCCGGGCGCCGCGCGGGCCGATGTCGGTCCGCGGCTGACTTTGCTCCTGCCCGATCTGGGCGAGGGCACCCGCATCGCGCTCGACTGGCGCCAGCGCCTTGCTGGCAATGCGCGCCCCGAAAGCGGCCTGGCGCTGACGCTGGCGAGCGACTTCTGAACGCCGGAAAATTTAGCCACCGCCGCCGATTCCCCGCCGCGAAAAAATGCTCTAGGGTCGCGGGACTCGGCGCAGTTTCGGCGCCTCGGACCCGCAATTCACAGGCCCTGACAATTGGATCTTTACCTCCCAGTCGCCAATCTGTCGGTCAATGCGCTGGTGATCATCCTGCTGGGCGGCGGGGTGGGTTTCCTGTCGGGCATGTTCGGCGTTGGCGGCGGATTCCTGACGACGCCGCTGCTCATCTTTTACGGCATTCCGCCGACGGTCGCGGCGGCGTCGGCGGCGACGCAGGTGACTGGCGCCAGCGTTTCGGGGGTGATGGCGCATCTCGAGCGCGGCGGGGTCGACCTCAGGATGGGCGGGGTATTGGTTGCGGGCGGCCTCATCGGCTCGCTGATCGGCGCGGGGCTATTCGAACTGCTCACCTCCTTGGGGCAGATCGATACGGTGATCAACATCCTGTATGTCGCGCTGCTCGGGACCGTCGGGACATTCATGGGGCGCGAGGCATGGGGCAGCTTTCGAGCGTCACAGGCCGGACTGCCGGCCCCTGCGCGCAAGCGGCGCCACCATCCGATGGTCGCGAACCTGCCGCTCCGCTGGCGTTTCTATCGCTCGGGCCTTTACATCTCGCCGCTCGCGCCGCTGCTTCTCGGTATCGTCGGGGGCGTACTTACGATGCTGCTGGGTGTCGGCGGGGGCTTCATCATGGTGCCGGCGATGCTGTATCTGCTCGGCATGGGCACGCAGGTCGTCGTCGGCACGTCGTTGTACCAGATATTATTCGTGACCATCGCAACGACGATGGTTCACGCGCTGACCACCGGCGCGGTCGACATCGTGCTCGCAGGATTGCTTCTGCTCGGAAGCGTCGTCGGCGCCCAGATCGGCGCGCGTTTTGCGCAAAAGGTAAAGCCCGAATATCTGCGCATGGCGCTCGCCGCAATCGTGCTGCTCGTCGCGCTCCGCATGGGGGTCGACCTCTTTATCCGCCCCGAAGAAATCTACACGGTGCAATGATCGCGCCGCGCGCCTTGCTCCCGTTGCTCGCGGCGCTGTCGCTGCCGGCGGCCGCCAATGCCGCCGACCCCCGGCTGGTGCCTGACGTGTCGAGCCGTGCGATCGACATCCAGTACAGCTTCACCGGCGAGGAATTGCTGCTTTTCGGCGCGATCCTCTATCCCGGGCAGCGGCTGCCCGACGACCGTGCCGACATCGTGGTCGTGCTGAAGGGACCCGTGCGACCGATCGTGCTGCGCGAAAAGCGGCGCGTCGCGGGTATCTGGGTCAATGCGAGCAGTATCCGCCTGCGTACCTCGCCGGGCTTCTATGCGATCGGATCGTCGCGCCCGATCGACAAGCTGGTCGACGAGCGGACCGCAGCGATCTTTGAACTCGGCCTTGCCAATCTGTCGATGTCGCCCAGCGGATTTTCGGAGGCAAAGAAGCTGGAGCGGTTCGAGGCGGGGCTAACCGATCTCTATCGCCGATCGGGTCTCTTCGTCGAAAATCCTTCGGCGGTCGAAATCACCGAAGGCGTGCTCTATCGCGCGCGCATTCCGGTGCCGGCGCGCGTTCCCGTCGGCACCTATCGCGCCGAAACCTATTTGATCAGCCGCGGACGCGTGCTCGCCGTCGCATCGCGCGACGTGCAGATCCGCAAGGCAGGGTTCGAACGCTTCGTCGCGCTCGCAGCGCAGCGGCACGGCTTTCTCTATGGTCTCGCCGCGGTCTTTCTGTCGCTGGTGCTCGGTTACGGCGCGTCGGCTATTTTCCGCCGTCGTTAGGGTCAGGCTCCCTTTAAGTCTGGAAATATCGACATATTCCCGCGCCTTGCCTCCTCGCACTGAACAAAATCGCTTCAACCCTCGATCGCGCAATAAGAGGGGCTGACCCTAATCATCATTCACGGCCTATTTACCCTCGTCTGCGATATCCCGAGCCGGGACCATCAAAAGGCGGGGCGGGATACATGGATATGCAAGGTGGCGGATTTGGCGCCAGCGATTTGACGGCGGCACAGCATGTGAGGCTCGCCGGCGGCGGCGGCGTAGCGGCGTCGGTTGCACCGGTAGCCAACCATCATCGCGATGACCTGATGATCGGCGAAGTCGTCGATATTTCGGGCTCGGCGTCGCGCATTCTGCTCGATGCTGCCGTGATCGGCAAATTGGCGTCGTCCAGCGATGCGGCCGTCGCAATGGCGGGGCAGGTGGGTGCGCAGGTCAAGGTGCGCGTCGGCAATATCTGGCTGATCGCCAGCATCCGCGACCAGCAACTGCACGAGCGCGGGGAGGGCTTGATCGTCGCGACGATCGATTTTCTCGGCGAAGGTGAGGAAGAGAAGATCACCGGCCGCATTCACAATTTCCGTCGCGGCGTAACGCGCTATCCGATCCCGGGCAGCCAGGTTTTTGCGGCGACCAGCGCCGATCTCAAACAGATTTACGCCGCCGATGAACGCGCGCACGTCGAAATCGGCACCGTCTACCCGACCAAGGATATTCGCGGGTCGCTCTATGTCGACGCAATGCTCGGCAAGCATTTCGCGCTGCTCGGTTCGACGGGTACGGGTAAATCGACCAGCGCGGCGCTGATCCTCCACAAGATCTGCGAACTCGCGCCGCAGGGTCATATCGTGATGATCGACCCGCACGGCGAATATTCGGCCGCCTTCAAGGGCACCGGCGCGCTGTTCGACGTCGACAATCTCGCCATGCCCTATTGGCTGATGAATTTCGAAGAGCATTGCGAAGTGTTCGTCACCGCCGAAGGCCGCGATCGTCAGGCCGACTGCGACGTTCTGGCGCGCTGCCTGCTTCAGGCGCGCACCAAGAACCGGCTTGCCGAGGGCATGACGAAGATCACGGTCGACTCGCCGATCCCCTATCTGCTCTCGGACCTGCTCAACATCCTGCAAAACGAGATGGGCAAGCTCGACAAGGCGACCTCGTCGGCGCCGTTCATGCGCATCAAGGGCAAGATCGAGGAAATGCGCGCCGATCCGCGCTATAATTTCATGTTCTCGGGAATGCTTGTCGCCGACACGATGGCGGGCTTCCTTGGCAAGATCTTCCGCCTGCCGTCGGACGGCCGGCCGATTTCGATCATCGACGTGTCGGGCGTGCCGTCGGACATTACCGGCGTCGTGGTCGCGGTGCTGTCGCGCCTGACCTTTGACTATGCGATCTGGTCGCGCGGCGAGCCGCAGCGCCCGATCCTGCTCGTCTGCGAAGAGGCGCACCGCTATATTCCGTCGAAGGACACGGGGCAGGGACAGGCGGTCCGCAAGATCCTCGAACGTATCGCGAAGGAAGGCCGTAAATATGGCGTGTCGCTGGGTCTCATCACCCAGCGTCCGTCCGACCTTGCCGAAGGCGTGCTGTCGCAGTGCGGCACGATCATCTCGATGCGCCTCAACAACGAGCGCGACCAGCATTTCGTGAAGGCTGCGATGCCCGAAGGCGCGCGCGGCTTCATCGATTCGATCCCGGCGCTCCGCAACCGCGAATGCATCGTCTGCGGCGAAGGCGTGTCGATCCCGATCCGCGTCTATCTCGACACGCTCGAGGAAGAGAAGCGCCCCGCGTCGAGCGATCCGCTCTTCTCGAAACTGTGGCGCGAAACCGGCGGCGAGGCCGAAATCCTCGAACGCGTGGTCAAGCGCTGGCGCAGCCAGGGCAGATAAGCGCTCGTCATTGCGAGCGAAGCGAAGCAATCCAGGGCGGTTTGGGCCTTCTCTGGATTGCCACGTCGCCTTCGGCTCCTCGCAATGACTTCGCTTTTCAGGTCGCGGGCGGTTCCCAAAGCTCGATAGGATTGCCCTCGGGGTCGTGCACGCGCGCAAAGCGGCCGATCGCGGGGTCGTCCCATTCGTCCTTCGTGATGATCTCGTCGCCCGCGTCGCGGAACGGCGCGAGCACCGCGTCAAGATCGTCGACGCGCAGGTTGATCATGAACTGGCGGTCGGCCGCGAAATAGTCGGTGTCGGCCTTGAAGGGCGCAAAGACGAGCGGACCCGCCGTCACATTCCATACCCACTGGTTCGGCGGCACGCTGTCGTCCGCGCTGCATCCGCCGCCGACGCCCAGCCGTTCGCGATACCAGGCGCTCAGCGCCTCTGGGTCGCGCGCCCGGAAAAACAGTCCACCGATGCCTTTGACATGTCCCATCCTGGCCTCCCGTGATGATCCGGGCAGCCTAGGCCGTTTGCGTCACTGTTTCCACTCTCCGCTGCCGCGGAATTCTTCGCGGACCTGGCCCGACTGGTTCAGCCGCGGATCGGCATAGGTTTGCGCCGCGGGAGCCGCGACGGGCGGCGGCGCGACCGGCGCCGTGGGCGCCATCGTGCCCGGCAGCGGGGCGGCGGGGGTGTCGGGAAGCGGCGCGGCGGCGCCGGTGAGCAATGGGGCGGGACCAGCACCGGGCGGAAGGCCTTGACCCTTCAGGATCGCAAGCTGCTGTGCCAGCGGCAGATAGGGGCCGGGCACCGGCTCGCGGCCGAGATAGGGCGCGCGGAATGCGTCGGGCATGCCCCAGCGACCGCGCCAGCGGTGAAAGATATGCGCGCCGACGATATTGGTCATCACAAGGCTTTTGCCCCAGCGCGGCCAGATCGCCTGTGTGTGGTAATGGGTCGCCAGGCCGACCTTGGGGAAGACATAGCCGCCGAGTGCGGCCGAGGCGATGCGGCTCGCGCGGAGCCAGTTGCGGCGTTCGGGCGCGCGCGCCATCGCGCCGTCGCAGCTGAAGGTGAACTGGCACACGCCCGCGCGCTGCGATCCCTGGAAGACGACGCCGCACACGGTGTTCGGAAAGCTTGGGTGGCGCACGCGGTTGATCACCGTCTGCGCGACGCCGCGCATCCCGTCGTCTGTTTCGGACGCGGCCTCATAATAGATGGCGGCGGTCAGGCAATAATGCGCGCGCTCGCGGTCGAGCGCGGTGACCCCGCGGAAAACATAGGATTTGGCGGGCGGCCCGACAAAGGCTTCGTCGCGCAGCATCGCCGGATCGGCGGGCGGCGAGGCCGCCGCGTCGCCATAACCGACGCTGTCCGGATTGGGCAGGGTCGGATCGATCTTCAGCGCGTCGGCATAATCCTCTGCATTCATGATTGCCCAGCGCTCGGGATCATAGGCTTTGAAGCTCAAGGGTACCGAGACGCTGTATGGACCGAAGAAGCGGGGGGCACGAAACTGTCCGCTCGTCAGCAGAAAGGCAAGGCAGGCGACCGTAACGACCGCGATGATCGCCGCCCAGAAGGCACGTCCCGGCCCGGCCGGTTTTTCCGGCACCGGGTCGCGCCACGTCGAGCGGGCGGTCAGGGACAGTTCGGGCTTCATGCGTGTGTCAAATTCCGTCGCGTCCGTTCCGCGCGCGATTCGCGCCAACGGGGCCAGTCTCCCTTATACGCTGAAACGCCAACAAAATGTTTCATCCTCGTTCGGCGCATCCACAGCGGATCGGCGATTAGCCAAGCGTTGAGGTTATTGCGTTAGCCTGGGTGCGATGACCGACACCGTCCCCTCCTATCGGCGAAGCGCGCGGACCGACTTTCGGATGTGGCTGCTGCTCACCTTCGGCCTCTTCTTTTTCTGGGCGGGTTCGACGATCGACCCCGCCGACAATTGCAGCGAGGGCGGGCGCGAGTGCGCCCCGTGGCTGGTGCCGCTGGCGCAGGGGCTTGGGGCGCTGGTCGCGCTTGGCGCGGGGCTCAACATGCTCGCCAACCCGAACCGGGGAAGCTTCATCGAACCCGCGACAGGCGACCTGGTCTGGTGGCAGCGGCGCATAGGGACGCGCGGCGGCGACGAAGGCCGCATCCACCCGTCGCGCATCGGCAAGCTGCGCATCGTCCGGCAGGACGAGAGCGATGATGAGGTGCATCTCTATGATCTGGAAGGAAACCGGCTCTTCTGGTTCGACGAGGAGGTGATCCCGTGGCCCTATGACCGCTGGGCGAAGCGGCTTGCGGCGCACTGGCCGCATATCGAGGTCGAGCGGGTCGATTAGGCGCCGGCGACCGGCGCCGCTTCACCGGATCTCGACCGTCAGATGTTCGATTGCGCGGACGGGTTTGACCCGTGCGCAAATGACCTCGCGCGTCGTACCCACGACGCTGATGATCGCGGAATGCGCGCCCGGACCGACGCGCCAGACGTGCAGGTCGGTGATCTTCGCATCGCCCGGTCCTTCGACCAACGCACGGATTTCGGTTTCGAGCGCGGCGTCGGTGGCGTCGAGCAGCACGGCGCCGGTGTCGCGCATCAGCGACCAGGACCAGACCGCGATGACGACCGATCCGACGATCCCCATCAACGGATCGAGCCACACCCAGCCGAGATAGCGCCCGCCGAGGAGCGCGGCGATCGCAAGGACCGAAGTGAGTGCGTCGGCGATGACATGCAGATAGGCGGAGCGGAGATTATTGTCCGTCTCGTGATGGTGATGGCCATGCGCATGCCCGTCGCCATGGTGATGGTCGCCATGATGGTCGTGGCCATGGTCATGCCCGTGCCCGAGCAGCAGCGCGCTGACGACGTTCACGCCAAGGCCGATGACGGCAATGACCGTCGCCTCGACAAAGGCGACCGGGCGCGGGTCGAACAGGCGCGTGACCGATTCAAAGGCGATTCCGAGCGCGACGATGCCGAGCACGAGCGCCGAGGCAAAGCCGGCAAGGTCGCCGACCTTTCCCGTGCCGAAGCTGTAGCGGCGGCCATAGGCATGGCGCTTCGCATAGGCATAGGCGACCGCGGCGATACCGAGCGCGCCGGCATGGGTCGCCATATGAAAGCCGTCGGCGAGCAGCGCCATCGAGTTGAACGCGATCCCCGCAGCGATCTCGCCCACCATCATCACCGCGGTGAGCGCGACCACCCACAGGGTACGGCGAGCATTTTCGTCATGCCGTTTGCCGAGGAAGACATGGTCGTGGGCCAGCGCCTCGATTTCGCTATCGAACGACATGGACGCCTGCCTATCCGATGGAAAAATTATGGCAAGTGGCGGATGGCGGCGTCGTACCACTCGCCGCGCGGGGTGACCTCGATCGGCAGGCCGAAAAGGTCGGTCAGCGTGTCGCTGGTCAGGAGCGCCTCCTTGGGGCCGTCGCGGTCGAGTTTCCCGCCGCGCAGCATGATGATGCGGTCGATCTCGGGCAGGATTTCCTCGATATGATGGGTCACGAGCAGCAGGGCGATCCCCGTGCCCGCGATGCCGCGCAGCATGTCGAGGAAATGGTGCCGGGCCGCGGGGTCAAGTCCCGCGCAAGGTTCGTCGAGCAACAGCGCGCGCGGCCGGTGTGCGAGCGCGCGGGCGATGAGGACGCGGCGCGCCTCGCCGGTCGAAAGGCTTGCCATGCTGCGTCCGACCAGATGGCTCGCGCCCGCATCTTCCAGCGCGGCGAGCGACGCGTCGACCATTTCGCGCGTATAATGCTGATGCGCCCACAACCCGCGCGAGGCGAAAAAGCCCGAGACGACACAGTCGAGCGTTTCGAGCGGCGGGTCGGCATCGAAATCGAGCTGTTCGGTAGTCGACACGATCCCGAGCAGTTTGCGAAGGTCGAAAACATTCCAGCTATCCTGTCCAAAGATACGGACATCGGCGCCATAGGCGGGATAGAGCTGGCGCGTGATCAGCTTGACCAGCGTCGACTTGCCGGACCCGTTGGCGCCGAGGATGGCGGCGCTTTCCCCCGCGCCGATGGTCAGCGCCGGAAGGTCGAGAATGCACGCTTCATCCGCCATGACGCGCACATTGGCGATCGAAAGCAGCGCTTCGGCGGGCGGGGCGTCGGCGTGTGCCGACGGCGGCGGGATCGTTTCGGTCATGCCGGCCCTTTTGCCCAGCGCCGCGTGCAGGGCAAGGGGCGGCATCGGTGTCCGGCTTTGCATTCTCCCCATTCTTCCCTTGCCGACTCACGCGCCAAAGCCTATATGCGCCCTACTTCTTGACATGGTTAGCCAGTTGGGACGTCGGGGCCGCGGGCCGCGGCGGCTATACCCGCATGGTTTTCCGGTCATCCGATTTGGGAAATTGTCTTGGTCGATATCGACGCCCTCAATGCGATCATCGCGCCCGAAGCCGAGGCGATGGGTCTAGCGCTCGTGCGCGTCGCCTTTTTTGGCGGCGAGAGCGATCCGACGTTGCAGGTGATGGCCGAGCGGCCCGACACGCGCCAGTTGACGATCGAGGATTGCGCCGACCTGTCGCGCCGCATTTCGGCGCAGCTTGACGCGCTTGAAGAGGCCGGCAAGGACCCGATCGACGCCGCCTATCGGCTGGAAGTTTCGTCGCCGGGCATCGACCGCCCGCTGACGCGTCGCGCCGATTTCGCTGACTGGGCCGGGCATGAGGCGAAGATTGCGCTGAAGGAAAAGCGCGACGGCCGCCAGCGTTTCAACGGTGAACTGGTCGGCATCGACGGCGATGTCGTCACGATTTCGGATAAGGAAGGGGTGGAGCACAAGCTGCCGTTCGACGCGATCGATACGGCGAAGCTGGTTCTCACCGACAAATTGATTGCCGCAACCGTCCCGCTCTCGATCGAGGGCGCCGACGAAATGGAAGAAGAAGGACAGGACTGATGGCCACTGCCATTTCCGCCAACAAGGCCGAACTCCTCGCGATTGCCAACAGCGTCGCCAGCGAGAAGATGATCGACAAGGGCATCGTCATCGAGGCCATCGAGGAAGCGATCCAGCGCGCCGCGCGCGCCCGTTACGGCGCCGAGAACGACATCCGCGCAAAGCTCGACCCGCAGACCGGCGACCTTCGCCTGTGGCGCGTCGTCGAGGTCGTCGAGGCGGTCGAGGATTATTTCAAACAGGTCGACCTGGCCGCCGGCCAGAAGCTGCAGAAGGACGCCAAGATCGGCGACTTCATCGTCGATCCGCTGCCCGCGGTCGACCTTGGCCGCATCGACGCGCAGTCGGCGAAGCAGGTGATCTTCCAGAAGGTCCGCGAAGCCGATCGCGAGCGCCAGTATCAGGAATTCAAGGATCGCGCGGGTGAGATCATCACCGGCGTCGTGAAGTCGGTCGAATTCGGCCACATCGTCGTCAACCTTGGCCGCGCCGAAGGCGTGATCCGCCGCGACCAGCAGATCCCGCGCGAATTGATGCGCGTCGGTGATCGCGTCCGCGCGCTGATCCTGTCGGTGCGCAGCGAAACGCGCGGGCCCCAAATTTTCCTCAGCCGCGCACACCCCGACTTCATGAAGAAGCTGTTCGCGCAGGAAGTGCCCGAAATCTATGACGGCATCATCGAGATCAAGGCCGCGGCCCGCGATCCGGGTTCGCGCGCGAAGATCGGCGTCATCAGCTATGACGGCAGCATCGACCCCGTCGGCGCCTGCGTCGGCATGAAGGGCAGCCGCGTTCAGGCGGTCGTCCAGGAAATGCAGGGCGAAAAGATCGACATCATCCCCTGGTCGGAAGATACCGCGACCTTCGTCGTCAACGCGCTTCAGCCGGCAACGGTCCAGCGCGTCGTGATCGACGAAGATGACAGCCGCATCGAAGTCGTCGTTCCCGACGATCAGTTGTCGCTCGCCATCGGTCGCCGCGGGCAGAATGTCCGTCTCGCCAGCCAGCTTACCGGCAGCCAGATCGACATCATGACCGAGGCCGACGCGAGCGAAAAGCGCCAGCGCGAATTCGTCGAACGCTCGACGATGTTCCAGGAAGAACTGGACGTCGACGAAACGCTTGCGCAGCTGCTGGTTGCCGAAGGCTTCGGCGAACTCGAAGAAGTCGCTTATGTCGGCATCGACGAACTGGCGAGCATCGAAGGTTTCGACGACGAACTGGCGCAGGAACTCCAGAGCCGTGCAGCCGAAGGGCTCGAACGCCGTGAGGAAGCCTCGCGCGCGCAGCGCCGCGAACTCGGCGTCGAAGATGCGCTGGCCGATATCCCGCATCTGACCGAAGCGATGCTGGTCGTGCTGGGCAAGGCTGGCATCAAGACGCTCGACGATCTGGCCGACCTTGCGACCGACGAACTGATCGCCAAGAAGCGCACCGACAACCGTCGTGGCCCGCCGCGTAGCGAACGCGCCGAGGACAAGGGCGGCGTGCTGGGCGAATATGGCCTGAGCGAAGAGCAGGGCAACGAGATCATCATGGCGGCGCGTGCGCACTGGTTCGACGACGAACCCGAAGCGGCTGCGCCTGCCGAAGCGGAGCCCACGGCGGAGCCGCAAGCCGGACCCGCGGCGGAGCCGCAAACCGGGGAGGCCGCCGATGCGGACCCCGCGCAATGATCAGCTGACCGAAACCGACCGCGCAAAGGGGCGCGGCCAGCATGTGCCCGAGCGGCGCTGCGTCGTAACCGGTGAGGTTTCGCCGGCGGAGCAGCTCGTGCGTCTGGCGCTCGGCCCCGACAACAGCATTGCCCCCGACGTCCATGCCAAGGCGCCGGGGCGCGGGGCGTGGATCGGTGTGGGCCGCGCCGAACTCGAAGCCGCGCAGGCCAAAGGCAAGCTGAAGGGCGGGCTCGCCCGCGCGCTTCACGAAGGCAATATCGCCATTCCTGACGATCTGGGCGAACGTATCGAGGCGCAGTTGATGCGCGCGACGCTCGACCGCCTGGGGCTTGAATCGCGTTCGGGTACGCTGATTAGCGGCAATGAAAAGATCGAACAGGCCGCGCGCCGCGGACAGGTCCGCTTGCTCCTCCACGCCAGCGATGCGGGCGAGGACGGCCGCAAGAAGCTGGCGCAGGCATGGCGCGTCGGCGAGGAAGACGAAGGCTCCGGCCGCGAAGGGTTGATCTTGCCGGTGGACCGGCAATCCCTATCTATGGCATTGGGGCGAGAGAATGCGGTGCATCTGGCGATTGTCGACGCCCGCGCCGCCGACCGGGTGCTGGCGCATTTGAGCCGCTGGCAGTTTTTCACCGGATGGAGTAGGGACGCGGCCAACCGCGTTTCCGATACAGATTCCCGCATTGCGGGTGATGGGATGGCGTCCACGGATTCCGATACGGTTTCCGACGCTTCGGGCGCGTATTGAAGGAAAATAGAGTTTAGATGAGCGACGAACAGGACAAGCCGACCCTTACCCGCAAGCCCTTGGGGCTTAAGCGGACGGTCGAGGCCGGCCAGGTGCAGCAACAATTCAGCCACGGCCGCCGCAATACGGTGGTGGTCGAGGTGAAGCGTCGCCGCGTGCTCGGCCGTCCGGGCGAAGCCGCGCCGGCCACCGAGGTCGAAGAGGTCGAGGCCGCCCCGGCGCCCGCGCCTGCCCCCGCTCCGGCACCCGCCCCCGCGCCGAAGCCGGCCCCGCCGCGCGCCAGCGAGAATGACAGCCTGATGTCGCGTCAGGAACGTCAGGCGCAGTTGCTGCGCGAGGCGGAAGAAGCGCGCATGGCCGCGCTCGAGGAAAATCGCCGCCGCGACGAAGCCGCGCGCGCCCGCGCTGCCGAGGAAGAAAAGGCCCGCGCCGAAGCCCGTGTCGAAGAGGCGGCGGCCAAGGCGGCCGAGCCCGCACCGGCTGCGCCCGCCGCCGTCGAACCCGCTGCCGAAGCGCCCGCAGCCGCTGCCGCTGCCGAGCCGCAGAGCGAAGCCGCTCCTGCAGCGCCGCGTCCGGCGACGACCAGCGCCGCTCCGGCGCCGCGCCGTTTCACGCCTGTCGAAGCGCCGAAGCGCCCCGAACCCAAGCGTCCCGAGCCGAAGGCGAACCGCGGCACCGACAATCGCCGCCAGTCGGGCAAGCTGACCGTCACGCGCGCGCTCAACGATGACGAGGGCGCACGTGCGCGCAGCCTCGCCGCGCTGAAGCGCGCCCGCGAAAAGGAAAAGCGTTCGCACATGACCTCGTCGGGTCCGCGCGAAAAGCAGGTCCGCGAAGTCGTCGTGCCCGAAAGCATCACGGTTCAGGATCTGGCGAACCGCATGGCCGAAAAGGGCAGCGATCTGGTCAAGGCACTGTTCAAGATGGGCATGCCCGTCACGATCAACCAGACGATCGACCAGGATACGGCCGAACTGCTCGTCACCGAGTTCGGGCATGAGATCAAGCGCGTCAGCGAAGGCGACATCGACATTCGTCACGACGAAGATGTCGACGACGCCGCGCATCTCAAGCCGCGCGCACCGGTCGTCACGATCATGGGTCACGTCGATCACGGCAAGACCAGCCTGCTCGACGCGCTCCGCGGTGCGAATGTTCAGGCGGGCGAAGCCGGCGGCATTACGCAGCATATCGGTGCCTATCAGGTGAAGGCGAAGGACGGCAGCGTTATCACCTTCCTCGATACGCCGGGCCACGAAGCCTTTACCGAGATGCGCCAGCGCGGTGCCAACGTCACCGACATCGTCATCCTTGTGGTGGCGGCCGATGACGGCCTGAAGCCGCAGTCGATCGAGGCGATCAACCATGCGAAGGCGGCCGGCGTGCCGATCATCGTTGCGATCAACAAGGTCGACAAGGAAGGCGCCAATCCGCAGCGTGTCCGCGAACGTCTGCTCGAACATGAGCTGGTGGTCGAGGAAATGGGCGGCGACGTGCAGAATGTCGAAGTGTCGGCGCTGAAGAAGACCGGCCTCGACAAGCTGCTCGACGCGATTGCGGTGCAGGCCGAAATCATGGAGCTGAAAGCCAACCCCGATCGCGCCGCCGAAGGCACGGTGATCGAGGCGAAGCTGGACAAGGGCCGCGGCCCCGTCGCGACGATCCTGGTCCGCCGTGGTACTTTGAAGGTCGGCGATATCTTCGTCTGCGGCGCCGAAAGCGGCCGCGTGCGTGCGCTCGTCGACGATCATGGCAAGCAGATCAAGCAGGCAACGCCGTCGATGCCGGTCGAGGTTCTTGGCCTTGGCGGCGTCCCGATGGCGGGCGATACGCTCACCGTCGTCGAGAATGAGGCCCGCGCCCGCGAGGTCGCGACCTATCGTCAGGAACAGGCGACCCGCAAGCGCACCGTCCAGGCGCCGGTCAGCCTCGAAGGCATGTTCGAGGCGCTCGCCGACAAGGCGAACGTCATCGAATATCCGGTCATCGTCAAAGGCGATGTGCAGGGCAGCGTCGAGGCGATCGTCAATGCGCTGAACAAGCTGTCGACCGACGAGATCCGCGTGCGCGTGCTCCTGTCGGGCGCCGGTGCGATCACCGAGAGCGACGTGACGCGTGCGGCTTCGACCGGGGCGCCGATCATCGGCTTCAACGTCCGTCCGAACGCCAAGGCGCGCGAGATTGCGAACCGCGAAAAAGTGCGCTTCATGTACTATGACGTCATCTATCACCTGACCGCCGAAGTGGCGAAGGAGATGGCGGGCGAGCTGGGTCCGGAGCGCATCGAAAATGTCGTCGGCCGCGCCGAGGTCAAGGACGTGTTCCCGGCCGGCAAGCGCGACAAGGCCGCGGGCCTTCTCGTGCTCGAAGGCGTCATCCGCAAGGGCCTTCATGCCCGTCTCACGCGCGAGGATGTCATCATCTCGGCAACGACCATCTCGTCGCTCCGCCGCTTCAAGGACGATGTCGCCGAAGTGCGCGCCGGTCTGGAATGCGGTGTCGTGCTGGCGGATACCAACGACATCAAGGCGGGCGACCACCTCGAAGTCTTCGAAGTCGAACTGCGCGAACGGACGCTCTAACGGGCGTCCGCTCCGCGCGGATCGGGAGGTGCCGGCATGGCTCGCTATGTGGCATTGTTCGGAAGCATCAACGTCGGCGGCAACCGGCTGACGATGGCCGACCTGCGCGCGGCGTTCGAGGCCGAGGGCTTTCGCAACGTCGAAACCGTCGTGGCCAGCGGCAATGTGCTGTTCGACCATGACGCGCGGCCGACGCGCGGGCTCGAGGAGAAATTGTCGATGATGGTCGAGGATCGTTTCGACATGACGAGCGCGGCGCTGGTGCGCAGCCGCGACGAGCTTGCCGCGGCCATCGCCGGAAATCCGTTTGCGGGCACGAACGAGGACAGGATCGTCCACACGATGTTCCTCGACGGGCAGCCGACGGCCGAGCAGTTCGATGCGCTGGCGACCGACCATCGGGTCCGGCCGAACGAGCGCCTCGCGCTCGGCGACCGGGCGCTCCATATCGATTTTGGCGATGGAGCGGCTGACAGCAAGCTGCATCCGCGACTGATCGAGCGCCGGCTCGGGCACAAGGGCACCGCACGCAACATGCGCTCGATCGCACGGATCATCGCGAAACTGGACGAAGAGGCAAAGGGTTAGGCGATGAAGACCGAAAAAGAAAAAGGCCCGTCGGTCCGCGTGCTGCGCGTCGGCGAACAGGTGCGCCACCTCCTGTCTGAAATTCTCGCGCGCGGCGATGTGCATGACGATGTGCTCGCGACGCACCCCGTCAGCATCACTGAAGTGCGGATGTCGCCCGACCTGCGCCATGCAACCGTGTTCGTGAAGCCGTTGCTCGGCAAGGACGAGGAAGCGGTGCTGAAGGCGCTGCGCACCAACACCGCCTATTTGCAGAAGACGGTCGCGTCGAAGGTACGGATGAAATATGCCGCGAAGCTGAAATTCCTCGCCGACGAAAGCTTCGACGAGGCGAGCCATATCGAGAAATTGCTGCGCGATCCGAAGGTGGCGCGGGATTTGGCGGCGCCCGAGGCCGACGAGTGATGCGTCGCTATTTCTTCGCCTTGATGCCCGCCGCTGCCTCCAGTTCGACCAGCGCTTCCTCCAGATAGTCGATCATTCGCTGCGCGTGCGGCACGCTGCGGCGGCAGGCGGTTATGCCGAAGTCGATATTCTCGAAATTCGACACCTGCGTGATGTTCATCGCCATGCCGTCGACGGGGATGCTCGCAGGGTACATGCCGTCGAGCCGTGCGCCGTTCCAATACATCTGCTCGCGCGGGCCGGGGACGTTCGATATCGTCACCGAATAGGCGGGGAATTTGTCGGCGGTGCGCGTCAGCGCGGTGAGCATCATCGGAAAGCTGGTGATCGCGGTATAGAGCTGGATCTGCGCCGCGGTCATCGCGCGCAATTGCGCCTTCGCCGAGTTCATCGACTCCTGGATCGCCGCCATGCGGCTCGCCGGGTCGTCGATATGCGTCGCAAGGTTCGCGGTCACCGACGCGACCGAATTGCCCGAATCGATATCGTCCTTGGGCCGGATCGACACCGGCGCCATGGCCTTCAGCGGCTTGTCGGGCAGTTCGTTCAGCGACTGCAGATATTTGCGCATCGCGCCGGCGCACATGCCGAGCACTGCGTCGTTGATCGTGCCGTCATAGGCCTTGCCGACGCGGCGTACGCGTTCCAGCGACCAGCTTTGCGCGACGAAACGCCGCGCGCCGGTGATGTTGCGATTGAAGCTGGTGCGCGGCACCCCGGCAAAGGGGGTGACGAGGCCTTCGCCGCCGAGACCGAACATCGCCGCGACATATTGGTTGAGCGCCTTGGTCACCCCGACGCTGTTGCCCCATTGCTCCTTCAGAAACTCGCCGATCGCCGCGATGTCGGTCAGGCTGGGGCGTGGCGCCTTTTTGGGGGCAGGGAATTTGCGTTTATACGCCTCATAGGCCTCGACCGAGAGCGGAGAGGCGCTGCGCCGTTCCTTGGGGTCGGGCGAGAGCATCGAATTATAGAAATGAATGCTTGCCGCGCCGTCCATCAGCGCGTGGTGGATCTTTTTGAACGTCGCGATCTGCCGGTTCGGCAGGCCCGAGATCAACGTGATCTCCCACAAGGGCCGGGTGCGGTCGAGCAGCCCCGAATGAAGGCGTGAGGCGAGCTCGAACATCTCGCGGTAACGCCCCGGCTTGGGCAGCGCGGAGGCGCGGACATGGTAGTGCATGTCGATGTCGCGGTCGGGTTCGAGCCGGATCGGGCCATATTGCCCGAGCGGGGTCAGTTTCAGCACTTCGCTGAACGGGCGCCGCAAACCTTCGGACTGGCGAAGCAGGGTGAGCTGTTCGTTGAGCCAGTCGGTCTCGTCGACATCGTCGGGCAAGGTGTAAAGGTTGATCCCGCCGATGTGCATCGGCATCTCGCGGCTTTCGCCCACCAGGAACATCGCATCGCTGATCGGCATCAGGCGCATCGGCAGCTCTCCCCCACTGATTGTGCTGCATATTTGTGCGCAGCATGACAGGGGTGAGGGGGGAGTCAAGCGGGGCGCCGACTCTTCGGGTGACGGCGGCGCATCGGCGCGTTATCGCACGCCCATGGCCAAGCTCTATTTCTACTACGCCAGCATGAACGCCGGCAAATCGACGACGCTGCTTCAGGCGGATTTCAACTATCGCGAGCGTGGGATGGAAACGATGCTGTGGACCGCGGCGCTCGACGATCGGTACGGGGCCGGGCAGGTGACAAGCCGTATCGGACTGATGGCAGAGGCGCATAAATTCGATCCCGACAGCGACATGTTCGCGGCAGTGACCGCTGAAAATGCCGAACGCCCGCTCGCCTGCGTGCTTGTCGACGAGGCGCAGTTCCTGACGCGCGCGCAGGTGCTCGATCTCGCGCGGTTGGCCGACGAGGTGAATATTCCGGTGCTCTGCTATGGCCTGCGTACCGATTTTTCGGCCGAACTTTTCCCTGGATCGGCGGCCCTGCTCGGGATCGCCGACGCGCTCGTCGAACTCAAGGCGGTCTGCGAATGCGGACGCAAGGCGACGATGAACCTGCGCGTCGACGAAAATGGTCGCGCGGTGGTCGAGGGCGCGCAGACCGAGATCGGCGGCAACGACCGCTATGTCGCGATGTGCCGCCGCCATTTCATGCAAAAGCGGCGCGAAGCAGCGACGCCGCCGGTGGCGGCCTGATCTTTCAGGGCAGAACCCGGCCTCCCCACAGTTTTTGCGAAAGGAATATCATGCGTAACATCGTGTCGCTGAGCCTCGCCGCTGCGCTGCTCACCGTCTCCTCCGCACAGGCGGCGCCGGCGTCGAAGCCCGAGGCGGTGCTCAAGACCAAAGCCTATAAGGCGGCCCTCAATATCCTCGATCGGAATCATGACCGGATGGTCGAAGAGATTGTGAAGCTGACCGAGATTCCTGCGCCCCCCTTTAAAGAGGCCGCGCGGGCCGCCGCCTATCGCGACATGTTGACGGATGCGGGACTTGAGGACGTCGAAATCGACGAAGAGGGCAATGCGATGGGCGTCTATCGCGGAACCGGGCCCGTCGGCGGTCCGGCGGTGATGATCGCCGCGCATCTCGACACCGTCTTTCCCGAGGGCACGCCGGTCAAGGTTCGCCGCGAGGGCACGCGCCTCCATGCCCCCGGCATCGGTGACGATACGCGCAGCCTTGCCGTCCTGCTCGCTTATGCGCGCGCGATGAAGGAAAGCGGCATCCGCGTGAAGCAGGATATCATCTTTGTCGGCAATGTCGGCGAGGAAGGGCCCGGCGACCTGCGCGGCGTCCGCTACCTCCTCACCAAGGGCAAATATAAGGACCGGGTAAAGGCCTTTTTTTCGATGGACGGGATCGATGTGTCGAACATCGTGACCGGCGGTGTCGGGTCGAAACGCTATCGCATCACCTACAAGGGGCCGGGCGGGCACAGCTATAGCGCATTCGGGTTGGTCAATCCGATGGCGGCGATGAGCCAGACCGTCGTCGATTTCTACAAGATCCCGGTTCCTGCGCGGCCCAAGACCACTTATGCCGCCAGCGTTACCGACGGCGGCACATCGGTCAATTCGATCCCGAACGAAACCTTCATGGAATTCGATATGCGTTCGGAAAGCCCGGCGGAACTCGCCAAGCTGGAACAGGCGTTTCTGGCCGTCGTCAAAAAGAGCGTCGAAGGCGAAAATGCCGTGCGTTCGGTCAGGGAAGGGCCGATCACCGCCGATATCAAATTGATCGGCGACCGTCCGGCGGGCGAGACCGCGGCAACGCAGCCCATTGTCCGCACCGCCAATGCGATCATTCGGGCGAGCGGGTTCGATCCGAAGCCCACCTACTCGTCGACCGATTCCAACTTGCCGATGAGCCTCGGCATCCCCGCCATGACGATCGGGTCGGGCGGTGAGGGTGGGCGTGCACATGCGCTCGACGAATGGATCGACGTCGAAAAGACAAAAAGTGTGCGGGGCGCCGCCGTCGGTCTTGCTATACTGCTTGCGACTGCGGAGATTCAGTGATGCTCGATCGGCTATATGTTGAACTGAGCGACGGTGCGTTGCGGCTCATCAAGCTGACGGAAGAATATCGCGAGGCGCTGCGTGCCGTTTGCGCCGCCGACGCCGACATCTGGCCGATCTATTCGTCGAGCTTTGGTCCCGAGCATTTCGACAAGAGCTTCGGCGTGCTGATCGGCGGCGTCGGACGCATGCCCTATGCGATCATGGATGGCGACACGCTCGTCGGCATGACCGCCTGGCTCCGCCCCGATATGTCGGCGCAGACGGTCGAGGTCGGCAATAGCTTCATTCACCCCGCAGCGCGCGGCACCGGGTTCAACGGCCGGGTCAAGCGCCTGATGCTCGATCATGCCTTTGCGGTCGGCATCCGCCGCATCGAATTCCGTATCGACGAGCGTAACAAGAGGTCGCAGGCTGCGGTCGCCAAGCTTGGCTGTACCAAGGAAGGCGTGCTGCGGTCGGAACGTGTTACCTGGACGGGCTATGTCCGCGACACCGGTCTCTGGTCGCTGCTCGCCAGCGAATGGACGCCGGGAAAGATGTGAGTAGCCTTCAGATCCTCCTCAACATTGCGGTCACTGCGGCGAACGGCCTTGCCATCTTTGCGATCGGGTGGTTCATCGACCGCCGACGCGCGACGTTCGGCGGACCGGATGACGGGATCATTCAAGCGACGATCGCCGCCTCGATCTTGGCAACAACTCTGTGGTTTTTCGGACTGCTCGTCTTTGGCGACGGGGTCAATCTATACGGCACGGCAATGATGGGCGGTAGCGGCACGGCGATCGCGATGCTGGCGGCGATCATCCTGTATCGCCGGCGGCGCGCGCGACCTGCCGAGCTTCAGGCGGCCGCGCTGCGCGATATCTTCTCCTGACAATCCAAAAAGCTTGCGAAAAGCGGATCGAGACCATGCTTCGGGTCAGTGCCGGTTCAGATTGCCCATGCTAGCACCCGTATCGGGTAGGGTAAAACCCACCGAAAGACACAATATGAAACCGAATCTCGCACTCTCCCTGGCCGCCGTGCTGCTCCCCCTTTCTGCGGTTGCGGCGGCCAACGAGCCCGCGAAAGAGCCCCGCGCGCTCGGCGTCGAATCGAGCATCGTCTTTCCCAGCGACAGCTCGATCCGCAACTGGCAGGCGGACCGCGATCGCGGCATCTGGATCCAGGGCCGCGGCAACGACTGGTATTATGGCAGCTTCGCCGGTTTCTGCCGCGATCTCGATTTCGCGCAGGCAATCGGCTTTGAAACGCGCGGCGCCGGCCGGCTCGACAAATTTTCGTCGATCATCGTGCGCGGCGAGCGCTGCCAGCTCTCCTCCTTCGTGACCTCGGCGCCGCCGCCTTCGAAGGAAGAGCGCAAGGCCGCGCGCGAAGCCGAAAAGGCCGCGCAAAATTGACAGGCTTTGACCCGCGCCCTAGCGGCGCGGGATGAACGGCTGGATCATTCTCGACAAACCCGTGGGCCTGGGTTCGACACAGGCGGTTGGCGCGGTGAAGCGCGTGTGCCGCGAGGCCGGGCTCGGCAAGGTCAAGGTCGGCCATGGCGGGACGCTCGATCCGCTCGCGTCGGGGGTGCTGCCGATCGCGCTCGGCGAGGCGACCAAGCTTTGCGGGCGGATGCTCGACGCGAGCAAGATTTACGACTTCACCATCGCCTTTGGGACCGAAACGGCAGGCCTGGATGCCGAGGGCGAGGTCGTTGCGACCAGCGATGCACGCCCTACGCTGGCCGAAATCGAGGCGGTGCTGCCACGCTTCACCGGTCCCATCGAGCAGGTGCCGCCTGCCTATTCGGCGATCAAGATCGATGGCCAGCGCGCCTATGACCGCGCGCGCAAGGGCGAAGCGGTCGAAATGAAGGCGCGGGCGGTGACGATCCACTCTCTTCGTCACTCCCAGGGTGACGAGAATGAGGGTGGGCGCTTTGACTCCATCACCCTTACCGCTCACGTCTCGAAGGGCACCTATATCCGCAGCCTGGCGCGCGATATCGCTCATGCGGTCGGCAGCGTCGGGCATGTCACGATGCTCCGCCGCACCAGGGCGGGGCCGTTCACGCTGGAACAGGCGATTTCGCTGGACAAATTGAACGCATTCGGCCAAGGGGCCGCGCAATCAGAAATATTTCTGCCGCTGGAGGCAGGGCTGGTCGACATCCCGGCTCTGAACCTTTCCCCGGAAGCGGCAGGGGCGATCCGTCAGGGTCGCGTCTGGACCGGGGGTAGCACGGAAGACGGGCTCTATTGGGGAAGGGACAGCGATATGCGTCCTGTCGCCCTGATCGAGGTTTTGGCGGGAACGCTGAAAGTCGTCCGGGGCTTCAATCTTTAAGCAAGGATGTTCGAAGGATAGATTGAATATGTCGATTACCGCCGAGCGCAAAGCCGAAGTCATCAAGGACAATGCCCGTGAACAGGGCGACACCGGTTCGCCGGAAGTCCAGGTTGCGATCCTCACCGACCGCATCAACACGCTGACCGACCACTTCAAGGCGCACCACAAGGACAATCACAGCCGTCGCGGCCTCCTCATGATGGTCAACAAGCGTCGCAGCTTGCTCGACTATCTGAAGAAGAAGGACGAGGGTCGCTATCAGGCTCTCATCGCGAAGCTGGGTCTTCGTAAATAAGAATTTCTGGCGGCCCCGGATTTCCGGGGCCGCTGTCATATTGGCTCCGCGCAAAGTGCCGGACCACAGGGCCGCTCCCGCATCCGGCGGGACCGCCATCGGGGCAGACAGACGCCCTACACCGCCCCGGGCCGGATTGCCCGGAATCAGAGGCCCCGCCCGGCATAGGGCCCGGCGGGCGAAGGAAACCACATGTTTGACGTGAAAAAAGTATCGATCGAGTGGGGCGGTGAAACGCTGACTCTCGAAACGGGCAAGGTTGCCCGCCAGGCCGACGGCGCCGTGATGGCGACGCTGGGCGAAACGGTCGTCCTGTGCGCCGTGACCGCCGCGAAGTCGGTGAAGGACGGGCAGGACTTCTTCCCGCTCACCGTCCACTATCAGGAAAAATATTCGGCCGCCGGCCGCATCCCGGGCGGCTTCTTCAAGCGCGAACGCGGCGCGACCGAAAAGGAAACGCTTGTCAGCCGCCTGATCGACCGTCCGATCCGCCCGCTGTTCCCCGAAGGTTTCTACAACGAAATCAACGCCATCGCTCAGGTTCTGAGCTATGACGGCCACAACGAGCCCGACATCCTCGCGATGGTCGCCGCTTCGGCCGCGCTCACCATCTCGGGCGTGCCCTTCATGGGCCCGATCGGCGCCGCGCGCGTCGGTTATGTCGACGGCGAATATATCCTGAACCCGACCGACGCACAGGTTGCCGAGGGCGACCTCGATCTCGTCGTCGCCGCCACCTATGACGCCGTTATGATGGTTGAATCCGAAGCCAATGAGCTGTCGGAAGAAATCATGCTCGGCGCCGTCCTGTTCGCGCACGACGCGTGCAAGGAAATCGTCAAGGCGATCGTCAAGCTCGCCGAACAGGCTGCCAAGGATCCGTGGGAAGTCGCCGCAGGCGACGACAATGCTGCGATCAAGGACAAGCTGAAGAAGCTGATCGGCAAGGACATTGCCGCCGCCTACAAGCTGACCGACAAGTCGGCCCGCTCGAACGCGCTCAACGAAGCGCGTGCGAAGGCGAAGGAATCGTTCGTCGCCGACGGCCTGTCGCCGCAGGACGTTATGGCCGGCATCAAGCTGACCAAGAAGCTCGAAGCCGAAATCGTTCGCGGCGCCATCCTCAAGGACGGCAAGCGCATCGACGGCCGCACGACGACGCAGATCCGTCCGATCGTTGCCGAAACGCACTTCCTGCCGCGCGCGCACGGCTCGGCGCTGTTCACGCGTGGCGAGACCCAGACGATTGCGACCGCGACGCTGGGCACCAAGGATGCGGAGCAGATGATCGACGGCCTCAACGGCCTGTCGTACCAGAACTTCATGCTGCATTATAACTTCCCGCCCTATTCGGTCGGTGAAGTCGGCCGCTTCGGCGCGCCGGGCCGCCGCGAAGTCGGTCATGGCAAGCTGGCATGGCGCGCGCTGCACCCCGTGCTGCCGACGAAGGACGAATTCCCCTACACGATCCGCCTGACCAGCGACATCACCGAGTCGAACGGCTCGTCGTCGATGGCGTCGGTTTGCGGCGGTTCGCTCGCGATGATGGACGCCGGCGTGCCGATCAAGCGCCCCGTCTCGGGCATCGCGATGGGCCTGATCCTCGAAGGCAAGGACTATGCGATCCTGTCGGACATCCTGGGCGATGAAGACCATCTTGGCGACATGGACTTCAAGGTTGCGGGCACGTCCGAAGGCATCACCACGATGCAGATGGACATCAAGATCGCGGGCATCACGCGCGAGATCTTCGAGGCCGCGCTCAATCAGGCCAAGGAAGGTCGCGCGCACATCCTCGGTGAGATGAACAAGGCGCTCGGCGAAACCCGCAGCGAATTGTCGGCGCACGCGCCGCGCATCGAGACGATGCAGATCGACAAGTCGAAGATCCGCGACGTCATCGGTACCGGCGGCAAGGTGATCCGCGAGATCGTCGCGACCACCGGCGCCAAGGTCGACATCGACGACGAAGGTCTGATCAAGATCTCGTCGAGCGACCTCACGCAGATCGAAGCGGCGCGCAAGTGGATCAGCGGCATCGTCGAGGAAGCCGAAGTCGGCAAGATCTATGACGGCAAGGTCGTCAACCTGGTCGATTTCGGTGCGTTCGTGAATTTCATGGGCGGCAAGGACGGTCTCGTCCACGTCAGCGAAATCGCCAACGAGCGCGTCGAGAAGGTGGCCGACGTCCTGTCCGAAGGCCAAGAAGTCAAGGTCAAGGTCCTCGAGATCGACCAGCGCGGCAAGGTTCGCCTGTCGATGCGCGTCGTGAACCAGGAAACCGGCGAAGAACTCGAAGATACCCGCCCGCCGCGCGAACCGCGCGGTGATCGTGGCCCGCGTCGGGACGGCGGCGACCGTGGCGATCGCGGCCCGCGTGGCGGCGGTGGTCGTGACCGCGATCGTGGCCCGCGCCGCGACGGCGGTGGTGACCGCGGTCCGCGCCGCGAACGCAGCGAAGGCCCGGAAGATCAGGGTCACGTGCCCGACTTCCTGAAGGACTAAGTCTTCCGCTTATCGGAACAGAGGAGGGGCTGCCGAAAGGCGGCCCCTTTTTGACGGCTATGGGGTGGGGAGCGGACTTTCGGTCACCTACTTCCGTCGTCCCGCGCTTGATCCGGGATGATGATAAAATGATGGCCGTTATCGGTCGCTAACCCCTCCGTAATATGCTGCGTCAGCGATCAACCCTGCCGCTGCCGCCAGTCGGCGTAGAGGTCGGGCTTGTTCTCGTTGCGGACCGGCAGGTGACGGATTTCCATCGACTGTTCGGCAAAGGGCCTGGCGAGATCATCATAGATCGCCGCTGTCGAGAGCCCGTAAGGCGCGCCATCCTCGTTCGAATAGGCATAGGTTACCGTAGCGATGCCCGCGAGACGCATTGCCGCCATGCACATCGGACAGGGGTGGCCGCTGGCGAAAACCTTGCAGCCGCTGAGGTCAGCTCCCAGCGATTGGCTCGCGAGCCGGATCGCGTTCAGTTCGGCATGCGAAGTCGGATCGCCGGTCGCCAATATCTCGTTCACACCGCGCGCGACGACCTGACCGTCGCGGACGATCACCGCGCCGAACGGGCGGCCGCCTTTTTCGGCATTGGCATAGGCGAGCGCGATCGCCTCGCGCAGAAAGATTTCATTGTCGTCCGTCATCCGGCATTCGTTTCGGTTCGAGTTCGGCGTTCAGGAATGCCACAATTTTCGGCCAGCTGTCGATACGCGCAGCGGCGTTCTCCTCCGCCGCTCCCCCGAACTGCTCCATTCCCCTGACCTGCTCGGTCATCGGGCAACTCGGCCAGAGCTTTTCCGCCTCGCCGCAGACGAGCAGAAGCTTCTCGACCGAGGTGACCGCAACGGGATTCTTGTCGAGTTCGCTTCGAGCTACCTTCGAACAGCGTCTTCAGGCAGCGGGCTTTTCCACAAAAAGGAAGGGGCCGCTCGTGCAGCCCCTTCCTCTTCCGATAGCGGCGGGATCAGCCGAACAAGCGCTCGGCGTAAACACCACGCAACTGCGAGAAATTGTCCCAGTGCGGCGTCGCTGCCATTCCGCGCATCTTTGCTTCGAGCACATCGATGTGGCTGTGCCAGCCCGCGCTGACGTTGAGCAGAACCGAGGGATCCTCGACGCGTTTGTGGACGATCGTCAGCAAAACCTCGTTGCCCTTTTCTTCGAGCGTGAAAGTCACGCCGCCAGTGTTGCCCCAACTGATCGACAGGAGGCGTCGTGGGTCGATCGCGAGGACTTCGCACGTCATCCGGTGTTCGTCGCCAAAGCCCTCGGGACGTTCGCCTGGCGGGTCGGTCAACTCGTCGTTACGCCAGACCAACTCGACAGGCGCGCCGACCATGTGCTCCATCGCACCCGCGGCGAGCCATTGGCGGCGCAGGTCGCCATCGGTCAGGTACGACCAGACGCGCTCGACCGGGCCAGGAAGCAGGCGTTCGATGGTCAGCGTCGCGGGCTCGGTGAGCACGCCGTAATTGTCGTCGGTCAGCATCGTCGTCATCACTTTTCTCCTTCTTTCCCGGGGAGGGGTTTCTTGGGCGGAGGGGGCGAGGCGTCCTCCGCGCGCAAAAGTCGTTCGAGGGTGTCGATCCGGTCGGTCCAGAAGCGGCGGTAAACGCCGATCCACTGATCGGCGCTCATAAGCGGTACGGGGTCGAGACTGCAGACATGAGTGCGGCCGCGCACGTTGCGGCGGACCATCCCCGCATTTTCCAGCACCTTGATATGTTTCGATGCCGCGGCGAGCGACATGGCGAAGGGCTCCGCGAGTTCACCCACCGTCCGTTCACCGGCGGCGAGTTCGCCCAACATCGCGCGGCGCGTTGCATCGCCGAGGGCGTGGAAGATCGTGTCGAGAGCGTGCGAATCATATTCAACCATGTGGTTGAATATGAGCCATCCGATTTTATTGTCAACCGATTGGTTGAATTATTGCGCGTTGACCCCGGCGATGCGGTTTCCGGCGTCCTCGCGATAGAGCGACCAGTCGGCGGGACATTTGTTCACCGCTTTCGGCAAGCCCTGCATGCCTTCGGTGATCCAGCAATCGTTGAAGATCGAGCAATAGCAGGCACGGACCTTGAGCTTCCACCGCTCCTTGTTGAAGGTCTGCCAGACTTTCTCGGACGCGGGGGTGCGTGGAAAGCTGACGAATTCGATTGTCTCGCCGGGCCGCACGGCGATTCCGGTCGAAGGCGAAGTGGAAAAGGTGAGGGCGCGCGCCTCGGCTTGCGTACAACATGCCCTGAGCAAATCGATCGGGGTTTTTACCGGCTTGCCTTCATAACGGATTTCGATCGGACCGAGGATCGCGGGACCGACGCCGTTGTTCGTCAGCGTCAGCGCAATATCCTGATTGCCTTCCTCGTCCCCGTTGCTCGTCCCGAAGGTGACAAAGGGCATCACGCCGCCCGTCTGCATCTTTTGCGTCGCATCGGCCTGGACGAAGGCGAACCAGGCGAGCGCGAGCGACGCGATCAGCGCGGGCAGGCCGATCAGGAAATGCGCGATCGTGATCAGGGGTAGATAGCGCAGCAGGCGTGTTCCGATTGCCGCGGCGTCCGGTGCGGGCACGGCAGGCGCCGGCGCGGCGTCACGGTTCGGCGTTTCGCTCATCACGTTCCTCTTTTGCTCGTTCGGTCGGTATGCCTAAACGGGCTTTCGGCATTTTCCAATCGCTCTGAAACCTCTCGCATCGATCGGCGCATTGCGTTTATGATCGATGTCATGCTGACCACGCTTATATCCGCGCTCGCGCTCGCCGCCCAATCCGCCCCCGTTCCGCCGCAGGCGACGCAATTGCCCCCGCCGGTCCCGACGGTGCCCGCGCCCGTTACGCCCGTAGTTGAGGCGGATACGCGGCCCTATGTCGCACTCGTCACCGATCTCGGCACGATCACCGTGCGGATCGAAAACAAGCGTGCGCCGATCACCGCCGGAAATTTCCTGCGCTATGTCGATGCAAAACGGATGGACGGGTTCAAATTCTATCGCTCGACCAAAAGCTGGGGACCCGCGAACCAACTGATCCAGGCCGGCAATCGCGGCGACGCGCGCAAGAATTTCCCGCCGATCGCGCATGAGCCGACGAAGGTCAGCGGGCTGACGAATTGCAAGGGCGCGCTATCGATGGCGCGGCTCAACCCCGGCGATGCGACGAGCGACTTCTTCCTGCTGCTATCCGACATCAAGGGTTTCGACAGCGACGCACCCGGCGGCGACGGCGCGGGCTTTGCCGTGTTCGGCGAAATCATCTCGGGCGCCGACATTGCTGAGCAGATTTTCAACGCCCCGATCTCCCCGACGGCGGGCGAAGGTGTGATGGTCGGCCAGATGCTCGACCCGCAAGTGACAATCAAAACCGCGCGCCGCGTGCCTGCACCCGCTGGCGCGCCGCAAGGCTGCGTCGTCAAGGCGCCGTAAAGCTGCGCCGGACCCCCATCATTTATTTTGCGTTCATCTGCGCTGTGGCTATACCGCGCGCATGACTCATCCTTCTTCCTCGCGCGCGCGCGCTTTCCGTGTGTCGCCGCGCCTGCTCGCCGCAGCACTTGCGATTACCCCCATGCTGGCGGCCTGTGCCGGGGGCGGCAATGTGAAGAAAGACACGCGTTACGTCGCGCGTGACGTCAACACGCTGTACCGCGCGGCACAGGACCGGCTCGAACGCCGCCAGTACGGACTGGCCGCAGCGCTGTTCGACGAGGTCGAGCGTCAGCATCCCTATTCACCCTGGGCGCGCCGCGCGCAGCTGATGAGCTCGTTCAGCTATTATATGGACCGCGAATATACCCCGGCGATCGAGGCGGCGCAGCGCTTCCTCGCGATCCACCCGGGCAACAAGGACGCGCCCTACGCTTATTATCTGATCGGCCTCAGCTATTATGAGCAGATCAGCGACGTGACCCGCGACCAGAAAATCACCCAGCAGGCGCAGAACGCGCTTGGCGAAGTGATCCGCCGCTACCCCGACAGCCGCTATGCATCCGACGCGCGCCTTAAGGTGGACTTGGTGCAGGATCACCTCGCGGGCAAGGAAATGGAAATCGGCCGTTTCTACCAGCGCAGCTCGAACTGGCTCGCGGCGTCGATCCGTTTTCGCGAGGTCGTCGACAAATATCAGACGACCAGCCACGCGCCCGAGGCGCTCTATCGCTTGACCGAATCCTATCTCGCGCTCGGCATCCCTGCCGAGGCGAAGAAATCGGCTGCGGTGCTCGGCGCCAACTATCCGGGCAATGAATGGTATCAGCGCGCTTACAAGCTGATGCAGAAGAACGCGCCGAGCGCCTGATCGCGCCGGGAATAGATTCTGCCTTTGTTCTGCGGTAAGGACGCCCTGTGCTGACCGCTTTGTCCATCGCCAATATCGTTCTGATCGAACGGCTCGACCTCGATTTCGAGGCCGGGCTGGGCGTGCTGACTGGCGAGACCGGGGCGGGCAAGTCGATCCTGCTCGACGCGCTCGGCCTCGCGCTGGGCGCGCGCGCTGATAGCGCGCTCGTGCGTCAGGGTACCGACAAGGCGCAGGTCACGGCCAGTTTTGCCGCGCCCGCATCGGGAACGAAGCTCGCTTCGCTGCTCTCCGAGAATGAGATCGCGTTGGAGGCTGGGGAGCCGCTGCTGATCCGCCGCACGCTGAAGGCGGACGGCGGCAGCCGAGCGTTCCTGAACGATCAGCCTTGTTCGGCAGCGCTGCTGCGCGAAGTCGGCGGCCATCTCGTCGAAATTCACGGTCAGCACGACGACCGGGGCCTGCTCGCCCCCGCAGGGCACCGCGCGCTGCTCGATGCCTATGCACGCGCCGATACCCGCGGCGTTGCAGCGGCCCATGCAACATGGCGCGCCGCCGAGGACCACCTCGCCGCCGCGCGCGCGGCTATTTCCGAAGCCGAACGCGACCGCGAGTGGCTCGAACATTGCGTCGCCGAATTGCAGGCGCTCGCGCCGCAAGCTGGCGAGGATGCCGAACTCTCCGAAGCACGCGCTGCGATGCAAAAGGGCGAGAAGGTCGCAGGCGACCTCGGCGCGATCATGGAGGCGTTCGAGGGTAGCGACAGCGGTCCCGCGCAGCTTCGCGGCGCGGCGCGGCGGCTCGACCGGCTTGCGGGCGATCATCCCTTGCTCGCCGAAGCACTCGCCGGTCTTGATCGCGCTATCATCGAGGCCGACGAAGCGGAGGCCAAGCTCCACGAAGCCGCGCGCGCCATGGAATATGATCCCGAACGGTTAGAGGCGACGGAAACACGGCTGTTCGAACTCCGCGCGATGGCGCGCAAGCATAATGTCCAGCCCGACGCCCTTGCCGAACTCGCCGGCACGCTCGCGGCAAGGCTCGATGCGATCGAAGGCGGCAGCGCGGGGCTCGCCAAACTGGAAGCCGCGGTCGCCGAAAGCGCGGCTGCCTACACACACGCGGCGACGGCTCTGTCCGACCAGCGCGCTAAGGCAGCAACCCGGCTCGACGCCGCGGTCGCGGGCGAACTTGTGCCCCTCAAGCTTGATGCGGCGCGTTTCCAGACTCTTGTCGAACGCGTTCCCGCCGATCGTTGGGGCGCCGACGGCATGGACCGCGTCGAATTTCTCATCTCTACCAACCCCGGCGCGCCCTTCGCGCCGCTCGCCAAGATCGCCTCGGGCGGTGAACTTTCGCGCTTCATCCTCGCGCTGAAAGTCGCGCTCGCCGAAGAGGGCGGGGCCGACACGATCATCTTTGACGAAATCGATCGCGGCGTCGGCGGCGCAGTCGCCAGCGCGATCGGCGAACGGCTGGCAAGGTTGGCCAAGGGAGCGGGAGACGGAGCGGGCAAGCAGCTTCTTGCCGTAACGCACAGCCCACAGGTGGCGGCCAAGGGCGCCGCGCATTTCATCATCGCCAAGTCGAGCGAAGGCGTGGTTACGCGCACCAGCGTGCACCAACTCGACGAAGCGGGCCGCCGCGAGGAAATCGCCCGCATGCTCTCAGGCGCCGAGGTGACCGTGGAGGCACGAGCGCAGGCCGAGAGGCTGTTGGAGACGGCGGTATGACCGCGTCGCACCCGCTCGACCGTCCGGTATGGAGCATGCTTACCGGCCGGCAGGCGCATCTTGCGGAGGGCGATGCACGCGCGGTGCGGATCGATCGCGGCTATGGCGTTTTCGGAGCGGCCCCCGATACCGGCGCCAAAGCTCTCGCCGCGCTTGCTGCACTCGTCCCGGATGACGGAGAAATCTGGATCGTCGAGGGAGAGCCTTGGCCGGTACCGGCCGGCACGCGCGAAGTGAAGCGTGCGGTGCTCGCGCAGATGATCGCCGAGGGCCCGCCGCCCGTGGCGCGCGATGGTGAGCCCGAAATCGTTGCGCTGGGCGATGACGACGCCCCCGAAATGGCGGCGCTCGCCGAGCATGCAAAGCCTGGACCATGGGGTCCCAAGACGCATCTTTATGGTCCCTTCTTTGGAATCCGCGAGAACGGCCGCCTGCTCGCGATGGCGGGGCAGCGCATCCTGGTTCCCGGAATGGCGGAAGTCAGCGGCGTTGCGACATGGGAGGATTGCCGTGGCCGGGGGCTGGCGCGCGCGCTGATCGGTCACGTCATGCGCAAGATGGTCGCCCGCGGCGAACAGCCTTTCCTGCACAGCTATGCGGACAATGCGGGCGCGATCGCGCTCTATGAAACGCTCGGTTTCCGGATCCGGCGCGAAGTGCATGTGCTGGCTATTGCGAAATGATGGACCGGCGCGAACATCTCGCCGCAATGCTGGCGATGGCGGCTGCCTTGTTCCCCGCCACGAAACTCCGTGCTCTGGAGGCAAAGATGGAAGAAGCCGATCCGCAATATGGCCTGCTCGGCCAGATGATGGCGCAGCCCGGCAAGCGCGCCGAACTCGTCGCGATCCTCGCCGAAGGGACCGGCGAGATGCCTGGAAATACGGCCTATCTGATCGGCGAAGACAGCGCGAACGCCGACGCGATCTGGATCGTCGAGCTGTGGGATAGCAAGGAGGCGCACGCCGCCTCGCTGCAACTGCCCGCCGTGCAGGCGGCGATTAAAAAAGGTCGCCCGCTAATCGCAGGATTTGGTACTCGCGCCGAATTCAAGCCGGTGGCAAAGGCCGGTGCATGACCGAAATAGAATCCATGTCGCAGGCCGACGCCGCCAATGAGTTGATGCGGCTGGCGAAGCAAATCGCCTATCACAGCAAGCGCTATCATGCCGAGGATGCGCCCGAGATTTCGGACGCCGACTATGACGCGCTCGTCCACCGCAATAACGAACTCGAAGCCGCCTTCCCGGCGCTGATCCGCGCCGACAGCCCGAACAATGCGGTCGGCGCCGCGGTCGAGGCGTCGCCGCTTGCCAAGGTCACGCATGCGCAGCGAATGATGAGTCTCGACAACGCCTTTTCGGGCGAGGATGTCGAGGAATTCGCCGCGCGCGTGCGCCGCTTCCTCAATCTTCCCGGCGGTGCGGTCGTCGCGATGACCGCCGAGGACAAGATCGACGGTCTTTCCTGCTCGCTGCGCTATGAAAAGGGCAAGCTCGTTCAGGCCGCAACGCGCGGCGACGGCAGCGTGGGCGAGGATGTCACCGCCAATGTCCGTCACATCGCCGACATTCCCGAGGAGCTGAAAGGCGCCGCGCCCGACGTCTTCGAAATCCGCGGCGAAGTCTATATGTCGAAAGCCGACTTTACCGCGCTCAACGACCGGCTGATGGACGAAGGCCGCGCGCTCGCGGCGCAGCGCGAGCAGGAATTCGATCCCGCCGCCGTCCGCCAGTTTGCCAATCCGCGCAACGCCGCAGCGGGATCGCTGCGCCAGAAGGATGCCAGCGTCACCGCGTCGCGCCCGCTGCGGTTCCTCGCGCATGGCTGGGGAGAGGTCAGCGCGCTTCCCGCCGACACCCAATATGAGGTGATGCAGCAGATCGCGCGTTGGGGCGCGCCAGTATCGCCGCTGCTGGTGCGTTACGAAAGCGTCGCAGATATCCTCGCGCATTATGCCGAGATCGAGCGACGCCGCGCCGACATGGATTATGACATCGACGGCGTTGTCTACAAGGTCGACAGCTTGGCGTGGCAGCAGCGCCTCGGTTTCGTCGCTAAGGCACCGCGCTGGGCGATCGCGCATAAATTCCCCGCCGAACGCGCGCAGACGACATTGGAAGCGATCGACATCCAGGTCGGGCGTACCGGCAAACTCACCCCCGTCGGACGGCTCGTCCCCGTAACCGTCGGTGGGGTCGTAGTGTCGAACGTTACGCTCCACAACCGCGACGAGATCGGCCGCCTCGGCGTGCGCCCCGGCGACCGCGTTGTCATTCAACGCGCGGGCGACGTGATCCCGCAGGTCGTCGAGAATCTCACCCGCGACGAGGATCGCGCTGCCTATGCGTTCCCCGACCATTGCCCCGTCTGCAACAGCGAGGCGGTCGCCGAAGAGGGCGAAGTCGATGTGCGCTGCACCGGCGGCCTGATCTGCAACGCGCAGAAATTCGAACGCCTGCGTCATTTCGTCAGCCGCGGCGCGCTCGATATCGAGGGACTGGGCGAAAAGAGCATTCAGGAATTTCTTGACCTCGGCTGGCTCGACAAGGGACCTGCCGACATCTTCCGCCTGAAGGCGCACCGCGCCGACCTCCTGACGCGCGAGGGGTGGAAGGAAAAGTCGGTCGACAATCTGTTCGCCGCGATCGAGGCGAAGCGGCAGCCCGACGCGGCGCGGCTGCTCTTTGGTCTGGGCATTCGCCATGTCGGCGCGGTGACCGCGCGCGACCTGCTCAAAGGCCTCGGCGACATTGCGCGGCTTCCCGAAAAGGCAGCCGAACTGCACGCCTATATCGAGGCGAACCCGCAAGCTGACGGTGAGTCCGACGGCAAATATATGACGCGCAAGGTCGAGGCGTTCAAATCGATCCTCGAAGTGCGCGCCGACGGCATCGGCCCCGCGGTGGCCGAGGCGCTCGCCGATTTCTTCCACGAACCGCACAATCGCGACCTCTGGAACGATCTCCTCTCCGAAGTGTCGCCGCCGCTTTATGTCGTCGAGACGCGCGAGAGCGAAGTTTCGGGAATGACGGTGGTGTTCACCGGCAAGCTCGAGACGATGAGCCGCGACGAGGCCAAGGCGCAAGCCGAGGCGCTTGGCGCCAAGGCGGCGGGCAGCGTGAGCGCGAAGACCGATCTGGTCGTCGCGGGACCGGGGGCAGGCTCGAAGCTCAAACAGGCAAGCGCGCTCGGCATCCGCGTGATCGACGAGGCCCAATGGGCTGAGATTGTTGCGGCGGCGGGTTGATCTATCCGACGACCCTCGTCATCCCGGACTTGATCGGTGACACGATCCTCATCCTGTTCCCCGGCGAAAGCCGGGGCCCATGCGGCGTGGCCTGTGCCCTCTGGGCCCCGGCTTTCGCCGGGGAACACATATTCGCTCGACCGGCATGACGAACTTTGGCTTAGCGTGATAGTAAGCGGTGCGCGCCATCACAGACGGGGCGGCGAAAATGCTGTGAGGGGGCCACATGGCAAAGCGTGATTATCTGAACAGCCTGATGCGCGATCTCGAATCGCACACCGAGGTAAGACGTTTCGGCAGCGGTTGGCTGTCGGGATTTTTCGGGCTGCTGTTTGCAATCGCGGGCTTCGGCATGGTGATCGCATTGCGGTTCCCCGACTGGTTCGCGACGCCCGAGCTTGAAATCATCAAACACTGGGGCGGCTTTCGCGGTGTGGTCCACGCAACGCTCCTGATCAGCTATGGCCTGTCTTTGCTTAGCCTGTTGCTGCGGCCCCGAAAGGTGCTCGGCCTAACTGCGCTCATGATCGGGCTCGCCGCGATTCTCGTCGGCGGCGCGAACGTCCAGCCGCAGGAAACGCGCGACTGGGGGATTTTCTTCGGACTCGACTTCTTCGTCGTGAACCTGCTCGTCACCGGCTTCATGTTCGCGCCGCTGGAACGCGCGTTCCCGCATCGCCGGACGCAGCGGCTGTTCCGCACCGAATGGCGCGAGGATCTCTTCTATTATCTCGTGAGCACGATGTTCGTGCAGGTGCTTGGCTTCCTCGCGCTCGCGCCGTCGACGATCATCAACGAGAATACGTCGAATTGGGAGGCGTTCCGCGCCGGGGTCGCTTCGCTGCCGTGGATTGTGCAGTTCCTCATCGTGCTCGTCGCGTCAGACATGGCGCAATATTGGTTCCACCGCACCTTCCACCGCTACCCCTTCCTCTGGGGCTTCCATGCGGTCCACCACAGCGCGAAATCGATGGACTGGCTTGCGGGATCGCGGATGCATTTCGTCGAGATCATCCTGCTCCGCTCGATTACCTCGCTGCCGCTGTTCACGCTCGGCTTCGCGCCGTCGGTGATGCAGGCCTATATCGGTTTCGTCTATGTCTGGTCGTCGCTGCTCCACGCCAATGTCGGCGGCAATTTCAACCGCCTCGGTCACTGGATCGCAACGCCGCGGTTCCACCATTGGCACCATGGGCTGGAGCGCGAGGCGTTCGACGTCAACTTCGCGATCCACTTCCCCTGGATCGACAAGATGTTCGGCACTTTCCACCTGCCCAAGGACCGCTGGCCCGAAAATTACGGCATCCCCGAGGATGTTCCGCGCAGTTACTGGGGCCAGTTTCTCTATCCCTGGACGCGTACCGGGAAGAAAACCGACGAGACGCCTGCGGAGTGATGGCCAGTCATGGCCCCAAACTCTTTTCGTCACCCCGGACTTGATCCGGGGTCCCGCTCTGCGACGGAAAGAAGCGGGACCCCGGGTCGAGCCCGGGGTGACGATGATTGGTGGGACGCTTTGTCCGCTTGCCACTCGCACGGCCGCGCCATAAGGCGCGCAGCGTGAGCCTGCTCGCCGCCTTTCGCCGTCCCGGCATCCTGCTGCTTCTGCCGCTGCTGCTCGCGCTCGCCGCGCGGGTGATTGTCGCGCCGGGCTGGATGATCGAAAGCGATGCGGGTGGCTCGATCACCGTGCGTATCTGTTCGGACCCCGCCAACCCCGGCGGCACGATGACGATTCCGCTCGAAAAGGCTGGCAGCCACGATGCGGGCGAGCCGCAGCAGCATTGCCCATGGGGCGCGCTCGCCAATGCGCCGATCGTGCCCGACACGCCGGTGCTCGCCGCCGCGCCGATCGCCCCCGAACCTGTGCCGGTCGCGGTGCGCTCGCTCGGCTTTGCGCCGGGCATCGCCTCGCCGCTGCCGCCGAGTACCGGACCGCCCGCCTTCGCCTGATCCAGACCGATCGGCTGCCCGCGCTTTCGCGCGGCGCGGCCCGTGACTGCATTCAGCGAAGGAATATACATGAAAACCCGTATCCATGGGGCGGCGCCGTTGCTGGCGCTTGCAACCTGTCTTGTCGCCGCTCCGGCCCACGCCGAAGAGACCGACGCCACCATCATCGTCACCGCGCCGACCGCCACCGACGCAGCTGAAGTACGCGCGGCCGCAACTCCCGGCGGCACCGATGTCGTCTCCTACAAGGATTATGCCGACAAATCGGTCGTCTCGCTCCGCGACACGCTCGCTTTCTCGCCGGGCATCTATCTTCAGCCGCGCTATGGTCAGGAAGTCCGCATTTCGATCCGCGGCTCGGGGCTGTCGCGCGGCTTTCATATGCGCGGGCTGACGTTGCTGCAGGACGGCGTGCCGATCAATCTCGCCGACGACAATGGCGATTTCCAGGAACTCGAACCGATCTTCTTCGATCATCTTCAGGTCTATCGCGGCGCAAATGCGCTGCGCTTCGGATCGGGGACGCTCGGCGGCGCGATCAACGGCGTGACGCCGACGGGGCGTACGGCGGGGGGCGTCTATCTGCGCGGCGATGTGGGCAGCTTCGACAGCGTGCGCGGTCTTGTCTCGGCGGGCGTCGCAACCGACCGCGTAGACGCATGGGGTGCGATCAGCGCCGATAGGTCGGACGGCGATCGCGATCATGCCCAGCGGCGCAGCCTGCGCTTTCAGGGCAATGTCGGGATGAAGCTGAGCGATGTCGTCAGCACGCGCTTTTATGCCAGCATCAACCACATCAAGCAGCAACTCCCCGGCGCACTGACGATGGGCGAGGCGCTCACGACGCCGCGCAAGGCCAATGCGGGCGCCGTTGCCGGCGACCAGGGGCGCGATATCGATTCGCTGCGCCTCCAGAACCGCACGACCTTCGACTGGGGCGTGCTCACGCTCGACGTTGGCGGCTTCGTCAACGCCAAGTCGCTGCACCACCCGATCTTCCAGCTTATCGACCAGAAATCGGTAGATATCGGCAGCTTCTTCCGTGCCGATTACGCCAGCGGCCCGGTCGAACTGACATTCGGCGGTGAGATTCGCCGTGGCAGCACCGATGCGCGCCAGTTCGTCAACTCGGGCGGCCGGCGCGGCGCGCTCACCTTCGACGCCGACCAGAAGGCGCAGACCGCGACGCTCTATGGCGAAGTGCGCGTGCGGCCCGTCGCCGCGCTGTCGTTGATTGCCGGAGGCGTCTACGCCGATGGCTGGCGCAAGCGGCAGGTGAATTTCTCTACTACCCCCGCGACCGACGGCCGCATCGACTTCGATGCCTTCTCGCCCAAATTCGGGCTGTTGTTCGAACCGTCGGCGGACATTCAGATATTCGCCAATTACAGCCGCTCGGCCGAATTCCCGGGCTTTGGCGAAGTGTTCCAGACGATCGGAACCCCGCCGACCAGCAGCGTCGTGTCGGATATCCGTCCGCAGCGCGCGTGGACTGCGGAAATCGGCACGCGCGGCAAGCTCGGCTTCGCCAGCTGGGACCTCGCGCTCTACCGCTCGACGCTCAAGGGCGAACTACTCCAGTTCACGGTCAATCCGAATATTCCCGCTGCGACCTTCAACGCCGACCGCACGCTGCATCAGGGTGTCGAGGCCGGGCTCGACCTCGCGCCGACCAACTGGCTGCGCTTGCGGCAAGTCTATACCTACAGCGACTTCCGCTTCCGCGATGACGCGCAGTTCGGCGACAACCGCCTGCCGGTCGTCCCGAAACACGCGTATCGCGCCGAGCTGCGGCTCGGCAGCGATGCGCTGCATATCGCGCCGAACCTCGAATGGGTGCCCGATGGTCCATTTGCCGATTATCGCAATCAGGTTCGAACCCCCGGCTATGCGCTGATCGGCGTCACCGGCGGCGCAACGATCGCGCAGGGCATCGACGCCTTCGTCGACGTCCGCAATATCACCGGCAAGAAAGCGATCGGCGACATCAGCGCGGCGATCAACGTTACGCCTGCGTCGGCGATCTATTATCCGGTCGAGCGCCGCGCGGTGTCCGCGGGCGTCCGGGCGCGGTTCTAAAGGGGAAGGCAGGGGATGACCGACATCAACCGGATTCCGCTTTATCGCACGATCTGGCGCTGGCATTTCTATGCCGGGCTGTTCGTCATCCCCTTCATCCTCATCCTGTCGCTGACCGGCGCGGCCTATCTGTTCAAGCCGCAGGTGGACCGCTGGGAGGAGCGCGAGTGGCGCGGGCTTTCGGTGCAGGGCGCGGTCGATGCCGATGCGCAGGTTGCCGCCGCGCTCGCAGCCTTTCCGGGCGCGGCTTTTCATTACTACCGGATTCCCGAGGCGCCCGGCGACGCCGCTGTCGTCCATGTTGCGCTGCCCGGCGGCACAATGCGCGACGTGGCTATTTCGCCGCAGGGCCGGGTGATCGGCGCCGCCGATCCCGATCAGCGCATCTCGGCGTGGCTGTCGCGTATCCATGGCACGTTACTGATCGGCCGTGCCGGTCGCCTGCTCGTCGAGCTCGCGGCAAGCTGGGCGATCGTGATGATCCTCACCGGCCTCTATCTCTGGTGGCCGCGCGGGCGCGGTGCGGCGGGGATTGTCTGGCCGCGGCTGTCGCTCGGCGGCCGCGCGGCGCTGCGCGATCTTCATGCGGTCACGGGCTTCTGGGTCTCGGGGCTCGCGCTCGTGCTGCTTTTTACCGCGCTGCCATGGACCGACGTGTGGGCGAGCGGCTTTCGCATTGTCCGCTCCGAAATGGGCTGGGTGTCGGGGGTTCAGGACTGGAAGGGCGGCTCCGATCCGCACGCGGCGCACGACCATAGCGCGATGGCGGCTACGGCACCGACGGGCCCCGCGCCATCGGCGTCGCTGCAATATATCGTGCTGCGCGCGCGAGGTGAGGGGATGCCTGCACCGGCGATCGTCCAGCCGCCCGGCGCGCCCAATGATTTCGGGCCGCCGAACGGCAATGTCTGGACGCTCACCACGCTGACGCAGAACCGCCCGCAGGTGCGCAAGGTCAGCTATGATCCCGAAACAAGCATCGAAGTCGGGCGTAGCGGCTTTGCCGAAAAACATGCGATCGACCGCGCCGTCGGTTTCGGCATCGCCTGGCACGAGGGGCAATTGTTCGGCCTTGCCAACCAGCTCATCGGCGTCGCGACCGCGCTCGCGCTGTTCACGCTCGCGATCTCGGGCTTTCTGATGTGGCGTCGCCGCAAGCCCGATGATGCGCTCGGCGCGCCGCCGGGGCCGCGCGATCCCGGAAAGCTGAAGGGCGTTGCCGCGCTGATCCCCATCCTCGCGGCGCTGCTTCCCTTGCTCGCCGCCTCGCTGATCCTGCTATGGATCGCCGAGCGGCTGGTGCTGCCGCGTCTTCCGCGCGCCGCGCGCTGGCTTGGCGTTGCGGCAAGGGCACAGCCGCGCCTATAGTAGCGGCATGACCCGCATCCTCCACCTGCTCGTCGCGCTTGTTGCTCTGCTGCTCGCTCCAGCAGCGATGGCACAGGGGCGCGGCCCGGTGGTGCTCGCGGCGGCGAGTCTGCAGGAATCGCTGACCGAGGCGGCGAATGTCTGGGCGGCAAAGGGCCACGCCAAGCCGATCCTCTCCTTCGCCGCCTCGTCGGCGCTGGCGCGGCAGGTGATCGCGGGCGCGCCCGCCGACCTGTTCCTGTCGGCCGACGAGGAATGGATGGACGCCGTGGCACGGGCGGGACTGCTTCGCGTCGGCACGCGCACGACCTTGCTCGGCAACCGCCTCGTGCTGATCGCCCCGGCGTCGAGCAAGGTGCGGCTGAACCCCGCGCGCGGCTTCCCGATCGCCAAGGCGCTCGGCACCGGCCGCCTCGCGATCGCCGATCCCGACGCGGTGCCCGCGGGCAAATATGCGAAAGCCGCGCTCACCGCGCTCGGCGTCTGGCCCAGTGTCGCGGCCAAAACCGCTCCCGCCGAAAATGTCCGCGCTGCAATGGCGCTCGTCGAACGCGGCGCGGCGCCGCTCGGTATCGTCTACGCCACCGACGCGCGCGCATCGAAAGCGGTGCGGATCGTCGGGACCTTCCCGGCGGCGAGCCATCCGCCGATCCGCTACCCCGTCGCGCTGCTCAAGGCGTCGCGGAGCAAGGACGCCGCCGCCTTCCGGGCATTCCTCCTCTCGAAACAGGGCCGCGCGATTTTCGCGCGCCACGGCTTCTCGGCGCCATAACGAATGAAAAACCTCGTCATTGCGAGCGAAGCGAAGCAATCCAGAGCGGTCTACGCGCGCGCTGGATTGCTTCGCTTCGCTCGCAATGACGGGAGGGCTCACGTTTGATGCTTTCACCCGAAGAGTGGGGGATCGTCGCGCTATCGCTCAAGGTCGGCGGCGTCGCGGTGCTCGTCACGCTGCCGATCGCCTTCGCGCTCGCCTGGCTTCTCGCGCGCTATCGCTTTCCCGGGCGCGTCGTTCTCGATGCGCTGGTGCATCTGCCGCTCGTCCTGCCGCCCGTCGTCACCGGCTGGCTGCTGCTGATCGCCTTCGGTCCGTTCGGTCCCGTCGGGCGCTGGCTCGAAAGCTGGTTCGGGGTCAGCCTGATGTTCCGCTGGACCGGCGCCGCGCTCGCCGCCGCGATCATGGCGCTGCCGCTGATGGTGCGTGCGATGCGGCTGTCGATCGAGGGCATCGACCGGCGGCTCGAGGGCGCGGCGCGGACGCTCGGCGCCGGACGCTGGCACAGCTTCTGGACGATCAGCCTGCCGCTCGCGCTCCCCGGCGTCCTCGCCGCGCTCGTCCTCGGCTTCGCGCGCTCGATCGGCGAATTCGGCGCGACGATCACCTTCGTGTCGAACATCCCCGGCGAAACGCGCACCTTGCCGCTCGCCATCTATTCAGCGCTGCAGGTGCCTGATGGAGAGGCGATGGTGACGCGCCTCGCGCTGCTTTCGGTTGCGCTGTCGCTCGGCGCGCTGGTCCTGTCCGAATGGCTGGTGCGGCGTACGCACGCGGGAAAGCGCGACCATGGCGATTGATATCGACGTCGAAAAGCGGCGCGGCGATCGGATCATCGCCGCGCGCTTCAACGCAGGGGCGGGGCTGACCGCGCTGTTTGGGCCGTCGGGCGCGGGCAAGACGAGCATTCTCAACATGGTCGCCGGGCTGCTGAAGCCCGACCGCGGTCATATACGGATCGGCGACCGCACGCTGTTCGGCGACGGCGTCGATCTGCCGCCCGAGGCGCGGCGCATCGGCTATGTGTTTCAGGATGGCCGTCTGTTCCCGCATCGCCGCGTCCGCGCCAATCTGCTCTATGGCCATGATCTTGTCGATCCCACCGACCGCTGGATGAGCCTCGGCGAAGCCGTTCGCTTTCTTGGTATTGCCGACCTGCTCGACCGCTGGCCGCACACGCTGTCGGGGGGCGAGATGCAGCGCGTGGCGATCGGGCGGGCGTTGCTCGCGGCGCCCGAAATCTTGCTGATGGACGAACCTTTGTCGTCGCTCGACGCGGCGCGGCGCAGCGAGATCATGACGGTGATCGAACGGATTCGCGACGAACTCAAACTGCCGATCCTCTATGTCAGCCATGATCGCGCCGAAGTCGACCGGCTTGCAACTTCGGTCGTGGCGATTGGCGAATAAAGTTTCACTTGAAACCATTTTGATGATAGAAGCGTGCCGATGGAAAGACAGTTTACCCATGTCCATGACACGCCGCCGCCCGGTGCTGCGGCCGACTGGACGATTTCGCAAAATTGGGATGCCTTTACCGCCGACGAACATGCGATGTGGGACCGCCTCTTCGCGCGTCAGTCGGACATGCTGCCCGGCCGCGCCGCTGACGCCTTTCTGCGTGGCATTGACGTTCTGCGCCTCGAAAAGCCGGGTATTCCTGACTATCGCGAACTCAACGCGCGGCTGATGGCGGCGACGGGATGGCAAGTGATCGCGGTGCCGGGTCTCGTTCCAGACGATGTGTTTTTCGATCATCTCGCGAACCGGCGTTTCCCCGCGGGCAATTTCATTCGTACGCCCGAACAGCTCGACTATCTGCAGGAACCTGACGTTTTCCATGACGTCTTCGGCCATGTTCCGATGCTCGCCGACCCGGTGTTCGCCGACTATATGGTTGCCTATGGCGAAGGCGGGTTGCGCAGCCTGAAATTCGACGCGCTCAAACAGCTCGCGCGGCTTTACTGGTATACCGTCGAATTCGGCCTGATCCGTGAGGCGGGCGGCCTGCGCATCTATGGCGCGGGCATCGTCTCCTCCTTTGCCGAAAGCGTCTTCGCGCTCGATTCGGACAGCCCGAACCGCATCGGTTTCGACCTCGCGCGCGTGATGCGCACCGACTATCGGATCGACGATTTCCAGCAGAATTATTTCGTCATCGACAGTCTGGAGCAGCTTCTGGGCACGACGGTGAACACCGACTTCGCGCCGCTCTATACGAGAAACGCCGCGCTGCCGCCGATCCCCATCGCCGATATCTTACCGGATGATGAGGTGATTACGCGCGGCACACAGGAGTATGCGCTCAGTAAGCAGACCGCTTAAATCCGTTCGCGCGACGCGAACGGAGCCTGGGACGCCGCTTCTTACCAGCTCCCGAAACTTGCGTCCGACGGGCTCGCTCGGTGGAACGCGCGTTCCTTGCGGCGCCAGCCATAGCGGCGGCGCTTGACCAGCAGCAGGCACGGCCATTCGGCGCTGCCGCCGCGCGCTGAAAGGCGAAAGCCCTGCGCGCGATAGGCGGCGAGCACCGGTTCCATCTGCCGCGCGATCAGCCCCGCGAGGATCGCATGGCCGCCGGGTGCGGTCGCCGCGGCGATATCGGGGGCGAGCGTGATCAACGGCCCGGCGAGAATGTTGGCGATAACCAGATCATAGGGCGCGCAGTGGCGGATCGCGGGATGATCGGTTCCCGGCGCGACCGCAAGCGCAAGCCGTCCGCCGCCGCTGCCGAGCGGGATATTATTGATCGAAGCATTGTCGCGCGTCACGAAAATGCTTGCGGGGTCGATGTCCGATGCGATCGTCTTCGCGCGGGGCCACAGCGCCATCGCGGCGAAGGCGAGCAGGCCCGTGCCGGTACCGATATCGGCAATGTTGCGCGGACTCGCGCCTGCCTGCGCGAGCCGGTCGAGCATCGACAGGCAGCCGGCGGTCGTGTCATGTCCGCCCGTCCCGAACGCCTGGCTCGCGTCGATCAGGAACGGCGTGCTGCCCGCGGGAACGCGGTCTGCATAGCTGCTTGTGTGGACGAAGAAGCGTCCCGCCTGCACGGGCTCGAGCCCTTGCTGCGACAGCGTGACCCAATCCTCTTCGGGCAATTCTTCGACGACGGGTTTTTTGCCCTTGGCGCTCGGCACGAACGACTGGAGCAGTTTGAGCAGCGACGCCCCCGGCCTGTCGTCCATATAGGCGTCGAGTTGCCACAGCCCCGCATCTTCGTCGATCTCGCGCGTTACCACGACGGGAGCCTCGGGCATCGCGTCGAGTTCGGGGATTTCGCCCGACAGCGCCTCGGCTTCGGCGCGCGTGCAGGGGAGGGAGACGATCCAGCTCATAGGTTAACGGACATAGCTCGCGCCGTTCACGTCGAGCACGGCGCCAGTCATTGCCGCGGGCGCGTCGAGCGCGCACCAGCGGGCCATCTCGCCGACTTCGTCGGGCATGGCGACGCGGCCAAGGGGAATTTCGGCAAGCAGTTGCTCGCCGCCGCGACCCGCCAGATATTCCTCGGCCATACCGGTCATCGTGAAGCCGGGGCAGATCGCAAAGGCAAGAATGCCGTCCTTGGCATATCCGCGCGCGATTGTTTTGGTCATCGCGACCATGCCCGATTTTGATGCCGCATAATGCCAGTGCGCCGGGCTGTCGCCGCGGTATGCCGCACGGCTCGCAATATTGACGATTCGCCCGGCCGACTGCCGTGCCTGCCAGTGCAGCACCGCACGACGGCAGAGCTGCGCACTCGCGGTCAGATTGACCTGCATCGTGCGGTTCCAGCTCGCCAGCCAGTCGGCGTCGGGATCGCCCAGCGGGCTGTCCTCGAATATCCCCGCATTGTTTACGAGAACGTCGATCCGTCCGTCCAACCGGTCGAGGCTCGCCTGCCACAGTCGATCGGGCGTCGCCGGGTCGGTGAGGTCGCCATCGGCGCTCGACAGCGCGACGACTTTGGTCGCGCCCGTGGTGAGAGCCTCGGCGATCGCCGCGCCGATACCGCGGCTCGCGCCGGTGATCAGGATGTGCGTGGTCATAGCCCGCCTTAGGCAGCGGGGCGGACCTTGCCAAGCGCGAGCAGTCGTGGCGCATCCGACCATCCGTCATTCCGGCGAAGGCCGGAATCACACCGGTGCGTAAAAGGGCGATGGCGAGATCCCGGCCTTCGCCGGGATGACGATATGGGTTGGGTTGTCGGCGTTAAGCCACGCGGCGGCTGAATTCGCTCGCGGCGCGTTCGAGCTGCTGCAGGCGGCCGCCCATTTTGGCGAATTCCTCGCTCAGCACGCTGATCTCGTTCGCGACCATGCCCGAATCGTTGCGGATGCTCGCGATCGTCGACGACATGCTGTCGGCGGCGAGCGCGGTTTCGTCGACCGCCGCGGTGATCGAGGTGACCGTCTGCGCCTGGGCGTCCATCGCGTCACGGATGCGCTGCGCCGAATTCTGCACTTCGACGATCGTCTGCCGGATCGACTGGTTGGCCGAAACCGACCCGCGCGTCGCCTGCTGGATCGCGGTGATCTTGCCCGCGATATCGTCGGTTGCGCGCGCGGTTTCGTTGGCGAGGCTTTTCACCTCCTGCGCGACGACCGCAAAGCCGCGACCCGATTCGCCCGCGCGCGCCGCCTCGATCGTGGCGTTGAGCGCGAGGAGGTTGGTCTGGCCCGCGATCTCCCGGATCAGGCCCAAGATCGATTCGATCGACTCGGCATGGTGCGACAGCGTTTCGGACATGACGACGGCTTCGCCCGCCTGTTCCGACGCACGCGTCGCGACGCTGGCAGAGGCTTCGACTTCGCTGCGTGCGTCCTCGATCGCGCGGATCAGCCCGGCGGCGGTCGAAGCCGCTTCGCGCATCGCCATCGCCGATTGTTCGGAGGCGGCGGCGACTTCGCTCGTCTTCGCGATCATTCCCTTCGCCGCCTGGTCGGCCGAAGCCGCCTGCCGTGCAAGTTGATCGCGCACCCCGTCGGTATCCTGCACCAGCGAGGCGATGGAGCGATCGAAATCGCCCGCGAGCGCCTGCCGCTCGCTCGAAAAGACCGCGCGGTCGAGTTTGTTCGCATATCGCTGCATGATATCGAATTCGAGCAGCGCGAGGCGGTTCACCGCGCTCGTCAGCCGCGCCAGCCGCTCAGGCTCGCCGATGCAAGCTTCGACGATATATTCGATCGTCAGCCGCTGGCTTTCCGCGATGCACGACAGGACCGAAGCAAGCGGCAGCTTTACGCGCCGCGCCATATGGGCGTTCTGACACGCGATCGTCGCGACTTCCTGTCCGGCGGCATCGGCATATTTGGTAAAGGTGTGGCGCGCGCTGCCACGGATATAGCTGTCGAGAAGCTCGCCCTCGACCTTGCGATCGACGCCGGGCAGCGCGTTGAAAGCGTCCCAATAGGCTTTCGCGATCGCCTCTTCGCGTCCGGCGATGATGCCATGTATCTCGGTGGCATTGGCGGCAAGGCGTCCGTCGAGATCATAATAAGGGAAGCGATCGGCCATCGGCACCGGATCGATCTGCTGCTTGTGAATCGGATTTTCCTTCACCATGATCTTGGCTTCCCTGACCGACCCAAAAGGCGCGCGGGTCTGTTGCCCGCATGCGTCCCATGAAACTGGTGAACGGGATATGCGACGGAAATGGTAAAAGCGGTGTTAACCCCGGGCTAGCGTCTTGCCTTCGGCGCCCGTCGATGGGGACGGCACGGGATAGCCCTCGAACGCCTTGATCGTGCGCAGCGCAAAGGCGCTGTGCATCGCCGCGACACCCGGCAGGCGCGAAAGGCAATGACGGTGCAGCCGATCGAAATCGGCAACGTTACGCGCCGCGACGCGCAGCCGGTAATCCGACGCCCCCGACAAAAGCTGGCATTCGAGGATTTCGTCGAAGCTCTTCACCGCGCTCTCGAACGCGGTCAGCGCTTCCTCGCTTTGCGACGTCAGGCTGATGTCGACGAACACGTCGAGCCCGAGCCCGATGCTTTCGGGATTCAGGCGCGCGGTATAGCCGGCGATGATGCCCGCCGCCTCCAATGCGCGGATACGGCGGTGGCAGGCCGACGCCGACAGGCCGACGGCTTCGCCCAGTTCGGCCGCCGGTCGCGGGCCGCCGCGTTGGAGCAAGTCGAGCAACTTCACGTCGATCCGATCAATCATTGTGCGCCATCGATCCATTTCACGCCAAAATCGTGCAATTATGTCGCGAATCTGCGAAGGATATGCAAGCACCTCGCGAGCTATTTCTGTTAAAAGCGCCGACAAGTTTTCGGCGGCAATAATCGATCGCCGATGACACCCAATATTCGGAGAGCGACCATGATCATCGGCACCCCCAAGGAAATCAAGAACCACGAATATCGCGTCGGCCTGACCCCCGAGAGCGCGCGCGAACTCGTCGTTCACGGTCACCGCGTCCTCGTCCAGACCGGCGCGGGCGAGGGGATCGGCGCGCACGACCGCTATTATGTCGAAGCGGGCGCCGAGATCGTTCAGACCGCCGAAGAAATCTTCGCCACCTGCGAAATGGTCGTGAAGGTCAAGGAGCCCCAGCCCGTCGAGCGCGCGATGCTCCGCCCTGACCAGATCCTCTACACCTACCTCCACCTCGCGCCCGATCCCGACCAGACGCGCGACCTGATGAAATCGGGCGCCGTCTGCATTGCCTATGAAACCGTCACCAGCCCGCACGGAGGCCTGCCGCTCCTGAAGCCGATGAGCCAGGTTGCGGGTCGCATGTCGATTCAGGCCGGCGCGACCGCGCTCGAAAAGGCGCATGGCGGCCGCGGCGTATTGCTCGGCGGCGTCCCCGGCGTCGCGCCGGGCAAGGTCTGCGTCATCGGCGGCGGCGTCGTCGGCTTCAACGCGGCGCAGATGGCGGCGGGCCTCGGCGCCGATGTCACCATCCTCGACCGCGATCCCGAAGTGCTTGAACGCGTCGGCACCTTTTTCGAGGCGCGCGCCAAGACGCGCTTCTCGAATCGCGCGAACCTGGCTGAATGCGTCGCCGAGGCCGACCTCGTCATCGGCGCGGTGCTGATCCCGGGTGCCGAAGCGCCGAAGCTGGTCACACGCGAGATGCTCGGCACGATGCGCCCCGGCTCGGTGCTCGTCGACGTCGCGATCGACCAGGGTGGCTGCTTCGAGACGAGCCACGCGACGACGCACGCCGACCCGACCTACGTCGTCGACGGCATCGTCCATTATGCGGTCGCGAACATGCCGGGCGCAGTCGCGCGCACCAGCACCTATGCGCTCAACAACGTAACCCTGCCGCACGCGCTGCGCATCGCCGATCTGGGGTGGAAGGAAGCTTTGAAGCGCGACGTGCATCTTGCGCAGGGTTTGAACGTTTGGAATGGTAAGGTGACGTTCGAAGCCGTAGCGGAAGCGGTCGGAACCGATTATGTGCCTGTCGAACAGGCGCTCGCCTGATAAGACAAGGATATAGAGAGACGATGACCGAGCCAGTGGCACCTCCCCCGCCCGAAGAGGAAGAAAATGAAGTGCTGCGCGCGGCGCGCGAGCGTCAACAGCAGCGCGAAGCCGCCGAAGCGGCGCAAGCTGCCGATCAGGAAGCGGGCAAGGGCAAGCGCGGCTGGAAGACCGCGGCGGCGGCTGGGCTTGGCATCGGCTCGGCTGCGGTGATTGCGGCGCTGCTCTACGCGAACCGCGGCAAGATCAAGTGAGGCTGTTCCCGGCGTCTTCGGGCGTGCGGGTGGCCTGATGCGAACCGCCGCCGGTCTTTGGGCCATCATGGCCGGCGTTGCGGTTTTGCAGCCCGCCACAGCCAGCCCGGCCGCGCCGCCGCCCTGGAGCGCGCCCGCTACGACACGGGTGACGACCGAGGATCGCCGCTTCATGAGCGGCGATACCGAACTCGTCGGCACGCTCTACATGCCGGCCAGCCGCAAGCCCGTCGCGGCGGTCGTCGTCACGCACAGCGCTTCGTCGCCGCTTCGCACCGCATCGCTTTACGATCATCTCAAGACTGCGCTCCCCGCACTCGGGATTGCGGTCTTTGTCTATGACCGGCGCGGATCGGGGCAATCCGGGACAAAGACGGCCGGGGGCGACTTCGCGCTCCTCGCCGACGATGCGGTTGCTGCGGTGCGGAGCCTGAAGGCGGACCCGCGCATTGATCCGAAACGCATCGGCACCTGGGGACTGAGTCAAGGGGGCTGGATATCGCCGCTCGCGGCATCGCGCAGTACCGATATCGCGTTTGTGATCGCCGTCTCGGCACCCGTCGTGACGGCGGACGTGCAGATGCTCTTCTCCTCGACCAATCATCTCATCGCCAACGGCCATTCGCAGGCCGAGGTCGACCAGATGGCTGCGACGCGCAAAGCGGTCGACGATTATATGCGCGGGTCGGGCAGCCGCGAAGCCGCGCAGAAAATGATCGACGCGGCCAAGACGCAGCCGTGGTTCAAATATACCTATATGGGCGAAACGGTACGCGACCGCGCGGTTTCGGGCTGGCGCCGCGAGATCGAGAATGATCCCCTCAAGAATCTGTCGGCGGTCACCGTCCCGACGCTTGTCCTCTATGGCGCCGACGATGCGGTCGTGCCGGTCGCGGTTTCGGTCGAGCGTCTGAAAGCCATCGCGGCGCAAAAGCCGAAGATGGCGGTGCACAGCATCGCCGGCGCCGATCATGCTATGGAGATGTCCGCCGACCGGAAAGTCTCGCTCGATCCGAAACATGACGGGACCGAGCGGCCGGATTCGGCCGAATATATCGCTCTTCTGGCGAGTTGGCTCGCGATCAACGGGTTCGTCGCCAACTGAATAGCCGGAAACCGAGCGATTTATTCCCCTATGCTCCTAAGCAATTGCATATCGCGGCGGGAAGGCTTAACCGGCGGCGCATCGACCGTTTAGAGTCAGGACAGGGCTGATATGGCTGGCAATCAACCGAGCGCGCGTCCGCGCTCTCCGCATCTACAGGTGTATAAATGGACCCCAGCGATGGCGGTCTCGATCTTTCACCGCGTCAGCGGCGATGGTCTCGCGATCGTCGGCGGCCTGATGTTCCTTTGGTGGCTGGGGGCGCTCGCCGCGGGACCCGACGCCTATGCGGCGTTCATCGCGTGCGTCTGGCACGATCCCAGCCCCGAAGTCGGCACGCTGCACCAGGTCACCAACATTCTTGGCAAGGTCGTGCTGATCGGGCTGACCTGGGCCTTCTTCCAGCATCTCTTCTCGGGCCTGCGCCACTTCGTGCTCGACACCGGCGCGGGCTATGAGCTCAAGACCAATAAAATCTGGTCGACGCTCGTTTTCGTGGGTTCGATCACGGCGACCGCTGCGGTCTGGCTCTATGTATTTGCGGAGGCGCTCAATGGGTAACGGAACGCGTCTCGGCCGCGTGCGCGGGCTTGGTTCGTCGCACCATGGCTCGCACCACTGGATCCAGCAGCGCCTGACCGCGCTCGCCAACGTCCTGCTCGTCACCTGGTTCGTCGTCTCGATGTTCCGCCTGCCGCTCGGCGATCATGCTGCGGTGCTGCGCTGGGCGTCGAACCCGACCGTCGCGCTCGCGCTGATCCTGCTCACCGCCAGCGTCTTCTGGCACCTGCGGCTGGGGCTTCAGGTGATGATCGAGGATTATGTCCACGGCGAAGCGACCAAGATCCTGTCGCTCGTCCTTTTGAACTTCTACGCGATCGGCGGCGCTGCCTACGGCATTTTCGCCATCATCCGCATCGCGCTTGCGCCCGCCGCCGGGCTCGCTCCGGGGGGCATGTAAGATGACCGACGCCTACAAGATCATCGACCATATCTATGACACCGTCGTCGTCGGTGCCGGCGGCTCCGGCCTGCGCGCCACGATGGGCAGCGCCGAAGCGGGGCTGAAGACCGCCTGCATCACCAAGGTGTTCCCGACGCGCAGTCACACGGTTGCGGCGCAGGGCGGCATTGCGGCATCGCTCGGCAATAATTCGCCCGACCATTGGCAGTGGCACATGTACGACACCGTCAAGGGTTCGGACTGGCTCGGCGACCAGGACGCGATCGAATATATGGTGCGCGAGGCGCCGAACGCGGTTTACGAACTCGAGCACGCCGGCGTGCCGTTCAGCCGCAACGCCGACGGCACCATCTATCAGCGCCCGTTCGGCGGCCATATGCAGAATATGGGCGAAGGCCCGCCGGTGCAGCGCACCTGCGCCGCGGCCGACCGCACCGGTCACGCGATGCTCCACGCTCTCTATCAGCAGTCGCTGAAATATGACGCGGACTTCTTCATCGAATATTTCGCGCTCGACCTGATCATGGAAAATGGTGAGTGCCGCGGCGTGATTGCGCTGTGCATGGAGGATGGCAGCATCCACCGCTTCCGTTCGCAGGCCGTCGTGCTTGCAACGGGCGGCTACGGCCGTTGCTATTTCACCGCGACCTCGGCGCATACGTGCACCGGCGACGGCGGCGGCATGGTGCTACGCGCCGGCCTGCCGCTTCAGGACATGGAGTTCGTCCAGTTCCACCCGACCGGCATCTATGGCGCGGGCGTGCTGATCACCGAAGGTGCGCGCGGCGAGGGCGGCTATCTGACCAACAGCGAAGGTGAGCGTTTCATGGAACGCTATGCCCCGTCGGCGAAGGATTTGGCGTCGCGCGACGTCGTGTCGCGTTCGATGGCGCTCGAAATTCGCGAAGGCCGCGGCGTCGGCCCGCACAACGACCATATCTTCCTGCACCTCGACCATATTGATCCCGCCGTGCTCGCCGAGCGCCTGCCGGGGATTACCGAGAGCGGCAAGATTTTCGCGGGCGTCGACCTCACGCGCCAGCCGCTGCCGGTCGTGCCGACGGTCCATTACAATATGGGCGGCATTCCCTGTAACTATCATGGCGAAGTCGTCACGCTGGGCAAGGACGGTCCCGACACCGTGGTTCCGGGCCTGTTCGCGGTCGGCGAAGCCGCGTGCGTGTCGGTCCATGGCGCGAACCGCCTTGGGTCGAACAGCCTGATCGACCTTGTCGTCTTTGGCCGCGCCACGGGGCATCGCCTGAAGGAGATCCTGAAGCCCGGTGCGGCGCAGCAGCCGCTGCCGAAGGACAGCGCCGACCTCGCGCTCGCGCGCCTCGATCATTTCCGCAATGCGAACGGCGGCTCGCCGACCGCGGAAATCCGTACGGAGATGCAGCGCGCGATGTCGCAGCACGCGGCGGTGTTCCGCACCGACGAGCTGATGGCGGAGGGCAAGGAAAAACTCACCAAGACCTATCAGCGCATGAACGACGTGCATGTCACCGACCGCAGCCTGATCTGGAACACCGATCTTGTCGAAACGCTGGAGCTCGACAACCTCATCAGCCAGGCGACGGTGACGATGCATTCGGCGTTCAACCGCAAGGAAAGCCGCGGCGCTCACGCGCACGAAGATTTCCCGAATCGCGACGACGCGACGTGGATGAAGCACACGATCGCATGGTTCGACGGTTGGGGCGGCAAGGGCGGCGGCGTTCGCCTCGATTACCGTCCGGTCCACGAATATACGCTGTCGGACGATGTTGAGTATATCAAGCCGAAAGCACGCGTTTACTGATCGGCTTTGCGGGATAGACGGGGTCGCGAGTGATCGCGGCCCCTTTTTTGTCCAGTGGTTGCGTTACTCGCCGAACAGACTGCGCACGGGGTTGATGTCGGAAAAGGGCACATCGACGTCCTCGCCCATGAGCCACAATTTCTGGCACGCGATGGCAAAGAACATTGCCGCAATCGTCCAGACGATGAAGGTCTTGCGAGCGATCCAGCGGCGTTCGGCTTCTGCAGCCTTGGCCCGGGCCTTGTGGTCGATGCCTAGTTCGCCTTCGAATTCGGCGACGAGTTGAGCACGGCGGGTACGCGAAATATTCGCGATACTCGCGTCACCTTCCGCGGATTTCGATCGGCGTTTCGCCATTGCTCCAACCCTGGCCCCAGCTAGTCCTACCTCCGTCTATAGCGCGCGGCTCCTGCTAATTGGTTAACCCGGCGCTATCGACTCGTCGCAATTCCTATCAGTTTGACGCGGGCCGCCGCGCCGCGGAGCAGTGTCAAATCGCGCGGCGGGCAGCCGAGCACGGCGGCGAGCAACCGCAGAACCGCGTCGTTCGCCGCGCCGTCGGCGGGCGGCGAGGTGACGCGGACCTGCACGGCGCCGTCCTCGACGCGAACCTCGTCGCGCCGTGCGCCGGGCGTCACGCGGACCTCGATCCGCCCCGATGCGGCGAGCGCGCGCAGCGCATCGGTCAGTGCGGGATCGGGGCGATATTTCAGATGGTGATGACCAGCTTGCCGACCGCCGTCCGGTCGCCAAGCTTGGCAATCGCCTTGCCGCCGTCTTCGAGGCTGAAGCTTTCGGTGACGCGCGGCTGGATTTTGCCCTGTTCCCACAGCTGGAACAGCCGCGCGATATTGGCGCGGTTGCGGACTGGGTCGCGCATCACGAAGGCGCCCCAGAACACGCCGGCGACGTCGCAGCTCTTGAGCAAGGTCAGGTTGAGCGGCAGGCGCGGGATACCCGCGGGGAAGCCGACGACGAGATAGCGTCCCTCCCACGCGATCGAGCGCAGCGCGGGCTCGGCATAGTCGCCGCCGACCGCGTCATAGATGACGTTCGCGCCATTGGGCCCGACGGCTTCCTTGAACTTGTTCGCGAGTTCTTTCGACTGATCCTTGTCGAACGGCTGGCGGCCATAGACGACCACATCGTCGGCGCCTGCGGCCCGAGCGATTTCGGCCTTTTCTTCGCTCGACACGCCGGCGACGACGCGCGCGCCGAATGCCTTGCCGAGTTCGACCGCCGCGATGCCGACACCGCCCGAGGCGCCGAGAACGAGCAGGGTGTCGCCTTCCTCGATGTGACCGCGATCGACAAGTGCGTGGATGCTGGTGCCATAGGTCATCAGCAAGGAGGCACCTTCCGCGAAGCCGTGCGCTTCCGGGAGGTGATAGACATTATGCACCGAAACCGCGACCGCCTCGGACATGCCGCCGTTGCCGCAGCCTGCGATTACGCGGTCGCCGACCTGGAACTCCGTGACACCTTCGCCAACTTCGGCGACAAGCCCCGCGACTTCGCCGCCGGGTGCAAAGGGGCGTTCGGGGCGGAACTGATATTTATCCTCGATGATCAGCACGTCGGGGAAGTTGACCGCACAGGCCTTCACGTCGATCACGATCTGGCCCTTGCCCGCACTGGGGCGTGGCAGTTCGCCCAAAGTGAGCGTTTCGGGGCCGCCGGTTGCGGTCGACAAGAGAGCCTTCATCATCTTCTCCTCTTATGGTGTTTATCGTGCCTTATGCTGCGGGCCGCATCCACGGCCGCTCGGTGTCGAGTTTGGCTTCGTAAGCGCCGATCGCCGCGTCGCTCTTTTCGGTCAGCGAAATTTCGTCGAGCCCCTCGAGCAGGCACATCTTGCGGAACGGGTCGATCTCGAAAGTGAAGCGGTCCTGGAACTGCGTCGTCACCGTCTGATGCTCGAGATCGACGAACACCGGGTCCGTGGCCGCTACCTCCATCAACCGGTCGATCGCCGCCTGGGGCAGGACGACGGGCAGAATGCCGTTTTTCACCGCGTTGCCCGAGAAGATGTCCGAGTAGGAGGGGGCAATCACGACGCGGATGCCAAGGTCGCCGAGCGCCCATGCGGCATGTTCGCGGCTCGACCCGCAACCGAAATTGTCGCCCGCGATCAGGATCGGCGCGCCCTTATATTCGGGGCTGTCGAACAGATTGTCGGGATCGGCGCGCAGGCTCTCGAACGCTCCGCGCCCCATGCCCTCGCGCGTCGTCGTCTTCAGCCAGTGCGCTGGAATGATGACGTCGGTGTCGACATTCTTGAGCCCGAACGGGATCGCGCGGCCTTCGACCTTGTCGAGCGGGGTCATGCCATCAGCTCCCTGACGTCGGTGAGCTTGCCCGTCACCGCCGCCGCCGCCGCCATCGCGGGGCTGACGAGGTGCGTGCGCGCGCCCGGACCCTGACGGCCGACGAAGTTGCGGTTGCTCGTCGAGGCACAGCGTTCGCCTGCAGGCACCTTGTCGGGGTTCATCGCGAGGCAGGCCGAGCAGCCGGGCTCGCGCCATTCGAGGCCGGCGTCGGTAAAGATGCGGTCTAGCCCCTCGGCCTCGGCCTGTGCCTTGACCAGCCCCGACCCGGGGACGACGATCGCCCAGCGGACATTGTCGGCCTTGTGGCGGCCTTTGATCACCGCCGCGGCGGCGCGCAGATCCTCGATGCGGCTGTTGGTACAGCTGCCGATGAAGATATTCTCGATCGGCACATCCTGCATCCGCGTGCCGGGTTCGAGCCCCATATAGGCGAGCGATTTGGCGGCGGCGGTTTGCTTCGACGGATCGGCGAAACTGTCGGGGGCGGGCACGACGCCGGTAATCGGCACGACATCCTCGGGGCTGGTGCCCCAGGTGACGCTCGGCGCGATGTCCGCGGCGTCGATGACCACCACCTTGTCGTAGGTCGCACCCGAATCAGTCGTGAGGCTCTTCCAATATGCAACTGCGGCATCCCAGTCGGCGCCCTTCGGCGCATAGGGACGGCCCTTGAGGTATGCGAATGTGACCTCGTCGGGCGCGATCAGGCCCGCGCGCGCGCCGCCCTCGATCGCCATATTGCTGACGGTCAGCCGCCCTTCGACCGACAAGGCGCGGATCGCGCTGCCGGTATATTCGATGACATGTCCGGTTCCGCCCGCAGCGCCGATCACGCCGGTGATGTGGAGAATGACGTCCTTGGCCGACACGCCGGGGCCGACTTCGCCCTCGACGCGCACTTCCATCGTCTTCGACGGCTGGAGCAGCAGGGTCTGCGTCGCGAGCACATGCTCGACCTCGCTTGTCCCGATGCCGAAGGCGAGCGCGCCTATGCCGCCATGGCAGGCCGTATGGCTGTCACCGCAGACGATCGTCGTCCCGGGCAGCGAAAAGCCCTGTTCGGGGCCGACGACATGCACGATGCCCTGTTCGGGCGCGACAGCGTCGATGTAGCGGATGCCAAATTCAGGCGCATTCTTTTCGAGCGCCGCCAATTGCGCCGCGCTTTCAGGGTCGGCGATCGGCAGCTTGTGTCCGGCCGCGTCGAGCCGGGCCGTCGTCGGCACATTATGGTCGGGGACCGCAAGCGTCAGATCGGGGCGGCGCACCGTGCGGCCAGTCGCGCGAAGCCCTGCAAAAGCCTGCGGGCTGGTGACTTCATGGACAAGGTGGCGGTCGATGAAGATCAGAGCGGTTCCATCGGGGCGCTGTTCGACGACATGCGCGTCCCAGATTTTCTCATAAAGGGTGCGGGGCCGAGTCATGCGGTTCACTTAAGCCTGTGGCATAACAATGCAAGCGAGTGGCGATCAAAAACGCAATTTTCGGTCGCGCCGTTTTCTGCCTTCTTTGGTCATGCCGGACTTGATCCGACATCCCTCATTGCGACGGTGACAAGCGGGACCCCGGATCGAGTCCGGGGCGACGGAGAGGTGATGGCGCGGTCGCTGTAACCGTTCTATAATCCCTCGCATGTCGACGCTCGCCATCCTTGCGCTCATTCTCGCCACCGTCGTGGCGATGGAGTTGGTCGCTTGGGCGAGCCATAAATATATCATGCACGGCTTTGGCTGGGCATGGCACCGCGACCATCATGAGCCGCACGACAAGATGCTGGAAAAGAACGATCTGTTCGGCCTCGTCGGCGCCGCGATGAGCATTTCGATGTTCGTTGTCGGCAGCCCGATGATCATGGGCGCGGATGCGTGGGAGCCTGGGACTTGGATCGGGCTCGGCATCCTCTTTTACGGGATCATCTACACGCTGGTGCACGACGGGCTCGTCCACCAGCGCTATTTCCGCTGGGTCCCGCGGCGCGGCTATGCAAAGCGGCTCGTTCAGGCGCACAAACTCCACCATGCGACGATCGGCAAGGAAGGCGGCGTGAGCTTCGGTTTCGTTTTCGCGCGCGATCCCGCGAAGCTGAAGGCCGAATTGAAGGCGCAACGCGAGGCTGGAGTCGCGGTCGTGCGCGAGGCGCTGGTCGATTAACTCCCGTCATTGCGAGCGCAGCGAAGCAATCCAGAGTAGCGTAACCGCTCTAGATTGCTTCGCTACGCTCGCAATGACGACGGATAGGGGGCTTAGGCTGTTCGATAGTCGGCGGTAATCGCGCCGGCCGCCATCAGCTCTGCCTCATGGCTTTCCTCCCGCCAGCTTTCGGCCAGCGCCTGCCGTTCCCAGTCCTGCATCGCCGGATGTGCGAGCATATGGTCGACCCACGCCTGTCCGGCGCCAACGTCGAGGCCATAGGTCCGGATGCGAAAGGCGACAGGGGCAAAGAAGGCATCGACTGCGGTAAAGCGGTCGCCCGCGAGGAAGGGGCCGCCAAAGCGCGACAGGCCCTCGGCGAACAATTCGCGGATACGTGCGACGTCGAGCCGCAGCGCCCCCGACGGAGGCTTGGGCGTGACGCGAACGCCGACGTTCATCGTGCAATCGTTGCGCAGCGCCGAAAAGCCGCTGTGCATCTCCGCCGCCGCGCATTGCGCCCAGGCGCGCGCATCGGGGTCGGTCGGCCACACGCCGTCATGCCGATCGGCGAGGTAGAGTGTGATGCCGAGCGAGTCGTAAACCGTCCGCCCTTCGTCGAGCAATGCGGGCACTTGCCCCGTCGGCGAAAAGCTTCGAAACTCGTCATAGTTGATCGGGTTGCTGAAGGGTTCGATCTGGTCTTCGAACGCGATGCCCAGCGCGCGCATCAGCATCCACGGGCGGAGCGACCAGCTCGAATAATTGCGGTTGGCGGTGATCAGCACATACATGCTTGGCGCTCCTGTGCGATGATGGGCGAGGTATAGTCGGGATCGTGTGCAAAGGGCAGCTCGGCGCCCTCGCGCAGCGCCGCGAGCACGCTGCCGAAATCGGTCGCGGCGCGCCAGCCGAAGCGACGCTCGGCGCGCGACGGATCGTAAACGCGGTCGATGATTTCCGGGAGCACCCAGCCCTTGGCGGCATAAAGGTCGGCCGCGTCTGGATAGTGGCGTGCGATGACGGCGCGCGCATCGCGGGCGAGCTCCTCGGCTTCCTCGCGCGCGAAGGGCGGCGGGGCGGAGAGGATGAAGGTGTCGCAACCGATCGACGGCGCGGCCTCGAGCGCAGCGAGATGCGCCGCGGCGGCATCCTCGACGGTCAGGCGGCGATTGAGCAGCTCATTCGCTTTCAGGTTCGGACCGCTCGGCACGGCATGCGTGTCGTCATCCTCGGGGAAGAAACGGCCGGTACGCAGGATCAGCGCGGCGATGCCATGCTCGCGGTGGACCAGCTTGCATGCCTGCTCGGCCGCAAGCTTGGTGATCCCGTAAATGTTGCGCGGTTCGATCGGACCGAAATCCTCGTCCATCCACCAGGCGCCCGCCGCGCCTGCGCCGGCGCGCACGTCGCTGCGGATCATCAGCGACGTCGTCGAGGTAAAAAGGAAACGGTCGTTGCCGGCGGCCACCGCGGCCTCGATCAGGTTGAGCGTGCCGCTGACATTGACGTCGACGAATGCCTGCCGCGGATAACGCGCGATGTCGGGCTTGTGCAGCGCGCCGCCGTGGATGACCGCATCGATGCCATGCTCGCCCATCGTCCGGTCGATCAGCGCGCGGTCGGCGACGGTGCCGATCACCTGCGTGTGCGCGCCGGGAACGACGTCGAGCCCGGTGACCTCATGGCCGTTTCCAGCGAGCAGCGGCGCGAGATAGCGCCCCAGCCAGCCCGACGATCCGGTCAGCAGCACGCGCATCGATCAATCTCCTCCCGGCCTTGTCCGCGCGCCTCATACACAGGCGGCGGACGTGGGGAAAGCCAGTTACCCTTTCGGATCTGCGGTGGCCGGTCTGGGCTTCGCGGTGGCGGCTGTCGGCTGTGGCAGTTCGCTCAGGTCGAGCCAGCCTGCGTCGTCGCGTTTGTGATAGCTGTCGATCACCGTGAACGGGATACGGAACGGAAATCCCCAATCGCTGTTCCACAGCGCCACGACGCCCGTCCGCGTCGCGGGTTCGAAGATCATCGTCGCGCGATATCCCTCGACCGCGCCCGAATGGCCTTCGAGTCGGTTGCCGGCATAGGTAAAGCTCCGCCAGCCAAGGCCATAACCCGCGTCACCCGTCGCGGCCCGCAAGGTGCCGCCATAAAGCCGTCCGGTGCCGACGCGCGGGTGGTGGGCAAGCTGCAACACCGGATCCGGCAGCACGTCGGGGCGCTTCCCCATCATGGCCTGCATCCATTTGGCGAAATCGACGATATCGCTTTCGACCCCTGCGGCGGCGGGGACGCGCCAATAGGCTTCCTTGATCGGGCGGATCTGCGCGCCGCGGTGCGGCTTCGCCCAATCCTTTGCGCTTGTCAGCCGATCCCTTCCATAGCCTGCGCTGACCATGCCGAGCGGGCGGAAAAAACGGTCCTCGACCGCGTCGGCGAAAGGCTCGTTCGCGGCCTTGCCCAATATCTCGCTCGCGGTGTCGAAAGCGACATTCTGATAGGTATGGCACGTCCCGGGATCACATTGCAGCGGTGCCGCGGCAAGGCTGGCGCGCAGCGCGGCCGGATCCTGCCCTTCCTCCAGTTTCTCGTCATAGGCGTTTTTGGTGAGGCCGGTGCGCTGGGCCAATAGCTGGTCCAGCGTGACGTGCGCCTCGGCGCCGCGGGGCAGGCGCAGCGATGTGCCCCAACTCGCGACCGGGCGGTTCAGGTCGAGCGAGCCGTCGTTGGCCAACGCGGCAGCGAGAACGCCCGTTGCGGTCTTGGAAACCGAGGCCCAGCGAAACAGCGTTTGCGCCGTTACGGGTGCACCGGTCGAGGCGTCGGAAACGCCATAGGTGCGCACGAAGCTGAGTTTTCCGTCTTCGACCACGGCCACCGCCAGCCCTGCCATCTCGGGACGCTGCGACAGGGCGGCGAGTTGCCGGTCGAGTGCGCGATAGTCGATGCGGCCGCGCCATTCGGCGGGCGTGTCGGGCAGGTTCTCGGGCGCCGAAATCGGGATCGGTACGCTCGCAAGCGGGTGGTTGCCGCCAAGGGCGTGAATGCCAAGCCAGCCGGCGGCCACCAGCGCGGCGGCCACGATCAGAAAAACAAAAACCCGCTTCATTGACTCTCGATTGGACTGCGACCTCGTAATTGGCGGCCGTCTTAGCCGCGACTTCCGCGGCCGTCACCCCTCAGGGTGCAAGATGGCGCCACGCCTTGAACGTCCCGGCGGCGTAAACCGCACCATAGACAAGGACGATCAGCGACGACCAGATCGCGAAACTGTCGCTATGTTGCGGCCGCCACATATGGAGCGGTACGAAAATGAGCCCGCGGAGCAGATAGATGGCGGCGATGACGATCAGCCCCGTCCGCAGCAAGGGCAGACGCGGGAGCGAGCCGGCTCCCGAAAAGGCATAAGCGGCCCAGACAAGCAGGATGGCACCAATTGCCAGCGTGATCAGCGTCGGCCGCAGATCGCCGCGCGCTGCCGCGCGCGCCATGCCTTCGCCCGCGCCGAAAAAACGATACCAGTCGGGGCCGCCGAAAATGCAGGCAATATGAAGCAGCGCGGCCAGGACCGACAGCCACCCGCCGACAATCAGCCAGGTGGTCCCGGGATTGGCCGCAACATTATGCAATATAATGCGCCGTCGTTTTTTCCGCGACTTCCTCGGCGGTGACGCCCGGCGCCAATTCGATCAGCTTGAACGGGCTGTCATGATTGTCGCGCTTGAACACCGCGAGGTCGGTGATGATCATGTCGACGACATTCTTGCCGGTCAGCGGCAGCGTGCATTCGGGGATGAACTTGGGGCTGCCGTCCTTGGCATTATGTTCCATCACCACGATGATCTTCTTGACGCCCGCGACCAGGTCCATCGCGCCGCCCATGCCCTTGATCATCTTTCCGGGGATCATCCAGTTGGCGATGTCGCCATTTTCGGCGATCTCCATCGCCCCCAATACGGTGAGGTCGATATGCCCGCCGCGGATCATCGCAAAGCTGTCGCTCGACGAGAAATAGGCCGACTGCGGCAATTCGCTGATCGTCTGCTTGCCCGCATTGATCAGGTCGGGATCTTCATCGCCTTCATACGGAAAGGGCCCGATGCCGAGCATGCCGTTTTCCGACTGCAACGTCACGGTCATCCCCGCCGGGATATGATTCGCGACGAGCGTCGGGATGCCGATGCCGAGGTTGACGTAATAGCCGTCCTGCAGCTCCTTCGCGGCGCGCGCCGCCATGTCATCACGCGTCCAGGCCATGTCAGTTAGGCTCCCATTGCTTGTCGGAGGGGAAGGCGTCGCCCCAGCCCAGTTTTTCCCACGGGCCATAGACGGGGTTGGGAAAAAGGAACCAGCCCTTGTCCCAGAGTGCGATGGCGCCCGCGCTGGTGGCGAGCGCCATGCGCTGCGCGGCGGGCAGATCCTTCACGTTGAACTGCTGGCTGAAATCGCCAAGCTGGTCGCCGCCGAGGATGATCACGCAATATTTCGAGGCGATTGTCGCGCGGCGCGGGTCCTTGCTCGACCCGCCGGCGTCGTCGCCCATCAGGAACAACGTCTCGCCATGCTTGAACTCGCCGAGCCCGGCGGCGCGGAGCGTATCTTCGCTGCCCTTGGCATTGGCGGCGCTGCGGTTGGTGTTGGCGATGACGGTGATGCCCGCAGCGCGGAGCCGGTTCACCATCTCGACCGTGCCGGGCATCGCGATCGCCTTGCCGGCGCCGGTCTTTTCCCACTGATCCCAGACCTTGAGGTCAAAGCCGGTGCCCTTTTCGGCAAAATGCCGCATCGGGCCGAGGTTCCAGATCAACGTTTCGTCGGCGTCGAAGACCGCAGCGAAGGGCTTGTCGCCGCACGGCTCGAACGTCGGCGCGTCGATCGACGCCCCGGCCGCCAGCACAACGCTGTCCTTCGGGCGCTGCTTGATCCGCCACACGCCATAATCGGCGATCCGCGCATTGGTCGCGCGCACTGCAACCGCGGCTTCGGGCGAGCCATAGAGATATTGCAGCGCGACGGGCGGCTTTGCGGCTTCAGCGGGGGCCGCCGTTGCGGGCGGAGCCGGGACCGCCGCCACCTCGGCCGGCGCGCTGGCGCAGCCCGAGAGGAGCAACGTCGCCGTGATGGCGAGGCTACGCATCACGCCGTCTCGCGCGGGCGTGTCGTGCGGAATTCGATCTTTTTGTCGTACGGCGCGCCGAGGACGAGCCGCTTCACATAGATGCCGGGCAAGTGGATCGTGTCGGGATCGAGGCTGCCGACCGGCACGATTTCCTCGACCTCGGCGACGCAGATTTTCGCCGCGGTCGCCATCGGCTGGTTGAAGTTGCGCGCGGTCTTGCGGAAAATGAGGTTGCCGCTCTCATCGGCCTTCCAGCCCTTGATGATCGCAAGGTCGGCGAAGATGCCGCGTTCGAGGATATAATCCTGCCCGTCGAAATTCTTCACTTCCTTGCCCTCGGCGACAAGCGTGCCGACGCCGGTCTTGGTATAGAAGCCTGGAATGCCCGCGCCGCCCGCGCGGCAGCGTTCGGCCAGCGTGCCCTGGGGACAGAATTCAACCTCGAGTTCGCCCGCCAGATATTGCCGCTCGAACTCCTTATTCTCGCCGACGTACGACGAGATCATCTTTTTGACCTGCTTGGTGCGGAGCAACTTGCCCAGCCCTTCGCCGTCGATTCCGGCATTGTTGCTGGCGATGGTGAGGTCCTTCGTCCCGGCATCGCGGATCGCGTCGATCAGCCGTTCGGGAATACCACAAAGGCCGAAACCGCCCGCGCAAATCTGCATTCCGTCAAACAGCAGGCCCTCGAGGGCGGCGGCGGCGTCGGGATATTGCTTCTTCCCCATGGGATGGCTCTCCTGAGTGATTTCGCGCGCGACCTTGGCGCATTTGATCCATCAATTCTAATTGTTCGATTTTTGGATTATACATAGACGATGTCTATCAATCGCGTCTCGCTCTATCATCTCGAAACTCTGCTCTGGATCGACCGGCTCGGCACCTTCTCGGCCGCGGCCGAGCGGCTCAATACAACGCAGCCGACGGTCTCGGCGCGGATGCGCGAACTCGAACAGCGGCTCGGCACCGCGCTGTTCCGCCGCGAGGGGCGCGCGATGTCGCTCACCGCGGCGGGGCGCAAGCTTGTACGCGATTGCGATCCGCTGCTCCGCGACATGCAGGTCGCGCTCCTCGGCAGCGGCGGTTATGGCGAGGCGAGCGGTGTCGTGCGCATCGGTGCGGGAGAAATCGCGGCGGCGAGCTGCCTTCCGGCGTTTGTGGCCGGACTCAAGACCGACATGCCCAATGTCGGGCTCGAAATCGAAATCGACCTCACCGCGAACCTGATCCAGCAACTGCTCACCGGCCGCACCGACATCGCTTTTGCCGCAGGACCGATTGCGCACCCGGCGCTGAAAACCAGCCCGATTGGTGCGGTCGAACTCGTCTGGCTCGCTAGCCCCACCGTCGCATCGGCCTTTGCCGGCGGCAAGGCGATGCTTCCCATATGGTCGCTCGCCAGCCATTCGCCGATCCACGGCCGTATGCGCGAGGCGATCGAGGCGTCGCGCATCGCGCAAAAATCGCTCAACCTCTGCAACAATGCCCGCACGATGATCGACATCGCAAAGGCAGGCGGAGGCATCGGCATTTTTCCGCAACCGATGGTACGCAGCGAAGTGGCGAGCGGCGCGCTCGTCGAAATCGACGCGATGCCGGCTTTGGCCCCGGTCGAGTTTCAGGTCGCGATGCGCGTTGCCGACACCGAGCCGGTGCTGACGCAGATTTTCGAGCGCGCGGCGAGGCTGAATCTTGCGGAGGCGACGGTCTGAGCCAAACGAGCCGCAAGCGACGGGTTTCGAGCCTCTCCATATCGTCACCCCGGACTTGATCCGGGGTCCCGCTATTTCGTGAAGCGTGCCGGTGCCTTCAAAAAGCGGGATCCCGGGTCAAGCCCGGGATGACGGAAGAGAGTGACTGCACGTCAGCACCCCACCCCGATGCCGCCATCTTTGGCGGGACAGAAAGGTCACCGTCAGGGCAGCTTCACCCCCAACACCGCCGACAGGTCGGCAAGCGCCTGTTCGCCGCTCGTCACCTTGATAGCGTGCATGCCAAGCTGGCTTGCCGGTTTGCAGTTGATGCCGAGGTCGTCGAGATAGATGCATTCAGCGGGTTCGACGCCCAGCTTCTCGCACATCATCAGGTAAATCCGCGGATCGGGCTTGCGCACCCCGGCCTTGCTCGATTCGATAACATGCGCGAAGCGCGCCATGATATCGGCGACCTCGATCGCGGCCTCTTCGCTGCGCGTCATGCCCGCGCCGCCTATGCCCATCTTGCCGCCCGGCACATTGTTCGTGATGCACGCGATGGTGAAGCCTCGATCTTTCAGCGTGTCGAGCGCCGCTACCATCGCCGGACGTACCGCGCCCGCGATCACGGCGAGCACCGCTTCGCCTTCCAGCTCATGCCCCAGCGCGCGCGCCTCGTCGGCGAACAGCGTGTCGAAGGTCGCTGCATCGATCTCGGCGCGCTCGAATTTCGCCCAGGCATTTGCGTCGGGATTGATTGCGTTGACGCGGCGCACGAAATCGCGCGGCAGGCCGCGCTCACCCTCCAGCCGGTTGAACGCTTCGAAGGGAGAGGCGGTGATGACGCCGCCGAAATCGAAAATAACGGTCGTATAAGTCATGGGAGAGGGATGAACCTTGTTACTTGGCGGGACTGGCCGAGCGGTTGCCCGACCAACTCGCATCGTCGATGGTAAGGTCGAGCCGGTCGGGCGAGCGTACCGTGTCGAGCAGGAAGACATAGGGTCCGCTTGCGGCAAGGATCGCTTCCATCGCCTTTTCGAGCGGGATGGTGACGGTCGGGATGCGCGCATGGCTCGATTTGATCTCGACCTTGTTCGGTCCGGTGCGCGTAACCGTGATCGTCACGCCGTTTTTCGACGAGCCGCGTGCGTCGGAGATGATGTCGCCCTTGTAAGTGCCGGCGACGCGGTCCGCCAGGTCGGGCTTGTGCGCGGGTGTGGCCTTGGGTGTTTCGGCAAGTGCCGCTCCCGCCGGAAGCAGGAGCGCGAGCGAGGCAGCGAAGACTAGGGTACGAAGCATGGTCGGTCCTTTCGTGCGGCGGGGAAGGGACTGCTCATGCGACCCTCATGGGACGACGACGATCCCCTGTTTGGGGTCGGCCTGTCCCGAGAGCATCTCCCGATAGGCAGCGAGCGCCGCGTCGCCGCCGCTGCGCTTATCGACCGATGCCAGCCGCGGTGCAACATCCATGAAGGCAAGCCACGCCTCGGCAATCTTCTGCCCGAATGCCGCGCCGCCCCAATCGGTGATGCGCTTCTGGCTGCGGCCCGGCGCGAAGAAGCCCTGCCGCTCGGGGCCGGGCAGGCCTTCGACATCGGCTTGCGCATCCCAATGCGACTTGCCGACGATGATCGATGCCTTGAGCTGGTTGCCGAAATGGCTGTGCACGCTACGCGTCACCGCACCATTGCCCGCCATGTCGACCAGCGCGGCCGGCGTCGACGCGTTCAGCGTCATGATCTGGTCATAGCTGACGACGCGGTCGTAAATGCCCTGCGCGGCGAGTGCATCGACATTGGCGGCGCTGGTCAGCCCGATCGTTTCGGGACGCTCTGCGCGCTGGCCCAGCGCGAAGCCAAGACCGATGGCCGTTTTGCTCGATGCGCTGGCGATCAGTATCTGCTGGACGCCATAATCGGCCTCATCTTCGAACTGGTCGGCGATCAGCCATCCGGTCAGGAAGAGCGGGCGGAACACCGGCCAGTAATCATGGTCGGCGGCGCGATAGTCGGGCAGCGCCGCGATTCGCTGATAATTGTTGTAAATGGGGGGCAGGGTGGTGCGCCGCGGTGTCACGTCGGTAAAGCCGCCGGGCCCCGCTTTTCCGACATTGAGGACCGCATCGCTCGCCATCGGATAATAGCCATAGAAACGGTCGCCGACCGCCACGCCTTCGGCGGCGCTTTCGGTCACCGTCGCAAAACCCCAGACGGGCAGGCGGCCGGGTTCGCCGGGCTCGGCAAAGAAATCCCAATAGCCCTGATCATTGCCGAACAACCCGGCGGGCTTTCCGAACACCGCATAGGTGATGTTGTTCGCGGTCATGGCATAGCTGTCGAGATGGACACGGATCTGACCCGGCGCGAGCGGCGCCGGGGCTTCCTCAACCAGTTGAACTTGCGTGATATCGTCGCGATCGATGTCGATCGCCCAGCTTTTTGCGCTCATTCCGGACCCCTCCGATTGACTTGCCCGCGAACGCGGGATGATCGATAGTCATACAGATGGCACCGCCCCTGACAATCGCGGTCAAGCGCATTCATGAACCGGCGGCTCCCGGCGACGGTACGCGTTTCCTTGTCGACCGGCTGTGGCCGCGCGGCGTGTCGAAGGAAAAGGCGGCGCTCGCGGCGTGGCTCAAACCACTGTCGCCGAGTGATGGCCTACGCAAGCGTTTCCACGGCGAGACTGCCGATTCGGACGAGGCGTGGGACGCATTCCGCCGCGACTATTTTGCCGAGCTCGAAGCGGGCGGCGAGGAGGTGAAGGCGGCGCTCTTCACGCTGAATGCTGCGGCGCAGGCGGGACCTGTAACATTGCTCTATGCCGCGAAGAGCGAGGAACGGAACAATGCCATCGCGCTGCGCGAGTGGCTGAAGCGGCGCTAGATCATAAAAAGCTGCACATGCAGCTATCAACCCACCGTTGTCCCCAGCAACGATCCGATCGCGATCGTCACCGCCATAGCAATCGCGCCCCAGAAAGTGACTCGAACGACGGGGCGCAGCATCGGCGCCTTGCCCGCCCATGCGCCGAGCGCGCCGAGAATCGCTAGGAAAACGAGCGATGCCGCCGATACGGTGAGGGGGAGTGAATCCCCCCGATCGACCAGTACAGTCCCCAGCGGCAGCGCCGCACCGATCGCGAAACTTGCCGCCGAGGCCGCCGCTGCCTGCACCGGGCGCGCTGCCATCGCGTCGGTCATGCCCAATTCGTCGCGCAGATGCGTGTCGAGCGCATTGTGCGCCGTCAGTTGCACCGCCACCTCTTCGGCAAGCGCGCGGTTGAGCCCGCGGTCCTGATAAATCTGGGTCAGCTCCTCAAGCTCGAACTCTGGGTCGGCCGCGAGATGCCGCTTCTCCAGCTCGACATCGGCCTTTTCGGCGTCGCCCTGCGAACTCACCGACACATATTCGCCCGCCGCCATCGACATCGCGCCGGCAACCAGTCCAGCGGTGCCGGTAACGAGGATCGAGGATTGCGACACACCCGCCGCCGCGACGCCCGCGATCAGGCTTGCGGTCGACACGATCCCGTCGTTGGCGCCAAGGATTGCGGCGCGCAGCCAGCCGATCCGCGTGACGGCATGGGTTTCCTCGTGCATCGTGAGCTCCCTGTTGCAGGAGGCGCCACGATGGTCAGCGCGCGCGCTCCGATTTCAGCCCTGCTGCCGCGATCCCCGCGGCGGCGCAAGCGGCATCGTCGGTCGGCGCCTCGCCCGATGCACCCACGCCGCCCAGCCGCGTCCGTCCGTCGGCGCTGAATATCGGCACGCCGCCGGCGACGGTGACCACATGCGGTGCATCGGCGAAGCCCGGCGTGCCCTTGGCTGCTTCCTCCATCCCGCTTGTCGGGAAACCCCATGCGGCGACCGCGCGCGCCTTTTCGAGTGAAAACTCCATCATCCCGAACGCATTGCCGTCCATCCGCCACATCGCGACCGGATGGCCGCCGAGGTCGACGACCGCGATCGCATGCCCCTGACCCTTGGCACGCGCGTGCGCGGCGCAGCCCTTGATGATCGCATCGGCCTGTTCGGCGTTCAGCACCTGCGCATTCGCGGGCGCCGCCATCAGCAGCGCCGCCACCAGGATCATTCTCATCCTCGCCTCCCTTGCAGAGGCGCGGGGTCAGTACTGCAGTTGCAGCCCCGGCCTGGCCCAGCGCGTCTTCACGAGCCGGCCCGTCCCCGACAGGGTGATATAGGCATCCTGCCGGTCGGACCCGCCAAAGGCGATGTTGGTCGTGAAGATGTCGTCGGTCGCGACAAATTCGACGAGCGAGCCATCGGGGCCGACGACCGAAATGCCGCACTCGCCGATCGTCGCGACGCAGATATTTCCGTTCGCCTCCATCGCGAGGCTGTCGAAGAATTTATAACCTGCCGGGCGATAGAGCGGGATGCCGGGGCCGCCGGGACCCGCCGCATCGTCGACCTTACCGGGCGCGACGATGTTGAACTGGGTCAGACGGCAAGTGTAGGTTTCGGCGACGTAGAGCTTGCTGCCATCGGGCGAGAGGCCGACGCCATTGGGGTTATAGCTTGGGAAGATCACTTCCTCGATGAAGCTGCCGTCGGCCTTGGCATAGAAGATGCCGACGATGTCGTGGCAGCGTTTCGCATAATCGACCTTGCCATGATCGGTGAACCAGAAGCCGCCGTGGGCGTCGAACATGATATCGTTCGGCCCGCGCAGTACGACGCCATGGTCGCCCGATTTGTACAGCACCTCGACCGCGCCCGTTTCGATATCGATGCGCTCGATTCGCCCCCCCGAATAATCGTCGGCGATACCGTGCGGCGCCAGATAGCCGTTCGATTCGACATAGTTGAACCCGCCGTTGTTGCAGCAATAAAGCTTGCCGTCTGGGCCGATGGCGAGGCCGTTAGGGCCGCCGCCGGGGGTCGCGATGACCTGTTTCTTTCCGCCGGGCCAGCAGCGCGTGATGCGCTTCGCCTCGATCTCGACGACGATGACGCTGCCGTCCTCCATCACCACCGGCGCCTCGGGAAAGCGTAATCCGTCGGCGATCAGTTCAAACTCGGCCATCCCCATCTCCCTTGCGTGTCCGCACTTGCTGTGCTTTGCGGCCATCATGCCCGTTCGCACGCTCTTCGCCACCAATTTTTACGAGGCCGACATCGGCACGCCCGACCTGCTCGAAGAGCTGGAGGAAAGCAGCCGTCTGTTCGCCGAAGAGGATGGCGCGGGGCGGCGCTGGAGCCGCGAGCATGGCTATAAGGGTTACACCAGCTATGCGAGCCTCGGCGATCTGCCCGAGCGCGACCCCGCGTTCCACGACCTCAAGAAGCTGCTCGACAAGGAAGTGAAGGCGTTTGCCAGGGCTTGCCACTTCGACCTCGCCAAGCCGCTCAAGCTCGACAGCCTGTGGGTGAATATATTGAAGCCCGGCGGCACGCACAGCGGGCATATTCACCCGCACAGCATCGTGTCGGGCACCTTTTACGTCGCGGTCCCGCCGGGATCGGGCGCCCTCAAGCTCGAGGATCCGCGCCTGCCGATGCTGATGGCGGCGCCCGGCCGGACCGACGACGCGCCCGAGCATCTGCGCCCCTTCATCTATGCCGAACCGGCCGCCGGCCGCGTCTTTCTATGGGAAAGCTGGCTGCGTCACGAGGTCATGCCGCATTCGGGCAAGGGCGAACGGATCAGCATCAGCTTTAACTATCGCTGATCGGCATTATATGGTCGGCATCTGACCACCCCCATTTCCGTTCGGGTCGAGCGAAGTCGAGACACCCATCGGCGTGGAGCAAGGTCGAGGGGCATCTCGACTTCGCTCGATGCGAACGGATCAGACAGGAAATGCATATGACCGCGACCTACGACGCCGACCTCCAGCTCTTCATCAATGGCGCATGGCGGAGCGGCGAGGGGCGCGAGGCGCGGCCGGTCTATAATCCCGCGACCGCAGGCACCATCGCCGAATTGCCGGTCGCGACCGCAGCCGATCTCGATGAGGCGCTCGCCGCCTCGGCGCGCGGCTGGCCGGTATGGCGCGCGAAGACCCCCGACGAACGCGCCGCGCTGATGCGCAAGGCCGCGGGCATCATCCGTGAGCGCGTCGACCATATCGCGACGCTGCTGACGCTGGAACAGGGTAAGCCGATTGCCGAAGCGCGGGGCGAAGTATTGTCGGCCTCGTCGCTGCTCGAATATTTCGCGGAAGAAGGAAAGCGCATCGGGGGCCGCGTCGTCCAGCGTCCCGCGGGCCAGCGCGCGATGGTGTTGCGCCAGCCCGTGGGCCCGGTCGCAGCGTTCAGCCCGTGGAACTTTCCGGTCAATCTGATGGTGAAAAAGATCGCCCCCGCGCTCGCGGCGGGCTGCGTCGTGATCGCCAAGGCGCCCGAGGAAACGCCAGGCTGCACCAGCGCGATCATGCGCTGCCTCGCCGACGCGGGTATCCCTGGCGATGTCGTCCAGCTCGTCTATGGCAATCCGGATATGATCAGCCGCCACCTGCTCGGCAGCGAAGTGATCCGCAAGGTTAGCTTCACCGGTTCGACCGCAGTCGGCAAGCATTTGATGAAGCTCGCCGCCGACCGGGTACAGCGGATCACGATGGAACTGGGCGGCCACGCCCCGGTGCTGATCTTCGACGACTGCGATCTCGAAACGACGCTTGATCGCGTCGTGCTGCAGAAGTTCCGCAACGCGGGGCAGGTCTGCATCTCGCCGACGCGCTTCTACGTTCAGGAGGGCATCTATGACGCCTTCGTCGCGGGTTTCGCAGAACGGACGAGGAAGGTGAAGATCGGCAGCGGACTCAACGCCGATACGCAGATGGGGCCGCTCGCCAACGCCCGCCGCGCCCCCGCCTTGGAAGCGATGATTGCCGATGCGACCGCGAAGGGCGCGCGAGTCATCGCAGGCGGCGCGCCCACAGGCGAGGGCTATTTCTTCCAGCCGACCGCACTCGCCGATGTGCCGCTCGACGCCGATGCGATGAACAACGAACCCTTTGGCCCGATGGCGCTAATCCGCCCGTTCGGGACCGAGGACGAGGCCCTCGAACAGGCAAACCGGCTGCCCTATGGCCTCGCCGCCTTTGCCTTCACCGAGAATGGCCGCCGTATCAACCGTATCGCCGACGGCGTCGAAAGCGGGATGGTGGGGATCAACAGCTTCGTGATCTCGGCAAACGACATGCCGTTCGGCGGGATCAAGGAATCCGGCTTCGGCAGCGAAAGCGGGCCCGAGGGGCTGGATGGATATCTCGCGACGAAGGCCGTCCATATTTACTGACGGGCGTCGGTCCTTCTTTTCTCTCGTCACCCTGGGCTTGACCCGGGGTCCCGCTGTAAATCGAGGTCAGCCGGCGCCGAAAAAGCGGGATCCCGGGCCAAGCCCGGGCTGACGAAACAAGTATATGGTCAGTCGCGCTCCAGCGCGACGAAATCGCGCTCCATCGGTGCCAGATGCGCGCCGCCGTCGACGAAGATCGTCTGCCCCGTCACCGCCTCGGCACGCGCGAGATAGACCACCGCATCGGCAATCTGCGCCGGCGTCGGCAGCGCGCCGAGCGGCATGAGCTTGGCCAGCCGTTCGACCTGCGCCGCCGAATAATCGTCGGTCGCCATTGTCAGCCCGGGAGCAACGGCATTGACGCGCGCGCGGCTTCCGAACGCGACGGCAAGCGTCTGGGTCGCCTGCCACAGCGCCGATTTCGACAGGCTGTATGCGACCTGGTCGGGTACCGGATGGACGACGCGCTGATCGACGATATTGACGATCGCGGGCCGCTTGCCCTCGCTCGCCGCGACGAGCGCTTTCGCCAGCATCACCGGGGCGTGATGATTGACCTGCATCATCTCGGTCAGCTTTGCGGCGGACAGGTCGGGCCACTCACCTTCGGCGAAGAGCGCGGCATTGTTGACGAGCAAATCGGGCGCGCGGCCGAATTTCTCGATCACCGCGGGGATCAGCCCGTCGACCGCCGCCGGATCGGCGAGGTCGGCGGCGAAGCGGTGGCCAAGCGCTCCCGTCTCGGCGAGCGCATCCGCCAGTACCGGATCGGCGTCGCCTGGACTGCGCTTGTGGATCGCCAGCGCATAGCCTTCGCGCGCGAGGCGCGCCGAAATCGCGGCACCGACGCGGTGGAGCCCGCCCGTGACGAGAGCGAGCTTCTGCGTCACTTGCGCGCCCGCCGCATCGTGATGCCGATCTCTTCGCCGTCCTCAGCGATCGCGAGCTTGACGATCTTGACCTCGACCTCCTCGACCTTTTCGTCCTGCAGGAACAGGGTGTCGATGATATGGTCGGCGACGCTTTCGATCAGCACGAAATGAACATCCTTGGGAATACCCTCGGTCGCCGCGAATTTCAGGTGCATATAGTTCTTCGAACGGCTCAAAGGCGTCGTCGGCTCGTAGTGATCGGCCATCGCCAGCTTCGCGCGCACCGAGATGCGCAGCGGCTGCGGCAGGTGCGTTTCTTCGGAATAGATGCCGGTCAGTACGTCGACGGTCAGCCCGTTCACTTCCAGCCACAATGTATCGGTCACAAGAAATTCCTGTCGAACGAGCGCGACATTCGGCTTTGCATTGCCGACGCCGGACCCTAAAGCGCCGCCGCATTAGCGAAAGGGTATGCGTTGGTCGAGTTACTTCCATTGTCCGATATCGAACCGCAGGCAGTCGAGGATCTCCTCGACGTCGCTTTCGGATCGGATCGCTTTGGACGAACCGCCTACCGCATCCGCGAAGGCATGGATGCGGTGCCGGCGTTGAGTTTCGCGGCGGTCGAGGACGGCATGTTGATCGGCACGATCCAGTGCTGGCCCGTCGCCCACCGCGCGGCCGGTGGCACCATAACGCCGCTTGTCATGGTCGGACCCGTCGCGGTGCGCCCCGACGTCCAGCGTGGCGGCCATGGTCGCGCGCTGATGGCGCATATGCTCGAAGCCGCCGAAACCAAAGCGGACAGCGCACTGATGATGATCGGCGATCCGGAATATTATGGCCGGTTCTTCGGCTTCGATGCCGATGCGACCGCCGCGTGGGACTTGCCCGGACCGTTCGAGGCGCGCCGCCTGCTCGCGCGGGCGGTGAATGGGCACAGCCTGCCGACCGATGCGGGAATGATCGGGCCGCGATAGGGGCAAAAAATTCTGTCCTACATTATCCGGCCCGCATAGCGTTGTGGGATGGTGCTGATTTTCCCTCTTCAGATGCGATTTGCGAGTGAAGTTACGCAGTTTTCTGCGGATTTCGAAAATATGGCCGTTCCGCGCCCGCATTATCTACGTTCGCTCGTTCGTCACCCCGGACGTGACTGGGTGCGCGCGCGTCGTGGCCGCCAACCGCAACCGTCTCAAATGCAAATCGCGAGTGAAGTTGCGCAGTTTTCCGCTGCTCTTACTGTGCAAGCCCGCGCCGTCGCGCCTTTACATGCGCACCCACCTTCCTATGTCAGGGAGATGGTCACCCCCGTACCTTCACTTCCCAAGGACTTCGCGCAGCTTTCGCTGACCGAGGCTGCCGAACTGCTTGCGGCGCGCAAACTGCCGCCGGTCGAACAATGGCATCCCGAGCGCAGCGGTGACAGCGCGATGGAGATTCACGCCGACGGAAGCTGGTATCATGAGGGCGGACGCATCAACCGACCCGCGATGGTGAAACTCTTCTCGACCATCCTGCGCCGCGAAGCCGACGGCAGCCATGTTCTGGTTACCCCGGCGGAGAAATTGGTAATTGCCGTCGCGGACACGCCTTTCCGCGCGGTCGAGATGAAAAGCGAAGGCGAAGGGGAGGGCCGCAAGCTCGTCTTTCGCCTCGATACCGATGATCTCGTCATGGCGGGACCCGACCATCCACTCGGTTTTGGCAGCGACCCCGACAACCCCGACCCGCGTCTGCATGTGCGCGGCGCGGTCGGCAACGGGCTTGAGGCGCGGATCGACCGCGCGCTTTACTATGAGATTGTCGAGATGGCGCTCGCCGACGCAAGCGATCCGCCTGCGATCTGGTCGAACGGCGCGCGGTTCCCGTTGGTGGATCGCTGATGCTCTCCGAAAAGCTGCGTACTGCGCTCGACAATCTGCTGCCCGACGCGGGCGAGGACGAAACCTACCTCGGCATGCCGACGCTGCGCGATGCTGCGGTGCTCATCGCCTTCACCGATCGGCCAGATCCTGGCGTCATCCTGACCCAGCGGCCGCAATGGCTGCGCAGCCATGCCGGGCAGGTCGCCTTTCCGGGCGGCAAGATCGATCCGGGCGACCGCGATGCGATCGATGCGGCGCTGCGCGAGGCCGAGGAGGAGATCGGCCTCAACCGCCGCGACGTCCTGGTCGCGGGTGCCACCGAAGCCTATCGGTCGGGCAGTGGTTACCTCATCACCCCGGTGCTCGGCGTCATCCCGCCGGACTTGCCGCTCGATCCCAATCCCGACGAGGTCGAGGATTGGTTCGAGGTGCCGCTCGACATATTGTTCGATCCCGACAATTATGCGCGCCAACATGCGAATTGGCAGGGGCACGACCGCCATTATTACGACATGGACTGGCAGGGACGGCGGATCTGGGGCGTGACGGCGGGTATCATCATCAATCTGGCACGGCGTCTGCCTGCGGGGTGGCACCGGTGACCGTGCTGCCCGCCGCCGAATGGCGCGAACGACCGGGGCTCCGTCGCATCGTTGCGGCGCTGACTGCCGATGGCGGCGCGGTCAAGGCGGTCGGCGGCGCGGTACGCGATACGCTGCTTGGGCTCCCCGTCGCCGACATCGACCTTGCCACCCCGCTCCTGCCGACCGAGGTAACGCGGCGGCTTCAGGCGGCCGATATCAAGGTTATCCCGACTGGCATCGCGCATGGCACCGTCACTGCGATCGCAAGCGGCGATCATCACGAAATCACGACGCTGCGCCGCGATGTCGAAACCGACGGTCGCCGCGCGACGGTCGCCTTCGCCGACGACTGGCGCGATGACGCGGCGCGGCGCGACTTCACGATCAATGCGCTCTATGCCGATGTCGATAGCGGCGCGCTCGACGACTGGTTCGGCGGCATCGCCGATCTGGACGCCGGGCGCGTCGCCTTCATCGGTGATGCCGCGACGCGCATCGCCGAGGATCATCTGCGTATCCTGCGCTTCTACCGCTTTGCGGCGCGCTTCGGTAGTGGCGAACTCGACGCGGAGAGCCATGCTGCGGTGGTAACCGCGCGCCAGTCGCTCAAAAGCCTGTCGCGCGAACGCGTCGCGGATGAACTGCTCAAGATACTGTCACTCGCCGATCCGCGCGGCATCGTCCGGCAAATGGCGGCGGACGGTATTTTTGCGGTGCTGCTTCCCGAACTCGAACCGGATTTCGCTTCGGCTTTCGATCGTCTGATTGCGAATGAGGAAGCGTCGGCCGCCGTCATCGTGCCGCTCCGCCGTCTTGCGGCGCTGCTTCCCGCTGACGCTGCTGTCGCCGAACAGGTTGCGAGCCGCCTTCGCCTGTCGACGCGGCAGCGCAAGCACCTCGCCGCGCTCGGCAGGCACCGCGCCGACATTGTGCGCCCGGTTCGGCAACTGGCGTATGCGGTCGGTGTCGACGCCGCGCGCGACGTGCATCTGCTCGCGGACGATGCGGCTGCTGCACGGGCGGCGGTCGAGGCGTTGTCGGACTGGACCGTCCCCGAAATGCCGCTGAAAGGCGGCGACATCGTCGCGCGCGGGATTGCGGCGGGGCCGGAGGTTGCGCATATCCTGAAGGCGGTCGAGGCCGAATGGGTCGCGGAGGATTTTCCGGATGCCGCCAGAGTCGCCGAGCTTGTCGCCCAGTTCGTCGATCAGAAGATCGGCCGCACCAACGACTGACGCCAATATTCGAGCGCGGCCTTGCCATCCATCGGCCGCGCGAACAGGTAGCCCTGGCCGAAATCGCATCCGAGCGCCGACAGCAGCCGCGCCTGATCGGCGGTCTCGACGCCCTCCGCCGTCGTGCGCATCCCCAGCACCTCGGCCAGGCTCTGGATCGTGCGGACGATCGCCACCTTGTCGCGGTCGTCGACCATATGCTCGACAAAGCTGCGGTCGATCTTGAGAACGTCGATCGGCAGCCGCTGCAGATAGGCTAGGTTCGAATAGCCTGTACCGAAATCGTCCATCGCGACGCGCGCGTCGAGTGCCTTCAACTCGCTGAGGACCGACAGCGCCAGGTCGGGATCGCCGATGATCGCGCTTTCGGTAAGTTCGATCATCAACCGCTCGCCGCCGATTTTTTCGCGTTCGAGGGCGTCGCGCACGACCGCGGCGACATCGTCGCGAACTAGCTGGATCGCCGACACATTGACCGAGAAATAGGCATCGACGACCGCGCCGCCATTCTGCTTGTCCCAGTCGGCGAGCACGGCTGCCGCCTTGCCGATCGCCCATTGGCCCAGCGGGACGATCAATCCCGAATCCTCGGCGATCGGGATGAATTCGGTTGGAGAGACCGAGTGGCCGTTGCTGTTGTCCCAGCGGGCGAGTGCCTCGAAGCCGGCGACGCGCCCGCTCGACAGCTCGATCAACGGCTGGAAGGCGAGGTGGAGGCGGTCTTCCTCGATCGCGTTGCGCAGCTCGGTTTCCAGCCCGAAACGATTGTCCGACAGCATCGCCGCTTCAGGCTCATAGATTTCGATGCGGTCGGTCTGCTTTGCGCGCTTGAGCGCGATCTGGGCATGGCGGATCTGGTCCGCGATATCGGTGTCAATCGCCGGCTGAATCGCGCAGCCGAGCGCGCAGTCGACGCTGACCTTGAGTTCGCCGATGCGATAAGGGTGATCGAAACAGCCACGGATGCGCCGCGCCATCTCGCGCACGTCGGCGCGCCCGCCCGCGACGCGCGTCGATATTGCGAACTCGTCGCCTCCGGTGCGCGCCAATATGTCTCCGCTGCGCAGGCTCGATTTCAGCCGCCGCGCGACGGTGATGATCAACTCGTCGCCCGCCATCGGCCCGATATGTTCGTTGATGCGGCTGAACCGCGCGAGGTCGAGCAGCAGGATGGCATGGTCGGCGCCGATGCCGTCGGTGATCGAGCGTTGTTCGACGAGTTCCTCGAACCCGGCGCGGTTGGGAAGGCCGGTCAGACTGTCGGAAACGAGTTCGCGGCGCAGGTTGCGCTCGGTCATCATTTCCTGCGTCCGGTCGATCAGCGTCAACAGGAACAGCCCGTCGTCGCCCGATTCGGTCGGCAACGGCCCGATGGATCCGCGCAGGTCGCGGGCTGCGGGGCCGTCGCCGAGCTGGCACGAAAATTCCTGCGATTCATCGGGGAATTGCGACGCCCGTTCGATCGCGCGCAGCAGCTCGATCGGCGCATCGACGCCCACCGGCGACAGGCTCAGCCGGTCGAACGCCGCGTTGCTCGCGTGGAGTCGGAAATTGCCGCGCGCCATCGGTCTGATCAGCGCGGCCGGAACGGGCAACGCGTCGATCCAGCCGACGAACAACAAGGGCCGGTCTTCGCCGGTTCTATCGATAGGCATAACAGAGGGTTTTGTGCGACCTTTCCCCATTGCCCAAAGCCTAGGTCACGGGAAGTAAAGAAGGGATTTACGGCTACCCGGAATTACGATCAGCCGAAGCGATTGTTCCTTGGAAAACCGGTCGGAGGCATTCGGCCGGCAGCGCCGCGCGCGACGCGCCAGGGCGCAAGGTCGGTTTCGGTGCGCGTGCGCCCCGTATCGCCGCCCATCGCCCAGCTCAGCCCTTCGGCAAAGGCAAAGCTCACCGCGTCCGACAAGCCGCCGTCGCGATAGCGTTGCAGCATTACGCCCTGGCCGCGCGCCATCACCGGCACCTCGGCAAGCGGGAAGACGACGAGCTTGCGATTCTCACCCACCGCCGCGACGCTGTCGTCGCCCGCCGCGATCGGCCGGACTACCGCAAGCACAGCCTTGGGTTTCAGGTTGACGACGTTGCGACCCTTGCGCGTTTCGGCGACCACTTCGGCCATCTGCGCGACGAAGCCATGGCCGCTGGTCGAGGCGAGCAGCAACCGCCCTTCGGCGCTCGCGGGGATCATCGCGACGATACGTGCTTCGGGATCGATATCGACCATCAGCCGCAACGGTTCGCCGAAGCCGCGCCCGCCGGGCAGCTTGTCGGCGCCGACGGTAAAGAAACGCCCGTCGCTCGCCGCGATCAGCAGCTTGTCGGTCGTCTGAGCGTGCGCTGCGAACAGGAGTTCGTCGCCTTCCTTGAACTTGAACTCGCCCCACTGGTCGGCAGCGACATGGCCGCGCTGCGCGCGGATCCAGCCGCGCTTCGACAGGATCACCGTCACGGGTTCCTTCTCGATCATCGCATCGAGCGGGATTTCGCGGGTCGGAGCGGCCTCGGCTATCGTCGTGCGGCGCGCGCCGAGCAGCGTTTCCAAGCCATAGACGTCGCGAAGCTTTTCAAGGTCCTTGCGCAGCCGCGTCTTTTGCCGCGCCGGGCTTTCGACGAGCTTGGCCAACTCCTCGCGCTCGGCGGTCAAATCGGCCTGTTCGCGCTTCAGCTCCATTTCCTCGAGCCGGCGGAGGCTCCGCAGCCGCATGTTGAGGATCGCTTCAGCCTGTCGGTCGGTCAGGATGAATTCCGCGATCATCACCGGTTTCGGCTCGTCCTCGGTGCGGATGATTTCGATGATCCGGTCGAGGTTGAGGAAGGCGATGATATAGCCGGCGACGAGTTCGAGCCGGTCGTCGATCTTCGCGATGCGGTGCTGCGCGCGGCGGACGAGGACGATGATCTGATGCTGCAGCCATTCGGTGAGCAGTTGTTTCAGCCCCATCACCTTCGGCGTGCGCGTCGCGTCCAAGACGTTGAGATTGAGCGCGAAACGGCTTTCGAGGTCGGTCAGCCGGAACAGGCTGTCCTTAAGCACCTCGGGATCGACATTGCGGCTCTTCGGTTCGAGCACGATGCGCAGATCCTCGGCGCTTTCGTCGCGAACATCCTCAAGGATCGGTAGCTTCTTGTCGGCGATCAATTGCGCGATCTGCTCGATCAGCTTACCCTTGGCCACACCATAGGGGATTTCGCTGATGACCAGTTGCCAGGTACCGCCTGACAATTTCTCGATCCCGCTCTCTTCCCAACTGCCATCACCGAGTTTGCCGGTCGAAAAGCGCGCGCGAACGCGAAAGCCGCCGCGCCCGGTTTCATAGGCGTGGGCGATCGTTTCGGCGCTGTCGACGACGATCCCGCCGGTCGGGAAATCGGGACCTTTCACATGTTCGAGGAGTTCGGACAGCTCGGCGTTCTGGTTTTCGATCAACAGCAGCGCGGCGCCGATCACCTCGGCGGCGTTGTGCGGCGGGATGTTCGTCGCCATGCCGACCGCGATCCCGCTCGCGCCATTGGCGAGCAGGTTCGGGAAGAGGCCCGGCATGATCTCGGGCTCTTCATCCTCGCCATTATAGGTCGGACGGAAATCGACCGTGCCCTCGTCGAGCCCCTGCATCAGGTCGACCGCGACGCGCGTCAGCCGCGCCTCGGTATAACGATAGGCGGCGGCATTATCGCCGTCGATATTGCCGAAATTGCCCTGACCGTCGACGAGTGGATAGCGGAGCGAGAAATCCTGCGCGAGGCGGACCATCGCGTCATAGACCGCGGTGTCGCCGTGCGGGTGGAATTTGCCGATGACATCGCCGACGACGCGTGCCGATTTCTTGTAGCCCTGCGACGGGTCGAGCCGCATCGCGCGCATCGCCCACAGCAGGCGGCGGTGAACGGGCTTCAGCCCGTCGCGAAGGTCGGGCAGCGAACGCGCGGTGATCGTCGACAGCGCATAGACCAGATAGCGTTCGGACAGCGCGCTGTCGAACGAGGTGTCGGTCATGCCGGGGACGGGTTCGGAAGGGGGGAAGTCGTCTGTGGTGTTCGCCATTGTCCGGAGCCGATAGCAAGGCTGGCGCGCCAAGGCAAAGGCTTGCGTTGACGCTGCGCAACACTAGCTTGGCATATCCACCGGGAGAGGGACGACATCTTGAGCGAAACCACTGGCACCGTTCGCAAAAGCATCTGGTCGCGCGCGAAGGACATGGCGCAACAGGCGCCGCCCGAACGCAACCGCTATGTCGATTTCCTCCGCGCGCTGTCGATCCTCGCGGTCGTCGTCGGTCACTGGCTCGTCGCCGCGCCCTATATGAAGGACGGCGCGGTCGAGGGCGGGCATCTGCTCGGCATCCTGCCGTGGACGCAGTGGCTGACCTGGGGTTTTCAGGTCATGCCGCTCTTTTTCCTCGTCGGCGGTTTCTCGAACGGCATGTCGTGGGCGGCAACGCTGCGCAAGGGCGGCAGCTATGAAAGCTGGTACAGCGGACGATTGCAGCGGCTGATCAACCCGGTGCTGCCCCTGTTCCTGATCTGGACGCTCGTCGCGATGTTCGGGACACTCGCGGGGATCGACCGCGGCATCGTCGCAATGGCGGCGCAACTCGCGCTGATCCCGGTATGGTTCCTGTCGGTCTATCTGATGGTCGCGGCGGTCGTGCCGTTGACCTGGAAGGCCTGGAAACGCTGGGGCTTTGCGTCCTTCTGGGCGCTCGTCGCGGGGGCGGTCGCGATCGACGTCGCGGCCCTGCACTTCGGCGTGCCCTACGTCAATTTCCTCAACTTCGCCTTCGTTTGGCTTGCGATCCACCAGCTCGGTTTCGCGTGGAGCGAGGGGCGACTTGCGCCGGGCAGGGCGATTCTATGGGGCATTGGCGGGCTAGCCGCGCTCGCGCTGCTTGTCGGTCTCGGACCCTATCCGATCGCGATGATCGGCGTACCGGGAAGCGGCCTCAGCAACTCGATGCCGCCGACGCTCGCGCTGCTTGCGCTCGGCATTGCACAGGCGGGTTTCGCGCTTGCGCTTGAACCCGCGGGGCGGCGGATGCTCGATAATCTTCGCATCTGGACCGGCGTCGTGCTCGTCAACGGCATGATCATGACGATCTATCTCTGGCACCTCACCGCTTTTGTCCTTGTGATGGTCGCGGCGTGGTTGCTCGGCGGGATCGGGCTCGATGTGCAACCCGGCAGCGCGGCATGGTGGCTCGCGCGCCCGGTGTGGTTCATCCTCTACATCGCGGCGCTTTTCCCGTTGATCACGCTCTTCGCGCGCTACGAACGCGCGAGCAAGGACAGCGGCGAGGTGCCGCACTGGCGCCTGATCGTAGGCCTGCTGCTGATTTGCGCAGGACTCGGCGCCACGGCTGCGATCAGCATCGCGAGTCCGCTGGGCGTGACGGGCGTGCGGCTCTGGCTTGTCGCGCTACCGTTCGTCGGTGCCGCAATTGCACAGTTCGGCCCGGTTCATCGGCTGACACAGTCGCGGACCTGATGCGGGGCTGCATTGGGGTGGGGAACTGCCGTTACCCCCTTTGGATATCGCCGGCAGGATCCGGGATCAGGGCCGCGCAATATTCCAAAGTTCAGGAAAGTTCAGCCCTATGAGCGCGCCGATTTGCAAGTTGTAGAGCGCTGGATGTGCGCGGCACGTCCCATCATGGTCGCAACCGTAAGCCCGGCAGCGACCCCCTTTTTGTTCACCGAATGAAAGAGCCGGATGAAGGCTGGCACGGCCGGATAATGTAGGAAAGACCTTTTTGGAGGCGATGTCTGTTTGGGGTGGGGAGCGGACGTTTGCTACTATGTTGTACCCCGGCGAAGGCCGGGGCCCAGGGCATTGGAAAGCCGAGTTATGCGGATTGCCGCCCTGGACCCCGGCCTTCGCCGGGGCACACAATACCGTCGTTAGTGTCCGGTCGTTTCTTCGCTCTCGTCATCCCGGGCTAGACCCGGGATCCCGCTTTTTGACGCACTCACCGACTTCGACTTCAAGCGGGACCCCGGATCAAGTCCGGGGTGACGATGATGGAGAGGTCCGCAATCGGTCGTCATCTGACTCCGCGCTCTATCACCGACACCGCCAAAACGAAAACCGGCGCGGATCGCTCCGCGCCGGGTTCCCTCGGTAAACTGCTATAATGCGCTACGCGTCAGGCGACGCGGCGTACTTCATTGCCTTCGTCATCGATATCGCGAAGGACGTAACCGCGGCCCCAGACCGTTTCGATATAATTTTCGCCGTGACAGGCGAGCGCGAGTTTCTTGCGCAGCTTGCAGATGAAGACGTCGATGATCTTCAGTTCGGGTTCGTCCATCCCACCATAAAGGTGGTTCAGGAACATTTCCTTGGTGAGCGTCGTGCCCTTGCGCAGGCTGAGCAGCTCGAGCATCTGATATTCCTTGCCGGTCAGATGCACACGCGTCGTGTCGACCTCGACCGTCTTGGTATCCAGATTGACCGCCAGCTTGCCCGTCTTGATGACGCTCTGGCTGTGGCCCTTCGACCGGCGGACGACCGCATGGATGCGGGCGACCAGTTCGTCGCGGTGGAACGGCTTGGTGACATAATCGTCGGCGCCAAAGCCGAACGAGCGCACCTTCGAATCCATTTCCGAAATGCCCGACAGGATCAGCACCGGCGTCTGCACCTTGGCGGTGCGAAGCTTCTTCAGCACGTCATAGCCGTGCATGTCGGGCAGGTTCAGGTCGAGCAGGATGATGTCGTAATCATAGAGCTTACCCAGGTCCAAGCCTTCCTCACCGAGATCGGTGGTATAGACATTGAAGCCTTCGGTCGTGAGCATCGTATCGATCGCTTTCGCGGTCGTCGGCTCGTCCTCGATCAGCAGTACGCGCATTGGGCACCCCTTTTTCCCACGATAATCCCGCGAACCGATCGCGTGACCATCAAGGATGTCACCGACCAACCCCCGTTGCGGGACTGCCGGAACATTAACCACGAAACTAATGAAGGGAAAAGGTTAATTTTGATTTAACCCGCAGAAGTCCGCGAGTCGCGGCCATTTTGCAACAGTAGCTCAGGCCGTTTTAAGATCATGGTGAAGCGCCACATAGCGGTCATGTGCCCCGGTACAGGACATCTTCAGCGTGTCGACGAGATGGTCAGAAAGCGCGCGCACGCGTGCCGGACGCAGCCGCGACGGCGGCGACAACAGGTGCAGGTGCGACTGCGGCAGCGACCAGTCGGTCAGAATCGGGACGACCGCGCCCGATGCCAATGCCTCGGCGGCAATGAAGTCGGGCAGGGCAGCAATTCCCACCCCGGCGACGACCAGGGGTACCGCGACATCGCCATTGTTTGCGAACAGCGGCCCGGTCGGCAGCACGGTCGCTTCCTCGCCCTTGCGATGGAAGTGCAGCGGCATCGCGCGCTGGCGGTGACCGTAACCGATCAACCGATGGCCCGCGAGTTCGAGCGGGTGTTTCGGGACGCCGTGCTTTTCCAGATAGGCGGGGCTTGCGATCACCGACGCCGCGACCGGGGCGATCGTGCGGGCGAGCAGACTCGAATCGGCGAGCGGGGCGATACGCAGAGTCAGGTCGATGCCTTCGGCGACGGGATCGTTGCGCGCGTCGCTCAGCAACACCTCGATCTCGACCGCGGGATGCCGGTCGAGAAAAACCGCGAGCGGGGGGCCGAGCACTTTGATCCCGAAGCTCATCGGCGCGGCGAGGCGGATCGGGCCCGCAAGGTCGACGCGGTCGCCGCGTGCAGCCTCGGTCGCCGCCGTCGCTGCCGCGACCATGGCGCGCGCCTCGTCCAGCAGGCCCGCGCCGGCGGTCGAAACCGCGACGACGCGCGAACTGCGATGAAGCAGGGTGATGCCAAGCGAAGCCTCGAGCCGTGTCACCGCCTTCGACACGCTCGCCTTTGACAGGCCGAGCGACGCCGCCGCCGAAGTAAAGCTGCCGCCGTCGGCGACGGCAACGAAACAGGCCCAGCCTTCATAGTCGGGAAGCGCCACGAATACCTCATGATTGGAAACGATGGTTTTCCATCTACGCTATTTTCGAAACGATCCCAATGACTATTTTGTCCTCAACAGATGAACGCCGCCGGGCATCAAAGCTGCCGGGCGGCAAGGAAAGGACAAGGCCAATGATCGACATCCGCAAATTCGACACGCTGGGCCACGCCAACCACGGCTGGCTCGACGCCCGTCACCATTTCTCTTTCGCGAGCTATCACGACCCGAAGCGGATGGGCTGGGGCGCGCTGCGCGTCTGGAATGACGATGCCATCGCGGCGCAGTCGGGTTTTCCGCCGCACCCGCACCGTGACATGGAAATCATCACCTATGTCCGCACCGGCGCGATCACGCACCGCGACAGCATGGGCAACACCGGCCGCACCGCGGCGGGCGACGTCCAGGTGATGAGCGCCGGCACCGGCGTGACGCACAGCGAGTTCAACCTGGAAGATGAGGAAACGACGCTTTTCCAGATCTGGATCATGCCCGACCGCGACGGCGGCAATCCCGGCTGGGGCGCTCGACAGTTCCCCAAAGCCGACCGGTCGGGCCAGTTCGTGACGCTGGCAAGCGGCATCGAGGGCGACGTCGAGGGCTTTGGGGCCCTTCCGATCCGCGCCAATGCCCGCGTCGCGGCAGCAGCGGTGAACGCTGGTGAGAGCGTCTCCTACGACCTCGAGCCCGGACGCCACGCCTATCTGGTCGCCGCGAAGGGCCGCATCCGCGTCAATGGCACGGACGCCGACCCCCGCGACGGCATCGCACTCCGCGATGTCGGCACGATCGAGGTCGAGGCGCTCGACGACGCCGAACTGGTGCTCGTGGACAGCCTCTGACGAAGTCCCCTGGGCCGCCGCCTAACCCCCTCCCTGTCGGCGGCCCAACCTGTGCCGCGAGTTCCCTTCCCCCCAAAGATCGGGCGACTCGCGGCACCCCCTCCCTCCCATCCAAAATCAAGGAGCAGCAAGATGAGCCATATTCTCCGCATCGATTCGAGCGCCCGCCACAATGGTTCGACGAGCCGTCAGTTGACCGACCAGCTTGTGACCCGCCTGGTCGAACAAGGTTACGGCGCCGCCGTTACCCACCGCGATCTCGCGAACACGCCGCCGGCCTTGCTCACCGAAAACTGGGTCGGTGCCAATTTCACCGACGATGCCGACCGTTCGGATGACCAGAAAGCCGCGCTCGCCGCGTCGGACGAAATGATCGCCGAACTCGAAGCCGCCGACACGATCGTCATCGGCGTGCCCATCTATAATTTCAGCATCCCCGCCGCGTTGAAAGCGTGGATCGACCTGATCGCCCGCGCCCGCAAGACCTTCCGCTACACCGAAGCGGGGCCGGAGGGGCTGCTCAAGGGCAAGAAGGCCTATCTTGTCGTCACCTCGGGCGGCGTGCCCGTCGGCAGCGATTATGACTTCGCCACCGGCTATCTGCGCCACGTTCTGGGCTTCGTCGGCATCACCGATGTCAACATCATCGCCGCCGACCAGCAGATGATGAACGGCGAAGCGATCAACCAGGCGACCACTGCGATCGCAGACCTGAAACAGGCCGCCTGACTCCCTGCCGCCGTCGCGCCTTCCTCCCGCGGCGGCGGCTTCGTTTGAATGAAAGGACTATATGATGGCCAAGGTACTGGTGCTTTATTATTCGAGCTATGGTCATGTCGAACAGATGGCCGACGCCGTCGCCGACGGCGCCCGCGCCGCGGGCGCCGAGGTCGATATCCGCCGCGTTGCCGAGACCGCGCCCGCCGCGGTCGTGCAGGCCGCGGGGTTCAAGACCGACACCGCGCATCCGCTGCTCAGCGATCCCAACGAACTCGCCAATTATGACGCGATCGTCGTCGGCACGCCGACGCGCTTCGGCCGTATGTCGAGCCAGATGGCAAGCTTCTGGGACACCGCCGGCGGCGTCTGGGCGCAGGGCAAGTTGAATGGCAAGGTCGGCGCGGCCTTCACTTCGACCGGATCGCAGCATGGCGGCCAGGAAACGACGCTCTTCTCGGTCCTCACCAACCTCATTCACTTCGGCATGACGATCGTCGGGCTGGACTATGGCTTTGCTGGCCAAATGGGAGTCGACGAGGTGAAGGGCGGCGCGCCTTATGGCGCGACGACGATCGCCGGTGCCGACGGCTCGCGCCAGCCGGGCGAGGCCGACCTTGCCGGCGCCCGCTATCTTGGCGAGCGCGTCGCGCGCACCGCCGCGAAACTGATTGTCTGAGACGATGCGCCGTCTCCCGAGCCTTTTCCTTTCGCACGGCTCGCCGATGATGGCGCTCGAGCCCAGCCCGGCGCGGGACTTCCTCGCTGGGCTGGGCGACCAATTGCCACGCCCGCGCGCGATCCTTGTCGTATCGGCGCACCATGACGCGGCGTATCAGGGCGGCCGCGCGACGGTGACGGCATCACCCGCGCCGCCGACGATCCACGACTTCGGTGGCTTCCCCGATGAACTGTTCGCGATGCGCTATCCCGCGCCGGGCGATCCGGCGCTGGCATCGCGCGTCGTCGAATTGCTCGCTGGCCACGGCCTTGCCGTCACCGCCGATCACGAACGCGGGCTCGACCATGGCGCATGGGTGCCGCTGTCGCTGATCTATCCGCACGCCGATATTCCCGTGGTCCAGCTTTCGATCCACTCGAACGCGTCGCCCGAATGGCATTTCGCATTGGGGCAGGCGCTGGCGCCGCTGCGCGACGAGGGCGTGCTGATCGTCGGATCGGGCAGCATCACGCACAACCTCCGCGCGCTGTTTTCGGCGCGGCTGCCGATCGACGCCCCGGCGCCAGCCTGGGTTACCGACTTCACCGATTGGATCGCGGAACGCATGTCTGCGGGGGCCATCGACGATGTGCTGAACTGCGTCGAACGGGCGCCGCACGGCGCCGACAATCATCCGACGCCCGACCATATTTTGCCGCTGTTCGTCGCGATGGGCGCTGGCGGAGTGCCGCTTAAGGCCGAACGTTTGCACCACAGCGTCACCTATGGCCTGCTCGCAATGGACGTTTACACTTTCGACTAGGCGGCGGCGCGCCTATAGCGCGCCATGCTCCTTTCAGATCGTGTCCTTTTCCTCGATGGCGAGGCCCTCGTCATCGACAAGCCAGCGGGCCTTCCCGTCGATGCGCCGCGCGACGGCAGCCTCAGCCTCGAAAATCATCTCGACCTGTTGCGGTTCGGATTCAAGCGCTGGCCGCTCGCGGTCCACCGGCTCGATCGCGACACCTCGGGCTGCCTGCTCCTTGCGCGCAATCCCAAGGCGCACGGCCGCTTCACCCGCGCGTTCGAGAGCCGCGAGGTCGAAAAGCAATATCTGGCGATCGTCGATGGCGTGCCCGAAGGGGATGGTGGCACGATCGATATTGCGCTCGCCAAGGTGTCGACCGCCGAAGATGGCTGGCGCATGGTCGGCGATCCCAAGGGCAAGCCGTCGGTTTCGCACTGGGAAAAGCTTGCCGTCGTCGAGGGCCGCAGCCTGCTGCGCTTCCGCCCTGAAACCGGCCGCACCCACCAGTTGCGCGTCCATGCGCTCGAAGGGCTCGGCTTCCCGCTCGTCGGCGATCCCGTCTACGGCCGCGGCGGCACCAAAACGCGCACCTTGCTCCACGCCGAAAGGCTGGTCGTAAAACGTGACGTCAAGCCGTCTATAATTGCCGAGGCGCCGTTCCCCGACAGCTTCGTCGCATTGGGCTTTGCGGCACCGGAGGGAGCGGAGCCCACGCGTGGCTGAAATTCCAGAAAGCGCGATCAGCGAGAAGTTTCTCGCGGGGTCGGGCCCTGGGGGGCAGAATGTAAACAAGGTCGCGACCGCCTGCCAACTGCGCGTCGACGTTTTTGCGCTGGGGCTGGCGCCGGATACCTATCGGCGGCTCAAGGCGCTCGCAGGGAGCAAGATGACCGCAGCGGGCGAACTCGTCATTCTCGCCCGGAGCTTTCGTACGCAGGAAGCGAATCGCGCCGATGCGCGTGCGCGCCTTTCCGAATTGATCGACGCCGCACTCATCCGCCCCGAACGCCGTATCAAGACCAAGCCGAGCAAGGCGGCCAAGGCGAAGCGCGTCGACAGCAAGAAGGCGCGCAGCACGATCAAGGCCGGACGCGGGCGGGTGCGCGGAAGCGACTGAGGCCCCGCAATTACAAGTCTCTACCGCCTCGATGCACCCGCGAGCGCGATTGCCGCCGCGTTCGGCGCCGAGGCGGGGAAGGACCCCTGGACCGGCGATTATGTCGCGCCGGCGCGCCCTGCGCCGGTGATCGTCAGCGACGGCCGCGGCGGCGCGCGCCGCTATCTCCGCCCAAAATTATGGGGCGTTCCGCCGCCGCCGCAGGGCACCCAGCCGGTCACCCATGTCCGCAATCTTCAAAGCCCATTCTGGATCGGCACGCTCCGCCACGCCGAGCTGCGCTGCCTGATTCCGGTCACCGCCTTTGCATATTGGTCGGGCAGCGAAGGCGCGCGGCGCCAGCACTGGTTTTCGGTGCCATCGCGGCCGGTGTTCGCCTTCGCCGGAATCCTGCGCCAGGGTGAGGACTGGCCCTGCTTCGCGATGCTCATGACCGACCCGAACCGGCTCGTCGCATATCATCAGCCGAAGGGCATGCCGGTGATCGTGCATCCTGAGGACTATGCTACTTGGCTAAGCGGCGAATGGCGTGCCGCGGTGACGCTCGCAATTCCCTATCCCAGCCAGTTGATGGCGGTGGGCGACACGCCTCCAGTGTAGCTGATTTTCACCATATCGCTTCACTTTACGATAACCAACGGCGCCCTAAAAGCGGGCGAATCAAAAGATCAACGCAGGGACCAAGCCGTGTTGGGGAATCGCACCATCGAAACCAGAAAGGCGCCGACCGCCGGGCGTGGCGCCGAACGCGCTCCCGTTAAGGCGCGCGCGCGCTTTCGGGAACCCGGACTCAACCCCTTCGACGTCGAGCTGTTCGACCTGTCGTCGACCGGTTTTCGCATGGTAACCTCGTTCCGCCCGCAAATCGGCAAGAATATCTGGGTGAACCTGCCAGGACTTCAGCCTCTGGAGGCCGTCGTCCGCCGTGCCGACGGCAACAATTACGGCTGCGAATTCGTCAACCCGCTTCATGTGTCGGTGGCGGCGCACCTGCAGGCGAAACTTCGTGGCGAGTGACGGAGCCCGGTAACGGTGCGGGATCAGCCCTCGGGCTTTTCCGACTTTTTCAGAATATGCTTCCATTCGGCGGGCGTCACGCGCCCGACCGACAGCCGCGACTGACGGATCAGGTCCATGTCAGCGAGTGCCGGGTCGGCCTTGATCGCCGCAAGCGTTACCGGATGCTTCAGCGCGCGCACCGGGGCAACGCGAACGATGACCCAGGGCGAACCCTTTTCGGCGGTGGGATCGGGCGAGGCGGTCTCGGTGATCGTCATGATCCCCACGCATTCCTTGCCGATATTGCTGTGATAAAAGAGCGCCTCGTCGCCGACCTTCATCGCCATAAGGTTCAGCTTCGCGGTGTGATTGCGCACCCCGTCCCACATCCCTGTGCCTTCACGCACGAGTTGTTCCCACGCATAGGCGTCGGGTTCGGATTTCATCAGCCAATATTGCTTTGCCATGGGGCGGGACTTAGCCGAGCCGATCGCGCGGCGAAACCGCCTTTTTCCCTTTAACCGCGGCCGCGCAGCGCCTAAATCGCGACTCATGACGCGCCCCGACGGGCGCCGCCCCTTATCAGATGGACTTATCTTTCATGACCGCTGCCGTTCCCGTCATTTCCATGTCGCTTCCTGCCGATCAGTTCGCGAAAGATTTCGGAGCGTCGTTCGAACGTTTCGGCTTCGCGATGATCACCGACCACGGCATCGACCCTGCGCTGATCGACGAAGCCTGGGACAAGGCGAAGGCCTTCTTCGCGCTGCCCGAAGAAACGAAGCGCGCCTATCATATCGCCGGCGGCGGCGGTGCGCGCGGTTACACCCCGTTCGGGACGGAGATCGCGAAGGGCGCAAAGGAAGTCGACCTCAAGGAATTCTGGCACGTCGGCCGCGACCTGCCCGTCGGCCACCGCCTCGCGGCGCAGCAGCCGAACAATGTCTGGCCCGCCGAGGTCGAAGGATTCCGCACCGCCTATGACAAGCTGTTCGCCGAATTCGACCGTGTGGGCGGTCGGCTGCTTTCGGGGATCGCGCGCTACCTTGGCCTCGCACCCGATTTCTTCGATGACACCGTCGCCGATGGCAACAGCGTGATGCGCCTGCTCCATTACCCGCCGGTCGAAGCTCCCGCAAAGGGCATCCGCGCCGAAGCGCATGAGGATATCAACACGATCACGCTGCTGCTCGGCGCTGAAGAGGCTGGGCTCGAGATCCTCGACAAGGACGGTAGCTGGCTTCCGGTCAGCCCGCCGCCTGGTGCGATGGCGGTCAATGTCGGCGACATGTTGCAGCGGCTGACCAACAACAAGCTGCCCTCGACGACGCACCGCGTCCGCAACCCCGACGAAGGCCGCGCGAGTGTCGCGCGTTACTCGATGCCTTTCTTCCTGCATTTCCGTTCGGACTATCCGATCGAAACGCTCGAAAGCTGCATCGACGCCTCGCACCCGAACCTCTATCCGACGCCGATAACCGCGGACGATTATTTGCAGGAACGGCTCCGCGAAATCGGGCTCAAGAAATAGGCGAATCGCGGTCCCGGGGTGCGGGTTGGAGCTGCTGGCCTCCGCTCGCCACCCTTAGGCGGATTTCCGCAAAAAACTGCTGTGGCTTTAAGCGTCAGCGGATCGCGAAGATACGTCCACAACCGGCTTCTCGGCTCCAGGATGGACGTCGGTCAGCGCTTCCGCCCGAATTGCCCTGGCAGGCTGGTCGCGCGCGTCAGTCCCGGGCGCCAGGTGTCGACGCGCGGCGGCGGCACGATCTGGAAATCGGCGCGGCTGTCGGCGGCGACGATCTGGTCGTTGTGCGCAGCGCGCAGGCGGATGGTTTCGATTTCGCGGTCGGTCTGGATTCCGAAGCGTGTTCCCGCGACCCAGCGTACGGTTCCCATCATTGGCTCGTGCCCGGGCAAGAACACCGTCATGCGCTCGCCGATCTGCAGGATATGCGGCCCTTGTCCGCCGATTCCCGTTAGTGAGACGTTGCGAAGCGTGACGTCGAACCGGCCCAGCCGCTGACAGCCGAGCGCCGCCTTGACCAGCCGTGACTGTCGCGGCTGGCGCTTTTCATCCGGTAGCGATGAGGCAGGGGAGGCCTCGGGATTCGACATGCGCGACTCGACAACTGCCGCCCGATTCCCACCTCGGACGGTTATCTGATTGGTCCCGATCCCAGTCCTAAAGGAGGAAGGTAAATTTTCGTATAGCGTGTTTGATAATATCCACGAATTATTCGGGTCGCCGAAGATATTTGGCGGACGTGATTCCTCCACCAGCGCGGGATCCGGCGGCCCAACCAGCCGCGGAGGCGGGAACCGCACAAAAAGAAGGCCCGCCGCGTGCCTGAGCACGGGCGGGCCGGATCGTCAGGGCATCGGGAGATTAGCCGAGGCCCGAGAAGCGGATATCCTGGACACGGCCATAGCGGATGTCGCACGTGAACTTGCCCCTGTCATACGATCCGCCGCGGCCCCAGCGGCCACGCCAGCCGTCGTTAACGATCACGCGGCCTTTGACGCGATAACCCTCGCGCTTGCGGTCGATGCTCGTCACTTCGGTGACGTCGGTGCGGCCATAGCGGCGGCTGCCGCGTTCGACGGCGTTGACGCACTGGCTGACCGCGCTGCGGCTGTTGCCATAGCGGTTATAGTCATAGCCGTAGCCGTAGCGCGCATCGTCGTAGCGGCCACGATAACGATCGTCATAGCGGCCATCGCGGTCGTAACGATCGTTATTGCCGCTCGACAGGATCGCGGCGAGCCCGCCGATCACCACCGCGCCGGCGATGATTTCGCCTGCGCTGATGCCGTCGCGGTCATAGCGGTCGCGTGCCGCGGCGGGGGCAGCGCTCATCAGCATCGCGCCGGCGGTGGCCGCACCAATTGCGGCCTTGGTCAGGTTGGTATTGATAGCCATGGTTCGGTCTCCTCAAAAAGCGCAGGCGGCGTTTCGCGGCCTGTTGAGGATGATATATTGCAGGCGCTGTGACGCCGTCCTGAACCCGGCGCTTATCTGGCGTTCAGCCTTGGTTTTGCTGGCGTTCATAAAGAAAAAGGCCCCGCGCCATGGGGCGGGGGGCCTTTGCCGCTATGGCATTCCGTCAGCCGAAATTGACGTCGACGACGCGGCCATTCCGGTAACTGCAGCCAAAGCTTTTCACCTCGCCGCCGAGGCGCGAGGCGGTGCCGGTGACATACCAGCCGCCATTGTTGGGCTCGGTCCCGGTGATGCTGTCGACGCGGGCGTCGTCGCCCAACTCGCCCTCGACCGCCCAGCTACAGGCATCGGCGGCACGGCTTTCGGCTTCGCCGCGGCCATAGGGGCCGGGGACGGCGTCGTTCTGCGCTTCGGGTTCGTAACGCGGCACTTCTTGCCGGCCGTCATCGCTGCGATACGGCGGCTCGTACCGATAATCGGGCGCGCGCTCGCGCTTGTCCTTGCTGACCGAACTGGCGATGGCTGCAATGGTGCCGATGATGAGCAGCCCGCCGAGCACGTCGCCAGTGCTGATCCGGTCGTGGTGGCGATAGCCCCAGCCGCCATATCGTCCACGCGCTTCGGCGGGGGTGGCGCTAAGGCCGATCGAGGTCACGACGATCGCCGCGGCGGTGGTGAAGCTGGTCAATTTGCGCATCGAGGGAAACTCCCTGTGGGCCCCGGATGGTCCGGCCCGCAATGATCCCGCCCTACGCCCGCGATGCTTTCGCGCCGCTGAACCGTTGCCGCAGCGCGGTAAGGCGAGCCCCAAGGAAAAGGCCCGCCATCCTGAAGATGACGGGCCTTTGGACCAGCTACAGGTGACCAGACCCGTCTCTTAAATCTCAGCAGACGCAGCGCGGGGCGGCCTTGGGTTTCGGCCTCCACTTTTTCTTCGCCACATAACGTTTCCGCACCGGCACATTTTCATAATAGGTGCGCGTCGAGGTCTCGACCCGCTCGGTCACGACTGGCGCTCCGCTGATGATCGTCGTGACGACGACGCCGGGAGTGTAATAGCCATAGCCGTAGCCGCCATATTGGTAGGTCGTCGAATATCCGCCCGGATAAGTGCCGCCCTGATAATAGCCGTCGTAGCGCGCGCTGCGGCTCGACCAATAATCTTCGCACTTCTTTTTGTCCGCGGCATTGCCGATCGCGCTGCCGGCAAGCGCGCCGACTCCGGCGCCGATCAGCGTGCCGGCGGTGCGGTCACCGCGTCCGGCTATGCGGTTGCCGGCGATGCCCCCCACGAGCCCGCCGACAACCGCGCCGCCCACTGTGCCCCCCCGGCCACAGCGGCGTTCCATCTCTTCGTTGTAACGGGCGTCATATCCGCCGTGATAATAAGGATCGTAAGCGGGGGGTGGGGGGTAGTCGGGGCCATGGCCTTCGATGGTGCCTTCGTAGCGGCCTTCGTAGCGGCGGCCGTCGGGAGTCTCGTAGGTTCCGTCCCACGTCCCGGTCCAGCGACCCTCGGCATCATAGCCCGAGACGCGGCGGTACTCGACTTCGCTCGGCACGCGATCGGGATAGCCGGTATAGACGCGGGCATCGGGGTCGGCCGGAACGCCATAGTCGAGCGCGGGCTGTTCGGCGCTGGCGTTTGCCGTCAACAGCAACGTCCCTGCGGCCAGTCCCAACAACATAGTCGTACGCATGCCAAACTCCCTGTTCCCTCGGCGCGAACCGATTGGTTAACAGTTTGTTAGCAAAATTAGCGATTCGTCGCGAATCCGTTAACCCTGAAGAATGCGTCCCGTTTTGGGTCAGGGATTCAGGCGGCGAGCGACGCAGCGATGCGCGCGACCAGTGCTTCGGCGCCCGCCTGATCGGCGGCCGTGAAGCGCGCGGGAAGCGGGCTGTCGAGATCGAGCACGCCGATGAGGCGATCGCCCGCGATCACCGGCACGACGAGTTCGCTGCGGCTGTCGGCGTCGCACGCGATGTGGCCGGGAAAGGCGTGAACGTCCTCGACACGCTGAGTCGCACGCAGCCGCGCGGCGGCACCGCATACGCCCTTTTCGAGCGGAATGCGGATGCACGCTGCCTTGCCCTGGAATGGACCGAGGACCAGTTCTGTCCCGTCGAACCGATAGAAACCCGCCCAGTTGAGGTCGGGGATCGCCTGCCAGATCAGCGCCGCGACATTCGCCATATTGGCGATGCCGTCGGGCTCGCCCTCGACGAGCGCCGCGGCAGCGTCGCCTGCCTCGGCCCAGAGTTCAGCGGGATCGGTTGCGGTGAAGGAAAGCGCGTAACTCATTATTCGACGCTCAGCCCGGTCCACTTCGCCGCAAAGGCATATTTGTCGGCCGCCTCTGCGATGATCTTGTCCGTCGGCTTGCCGCTGCCATGGCCCGCCCGCGTTTCGACGCGGATCAGATGCGGCTTGTCGCCCGCCTTCGCGTGCTGGAGCGCGGCGGTATATTTGAAGCTGTGCCCCGGAACGACGCGGTCGTCGGTATCGGCGGTGGTCACCAGCACCGCGGGATAGGCGGTGCCGTCCTTGATATTATGGTAGGGCGAATAGGCGAGCAGGTTCTTGAAATCGCCTTCCTTCGACGGATAGCCATAATCGTCGACCCAATAGCGCCCCGCGGTGAAGCGGTCGAAGCGCAGCATGTCCATCACGCCGACCGCGGGCAGCGCGGCGGCGAACAGGTCGGGGCGCTGGTTGGTGACTGCGCCGACGAGCAGCCCGCCGTTCGACCCGCCCTCGATCGCGATCTGGCCCTTGCCGGCAATCCCCTCTGCAATCAGATATTCGCCCGCCGCGATGAAATCGTCGAAGACATTCTGCTTCTTGTCGAGGCGGCCGGCATCGTGCCACGCCTTCCCATATTCGCCGCCGCCGCGCAGGTTGGCGATCGCCAGCACGCCGCCCTTGTCGACCCAGGCGAGGCGCGTCGGCGAGAAGCCGGGGGTCATCGAGACGTTGAAGCCGCCATAGCCGTAAAGAAGCGTCGGCGAGCCCTTGCTGCGGTCGAGGCCCTTTTTCATCACCAGGAACATCGGCACTTCGGTACCGTCTTTTGATTTGTAAAAGCGCTGTTCGACGCTGAAATCGGCCGGTTTGAAGGTCAGCTTCGGCTCGGCGAAAATCTCGCTCCGCCCGGTCTGCGTGTCGAAGCGATAGATAGTCGTCGGCCGCGCATAGCTTGAAAAGGCATAAAAGGTTTCGGGATCGCTCGACTTGCCGCCGAAGCCCGAGGCCGAACCGATGTCGGCAAGGTTGATGTTGGCGACCGGCTTTCCGTCGAGCGCGATCATCCGCGCTTCCGACTTCGCATCGCCGAGGTAGGAGAGGATGATGCGATTGCCGACGCGCGACGCGCCGACCAGTGTCGCCTCATTCTCGCCGGCCAGTTCGGTCAGCGCCGCGGACTTTTTGATGTCGAGCGAGACCAGGCGCCCGCGCGGTGCGCCCTTGTTGGTGACGAAGGTGAAGCGCGGCCCCTCGTTGGTCACATATTCCCAATTGTTCGCAAAGTCGTCCACCAGCACGATCGGCTTCGCGCTGCGCTTGTCGGTCGGATACAGCGTCAGGCCATAGCGTTCGTCGGTGCCTTCGGACGAGACGACGAGCAGATATTTGCCGTCGTCGGTGACCACCGCGCTGTTGTTCAGCTTGGGCTTGTCGGGGGTCGCGTGGATCAGCACGTCGGCGCTCTGCGGCGTCCCGAGCTTGTGGAAATAGACGCTGTGATTCTCGTTGAGCGACTGGAAGGCCTCGCCCTCCTTGGGTTCGGGGAAGCGCGAATAATAAAAGCCGCTGCCGTCCTTTGCCCAATCGAGCGCGGAGAATTTAACCCAGCGGACCTCGTCGGACAAATCCTGCCCGGTCGCGACATCCTTGACCCGGACGATGCGCCAGTCGGTGCCGCCGTCCTGCACCGAATAGAGGAGATGTTTGCCGTCCTCCGACGGATTCCATTCCCCGAGCGCGGTCGCGCCGTCCTTGGCCCAGCTATTGGGGTCGATCAGCACGCGGCCTTCGCCCTTCAACCCTTCGCGGACGTAAAGCACCGACTGCGGCTGGAGCCCGTCGTTGCGGCTGTAGAAATAGCGCGTCCCCGCCTTCGTCGGCAGGCCGAAGCGCTCGTAGTTGTAAAGTTCGGTCATCCGCTTCTTGAACGTGTCACGCCCGGGCAGCGTGTCCAGATAGGCATCGGTCACCTTGTTCTGTTCCACGACCCAGTCGGCGACCTTGGGGTTGACGCGAACATCATCCTCGAGCCAGCGATAGGGGTCGGCGACATCGACCCCGAACTGAGGGTCGATCGTGTCGCCGCGCGCCGTATCGGGATAGGCCAGCGCCTTGACCGATGCCGATGCCGATGCCGCGGCGGCGTCGGCCGCCTGTGCTGCGCCCGGAATCATCGTCAGGGCAACAAGCGCCAGCGGCGCGGACAGGGTTTTACGGGGCATGGCAAGGCGACCTCTTTTCTGGGGAAATTATCGTGCGCCGATATGTAGGCATCGACAGGAGACGGGCAAGGGGATTTGATACCCGTCAGACGGGTTCGAGCGATCCGCGATAGGCGACGATCAATCCGACAAGCGGCGCAGAGATTTCCACGTCAAAGAAGAACCGGCCATCGGCTTCCGCCTCAAAACTCGTGCCGTCCGGCATCAGCCAGCGCGGCATGGGAATGCCAAAGGCCGACCATCGGCGCGGGACGAGATAGAGGCGCTCATCCCGGGTCACGAGCGCCATGGCAAAGGACAGGGGACCGAAGCGTTCGACGAGCAGATAGTCGCTTCGTCCGGTTCCGCGCGACTGCAGCGACGAAAAGCGCTTGCCGCCGAAATCGCGGCTCCAGCGCTCGCCCCCCTCTTCGGCGGTGAAAGCGACCGTGACCGGCACGCTTGCCGCGGCTTTGGGGAAACCGATGATGGCGGCGGCAAGGCGCGCGAGCAGCCCCGTGCCGCGGCGGACTTCCGCATGGCCTTGCCACCGGCGTTCGGCCTTGCTTCCGTGCAGCGACCGAAGCTGCGGCGGCAGGGTGTCGAAGGCAGCTCCGAGTATCTGACGATAGAGCGGGGCGCCCGCTTCTTCGCTGCGAAACCCGGTGTGGATCGAGCGGCCGTCGAAAAGCGCGTCATAGTCGGCCAGCGTCAGCGCATCGACGCTGGATCGCGCGCCCGCGGCCGGGCGGTCGCCGGTGCGCAGTTTGCGGACGATCGCCTCGATCGCCATCGAAGGAATATAGGGGCCGTCATCGCCCTCGGCCAAAAGATGCCAACTCCGCTCCGCCGGCCGGTCGTCGACCAGACCGCGCGCGCGGATGAACATGCCACCGCGATGCTCGCCGAAACGCATGCGGTTGAGCACTGCATAGAAAAGTCGAGAAAACGGCTCGAACGAGGGCAGGTGAAAACGCGCGCGCGTTTTGGCGAGAAGGTTCAGGATGCGGTGCAGGATTTCGGGCACCGGCCCGGCGCCCATCCAGATGTCCGTAATCGCAGGCCATGCGCGCGGAATGAGTTGGAGATCGGGGACGTCGACGAGCGAGAAATGAATGTTCCTGAGCGGCAACCGGCCGGGGACTGCGACGGTATAGCGCAGACTCTCGGCCAGGCCGATGCCATGGCCGTCCCGACCGCCGCGCCGCAATTTAACCGGCGCGCCGGCATAGCCGACGACCGCGCGCATCACGTTGAGCCCGATTCCTGCAAAAGGCGAGGGCGCGATCCCGCCTTCGACGGTGCGGATGTCCATCGTCTTTGCCATCTCGCGCAGCACCGCCCCGGTAAGTGCGGGAAAGCTGCTGACGCCCGTCAGGATGAAGATATCGGCGGCCTTTGCCTGTGCATCGAAGCGATCGATGCCGAAGACGAAATCGGCGCCATCGGCAAAGTCGAGATAGTCGGTCTTTGCCGCGATGCAGGCTTCGACGACGCGATAACGGTCGGCGCCATAGTCCTGAAAAGGCCCCGACGCATCGACGACGAGGTCGGGCAGGAGATCGTCCAGCGCGCCGGCGATATCGCGCCGGTCGAGCGCGTGCGGATGGACGCGCGCGGCGCCACGATAGGCCGCGCAGAAGCGTTCCGCGCGGGCGAGGTCGCGGCCGCAGATCAGCAGGTCGAGGTCGGGCAAATCGGCGAGCAGTTCGGCAAGGCGGCCGCCGAACACGCCATAGCCCCCGAGGATCAATATCTTCATGGCAATATCCTGCTGCGATATTCGGGCGGGGCGATCCAACAGGACGTGCGTCTTCCGAACAGCCGGTAACGATTGCGCGCGATCCATCGGTAAACCGGATCGCGGAGCAACGCGGGAACGAGGCGTAAAAGCGAAAATAGCCGCCAGGGCCGGCCGAGCCCTTCGTAAATCGCCAGAACCGCATCGCTATCGCGCCGCACGCGCGCGTCTTTGATCACGAGAATGGTCGTCGGATCGTTCGGATCGAGACCGTGTTCGCGGCATAATGCGCGGCCCGCCTCGCCCTGGATCGACGCAAGGCGGAACCGTGCGGACTTGTCGTGGCGCAGGACGAATTGCGCATTGGCCGAGCACAGCACGCATTCGGCATCGAACAGGATGATCGGGCCGGCTTGGTCAGGCATCGCGGAACAGCCCGTGCTGGTTGAGGAGTTCGCCAAGCTGCGGATGCGTGACCTTGAGATCGAAGGCGAAAAGGCCGCTGCCCAGATGCTGGTGCGTCACGACGGTCGTGCCGGGGGAGAGCCAGCCGGGGATGCGGAACCGAAGTCCCGCCGCCTGCCAGAAATAATGATCGGACGTAAAGATCAGCGCGTCGGCCTCGGCGCGGACGGCAAGCGCCATGCCGAAGCCGCCACCGATATGTTCCTCCAGCCCCGTCGGTCCCGCAAAGCTTTTTGCACTATGGATGACTTGCGGGTGGCCACGGGCGCGACCGTAGAGTCGCGTCCAGCATTGGCCGCCGCTTTTGCGGTCTTCGCTGACGGCGACGGCGGCAGGTGCGGGGCCGCTGCGGCTGGTCGGCAAGGGCGCGCCGATCAACCGGCAGAACTGTGCGAGCAACCATCCGGCGCGCGAAAGGCGCGTCCAGACAATCTCGCCGCGATAGGTCGCGACCGCCGTGCCGGAGAGGCGCTTGCTGAAGCGTTGACGGACATCATGGGGGAGTGCGTCCCATGCAGCGCGCGGAACGAGGCGGCGGAAGCGATCGTCGGACAGCGCCTCGCCACTTTCGCACGCGGCGGGTTCCCGTGCGTCGATCATCCGCTTTGCCGTGCCGCGCATCGCTGGCCTCCTATCCGGCGTCCTTGCCCTTGCCCGGGCGCCAGTTGATCAGCTTGGTCACCCCGGCGCCGAGTTTGATGAGCCGCATCAGTGCAGGTTTGGGCACGCTCAGCATCTCGTCGTGCCAGCGCCCCATCGTCGTGACGAAATCGAGCATGTCGGCGAGCCGCGCCTTGGCTTCGCCGCTCAATTGTGGGTCATCCGCCGCGCGGGCGACACACGCTTTCAGCGCCGCTTCGGCGGGGTCGACCTCCCGCGCCTTGCGCCCCGCGGCGATGCGCGTGACCATTTCCCAGATGTCCTTCTCGGCCGTGAAATGGTCGCGCCGGTCGCCGAGCAGCGGAACGCGTTCGATCAGCCGCCAGCCGAGCAGCTCCTTGATCGAATTGGAAACATTGGAACGTGCCAGCCCAAGCATTTCTGCGATTTCTTCGGCATGGAGCGGGCGGTCGGAGATGAACAATAGCGCGTGGATCTGCGCCACCGAGCGGTTGACGCCCCACTGGTTGCCAAGATTGCCCCAGTGAAGGATGAACTCGGTCGCGGCCGGGGAAAGCTTCGACAGGTTTTCGGTAATTTCTGTCATGACAGAAATATCGGACATAGGGGATAGGAAGTCAAGTACCGGCGGGCGGGTTTCGACCGGTTGCGGCCCTTTCCATCATCGTTACCCTCGAACGCGACACGTGGCTCGTTCGACTTGATCCGGGGTCCCGCGTGAAGTTGAAGCCAGTGGGCGCCTCAAGAAGCGGGATCCCGGGTCAAGCCCGGGATGACGAGGTTCGGGTAATGACCGATTGCTGCCGTTGCAGGTGTGTGCCCCGGCGAAGGCCGGGGTCCAGAGCGCAACGAGCAGAGGTCGGCTCTCTGAAGCCCTGGGCCCCGGCCTTCGCCGGGGTGCGCAAATGGGAAACGACCGGTTGCCGACCAATCCTTTTTCGTCACCCCGGACTGGATCCGGGGTCCCGCTTGAAATCGAAGCCAGTGAGTGCGTCAAAAAGCGGGATCCCGGGTCAAGCCCGGGATGACGGAAGCGGGGGACGGGATGCCCGCTTTCCAACCCAAAGCCGACACCGCGGCCATGAAAAAGGGCGGCCATCCTTTCGGATGCCGCCCTTGATCTCGTTTCGCTGAAAGCGCGTTTTACGCGGCTTCCACCTCGTCGTCATACTGCTCGACGGGGCCCGAATCCTGGCCCTTGGCGTCGACGTCGCGGTCGACGAATTCGATGACCGCCATCGGTGCCGCGTCCGAGGCGCGGATGCCGGCCTTGATGATGCGGGTGTAACCGCCGTTGCGGTCCTTGTAGCGCTCGGCGAGGACGTCGAACAGCTTCTTGAGCTGCGTGTCGTCGAGAAGGCGGCTGTTCGCGAGGCGACGGTTGGCAAGGCCACCGCGCTTGGCGAGCGTCACCAGCTTTTCGACGTAGGGACGCAGTTCCTTCGCCTTGGCGACGGTCGTCGTGATCTGCTCATGCTTGATGAGCGATGCCGACATGTTGCGGAAAAGGGCGGTGCGATGCGCGCTCGTGCGCTGAAGCTTCCGGCCACCTGATTTATGACGCATATCTTTGTCCTTCGTTTGTCAGAGGGGCCGTTCAAGGTACCCCAAGCCAGGTCGATTTGCGGGCCGACCCATTCCCGTTGTGACGGCGCCCCGGCGAACCGGGGCGCTATCTCGATTAGCCCAGCAGCTCTTGTTCGAGCTTCTTGGCCATTTCTTCGATGTTCTCCGGCGGCCAGCCGGGGATGTCCATGCCGAGGCGAAGACCCATCGACGACAGCACTTCCTTGATTTCATTCAAGGACTTGCGGCCAAAGTTCGGGGTGCGAAGCATTTCGGCTTCGGTCTTCTGAACGAGATCACCGATGTAGATGATGTTGTCGTTCTTGAGGCAGTTGGCCGAACGGACCGACAGTTCGAGCTCGTCGACCTTCTTGAGAAGGAAGCGGTTGAGCTGGTTGACGTCCGATTCGTCGGCAGTGGCCGACGGAGCCGCCATGCCGATGAGACCGCTGTCGTTCATCGCTTCTTCGAAGTGGACGAAGACCTGGAGCTGGTCCTGGAGGATGCGCGCGGCATAAGCGACGGCGTCTTCCGGGGTGATCGTGCCGTCGGTTTCGACGGTCAGGTTCAGCTTGTCATAGTCCAGTTCCTGACCGATGCGGGCATTGTCGACCTTGTAGGCGACCTGGCGCACCGGCGAGTAGAGCGAGTCGACCGGGATCAGGCCGATCGGCGCGTCGATCGGACGGTTTGCGGTCGCGGGGACGTAACCCTTGCCGGTGTCGGCAACGAGTTCCATGTTCAGCGTCGCACCATCGTCGAGGTGGCAGATGATGTGGTTGGGGTTCATCACCTTGATGTCGCCCGAAACCATGATGTCGCCGGCCTTGACGGTCGCGGGACCGGTCGCCGAAAGCTGAAGACGCTTCGGGCCTTCGCCTTCCATCTTGAGCGCGATCTGCTTCACGTTGAGGACGATGTCGGTGACATCTTCACGCACGCCGGCCAGGCTCGAGAATTCGTGCAGGACGTTCTCGATCTTGATCGACGTGATAGCCGCACCCTGGAGCGACGAAAGCAGCACGCGGCGCAGCGCGTTGCCAAGCGTCAGGCCAAAGCCGCGCTCGAGCGGTTCGGCGACGAAGGTCGCCTTGCGCTTGCCGTCGCTGCCAGCCTTGATTTCCAGGTTGCTGGGCTTCTTCAATTCCTGCCAGTTCCGGATATTGACAGTCATGGATTTCCCTTTGCTTTGGGCGGGACGGGCGGGGGTCGGCTGCCTGTCCAGCGAGGATTTTTATGCGGGCGGCGCCCCGGCGGTGAGGCGCGCCCGAAAAAAGACGTCAGACGCGGCGGCGCTTGGCCGGGCGGACGCCATTGTGCGGGATCGGCGTCACGTCGCGGATCGACGTGATGTGGAACCCGACAGCCTGCAGCGCGCGGAGAGCTGATTCACGACCGGCGCCCGGGCCCTTCACTTCGACTTCCAGCGTACGGACGCCATGTTCGGCGGCCTTCTTGCCGGCGTCTTCGGCGCAAACCTGCGCCGCATACGGGGTCGACTTGCGGCTGCCCTTGAAGCCCATCATGCCGGCGCTCGACCAGGCAATCGCGTTGCCCTGTGCGTCGGTGATGGTGATCATCGTGTTGTTGAAGGTCGCGTTGACGTGGGCGACGCCCGACGAGATGTTTTTGCGTTCGCGCCGACGAAGGCGCTGCGGTTCACGAGCCATGATATATTCCTAACCTAAATCCTGAACGGCCGGTGGCGGGCGATGCGCCGCTGCCCCGGCAGGGGGAAACAAGGAAGCGCGCCCAGATGGACGCGCTCAAACCTTATTTCTTCTTACCGGCGATCGCCTTGGCCTTGCCCTTGCGGGTGCGCGCATTGGTGTGCGTGCGCTGGCCACGGACCGGAAGGCCCTTGCGATGACGCAGGCCGCGATAGCAGGCGAGGTCCATCAGGCGCTTGATGTTCATCGCCGTGTTGCGGCGAAGGTCACCCTCGACCGTGTGGTCGGCGTCGATCGTTTCACGGATCTGCAGCACTTCGGCGTCGGACAGGTCCTGTACGCGGCGCGTATGGTCGATGCCCAGCTTGTCGGCGATGTCGATCGCGCTCTTGCGGCCGATGCCGTGGATATAGGTGAGCGCGATGATCACGCGCTTGTTGGTGGGCAAGTTGACGCCCGCGATACGTGCCATTGGTAACTTTCTCCTGCTCCACAGGGTCGCAGGCAAACGACCCCATCTCAAAGCGTCTGAATTTCCAACGCAAAAAACGGACCACGATGCGCATGAGGGCGCTTCGCCGTCCGGTCAGGCTGTCGGAATGATCGCGCAGTTAGGGTGAGTCGCCCCGAAAGTCAAGTGAACTGCGGTGGATTGCGTGTCGGAACGGGTGCTCACGAATGCGATGTAAGGGCGACCGCCCGATCGCGCAAGCGGTCGACGACCGCCGCATGAATCCCGGGCGCGCAGGCGATGACACCAAAGGCTTGCGCGCGGGGCGTATTGAACTTCAGGGGCTCGCCGAACGCGTCGGTGACGGTCGCGCCCGCCTCGCTGGCGATCAGCGCGGCGGCCGCGACGTCCCACTCGAACCCCCAGCGCAGCGTCGCGACCAGATCGGCGCGATCGTCGGCGACGAGTGCCATGCGCAGCGCGATGCTGTTCGGTTTGGTCACGATGACCAGATCGCTGTCGACCTTGGGCAGCGCGTCGGCGGGAACACGCGATCCCGGAAACCGCGTGCGTTGGCTGGCGTGCAGGGTCTCGCCGTTCAGCAAAGCTCCCTGACCCTTTTGCGCTACCCATAATTCGTCGAGGGCAGGGGCATAGAGAATGCCGAATTCGGGCGTGCCGTCGATCACGAGCGCGACCGACACGCACCAGCCGGGGCGGCCGCGGATGAAATCGCGCGTGCCGTCGATCGGGTCGACGCACCACATCGCACGGCACGACAGGCGGGCTTCGTTGTCGGCGGTCTCTTCCGAGAGCCATCCCGCCTCGGGCACCATCGCGCCCAGCACCGCTTTCAGCCGTGCGTCGACCGCCAGATCGACGTCGCTGACCGGATTGTCGTGCGATTTGTTCCAGACGTTGACGGCTTGCCCCTCGCCGCGCCAGCGCGCCATCGCCATGTCGCCGACTTCGCGGGTCGCGGCGATCGCGGCTTCGAGGTTGCGGCCGGGCATCGGCGCCGGTCCTAGCTCGACGCGACGGTCATGCCGTCGATGCGCAACGTCGGCGCGTTGGTGCCGTGCCGGAATTCAAGGTCGTTCGCCGGGATAAGTGCGGCGAACATATCGATAAGATTGCTCGCGATGGTGAACTCGGCGATCGGCCCGGCGAGCGCGCCGTCCCTGATCAGGAAGCCCGATGCGCCGCGGCTGTAGTCGCCGGTGACCGGGTTGACGCCCTGACCGATCAACTCGGTGATATAGACGCCCTCGGCGATGCCTTCCATCAGTGCCGCGGGGGTCGCGCTGCCCGCCGCGAGATGCAGGTTGCTTGCGCCGACCCCCGACGCGCCGCCGCCACGGCTCGCGTGGCCGGTCGGGGCCAAGCCAAGCTGCTTGGCCGATGCGGTGTCGAGCAGCCAGCCGGTGATCCTGCCATCGGCGACGAGATCGCGTGCCGCGGTCGGCAGGCCCTCGCCGTCGAAGGCCCGGCTGCGCAGGCCGCGCGGACGATGGGGTTCGTCGCGGATGACGATGCTGCTGTCGAACAGCTTCTGATCTTCCTTGCCCAGCAGGAAGCTCGTCCCGCGTGCGATTGCGGGTCCGGCGATCGCGCCGAGCAGGTGTCCGACGATGCCGCCGCTGATGCGCGGGTCGAGCAGGACCGGAAGCTTGCCGTTCGGGGCCTTGCCGGGATTAAGCCGCGCGACGGCACGCGTGCCAGCGCGCGCGCCGATCTCTGCGGCGCTTTCGAGGTCGGTGAGGTAGTGCGCGCTGTGCCAGCCATAGTCGCGCTGCATGCCTGCGCCTTCGCCCGCGATGACGCTTGCCGACAGGCTGTGGCCGCTCGATCCATAGCCGCCGGCAAAGCCGTGGCTGGTGGCGAGAGCGAAGCGCGTGCGGCTGTGGCTGGCGCTGCCGCCTTCGCTGTTGGTGACGCCGGCGACAGCGCGCGCGGCTTCCTCGACCGCCAGGGCGGCTTCGCGCAGCGCGGCCGGGTCGGCTTCGCTGCCGTCATCGAGGTCGAAATCGGGGGTGGCACCCTTGAACAGCAATTCTTCGGGCGCGAGACCGGAATAGGGGTCCTCGGGGGCTTCGCGTGCCATCGCGACGCAGCGTTCGACCAGCTTGGCAAGTTCGCCCGCGTCCATGTCGGCGGTCGACACGCTCGCGCTGCGCTGGCCAACGAAGACGCGCAGCGAAATATCCTGCCCTTCGGACCGCTCGACATCCTCAAGCGCGCCGAGCCGCATCGAGACCGACGTCGCGGCGTTGCAATAATAGAGCGCGTCGGCGGCATCGGCGCCGGCCTTGGTCGCGGCGTCGCACAGCATCTTTGCGCGGTCGAGGGCTTCGGAAACGGTCAGCATCCCCGCGCCCTATACGGCACGCGGGCAAGGGTCAAAATAAAGTCACCAAACCCGTCAGCCTGAACCCTTCGACAGGCTCAGTGCAGGCTCGAGCCGAAATCCATTTCGGCGGCAAAGTCTTGGCCCCCGGATCAAGTCCGGGGTGACGGTGACAAGGAAAAGCTTATTTGATGATCGCAGCGAGCGCGTCGGTTGCGGCGATTGCGCCGCTGGTCCACAGGAAGGGCAGCGTCAGCGCGGCGATCCAAAGGCGGCGGACGTCGCGGCGGAAGCGCGCATGAAGGCCCCAGCTTGCGAGTGCCTGCCGGCTCAGCCGATACCAGTGCCGTTCGGTGGACCGCGCCACGGGAAGCGCGAGCGCGACCAGCATGATCAGCGCGACGACGATGAAGGCCGACGACGCTCCGGCAGCGACGGCGCTCATCACGAGCCAGATCTGAAGAGCGGCAAAGGCGAGGAGGGCAGCAGCGGCATGCCAGGTCATTCGGCGACCGAGACTCCGTGCCGGCGGCACGCTGACGGTCGTGCGCCTCCACAGGCGCGGTCCAAAAGTTGATGCCATGTTACAGCCCCCTTAGGCTGGCGATTCCCAGAACCGCACGTTTTGCCCCAAAAATTCCCAAGTCAAGACACTCTGCCAGCGATTCGTTAATTTTTGCACTCAGTTCGGCGCGGATTCGCAACTGAATCGCGCTAAGCCGCAAAAATGCTACATTTCTGGCAGGATGGCCGCCCCTTTTGGGGCGGTGGAGCGGGGTTTATTGCTAAGGGGGGAAGATCAGCGTTTCGGCGGGGTCGGCAGCGGCTGCGCGTCGGCTTCGTCGGGGGCGGTCGGCGCGGGGGCCTGGCCGCTGGCCTGCCGTTCGAGTTCTTCGGCCGCCTTCTGCCGTTCGGCGAGCGCGCGCTCTTCGGCGACGACGGCGGCTTCGACTTCGTCCGCCGCGGCGTCGATGCCCGCGATGCGCTTGGCGCGTTCGTCGGCGATCATTGCCTGCCAGTCGGTCTTGTTCGCCGCCTGACGTTCGGCCTTCGCACCCGCGACCAGCGCCTGCGTACAGCCGGTAAAGCCGCCCAGTCCGGTCGGCGAGCAGCTATCGGTGCCGAAACGGCCGACGCGTTCGAGTGCGACGACCTTGTTCGCCCAGGCCTCGTTACGCACGTCGAGCGGATTGCCGCGGAGCATTTCGGGAACGCGATAGCGTTCGGTCTCGGGCAGGCGGTTACAGACGACGATTTCGTCGGGGCTCGACTGTTCGCACTTGTCGTTGCCGTAAACGATGACCTGGTTGATCTTTTCGGCATCGACCGTCTGCTGCTGCGCCGCGGCGGGCATGGCGGCAGCACTGCCGGCGAGGATCAGCGCGAACAGGGGGAGGCGGGTCATCTCGATCTTCCTTTGTCAATTTGGTGCGGCTTGGCACCGCGACCCTGCATCCGTCATGAACGGTGCGGGCCCTTATGTATCAGATACGTTTCGACAGCGCGATGGCTGCACGGCAACCGGCGCGGATCGCGAGGCTGAGAACGGGGTAACCCGGGGCGCTCTCGGCGCCCGCAGCGAGGGCGGCTTCCTTATGCTCGAGCTCTTCGGCGCGGAAATCCTCGACCGCTGCACTGAGTTCGGGGTCGCTGTCGCCAAGCTCGTCGAGCTGATGCTGATAATGGCGGTCGATTTCGGTCTCGACCGCTGCTGTGCAAGCCATTGCGGCGCGGGGGCCCATCGCGGCGGTTACCGCGCCGAGCGCAAAGCCCGCGACATTCCAGAAGGGCTGGAGCGCGGTGGGGCGAACCCCCCGCTCGGCGATCATGGCATCGAAGAATTTACGGTGTCGTTCTTCCTGCTCGGCCATATGTGCGATTTCGCGGGCCATCGGATGGCGGTCGCCCATCACCGCGAGCTGGCCGGCGTAGATGCGCGTCGCGCCATATTCGCCCGCCTGGTCGACGCGGATCATCGATGCGTTTTTTCCGGCGCTGGAGTTTTTTGGGCTCATGCCGCCGATGTGGTCTTCCGGCGCAGCAAGGTCAAGACGAGTGCCGCCGCGCAAGCCGAGAAGATCGCGTTGAAACCCGCGAGCGAGATGCCCAGCAGCGTCCATTGCGCGGTGTCGCAGCGGATCAGCGGGGCGTTCATGATCGAATCGAGCGACACGGGGCCGCTGGCGCCGGTCGCGCAGGTCGTGATGCCTTCCCAGAAGCCATATTCGACCCCGGCATGGAAAATGCCGATCGCGCCGCTGACGGCAATTGCGACGGCCGCCAGCAGGGTGAGCGCGCGCATCGCCTTGTCATTGCTGCGGAGCAACAGCGCGAGCAGCGCCAGCACGATCGCCGCCTGATGCGGCCAACGCTGCCAGTAGCACATCTCGCAAGGGTGCAGGCCAAAGCCATATTGCGATACGAGCGCGCCGCCATAGAGCAGCAGCGGCGCGAGGAACGCGACGAAGGGCGCGGCGAGGCGCGATTTCAGCATGTCCGCACGTCCCTTAGTTGCGCGCGGTGGGCTTGGCGGCGGGCTTCACCGGGGCCTTTCCGCTTTGCGCCATGCGCGGCGTGGCCGCGTTGATCCGTCCGATCGTCTGCAGCGCATAGTGAAGCTGGAAGTCCTCGATGCCCTTTTCCTTAAGCTCGGCGGCGGTCGCGGTGAAGCGCGGGTCGGCCTTTTCGTCCTTTTCGAGCAGGCCGTTGTCGACCTTTTTCTCGTTGATCAGGTGACGGCGCAGGTCGCTTTCGCGGAACTTCGGACGCGAGGCATAGTCGGGGTCCGAAATCTGCGGCACGCGGATATCAGGCTCGATACCGCCTTCCTGTACGCTGCGACCCGACGGCGTGTAGTAGCGCGCGGTGGTCAGGCGGAGCGCGGTGGTGTCGGTCAGCGGCAAGACGGTCTGCACCGATCCCTTGCCGAAGCTGCGTTCGCCCATCACGACCGCACGATGCTGGTCCTGCAGCGCGCCCGCGACGATTTCGGACGCCGAGGCCGAGCCCGAGTCGATCAGCACGACGACCGGCGCACCGCCGGCCAGATCGCCGGGTTCGGCGAAATAGCGTTCGATATCGCCCTTTTTGCGGCCGCGCTGCGAAACGATCTCGCCGCGTTCGAGGAACAGGTCGCTGATACCGACGGCTTCGTCCAGCAACCCGCCCGGGTTCGAGCGGAGGTCGAGGATCCAGCCGCGCGGTTTCTTGCCGAGCGATTTTTCGACCGCCATCATCGCGGCCTTGAGGTCGGTCGTCGCGTCAGCCGAGAAGCTGGAGACGGTGAGCACGCCGACATCGCCGCTGACTTCCCATTTCACGGGCTTCAGGTCGATGATTTCGCGCGTCAGCGACATCTCGATCGGCTTGTCCTGACCTTCGCGAACGACGGTGACGTCGATCTTGGTTCCGGGCTTGCCGCGCATCTGTTCGACCGCCTCGTCCAAAGTCAGGCCGAAGATCAGTTCCTTGTTGATATGCGTGATATAGTCGCCCGCCTTGATTCCCGCCCTGGCGGCCGGGGTGTCGGCGGTCGGCGCGATGACCTTGACCACGCCGTCTTCCATCGTCACCGACAGGCCGAGCCCGCCATATTCGCCGTCTGTCTGGGTGCGCAGGTTCGAAAAGCCGCGCGCGTCGAGATAACCCGAATGCGGATCGAGGCTGGCGAGCATGCCGTTGATTGCGCCCTCGATCAGCTTCGAATCGTCGACCTGTTCGACATAGTTGGATTTGACCTCGAGATAGACGTCCATGAAGCGCGAAATTTCTTCCTGCGTCTTCGAATCGACGGTTGCCATCGCGCCGGTCGCCAGCGGGACGAGCGCCAGCGTCGAGAGCGCGGCAGCGCCCTGCCACAGGGCGAAACGGCGCCGGGGAGACGAGGTGGTCTTGGTCGATTCGGTCATGGGCGTCTTTCAGTCACGCGAGAGCAATCCCGCCTTATAATCCCCAGCGCGCCATCCTCCTACGCAAATCTGCGGGCGTCAAGCACGGCATCGCTCTACCGAAATGCAGCATAATGGGCGATTAACGCCGCGGGTCAGCCGATCATCGCGACGATATCGACCGGACGCCCGGCGCGACGCAGCTCGACGGTGATGCGGCTGTCGTCGGATCCCGCGCGGCCGACCGGCGCGCCGGCATCGAGCGTGTCGCCAACCCCGACCGACAGCGCGATCATGCCGGTCAGCAACGACACCCAGCCGCCGCCATGGTCGATGATCACGATCTTGCCATAGCCGCGATAGTCGCCTGCAAAGCTGACGCGGCCGGGCGCTGGGGCGACGACCTGCCCACCCGGACGCGCGGCGATGGTGACACCGCGCGATCGCACGCCGCTTTCATTGACTTCCCCCAGTCCCGCGACGATGCGTCCGACGACGGGCAAGCGATAGGCGCCCTGGGCAAGGTCGGCCTCTGCCTCCGCCGGGGGCGCTGCATTCACGATGCTGCCTTCCGGATTGCGTGGACGCGGCAGCGGGCCCGCGAGCTGCGCAAGCTCGGCGCGAACCGCACTGTCGGCTTCGAGAGAGTCCATCAGGTCGACAATATCGCGCGCCTTCTCACCAAGCCCCAATGCGCGGTCGGCCTCTAGCTGCGCGCTGCTCATCAGCTCGCGCGAGCGCAGCCGGCCTTCATTTTCGAGCCGCGTCAGCGCATCGCGGCGCTGTGCGAGTTGCGCCTTGCTGGCCGAGAGCGACTTCAGCGCTACGGCCTGTTGCCGTCGCACCGTCTGCAGCATCGCGAGTTCGTGCCGCGCGCCGGCGGTCCGGCGCTCGATCACCGGCATCGCGGCGTCGATCACGGCGCGTGCGTGCACCATGTCGGTAAGCGAGCCGGGCTGCGCGAGCACGCTCACCGGCGGCTGGCGGCTGAGTTGCTGGAGCGAGGCGGCGAGTTCGAGCAGGGGCTGTTGTTGCTGAGCAAGCCGGGCGCGCTGTGCCGACAGGCGGCGGGTGACGAGCGCGACGCGCGCTTCGCCCGCGCTGATATCAGCCTCGGCAGACTGGATGCGCGCGGCGAGCGCGGCGCTACGCTTTTTCAGCCGGTCGGCTTCACTGTTCGCCGCCACGGCCTGTCGTTCGAGCAGCGCGCTGCGCGCCATAGCGGCCGCCGATTGCTGCTTGGCATCGATCAACTGCGTACGCTCGCGCGCGGCGATCGCTTGCGGATCGAAAATGTCGCTCTGCGCCAGCGCGAGCGCCCCGCCCGCGAACACGCCCGCCATCGCGATGGCTGAAAGGGCGCGCCTCATTGGCGACCCTCGCGGTGATAGGGGTGGCCGGCGACGATGCTCGTCGCGCGCCACAATTGTTCGGCGAGCATCGCGCGCGCCATCAGATGCGGCCAGGTCGCGCGGCCAAAGGCAATGACCTTGTCGGCGCCCTCGCGCTCCTCGGGTGTGAAACCGTCGGCAGCGCCGAGGCAAAAGCGTGCCTCGCGGACGCCACCATCGCGCCATTTTTCGAGCAGTCTCGCGAATTCGAGCGACGACATCTGGTCGCCCCCCTCGTCGAGCAGGACAGTGCGGCTGTTGTCGGCGGCAGCTGGCATGCGGCCGCCCGTATCGGGAAGCTCCGAAATTTTCTGCGCCCAGGTCACGCGCTTCATATAGCGCTCGACCAGCTCGGCCTCGGGCCCGCGCCCGATGCGCCCGCGCGCGATGATGTGCAGCAACATGAGCGTCCGCCTAGCCGGTAGGCGGGGCGGACGTCAATTTGCGGCGGCAACCGGCGGCGCGTCGCCGAACGACCACATGCGTTCGAGGTTGTAGAAGCTACGGACCTCGGGGCGGAACAGGTGGACGATGACGTCGCCCGCATCGAGCAGCACCCAATCGGCATTGGGCAGTCCCTCGACGCGAACCTGGCGGCCCGCTTCCTGCTTGATACGCTGCGCAAGTTTCTCGGCGATGGCCGAGACATGGCGCGTCGACCGGCCGCTCGCGATCACCATATGATCGGCGATGCTGCTTTTACCGGCAAGCGGGATGGAGATGGTTTCCTGGGCCTGGTCCTCATCCAGTTGGTGGAGGATCAGCGCGTGGAGCGTATCCACGCTGGCGTCCGAAGACTTTTGGGCGGATGCGGCGCCATTGGCGGCATCCTGGGTTGCGGAGATCAAATGCGTCCTTTCCTGTTCGTGTCCACAAGCCGCGAACGCGTTAGCGGGTCGCGCATTGCGCGGCCTTCATAGCGTTCGAACCAGCGGGGGTTGGCCTGCCGTATCGCAGTTGCGGATCGCACATCGGGCGAAAATCGCAGGAACACGAGGGCGGGCGGTCTCCAGTCCGTCCAATGCAATTTCTGGTCCACGGGCCGGACGAAGCGCCGAAGCCAACCCATCGCACGTCTTGCATGGGCGCGGTCATTATAGCCCGGACGCGCGATAACCGCAATCGGCATGAGTCGGGCGATCCCCCGCCAGTCGCGCCATTGGGGCAGTTGGACCAGATTGTCGGCCCCCATGATCCAGATGAACTGCCGGTTCGGGTAACGCCGGACGAGCTTTTTGAGCGTATCGATCGTGTAGCGCGTGCCGAGTTCGGCCTCGATTGCCGTCGCCCGAATCGGCGACCGCTGCGCCATGTGCTGCGCCGAACCGAGGCGCGCAGGGAGTGACGCCATTCCCACCTTGGGCTTCAGCGGATTGCCGGGAGAGACCAGCCACCAGAGCTCGTCGAGCCCCAGCGCATCGATCGCATTCAAACTGATCGCGCGATGGCCGCCATGCGCCGGATTGAAGCTGCCGCCGAGGAGGCCGGTGGGGATCATTCGGGGAATGATTTCACCACTCGGATATGGCCGACGATCGCTTCATTGAACGCAGGCAATTTTTCCGCCGGAATCCAGTATTCTTCATGTGCGTGCCCGCCCGCTTGCTCGATCTTGTAGCCGGCGAGATAGTCGGTCGCGACGTCGAACTCGGTGACAAAACCGGATCCCGACGCGGGGACGTTCCAGTCACGAGCGATTTTCACCGCATAGTCGAATGTGGTGACCGGATAGAAAATCGGTTGTTCGGGAAGCCTTGGCGGGAACTCGCGCATGCCGCTGGCGGCGATCAGCGCGAGTTCCTTGGGGCCGACGGGACGCCACAGGCGTTTGGTCGCCGTCAACGCCGGACCTGCCCCGTCCCACGTACCAACCATTTATAGGTCGTCAGCCCTTCGAGCGCGACGGGCCCGCGGGCGTGGAGGCGGCCGGTGGCGATGCCGATTTCGGCGCCGAGGCCGAATTCACCGCCGTCGGCGAATTGCGTCGAGGCATTGTGCATCACGATCGCGCTGTCGACGCCGGTGAGGAAACGCTCGGCGGTCGCGGCATCCTCGGTGACGATCGCGTCGGTGTGCTTGCTCGAATGCGCGTCGATATGTGCTAGTGCGCCGGAAAGTCCGTCGACCATGGCGATCGATACGATCGCGTCGAGATATTCGGTGTCCCAGTCGCCGGCCGATGCGGCGTCGACATGCGGGCTCAGCGCCTCGACGGCCTTGTCGCCGCGCACTTCGCAACCCGCCTGCACCAATGCCTCGATGATGGCGAGCGGTGCGGGATAGGCGCGGTCGATCAGGATCGTCTCGGTCGCGCCGCAGACGCCGGTGCGGCGCATCTTGGCGTTGACCGCAAGCTCGACCGCTTTTGCGGGATCGGCGGCGCCGTCGATATACAGGTGGTTGATCCCGTCGAGATGCGCGAGCACGGGCACGCGCGCCTCGTCCTGCACGCGCGCGACGAGGCCCTTGCCGCCGCGCGGGATGATGATGTCGATCAGTCCCTGCGCGCGAAGCATCGCGCCAACCGCAGCGCGGTCCTGCGTCGGGACGAGCTGCACCGCATCGGCGGGCAGCCCAACCTCGACCAGCCCCGCCGCGAACGCCGCGTGGATCGCGCGGTTCGAATGCGCTGCCTCGCTGCCGCCGCGCAGGATCACGGCGTTGCCGGACATCAGCCCGAGCGCCGCCGCATCGGCGGTCACATTGGGGCGGCTTTCATAGATGATGCCGACAACGCCGAGCGGCACGCGCACGCGACTCAGCACCAGACCGTTAGGCCGCGTCACGCGGTCGATCTCGGCGCCCGAGGGGTCGGGCAGCGCCGCAACATCGTCGATCGCATCTGCAATAGAGCCCAGCCGTCCATCGTCGAGCCGCAGCCGGTCGAGCATCGCGCCGGACAGGCCGTTCTTTTGTCCAGCGGCCATGTCTTCGGCATTGGCGGCCAGAATGTCGGCCGCCCGCGCACGAATTTGCGATGCCGCAGCAACCAGTCCCGCGGCCTTGTTCGCCGTCGGCGCGAGCGCGAGCGCTTTCGACGCGGCGCGCGCACGCGCGCCCATGTCGGCGATCAGGGCGACGGCATCGCCGGGCATCGGCGGGGCGGTGAGGGCTTCGGCGTTCATGGCGCTGCCACTATCACGCTTTGCACGGGCCGCGAAAGTCCCGTTGCGTGCCGCCGCGCGCGCCTTTAGGCAGGGCGTCATGAGCGGGGATATTGAAGGCATCGGGGCGGCGGTGACCGCCGGTTTGGCGGGGCATACGGTCGAGCCAGGGCACGGTGGTGCCGCGCACGGCCAAGCGCCGCTGCGCTGTCTGAATTGCGGCACCAGCCTAGCGGGCTCGCATTGCCATCATTGCGGACAGCGCGCGGACGTGCATCGCAGTTTCAGCGCGATCGGACACGACCTCGTCCACGCGATCTTTCATTTCGAAGGCAAGATCTGGAATACGCTGCCACTCCTCAGTTGGCGGCCCGGCGACCTGACGCGTCGCTATATCCACGGTGAACGCGCGCGCTTCATCTCGCCGCTCGCGCTGTTCCTGTTCGCCGTCTTTCTGACCTATGCGGTGCTCGCGATGGTCGGCAGCGGCGGCGGGGTCGGCGAGGGGTTGAGCAAGGCGGCGGCCGAACAGACGCGCACGACCGCGATCAAGGACAGTATGCAGGCCGAGGTCGACCGGGTCGACGCCGAGCTGGTCCGGAAGGACCTGTCCGCCGACAAGCGCCGGGAGTTGGAGACCGAACGCGATGTGCTGCAAAAAAGCGCCGACTATCTTGGCGTTGCGCGCAGCCGCAGCAAGACCGAACGCGCTGCCGATCGCGCCGCGGGGCCGCCCGTCCTCGAAAACCCCGTCACGCAGGTGAAGACGAGCGCCGATTTCATTTCGCAGAACAAGATCGATACCGGGGTGCCGTTCATCGATCACGGGCTGAAGAAGGCGTTCGCGAACCCCGCGCTCGTCCTCTATAAATTGCAGGCGAACGCCTATAAATTCGCCTGGGCGCTGATCCCGCTGTCGCTGCCGTTCATGTGGTTGCTCTTTCCTTTCAGCCGGCGCTTTCACACCTATGACCATTTCGTTTTCGTCACCTACTCGATCAGCTTCATGCTGCTCCTCTTCGTCGTCGTGCGCCTGCTGAACCTAACGATCATTGGCGATGTCGCGACTTTCTTTGCGATGCTCTATGTGCCCTTCCATATGTATCGCCAGCTTCGCGGCGCCTATCGCTCGTCGCGCTTCGGATCGCTTGTGCGCGCAGCGCTGCTGCTCTTTTTCAGCCTGTTTTCGGTAATCTGGTTCATGCTTCTGCTGCTCGCGCTCGGGATCAGCGGATAGGCGCGAATCTGTAACAAAGACGCGCCACAGACCCGGCGACGCGGGAGGATATGCGATGCATCAGCTGTGGAACGAAATCGATCGCCGTTTGCTCATCAAGCTTGGCACGGCGGGGCTTGCCGCGCTGTCGCTGCCCGGCGCGGCACAGGCGGCGATGGCGCAGGGCTTTACCCACGGCGTCGCAAGCGGAGAGCCGGGCGCGCATTCGGTGCTGTTGTGGACGCGCTATGCGGCGGCGAATGACACAAGGCTGACCGTCGAACTGTCGGAAAGTGAGGATTTTTCAAGGGTCGTCGCGGGCGGCAGCGTCGTGGCGGCGGGCGAACGCGATCATACCGCAAAGCTGGTCGTCGAGGGGCTCAAGCCCGGCCGCTGGTATCATTATCGCTTCGTCGCCCCCGATGGCACCAAGTCGGTGACCGGCCGCACGCGCACCCTGCCGCAGGGATCGACCAAGGCGTTCAACCTTGCGCTCTTTTCCTGTTCGAACATGCCGTTCGGCTGGTTCACCGCCTATGGCCATGCCGCGGCGCGCGGCGACATCGACCTTGTCGCGCATGTCGGCGATTATCTCTACGAGTATAAGGCGGGCGACTATCCGTCAGCAAAAGAGGCGCTTCCGGGGCGCGAGATCCAGCCCGCGCACGAGATCGTCGCGCTTGCCGATTATCGGCTGCGCTATGCCGCCTATCGTGCCGACCCCGACCTCCAGAAGTTGCACCAGATGTTTCCGATGATCGCGCAATGGGACGATCATGAATTCGCGAACGACGTCTGGAAGGGCGGCGCCGAAAATCACAATGAGGGTGAGGGCGAATGGCCCGCGCGCATGGCCGCCGCCGAGCGCGCCTATCGCGAATGGATGCCCGTCGCCGACAAGCGCTGGCGCCAATATCAGGTCGGCGACCTCGCGACGATCTTCCTTCCCGAAACGCGCGTGACGGCGCGCGACCGGCAATTCGAAATTGACGAGATCGTCACAGGGGGCGGCGATGCCGCGGCGAAGCTTAAGCAGTTTGCCGAAACCGGCTATCGCGACCCCGCGCGCCAGATGCTCGGCGCCGAACAGGAGAAATGGCTGTTCGACGGGCTCGCGGTTTCGACCAAGGCGGGTACGCGCTGGCAGGTCTGCGCTCAACAGGTCGTGATGGGCACGCTGTTCACTCCGCCCGAGACACGCGACTGGTTCGCGGGTGAACAGCCTGACTATGTCCGCCGGCGGGTGGAAACCGGTCAGCTGGCGGCGAAGGCGGGCTTGCCGCTCAACCTCGACGCATGGGATGGTTATCCCGCCGCGCGCAGCCGCTTGCTCGCCGCCGCGCAGCGTGCCGACGCCGACCTCGTCACGCTGACGGGCGACACGCACAACGCCTGGGCCTTCGACCTCGCCGAGGATGGCCGGCCGGCGGGGATCGAGATCGCGGGACAGAGCGTCACGTCGCCGGGCTATGAAAGCTATATCCGCGGCGTTTCCGACGAAACGCGCGTCGCGGCGCTGCGCCGGGCGTCGCCGCAACTCAAATGGGCGAATACTGCAGATCGGGGCTATGTGACTGTCCAATTCGCACCCGAGCGAGTGACGGCAAACTGGCACAGCGTCGAAACGATCCGGGCGCGTTCGCTCGCGCTGAAGGGCACGCACAGCATGACGGCAGATCGCGGGCGGCGCGTCTATAACGCCGCCTGATCGCGGCAGTCGGATGGCCACGACCGGTCTGGTTCAGGCACCAGATCGATGACGAACATCTCGCCCGAACGGTCGCCGTATCGCTGCGCAAAGAGTAGCCGATCGCCTGTCGGCGACAGCAATGGACCGACCTGAAACTGGTCAAGATCGGCCGGAATGCGACCGACTTCGACCCAGCGATCGCCTTCGCGGCGGAAGCGATAGAGATGCGACCGGTCGCCGCGGTCGGACACGGCGATCATCGTCCGCCCGTCGCGCGAAATCTCCGCCTCATATTCATAACCGCCCGCGCTGACCGGCGGGCCGAGATTTTCGACCTTCCATTCGCCGGGCCGGACTTCGGTTGCGACATAGATGTCACCGCCGCCCGCGCTGCCCGCGCGGCTCGATCCGAAATAGAGGCGGCCGGCGGCGTCGGCGCGCGGGAGGAGCTCTGCCTCGGGCGAGTTGACGGGTTCGGGCAGGCGCTGCGGTTCGCCCCAGCCGCCCTCGGTGGTATGCTCGACATACCATATGTCGAAGTCCTCCTTCGCGGGCGCATGGCGCGACGAGATATAATAGAGCCGCTTTCCGTCGGGGGTGACGAACGGATCGGCCTCGATCACCGGCGACGGCATGGCGAAGGTCGGCGGCGCAGGTTTTCCCCAAGCGCCGTTTTCACAGCGCGACTGCATCAGCCGGTAGTTTCGGAAATCCTTGTCCGCCGCAAGGTACAGCATCGTCCGGCCGTCCGGCGTGAAGGTTGGCGAGGATTCATAGCCGGGCCCCGAGATGGCAGCGGGAGTCCACAGCGTCGCGCTAGCCGGTCCGGGCGTATCCGCGGCGGCGGTGCACCCGGCAAGCACCGTAAGGCAGAGGAGGGGCGGCGCGCGGTTGGCAAACGGCATGGACTTTCTCTCCGGCAAGACGCTAGCAGAAGCATTGAGGATCTTTGCCCGAGTGCAGGTGCTTGGCCATCGTCCGATCGGCGGCGGCGGCGCCGAAAGGGCGGCGGGGAGAGGATATGGACGCGATCGACCGACAAATTGTGGCGATGCTGCGCGACAATGCCCGCCTGCCGCTGAAGACGATCGCGGCGACCGTCGGGCTGGCGCGCAGTTCGGTTCGCGAGCGATTGTCGAAGCTGGAGGCCGCGGGAACGATCGGCGGATATCACGCGCGCATCGTCGATGAAGGCGGGATCGCGGCGATCCTGCAACTGCGGCTCGCGCGCACGCCCTCGCCGGAGATCGTTGCGGCGGTGACGGGGATGGCGGAGGTTGCGCGCTGCTATTCGCTGAGCGGCGAGATCGATCTGCTCGTTGAAATCGCGGCGGCGGACTCGGCGCAGCTCAACGCCGCGCGCGACCGGATTGCGCTGATCGCAGGGGTGGAGGATACGACGACCGCGCTGATTCTGAAACGCGACAAGGATCGCTGACGGGCTCGGCTAAACGGCCGCGATCGCTTCGATCTCAAGCAACCACGCCGCATCGTAGATGTCGGCGATGATGATCGTCAGCGCGGGCGAATGACCGCCCAGCACGTCGTGCCGCACCTTGTAGTTCGCTTCGCGATAGCGGCGGTCCGACAGGAATACGGTGACCTTGACGAGGTCCTGCAAATTCATCCCCGCAGCGAGGAGCTGTTTTTCGACGTTGCGCCAGACCAGCCGGCACTGATCCTCGAACGCCGCCGGCACCTCCTCCTTCGCATCGACGGGAATTTGGCCGCTGACGAACAGCCATCGCGTCGGGTTTTCGACAAGATGCGCCTGCGCGTAGGAGACGCCGGTGGGATTGATCGCGCGATTGGGCATGGGGGACCTCGTCATTCGGATGGACGGGACGACTATCCCCGCCAGCACCCCGGCACAGACCGAGCGACGCGAGGAGTGACGGAGAGGGGCGTCCGATATGTTCACCACCGCATCTAACGTGAAGGCGATGGTACGCTCCAGCGTCCGATCGGCGGCCCGCCCGGCATAACGACGGCGCTTGACACTCATAACCATATGGTTATTGGAAACGCATAGCCAGAGAGTTATGAATTATGACCGACACATCGCCCGACCTTCTTTTCAAGGCACTCGCCGATCCCAGCCGGCGTGCGCTGTTCGAGCGGCTTTGCCTGGGCGGCGAACAGACGGTCGGCGCACTTACCGCCGGCGCGGGCATATCGCAGCCCGCGGTTTCGAAGCATCTCGGCATTCTCAAACAGGCGGGGCTGGTGGAGGGCCGGGAGGAGGGGCGCCAAACGCATTACAGCGCCCAGCAACGCGCGCTCGCGCCGCTCGTCGACTGGACCGGGCGCATGAACCGCTTCTGGGAAGCGCGGTTCGACGATCTCGAAGATTTGCTCAAAAGGATGGATCAATGACCGATACCGACGTGCGTAGCGTGACCGTGGAGCGTGAAATCCCGCATCCGCCCGAAAAGATCTGGCGCGCGCTGACGACGCAGCATCTGATCGAGGAATGGCTGATGAAAAACGACTTCGGCCTCGATCTCGGCCATCGTTTTCAGTTGCGCGGCGACTGGGGCAATGTCGATTGTGAGATACTCGACGTCGAGCCCGGCCGCAGCCTCTCCTACACATGGAACTACGCGCACGACGACCCGGCCTACCGGCTTGATAGCACCGTGACATTCACGCTCGAACCGACGGCCGCTGGCACCTTGCTCCGCATGGAACAGGTCGGTTTCCGCCCCGATCAGAAGCAGGCGTTCGGCGGTGCCAAGGGTGGCTGGAAGATTCACCTCGAAAATCTCGAGAAGGTGGTCGCGGGCCTCGGCGCATAATCGAAACAGGGAGATAGTTATGAACTGGAGTCTGTGGATCCGGCAGTTTCACCGCTGGGTATCGATTATCTTTTCGGCGATCGTGCTAGCGATTTTCGTCATGCTGGGGGCGGGGCAAGAGCCCGCCCAATGGGTCTATTATTTGCCGCTGCCGCCGCTGTTCCTGCTGATATTCTCCGGGCTCTACATGTTCTTCCGGCCCTATTTCAGGAAGCGCGGCAGCGCAGCGGGCTGAACTCTCAGCTATAGGGCGGCGTGTCCTCGAACTCGGCGAACCACGGATAATCGTTCGCGACGCTGACGGTGAAGTTCGCGGGGCGCTTCTCAAGGAAGCTCGACACGCCCTCGGCGGCATCGGCGCTGCGCCCGCGCGCGAAGATCGCGCGGCTGTCCCAGCGATGCGCGCTCATCGGGTGCGGCGCGCCAAGCATCCGCCACAGCATGTGGCGGGTGAGGGCGACCGATACCGGCGCGCTGTGCTCGGTGAGTTCGCGCGCCTTGGCGATCGCGGCGTCGATGAGTTCGCCGGGGGCGTGCACCGACTGGACGAGGCCCTTGTCATGCGCCTCGGCGGCGTCGATCAGCCGCCCCGAATAGCACCAGTCGACCGCGTTTTGGATGCCAACGAGGCGCGGCAGGAACCAGCTCGACGCCGCTTCGGGCACAATCCCGCGGCGGGCGAAAACGAAGCCATAGCGGGCGGTTTCGCTGGCGAGGCGCGCGTCCATCGACAGCGTCATCGTCGCGCCGATACCCACCGCGGCGCCATTGATCGCACCGAGCACGGGTTTTTTGCAGTCAAAGATGCGCATCGACACGCGGCCGCCCGAATCGCGGATCAGCGGGTGCGACCAGTCGATCGTGCCGTCTTCGGCAACGGGACTGGCCGACATGCCGTCGGGCAAGATTGCCTGCTTGTCGGTGCGCTTGTCATAATCGAAGGTCGCGGCACCTTGGCCCAGGTCGGCGCCGGCGCAATAGGCGCGGTCGCCCGATCCGGTGAAGATCACCGCGCGCACGCCATCGTCGGCGTCACATTCGTCGAGCGCCGCCACGATTTCGAGCATCATTTCGGTGGTGAAGGCGTTCATCCGGTCGGGCCGGTGCAGCGTCAGCAGCGCGATACCCTCATGCTTGTCGAGGCGAATCTGGTCGAAGCTCATCCATCTCTCTCCTTGGTTTGGCACAGCCTTGCAAGCGAGCGCCCCGAGCGCAAGCACTTTACGTAAACGTAAGGGGAGAGGGTGTCATGCCGGGGATGACGCGCCCGACCTTTGCCGCTATAGGGCGCCCAACCGCCCCGGCGCCGCGCCTCTGCCTGAGTCGCTTTGCCGGGGTCATTCATTTGGTTCCGACAGAAAGTTTGTGCCCATGGCCCGTCGCCGCCAGATCTACGAAGGCAAAGCCAAGATCCTTTACGAAGGCCCCGAACCGGGCACTTTGATTCAGTATTTCAAGGATGACGCGACTGCGTTCAACGCGCAGAAGCGCGGCACGATCAACGGCAAGGGCGTGCTCAACAACCGAATTTCTGAGCATGTGTTCACGCTGCTCGGCAATATCGGCGTGCCGACCCACTTCATCCGCCGCCTCAACATGCGCGAGCAGCTGATCCGCCAGGTAGAGATCGTGCCGATCGAAGTGATCGTGCGCAATGTCGCCGCGGGAACGCTGTCGAAGCGCCTCGGCATCGAGGAAGGGACGCAGCTTCCCCGCACCCTGATCGAATATTGCTACAAGGATGACGCGCTGGGCGATCCGCTCGTCGCCGAAGAGCATATCGCCTGCTTCAACTGGTGCAGCCAGGACGAGCTTCACGACATTCAGGACATGGCGATCCGCATCAACGACTTCATGTCGGGCATGTTCGCCGCGGTCGGCATCCGCCTCGTCGACTTCAAGCTCGAATTCGGCCGCCTTTATGAAGGCGACTTCAGCCGCATCATCCTCGCCGACGAGATCAGCCCTGACGGCTGCCGTCTGTGGGACATGACGACGAATGAAAAGCTCGACAAGGACCGCTTCCGCCGCGACCTTGGCGGCGAAGTCGAGGCCTATCAGGAAGTCGCGCGCCGGCTGGGTCTGATGCCCGAGGGCAGCGAGAATGCGGTGCTCGACCTTGAGAGCCATCGGAAGAAAAAGGGTAGCTGAGCTTCAACTCGCTCTCTAATCCCCGTTCGCATCGAGCGAAGTCGAGATGCCTCTCGGCCTGGCGCTGCCCCTAGGGGTGTCTCGACTTCGCTCGACACGAACGGATGGGGTTGGTCTGACTAGATATTGATGCTTGTCGGGATCAGGCTCGGCTGCAGATAGGGATAAGGCTGCATCCGCTCGGCATTGCGCGTGGCGATCTCCGCCTCGACGCCCTGCAGCACCGCCTGGAACCATGCCAGCGGCCCCTCGGCCCCCGTCACGCGCGGATCCTGAAACCAGAGCGGATAGGGAAAGGCGTTGCTGCGATAATCGCCGAGCGGCCGATAATGCACCGACCCCAATAGTTCGAGCACATTGAGCTGTTCGAGCGCGAGGGCCATCGGCGGCATCATCGCGAGCCAACCCGGCTTGTCGTGCCCGCGCTGGCCGTTCGGTGCCGCCTGCCAGCCCGCGCCGGTGACGGCGGGCGCAAAGGCCATGATGTTCTTTTGCGGGAAATTGACCGCGGCATGCTGCGCGCTCGCGGTGAACATCACCATCGTACAGATTTCGGCGAGCTGCGCGCGCGTCGTGACGGGGCCGAAGCCTTTGATCTTGGCTTCGCCGGCGAGGCACGTCGCCCATGCCGTCAGCTCGGTGTCGGCGACGACGTCGGCGTCATGGGCGTAATAGAGGTCGACATATTGCCGCGCCCATTCGTGGATCGCGTCCCACACGAGCAGCGCGTCGTCGCGGTACGGATAGTCGGTAAGCGCAGTATCGACGCCGACCCCGCGCGCAGACAGGTCGGTGCGAAGCATCTTGCCATAAAAGTCGAAAGCGAGGCGCGCATCGACCGCGGCGAGCTGGCTCGATGCGATAGTGCCCGCGAAAATATGGTCGATCGGGCCGCCTGCCGCGATCAGCGAGGTCGCCGCCTGTTCGTTGATGAACAAGGTGCCCTCGAAATGCGGGACGAGCAGGGCCCAAACCGGGTGCACTTCGGCGAGGTGGCGGTGCGTCGCGACCGCAAAGGCTTCGATCACCAGATGCGTGCGCGCAAGGTGCGCGAACAGCTCGTGATAATTGCCGTCGGCGACCTGGACGACGAACTTCGCCATTTCCCATCCCCAGATTTTCTCGGCAACGGGTGAGGGGCTGAAGATCGGATAGTCGACCGGATCCTGTCCGCACTGGATCGCGACGGGAATCAGCGACGATCCGCCCGGGGGTACCGCGAACAGCGCCATCGGCTGCCAGATATATTTTGCCTCGGTTCCATAAGTGCCGGGGTCGATCACCGCGAGCGCGGCATAGTCGAGCATGAACAGGCGTCCGTCAGCCAGCGCGGCGGCCAGCGTATCGCCATTGACGACGGCGGCATATTTCGCGGCGCTGAGCGGAAAATTGGCGGGCAACGCATCGCCGACCGCGGCGATCAACATGCAGTTCGGGCCTTGAACGCGGAGGCGCGCGAACTCGTTATCGTCCTGAAACATATAGCTGATGCCCGGAACCGGCAGCGTCGCGAACAGTGCGCGATACGCCTCAATGCTGCGCGGGGTCTTGCTGCCGAGGCCGTCGGCGTCTTCGACCTTCATCAGTTCTTCGAGGCGGTCCTTATAACCCTTGAGCAAAGCGACATGCGCATCACGCTCCGCGGCGGCGACCGCATTTTCGACATCGCCGATCATGCGCTCGAAAATATTGCCACCGGTGTGGACGCCATGTTCGGCCGCGATCTTCGCCGCCGAGGTTTCGATCGCGTCGCACTCGACCAATGCCGCCTCATACTCGGCACGCGGACTGTTAAGTTCGCCCTTGTCGACGGCGCCCAGCTTTACCGTCAGCGCGTTGCGCACGATGCCGAGCCCGACGCCGATCAGGATCACGAACCAGGCGATCGTCGGCTCGTCACTCTTCGGCACATCGGTCGCGAGTGGAACGCCGGGCAGGGTCGGGATTTCGGTCGTCCATGTGTAGACCGCCTGCGTCGCGGTGAGCTGCGCGGCGCGCGCGGCCTGCTCGGCAGGCGTGTCATTCTGCGGCAGCGTGGGATCGCTTGCCGGCATCGGCACGGTCGGCGCGGCGGCGGGTGAAGTCAAAGGCGTCATCGGATAAGACATGGCGTTGCTCCTGTCGGGCGCGATAAATTCGGCGGTCGCTATCGCTAAACATGGTTAATATTTCGCAAGCCATGTGCCCGTGCGGAGCCGTTAGGTAAGTGATAAGACAGGTTTTCATTCCTTAACCCCTGCTTTACTTGCGCTTGCTATCCAGCCCCTATGACGGGGGTCTATCACTGGCTGCGGACGCGCTTTTTTCCGCCGATTCCGGATGCGATTCGGGACGACGTCGCCTTGCTGCGCGCCAATCGCGTCGAAACGCTGACCCCGATGCTGTTCCTGATGCTGGCGGCGACGACGCCGACCGCCATCTATGCGGGCGTCGACACGGTTCACCCGATCGTCCGCATCGGCTTTCCGGTTACGCTCGCGATCATCGGTTTGCTCGGCTTCATTTTTCTGATGCACAATCGCGGCCGGCGAATGAGCCTGCGCCGCGCGCGGAGGATGATCAAGGAATCGATGTGGCTGTCGGGAACGACGGGCGCGATGTGCAGTAGCTGGACGGTGATCAACTGGATGGCCGCTCCGCCCTCGACGCACAGCTATTATGCGATGATCATGGCGATGGGCTCGCTCGCGACCGCTTATTGCCTGTCGTCGATCCGCCTGGCGACCTTCATCAACCTGCTGATCGGGCTTGTGCCGATTTCGTTCCTGATGCTGACGTCGGGTAACCCGCCCGAAATCGCTGCGGGCACCAGCCTGGTCGTCGCCACGATCTTCCTGCTCCGCATGATTCTTCAGCAGCATGACCAACTCATCGACCTGCTCCAGCTTCAGCATCAGATGCGCGACCTTGCGCACACCGATCCGCTGACCGGCCTCGCCAATCGCCGCGAGTTCGACATGCGGCTCGACGAGGAAATTGCGAAAGGCGACGCGTCGAGCCCGTTTGCGATCGCGCTGCTCGATCTCAACGGCTTCAAGCCGATCAACGACCAGCACGGCCACGCTATCGGCGACGGCGTCTTGTGCGAACTCGCCGAGCGTCTGCGGCGCGCATGCGGCGATCATGCGGTGGTCGCGCGCCAAGGCGGCGATGAATTTGCGATCCTCGTCCCCGCCGGGTCGATCCTGCTCAAAACATCGCTCGCCGACCATGTTCTTTCCGCGCTCGCCGCGCCCTACCGCATCGGCGGCCGGTCGATCGGCGTCGGCGCGGGAATCGGCACCGCGAGCTGGCCCGAACATGGCGACAGCGCGCGCAAATTGCTCGAGGTTGCCGACCGCGCACTCTATGCTGCGAAAGCCGCCGATCGCGAGAAGACGTCGTCTGTCGAAAGCATCGGCCGGGTCGCGTAACACTGGCTTGACCGCCCGCAGGGCGGTGGCCACATCTGGCGAATGACCAAGTCCTTTGTCCGGCGTGCTTCGACCGCGCTGTCGCCCCTCGTTTTCCTCATCGCCAGCACCGCCCCGGCCTGGGCCAGAGAAGCGGCCGTAAAGGTTGCCGCATCGGCGGCGGTCAATCCGCAGAGCGAGGCGGCCAAGGCGTGGAACTTCGCGGCGAGCGACGTGCCGGTCGACCCGAACATCATCTTCGGCGTGCTGCCCAACGGGATGAAATATGCGCTGCTGAAGAACAGCACGCCCAAGGACAGCGTCGTGCTGCGCATGCGCTTCGCGGTCGGCAGCTTCGCAGAGGCCGAAGACCAGCGCGGCCTCGCGCACTTCCTCGAACATATGGCGTTCAACGGATCGACCAACGTGCCCGAGGGCGAGATGATCAAGCTGCTCGAACGCAAAGGGCTGGCGTTCGGCGCCGATACCAATGCGTCGACCGGCTTCGATGAGACGATCTACAAGCTCGACCTGCCCAACGCATCGGACGATCTGATCGACACGGGCCTGATGCTGATGCGCGAGACGGGCGGTAATCTGACGATCGATCCCGCCGCGGTCGACCGCGAGCGCGGGATCATCCTGTCCGAGCGGCGCGCGCGCGATACCTATCAACTGCGCAATCTGATCGACCAGCTCGATTTCCAGATGAAGGGAATGACGGTTGCGAACCGCATCCCCGTCGGGACCGAGGAGGTGATCAAGACCGCGCCCGCATCGCGTATCCGTGACCTTTACGAGCGCTATTACCGCCCCGAACGCGCGACGTTGGTGATGGTCGGCGATTTCGATCCTGCGGCGGTGGAGGCGAAGATCAAGGCGCGCTTTGCCGATTGGAAAGGGCGCGGCCCCGCCGGTGCCGACCCGGATATCGGCAATGTCGACTATAAGCGGGCATCCGCGGCGGACGATTTCGTCGATCCCGCGATCCAGGATTCTGTGACGATCGCAAGCTTCAAGCCTTGGGTGGACGAGCCCGACACCAAAGCGAAGCGTGCGCGCAAGCTTGCCGAGGACGTCGGTGAGGCGATCATCAGCCGCCGGCTCGCAAAGATCGCGCTGAATGAGGATTCGCCGATCCTGACCGGCTATTTCAGCGACGCCGAAGGGTGGAAGAAATTCGATCAAGTCACCATCGGCGCGGTCGCCAAGGAAGGCGCGTGGAAAGAGGCGCTCGCGCTCGTCGAGCAGGAACAGCGTCGCGCGGTCGAGCATGGCTTTACACAGGCCGAGGTCGACGAGCAGATCGCGAACCGCCGCACCGCGTTCAAAAATGCCGTTGCGGGCGTCACGACGCGGCGCAGCGACGGCCTGGCCGATACGCTGATCGCGGCGGCCGAGGGCGATTTCGTCTTCGTGCGTCCGGAAACGTCGCAGGCATTGTTCGAAGCGGCGGCGCCTTCGCTGAACGCCGCAGCGGTCACCGCGGCTTTTCGCAAGCGAATGGAAGGTCTGAGTGCGCCGCTCGCGCGCGTCTCGGCGAAAAAGCCGATCGAGGGCGGCACGGCCGCGATCCTCGCCGATTTGCGGGCATCGACCAAGGTTGCCGTCGCTGCACCGACCGAGGCGGCGAATGCTGCCTTTGCCTACGATAGTTTCGGTACCCCGGGCAAAATCGTCAGCGACGAACGCGTCGAGGATCTTGGTATCCGCCGCATCCGCTTTGCCAATAATGTGATGCTCAACATCAAGACGACCGATTTCCAGAAGGACAAGGTCATGCTGTCGCTGCGCGTCGACGGCGGTAACCTGCTCGCGACGCGAGACGATCCGACGAAGGTGTCGCTTGCGGGGTCGCTGATGCTCGGCGGGCTCGAGGCGCACAGCCTCGACGATCTGCGCTCGATCCTTGCAGGCAAGACGATCAGCCCGGTCTTCGGCAACTCCACCGATGCCTTTGGCGGTAGCGCGCTGACCTCGCCCGAGGATTTCGCGCTGCAGGCCAAGCTGATGGCGGCCTATCTTACGCACCCCGGATACCGCGCCGACGGGCTCGCGTTGATCCGCCGCGTGCTGCCTCAGCAATATGCGGCGAACGACGCGACGCCGGCGGCAGTGCTAGGGCGCGATGTCGGCGGCATTCTTGCCAATGACGACCCACGCTCGCAGACCCCGCCGCTCGAAAAGGTGATGGCGCTCGACTGGGCGCAGCTCAAGCCCGTCGTCGCCGACAGCTTCGCGCATGGCGCGATCGAGATCGGCGTCGTCGGGGATATCGGCGAACAGTCGGCGATCGACGCCATCGCCGCGACCTTCGGTGCGCTGCCTGAGCGGCGTGCGGCCTTCGATCCGCGCGCCGATGCCCGTATTCGCCAATATGCGACCGACCGCAGCGAACGCACGTTGATCCACAAGGGGCCCGCCGAACAAGCGGAACTGCGCGTATATTGGCCGGCGCGCGACGACAGCGACCTGGCCGAAGCGATGCAGCTCACCCTGTTGTCGCGCGTGATGCAGCTAATGCTGACCGAAGAATTGCGCGAAAAGCTAGGTGAAAGCTACAGCCCCGGAGCGGCGGCAAGCTTGTCGGACGAGTTTCCGGGCTATGGCCATCTTTTCGCTGCGAGCAACGTCGACTACAAGGATCTCGCGACAACGCGCGCCGCGATCTTCGCCATCGCCAAGGAATTGCGCGACAAACCCGTCGACGCCGACCTGCTCGATCGTGCGCGTAAGCCGTTGCTCGAAGCGATGGTCAAATCGCGGCGTGAGAACAGCTATTGGCTGAACTATGTTTCGGAAGCGGCAAGCCACGCCGATCGCCTCGACCGCAGCCGTAAGGGGATCGGCGAGGTCGAGGCGGCGACGCCGGCTGAGTTGCAGGCTCTCGCGAAGCGCTATCTGGTCGATGACAAGGCGCTGGTGATCAAGGCGGTTAGCGACAAGGCGGGCAAATAACAGGCTGCGAGCCGTGTTGTGGTCGAAGAGAAATCCTGTCGGTTCCCGCGCCATCGGGGCGGCTGCGCTTTTCGCGTTGCTTGCGCTGGGCGCCACCGCCGCCTGGACCCGGCCGTCCGAACCCAAGGAAGTGGATGGACAAGCCGAACTCCTGCGGCAGATCGAAGCCTTGCGGACGGCCGAGGTTGCCCCGCTGACGCCCGACGACGCGCTGGGCGAACAGCATATCGGCAAGCGCGTGCGCTGGGCGGGCGGCGTCTATGCCATCGACGGACCTTGCCTGACGATCCTCTTCGCGCGGAGCGGCGATTATGGTGAGCCGCGCTGGACACCCGAACCGACCTACCAGACCTTCGTCGCCTGTGGACCGGGCGTCTATGATGCCGACCTGATACATGCGCACAGCAATGTCACGATCATCGGGGAGGTCATAGGCAAGCAATTTATCGGCATGGGCGGCGGCGGGTCCGACGGTCCAACCATTCGCATCGAGAAATTATATCGCTGGTCGGACTGCCTCGCCGGAGATGACAGCCCGGTGTGCGAGCAGGGTTTCCTGGACGTAGAGCCGGTCGCGAGCGATTAGGCAGCGAAGGGGCAGTTTTCGGCCGATTGCGGCCCTCTCCCTATCGTCATCCCGGGCTTGACCCGGGATCCCGCTTTTCTTGCGCATCGACCGGCTTGGACCTCAAGCGGGACCCCGGATCAAGTCCGGGGTGACGAAAATGGGATGTCAGCTCACCACCCCACAACGGACGCTACACTCGCCCCGGGGCGCGGGCGCGGATGAAATTCTCGAGTGCGACGAACAGCATCTCCCGCGCGTCGCTGCCGAGCATCTCGGCGGTCAGCCAGTCGAATTGAACGCGGTCGCTGCGCGAGGCAGCGCCGACGATTGCGGCGAGCAGCGCTTCGTCGAAACTGACGCGCGGGCAGCAGGGCGGGGCGACCGCAAAGGGTTCGGGCCAGACATGGCCGATCGCTTCGACCACAAGGCGATAGCGGCGCGCGGCGAGGATATTGCCCCATCGCCGTTCGAGTTCGGGCATCGGGTCGCGTTCGCTGCGGCGGCATAGAATGCAGTATCTGAGGGCGAGCACAGCCTGCGCTGCTTCGACGGTCAAATCGCGCACCAGCGGCTGTTCGGACAATTGGCGGATCAGCTCGCTGCTTTGCATGAGGTTCGTTTCTCCCGGCCCATGCAGTCCGTCCGTCCCGTTTTTAAAAAGATGCCGGCCGCTTTAAAGCGCAGCTTTAAGTTGCAGCGGCCGGCAGGAGGGGACTGCCCCACCTTGCTATTGAGAATTATTCGCAAATACAAGCGAAAAAAGAGGCGCCCGAAAGCGCCTCTCTTCTCAACGACTTAGGGTGTGGACATGCCCTTTCCGTCGCCGAATCACTCAGTCGTCGCTCACCGGCTTCGACTGGAGCTGGATATAATTTGCGATACCCATGCGTTCGATCATCTCGAACTGCTTTTCCAGTTCGTCGACATGATGCTCTTCGCTTTCGAGAATGTCGGCGAACAGGTCGCGGCTGACATAGTCGCGTACGCTTTCCGAATGCGCGATTGCATCCTTAAGCAGCGGGAGCGCTTCTTCTTCGAGCGCGAGGTCGGCCTTCAAAATCTCTTCGACCGTCTCGCCGACGCGGAGGCGCCCGAGCATCTGGAAATTGGGAAGGCCGCCGAGGAAGAGGATGCGGTCGGCCAGCTTGTCGGCGTGCTTCATCTCGTCGATCGATTCTTCGCGTTCGAACGCTGCGAGCTTCGCCACGCCCCAATTGTCGAGCATTCGATAATGCAGCCAATATTGGTTGATCGCGGTCAGCTCGTTCTTGAGCGCCTCGTTCAGAAAATCGATGACCTTTTCGTCGCCCTTCATGGTGTCTGTCCTGTCATTTTTGTCTTGGAATGGAGTGGGCGCATTATACGCGCCCCAGCCCCTTCAGGCCAAGGTCAAAAATGGCGGAAAACCAAGAAAAATCAGGCGGTCGCGGCGACGTCGCTGATGATATTGCGAGCGAAAGGCAGGCACTGGCCGCACTTGGGTTTGCGACCCAATTGCGCATAGGCGGCCTTGGCGCACCGCAATTGGCCATCGCGCGCGACATCACGCAGCTGGCTTTCCCTTATTGCGTTGCAGACACAGACGACCATGTGCGAATCCTTCTCAACAATGCTGATTTAGGGATAGTGCGAGGGATTCGCAACAGGAAAGATGCGACTGGTTCGCAATCCGAACAACGGCATTTTTCAGCGATCGGCCGGTCCTCCGGCCCTTGCCCCCGAAGTGATTCGCGGGCATAGGCGCGCGCATATTCTCCGCCCGTCAAAGCAAAGGTCCGCCCCCATGAAAGTGAATGTCTATGTGACGCTCAAGCCAGGGGTGCTCGACCCGCAGGGCAAGGCGATCCATCATGCGCTTGAGGGGCTTGGTTTCGGCGGCGTTGCCGATGTCCGTGCGGGCCGCTTCATCGAACTCGACGTCGCCGACGGCACGAGCGATGCCGACCTTGACGCGATGTGCGCCAAGCTGCTCGCCAACACGGTGATCGAAAACTACCGTATCGAACGCCCGTAACAGGAGCCCAAGCCATGAAGACCGCCGTTATTGTCTTTCCGGGTTCCAACTGCGATCGCGACATGGCCGTTGCGCTGGAGCAGGTGACCGGCCGCGCCCCCGCGATGGTGTGGCATCGCGAGACCGAACTGCCGGATGGCATCGACTTCATCGCGCTGCCGGGCGGCTTTTCCTATGGCGATTATCTCCGTTCGGGCGCGATGGCCGCGCGGTCGCCGATCCTGCGCGCGGTCTCGGACACCGCGGGCCGCGGCGTTCCCGTGCTCGGCGTGTGCAACGGCTTTCAGGTGTTGACCGAAGCGCAGTTGCTGCCCGGCGCATTGATGCGCAATGCCGGCCTCAACTTCGTGTGCCGTACCGTACCGTTGAAGGTCGAGAACAGCCAGTCGCTGTTCACCGCGAGCTATAACGCGGGCGAAGAAATCAACATTCCCGTCGCACATCATGACGGCAATTATTTCGCGGACGCAGGCACGCTCGACCGGATCGAGGGTGAGGGGCGCGTCGCCTTCCGCTACGCCGACAGTGTCAATGGATCGGCGCGCGATATCGCGGGCGTGCTCAATGACGCCGGCAATGTGCTCGGTATGATGCCGCACCCCGAGCGCGCGATCGATCGCGCGCATGGCGGCACCGACGGACTACGCCTGTTCGAAGCGGCGCTCGGCGTCCTCGCCTGAGGTGGGTTCCGGCGCGGCGGCCGGGACTTTTGCTTTAGGTTGAAGCCAGCGACCGACGATTAGCAGGACAGTAGGCCAGAAGGCCGTGTTCCAGATGTCGTGCCAATGCGCGGGGTCGGGCTGGATTGCCGATCGTCCGACTTCGGCCGTCATGTCCAGCCATTCGCCGCCGCAGGCCATCGCAATTACCGCGAGCCAGGCAACGATCCAGCCGCCACGCCAGCGCCACACGAGCCGGATGGTGAGGAACAACGCCAACCCGAAATAGATATGCAGCGCGTCCTTATCGAGCCCGGTAGCGTCGATGACCGAGCCTTTTCGCGCCTCGAACAGCGAGGCGATTTCGATGAGAGTCATGGGATCAAACCTTGGCGCCGAACGGGTTGAAATCGGTGCCTTCGTCGAACACATCGACACCTTCGCGCCGCTTCAACGCGCCCACGACCACATAGGTTGCGGGCGTCAGTGCGGCTTCCCACGCGGTCTTGATCAGCCATTGCGACAGGACGACTTCGTAAAGCTGCTCGGGCGGCCAGCCGGCCAGGCCGTAAAAGGCGAGCGGATAGAAAATCAGGCTGTCGAGACCCTGACCGACAATTGTAGACCCGATCGTCCGCGCCCATAATTGCTTGCCGCCGGTCCATAGTTTCATTCGTGCCAGCACATAGGAGTTTGCAAATTCGCCCACGCAAAAGGCCGTCATCGACGCGATGACGATGCGCCAGCTATTGCCGAAGACGAACTCGTAGCTCGCCTGTCCGGGCCAGCCGTCGGCGGGCGGCAATGCTACGACGATCCATGCCATGAACGCCATGAAGGCGAGCGCGGCGAACCCCGTCCAGATGACACGCCGGGCGCGGGCATAGCCATAGACCTCGGTCAGCACGTCGCCGATGATATAGCTGATCGGAAAGAACAGGACCCCGGCACCGAACGCCCATTGCGTGCCGTCCGGCAGCGTAACGTAGCTGGGTTTTGACGCTCCGATGATGTTCGACAACAACAGTATTGCGACGAACGCCGCCATCAAAAGGTCGTAATAGCGGAAGTGACGCACGCTGGCGGCGCTGACCGCGACCGGCTTGTTCGTCAGGGAAGGAGAGTCAGACATGCAGCCGCTGCTTAACGTGCTTTGCAGCATACGCAAACCGCGCTATTCGCGCTGCCCACAGCCTCGTGCACGCGCCCGTAGCTCAGCTGGATAGAGCACCCGCCTTCTAAGCGGGTGGTCGCAGGTTCGAATCCTGCCGGGCGCGCCATATTGCTGATCAAGCTGGTTCGGGCTGGCCTGGCGACGGCTTTGGTGGCGGCAGCGCGGATAGATTTGCCTCTGCCATAATGTTGCGACAAAATCGTGATGCTCCTTTCCCCCGCGCGGCAGACCGGCGTGTCGCGTCCGAAATTTTTCGACGGGTCTGTCCATGATCGCTTCGTTCCGCCTTATCCTGTTTGCATTGCTCATCGCGGTAACCGGCGCGGCGACAAGCTCGGCGCAGACGATGTTTTCGCCGAATGTCGAAGTCTCGCTCGCCCCGATGCACCAATGGGCGGCCCCCGGGTCGACGGCGATCGTCGCCGTCCGACAGGACATCGCGCCCGGCTGGCATACATATTGGCGCAATCCGGGGGATTCGGGCGGTGCGACCGAATTGACCTGGACGCTTCCGGCCGGCGTCTCCGCCGGGCCGATCCTGTGGCCGCTCCCCGAACGCCAGCCGGTCAAGGGGCTGATGAACTACGGCTATTCGCGGCAGGTCTATCTGCCCGTCCCGATCGAGGTACCGCGCACGGCAAAAGCCGGGTCGATCGTGCCGCTCAGCGTCAAGGTCCTATCGATGGTCTGCAGCGAGGACATGTGCGTTCCCGACGAGCGGACGGTGAGCCTCGACCTTGCGATCCGCGACGGGACGTCTCCGCTGGCCGGCGCCGATGGGGCCGCTCTCGAACGCGTCGTCAATGCTGCTCCGCGCGCCGCTGACATCGATGCGCATATTTCGCGCGATGGTGCCGATCTTGTCCTCACCTTGCGCGGTCCGACTTTGCGTGGTGCGGGCGGCGGGGATGCCTATTTCTTTCCCTTCGAGGGCGGCATCGTCGAACATCCCGCCGATCAGCGCGCCGAAGGGAAAGGCGATGACCTTATCCTCCGGATGAAGGCCGGGGGCGCCATACTCGCGAGCGGCCTTGCGAAGCCAGTGCGAGGGGTGATTGCGACATCGGGCGGAGCGTGGGAAATCGTCGCAGATGCGCGGGCGCCTCCCGCAGTAAGCACAGAAACCAGCCTCCTCTTCTTTGGCCAAGCCGCGCTGTTTGCGCTAATCGGCGGCCTCATCCTCAATCTCATGCCCTGCGTATTCCCGATCCTGGCGATGAAGGCCGCATCGCTGTCGGCCACCGCACATGCGCCGCGCGAGGCCCGGCGCGACGGTATCGCTTTCCTCCTCGGCGTGTTGACGACATTCATTCTGCTTGCCGGCGTTCTGCTCGCGCTCCGCGCGGCGGGCGAGGCAGCGGGTTGGGGCTTCCAGCTCCAGAACCCGGCGGTCACCGCGGCGCTTGCGCTGCTGATGCTGGCAGTCGGCCTCAACCTTTCGGGGGTGTTCGAGATTGCCCTTTCGGGAAGTGGAACGGGTGGTGGACTGACGCGGCTACCCGGCGGGTCCGGCGCGTTTTTCACCGGCGTTCTCGCGGTGGTCGTGGCGGCCCCCTGTACCGCGCCCTTTATGGCATTTGCGCTCGGCGCGGCGCTCGTCATGCCGGCACCGATGGCGCTGGCCGTTTTCGCGATGCTCGGGCTGGGCCTGGCGCTTCCCTATCTGATCATCAGCCTGTCGCCCGGCCTGCTCGGACGCTTTCCAAAACCCGGCCCGTGGATGGACCGCCTCAAATCGATCCTCGCCTTTCCGATGTACGGCGCCGCCCTGTGGCTGGTCTGGGTGTTCGCGCGCCAGACGAGCGGCGAAGCGCTGGCATTGATCCTTGCCGCTGGTCTCCTTTTGGCATTCGCGCTGACCCTGTGGGGTTGGCGGCAGGTCGCGCGAATGTCGGGACGACGCGCGATTGCTACGACTGCTGCGTCGACATTGGCGTTGTTGGTGGCGGCGACCCTCACGGTGTCGGCCGCGTCGCTAACGCCAGACAATGAGGCCGCGAGTTCGCAAACCGCGTCGCAGACGGCCTGGTCGCAGGACGCCGTCGCTGCCGCGCGGACGGAGGGCAAGGTCGTTTTCGTGAACTTCACCGCCGACTGGTGCGTCACCTGCAAGGTCAACGAGCGTGCCGCGCTCGCGAATGAGGGAACGCGGGCATTGTTTGCCGGCAACGAGGCGGTTTACATGGTTGCTGACTGGACGCGGCGCGACGACCTGATCGCGCGCGAACTCGAACGCTTCGGCCGTTCCGGCGTCCCGCTTTATCTCGTCTATTCGCCGGGCAAGGCGGAGCCCGAAATATTGCCGCAGCTCTTGACGCCGGGCATCGTCGCCGATGCGGTGAAGCGGGCTGGGGCGAAAGGTTGAACTTGATGATGACCGAGAGGAGAATAGCCGTGAAACATGCATTGCTTTCGATCGCCGCTGCGTCGGCGCTGATGCTCGCCGGTTGCGGACAGCCCGCGGAAAAAACAGCCGAAGCGCCCGCAGGGAAGGAAAAGGTGGAGGCCGCCGGCGGTCAGATCGCGCCCGCCTTTCAACTCGCCGACGCCAATGGCAAGCAAGTCTCGCTGGCCGACTTTCGCGGCAAGACCGTGGTACTCGAATGGACGAACGAGGACTGCCCCTATGTGAAGAAACATTATAGCGGCGCGATGCAGGCGTTGCAGAAGCAAGCGGTTGCGGACGGCGTCGTCTGGCTGACGATCATTTCGTCGGCGCCCGGCGAACAGGGCTTTGTCGAGGGCGAGCGTGCGAAGAACTGGGGGCAGCGTTTCAACGCGAGCTTCACCCATCTCCTCCTCGATCCGACCGGCGCGACGGGTAAGGCCTATGGCGCAAAGACGACGCCCGACATGCGCGTGATCGATGGCGAGGGGCGGATCATTTATGCCGGCGGCATCGATGACAAGCCGACCAACAAGGTCGAGGATCTGCAGGGTGCGAAGAATTTTGTCCGCGCGGCGCTCGACGACCACGCGGCAGGGCGGCCGGTCGCGACGGCATTTGCGCAGCCCTATGGCTGCTCGATCAAATATGCCGACGGGGCCGGGGACGCTCCCAAAAAGGGCTGATCGGATCGACTTGCCGAGGCGGTGATCGCGACGCGGGGCGTCCGCTGTCGCGATCATTCGGGCACGAGCGCCGGTCCGCGCGCGACCCCTTCAGGGCGCCGGGCATATTTCCTATTTCGCCGGGCACATCCGCCGGTCTAGGTGCGATGGCGCGCGAGATGATATCCCCCCGCCATGACCGACGAACGAAATAGCGCTTCAATCCAGGTCGATGGCGGCTCGATCCGCGGTCGAATTCGCGGCTCGATAGCAATTTTTCTTGGCGTTCCCTATGCGGCACCGCCGAAACGTTTCGAGCTGCCGCAACCGCCGCAGGCGTGGGACGGCGTGCGCGACATGAACGATCCGGGTCCCGCAGCGCCGCACCGGATCAGGCCTTTTCCCATGGTCGACCCGACGCCGCTCGTCGGTCATGGCAGCGACGGCAGCGACGGCGATTATCTTCGCCTCAACGTCTGGGCGCCGACCGATGCCAAAACCGCGCCGGTCATGGTCTTCATCCATGGTGGCGGCTTCGTCGGGGGCTGCAAGGATGCCCCTGTGCATGACGGCACCGCGTTTGCGGAATCGGGCGCCGTATGTGTCGCGATCAATTATCGCATGGGGATCGACGGCTTCCTGCCCGTACCCGGCGTCCCAACGAACCTTGGCCTGCGTGACATGCTGTTCGCGCTTGCATGGGTTCAGCGCAATATCGCGGCTTTCGGCGGCGATCCCGCCAAGGTCACCGTGTTCGGCGAGAGTGCGGGGGCGATGGCGATTGCCGATCTTGTGACTTCGCCGCTCGCGAAGGGGCTGTTCCAGCGCGCGATCATTCAGAGCGGGCATGGGGCGATGGTGCGCGAGATCGGGGTGGCGCAGCGGTTGGTGCGGAAGTTGGCGAAAGTGCTGCGTATCGTGCCCGACGCGAGCGGATTTCTACCGGTGTCCGACAAGGACGCGATGGACGCGATCGACAAGGTTGCCAAGCCGTGGGCGGTCGACCTCCGCGACGGAGACGGGCGCGAGCCGGTCTATGGGATCAGCCGCTTCATCCCGGTCTATGGCGACGATGTGCTTCCCGAAAAGCCGATCGACGCGCTGCGCAAAGGTGCCGGTAGCGATGTGGAAATTGTCATCGGCTCCAATGCCGATGAGATGAACCTCTATTTCGTGCCCACGGGAGTCCGGAAAAAGATCGGCGGGCTGTTCGCACGCTGGCTGCTCGGGCGGTCGCATCCGGAGGCGAAAGCGGTGCTGAAGGCCTATGGCTACAAGCAACCGGGCGTGCGGCCGGGCGAGGCGCTGACCGACGCGATGAACGACCTCGTCTTCCGCTGGCCGGCACGACAATATGCCGCGGCGCATCAGGGCCAGACGTGGATGTACGAGTTCGACTGGCGCTCGCCCGCGTGCGACGGCGAACTCGGCGCATGCCATGGGATCGAGATGCCGTTCGTGTTCAAGACGCTGCCGAGCGTCACGGGCCCGCAAGGCCTGGCGGGAATGGACCCGCCACAGGCGCTCGCCGACCGGGTGCATGACTTATGGGCCGGTTTCGCCCGAACGGGCGCGATGCCGTGGCCCGAGTTCGGCGGGTACCGCATGGTGTATCAGGTGACGCGCGGCGAGGCGCTGCACGAACCCGTGATGCCCGCCGCCGCCTTCGTTCCGGAGTAGACTCTATGTATCTCGACAAGCTGCGCCTCGATGGGCGCACCGCCTTCGTTACGGGCGGTGCGCAGGGCATCGGCCTCGCGACCGCCGAGGCGCTGGCCGAAGCGGGGGCGAAGGTGACGATCGCCGACAGGGACACCGCCGCGCTCGATCGCGCCGTCGCCGATCTTGCTGCCAAGGGCTATGCCGTCTTCGCAGAGGCGCTCGACGTCACCGACAGCACGGCCGTCGATGCCGCCGCCGCCGCGATGCTGGCGCGCGACGGCCGGGTCGACATCCTCGTCAACAATGCCGGGATCGCGCGCAGCGAGACGGCGGCCGAGGAGGTTGCCGACGAGCATTGGCTGAATGTGCTCGACGTCAATCTCAACGGCAGCTTCTGGTGCGCGCGCGCCTTTGGTCGCCACATGCTCGCGGCGGGGCAGGGGAGCATCGTCAATGTGGGGTCGATGTCGGGCTTCATCGTCAATCGGCCGCAGCCGCAAAGCTATTACAACGCGTCCAAGGCCGCGGTACATCAGCTTACCAAGAGCCTTGCCGCCGAATGGGCAGGCCGCGGCGTGCGGGTGAATGCGGTTGCGCCGACCTATATCGCTACGCCGCTCAACGCTTTTGCCGACAAGACGAGCGAGATGTATCGCCGCTGGATCGATGGCACCCCGCAAAGTCGCCTCGGCGAGCCGGAGGAGGTGGCGTCGGTGATCCTCTTCCTCGCCTCCGACATGGCGAGTTTGATGACGGGCAGCATCGTGCTGGCCGACGGCGGATATAGTTGCTGGTAACGGCCGGCTTTCAGCTTAGCCCATTCTCGTCACCCCGGGCTTGACCCGCGGTCCCGCTTGGCGACGACGAACAGCGGGACCCCGGGTCAAGCCCGGGGTGACGATGAGCGCGCGCAGCGCTCCTGCAAACCCAGTCTGCGGATCAGCACAATGAGCAGACCTTTCATATAGGTCTAAAAGCTGTCATATAGGTTTACACGGGCGGCCAAGACCGCCGTTTTTGGGGATGCCTGATGACCAAGTTCCGATTTGCCGCTGTTTCGACGCTTGTTTTGGCCGCTACCTTAGGCGCCGCGCCCGCTTTTGCGCAGGATAGCGCTGCCACGCCCGCTGCCGCCGAAACCGAAGATGACGGCATCATCGTCGTCACCGCACGCAAGCGCGACGAAACGCTGGCCGACGTGCCGATCGCCGTCACCGCGATCACCGGCGACACGCTGACCGCGCGCGGGTTCAACTCGGTACGCGAAGCTGCGGTTCTCTCGCCGGGTCTCAATATCAACAGCGACGGCACCGGCCGCGCCTTCGTGTCGATCCGCGGCGTCGGGGTGACGCTCGTCCAGTCGGTGCAGCCGGGCGTCGGCCTGTTCATCGACGGCATCTATCAGCCGAACACCGCTTATTTGAACAACCCGCTGCTCGACGTCGACCGCATCGAAGTGCTGCGCGGGCCGCAGGGCACATTGTACGGCAAGAATACGATGGGGGGCGCGATCAATGTGATCACGCGCCAGCCGGGCAATGATTTCGAGGTCCGGGCGAACGGCAGCTATGCCGGTCCCGACGATAGCTGGATGGTGTCGGGATCGGTCTCTGGCCCCATCGTTACCGACAAGGTCGCGCTGCGCGTCGCCGCCGCGCACCGCCAGCAGGACGGCTTCCTTCGGAATAGCGTGATCGGCGGCAACGCCAACCCGTTCAACACCGACTCGGTCAACGCGACGCTGCGGATTACCCCGTCGGACGGCTTCGCGCTGACCGTCAAAGGCTATTATGATTGGGTCGACGGGGTGAACACGCCCTATTCGCGCGTCAGCGGGCCGACCGACTATCGCCGCGACGTCCAGTTCAACACGATCAACCGCGTTTCGTACAAATATCGCGGCATCAACGCGCGCGCCGAGGCCGATCTTGGCGGCGGTTCGAAACTCAGCGTCATCGGCGCATATGATATGCGCAACGGCTTTACCCCCGATGGAGAGGGGGATTTCGGGCCGACCGACACGGTGCGGACGATCGCGCGCGACAGCCTGCGCACGATGACGCTCGAATCGCGGCTCGACAGCGAATGGTCGGACCAATTCTCGACTTTGTTCGGCGTCTTTTATTCGAACGAGATGGTGCGCGCGCGCGGGCAGGACACGATCCGCCTGACGCATCCTGTGCTGGGGCCGGTTTCGATCCTGCGCACCACGGCCGTGAAGAATGTCGGCGATACTTATGCAGCCTTTGGCACGCTTTTCTTTAAGCCGAACATCGACTGGGAAATTGCGGCGGGCCTGCGCTTCGACCACGAAGATCGGACCGCGAACGGCTCGGTCGTCTCCGCCACGACGACCATACTCGGCACCGCGACGGCGGGCGGCATCGTCCCAACCGCCAAGATCAAGTCGGACGAATGGCAGCCGAAGCTGTCGATCACCCGCAAATGGACCCCCGACCTGATGACCTATGTCTCGGTCGCGCGCGGCTATCGCGGCGGCGGCTTCAACGCCCCGACCGCGCCGACGCGAACGTATAAGGGCGACTCGGCATGGACTTATGAAGCCGGCGCCAAATATGCTGCGCCGGGAATGAGCCTGTCGGGCACCGTCTTTTATAGCGATTATAAGGATTATATCGGCCTCAACTCGATCGCCCCGGCGATCGGCGGCGGGCTTGTCACCGTCGATCTCAACACCGGGGATGTCGAAAGCTATGGTGTCGAACTCGAAGCGATGGTCCGCCCGGTAAAGGCGTGGACGCTGCACGGCGCCTTCACCTGGATGCATGCGCGCATCACCGACGCATCGGCCTATACTGCGACCACGGGCCGCGTGCTGTCGTCCGACCGGCTGACCTTCCAGCCCGACTGGACCGCCAGCTTTTCGAGCGACTATCGGATCGAGACCGGGGGTGACAGCGACCTGACGCTGAGCGCGGGACTGGTCGGCAAGGGCAAGCGCCTTGCCGCGACGCTCAACCAGACGACACCGACCTTCCTGGACAGCTATTGGCTGACCAACGCGTCGATCGCGTATCGCACCGGCCCGGTCGAGGTGGCGTTGTTCGCGAACAACATCTTCAACACCAAATATTTCGAATCCTATATCGAACAGACGACGCTGGCGCTCGCGGGCCTGCCGGCCTCGGACCTTGGCATCACGGGCGACCGCCGCCGTTATGGCGTGCGCGCGAGCCTGAAGTTCTGACCGTGGCGGGGACGGCGCATTCGGGGGAACGCAAGCCGCTCCCCGCCGGTCTGGTGGCGGCGTTGGAGCAACGGTTTGGGGACCGTTTCCAGCGCGGCCAGGCGGTGCTCGGGCAGCATGGATCGAGCGAGTCTCATTTCGCTCCCGTGCTGCCCGACGCCGTCGTCTTTGCGCATTCGACCGAAGATGTCGTCGCGCTGGTGAATCTCTGCTCGGCCGCCGACATTCCGATCGTGCCTTTCGGTGCGGGGACGTCGATCGAGGGCAATGCGCTGGCGGTCAACGGCGGCATCTCGCTCGACATGAGTCAGATGGACAGAGTGATCGCGGTGAACGCCGAGGATTTCGACTGTGTGGTCCAGCCGGGGGTGCGGCGCGAGGAACTGAACGTCCACCTGCGTGATCAGGGGCTGTTCTTTCCGATCGACCCCGGCGCCAATGCGACGATCGGCGGCATGGCGTCGACCCGCGCGTCGGGCACCAATGCGGTGCGCTATGGCACGATGAAGGATGCGGTGCTCAGCCTCGAAATCGTGACGCCGCAGGGCAAGGTGATCCGCACCGCGCGCCGCGCGCGCAAGTCGGCGGCGGGATATGATCTGACGCGGCTTTATGTCGGTTCGGAAGGCACGCTTGGGATCATCACCGAAGTGACGCTGCGGCTGCATCCGGTTCCCGATACGATTTCGGCGGCGGTGTGCAGCTTCGATACATTGGGCGGCGCGGTCGATACCGTCGTCCAGTCGATCCAGTGCGCGGTTCCTCTCGCGCGCGTCGAGATCCTCGACAAAAAGCAGATGGTCGCGGTCAACCGCTGGTCGAAACTTGACTATCCTGAAGCCCCGACGCTCTTTTTCGAGTTTCACGGCAGCGCCGCGAACGTCGCCGAACAGGTCGAAACGGTGAAGGCGCTCGCCGAAGCCAATGGCGGCAGCGCGTTCAGCTGGTCGAACCTGCCCGAAGAACGCACCAAGCTGTGGCGCGCGCGGCACGAGGCCTATTATGCCGCGGTCAACATGCGCGCGGGCGCGATCGGATGGGCGACCGACGTGTGCGTGCCGATCAGCCGCCTTGCCGAATGTATCGCGCAAACGCACATCGACCTCGACCAGTCGAGCGTGCCCGCGACGATCCTCGGCCATGTCGGCGACGGCAATTTTCACGTCATCTTTTCGATCGATCCCGACGCGCCCGACGAAATGGCGGAGGTCGAGGCGATCAACGCCCGCATCGTCGAACGCGCGCTCGCAATGGACGGGACGTGCACGGGCGAACATGGCATCGGGATCGGCAAGCAGGAGTGGCTCGTCGCCGAACTCGGCGATGCGGTCGAACAGATGCGGATGATCAAGCGCGCGCTCGATCCGCAGAACCTGCTCAACCCCGGCAAGATTTTTTCGCTGTGATGGCGACGCACGCTGAACCGCTCGGCGCGCCCGCCCCGCGTTTGACCGCGCCCGCGACGCTCGTCCCGCTGCTGTTGCTCGCGCTGGTAACGACGATGGGCTTCACCGCGCTCGGCAGCTTCGGGACGATCCAGGAAAGCGCCAAGGCCGAACTCGCATTGAGCGACGATGCGCTGGCGCTGATCCAGGGGCTCGGCGCTGCGGTGCCTATGGTGCTCTTCTCGATCCCGATCGGCATCCTCGTCGACCGGCGCAACCGCGTGCGGCTTACGATCGGACTCGCGCTGCTCTGGACACTGGGAACCTTGCTCACGGCCTTTGCGCCGAGCGCTGGGTTGCTCACTGCCGCGCGGATGCTCGTCGGCATCGGGTCGACCGGATCGCTGACCGCGGCACTCTCGCTCTGCGCCGATTTTTGCGCGCCAGAACAGCGCGGCCGCGCGATGTTGATCGTCAATCTGGGCAAGGCGCTGGGCGTCGCGCTCGGTTTTGCGCTCACCGGCTGGCTGTTCGGGCTACTCGCCGATTTTTCTGCGCCGGGCTGGCTTGCCGGGCTCGCGCCATGGCGCGGAGCGCATGTGCTGCTCGCTGCGATCAGCGCGCTGTGCCTGTTGCCCTTGCTGTTCCTGCGCGAACCGGCGCGGCGCGAGGTCGAGGCCAGCCCCGATGCGCCGTTCCGCGTCGTCGCCGCCGAACTTTGGGCGCGCCGCGCATTTCTCGGGCCGCTTTTTGCCGGGCAGGTCGCGGTCGTGATGGCCGATGTCGCGGCGACCGTCTGGGTCGCGCCCGTATTGTCGCGCGACTTTGGGCTGCAACCGCAGCAGTTCGCGAGCTGGGTCGGCGCGCTGATGTTCGGCACCGGCGTTGCGGGCGCGGTGCTGGGCGGGCTCTCGGCCGATATCGGACAGAGAAGCCGCCGCCGCGGCGGCATTCTTCTGGGCGCGGTCATCGCGGCGGGGATCGGTGTTCCCGCCGCGATGTTCCCGCTAATGCCAAGCGTGACGGGCCTGGCGGTCGCGCTCGGCGTGATGTCGCTGTGCGGCGCAGTGACGGGGCTCGTCGTGTCGGTGGCGCTCACCGTGCTGCTTCCCAACGAGCTTCGCGGCCTGTGCATCGGTGCCTTCATCGCGATAGCGGGGCTGATCGGCTTCGGCCTCGCGCCGTGGGTGGTGACGCGTGTCAGCGCGTTGATGGGCGGAGAGACCATGCTTGCAGAGGCGCTCGCGCTCGTCGGCGTCATCGTCAGCGCGCTGTCATTCTTCGCCTTTCTGCTTGCGATGCGCCGCGCGCCGGAACCTATCAGATAGGTATTGTCAGAGCTATAAGATAGGTCTAGAGAAGGCGTCAGGGAGAATCGTGCCATGCCGTCAAAGCATCCAGTGATCGTGTCGCCCGAAATGACGACCTATGTCGGCCGCGGTCCTTGCGACCGGCTGTTGCTGCCGCCCGATGCGCTGTTGCTCGGCTTCGGCGATATCGGCGAGCCTGTCGTCCGCACGCTGGCGTTTCGCGAACTCGAAAATGAAGAGCATCTGCTCGTCATCGCCGTCTCACGCGCGGCATGCCGCCGCCTGTTCGGCGAGATGCCCGATCCCGACGCGCGTTGGTATCTGCCGTCGGACCTGCGCGCGCTCGGCCAGTCGATCGTTGCGCCCGAAAGCGACGAGGCGGCGGCCGACACGCTCCGCCTCGCGCGCAGTATCGAACTTCTCTGCCAATTCTTCGCCGCGCTGCGTGCCGGCAATCTTGTCGCTGTCGAAGGGCAGCCGAGCCTGACCGAAAGCGATATCGCCCGCATCGCCGCCGCGCGCCGGATCGTAGATACCCGCTGGCAGGAGAAGCTGACGATCGACGACATCGCCAAAAGCTGCGGTATCAACCGCGACAAGCTGACGCGCGGCTTTCGCGAGCTTTATCAATGCAGCATCGCCGAGGCGCTCAGCGAGCGCCGCCTGCGTCAGGCGCGGCAGATGCTCGCGGCGAGCGATCTGCCGGTGGCCAGCATCGGCTATCGCTGCGGCTATCTCAACAACGCCAGCTTTACGCGGGCCTTCTCGCGTCGCTTTGGCATGGCGCCCACCGCGATGCGCCGCGTCGGAGTTGCAGCATGAGCGGGATGGTCGACCCCGGCGCGCGCGGCTCGCTCGTCGAGCGTGCGGTCGAATCGGTGCGCGACTTCATCCGCACCAACGACCTGAAGGTCGGCGACACGTTGCCGGGCGAGGGGAGCTTTGCGCAACAGCTCGGGGTGAGCCGCCCCGTCATGCGCGAGGCGTTCGGGGCGCTCGCTGCCCTCCGCCTCGTCGACGTCGGTAATGGCCGCAAACCGCGCGTCGGTGCGATTGACGGGTCGGTCATGGCCGCTTCGATGGGGCATGCGGTGAACACTTCGCAAGTCTCGCTCGCCGATGTCTGGGAGGTGCGACGCACGCTCGAACTGCGCACCGCCGAACTCGCCGCGATCAACCGCAGCGACGAACAGGCGCGTGCGATCCTGACCGCGGCGCACGGCCTGTCGGTCGAACATGACGAGGCCGCGCGTACTGCCGCCGATACCGTCTTTCACCAGACGATCGCGGAGGCGAGCGGCAATCAGCTTTTCCACCAGATCGTCCGCTCGTTCGAGCAATTGATGGCGCTTGCAATCCCGCGCGCCTGGGCGGGGCGGACGACACGCGAGGAACGCGACGAAACGCTCGCGTTGCACCGCGAAGTCGCCGAAGCGATTTCGGATCGCGACCCGGCGCGCGCCCGCGCCGCGATGGAAAGCCATTTCAACAATTCGATCGGCGAGATGCTGAGGGACCAGTTCTGATTTCCGGATCGAGCCGAGCGGTCAGCTTCGTCCCTCCGTTGCGGATGCGGGAACGATCCGGCCGACACGCGCCATCGCAATCAGCGCCAGCAACAGGGTAAAGGCGGCGAACGCCATCGTATAGATGGGCTCGCCCGGGAACAGCGATTTCATGATCGAGCCCATCACGGTTGCGACGAGCAATTGCGGGACGACAACGAAGACGTTGAACAACCCCATATAGATGCCAAGCTTTGCCTGGGGCAGGCTGGAGGCGAGGATCGCGTAAGGCATCGCGAGGACCGATGCCCAGAAAATGCCGATGAAAATCTCGCTCACGATCAGTTGCGACGGATCGCGCAGCACAAAGAAGCTGGCGTAGCCGACGGCGCCGCAGGCGAGGCCGATCATGTGGGTCCGTGCTTGTCCCAGGCGGCGAGCGAGCCACGGGAGCAAGGTCAGCGCCGCGACCGCCGCGACGCCGTTATAGATTGCGAACAATTCGCCGACCCAGTTGCCTGCGTCCTGATAGGCCGCGCTGGCGGCATCGGTGGTCCCGAAATGATATTGGGCGACGATCGGCGTGGTGTTGATCCACATGATGAACAGCGCCGACCAGCTGAAGAATTGTACGAGTGCGAGGCGCTTCATCAGCGGCGGCATGCCGGAGAAATCGCCCACGATGCTGGACAGCATATTCGTGTCATTGCCCTGCCGCGCCAGCGCGATCGCGGCGATGCTCGCGAGGCCATAGCCGACCAGCAAGGCGCCCAGCAGCAGCACCTCGCGCAAAAGCGAAAGCTCGACCTGTGCCAGAACCACAAGGATACCCGCCGCGATCCATCCGAGGCTGCTTGCATAGCTGTGCGATGCAAGCGCACGGATGGCCGGGGCGTCCTCCACGGTCGGCGGATCGAAGGCCGCCATCTGCTCCGGGCTGTACTCGTCGGTCGTGACGACGGTCCACAGAACCGCGAGGAACAGCGCTATCCCGCCGAACCAGAAGGCATAGCGGACCGTATCGGGAATCTGCCCCGGCGGCGCCACATTTGCGACGCCCATCGCCTCCATCAGCGTGGGAAACAGCGATCCGACAACGGCACCTGCACCGATAAACGCTGTCTGCACAGCATAGCCGACGCTGTGCTGATCCTTGCGCAGCATGTCGCCGACGAAGGCGCGGAAGGGCTCCATCGAAATATTGAGCGAGGCGTCGAGGATCCACAATGTCATCGCCGCGAACCAGATCGCCGGGCTTTCGGGCATCACGAACAGCGCGATCGCGGCGAGGATCGCGCCGGCAAGAAAATAGGGGCGGCGGCGGCCGAGACGGCCGAACCAGGTTCGGTCGCTCATATGGCCGATGATCGGTTGGACGAGCAGGCCGGTCAGCGGCGCCGCCACCCACAGGCCGGGGAGCTTTTCGATATCCTCGCCAAGCGATTGGAAGATGCGGCTCATATTCGCATTCTGCAGCGCGAAGCCGATCTGGATGCCGAAAAAGCCGAAACTGATATTCCAAAGGCCGGCGAAGCCCTGGCGCGGCTTTTCCATCATGCGTCTCCCCTGGGCGCCGTCGGTCGCGGCGTCCGTTGCGCCGGGGTGTTGCAGCGCGCGCGGAAGAGAGCAAGCGTGGCGGGGTTACGTATACGAATACGTGGGGGCGCCAACGGCCGGAGCAGTCCTCCTTTCTTCGTTACCCCGGACTTGATCCGGGGTCTCGCTTGATACCGAAGGCAGTGAGTGCGTCAAAAAAAGCGGGATCCCGGGTCAAGCCCGGGATGACGGAAGTGGGTGACTGAACGCCCGCTTTCCATCCCAATGCACAGACGATGCTTCGTCAAACCGCCGTGCTCTGTCGCCGGATAAGCCGCGCCGGCAAAATGCGCTGTTCGACCGGCCGATCCTCGATCCGCGCGAGCAACGCGTCGACGAGCAAGGTGCCCGCACCCTTCATATCCTGCATCACCGTGGTCAGTGTCGGCGACGTCAGGCTGGCGGCCGGGATGTCGTCGAAGCCGATGATCGCAACATCGTGCGGCATGCCGAGACCGGCTTCGGCGAGGGCGCGCATCGCGCCGATGGCGATCAGGTCGCTCGCGGCGAAAATCGCGTCGAAGGGTTCGCCGCTTTGGATCAGCGACGTGGCGGCCGCATGGCCCGAATCCTCCGATGACACCGCATCGCGCTGCAGCGCCGGGTCGGGTTCGAGCCCGGCGTCGCGCATCGCGCGGCAAAGCCCGTCGTAGCGATCCTGAAACTCCGGCGCATGGTCCGATGCGTCGCCGAGGAAGGCGATCTTCCGCCGCCCGATCTCGACCAGATGCGCACCCACCTGTTCGCCCGCGCCGACATTGTCCGAACCGACGGTGAGGCCGATACCGTCTTCGGATACCGATCCCCAACGCACGAACTTGGTCCCCATCTCGACCAGATGCTCGAGCTTGGTCAGGTAAAGCTGATAATCGCCATAACCGAGCAGGATGATCCCGTCCGACCGGTGGCTGTCCTGATAGGTGACGTGCCAGTCGTTGTGCATCTGCTGGAAACTGATGAGCAGGTCATAGCCGCGGCGTGCGCATTCGCGCGTGATCGACCCCAGCATCGACAGGAAAAAGGGGTTGATCATCGATTCGTCGGGATTCGGATCCTCGAAGAAGAGCAGCGCGAGCGTGTGGGTGCGTTGCGAGCGCAGGCTCGATGCGTTTTTGTCGACCGTGTAGTTGAGTTCGCGCGCTATGCGTTCGATGTTCGCGCGGGTGGCCGCGCTCACCGATTTGCTGCCGCGCAGCGCGCGCGATACCGTGGGTTGCGAGACGCCCGCCAGATAGGCGATGTCGAAACTCGTCGGCTTGGCCGAGGGCTGACGCCCCATGTCTCTCTCCCTGACGCGGCGGCCTTGTCGGTGGTCGCCGCTGACGCTGGAGACTAGCGATTGGTCTGGTGGATGCCAAGAAATTGCACCGCTCGATTTCCGCGGTTTTCGGTCCGGAAAGCGTTGTATTTCTGCGACAGGGCGCAGCGCTGCATATTATGCGTATACGTATACCCTATGGCGGCGCGTCGTGATTGGTTTCAATTGCGAGGCTCAAGATGGGAAAGCCCACGTGTCGGAGAGGAGCCTGACGGACGCATCGCGTCCCCCTCCCGGTGCATGAGTTAAGACCACCCGTCCGTGCCAGGGGAGCCAGATATGACCATGTCGACAAATCTTCGCCGAGGTGCCAGCGCCATCGCGCTCGGCTTCGCCTTGACCGCATTGCTGCCTGCCGCCGCGATGGCGCAGGATGCCGGTACGGCGCCCGTCGACGAAGCGCCCGCCGAAGGCGAGATCGTCGTCAGCGGTATCCGCGGGGCGATCAACAATTCGGTCCAGGCAAAGAAGGCGAACACCTCGATCGTCGAGGTCGTCTCGGCCGAAGACATCGGCAAGCTGCCCGACCTGTCGATCGCGGAATCGCTGTCGCGCCTGCCGGGTCTCGCGACCCAGCGCCTCGACGGCCGTGCCAATGTCGTGTCGATCCGGGGCCTCGCCCCTGATTTCACCACAACCTTGCTCAACGGCCGCGAACAGGTTTCGGCGAGCAACAACCGCGGCGTCGAGCTGGACCAATATCCGTCCGAATTGCTGAACGGAGCCATCGTCTACAAGACCCCCGACGCGTCGCTGATCGGGCAGGCGATCGGCGGCACGATCGACATGCGGACGGTGCGGCCGCTCGCCTATGGCAAGCGCGCGATCGCCGCGGGCGCGCGTTTCGAGATCAACGATCTCGGCAAACTCAATCCCGACATCTCGAACAAGGGTTATCGCGCCAATATCTCCTACATCGACCAGAATGCCGACGGCACGCTCGGCTGGGCGATCGGTTACGCGCGCATGCAGTCGCCGACCGCCGAGGAACGCTTCAACGCGTGGGGCTATCCCGAGGCGACCGACGGCACGAACACCGCCTTCATCATTGGCGGTGCCAAGCCCTATGTGAAATCGAACGAGTTGAAGCGCGACGGCGTGATGGCGGTCGTCGAATGGGAACCGAGCGACAAGTTCCACACGACGATCGACGGCTATTGGTCGAAGTTCAAGGATGAACAGCGCCTGCGCGGCATCGAATTCCCGCTCTTCTGGGGCAATTCGACGCTGCAGCCCGGCTTCACCATTGAGGACGGGCTGGTGACGAAGGGCGTCTGGACGGGGACCGAGGCGGTGATGCGCAACGACGTCGTCCATCGCGACTCGACGATCATCGCCGGCGGCTGGAACGCGCAGTTCAAGCCGAATGAGAAACTGACGCTCGAACTCGACCTTGGCTATTCGCGGATCAAGAAGACCGAGGAAAATCTCGAAATCTATCTCGGCACCGGCCGCGGACAGGGCGTCGGTGCGCGCGAAACGGCGCTGGGCTTCGAAATGCGCCCGAACGGCGGGATCATGTTCGATCCGTCGCTCGACTATTCCGATCCCAACCTGTTCGTGATCACCGATCCGCAGGGCTGGAACAGCTGCGGCGGCGCGGTTCCCAACTGCCAGGACGGCTTCGTCAACACGCCGCGCGTCAAGGATCAGCTAAAATCGCTGCGCCTGCAGGCGACGCAGGAACTTGACGGTGTACTCAGCAGCATCCGCGTCGGCGCTAATTATTCGGACCGCAAGAAGAGCCTCGACGACCGCGGCTTCGTGCTGACCAGCAAGAATTATCCGGCGAACACGCCCGTGCCCGCCGATTATCTCTACGACCCGGTGTCGCTCGATTTCATCGGGATCCCCGGCATGGTCGCATTCGATAGCTGGCGCTTTTACAATGACGATAACTATAATCTGACCGACGGTGCAGGCTTCGATCCGGCGCGCGTATTCAACGACTATACGATCCGCGAAAAGGTGCTGACCGGCTTCGTCCAGGCGAATTTCGACGCCGATGCGGGCAGCACCCCGATCCGCGGCAATGTCGGCGTTCAGATCGTCCACTCGGATCAGACGGGCTCCAGCTTCTATGCGCAGGTCGTCGGCGGCGTGACCCAGTCGACGCCGGTCACCGACGGCACCAAATATACCGACATCCTGCCCAGCCTGAACCTGTCGGTCGAGTTCGCCGACAATACCTTCCTGCGTTTCGGTGCCGCGCGCGTTCTGGCGCGGGCGCGCATGGACCAGTTGAAGCCCGGCGGCGGCGTCAATTTCGACACGTCGAAGCGCAACAACACCGACGTCAACGCCTCGCCCTGGTCACTCGACCTCGGCAACGCAAAGCTGCGTCCGCTGATGGCCGACACGGTCGATATCGGGCTTGAGAAATATTTCGGCCAGGGCGGCTATGTCTCGATCGGCGGCTTCTACAAATATCTCGAAAATTACATCTATCGTCAGGTCAATCCGTTCGACTTCACCGACTTCGAGGTTCCCGACGGCGGAACGGTGGGCACGCGGGCGGGTCTCAGCAAGCAGTGGCTGAACGGTAATGCCGGGCGCGTTTATGGTGCCGAAGCGTCCTTCTCGCTGCCCTTCGCCAACTTCACCCAATCGCTCGACGGCTTCGGGGTGCTCGGCAGCGCCTCTTATACCAAGAGCCGCGTGCGCGAGGGCGGGGAGGACCCGATCTCGATGCCCGGCCTGTCGAAATGGGTCCTGAACGGGACCGCCTATTTCGAGAAAGCGGGCTTCCAGGTGCGTGCATCAGGTCGCTACCGTTCGAAATTCCTCGCGGAAGTCTCGACGATCAGCCTCGCCCGCGACATGTTCATGGCCAAGAGCGAGTTCGTCGTCGACGCACAGGTTGGTTACACCTTCCAGAGCGGCGCGCTCGAAGGGCTGGGCATCCTGTTGCAGGCATCGAACCTCACCAACGAGCCCTTCGTGACCTATTACAACAATGACCCGCGCCAGATCCGCGATTATCAGAATTATGGTCGCAACTTGATGGCCGGTATCACTTACAAGTTCTGACGGGATGAGCGGGCCGGCGGACACGTCCGGCCCGCTTCCGGACGAGAGGAAGGAACAGGGTGGGCGACAGTCGCATCACGAAGGTCGTCGTCGTCGGCGGCGGCACCGCAGGCTGGATGGCCGCCGCGGCGCTGTCGCGGACGATCGACAATCTGTCGATCCGGCTGGTCGAAAGCGACGAAATCGGCACCGTCGGGGTTGGCGAGGCGACGATTCCCGCAATCCGTCTGTTCAACGCGCTGGTCGGCATCGACGAGAATGAATTCATCCGCGAAACGGGCGGGACGTTCAAACTCGGGATCCAGTTCCACGACTGGGGCCGGCTCGGCGATGTCTATATGCACGCCTTCGGGCAGATTGGGCGCAGCCTGGGAATGCTGCCGTTCCAGCAATATTGGCTCCGCGGCCGGAACGAAGGTGTCGCGGGCCGCCTCGGCGATTATTCGCTTAACGAAACCGCGGGGCGCCAGAGCCGCTTTGCCCGGCTGCCGCAGATCCCGAATACGAGCCTCGACGGCATCGCTTATGCCTTTCATTTCGATGCTGCGCTTTATGCCGCCTATCTGCGCAAGCTCGCCGAAGCCGCCGGGGTTCGACGCACCGAAGGCAAGATCGCCCGTGTCCGCAAGGACGGTGATAGCGGCCATGTCCAAGCCGTCGTGCTGGAAGACGGCACCGCGATCGAAGGCGAGCTTTTCATCGACTGTTCGGGCTTTCGCGCGCTGCTGATCGAGGGGGCGCTCGAAACCGGCTTCGAGGACTGGACACACTGGCTTCCCTGCGACCGTGCGATCGCGGTGCCGAGTGAAAATCCGGGCCCGGCGCGGCCTTATACGCAGGCGATCGCGCACAAGTCCGGCTGGCAGTGGCGCATCCCGCTCCAGCACCGGACGGGTAACGGCCATGTCTTTTGCAGCGACTTCGTCAGCGAGGACGAAGCGACGGCGATCCTGCTCGCCAATGTCGAAGGCCGCCCTCTCGCCGAGCCGCGAACGCTTCGCTTCCGCACCGGGATGCGCAAGCAGGCCTGGAATAGAAATGTCGTCGCATTGGGCCTCGCCTCAGGTTTCCTCGAACCGCTCGAATCGACGAGCATCCATTTGATCCAGAATGGCATCGCCAAATTGCTCGCGCACTTCCCCGATCGCGATTTCGATGCCGCCAATATCGATGCCTATAACCGGCGCGTGCGCTTTGATTACGAACGCATCCGCGACTTCGTCATCCTCCACTATCATGCCAACCAGCGCACCGACTCGCCCTTCTGGATCCGCTGCCGCGAGATGGCGATTCCGGAGACGTTGGCGCGAAAGATCGAGCTTTTTCGGAGCCAGGGCCAGATCGTTCGCGAAGGCGACGAACTGTTCGTCGAGATCGGCTGGTTCCAGGTGCTGACCGGCCAGAATATCATGCCGGAGAGCTATCATCCGATGGCCGATCAACTCACCCGCGACGAACTGGCGGGCTTTTTCGCCGACATCGAAACGATCGTCGCGCGCGCGGCGTCGCAACTACCCCGCCACGACGATTTCATCGCGCAACATTGCGCGGCAGGAGTGCCCGCATGAGCTTGCTCGCATCGATCATCGCGCTGAGCCTGTCGGGCGCTGCGCCCGCCGCGGATTACCGCCAGCGCCCGCCCGAGGACGAGATCATCTATTTCGTCCTTCCCGACCGCTTCGAGAATGGGGACGCACGGAATGACCGCGGCGGACTGAAGGGCGACCGGCTCCGGACCGGCTATGACCCGACCGCCAAGGGTTTCTTCCACGGCGGCGACCTTGCGGGGCTGACCAAGCGGCTCGATTATATCCAGGGCATGGGGACGACCGCGATCTGGTTCGCGCCGATCTTCAAGAACAAGCCCGTACAGGGGCCGAAGGGCGACGAGAGCGCGGGCTATCACGGCTATTGGGTCACCGACTTCACGCAGGTCGACCCGCATTTCGGCACCAACGCCGAGTTCAAGGCCTTTGTCGACGCGGCGCACGCGCGCGGGATGAAGGTCTATATGGATATCATCGCCAACCACACCGCCGACGTCATCACCTACAAAGAAAATGCCCCCGGAGGCTTCCGCTACCGCAGCCTCGCCGACTATCCCTACTCGCGGCGCGGCGGCGTGAAGGGTGCGCCGATCAATCCGGGCTTCGCGGGCGATCATGTCGCCGATGCCGAGAACTGGAAAAAGCTGACCGACCCGGCGTTCGCCTACACGCCCCTCGTCCCGAAGGGCGAGGAGCGGGTGAAGGTCCCCGCCTGGCTCAACGACCCGATCTATTATCACAACCGCGGCAACAGCGACTGGGTCGGGGAATCGGCACTCTATGGCGATTTTGCCGGGCTCGACGACCTTGCGACCGAACATCCGCGCGTCGTCGAGGGCTTCATCGATATTTATGGCCGCTGGATCGACGAATTCGGCATCGACGGCTTTCGCATCGATACCGCCAAGCATGTGAACCCCGAATTCTGGCAGGCCTTCGTCCCCGCTATGCAGGCGCGGGCGAAGGCGCGAGGCATTCCCAATTTCCACATCTTTGGCGAAGTCTATGTCGATGCCGTCGATCCGGGCGCGCTCGCCTGGTACACGCATGCGGCGGGCTTGCCCGCAGTGCTCGACTTTGGTTTCGCGCGCGCCGCGATCGACGCGGTGAGCGGGACGAAGGGCACCGACCAGTTCGCGCGTCTCTTCGACGGCGACGCGCTCTACAAGGGCGGGGCAGAGGCGGCGCTCGGGCTGCCGACCTTCCTTGGGAATCATGACATGGGCCGCTTTTCAATGTTCGTGAAAGCGGCGAACCCCGGGGCTAGCGAGGCCGAGCTGCTTCAGCGCGTCATGCTGGGCCACGCCATGCTGCTGACGCTGCGCGGGGTGCCGACGATCTATTATGGGGATGAGCAGGGGTTCGTCTCGGACGACAAGGATCAACTCGCGCGCGAGGATATGTTCGCTTCAAACGTTGCGGCCTATAACGACAATGACCTGATCGGCAGTGACGCGACGACCGCGATCGCAAACTTCGATCCCGCGCATCCGCTCTATCGCCATATCGCGGCGCTGTCCGAAATCCGGCGCAAGACCCCCGCGCTCACGCGCGGTGCGACAAAGGTCCGCGCCTTTTCGGAAAAGCCCGGCGTGCTCGCGGTATCGCGCTTCGATCCCGATACCGGCCGCGAGGTGCTGCTCGCCTTCAATACGTCTGCGACGCCGTTGTCGGCGAATATTGCCATCGATATGAAAAGCGCGGGCTTTACCGCGCTCCACGGCGACTGCCCCGCGGCACCCACCGCGCCGGGCAGCCTCCATCTGTCCCTCCCCGCCTTCGGCACGATCATCTGCCAGGCCAGCGAATAAGCGAAAGTGCGTGTGACGACGAACCAGCCCCTCGTTCAGGATCCGATCCCGGCCGCCACCCAGGCCCCTTGGTGGAAGGGCGCGGTGATCTATCAGGTCTATCCGCGCAGCTTCGCCGATTCGAACGGCGACGGCGTCGGCGACCTTGCGGGCATCACCGCGCGGCTCGACCATATCGCCTCGCTCGGCGTCGATGCGATCTGGCTTTCGCCCTTCTACCCCTCACCGATGGACGATTTCGGATATGACATCGCAGATTATTGCGGCGTCGACCCGATTTTCGGGACGCTCGCCGATTTCGACGCGCTGGTCGAAAAGGCGCATGCGCTTGGACTGAAGGTCACGACGGACCTGGTCTTTGCGCACACGTCCGACCACCACCAATGGTTCGCCGAAAGCCGCGCGGGCAAGCATGGCGACAAGGCCGACTGGTATGTCTGGGCCGACGCGAAAGCCGACGGCTCGCCGCCGACGAACTGGCAGTCGGTGTTCGGCGGCCCGGCATGGACGTGGGACGCGCGGCGCGGCCAATATTATCTGCACAATTTCCTTACCAGCCAACCGCAACTCAACGTCCATAACCGCGCGGTTCAGGATGCGCTGCTCGATGTCGTGCGCTTCTGGCTCGACCGCGGCGTCGACGGGTTCCGCATCGATGCGATCAATTTTTCGATGCACGATCCCGAATTGCGCGACAATCCGCCCGCCCCGCCATCGAACAAGCCGCGCACCCGGCCGTTCGACTTTCAGCAAAAAATTTACAACCAGTCGCACCCCGACATCCCGCTGTTCCTCGAACGTATCCGCGCGCTGACCGATCGCTACCCCAGCCGTTTCACCGTCGCCGAAGTCGGCGGCGACGACGCGCTGCGCGAGATGAAGAGCTTCACCGCGGGCGAGGGACGGCTCAACAGCGCATACGGCTTCAACTTTCTCTATGCCGACCGGCTCACGCCCACGCTGGTGCGCGAGGCGGCCGACGCCTGGCCCGACACGCCTGGCACGGGCTGGCCGAGTTGGGCGTTCGAGAATCACGACGCGCCGCGCGCGGTATCGCGCTGGACGCCCCCGGGTGTCGACCCGCAAGCCTTTGCGCGGATGAAGATGGCGCTGCTCTGTGCGCTTCGCGGCAATATCATCCTCTATAATGGCGAGGAATTGGGGCTCGATCAGGTCGAGATTCCGTTCGAGCTGGTCAAGGATCCCGAAGCGCTGAAGAACTGGCCGCTGACGCTGTCGCGCGACGGTGCGAGGACGCCGCTGCCGTGGGTCGCGGAGGCGGTCCACGCCGGCTTCTCCAGCGCCGAACCATGGCTGCCGCTCGGCACTGCGCATGCTGCGCTAGCGGTCGACCGGCAGGACGCCGACCCGCACTCGATGCTCGCGCATACGCGGCGGCTGATTGCGCTGCGCGCCGCGAACGCCGCGCTGCGCGAGGGCGCAAATGGCCGCTGGGTGGTCGAAGGCGATTTGCTCGGCTTCGACCGGGTCGCGGGCGGGCAGCATATCCGCTGCCTCTTCAATTTCGGCGCGGCGCCTGCGAACGTTGCCGCGCATACCGCCGGCGGCAAATTGCTGCTGGCGGTGAACGGCGCCGACGCCGGGCAATTGCCTGCCGCCGGCGCGCTCTGGCTCGAAATGAAAGACACGAACTGATGCGTAACCTGTTGTTCCTCGCCGCCGCCATTGCGGCCCCCGCCGCCGCGCAGGAAGCGCCGCTGACCGCGACCTCGCCCGATGGCAGCATCGTCCTCTCCGTTTCGACCGACAGCGATCAGCGCCCGACATGGTCGCTGTCGCGCAAGGGCAAGCTCCTCATTGCCCCGTCGAAGCTCGGTTTCACCCTGACCGACGGGATCGGCCTGCAGCGCGGCTTTACCATCGCGGGTTCGGAGCGGGCGAACGGCGACACACGCTGGGAACAGCCCTGGGGCGAACGGCGCTTCGTCCGCGACCGGCACAATGAACTGCTCGTGCGCTTTCGCCAGACTGAGAGCTGGGGCGGGCACGCGATGAATGTCCGTTTCCGCCTGTTCGACGACGGCATCGGTTTCCGTTACGAGCTGCCCGAACAGGCGGGGCTGAAGACCGCGAAGATCGGCGACGAGTTCACCGAATTCGATATCGCGCCCCACGGCACCGCATGGTGGATCACCGGCGGCGAGTGGAACCGGTACGAACAAATCTATCAAAAGACGCCGATCGAGGGCGTAGCGACCGCACACACCCCCATCACGATGAAGCTCGACGACGGAACCCATCTGGCGTTCCACGAGGCAGCGCTCGTCGATTATGCTGGCATGTGGTTCAAACGTGTCGAGGGGCGCAAGTTCCGCGCGACACTGTCGCCCTCTTCGCAGGGCCCGCGGGTGATCCGCGACCTGCCGTTCAACACGCCCTGGCGCACCATCCGCATCGCCGACAATGCGGCGGGCCTCGTCGAAAGCGACCTTGAACTCAACCTCAACGAACCGAACAAGCTTGGCGATGTAAGCTGGGTCAAGCCGATGAAATATATCGGCATCTGGTGGGGTATGATCCGCGGTCCGTGGAGTTGGGCCGAGGGCCCGCAGCACGGCGCGACGACGGAGCGTACGAAGCAATATATCGATTTCGCGGCGAAGCACGGCTTCGGCGGCGTGCTGGTCGAGGGTTGGAACAAGGGTTGGAACGGCAACTGGTTCGGCCATGGCGACGAGTTCAGCTTCACCGAAGCCTATCCCGATTTCGACCTGAAGGCGGTCACGGATTACGCGCGAAAGAAGGGCGTGACGCTGATCGGCCATCATGAAACCGGCGGCAGTATTGCGGTTTACGAGGCGCAGCTCGACGATGCGATGAAGCTTTATGGACAGCTTGGCGTCAAGGCGGTGAAGACCGGCTATGTCGCCGATGCCGGCGGGATCATCGCGCCCGGCGACACGCCCGGGACGACGCGCATGGAATGGCACGACGGCCAGCGGCAGGTGCAGCACCATTTGAAGGTCGTCCAGACCGCCGCGAAGTACAAGGTCGCGGTCAACCCGCACGAGCCCGTAAAGGACACCGGGCTTCGCCGCACCTATCCCAACTGGGTCGCGCGTGAGGGGGCGCGGGGCATGGAATATAATGCCTGGAGTGACTTCGGCAGCGGTCCCGACCATGAACCGACGCTCGTCTACACGCGGATGTTGTCGGGACCGATGGACTATACGCCGGGTGTGCTGAGCCTCGAGGGATCGAACAAGGCGCCGTTCGCATCGACCCTCGCCAAGCAGCTCGGCCTTTATCTTGCCATCTATTCGCCGATCCAGATGGCGGCCGATTTCATCGAAAGCCTGGAGGCGCATCCGCGCGAACTGGCTTTCATCAAACAGGTTCCCGCCGACTGGGCCGAAAGCAAGCTGATCGCGGGCGAGGTCGGCGATTATGCGATCTTCGCGCGCAAGGACCGGAACAGCGCCGACTGGTATGTCGGCGGGGTCAATGATGCGACCGAACGCACGCTGACGCTGGACTTCGATTTCCTGGAGCCGGGCAAAACCTATACTGCGACGGTCTGGAAGGATGGCGAGGGCGCGACCTATCTGACCGACGCGCGCCACCGCATCGCCTATGAAACGATCAAGGTGAAGAAGGGCGACAGCTACAAGCTCTGGCTCGCGCCGGGCGGCGGCGCGGCGATACGGCTTGCGCCAAATCGGTAAGCCTTCGGCGCGGGCCGTATTTGGCGATAGCGGGAGGGCCGTTTAAGGGACGGGCCATGTCCGATATCCCGATCCTCTACAGCTTTCGGCGCTGTCCCTATGCGATGCGGGCGCGCATGGCTTTGGCGGTCAGCGAGACGCCTCATTCGCATCGCGAGGTGGTGCTGCGCGACAAGCCGCCGGCGATGCTGGCGGCATCGCCCAAAGGCACCGTGCCGGTGCTCGTTCTGCCGGACGGCACGGTGATCGACGAAAGCCTCGACATCATGCGCTGGGCATTGGCACGGCATGACCCCGAGGACTGGAGCCCCCGCGCCGACGCGGCCCTGGTTGCCGAGTTCGACGAGGTCTTCAAACATCATCTCGATCGTTACAAATATTCCGGACGATATGACGCCGATCCGCTTGCGCATCGGGCTGCGGGCCTGTCGATGCTGGCAAGGCTGGATGAACGATTGGCGCGACATGATCATCTGGACGGGACGAACAGGGGCTTCAGCGACATCGCGCTATTCCCGTTCGTGCGGCAGTTTGCGGGGGTCGATGCGGACTGGTTCGCGGCCCATGCGCCGCATCGGGTCCGGGCGTGGCTGGCGCGCCTTGTGTCGTCGGAGCTGTTCGAACGCATCATGGCCCGGTTCACGCCATGGGCGGAGGCTGACGCGGGCTGAAACGACGGAGCAGGCGCGCGCCATTGTTGAATTCCCGCCGACATCGCTTATGTCAGCTATGCGGGCCGGGCCCCTCTGGCGATCCTTCGGGATCGTGATGTCGGACCGCATCGGGGATTTCCGATGCCGGCTCGACCAATATGCTTTTTCAAGCCGCATCATGTCCCCGATCCGATCATGATTGGAGACCATGCGATGACGCATCATTTTTCTGAATTTCCCTGCGAACATGGGGGCAGTGCGCGATGACCGGCGCCGCCGTTGGCATGCCCTGTCCGGCATGCAAAACCCCGCTCGCCATGTCCGATCGTCAGGGAGTCGAGATCGACTATTGCCCGCAATGCCGAGGTGTGTGGCTCGATCGCGGCGAACTCGACAAGATCATCGAACGTAGCGCGCTGTCGCAACCGGCAGCGCAGCCCGCACCCCAATCCGCGCCGCCGCCGCAGGGCTATCCCGCGGCGTCGCACGGGTGGGACCCGCACTATGGGAAACATCACAAAGGATATCCGAAACGGCGAAAATCCTTCCTCGAAGAGCTTTTCGACTGATCCGTGCGGCGGGGACGGAACGACCGTCCCCGCCGCTTTCCTGATCGTTGGCGGCCAGGTTAACACCAAAGACCGATGGATATGCCCGGGCCGCTATGCTTTAGTCGGCGACATGGCCGACAATGTCCCCCGGTATAAGACCTATAATAGCCCCGCCGGCGGCTGGGGCGCCGCAGCGGCGACCGCCAAGGTGCTGCTCGAACAAAGCGTCGTTACCAAGGGATCGCGCGCGCTGCTGTCGATGAACCAGCCGGGCGGGTTCAAATGCCCGAGCTGCGCCTTTCCCGACGCGCATTGCACCAAGAAGCTCGAATTTTGCGAAAACGGCGCGAAGGCGCTTGCGCATGAGGCGACGAAGTTCCGCGTCACGCGCGAGTTTTTTGCGCAGCATAGCGTCACCGAATTGATGGGGCAGTCGGATTACTGGCTCGAAATGCAGGGGCGGCTGACCGAGCCTATGCGGTACGACGCGGCGACCGACCATTATGTTCCTGTCGGATGGGACGACGCTTTCGCGTTGATCGGCCGACACCTCGGTGCGCTCGCCAGCCCGGATCAGGCCGAATTCTACACGTCGGGCCGTACCGCGAACGAGACGGCCTTCCTCTATTCGATCTTCGTGCGCGAATATGGCACCAACAATTTCCCCGATTGTTCGAACATGTGCCACGAACCGACGAGCCGCGGCCTGCCGCAGTCGATCGGCGTCGGCAAGGGCACGGTGATCCTCGAGGATTTCGACCATGCCGAGGCGATCTTCCTGATTGGCCACAATGCGGGGACCAACGCGCCGCGGATGATGACGCCGCTCGTCGAGGCACGAAAACGCGGGATTCCGATCGTCGCGGTCAACCCGATGCCCGAGCGCGCGCTGATCAAATTCACCGAGCCGCAGGACATCGTTCAGATGGCGACCTTCGGCTCCAGCGACATCACCAGCGAGTTCGTGCATATCAAGATCGGCGGCGACCTCGCGCTCTTGAAGGGCATGATGAAGGTTCTGTTCGAGCGCGAGGCGGCGGGCGAGACGCTGCTCGACCACGCCTTCATCGCCGAACATACGTCGGGCTTCGAGGCGCTGAAGGCCGATGTCGAGGCGCAGAACTGGCCCGACCTCGTCGCAGCGTCGGGGATCGACGAGGCGCAGATCCGCCGCTGCGCCGAAATCTACATCCGCTCGAACGCCACGATAATCTGCTATGGCATGGGCGTCACCCAGCACCAGCAGGGATCGCAGCTTGTCCAGCAGATCGCGAACCTGCTCCTCCTGAAGGGCAATTATGGCAAGCCTGGCGCCGGCATCTCGCCGATCCGCGGCCATTCGAACGTGCAGGGCGACCGCACCGTCGGCATCGACGAGAAACCGGGCCAGGCCTATCTCGACAAGGTGCGCGACGTCTTCGGTTTCGAACCGCCCCGCGACCACGGCCATCACACCGTGGAGTCGGTCGAGGCAATGCTCGCGGGTAGCGCCAAGGTCTTCATTGGCCTCGGCGGCAATTTCGTCCGCGCGGTGCCCGATACCGACCGCTCCTACGACGCGATGCGAAAGCTCGACCTGACCGTCGGCATCGCGACCAAGCTCAACCGCGGCCACCTCGTCCATGGCAAGGACGCGCTGATCCTGCCCGTCGTCGCGCGCTCCGAACGGATCGAGACCGCGAAGGGCGAGCAGTTCGTGACGATCGAGGATTCGATGTCGAACGTCACCGCCTCGCGCGGCGTGCTCGACCCGGCGAGCCCCGATCTGCTGACCGAGACCGAGATCGTCTGCCGCATGGCGATGGCGACATTGCCGGACAGCAAGGTCGACTGGGCCAGCTATATCGACGATTACGGCCTGATCCGTGACAAGATCGCCGAAGTCTATCCCGCGCTGTACGCTGGCTTTTCGGAGCGGATCAAGGCGCCGCTCGGCTTTCACCTCGACATTCCGCCGCGCCGCCGTGCGTGGGCGACCCCGAACGGCAAGGCCAATTTCCTTGTGCTTCCAGGGCTCGCGGTCAACGCGCCGGTCGACGATCCTGATATGCTGCGCCTTGCGACCGTCCGCTCGCACGATCAGTTCAACACGACCATCTATAGCTACAACGACCGCTATCGCGGCGTGTATAACGACCGCATGATCCTGTTCATGAATGCCGCCGATATTGCGGCGCGCGGGCTGGAGGCGGGCACCAAGGTCGCGCTCGAAACGATCGGCGCCGACGGCATCGCACGCCGCGTCGACGGGCTCACCATCATCGACTATCCGATGTCGCGCGGCTCGGTCGCGGGCTATTATCCTGAACTCAATCCGCTGCTGCCGCTTGCTTTCTATGACAAGACCAGCGGCTGTCCGGCAGCGAAGTCGATCCCGGTGCGCGTCGTCGGGATCGCGGGCTGACGCCGCCGATGGCTGTCGGCAAGCATATCGCGCCCGTCCGTTTCCTGATCTTTCCCGTCGTGCTGGTCGCCGCGCTGGCCGCCGCCCTCGCCGCGCGGATCGATCCGCGCGCGGCCTTTCTGATCGGCTTCGACGCGGCCGCATTCATCTTCCTGTGCACGGTGATGCCGCTGTTCGGTGCCAGTGCCGATCAGATGCGCCGCCGCGCCGAGAATAATGACGCGAACCGCATCGGGCTCCTCGCGATCACCGTGCTCCTCTCGCTCGTTATCCTGTTCGCGGTCGGCACGCTGATCGCGAGCCCCGGCCATCTGGGCCGCACCGACGTCGTCCTCATCGTCGCGACGCTCGCGCTCGCGTGGCTGTTCGCGAATATGGTGTTCACGCTCCACTATGCGCATCTCTATTATCTGCAGAAGGACGGCCGCGACCAGCGCGGGATCGAGGTGCCGGGGGTGCACGAGCCCGGCTATTGGGACTTCCTCTATTTCGCCTTCACGCTCGGCATGACGTTCCAGACGTCGGACGTCACCATATCGGGCGCGCATATGCGCCGCGTCGTGCTCGGCCACTGCATGGCGGCGTTCATCTTCAACATGGGCATATTGGCGTTCACCGTGAACGCCATCGGCGGATCATGATCCCGTCAGGCGGTCGAGGTCGGCGCTGCGGTTGATATTCGGCGGCACGAAGTCGCTCGTCACGGCGCGCGCGCCGATCCGCCGGGCAAAGGCCTTGACCGCAAGATCGCTTCCATCCTCCAGCATGACGCGAAGGTCGCGCAGCGCCGCGACCGGCCAAAGCCCGATTACCGGCTGCGTGCCCAGAAATGCCGGCGCGGGCTCCAGCAACGCCCGCAAATCATCGGGCAGGCGCACACAATCGACCGGCGCCGTCAGCAACTGATCGAACCCCCGATCCGCCGCATGGATGAGCGCCCCTGCCATGCCGCCGAGCGGCCCCATGTCGGGGCGCGGCCAGTCGGCGACGTCGCCGCGACCGACGACGACCACCGCGTCGCAATGCGGGCGCAGCGTCGCCGTCGCATGATCGAGCAACGTGCGCCCATCCAGCATCGCGAGCGCCTTGTCCGACCCGAAGCGGCTCGAACGGCCACCCGCAAGCACCGCGCCGAGCGTCCTCATATGATCATCCCGCGCGGATCGCTGATCACCAGCGCCGAGTCCGTCCGCGCCAGCGCGACCAGCGTCAATCCCGCCGCTGCCGCGCGCTCCGCCGCCAGGCTCGTCGGCGCCGAGATGGTGACGAGCATCGGGCATCCCGCGCGCACCGTCTTTTCGACCAGCTCGTAACTGCAACGCGCCGACAGCAGGATAAAGCCTGTCCCCGGATCGATCCCCGCGCGCGCCATCGCCCCGACCAGCTTGTCGAGCGCATTGTGCCGCCCGACGTCCTCGCGCACGATCCGGATCGCGCCATCGGGCGTACAGAAAGCCGCGGCATGGACCGCGCCCGTCGCGCGCCCGAGCGGCTGGTGATCGCCAAGCGCCGACAGCGCCGCCGCGATGGCGCCCCGGTCGGTGGCGATCCGCGCGGTGACGGTGGGCAGGGGGCGCAACACCTCCTCGATATTCTCGATCCCGCAGAGACCGCAGCTACTCTCGCTCACCCGTTTGCGCGCGCGTTCGAGCGCGATCGCATTGCGTTCGGGCGGCAACCAGATGCGCAGCGCCCAGCCGCCCTCGATCGCGTGCGCATCGACGCGGCCGATCTGGGTCGCCGTCTCGATCAGACCCTCGCCCAGCGCAAAGCCGATCGCATAATCTTCAAGGTCGGCTGGGGTCGCCATCATCACCGCATAGGCGATGCCGCCGACCTCGACCGACACCGGCGCCTCGACGGCAATGCTCCGCATCAGCGTTTCGTCGCCGGGTTCGGCAAGGCCCAGACGGCGGACGGGCAGGTCGATCTTTTCGCTGGTCATGATCGTACGATAGCTCATCGATATGGGCTTGTCTCAACCCGGCGATGCGGGGCGTGTCAGTTCGTCAGTAGGCGCTCGCTTCGGTGCAAGGGCCGCGCAATATTTCAAAGTTCAGGAAAGTTCAGCCCTATGAGCGCGCCGGTTTGCCGGTCGCGGAGTGCTGGATGTGCGCGGCACGTCCGATCATGGTCACCGGAAAGCCAGGCAGCGACCGTCTTTTTTCTCACCGAATGAAAGAGCCGGATGAAGGCTGGCACGGCCGGATAATGTAGGAAAGACCTATTTGAAGGTAATGTCTGTTTTGGGGTGGGGAAGCTGACTTCAGTGCTGAGAGCCAGTAAATGTCAAAACTAGCGCACCAACCACACCGGCGCCAATTGTTAGCCAATATGCCAAAGGCCGTCGAATGTCCTCATTGCGCCTTACTGTAGGCAATCTAGCGATGAGGAAAAAAGCGACAACGAACAGGACAAAGAGAACCCCATTGTCAAAACCTTGAAACAACCGCCACGCAAAATACCGATTTGCTACGGCAACCATAAATGCCGTCAACCATACGCCACAGATGAGTCGCTCATGGGCGGTGGGTGGACGAGGATCCCATTCAAACGCGCTCTGAGTCATAATCATAGATTACGGAGGACTCAGCGCGCACGCAATGTCCGCTTCTGGTCGAGAGCTGCCATCGTATCTAGATTAGCGGCCAGCGACGTAAAGGGAGTGGGAAGCGGACGGAAATGCATTAAAACTGGCGATATGAACATCTCGATCAAGATTTGCGTCAGCTTCCTAGTTTCTATGTGCGGGTTAGGAGTCATAAGTTGCTCTAATCCCGGTGAGAGGGATGAGGCCGACCAACTTAGCTGCCGCCAATATCTGTCGGAGGTCGGTTACAATGTCCTTGAAAGCGAAGAAGAGATCACCCGGGTGATGGACAATATTTCTGTTCCGAAGAACGAGCGTGCCTATTTCTGTCTTGGAAGCCTGGCCAAGCCCAGTGGAGGCTTTTGTTACTTGGCGATGCCTGCCGACGGAAGGCTGGACGGGGAATATACAGACTGTCCTTACGAACTGCTACGTTAGCGGCTCACCGTCGATTTCACTATGCCAAGCAGGCTGCACCCCAGCAGCATCTGCAACTTGTCCGCAATCGGTCGATTGCCGTCATTTCAGCCGGATCGGCTCCGAAGGGCTGAAACGGGGTGGAGGGCGGACATCCTGTTACACACTTCCGTCATCCCGGACTTGATCCGGGATCCCGCTTATTGAAGGCACTGGCACGCTTCACGAAATAGCGGGACCCCGGATCAAGTCCGGGGTGACGACGAAAGATAGGGCAGGTTCCGGTCGTTCCCTGACCACCAATCTCAACCTCCACGCCCCAGCCGTTCGACAAGGAAGTCCACGAACACCCGCACCCGCGCCGGCGTGTTCGCCCCGCCCGCGAAAACCGCGTGGATCGCCTCGATGTCGCCCGGATTATAATCCTCCAGTATCGGCACCAGCGCGCCGCTTTCGATCTGGTCGGCGATGCTGAACGCGCCGACGCGCGCGATGCCGACCCCCGCGGCGGCGAGCTGCCCCAACGTCTCGCCATTGTTCGCCTCGATATTGCCCCGCACCGACAGCGCGTACTCCCGCGTCCCGTCGCGGAACGGCCACACGGGCTCGGCGCGGCGGAAGTTGAAGTTCAGGCAATTATGATCGTGCAGATCTTCAGGGCTACGCGGCGTGCCGTGCGCCGCCAGATAGGTGGGGGAGGCAACGATGACGCGGCGGCTTTCGCCCAGCTTGCGCGCGGTCAGCGGGCTGTCGGCGAGCGGGCCGAAACGGATCGCGACGTCGGCCTGTCCCGCCGCGATATCGACCAGCCGGTCGGCAAGGCTGATGTCGACGAGGATGTGCGGATAGAGTCGCACGAACTCGCCGATCAGCGGCACGATCGTCTGTCGCCCGTGCGCCTGCGCCGCGCTCACGCGCAGCCGTCCGCGCGGGGCGCCCTGATCGGCGATCGCCTGTTCGGCATCGCCAAGGTCGGCGAGAATGCGCCGAGCGGCGCGCAGATAAGCTTCGCCCTCGGGGGTCAGCGTCAGCGCGCGCGTCGAGCGCAGCAACAGGCGCACGCCCAGCCGCGCCTCGATCCGGTCGATCGTGCGGCTGACCGCCGACGGCGTCAGCCCAAGGCAGCGCCCTGCGGCCGAAAAACTGCCCTCGGCGATCGTCGCGGCAAAGACTTCCATCGATCGTGCGCGGTCGCCGCTTCCATCCATCTTTGCGTTCATTTCAAAAATATTTCGCTTCATGCAACGCTACAACGGCCCAATGCGCGCGTCCATCTATGCGTTCGACACGCAATCGAAAGGGTGGATCATGGATTATCGCCAATTGGGATCATCGGGACTGCGCGTTCCGGCGTTGAGCTTCGGAACCGGCACCTTCGGCGGACAGGGACCGCTGTTCAGCGCCTGGGGCAGCAGCGATGCCGACGAAGCGCGGCGCCTCATCGACATCAGCCTCGACGCGGGAGTGACGCTGTTCGACACCGCCGACGTCTATTCGAACGGCGCGTCGGAAGAGATTTTGGGTGCTGCGATCAAGGGCCGCCGCGACGCGGTGCTGATCTCGACCAAGACCGGCTTGCCGATGGGCGATGGTCCGCAGGATTGGGGCGCCTCGCGCAGCCGGCTGATCGGCGCGGTCGACGCCTCGCTCCGTCGCCTCGGCACCGACCATATCGACCTGCTCCAGCTCCATGCGTTCGACGCCTCGACCCCGGTCGACGAGCTGATGGACACGCTTGCCACGCTCATCGCCGCGGGCAAGCTGCGCTATGCCGGCGTCTCCAACTATCCCGGCTGGCAGCTCATGAAGGCGCAGGCGGCCGCCGACCGGCTGGCCGCGCCGCGCTTCGTCGCGCATCAGGTCTATTATTCGCTGATCGGCCGCGCCTATGAAGCCGATCTGATGCCGCTCGCCGCCGATCAGGGTATTGGCGCGCTCGTCTGGAGTCCGCTCGGCTGGGGGCGCCTCACCGGCAAGATCGGCCGCGACCGGCCGGTTCCCGCGGGCAGCCGCCTCCACGAAACCGAACAGTTTGCGCCGCCGGTCGCCGAGGATCTGCTTTACCGCGTGATCGATGCGCTGGAGCTTGTCGCCGCCGAAACCGGCAAGACGGTGCCGCAGGTCGCGATCAACTGGTTGCTCCAGCGTCCGACCGTCTCGTCGGTGATCATTGGCGCGCGTAACGAGGAGCAGCTTCGGCAGAATCTGGGCGCGGTCGGCTGGACGCTGACGGCGGAGCAGGTGGCGGCGCTCGACGCCGCGAGCGACGTGCTGCCGCCCTATCCGCACACGCCCTACCGGCAACAGGCGGGCTTCGCGCGCCTCAACCCGCCGCTCGTCTGACAGGAAGCATCCCATGAAAATCAATTTCCCGCTGCTCGCGCTCGCGACGGGCGCTTTCGGTATCGGCATCACCGAATTTGCCCCGATGGGCTTGCTCCCCGATATGGCCGAGGGGCTTGGCGTCTCGATCCCCGCCGCCGGGCTGCTCGTCTCGGCCTATGCGCTCGGCGTCATGCTGGGCGCGCCGCTGATGACGCTCACCACCGCGCGGATGAACCGCCGGACCTTGCTGATCGGCCTGATGGCCATCTTCACGCTCGGCAATTTCCTGTCCGCGGTCGCGGGCGATTACACGACCTTGATGGTCGCACGCGTCATCACCTCGCTGAACCACGGCGCGTTTTTCGGCGTCGGCTCGGTCGTCGCGGCGAGCCTCGTCCCGCCCGAAAAACGCGCGAGCGCGGTCGCGGCCATGTTCATGGGGCTGACGCTCGCCAACGTCATCGGCGTGCCGCTTGCGCCCTGGGTCGGCGAAACCTTCGGCTGGCGCACCGCGTTCGGCATCATCGCGATCTGGGGCCTGTTCACGATGGTCGCGCTTCGCTTCGCGCTCCCCGACATTCCGCGTGCCGAGGACGGCAATATGCTCGCCGAGCTTGGCGTGCTGAAACGCCGCGCGGTGCTCGTCGCGCTCGCCCTCACCGCAATCGGTTCGGCCGCGATGTTCACCGTCTTCACCTATATCGCCCCGATTCTGACCGAAGCGACGGGGGCAGGGACCTTGTTCGTTACCGCGATGCTGGTGATTTACGGGCTCGGCCTGACCGCCGGCAACTGGCTCGGCGGCGTCTTCGCCGACCGCTCGATCGATCGGACGCTGATCGTCTCGCTCACCGGGCTTGCGGCGATGCTCCTGCTGTTCGCGATGACCATGTACTCGCCGATTGCCGCGGCGGTCACGATCTTCCTGTGGGGCGTCGCGACCTTCGCCATCGTCCCGCCGCTCCAGATGCGCGTGATGGAGGCGGCGTCCGACGCGCCGAACCTTGCCTCGGCGGTCAACATCGGCGCCTTCAACCTCGGCAATGCGATCGGCGCCGCGGTTGGTGGCGGGGTGATCGGCCTTGGCCTCGGTTTTCCGGCGGTGTCGATCGCGGGGGCGGGGATGGCGCTCGCCGGGCTCGCGATCGTACTCGCGACGCGGACGCAAAAAACGCCCGCGCTCGCCGAGGCCTAAGTCTGGCGTCCCAAGCCTCCTGCCAAAGTCTGCCAATTGCCATTTGCGCCGCTTGGCCTATGCAATCGCGGGCATGAAGACCCCGATTCTCGCTGTCCTGACGGGCAAGGCGCGCCCCTTTCGCGGCGACGAGCCGAGCGCGATAGGCAAGCTGCCGGTCGCCGACGCCGTCGCGGTCGACGCGATGGGGCTCGTCGGCGACGAACAGGCCGACCGCAGCGTCCATGGCGGCATCGACAAAGCGATCCATCATTATCCCGCCGATCATTATGACTGGTGGCGCGGTCAGCTCGGCGATGTGCCCCTGCTCGATACGGCGGGCGCGTTCGGGGAGAATATCTCGACCGCCGGACTCGACGAAAACAGCGTTTTTCTGGGGGATCGCTTCCGTCTCGGCAGCGCGCTTGTCGAGGTGACGCAGGCGCGCCAGCCGTGCTGGAAACTCGACCATCGTTTCGGGGCCAAGGGCGTGATGGCCGGCGTCGTGAAGACGCGGCGCTCGGGCTGGTATTACCGCGTGCTCGAACCTGGCACCGTGCGCGCGGGCGACGATCTTGAACTGGTCGAACGGCCTTGGCCCGAATGGCCGCTCGCGTCGCTCTTCGGGCTGCTGATCGGCGGCGAAGCGAAGGATCGCGTCGCCGATCTTCGCGCGCTTCGCGACGTGCCCGCGCTCGCCGAAACCTGGAAAGTGCGGCGCGCCAAGCTCGCCGAACAGTTCGGCGCGGATTAGGCGAGCTTGCCCGCGCGGCGGGCGATGCGCGCGCCAGGCCAGCTATCAGTCGTCTACGCGGCCGTCATAATATTCCGCGTCGGCGAGCCGCGCCTCGGTGACGAGGCGGGCGCTTTGTTCGGCGAGCGCGGCTATTTCATCCGGCGTGAAATGCAGCCCCAACTTGCTCCGCCGCCAAAGAATGTCGTCGGTCGTGCGCGCCCATTCGCGCGTCACCATCCAGCGGACTTCGGCAACGCTGAGTCCGTGGGCGATTTCACCGCCGAGCGCATCCCAGTCGGTCGCGTCGCCCAGCCAGCGGCGCGCATCGGTGCCATAGGCCTTGACGATGCGGTCGACGGTTGCGGCGGCCAGGAAGGGATAGGCGAGCCTATATTCAGTCTTTAGTGCCTCGGCACCGTCGGTCACGAAATCGCCGCCGGGCAGCGACGCTTTTCCTGTCCAGCGCCTGCCTGCCAGCGCGTCGATGTGCCCGGCAAGCTCGTCGACCGCGTCTTCGGCGACGTGGCGATAGCTGGTGATCTTGCCGCCATAGATGGTGAGCAGCGGCGCGCCTTCCGCCATGTCGAGGTCTATGCGGTATCCGCGCGTCGCCGCCTCCGGACGCCCCGATCCGTCCTCGATCAGCGGCCGGACGCCCGAATAGGTCCAGACGACATCGGCGGGAGTGATCGGCGCACGAAAATAGAGGCTGGCGCCTTCGCAAAGATAGGCGATTTCCTCGTCGCTTGCCTTCGCCTCGCTCGCCGGTCCTTCATGATCCTGATCGGTTGTCCCGATCAGCGTGAAGTCGCGTTCATAGGGAATCGCGAAGAAGATGCGCCCGTCGGGAAGCTGGAAGAAATAGGCATAGTCATGCTCGAAGACCTTGCGCACGACGATGTGCGAGCCGCGTACGAGCCGCATCTGGTGATCGGGTTCTGCGTCGGCGCGCTTCAGCAGGTCGAGCACCGCAGGCCCCGCCGCATTGACGACGCTGCGGCCAGCGAAACGATATTGGTGCCCCTGATCGTCGCGCGCATCGACGATCCACAACCCGTCCTCGCAGCGCAGCATTTCGGCCCGCGTGCGCGTGCGCACCCGCGCGCCATGATCGGCCGCGTCGCGCGCGTTGAGCGCGACAAGCCGCGCATCGTCGACCCAGCCGTCCGAATATTCGAAGCCTTTGACATATTGCGGCTGCAGCGGCCCACCTGCGGCATGGCGTCGCAAATCGATCGAACGCGTCGCCGGCAGCTTTTTGCGGCCGCCGATGTGGTCATAGAGGAAAAGGCCCAGGCGGAGCAGCCAGCGCGGGCGGAGCCCCGGCCGGTGCGGCAGCACGAAGCGCAGCGGACGGATGATGTGCGGCGCAATGCCCCACAATATTTCGCGTTCCTTCAGCGCCTCGCGCACAAGGCCGAATTCATAATGTTCGAGGTAGCGCAGCCCGCCGTGAATCAGCTTGGTCGATTTCGACGAGGTGCCCTCGGCAAGGTCATTTGCCTCGATCAACAGCACGCGCGCACCGCGTCCCGCGGCATCGCGCGCGACGCCCGCGCCATTGACACCGCCGCCGACGACGATGACATCATAAGGGGCAGGGCTGTCGAACATGGCGAATTCCTATGGCAGCGTTGTCCGATTTGCCAAGGGGCGACATCGTATGCGGCCTACGTATGCGCGTTGCATTCGCGGGGTGCATCCTCCAATTCTGAAATACTATCCAAGGGGACTGTAGTGAGCGTGAAAGTCGAAACCCTGATCCTGTTCGGCGCGACGGGCGACCTTGCGCAGCGCATGCTGTTCCCATCGCTCTATAATCTCCACGTCGACGGGCTGCTCGAAGACGCGCTGACGATTGTCGCCTCGGGGCGCTCGAAGATGGATCGGGCAGCATGCCACCAGATGGTCCGCGACGCGCTGACCGATCATCTCTCCGCCGATCGTCTCGACGACGGCCAGGTCGCGGGCTTCCTCGAACGCGTCGATTATTGTTCGGTCGATGCAGGCGCGGGCACGGGATATGACGAACTCGCGGCACAGCTCGGCGACCGGCTCGGTCGCCCGATCGGTGCCTATCTCTCGACCCCGCCCTCGATGTTCGGGCCGATTGCGCAGGGGCTGAAGGCCGCGGGCATCGCCTGCGCCGAATGCCGCATCGCGATGGAAAAGCCGATCGGGCAGGACCTTGTGTCCTCGCGCGACGTGAATGCGCAGGTCGGCGACGCTTTCGCCGAGGACCGCGTCTTTCGCATCGACCATTATCTGGGCAAGGAAACGGTCCAGAACCTGCTCGCGCTGCGCTTTGCCAATATGTTGTTCGAGCCGCTGTGGAATGCGCAGGCGATCGACCATGTCCAGATCACGGTTGCGGAAACCGTCGGGCTCGAAGGCCGCGTATCCTATTACGATGGCGTCGGCGCGCTCAAGGACATGGTGCAGAACCACATGCTGCAACTGCTCGCGATCATCGCGATGGAGCCGCCCGCGAGCGTCTCGTCGACCGCGGTACGCGACGAAAAGGTCAAGCTGCTCCGTTCGCTGCGCAAGATGACGGCCGAGGACGTGAAGTCGCACAGCGTCAAGGGCCAGTACACCAGCGGCGCAGTGAACGGCGGCGCGGTCGCGGGCTATGCCGACGAACTCGGCAACCCGTCGAACACCGAAACCTTCGTCGCGTTAAAGGCCTATATCGACAATTGGCGCTGGAAGGGCGTGCCCTTTTACCTGCGCACCGGCAAGCGCATGCCGCAGCGCAAATCGGAGGTGCTGATTCAGTTCAAGCCCGTGCCGCACAATATTTTCGCGCGCGTCGGCGCCGGCAAACTCGATGCGAACAGCATGATCATCAATTTGCAGCCCGAGGAAAATATCCGGGTCAAGGTGATGGCGAAACAGCCTGGCCTCGATCGCGACGGGGTGAAGCTCAAAGAAGTGACGATGGACGTCTCGCTCTCGCACAGCTTTGCGGGCGAACGTCGGCGTATCGCATATGAGCGTCTGCTGCTCGATTTCATCGAAGGCGACCAGACCCTGTTCGTGCGCCGCGACGAGGTCGAGGCGCAGTGGCAGTGGATCGATTCGATCCGCGACGCCTGGGCCGCGGTCGACATGGCGCCGCAGAATTACACGGCGGGAAGCTGGGGGCCGTCGAGTGCAATCGCGCTGATCGAGCGCGACGGAGCGAGTTGGCATGACTGATCTGAACCCCGTAATCGCCAAGGTTACCGACCGTATTATCCAGCGCAGCGCGCCGCGCCGCGCTGCCTATCTCGACCTGATGGAACGCCAGCGCGAGGCGGGGACCAATCGCGGCAATCTGTCGTGCGGCAATCTCGCGCATGGTTTTGCCGCGTCGGGCGATGACAAGGCGGTGATCCGGACCGGCGGCGCGATGAATATCGGCATCGTCACCAGCTACAATGACATGCTCTCGGCGCATCAGCCGTATGGCCGCTACCCCGAACAGATCAAACTCTTCGCGCGCGAAGTGGGCGCGACCGCACAGGTCGCGGGCGGCGTCCCTGCGATGTGCGACGGCGTGACGCAGGGGCAGGCGGGCATGGACCTGTCGCTGTTCAGCCGCGACAATATCGCGCAGGGCACGGTGATCGCGCTCAGCCATGCGATGTTCGAAAGCGCGCTGCTGCTCGGCATCTGCGACAAGATCGTTCCCGGCCTGCTGATTGGTGCGCTGCGCTTCGGCCACCTGCCGCAGATCCTCGTGCCGGCGGGGCCGATGCCCTCTGGCCTTGCGAACAAGGAAAAGCAGCGCGTCCGCCAGCTTTATGCCGAAGGCAAGGCGACGCGTGACGAGTTGCTCGAGGCCGAAGCGGCGTCCTATCACGGCGCGGGCACCTGCACCTTCTATGGCACGGCGAACAGCAACCAGATGATGATGGAACTGATGGGGCTCCACGTTCCCGGCAGCGCCTTCACCAACCCCGGCACCAAGCTGCGGCAGGAACTGACGCGCGCCGCGACGCACCGAATTGCCGAGATCGGCTGGGATGGCGACGATTATCGCCCGCTTGCGCGCTGCATCGACGAAAAGGCGATCGTCAACGCCGCGATCGGGCTTCTCGCCACCGGCGGCTCGACGAACCATGCGATCCACCTGCCCGCAATCGCGCGCGCGGCGGGGATTATCATCGACTGGCAGGATTTCGACGAGCTGAGCCACGCCGTGCCTTTGCTCGCGCGCGTCTATCCGAACGGCGCGGGCGATGTGAATAATTTCCACGCTGCCGGCGGCATCGGCTATATCGTGCGCGAGCTGCTCGGCGCCGGTTTGCTGCACGGCGATGTGCTGACCGTCGGCGGCACGATGGCCGATTATGCCTCCGAGCCTGTGCTCGTGGACGACGAACTCCGCTGGCAGGCCGCGCCGGAGACCAGCCGCGACGACACCATGCTGCGTCCGGTCGCGGCGCCCTTTTCGCCCGATGGGGGCATGCGCCTGCTCGCAGGCAATCTCGGCCGCGCGATCATCAAGACCAGCGCCGTGGCCCAGGATCGTTGGACGATCGAGGCGCCGTGCCGGATCTTCGACGACCAGAATCAGGTGCTCACCGCATTCAAGGCGGGTGAACTGGAACGCGACGTTGTGGTCGTCGTCCGCTTCCAGGGCCCGCGCGCCAACGGCATGCCCGAACTGCACAAGCTCACACCCGCGCTCGGTGTGCTGCAGGACAAGGGATACCGCGTCGCATTGCTCACCGACGGCCGCATGTCGGGCGCCAGCGGCAAAGTTCCTGCGGTGATTCACCTTTCACCCGAAGCTTTGCCCGGCCCCGATGGGGTGAGCGGTCCGCTCGCCTATCTTCAGGACGGGGACATCGTGCGCGTGTGCGCGGTGAACGGCGAAGCGGTCGCGCTCGTGGACGAGGCCGAGTGGGCATCGCGCACACCGGCCGCCGCGCCGCCGCCAGCGCTTGGCGTCGGGCGCGAATTGTTCGCGCTGTTCCGCCATCACGCCGACGAGGCGGAGAAGGGCGGTTCGGCGGTGCTCGCGGCGATGGAAATGGTGACCTAAGTCCTCAAACCCGTTTGTCCTGAGCTTGTCGAAGGACCGTATTTCCCTTCCAGCGGGTCAAGAAAAGAACAGCCCTTCGACAAGCTCAGGGCGAACGGAGATTGAAATGTCGGATTCAGGTATCGAGCAGATCATGCGCATCGCGCCGGTCATCCCGGTGATCGTCATCGACCGCGTCGAGGATGCGGTCCCGATGGCCGAGGCGCTCGTCGCGGGCGGCCTCAGGGTGCTCGAAGTGACGATGCGGACCCCCGCGGCGCTCGATGCGATCCGGGCGATGAAGGCGGTGCCCGGCGCGGTGGTCGGCGCGGGGACGGTGCTCAACCCCCGGATGCTCAAGGACGCCATTGACGCGGGCTCCGAATTCATCGTCTCCCCGGGCCTTACCGACAGCCTCGGCGAAGCGGCGGTGGCAAGCGGCATCCCGTTCCTGCCCGGCGTCGCCAATGCATCGAATATCATGGCGGGGCTCGACCTCGGACTCGACAGCTTCAAATTCTTCCCTGCCGCGACAAGCGGCGGCATTCCGGCATTGAAGGCGCTCACGGGGCCGTTCGGCGGGATCAATTTCTGCCCGACCGGCGGGATCAGCGCCGCGACCGCACCCGAATGGCTCGCGCTGGGGCCCGTGCTTTGCGTCGGTGGCAGCTGGGTCGTCCCGTCGGGGCCGCTCGACCCGGTGCGGGTCGAAGCTCTCGCGCGCGAGGCGTCGGCACTTTCGGGCCATTGATTAACCCCATTTTACCTGTCATCGTGCAGGGATAAGCGGCAACATAGCCGCTGGTGGGGAGATACGGGTGCCAAGGCCGCAGCCACATTTGGAAGAAGTTCTCAGCTCCGAACCCGGACCGCACATCGCCGCACTGTTCGATTTCGACGGCACGATCATCTCGGGCTATTCGGCGACCGCGATGCTGCGCGAGAAATTTCAGCGCCGCGAAATGTCGGTCGAGGAGATTGCCGAGACCGCACAGGTCGTCGCGCAGCACAGCCTCGGCCAGATCGGTTTCTCGGGGCTGATGACCGCCGCCGCCAAATTCATGAAGGGCGTCGATGAGGAGAGCTTTGTCGCGTTTGGCGAAGAGCTCTACAAAAAGCATATCGCGCGGAAAATTTACCCCGAGACGCGGGCGATTATCGAGGCGCATCAGGCAAAGGGGCATCGCGTCGCAATCATCTCGTCGGCGACGATCTACCAGATCGAACCGACCGCGCGCGACCTTGGCATCACCGACATAAAATGCTCGGCCTATGAGATCGAGGACGGTGTTTTCACTGGTGAGATCATCCGACCGCTGTGCTTTGGCGATGGGAAGGTGCTTGCCGCCGAGGAACTCGCCGCCGAATATGGCCTCGATCTCGATCAGAGCTTTTTCTACTCGGACAGCGACGACGATATCGAACTGCTCGAACGCGTCGGCAAGCCGCGGCCGCTTAATCCGAACATGAAGCTGAAGGGCATCGCCGATGAGCGCAACTGGCCCGTCCAGCGCTTTGCTAGCCGCGGCACGCCGTCGTGGATCGACTATACGCGCACCATTTACGCAACAGGCTCGCTCGTCGGCGCCTTCGCTGCTGGCCTGCCGATCTGGGCGCTGACCCGATCGCAGCGTGAGGCGGTCAATTTCTCGATGGGACTGTTCGGCGATTTCGCGACCGCGATCACCGGCGTCGAGCTGGAGGTCGAGGACGAACGCCATCTCTGGTCATCGCGCCCATGCGTCTTCATCTTCAACCATCAGAGCAAGGCGGACGTGATGATCCTCGCCAAGCTCATCCGCCGCGACATGGGCGGGGTGGGGAAGAAGGAGATCAAGGACATCCCCATCCTCGGCAAGCTGATGGAATGGGGCGGCACCGTCTTCGTCGACCGTGCCGACGGCAAGAGCGCGATCAAGGCGATGGAGCCCCTCGTCGACGCGATCCGCGAGGAAGGAAAGTCGATCTGCATCGCGCCCGAAGGGACGCGCAGCCTGACGCCGAAGCTTGAACCCTTCAAAAAGGGCGCGTTCCACCTTGCAATGCAGGCGGGCGTTCCGATCGTCCCGATCGTCATTCACAATGCGACCGACGTGGCGCCGAAGAATGAGTTCGTGATGCGTCCCGCAACGGTGCGCGTCACGGTGCTGCCGCCCGTCGACACGTCGAAATGGAGCCCGCGGACGATTAACAATCACGTCCGTGACGTCCGCAACATGTTCCTGCGTACCTTGGGGCAGCCTGAGGAGAGCGTGGCGGAATCGGTGGCGAAAGAGCCGGCGGCTGCTCCGCCTGAGGCCAAGACGAAGAAGGCAGCTGAAAAGAAGCCCGCAGCGAAGAGAAAGGCTCCGGCCAAGAAAGCCGCCGCGCGAAAGGAAAAGAAGGCCTAGCCATGTTTCACCTCGTCATTGCGAGCGAAGCGAAGCAACCCAGGGCGGCTTACGCGACACTGGATTGCCGCGTCGCTTCGCTCCTCGCAATGACGGCGGTCTAAACCGTGGCGGACGGAACGCCCCGCACCCCTATCGTGGCGGAGCAGGCGGCCGACCGGCTTTATATCATCGACGCGCGCAACGGGGTCGAGCGGCGCCTGCTCCTCGACTGGATCCATTCGACGAGCGGCGATGACGAACCGGCCTGGGCAAGTCTCGATATCGAGGATGGCGACCATGCGCTGCCCGTCGACGTGCTTCAGACGCGGCTTGGCGGTGCACCGTCGCGGCTGGTGGTGCCCCTGCGCGTCGCTTGGCGCATCCCCGGGTTCGACAGGGACCGCGCGCTCAAATTCCGCCACCTGATCTTCGGCGATCCGCGTCATCCGGGCCCGCTCCGGTCCCGGCTGATTCTGCTCCGCGATCGCCGCCGGGCGCAGATATTGGTCGGCGAGGCGGCGACGCTCGACACGCTCCGCGACCGCTTTTGCGCGCAAACGGGCGGCGGCGACGGCGAGGGCGCGGACAGCCCGGAATTCGCGGGCTTCGTCGCGCGGCAGGCGGCGCTTGCGCTCGACGTTGCGGAGCGCGGCATTCGGGGGACGCGTTACAAGGTGCCGCGCTTCGTCGCCGATGGCCTGCGCACCAGTCCCAAATTCCGCGCCGCGCTCGCCGATCTGGCGGAGAAGACGGGCCGCCCGGTCGGCGATCTCTATCGCGAGGCACGGCCGCTGATGAAGGAAGTCATCGCGCGGCCGTCGGCGCTCTTCCTCGACCTTCGCGCGCGGCTCGATCGCATGATGTTCGGCGGATATGCGCCTGAAATGGAAATCGACGCGGCGGAGCTCGCGAAGCTGCGGGGCATCCTGCGCGAGCATCCCACCGCGATTCTCTTCACGCACAAAACCTATATCGACGGCGCGACGCCCAGCCGGCTGACATATGAGAACGACATGCCGATGCTGCACAGCTTCGGCGGCGCCAATCTCGACTTCGCTGTGATGGGCGAATTCTTCCGCCGATCGGGGATGATTTTCATCCGGCGCAGCTTTCAGGATCAGCCGGTCTATAAGCTTGTGCTGCGTCATTATATCGCGTGGCTGCTCGCCAAGCGTTTCCCCCTGAGCTGGGCGTTCGAGGGAACGCGATCGCGGCTCGGCAAGCTGATGCCGCCCAAATATGGGCTGATGAAATATGTCCTCGACGCGGCACATGCGACGGGCACGCGCGATGTGCATTTCGTTCCCTTCGTCACCAGCTTCGACCTGATCCGCGATGTCGAGGAATATGCGGCCGAACAGACGGGGCGGAACAAGAAGCCCGAAAGCCTGTCATGGTTTATTGGCTATATGAAAAGCCTGAAGGAACCATCGGGCCGCATCCGCCTGGACATCGGCAATCCCGTGGTGATCGACGAAGCGCCGGCCCCCGACGACAGGCGCGCGCTCGAGAAGATCGCCTTTGCGGTCGCAGTCGAGGCGAACCGCGTCACCCCGCTCACCGTCACCTCGGTCATGTGCCTGATCCTGCTCGGCATGGCGCCGCGGGGGGCAACTGCCGCGGAACTTCTCGGCGCGATCGGCGCGGTGACCGACTGGGCGCGTGCACGCGATATCCGTCTCAGCCGCGAACTGGAGAGCGGCGACGACGGCGCGCTGTCGGCAACCGTCGATACGCTGGTCGAGAGCGGCCTGCTGACGCGTTACGAGGCGGGCAGCGAGAATGTCTATTCGATCGACCCCGCCAAACATCCGATGGCAAGCTATTACCGCAACATCATCGCGCATCATTTCCTCGACCGTGCGATGATCGAACTCGCCCTGTTCGAACTGCGCGATGGCGACAGCGGCGATGCGACGGCTGCCTTCTGGGCGAAGATCGACCGCCTTCGCGATCTGTTCAAATTCGAATTCTTCTACCCGCCCCGCGACGAACATCGCGCCGCGTTGGAGGCCGAACTTGCCCGCATCGACCCGGTGTGGGACCGCCGGCTTGCGAGCGGCGACCGCGGTGTCGCGCAGCTTCTACGCCGTTGTCAGCCCGTCGTCGGTCACGCGATCCTGCTGCCCTTCGCCGAGGCCTATTCGGTCGTCGCCGAACAGCTTGCGCGGGCGAATCCCGGCGATGCGGTCGACGAAAAGGCGCTGCTCGACGCGGCGCTGGTCGAGGGGCGGCAGGCCTGGCTGCTCCGCCGTATCAGCAGCGAGGCGGCGATCGGAAAATTGCTCTTTGCCAACGGCCTGTCGCTGATGCGCCACATGGGGCTCGCGGAAGAGGCGACGCCGGTGAATCTCGCGGCGCGCCGCGCGCTGCTGATGGAACTGCGCGGCCTCGCCAACGTCATGGAGACGATGCGGCTTTCGACCGTCGCGCTCGCCGACCGCTTGCCGGGTTCAGGAGGATAAATGCTCAAACAGCTTAGCGCGCAGGACGCCCAGTTCCTCTACACGCAGACCGCGAACAATCTGACGCACATCATGGGGGTCTATATCTATGACCCCTCGACCGCGCCGGGCGGTTTCGTGCGCTTCAAGGACATCATCCGCCACGTCGAAAGCCGAGTCGACACCTCGCCACTGTTCAAGCGGCGGTTGCATCGCCTGCCGTTCGACATGGACCATCCCTATTGGGTCGAGGACGAGCATTTCGACATCGAGGCGCATATGAGCCACGCGCGCCTGCCCGAACCCGGCGACTGGCGGCAATTCTGCATCGCGGTCGCGCGCTGGTTCTCAAAGCCGATGGATATGAATCGCCCGCTCTGGGACATTTATATCATCGAGGGGCTCGACCGCATTCCGGGCATCCCGAAGGGCAGCTTCGCGATGCTCCACCGCGTTCATCATGCAGCGGTCGACGGCGCGTCGGGGGCGCACGCCTTTATCGCGATGAGCGACATCGATGCAAAGGGCACGCCCGCGATACCCGAACCGCCGCCGGTCGAGGAATTGGGCAAGGCACCGTCGAGCACCGAAACCCTCTCGCGCGCCTGGTCGGCATCGATGCAGTCGCCGGTCAAGTTCATGAACGCGCTCATGAAGATGTCGCCCGCGATCATCTCTTCGGCGCGGAAGTCGATTTCCGAGGGCGGCATGACCGCTGGAGTCCCCGAAACGCGCTTCAACGTGGCCGTCGGCCCGCACAAGATGTTCGACGCGACGACGGTCGCGCTGACCGACGTGGCGGAAATACGCAAGAAAGTGCTCGGTGCGACGGTCAATGACGTGGTGCTGACCACCGTCGGCGGCGCGCTGCGCAAATATCTTCAGAAGCATAAGGAACTGCCGAACGAGAGCCTTGTCGCGGTCGCGCCGATCAATCTGCGCGGAAAGGGCGGAAAGGCATCGACCCCGGGCAATCAGGTGTCGGCGATGAGCGTCCCGATCCGCACCGACATCGCGGGACCGCTCGAACGGCTCGCGGCGATCCGCGACTATACGGTCGAGGCGAAGGAGGCGAAGGCCGGGGTCAGCGCGCGGATCATGACCGACCTGTCGCAGCATATTCCGGGCGCCACGATGGCGGCGGTTGCCCGGCTCGTGACCAGCGAGCGTTTCGCGGTGCGCGGCACCAACCTCTTCATCTCGAATGTCCCCGGCGCGCAGGTGCCGCTCTATCTGGCCGGTGCTCAGTTGGTGCAGCAGCATGGCATGGCACCGCTCGCGAACAATATGGGGCTGTTCGTTGCGACCCCAAGCTATAACGGCCGGATCGCCTTCTCGATCATCGGCGAACGCTCGATCATGCCCGACATCGCCTTTTTCCGCGAATGCATCGACGAAAGTTTCGCCGACCTGATGGCCGCGACGCCGAAACCCGAAAAGCCGAAAGCCGCTACGGCAAAGCCGAAAGCGGCGCCCAAACCCGCCCCCAAATCCAGGGCAAAGCCAAAGGCGACGGCCCAAACTGCGACAAAAGCCAGGGTGAAACCGGTTGCTAAAGCGAACGCAACCGGCAAGACTCGGAAAAAATAAACCATGCTCTCGCAGGATTACCGAATGCTTTTCACCCCGACGCTCAGCGCCGATCGCGATCTTGTGACCGCAACCGATTATGCCGCCTGGTCGAAAGCGGCGCAGGAACATGACCGCAAATCGGGGATGTCGGCATGGCGCGCCGCCGATGAGAGCAAGCATTTCGATTATAAGGCGATCCGCGCGCGGCTGGAAAAGCTGCGCAAGCTATCCGCCGCGGGTGACGTCAAGGGGCTGCTCTTTGTCCTGAACGAGGGCATTCACGGCAATATCGACGGCATGGGACACGAACGGCTGTACCAGAAGGCGCGTTTCGGCACGAAAAAGCTGATCGAGGATTATGTCGCGGAGGTCGTCGCCTCGCTCGACAAGATTGCTGCCGCGCGCAGCATCGGCCGCGACGAGAAGCGCGATTTCTTCCGCCGTGCGCAACATTGCTATGGCCGCTCGGCGCTGCTGCTCTCCGGCTCGGGCAGCTTCCTCTTCTTCCATATCGGTGTCGTAAAGGCCTTGTGGGAAGAGGGTGTGTTGCCCGCGATCATGTCGGGCGCGAGCGGCGGGTCGATCGTCGCCGCAGTCGTCTGCACGCGCAAAAATGCCGACATCGGTGCTTTCCTGGAAAGCGAACGCCTCGCCAATCCCGACCGCGATCCGGAGGGGCGGCGTCTTGCACCCGACGAGGTCCGCGCGCGGCTCGCCGACCTGATCCCCGACCTCACCTTTCAGGAGGCCTATGAGGTCAGCGGGCGGCACCTCAACGTTTCGGTCGCGCCCGCCGAAAAGCATCAGAACGGCCGGCTGCTGAATGCGATCACCGCGCCGAACGTGTTGATCCGCGAGGCGGTGCTCGCTTCGTGCGCGGTGCCGGGAGTCTTCCCGCCGGTGATGCTGATGGCGCGTGACGATGCGGGCAACCGCGTACCCTATCAGCCCGATCGGCGCTGGGTCGATGGTTCGGTGACGCACGACATTCCGACCAAGCGGCTCGAACGACTCTATGGGGTCAATCACCATATCGTCAGCCAGGCGAACCCGATCGCGCTGCCGTTCGCGACCGACACGCGTAAGCAGATGGCGCCGATCGAGGCGATTCAGCACGCGTCGATGACGACCTTCCGGGCGTGGCTCAACGCAAATATGGTGATCTTCCAGAAGCCGCTCGAATGGGTGCCGCCGCTCAACAGCATCGCCAACATGGCGCGTTCGGTGATCAATCAGGAATATACCGGCGACATCAACATCATCCGCCCGCCCAAATTCTGGTCGCCGACCAAGATTTTGAGCGATCTGGGACAGGAAGATATCGACGAACTGATCGATACGGGTGAGCGCACCGCTTGGCCGAAGGTCGAAATGGTGCGTACCCAGACCGCAATCAGCCGCGCGCTCGAAGCCATATTGGCGAAGATCGACAAGGCGGGTGACGACGGCCCCGGCCACCGCAGCGCCGCGCTGCAAAAGGCGGTTCGCTAGATGCGTCGAGACTTTGAACTGCCCTTTTGCCCGTTCGTGCTGAGCTTGTCGAAGCACCGTATTTCCTTTGGCGACGCTGAAAGAAAGAACGGCCCCTCGACAAGCTCAGGGCGAACGGTTGGGATTTGATATGACAAGCGGAGCGGTGATCCTGCCGGCCGAATCCGCGGGTGCGGGCGCAAAGCTTCACGTCACCCACTGGCTGCCCGAGGGGCGCCCGCGCGCGGTGGTCTTGCTTGCGCACGGTTATGCCGAGCATGCCGGGCGCTATGAATATGTGGCAAAGCGCCTGACCGACGCGGGCTATGCAATCTATGCGGTCGACCATTGGGGTCACGGCAATTCGGACGGCGACGGCGGTTTCGTCCCGCGCTTTTCTGCCTTTCTCGACGGCATGACCGAACTTCTGACGCTCGTCGAGATCAATCATGGCGATACGCCGCGCCTGTTGCTCGGCCACAGCATGGGCGGACTGATCGCGACTTTGTTCCTCGTCGAACGGCAGCAGGCGTTTCTCGCCGCCGCCGTTTCGGGACCCGCAATTCTGCCCGCCGAACCGCCGTCGCGCTTCACTGTCTGGATCAGCCGTTTCCTTGCGCGCTTCTTCCCGCGCCTCGGCGTGCTGTCGCTCGATGCAAACGGCGTCAGCCGCGATCCGCTGGTCGTTGAGGCCTATAAGGCCGACCCGCTCGTCTACACCGGCAAGATCGGCGCGCGGCTCGGCAAGGAATTCATGGATGCAATGGCGGTCGCGCAGGCCGATGCGCCGAAGATACGCCTGCCGATCCTGATCCAGCATGGCGAGGCCGACCGCCTCACCGCGCCTGCTGGGTCGCGCTATCTGTTCGATAATGTGGCATCGAAGGACAAGCGCCTCGAAATCTATCCCGGCTTGTTCCACGAAATCTACAATGAGCCCGAACGCGACGCGGTGCTCGATGATCTGATCGGATGGTTCGACGCGCATGTGAAGGGACCGGCTGCGGCATGAAAATCCTGCTGGTCCTAATTTTCGCGCCGCTCATCACGCTCGCGCTCCTCTATTTCCTCTTTCCCGAACAGCTTGTGCAACTGATGCGCTGGCTGATGCGCAGACGCGCACGGTTGGTGCGCAAAACGGTGACGGTGGGCGGTCGTAACTGGCCCTATCTAGAGGGCGGCGATCCGTCGAAGCCGACGCTTGTGATGGTCCATGGCTTCGGTGCGGACAAGGATCACTGGACCTTTTATGCGCCGTGGATGACGCGCGACTATCATCTGATCGCGCCCGACCTGCCGGGTTTTGGCGAGAATGACCGCGACCGCGAACTGCCCTTCGACGTGACCAGCCAGGCGCGGCGGCTCAAGGATTTTCTGGACGCACTGGGTATCGAGCGCCCGCATCTTGGCGGCAACAGCATGGGCGGCTGGATCGCGCTGCGCTTTGCGATCGATTATCCGGGCAGCTTGCGCACATTGACGCTGATGAACAATGCCGGGATTATCGGCGCCGACGAAAGCGAGCTACAGAAGCTGGCGGCGGGGCGCGACTATAATCCGCTCGTGCTCGCCAATCTGGAGGATGCCGACCGCCTGATCGCCTTCGTCGTCCGCAAGCCGACGCATGTGCCGGCGCGGCTCAAGCCCGTCATCTATGCCGATGCGCTGAAACACCGCGACCTGCTCGACCAGATTTTCTGGATCATCGCCGACGAGATGGAGCAGAAGCCGCTCAACGACCAGCTTGGCGGTGTGAAGGTGCCGACGCTGATCATCTGGGGCCGCCACGACAAGCTGATCGATGTGAGCTGCGTCGCGGTGCTCGAAGCTGGTATCGTGGGCAGTAAGTCGCATATCTTCGAACATGTCGCGCATGTGCCGATGATCGAGGATCCCAAGGCGACCGCAGAGGTACAGCGCGAGTTTCTTGCCAAGCATTGAAACTGCCGTCAGTCTCTCTTCGAAAACAGGGAGGGCGGGATGCGGTTGAAAGTGGGGCTGCTCGGCGGGGGTAGCTGGGGAACGACGGTTGCGTCGGTGGTGTCGCGCAACGCGCCGATCACGCTTTGGGCGCGCGATGCCGAGACGGTCGATGGCATCAACAGCGATAATGAGAACCGCCGATATCTGCCCGGCATCAAGCTGCCCTCGGCGCTCCGTGCGACCGCGGACATGGCGGAGGTCGTCGCGGGCGCCGATGTGCTGGTCATGGGGGTCCCCTCGCACAGCTTTCGCAGCGTTCTAGAGGAAGCGCGCAACCACCTGCGCCCGTGGGTTCCGGTAATCAGCCTGACCAAAGGGCTCGAACTTTCTTCGGGCAAGCGCATGACCGAGCTGATCGAGGAGGTCCTTCCGGGCCACCCCGTCGGCGTTCTGACCGGCCCGAACCTCGCGCGCGAAATCATGACGGGGCAGGCGGCGGCTAGCGTGCTTTCGATGGAGGATGAGATCGTCGTGCGCGCGCTCCAGCCCGTGTTCCACTCGGGGCTGTTCCGCGTCTACACCAACACCGACCTTCTCGGCTGCGAACTCGGCGGAGTGCTCAAGAATATCATCGCGATCGCGGTCGGCATGGGCGACGGCCTCGGCGCGGGCGACAATACGCGTTCGGCGCTGATGACGCGCGGGCTCTCCGAAATCACCCGGCTCGGCGTCGCGATGGGCGGGCGGGCGGAAACCTTTGCGGGGCTCACCGGCATGGGCGACCTGATCGCGACATGCACCAGCCCCTTGTCGCGCAACCGCCATGTCGGCGTCGAACTCGGCAAGGGGCGGCCGATCGACGAGATTATCGCGGGCATGAACATGGTCGCCGAGGGCGTGAAGAGCGCGCCGACCGTGATTGCGCTTGCCGAACGTTACGGCCTCGACATGCCGATTGCGCGCGACGTCTATGACGTGACGCAGGGAAAACGCAGCGCGCAGGACGTGTTTCGCGGCCTGCTGAAATCCAGCGTCGGCGACGAATCGCATCCCGGCTAAGCTTATCCCTGTCATTGCGAGGAGCCGAAGGCGACGCGGCAATCCAGAGCGTGCAAGCCCGCCACTGGATTGCTTCGCTTCGCTCGCAATGACGAGAATCTACGATTCCACCGTCAGACGTGCCGAATCTCCGTTAAGCCGGGAATAAAAGGGCGGTCTGCTTCGTTGACTCACCTGACCGGCTCGCTAGCGGGCCGGCAATCAGGAGATGGACGATGAAAAAATGGACCACCCTCGCTATTCTCGTGGCTCTCCCCGCCACAGCCGCCGTCGCTGCCGTGCCCTATGGCTCGATGCCGCCGGGCTTTGAGGCGCCGCATATCCGCACTACCCCGATTGCGGGCGTCGTGAACCAATATTGGTATAATTACAAAGCCGACATTCTGGAGGCGGAGAAGGAATTGCGGAGCGACCTTCGCCACTCCACCGACCGCGAAGACCGCTGGGATGCGTGGGACGAGTGGGAGAATGAAATCGTCGATGCCGACAAGGATTATGTGAAGGAAATGCGCAAGAAGGGCTATCGCAGCGGCCGCGTGACGGTCGGCGGCTAAGCTCGATCAAGTTCCCCGGAGCCTTGCTCTGGGTCGCAGGGAAGGGTGGGTGTCATGGGGCACCCGCCCTTTCTTGTATCAGCGGCTTGCCTCGGCCAGCAGCGCTTGCGCTTCCTTGCCCTGCCAGTCGATGGCGCCGACAACGCGCCATATTTCGCGACCTTCGGCATCGTAATAGATGCTGGTCGGCAGCGCGTTGCTCGCGGCGTCGAGCAGGCCGTTCTCGGGATCGACATAGGGTTGCAGCGCCTTCAAGCCGGCTTTCTGGAACCAGGGATCGACCACCTCGGCGCCTTTCAGATCCTGCGCCACCGCGATCACGGTCATGCGATCGCCGCTTTTCGCCGCGAGCGCGTCGAGCGTCGGCATCTCGGCGACGCACGGCGCGCACCATGTCGCCCACAGATTGACGAGCAGCGGTTTGCCGCGAAAGTCGGCGAGCGTGACGGGCGCATCGTCGGGGCCGCGAAAGCCGACCGTCGGTGCCGCCTTGCCCTTGCCCGTGCGCTCGACCTGATGTTGAAAATGGCCGACGCCGCCATCCTTCGCTTGGCCGGGCGAAATATTTGCTTGGCCGTCTGCGGCTTGCTCGCCCGGCGGCTTTTCCCTATCGCAGCCCGCGATTGATCCGGCCAGAAATATGGCGAGGATCGCAAGAGACGGATTTGGGACGCGGCGGATGGCGAATACTCCGGATAGCAACAGCATGTGGGGCGGCCGCTTCGGTGGCGGACCCGCGGCGATCATGCAAGAGATTAACGCATCGATTCCCGTCGACAAGCGCCTGTGGGAAGAAGATATCGCGGCCAGCCGCGCGCATGCGACGATGCTCGGCGCCGCGGGAATTATCGCGGCCGAGGATGCGGTGGTGATCGACCGCGGGCTGGCGCAGATCGCCGACGAGTTCGCCGCGAACGGTGTGCCCGTCGACCTCAGCCTCGAAGACATCCACATGACCGTCGAATCGCGGCTCAAGGAACTGGTCGGCGAAGCCGCCGGCCGCCTCCACACCGCGCGCTCGCGCAACGACCAGGTCGCGACCGATTTCCGTCTGTGGACGCGCACCGCGTGCGAGCGCATCGACGCGGGGTTGCAGGCGATCCAGACCGCGCTGCTGACGCGCGCCGACGAACATGCGGGCAGCATCATGCCCGGCTTCACGCATTTGCAGGTCGCGCAGCCGGTGACGCTCGGCCATCATCTGCTCGCCTATGTCGAAATGTTCGGCCGCGACCGTTCGCGCTTCGCCGATGCGCGCCGCCGCCTCAACGAATCGCCGCTCGGCGCCGCGGCGCTGGCGGGCACCGGTTTTCCGGTCGATCGCCATGCCACCGCGGCCGCGCTCGGTTTCGATCGCCCGATGGCGAACAGCATCGATGCCGTCTCCGACCGCGACTTCGCGCTCGAATTCTGCGCGTCGGCGTCGATCGCCGCAATCCACCTTTCGCGCCTCGCCGAGGAAATCGTGATCTGGGCCAGCCAGCCCTTCGGTTTCATCAGCCTGCCGGACGCATGGTCGACGGGCAGCTCGATCATGCCGCAAAAGCGCAACCCCGACGCCGCCGAACTGGTGCGCGGGCGCGCGGGCCTGCTGCTCGGCGCGTTCCAGCGGCTCGCCGTGATCGTGAAGGGCCTGCCGCTCACCTATTCGAAGGATCTGCAGGACGACAAGGAAACGGTCTTTGGCGCCTTTGATGCGCTCGCGCTGTCGCTGGCGGCGATGACCGGGATGGTCGAGACGCTGACCTTTCGTACCGACCGCATGCGCGCGCTCGCCGCGTCGGGCTATTCGACCGCGACCGACCTTGCCGACTGGCTGGTGCGCGAGGCGGGCCTCCCGTTCCGCGAGGCGCATCATGTGGTCGGCGCCTGCGTGAAGCGCGCCGAGGAATTGGGCGTCGAACTCTCAGCGCTGCCCGCCGGGGACGCCGCCGCGATCCATGCCGAGGTCACTCCCGAGGTGCTCGCGGCGCTGACCGTCGAGGCATCGGTCGCCAGCCGCACCAGCTATGGCGGCACGGCGCCGGACGGGGTAAGGAAGGCCGTGGCCGCAGCCCGCGCGGCGCTCGAAGGACAAATATGATGGCGACCAAGCGCCTCATCATGACTGTGTTCGCCGCAACCGCGCTGCTCGGCGCGTGCGGCAGCAGGGAAGATCTGAAGCCCGTGGCAGGCCAGCCTGCACCGGTGATTCCCGTCGGCGCCACCAGTGCCCCGACAACGGAGGAGCTTACGACGCCTGACGCGCAGGCCCGGCCAGCGCGCAGCGACGAACTTCTCAAACGATCCGAACAACGCGAAACCGACGATTTTGACTTGCCGCCTCCGGGCTGATTGAAGTCGGGAGCCGCCCTCCATTCCGTTCGTGCTGAGCTTGTCGAAGCACCGTTCGTCTTGAACGTCGGAAAGGGGAAGGACGGCCCTTCGACAAGCTCGGGGCAAACGGCGCATATATTTAGGATCTACTTGTGAATCATTTTGAAATTCGGGACGGCGTGATGCACGCCGAAGATATTCCGCTGCCACGCATTGCCGAAGAAATCGGCACCCCAGTCTATGTCTATTCGCGCGCGACGCTCGAACGTCATGCACAGGCGTTTCGCGACGGGCTGAAGGACGTGCCCAAGAAGCATCTCGCCTTCGCGATCAAGTGCAACCCCAACCTTGGCGTGCTGCGCGTCCTCGCGCGGCAGGGCTATGGCGCTGACGTCGTGTCGGGCGGCGAACTCGAACGCGCGCTCGCGGCGGGTATGGCGGCCGAGGATATCGTCTTTTCGGGCGTCGGCAAGACGCGCGCCGAACTGGCGCAGGGGCTCGACCGCGGTATCGGTCAGTTCAACATCGAGCATGAGCCCGAGGGTGTCGCCCTCGCCGAGATCGCACTCGCAAAGGAAATGACCGCCCCCGCGGTGCTGCGCGTCAATCCCGACGTCGATGCGGGCACGCACGCCAAGATCTCGACCGGCAAGGCCGAAAACAAGTTCGGCGTCGGTATCGACGTCGCACCCGAAATCTTCGGCCGGCTGTCGGCGCTTCCGGGGCTCAATATGCGCGGCATTGCGGTGCATATCGGCAGCCAGCTTACCAGCCTCGAACCGCTCGAAGCGGCGTTCAAGCGTGTGGGCGAACTCGTCGCCGAACTGCGCGCTGCGGGGCACAGCATCACCCATGTCGATCTCGGCGGCGGCCTCGGCGTGCCGTACAAGGCTGACGACAATCCGCCGAGCCCCGCCGAATATGGTGCGATGGTCGCGCGGGTGACAAAGGATTGGGACGTCACTCTGATGTTCGAACCCGGCCGCGTTATCGCGGGCAACACCGGCGTGCTGTTGACCGAGGTTCTCTGGGTCAAGCCCGGCGCGACGAACCCGTTCGTGATCGTCGATGCCGCGATGAACGACCTCGCGCGTCCCGCACTCTACGACGCCTATCACGACTTTGTTGCCGTCAAGCCGACCGGTGAGACGATGACGGCGTCGATCGTCGGCCCGGTGTGCGAGACCGGCGACACCTTCGCGCGCGACCGCGTCACCGACAAGGTCGAACCGGGCGATCTTGCCGTGTTTCGCACCGCGGGCGCCTATGGCGCGACGATGGCGTCGACCTACAACAGCCGCAGCCTGGTGCCCGAGGTGCTCGTCGATGGCGACCGCTATGTCGTCGTCGCCGACCGCATCACCGCGGGCACGATCATGGCCGCCGAGCGCGTGCCCGACTGGATCGACTGAGGCGGGTCTTCGAAGTCCTACCCAGGTTGAAAATATCGGATCGGTCGGCGAGAGTAAGCATATGAGGCCGACCGATCCGATGCAGATCAGCCAGGTGGACGATTTTCCGACCGCCGATTTTGCCGCGTGCGATTTTTCGTTCGACATTTCGCAGGCCATCGCTTTCCCATATGATGACCCGCGGCAGCTCCATCCTGTCTCGCCGCGACGCAAGGATTATAACTGGGATCCTGCCGACTGGGATGGCGTGGCACCGGGGTGCAAGGCGCTCTTCATCGCTCGATCGGGCGATCGGATCCTGGGTTATGCCAGAATGTGCGAATGCTGGAACGGGATGGCGGACCTTGCGGAAATTGCGGTCGACCGCTGGGCGCGGGGACGCGGGGTGGCGGCCGCACTCTTGGCAAGGGTCGAGGTCTGGGCACGTGATACGGGCTTAGAGCTGATCCGTCTGGAAACCCAGTCGAATAACCCGGCGGCTTGCCGTATCTATGCCCGCGCTGGCTACACGCTGGGCGGCTTCGACCAAAAGCTTTACGCGGGCGGGCCCCATGAGGGCGAAGTCGCGCTCTTTTGGTACAAGGATTTGCGGTGAAAGCTGCACGGCTTTCTCGATCCGCGCCAGGCTCGCCGCCCGGGCCGACGAATAATGGCAGGACCGTCTGATGCACCAGTTCCCCGTCTTTCTGAATCTCCGCGGCCGCACGGTCGTGCTGGTCGGGGAGGGGGAGGCTGCCGATGCCAAGGCGCGGCTGATCGCGCGCGCCGGCGGCCGGGTCGTGCCGGAGTGGCGGGAAGACGCCACAATCGCCTTCGTCGCGCTCGACGATGACGCGCAAGCACGCGCCGCCGCGCAGGCGCTCCGCGCGCGCGGGCTGCTCGTCAACGTCGTCGACCGCCCCGACCTTTGCGATTTCACGACGCCCGCGATCGTCGACCGCGCGCCGGTGACGATCGCGATCGGGACGGGCGGCGCGTCGGCGGGTCTCGCAAAGGCTGTTCGCCAGCGGATCGAAGCTTTGCTCCCGGCCCGGCTCGGCGCGCTCGCTTCGGCGCTCCATGCGGCACGCGGCGCCATGAAGGCACGTTGGCCCGCCGCTGCCGACCGCCGCCGCGCGATCGACGCGGCGCTTGCAAGCGGCGGTGCGCTCGACCCGCTCGATCCCGGGGCTGCCGATCGGGTCGAAACCTGGCTGGAGAGCGACGCCTCGATCCAGCCATCGCGCCTCGAAACCGTCCGCCTCGCCAGCGCCGATCCCGACGACCTCACCCTCCGCGCCGCGCGCCTGCTCGGCGAGGCCGACCATATCTTCCACCCGGCGCGCGTTCCCGCCGCCATCCTCGATCGCGCGCGCGCCGATGCGGTGCGCCATGTCGCTGATGCGCCGCCCACCGACGCGCCGGTCGGCCTGTCGATCTGGCTTTTGCTCTCATGAGCTCGGTCCACCCGCTCTATGCCGCGATGGAGCCGACGATCTTCGAGCATATGTCGGGGCTCGCGCGGGCGCATGGCGCGATCAACCTTGGGCAGGGCTTTCCCGACGAGCCGCCGCATCCCGACATGATCGCTGTTGCGGCGCGCGCGCTCGCCGAACAATCGAACCAATATCCCCCCGCCTTCGGCCTGCCCGAACTGCGCGATGCGATCTGCGCCTTCTATGCACGGCGGCAGGGCCTCGCCCTTTCGCGCGAGCAGGTGAACGTAACGTCGGGCGCGACCGAGGCGCTCGCCGCGGCCATCCTCGCGCTGGTCGCGCCGGGCGACGAGGTGATCCTGTTCCAGCCGGCCTATGACAGCTACGCGCCGATGGTCCGCCGCGCGGGCGGCGTGCCCGTGTCGGTCGCGCTCGCGCCGCCCGGCTGGCGTTACGACGCAGCGCGGATCGCCGCCGCGATCACTCCGCGCACGCGTGTGCTGATGTTCAACGACCCGCTCAATCCCTCGGGTACAGTCGCGAGCGAAGCCGAACTCTCGATGCTCGCCGACATCTGTGTGCGGCACGACCTTTCGGCGATCTGCGACGAGGTTTGGGAGGATGTCCGCTTCGACGGCGTGCCGCATCGCTCGCTCATGTCTTTTCCGGGAATGGCCGAACGCACGGTAAAGATCGGATCGGCGGGCAAGATATTCGGTCTGACGGGATGGAAGGCCGGCTGGATGTGCGCCGCACCCACGCTCGCGACGGCACTTGGCCGCGCGCACCAGTTCCTGACCTTTACGACGCCCCCTGCGCTGCAATGGGCGGTGGCGGAGGGGCTGGGCCGGCCCGATAGCTGGTTCGCGCCGCAGCGCGCGCGTTGGGCCGCGTCGCGCCAGCATCTCCGCGACGCGCTCGATGCCGCAGGTTTCGCCGTGCTGCCCAACGCCGCGACCTGGTTCCTGTGCATCGACCTCGCCGCATCGGGGATCGCGCTGTCCGACCGCGAGTTCAGTGAACGCGCGGTGCGCGAAGCCGGGGTCGCCTCGATCCCCGTCTCGGCGCTTTTCGAAGGCGATGGCCCGCGCAATATCCTGCGCCTCTGCTTTGCGAAGGAGGGCGCGATACTCGACGAGGCGGTCGCGCGCCTCGCCGCCTTTCGCGACAAATTGCTGGCCGAAAAGGCCTAGGGTCACGCCCTAGGGCGCGATCGCCAGCCCGTCGCCATTCTTGCCCGCCGCGATCCGGCGCAGCACTTCTCCGCTCGCGACATCGATTTCCGCTACCTTGTCGTGCCCGGTCTCGGCGGCATAAAGCCGCTTCGAATCGGCGCTGAACAACAAGGTGACCTGCCCCTTCGCCTGCTCGCCCGACACTTTGATCGTTTTCAGCGGGGCGCGCGTTTCGGCGTCGAACAGGCTGATCGTACCGCTCGCGATATTGCTCGTTGCGACAAGCTTGCCGTCGGGGCTCGCCAGTACCCGGATCGCGACCGGATCGACGGGCAACTCGGTGATTTTCTTGCCGGTCTTCGTATCCCAGATCGACACGCGCGGCGCATCGAGGTCGCCGACCCACAGTTCGCGCCCGCGCTTCGTCAGCGCCAGCCCCTCGGGCTTGCCGCCGATCGTCAGGTCGCGCAGCTTCTTCGCGGTCTTGAGGTCGAGCACGCTCACCGTCCCTGCCCCAATATTCGCGGTATAGGCCGTGCGATTATCGGGCGCGACGACGATCATATGCGTGCCCTTCTGCCCGGTCGAAATCGACGTCAGCTTGCCATCGGGCGCGACCACGGCGACCGACTCGCTGCCTTCGGTCGTCGCGACCAGCCGCCCGTCCGACAGCCACAGCAGCCCGTGCGGCCGCTGATTGGGGCTAAGGTCGATCGTGCGGACCTTCGTCCGGCTCGCGACATCGAACACATCGACCGTGGTGCTGCCATAGGCGACGACCGCCGCCTGCTTGCCATCGGGCGACACCGCAATCTCGTGCGGCATCTTGCCGGTCGGCAGCCGCGCCAGTTCCTCCCCCGACGCGAGCGCGATGACGCTCAGCGTATCCTCGCCCTTGTTGCCGACGAGCAGCGTCTCCGCAGCGGCGGGCGCAGCAAGCGCAAGGGCATAGAAGGCGGCGGCGATGGTGCGGTGCATGACAGATCTCCCGGTTGCGACGGCGGCACCCTATCCAGCAGAGCACCGCGGACAACCCCGCTTCGACGAGCGACATGACTGCGATTGCAGGTCAACTGAGTAGCATCCCAACGCTTCCTGGCCATGTCGCCGAGCCACAAAATCCCTTTCCTACTTTATTTCGCCATGTCAGCTTCATGTCCGGCTCTTTGAATCTTCGAAATCTGCTGCACCGCCGCTGCGCGAAACATCGCGCTCGCGTGCGATCTTTGCGACCTTTCGCCTGTCGGCGCCGTAGGGAACCTTCGCGACCTTTGCTCCAGCGTGCTTCGCTAACCCGTTGATTTCCGATCTGGGGAAGTGACAAGTCTGACAAGTTAGGCCGGGACTCCGGCAATCGACGCCACTCCCTACTGACAGCGGGGCTTTCGCCTGCTAACGCGCCGCGCATGACCACGCCCTTGTCCCATATCCGCAATTTTTCGATCATCGCGCACATCGATCACGGGAAATCCACGCTCGCCGACCGGTTGATCCAGTTTACCGGGGGGCTGACCGCGCGCGAGATGTCGGCGCAGGTCCTTGATAATATGGACATCGAGAAAGAGCGCGGGATCACGATCAAGGCGCAGACGGTGCGCCTGAAATATAAGGCGCACGACGGCGAGACCTATGAGCTCAACCTCATGGACACGCCCGGCCACGTCGACTTCGCCTATGAAGTGTCGCGGTCGCTCGCGGCGTGCGAGGGAGCGTTGCTTGTCGTCGACGCGGCGCAGGGGGTCGAGGCGCAGACACTCGCGAATGTGTATCAGTCGATCGAGCACGACCATGAGATCGTGCCGGTGATCAACAAGATCGACTTGCCCGCGGCCGACGTCGACAAGGTGAAGGCCGAGATCGAGGACATCATCGGCCTGCCCGCCGACGACGCCGTGCTCGCCTCGGCGAAGTCGGGGATCGGTATCGAGGAATGCCTCGAGGCGATCGTGACCAAGATCCCGCCGCCGAAGGGCGACGCTGCGGCGCCGCTGCTCGCGATGCTTGTCGACAGTTGGTACGACCCCTATCTGGGCGTCGTCATCCTTGTCCGCGTCGTCGATGGCATCCTTAAAAAAGGCCAGCAAATCAAGTTCATGCAGGCGGGCACGAGTCACCTGATCGATCGCGTCGGCTGTTTCACGCCAAAGCGCGAGGAACTGACGGAAATCGGCCCGGGCGAGATCGGGTTCATCACCGCGCAGATCAAGGACGTCGCGCAGGCGCGCGTCGGCGACACCGTGACCGACGCCAAGAAACCCGCCGCGGCGCCGCTGCCGGGGTTCAAGGAAGTCCAGCCGGTCGTCTTCTGCGGCCTGTTTCCGACCGACGCGAACGATTTCGAGAAATTGCGCGAGAGCATCCAGAAGCTCCGCCTCAACGACGCGAGCTTCTCGTTCGAGATGGAAAGCTCGGCCGCGCTCGGCTTCGGTTTCCGGTGCGGCTTCCTGGGCCTCCTTCACCTCGAGATCATCCAGGAGCGGTTGACGCGCGAATATGACCTCGACCTGATCACCACCGCGCCGTCGGTGGTGTACAAGCTGAAGCTCGGCCATACGAAGAATGAGGCGGCGAAGGAGATCGAACTCCACAACCCCGCCGACATGCCCGACCCGAACCGCATCGACGAGATCGAGGAACCGTGGATCGAGGCGGTGATTTACGTGCCGGACGACTATCTCGGCCCGATCCTGAAGCTGTGCCAGGACCGCCGCGGGGTGCAGAAGAACCTGACTTATGTCGGCGGCCGCGCCCAGATCACCTATGAACTGCCGCTCAACGAGGTCGTGTTCGATTTCTATGACCGGCTGAAGAGCATCAGCCGCGGCTATGCGTCGTTCGACTATCACCAGATCGGCCACCGCCCCGGCGACCTCGTCAAGATGAGCATCCTCGTCAACAACGAACCGGTCGACGCGCTGAGCATGATCGTGCATCGCGGATCGGCCGAAACCCGCGGCCGCGGCATGTGCGAGCGGCTGAAGGATCTGATCCCGCGCCACATGTTCAAAATCCCGATCCAGGCCGCGATCGGCGGGAAAGTGATCGCCCGCGAAACCATCGCCGCGCTGCGCAAGGACGTGACCGCGAAATGCTATGGCGGCGACGCGACCCGCAAGAAGAAGCTCCTCGAAAAGCAGAAAGAGGGCAAAAAGCGGATGCGCGAATATGGCAATGTGAACATTCCGCAGGAAGCCTTCATTGCGGCGCTACGGATGGGCGACGACGCCTGATCCGCAGAATGAGCACCCAACGCCACCCCGGTCAGGAGCGGGGTGACGAAGGGGGAGGGGGCGTGCGTGCGGGCGGCTACATCTCGATCGTGATGCGCACCTTCGACGGGGTCGTGCCCGCGGCGTGGGCGATTTCGGTGCGCATGCGGGCAACGAGGTCGGAGAGATGATCGCCGCCGGGCGTGCTGTCGCGGCTCAGCAGCTCGGTCGGCGAGGTGCCAAGAAGGTCGGCGAGCGCCTCTAGCCGTGCGAGCCTGGGGCGCGAGCGGCCCTGCTCCCAATAGCAGATCGAGGTGACGGTAACGCCAAGGCGGCCGGCGACGTCGGTCTTGCTATATCCCCGAGCCTGACGCAGCCGCGAGAGGCGGTCGCCGAGCAACTCATAGGGAGTGCTGTTATCCGGGTGAGCATGGATCACAGAACGTGCAACCTTTCCGACTTCTGGAAGCAACATTTACCAAAGTTAAGGGCGGTTCGCTTTCAACATTTCACCCATCGGCCGCGGTGAAAATGCTTAGGGTTAATGGCCGCTGCGAGAGTGAGCGCGCACGGATTGCGGGCAGGCGGGCACTTGCCTATCGTGCCGTCGCAGGAGGCCGCGATGACCGGAACGGACAGAGAGGCAAGGGCGCGGATGCGGATCGAGGACATCGTCGTGCATTGCGCGCTCAACGACGGCACGGCGGTGCGCCTGCGCACGATCACTCCCGACGATGCGCCGCTGATTCGTGAAGGGATCGCCAAGCTGTCGGCGGAATCGCGCTATCTGCGCTTTTTCTCGCCCGCGCCGGTGCTGCCCGACGCGGTGGTGCAGAAACTCGCCGACGTCGACGGGCACGACCATATCGCGTGGGGCGCGATCTGTATCGAATGTCCCGGCCGGCCGCCGATCGGCGCCGTGCACGCGGTGCGCCACCGGCATGACGGGCCGGTCGGGGAATTTTCCGTCGCGGTGCTCGACGAATTTCACGGGCTGGGACTGGCGCGGATGATGACTGCGGCGCTGCTCGTCCATTGCCATGTCGAGGGGTTGGACGTGCTTGACGTGCATATGCTGTCCGAAAATGCGGCAGCGCGGCGGTTGGTCAAATCGCTGGGTGCGGTGTGGGCGGGCGAGTCGGCGGGGGTCGCCGAGTATAAGCTCGATGTTGCGGCAGGGATCGCTTCGTTGCGTGCCGATAGTGATGCGCCGGGCGTGCAGGATGTGCTGCGCGCGGTAGCGGCCGACGGGCTGGGCCAGGCGGACTAGTCCCTCCCGCCGCCTTGGGTCGCTGGGGGCGGCGGGAGGGTGGTTCGTGGAGACTGTCGCTAAAAGCGCCGTTCCCGTCCCGAATTCCGCATTAACCCTGATCGCCGGGCGGCGCGGTGATCGTAATCACAGGGGCGCAAAATATTGCGCGCACGATAAAGGGCGCCGGAAACGACCGGCGCCCTTCACCCTGCCCTTTAGGGGAGGCAGCCCTTACTTCTTGGCGGGGTCGGCCGGCGGTGTGGCGCCGGTTTCCGACGGAGCGATCTCGCCCTTGTCGTCCATTGCATTGGCCTTTTCTTCGCCGGCTGCTTCGACGGCGTCGGCCTTCGCTTCGGTTGCTTCCTTTGCCGGGCCTTCCGGCATGGCATCGGCCTGTTCGTCGATCACGTCGGCCTTGGCTTCGGCCTGATCCTCGACCTTGTCGGCGGCGGGGCTCTGGCAGGCGCCGAGCGCGAGGGCCGAAGTGGCGGCGAGGGTGATGAACATCTTACGCATATCGAGTGACTCCCAAAGTTGACTCGGGGGCTTAACGCGGGATGAACGTCAGGGTTGCAATGAAATCGTCATGGCACTGAAATCGCGCCGTTTTTCTTTTTTTACCAAGGCGATCTGCGTCAGGCAGGCGGCTTGACCTTGACCCAGACCTGCACCGTCGCGGCGAACTTGCCGGGCGCGGGCGGGGTGACGTCGATCCGCTCGGCGGTCACGAGTTCGCCAGTCGCTAGATTGAAGCTGGCCCAGGGTTTGGGCATTCGGCCAAAGCTCATCTTCTGGATCGGCTGGCCGGTGGCGGTGTTCATGATCGTTGCGGTGATACCCATGGGGCGCCGGTAGCGGCCGCAGGACATGCCTGTCCAGCCGGTACCCAAAAAAAGAGGGCGCCTGAAGCGCCCTCTCTCGTGCCTGGTCCGGTCTCGCGGCCTTAGAAGCGCTGTTGGCGTTCATACAGGTCGCGGTAGTGCTGGATGCGCGTGACGCGCAGTCCGGGCATGCCGCTGCGGTCGATCGACCGCTGCCATCCGGCAAATTCCTCGAGGGTCAGCCCATAGCGTTCGCACGCTTCGTCGACGGACAGGAGCCCGCCGTTGACGGCCGCTACGACCTCTGCCTTGCGGCGAACGACCCAGCGGGTCGTCGACGGGGGAGGCAACGAGTCCAACGTCAGCGGTTCCCCGAGGGGGCCGATAACCTGTGCGGGCCGGATTTTCTGATTCTCGATCATAGTCATTCCATATTTGAAACGTCGGAGGGGGGTGTGTCCGACGCGTTCGGCTCTAAAACAGAGGGATTCAACATCGGCTGAAATCCTCTGGTAAACAGGCTGTTCATAGTTTCGGGCAGGGCGTTCACATCGTCGGACAAATCGAGGAAGCGAACGATACGCGGCGCTTTTTGTTCCGTTGAAGAGCGCGTTCCGCAGAATGTATCGCGCAACGCGTTAAGCTTCGCATTGTGGCGCTCGCGGTGCGCCAACTCCCGCAACTGTCGCACGGTCGGCAACGCAGCCTGACGCGCGCTGGACACAGCCAGCAAGATGTCGAAGCCGGGCTTCGACAGTCTGGCCGCACCTGCAATGCGTGGAAGATCGGACGGTACGAGGTTCATGCGACTCGTCTACGCGATAGGAGCTAAGGTCCAGTAAATGGCTGTTTCAGAACCCGTTAGCGAAGCTTAACCGGCGTCAATATCTTGACAGCTACGGCGGAAAAGCTGGCATTTTTGCATTCGCATCCCTAGATGGCACCGATCATGATCGACACGATTTCCTCTCCTGCCGCGCTCGCCGGGGCCGACTTTCAGCTCGCCGAGCCCATGAAGGACCGGCGAATCGTCGTCGCAATGTCGGGCGGCGTCGATTCGAGTGTGGTCGCCGCGCTCGCCGCGCGATCGGGCGCCGAGGTCATCGGCGTGACGCTCCAGCTCTATGATCATGGTGCCAAGGCGAAGCGCGTCGGTGCCTGCTGCGCGGGGCAGGATATCCGGGACGCGCGCGCGGTCGCCGACCGGCTGGGCTTCGCGCATCATGTCTATGACCATGAAAGCCGATTCCGCGATACGGTTATTGACCAGTTCGCCGACGAATATCTGGCGGGGCGTACGCCGATTCCCTGCGTGCGCTGCAACATGGGGGTGAAGTTCACCGATCTGTTCCGTCTCGCGAAGGAACTCGGCGCTGACTGTCTGGCGACGGGCCATTATGTGCGCCGTGTGATGGGGCCTACAGGTGCCGAACTGCACCGCGCGGTCGATCCGGCGCGCGACCAAAGCTATTTTCTCTTCGCGACGACGCAGGACCAACTCGACTTCCTGCGCTTTCCCTTGGGAGGGCTCGAAAAGAGCGTTGTGCGCGAGATCGCCCGCGACCTCGGGCTTGGTGTCGCGGGCAAGCCTGACAGTCAGGATATCTGCTTCGTTCCCGATGGCGATTATGCGACGCTGGTGAAGAAGCTGCGGCCCGAAGCCGACGATCGGGGCGACATCGTCCATATCGACGGCACGGTACTCGGCACGCACAAGGGCTTGATTCATTATACCGTCGGACAGCGACGGGGGATCGAGATCGGCGGACAGGCCGAGCCATTATATGTGGTGCGCCTGGAGGCCGATACGAAAACGGTGGTCGTCGGGCCGCGGCGCGCACTCGCGGTTTCGGGGGCACGGCTGGGTGAAGCGAACTGGCTCGCAGCGATCGAAGGGCGCGATGTGCTTGCGAAGGTAAGGAGCATGGCAAAGCCCGTTCCCGCACGCGTGGCGGGTGACCGGTTGGTCTTTGCTGCACCCGAATATGGTGTTGCGCCAGGACAAGCGGCGGTGCTGTACGATATCGCCGATAACTCGCGCGTGCTTGGCGGTGGCTGGATCGAAGCGACGTTCGCTGCGGACTTTAGCCCGGAATAGATTGCACTTTTTGCCCCGATGCCGCAGCCTGCCGGCAAACAGGGAGAAGAGTGATGGTCAATTGGGTCTTGCGCGGCGCCGTTCTGCTGTGGGCGCTGTTCTTTGTCATCGTCGGCGCACGCGGGCTGTTCGACCCTGCGAGCTATAGCGAGACCTTCGGCATATTGGTTGAGGGGCCCGCGACCAATACGATCCGCGCCGACTTGTCCGCCTTTTTCCTCGTCGCCGCCGGAGCGGCCGCCGTCGGCGCGCTGGTGCCGGGCTGGCTGCGCGCACTGCTGGTACCCGCCGCGCTTTACGGGACCGCGCTTGCGGGCAGGCTGTTCGGCGTCGCGAGTGGCGATCAGGTGAATTCGGGGATCGTGCAGGCGATGATCATCGAAGCGCTGACGGTGCTGTTGATGATTGGCAGCTGGTGGGTGCTGTCGCGACCGGTGGCAAGCGAGCCGGTTGCGAATGATATGGCACATTAAAGCCGCAACGGCTGCATTCGGGCGGGGGTCATCTTATCCATCCTCGTCACCCCGGACGTGATCCGGGGGGGGCCGCTATTTGCGTGGAGGCCCAGATCCTCGAAAAAGCGGGATCCCGGATCAAGCCCGGGATGACGAAAGTGGAGTGGGGCTGAGGCGGCCCCCACCCATGAACACAGGCTGCCACAATCGGCGGATTTCCGGCGTTGCTTGTGTTTTTAACCAATTTGTGAGTTACTGCGCCCCGGGTCGCTTCTGTTTTCCTTTGTGGTGGGGAGGAAGCGTATGGCAAGCGATGACGATAAAAGGGCAAGTCCAGAGCGGCGGTCGGGAGATCGCCGAACAACCGACGACCCGAATTATAATGGACCGGATCGTCGCAAGGGCGACCGGCGGACGGGCAAGGACCGCCGTTCCGATTGAGCGCCGCGGCGCGCGCCGGCAGGAGAAGAGTTTTGACCGAACCGCGCGTGCCGCGCCTCAGTGTCGACATCGTGTCCGACGTGATGTGCCCTTGGTGCATCATCGGCTGGCTGAAATTCCGGAATGTGATGGATCATTTTGCGGGGCGGCTCGATTTTCGAGTTCAGTGGCATCCGTTCGAGCTGAACCCGGACATGCCGCCCGAAGGCGAGGATGCCTCCGCGCATGTCATGCGCAAATATGGCATCAGCGCCGAGCAGAGCCGCGCGAACAGCGGCAAGATGGCCGGGGTTGCCGCCGACTTGGGCTTCACTTTCAATCGCGGGCCGGGTTTTCGGATGCGCAATAGTTTCGACGCGCATCGTCTGCTGACTTGGGCGGGGGCACTCGAGGAGCCTGAACAGGATGGTGCGACGGGCGTGCAAACCGCATTGAAGCTAGCGTTATTCGCCGCGCACTTCACGGACAATCGCGACGTTAGCGACCATGCGGTGCTGGCCGATGTCGCGGCGTCGGTGGGGCTGGACCCCGCGCGTGCGGCCGCGATCCTTGCATCGGGCGAGTTCGGCGAGATGGTGCGCACCGAGGAAGCCTATTGGGCCGACCAGAATATCACCGGCGTGCCGGCCTTCATTCTGGGCGGGCGAATGCTGATTCCCGGCGCCCAAGACCCCGATGTTTTTATCCGCGTGATCGAGACGAAGATATTGGCGGCCGCCGCCTGAGGAACCCCGCGGCGCGGCGGCGCGTTTTCAGGCCTCCCCCGTCAAGGAGCAGGTCATGGCTGACGATCCCCACAAACCCGCGGCAGATGCCCCGGAGGCACGCAACCGCGAGCAGGACGACGAAGAAGCGCAGGCGCAGAGCGTTGCGGAAGCGGCGCGGCGCGAAGCCCGCTTGCAGGATAGCGAGAAGAAACGCAGCGGCGACGAGAGCGACGACGCGCAGGACCTGGTCGACCATATGCGGCAGATGGAGCGGTCGGGCGTGATCGATATGGATGCCTATCGCGGCGAGCGCAGCGACGACGACGAAGATGATGAGCTTGGTCCCGGCGGGATCGACGATGACGAGCCGCGTGGCGCGCCCTGATTGTCGGCGCATCGTCGCGCGCGACCGGACGAGCGTCCGCTCGGTGCTGATCGATGAGGGGCTGGCGCGGCCTTGGGAGGCAAGGCGGCGCCCCTGATGTTAATCGTTCGGGATGGCGTCTCCGACCTCTTCGGCCGCCGCCTCGGCTGCGTCTGCTGCTTCCTCGATCGTGCCGTCGTCTGCTGGAAGGAGTTCGATCGAGCCCTTCAGCGGCGCGTTCGGCCCGGCGAGTTGGCGGTCGATGTCGGCGGCGATCAGCTGCGCGACCGGATCGTCGGCAAGCGCGCCGAGTTCGTCGCGCCGTGCCGCCAGCGCGGCGACGCGGTCTTCTTCGGGCAGCCGTGCCACTTCGATATAGAAGCGAACCGCCTGCAGCCACGGTGCGTCGTCGGTCAGCACATCTTCGGCCCAACGGCTGAATGCGCCGCCGGCGGGATGCCACATGCCGTCCTGCCGATCGAGAAAGAAGAGTATGCGCGATCCGCGCGGGAAGACATAACGGACGCAGGCGCCGGCCAGGCTTTGCGGATGCGCGTCCCTGAGGTCGTAGGGATTGCTGAGCTGGACGTCCGCGTCGGTGGCGATCATCGCGGGAAGGGCGATCGGCGCGCTTGGCATGGCGCCCTTGAGCGCAGCGACGGGTTCGACCTCGATCATTTGTTCTTCGGTGCTGTCGGGCGCGAAATCGCCGTCGGTGACGGTGCCGAGCAGGATGAGATCGGCATCCTCGACCAGTTCGAGGTTGGTCGGGACGCTGTAGCCCGGCGCGACCGAACAGGCGAGGGCGGGGAGCGGCGCGGCAAGAAGCGCGACGGCGGCGAACAGGGAGAGGGGGCGCATGGCCGAAAGGTAGCGATGCGGACGCTGATTGGGAAGCGGGCGCGACTTTGGGTCACCCTATCTTGGTATATGGAGCCGACTCGATTTCCATGCGTATGATGGCACGGCTCCCCCCTCCGGAGCGACAAGGAGACTGACCATGGCAGAGCATGACCATAGCGCGATCAAGGAAGGCCTGAATGTCGTAGGCGCCGACGGCGTCCACATCGGTACCGTCGATCATCTCGACGGCGAGCGTATCAAGCTGACCAAAGCTGACAGCGGCGACGGCAAGCATCATTATCTGCCCGCCGGACTGGTCGCGGCGGTCGAGGGCGACACTGTGCGCCTGTCGGCAAACGCCGCGAACGCGGTCGACCTGTTCGAAGAGGCCGAATAGCCTTCCCGAACAACAGAGGGCCGGCGCCGCAATCGGGCGCGCCGGCACCGAAACTGGCCCGTCCCCTTCCCCTGGGGCGGGCCATTTTCATATGCGCCCATTTTCATATGCGCGGCGCCGTCCCCGAAAAACGAAAGGGAGCCGGCATCCCGGCTCCCTCCCCGATCGCGCTCGCGATGCGGTGTCTTGAGGCCCAAGGCGGGGAGCCGAGTGCACCCGGCTCCCCCCAGCGCGGCCACGTCCCTCTTGCAAGGGGTCGCCGCGGCTTGTTCCTATTCCTTTCCGTCCATCAGCGCGATTCGATCGCTGCTGTGGTGCGCGCCTGAATTTCGGCGGTGGACAATTTGGTGACGAGGCCATGGGTCGCGCCCACCGCGCCATGATAAATCTGGGCGATCGGCACATTATAGAGCTTGCCGGCGCGCACCACGACCGCGGTGTCGCCCTCGACGCTCTGTACCGTGCCAAGGCTGTTGCCGCCGGTGTCGTAAAGCTCGGCGCCCGCGCGCACCTGTTCGCGCGTCGCAAGGGTGAGGTTCGCGGCGTCGACCGCCTTACCCACCGCGCCATCGACTTTGCCGACGGTATTGCCGACGGGATTGGTTACGCCATCGACCGGGTCCTGAACCGCGCCGCCTTTCAACCCGACCTTGCCGACCAGATTAACGTTGGCGCTGCCGTCGGGCGCGAGCTGGGCGAACGCGGGGAAAGCGATGAGAGCGGGTGCGACCGTCAGAAGGGCGAATGCCTTGCGCATGTCTGTCTCCGTCTTGGGACCGGTGGTCCGGCATCGGCGTCCGCCCCGCGGGGGGGGGTAGGGGCGGCGCCGATGCCTTCGACGCAAGAAACCTGTGCAATGTCCGATTGTTGCATCGCGGCGGGCGGGTTGCGACGGACCGTCGCGGGCGCGCGGCGAGCGGTTAATGCGGCTGTTGGCGCGACGGTTTTCCGGGCGGCCCGGCGATCAATTTGTTGAGCGTGGCAAGGCGCTGGCGCGCTGCGGTCCAGTCGCGCTCGGGATGCGCCTGAATTTGTTCAAGGAGGACGCGAACCTCCTTGCGGCGGTCGCCTTCGGTTACGGCCTGCATTGGCTTTCTCCTTTCGCGGGCCAGTATAGCAGCGATCGGGCGAGCGCGGCACCGGCTTGCCGCGCCCGGGGCCCGGTTAATCCTTTCCGGGAGCGGCAATCGCCCCGGGTGCGTCGGGATCGATGGCGCCGCGGCAGTCGGTCGCCTTGTCGAAGCCCAGCACATAAAGCTCGTCAGCCTCGCGCAGGCTGACGACATTGTTGCCGCGAAAACCGACCAGCCATGTGTGGTGGGCCGTTTCATAATGCGGGTCGGGGTTATAGACCGGCATCAGCATGCCGTCGGTACCGGCATAACGTTCTAGCTCCCAGCGTTCGCGTTCGACCCGCGCGACATAAAGGGCGACGGTTTCCTCGTTGCGATCGTCGATCCGGCGGAGCGCGATCAAGCGCATCGGCGCCTTGTCGGGCTTGCCATTATGGGTGCGCAGCCCCGCGAGCAGCGCATCCCATTCGTTCGGCTGCACCCGGCCCAGCGCATCGGTCGTCACCTGCATGCCGGATAGCAGCCTGGTGAATTCACCGCGATCGGCGGCCGCGAGCCGGTCGAACAGGCCCGCGACGATGCCGCATGTGCGTGCAGGCTTGTGGGGAGGAATGGCGGCCAGCGACGTCGATGCGGCGGGCGACGCGAGCCCGGCGAAAGCGAGCGCGGCGAGCGCCGCGGCGACGGTGCGATGACGCGACATCATATGGCGACCCTCCTCGGTTCTGGGTGCGCGCGGCGCTGTGGCGTGTCAAGCGGCGGCGATGTAGGAAAGGGGCGCTCGGTCCCATTTCACGCCGGCGCACCATGATGGGCGCGGCACGCGGCGACTTGCACGCATGACGCCGCGCGTCAGGTGCTATCGTTGCGCTCCTCGCGTTGGCGGCGTTCGCGCTCGCGCTGGCGCTCGATTTTTCGGTCGTACCTATTGTGGCGCAGATAGAATATGCCGGCGACCAGCGCCGCGAGGAGCAGGGCGAGCAGGGCGTAGGCGACCAGGGTTCTGGGTTCGATGTCATCGGCTCCGGGGAGGGGCGGACTTGCCCCTGGTCAGTACGGATGCCGGACGGGAAGGTTGCGCCCGCCGAAACCACGGACTGGCGCGGCGCGGCCGCGATGCCTATCTGGGCGGCGATGACTGATATGGACCGGAAGATGGTGGTGGTGGCCCGGCTGCGCGCGGCGCCGCTGGTGGGATGGCAGTTTGCCTGCGCGGTGCTGCTCGGCGTGCTCGCGGTGCGGCTCGATTGGGCCGGCGATCCGATCGATGCGCTGCGGGCCATGATATTCGGGCAGCCGCTGCTGCTGCTTGCCATCGCGGCGGTGCTGGCGGTGTGGGCCTATATCATCGGCATGTGGCGGCGGCGCGGCGATTATCTGCGCCATGACGGGGTGACGCTCTATCGCGGCGGCAGCGCCCAGTGGCCGCTCGCGCTGGTCCGCGATGTGGTGGTGGCGCGCGGCAATCTGGGGCTGGAGTCGCTGCGGCTGGTCGTCGACGACGACAGCGAGGTCACGCGCGAGCTGGTGAAGCTCTATATGCTGGAAGGCCCGCCCGAGGTGGTGCGCGACGGTGTGATGTTCGCGGTGGCGCGGGCGGGCGGCCGGTTGGAGGCGGTTACGGTGCATTGAGGGGGCGGGGTCGTTCCGGCGGCGCCAAAGTTCAGTAAAGTTCAGCCTCATCGTCAAGGGTGTGGGTATCGGGTGCCGGCATCGCTCGCGACACCGGGACCGCTTCGGCCGGGCCGTCGCGATACCAGTGCGGCAACTCGCCCTCCCCCAGATCGGCCACCTCCAGCGCCACGGCGAGATCCTCGGGCGCCATCAGGGCGGCAGGCGCGGCGGGCGGTTCGGGGTGAAGATGGACCAGCGCTTCGGCGACCGGGGGCGCGGTGGGGGCGGCTTGGCCGGCGGCGTTGCTGCGGAAACAATCGGGGCCATAGGCGCGCAGCAGGAACATCAGCAAGCGGTCGCTCTGGCGCAGTCGGCGGCCGACGCGGTTGCCTTCGCGGTTGAACACCGGCTCGTCGGTGCCGACCAGCGCGCGTTCAAAGGCGGCGTCGAGCAATTTCTTTGACGCCGCATCGATCGCCGCGCCCCAAGCGCGATCGAACGCCTCCGCCCCCGGCGCGCGGCGCAGGCGATAGGCGGAGGATTCGGACATATTGACGGCGCGCGCGGCACAGGCGACCGAGCCGCAGTCGGCCAGCGCCTCGATAAAGGCGCGCTGCTTGTCGGGCGACCAGCCATCGTGGCGGCGCTTTTTCAGCACCGGGATCCAGTCGTAAACGGCGGGGTCGTGGCCGTGCGCGTCGAGCGCGGGGGCGGCGGCCGTGGGGGTAGGGGTGGGGGTCTGGGCGGGGATGGCGCCGGGCGAGGGGATGGGGGCGATGTGGCTCATCTGCCAGTTTGGAGCATGGCGGGAGAATGTAGGACAGGGGTTTTTTGGGTGGGGTGTGCGAAATAGGATTTGGGGTGCAGACGTAAGAGGTTAGTCCTTCCCTCATCGTCATGCCGGACTTGATCCGGGATCCATGCTGCTCAGGGCAATTTGGGGTTCAGTAAGCTGTCACCGTAATTCCACTAAGATCTCCTCAATCTATGTATCGTATTGACTAAGCCTCGCTGAAATCGAGACGCCTGATCTGCGAATTGGTCATCGGTTAGCGACGCGTAGGAGCGAGCTTTCCACCATCGAACATCTCTGTCATTCGAATATTCCATACGCGGCATAACGACAATCATTGCATCGGAGCCAATGAAATCTTGATGAGTTAAAATGGAATTGCAAATGACGGTCGAGAGAAGTTGTTTTTGGTAAGGGCTAAGAGAAAGATCTGACCAACCTATGAGGAAATATGGGGTAAGTTTTCCATCTTCTATCGCGATGAATGAAGGCCTTATTCTTATCGGAAAGTCAGGGATATCGTCCCCAATATATATGTGTATATAGTCTGTAAATTCGTGGAGGTCCGGGATCGCATCAATTTGTCTTGTGGACAAAAATTCTTGGAATGCAGGAAGTATTTCTGACCCCATTGTCTGTATGTATGAAGATTTACTTCTTCTTATTTTCTCCATTTCTTCTTCGATCGTGGATTGGCGATATGCTAGGCGCGAGCATCGCGCATAGATTGAGTTCAATGATGGCAAATTTAGAAGATTGGCAATTTTCCAAATCGCCTCCTCCGTGTCATCAGATCTCGGGAAATTTATACTTGTCCAGTTAATCACTGATCGCGGCGAAAGAAGGCGATCAATTTTTTGCTGAATTATATCCATTTCGTAGGCGCCTCGGCGCTGATGTAAGGATTGTTGCAGGGGTTATTTCAAGTGTTGCGTTACCGCGATTTCCTTGATCTCTCGAATGCTCCCAGGCTCCGTCAACATCATGAGAAATATTTCTAAGGTCTGATCCGCTCTTAGAGCCAAATTTGTTCCAAATCTGTTCTAAAAGCTCTATCACTTCAAGGGGAAAATTATCCTCACAATCTGCAAGCTTACGAGTTTTGGGGTCGAATTTTTGAATGCGCTTTGAGACGGTTTCCGAGGCATTCCCCTTGTTGGGATGATAAATTTCTCGAAATACTGGGCCGTGTTGCCAAGCTTGAGGGCGAGCCTCTGTAAGGATGCGCCCCAAAAGTAAAATCGCCTGCTCATAAGTAAAATATACGAGCTTATTCAAAGACATGTTGGAAATCGAGGTTTTCTTTTGGCCTGCCTTGTCGATGAACCAGTTAGCGATTGACCGTACATCATATGCGCTACGCATGAGCGAATAGGGTAGAAACCTTCCGCGGTCCCCACCTCTAAAGCTTGTCTGAGGAATGTCACTCAGGTCGATCTGATCGTCCGAGATTGAGGACGCAAAGTCCAGCTCTCGTTGAATATGTTCGGGAAGGGCCTTTTTATCCATTTTCGTAGTCGAGGCGCTCGATACGCGTCGCCTTCCTCGCGCTTATAATGCGGCCGGGTATGAAGGCATCGCTGGAATCCACGGGTTCGGTGTGTATCACAACTATGGTCAGATGCCCAACGACGCCGATCGTCCGATAGCGCTCTTCATGTTCATATGGATCGATAGTTGTTAGCGCTAGGGTGTCTGTAAACACTAAGGTTGCTGTCTCGAAAGAAAGACCGTGCTTGCCGAGATTAACGGCATTCTTGTTCTGATCCCAAGTCCAATATCCGTGGATTTCCATCGTGTCTCAGAAGAAGCCCCTATTCGTTGGGAGCTTCTAGCATAAATAGGCAATCTTTCGATACTTTCATCAAACCGAAAACCCGCCCGAGTTGCGCCGGTTCGAACTCGCCGCCAGCACCTTCTTGCCCGTCTGGGTCAGCGCCCATTTCGCGCCCTGTTTCACGACCAGGCCCAGCGCGACGAGTTCGTCGCGGATCGGGTCGGTGGGGAGTTGGGGGCGGCGGTTCGAGAGGCCTTCGAGGGTCGCGCGTTGCGGCTGGCTGAGGATTAGCAGTTTCTGTTTTTGCTTGTCGGTCATTTTGGCCTCTGACGTCTTGTTGGCCTGCGTTTGCTCGCGGGCTTGGCTCTTTGGTCGGTGGGCCCCGGCTTGCGCCGGGGTTCGCAAATAGGGCTCCTCCCGTCTGGGGAGGGGCTGATGGCTTATTCGGCGGCGATGCCGGCCTTGGCGAACATGTCTTCGCCGTCGGCGTCGGCTTCGAGGGCGCCGGTGTCGTCGTTGGCTTTCGCCTTTTTGCGGTTGTCGAAGCTGGACCACACGGTGTTCCAGTCGCCGCGCGTCGCGCCCTTCGAATATTCCGTCGCGCGGGTTTCGAAGAAGTTGGCGTGCTCGACGCCGTTCAGCAGCGGGGCGAGCCAGGGGAGCGGGTGTTCGTCGATCATATAGATCGGCTGGAACCCAAGCTGCCCAAGGCGCCAGTCGGCGATGTAGCGGATGTAGCGCTTGATCTCCTTCGGCGTCATGCCGGGGACGGGGCCCTGTTCGAACGCGAGGTCGATGAACGCATCCTCGAGCCGCACCGTTTTCTGGCACGTGTCGATAATGTCTTCCTTCACCGCCTTGGTCAGGCAGTCGCGTTCCTTGGTAAAGGCGTGGAACAGCTTGATGATGCCTTCGCAGTGGAGGCTTTCGTCGCGGATCGACCAGCTGACGATCTGGCCCATGCCCTTCATCTTGTTGAAGCGCGGGAAGTTCATCAGCATCGCAAAGCTGGCGAAGAGCTGAAGCCCCTCGGTAAAGCCGCCGAACATCGCCAGCGTGCGGGCGATATCCTCGTCATTCTCGACGCCGAACTGCTGCATATAGTCGTGCTTGGCGCGCATCTCGTCATATTCGAGGAACATGCCATATTCGCTCTCGGGCATGCCGATGGTGTCGAGCAGGTGGCTGTACGCCGCAATATGCACCGTCTCCATGTTGCTGAACGCGGTCAGCATCATCTTGATCTCGGTCGGCTTGAACACGCGGCCATATTTGTCGTGGTAGCAATCCTGCACCTCGATATCGGCCTGGGTGAAGAAGCGGAAAATCTGCGTGAGCAGGTTGCGCTCATGATCGCTGATCTTTTGCGCCCAGTCGCGGCAATCCTCGCCCAGCGGCACTTCCTCGGGAACCCAGTGGATCTGCTGCTGGCGTTTCCAGAAATCATAGGCCCACGGATATTCGAAGGGCTTGTAGGTCTTGCGGGCTTCTAACAACGGCATAGCGGCTATCCTCGGGTCTGATCTTTTGTTGTGCTCCCCGGCGAAAGCCGGGGGCCCATTCTATGTTGCGTTACCGCGCGCTGGGCCCCGGCTTTCGCCGGGGTTCACGCGGCGGGAGCGTCACTGGCAGGCGAGGCACTCGTCGTAATCGGTGCTCTCGGCCGAGAGTTCGAACTTTGCGGCCTCGGGCGTGTTGTCGGCCTCGACCCCGCCCGCGAAGCCGGCGCGCTGCACCGATTTCGAGCGGAGATAATAGAGCGATTTGATGCCGAGTTCCCACGCGCGATAGTGGAGCATGAGCAGATCCCATTTCTCGACGTCGGCGGGGATGAACAGGTTCAGCGACTGCGCCTGATCGATATAGGGCGTGCGGTCGGCCGAGAGTTCGAGCAGCCAGCGCTGGTCGATCTCGAAGCTGGTCTTGTAGCAGTCCTTCTCGTCCTGCGTCAGGAAGTCGAGGTGCTGGACGCTGCCGCCGCGTTCGAGGATCGAGTTCCACACCGCGTCGCTGTTCTTCGCCTTGTCGACGAGGAGCGCCTCGAGGTGCGGGTTGCGGATCGAGAAGCTGCCCGAGAGCGTCTTGTGGGTGTAGATGTTCGCGGGGATCGGTTCGATGCACGCGCTGGTGCCGCCGCAGATGATGCTGATCGACGCGGTCGGCGCGATCGCCATCTTGCAGCTGAAACGTTCCATCACGCCCTGATCGGCGGCGTCGGGGCAGGGGCCGCGCTCGTTCGCGAGCAGCATCGACGCCTGATCGACCTGCGCGCGGATATGCTTGAAGACGCGCAGGTTCGACGATTTCGCCATCGCGCCCTCGAACGGCAGGCCGCGCGCCTGCAGGAAGCTGTGGAAGCCCATGACGCCAAGGCCGACCGAGCGTTCGCGGCTGGCGCTATATTTGGCGCGCGCCATTTCGGGCGGGGCGCGGTCGATATAGTCCTGAAGGACATTGTCGAGCATGCGCATCACGTCTTCGATGAAACGCTTGTCGCCGTTCCACTCGTCCCAGGTTTCGAGGTTGAGCGACGAGAGGCAGCAGACCGCGGTACGATCCTGACCCAGATGGTCGCGGCCGGTCGGCAGCGTGATTTCCGAGCAGAGGTTCGAGGTGGTGACCTTGAGCCCCAGGTCGCGATGATGCTTGGGCATCATGCGGTTCACCTGGTCGATGAAGATGATGTAGGGCTCGCCCGTTGCGAGGCGCGTTTCGACGAGCTTCTGGAACAGGCCGCGCGCGTCGACGGTGCCGCGGACGCTCTGGTCCTTCGGGCTGCGGAGGTTGAATTCGGCGCCGTCGCGGACGGCTTCCATGAACTCGTCGGTGATGAGGACGCCGTGGTGGAGGTTCAGCGCCTTGCGGTTGAAGTCGCCCGAGGGTTTGCGGACCTCCAGAAACTCCTCGATCTCGGGGTGCGAGATGTCGAGATAGCAGGCGGCCGAACCGCGGCGGAGCGAGCCCTGGCTGATCGCGAGGGTCAGGCTGTCCATCACGCGGACGAAGGGAATGATGCCGCTGGTCTTGCCGTTGAGGCCGACGGGTTCGCCGATGCCACGCACCGCGCCCCAATAGGTGCCGATGCCGCCGCCGCGGCTGGCGAGCCAGACATTCTCGTTCCACGTGCCGACGATCCCCTCAAGGCTGTCGTCGACCGAGTTCAGATAGCAGCTGATCGGCAGGCCGCGGCCGGTGCCGCCGTTCGAGAGGACGGGGGTCGCGGGCATGAACCACAGCTTCGAGATATAGTCGTACAGGCGCTGGGCGTGATCCTGATCGTCGGCATAGGCGTCGGCCACGCGCGCGAAGAGATCCTGATATGATTCGCCGGGCAGGAGATAGCGGTCCTCGAGCGTTTCCTTGCCGAAGTCGGTGAGCAGCGCGTCGCGGCTGCGATCGGTCACGATGTCGAATCGACGCGCGTGGACCTTGGGCTCGCTGCTGTCGTTGAGCTTGGCCGCGGGCGCCGCATCGGCAAGCGATTCGCCGGTCGATTCGGGCGCTGCCGGAGCGTCATTCTTTGCCAGTTCCATCGTCGCCACGTCGCTCGTCTCCACCCGTTCCGTTTCCCGAAAATCCATCTTACTCGCCCCCGATTTGAACGCGCACCCGGTGCGCTTTGTTCCTGTCTTGTTCGACTCAGGGCGAAGCCCCGATCCTAGCATCTAAACCTGTCCCGTGGGCACTTATTTTGGCCGCATGAAGGGTTTTCCCGTGTCCATATGGGATGGACGACGGAAATCCGCCACTTGCAGCCTGATACAATTTATTGGGGTGCCCCCGTGGTTGACCCACCACCTATAGTGCCACGTCGGCGCGACGATGCAAGACGGTAAATGACAGAACGGGGACTCAACTCGTCGATAATTTGATTCGTCTCGTCGACGCTGATGGACGTGCCGGGCGGTGAGGGCAAGGCATTCCGCGGCTTTGCGCGCGGATCGGTGCCGGCCGTCCGAAAGGGCAAATTTTTTTGCGGCCGCGAGCCCGGACAAGCGGGGCAGCGGGCATGCCGCTCGCGCCGCAGGAAATGCATCGATCGGGTCGTATTCAGCGCACGGTCGCGCGCGTGTTCCGGGCAAAGAAAAAGGGCCCCGGAAATGTCCGGGACCCTTTTTTATCTCGTTTCTGGCTTACGCTTCGCCGCCACCGTTACCGGTGCCGCCGCCGCCGAGAAATCTCCAGAACCAACCCATGTCAGATCTCCTGTTGGCACTGCCCACGACGAACAGTTAACGGAGCATATACCTTAATCGATATGGTAAATCGAGTCTTAACCAACATGATTACCGCCATTTTGGCAGTTATGCTGTGCGGTTCTGGGGGGAGGCGCTTAGCGTCGCGGTCAGTTCGGAAAACAGTTGAGGTTTTCCAAGATGATAGCCTTGACCGACATCGCAGCCGAGATTGGCGAGCAGCGTCACGGTTTCGGCATCTTCGATGCCTTCAGCGACCGCGACGGCCCCGAGACGGTGCGCAAGATCGATCGTCGATTTGACGACTTCGAGGTTCCGCTGCGAATCGCGCATGGTCATGACGAATCGCTTGTCGATCTTGATTTCGTCGGCTTCGATCTCGGTGAGATATTCGAGGTTTGACTGACCGGTACCATAATCGTCGATCGACAGGCGGATGCCGGTGCGGCGAAGCTGCGCGAGTGTATGGCGCGCCTGGCGGCTGTTTTCGATCTGCGCCGTTTCTGTGATTTCGACCGTCAATATTTCGGGCGGCAAATGGTGCGCGGTGAGCATCACGCGGATCGTGCCGACGAGGTCGCTGTGGTCGAGCAGGCTCGCCGACAGGTTAACCGACATGTTGATATGGATGCCGCGCTCGCGAAGCTGCGCCGCCGAACGGATCGCCTGATCCATCACGAACAGGGTGAGGCGATAGATGTCCTGGCTCTTTTCGGCCTGCACGATGAATTCGTCGGGCGGGATCGGGCCGCGCGTCGGATGCGTCCAGCGCGCGAGCGCCTCGACGCCGACGAGCCGGTTCGTCGCGATTTCAAATTGCGGCTGGAAGGCGACCCAGATGTCGCCGCCGGTGAGTGCGTCCTCGAGCTGCGAGTGGAAGCTGAGCTGCCAGCCGGCATCCTCTTTCTGACGCGACGTATATTTGGTCCACAGCGAGCGCGTGCGGATCGCGCGTTCGGCGGCGACGAGCGCGGCGGCGAGGCGCTGCGCGTTCGATCCCTCAAACTCGTCGTTGACCCCGAAGGCGATCGCGACGTCGACGCGCAATTCGCCAATCGTGAGCGGTGCGTTGAACAGCGCGGCAAGGCCCGCGAGCTGCCCCTCGATCTGGCTGTGCTGATAATAGGGGACGAGCCAGGCGAAGGTGCCGTCGAGATCGTGATGGAGCGTCGTGCCCTGCGACGCGAGCTGGAGG